>Ga0102832_1000037_pt1 | contig 409678 bp, 387 predicted proteins | sample EBPBio282013_DNA_FD_88942 | JGI IMG/M metagenome (GOLD analysis project Ga0102832, IMG submission 88942) | Wastewater treatment Type I Accumulibacter community from EBPR Bioreactor in Madison, WI, USA - Reactor 2_5/28/2013_ DNA (Illumina Assembly) | ecosystem: Engineered > Bioreactor > EBPR >... | reverse complement strand
TGCGGGCCGGGTTTTCTGATCATTTATCGGATTTCGGCGGCCGATCTCGTAGAGGGCGGCGCGCCCGCGGAGGAGATCGTTGCGCTCGCGCGCAAGATCGAGTTCGCCGGCGCTGATATTCTGAATACCGGCATCGGCTGGCACGAGGCGCGCGTGCCGACGATCGCCTATCAAGTGCCGCGCGGCGCCTGGCGGAAAGCGGCGGCGAATGTGAAGGCGGCCGTGTCGATCCCGGTGGTCGCTTCAAACCGGATCAATACGCCGGAAATCGCGGAGAGCATTTTGGCCTCAGGCGAGGCCGACCTCGTGTCGATGGCCCGGCCTTTCCTCGCTGACCCACATATTGTGCGCAAAGCGCGCGAGGGGCGATCCGATGAAATAAACACTTGTATCGCATGCAACCAGGCATGCTTGGATATGATCTTCTCAAATCGTCCCGCAAGTTGCCTTGTCAATCCGCGCGCCGGTCGCGAGATTGAATTTCGTGACGCGCTCGCTGGCGCCCCGAAGAACGTGGCGATCGTCGGAGGTGGAGCAGCGGGCATGGCCACGGCGGTCGAGGCCGCGCGGCGGCTCGGCGAGATCGGCAAGGTGGTGGCGGTCGTCTCGATGCCGTCATGGGAACTGTTCGAGCGGCAAGACGAGACCTATCGCGCCCGCGTGCTCGGCACCGCGCCGCGCATCGGCATCGAGGCCGCCGCGCGGCTCGGCTGGGATCGCTGGATCGGCGGGAACGGCGCCTTCATCGGCATGGAGGGCTTCGGCGCCTCCGCCCCCGCGCCCGATCTCTACCGGCATTTCGGACTAACGGTCGAGGCGGTCATCGCCAAGGCCCGCCAGCTCATCGCCTGAGGAGAAAACCCATGGCCCGCATCACGCTTCGCCAATTGCTCGACCACGCCGCCGAACGTTCCTACGGCGTCCCGGCCTTCAATATCAATAACATGGAGCAGGTTCTTGCCATCATGGAAGCAGCGAAGGCCTGTGACGCACCGGTGATCCTGCAAGCTTCGCGCGGCGCCCGCTCCTACGCCAACGACATCATGCTCGCCGCGATGGTCGATGCCGCGGAGAAGATCTATCCGCAAATTCCGATCTGCCTCCATCTCGACCACGGCAACGAGGAAGCGACCTGCGCGACCGCGCTCCAGCACGGTTTCACCTCGGTGATGATGGACGGCTCGTTGAAGGCCGACGGCAAGACGGCTGCGGATTACGATTACAATCTCTCGATCACCCGCCGCGTCGTGGATATGGCGCATTGGGTCGGTGCCTCGGTGGAAGGCGAACTCGGCGTGCTCGGCTCGCTCGAACACGGCGGCGGCGAGCAGGAGGACGGCCACGGGCTTGAAGGCTCCGTCAGCCACGACCAGCTCCTGACCGACCCCGACCAAGCGGTGGATTTCGTCGCGCGCACCAAGGTCGATGCGCTCGCGATCGCGATGGGCACCAGCCACGGCGCCTACAAGTTCTCACGCCAGCCGGACGGCGAGATTCTCGCGATGCATGTCATCGAGGAGATTCACCGCCGCCTGCCGGAAACGCATCTGGTGATGCACGGCTCCTCCTCGGTGCCGCAGGACCTGCAGGAACTCTTCAATGAATTCGGCGGCGCGATGCCGCAGACCTGGGGCGTGCCGGTCGAGGAAATCCAGCGCGGCATCCAGCACGGCGTGCGCAAGGTCAACATCGATACCGACTGCCGCCTCGCGATGACCGGACAGTTCCGCAAGATCGCGCAGGAGAACCGCAAGGAGTTCGACCCGCGCAAGTTCCTCAAACCGGCGATGGACGCCATGAAGGCCCTCTGCCGGCAGCGCTTCGAGGATTTCGGCACGGCCGGCAACGCGAGCCGGATCACGCCGGTCCCGCTGTCCGAGATGGCGAAGCGCTACCGCGCTGGCGCGCTCGACCCGAAGATCGCTGGCATTCCCGCCGCAGCAGAATAACCCCGAACGACAAGGAAACGCTTCCATGACTGCGCAACCGAAAGCCATCACCGGCAAGGAACGCTACAAGGCCGGCGTGCTGAAATATGCCCAGATGGGCTATTGGGATGGCGATTACGCCCCCAAGGACACCGACCTTCTCGCCCTGTTCCGCATCACCCCGCAGGAAGGCGTCGACCCAATCGAAGCCGCCGCAGCGGTCGCCGGCGAAAGCTCCACCGCGACCTGGACCGTGGTGTGGACCGACCGCCTCACCGCCTGCGACCGCTACCGCGCCAAGGCCTATCGGATTGACCCCGTGCCGAACACGCCGGGGCAGTATTTCTGCTATGTCGCCTATGAACTCGAACTGTTCGAGGAAGGCTCGATCGCCAACCTCACCGCCTCGATCATCGGCAACGTATTCTCGTTCAAGCCGCTCAAGGCCGCGCGGCTCGAGGACATGCGCTTCCCGGTCGCCTATGTGAAGACCTTCAAGGGTCCGCCGACCGGCATCGTCGTCGAGCGCGAGCGCCTCGACAAGTTCGGGCGACCGCTGCTCGGCGCCACCACCAAGCCCAAGCTCGGCCTCTCCGGCAAGAATTACGGCCGCGTGGTCTACGAGGCGCTCAAAGGCGGGCTCGATTTCGTCAAGGACGACGAGAACATCAACTCGCAGCCCTTCATGCACTGGCGCGACCGCTTCCTCTACTGCATGGAGGCGGTGAACAAGGCGCAGGCCGTCACCGGCGAGGTGAAGGGCCACTATCTCAACATCACCGCCGGAACGATGGAGGAGATGTATCGCCGCGCCCAGTTCGCCAAGGAACTCGGCTCCTGCGTGGTGATGGTCGACCTCATCATCGGCTGGACGGCGATCCAGTCGATCTCGGAATGGTGCCGGCAGAATGACATGATCCTGCACATGCACCGCGCCGGGCACGGCACCTACACCCGCCAGAAGAACCACGGCATCTCGTTCCGCGTCATCGCCAAGTGGCTGCGCCTCGCCGGCGTCGATCACCTGCACACCGGCACCGCCGTCGGCAAGCTTGAGGGCGACCCCATGACCGTGCAGGGCTACTACAACGTCTGCCGCGACATGGTGACGAAGGAAGACCTGCCGCGTGGCCTGTTCTTCGAGCAGGACTGGGCCTCGCTTCGCAAGGTAATGCCGGTCGCCTCCGGCGGCATCCACGCCGGGCAGATGCATCAGCTGCTTGATCTGTTCGGAGACGATGTGGTGCTCCAGTTCGGCGGCGGCACCATCGGCCATCCGATGGGCATTCAGGCCGGTGCGCAAGCGAACCGCGTGGCGCTCGAAGCGATGGTGCTCGCGCGCAACGAGGGCCGCGATATCCGAAACGAAGGCCCGGAAATCCTGCGTGATGCTGCCAAGTGGTGCCAGCCGCTTCGAGCCGCGCTCGATACCTGGGGCGACATCACCTTCAACTACACCTCGACCGACACCTCGGACTTCGTGCCGACCCCCTCTGTCTCGATGTAAGGAGAAACAAAATGCGCATCACCCAAGGCTGCTTCTCCTTTCTCCCCGACCTCACCGACGCGCAGATCACGGCGCAGGTGCAATATTGCATCTCGCAAGGCTGGGCGCTGGGCGTGGAGTTCACCGACGATCCGCACCCCCGGAACACCTACTGGGAGATGTGGGGCCTACCGATGTTCGATCTCGCGGATGCCGCCGGTGTCGTGCAGGAGATCAACGCCTGCCGCAAGGCGCACCCGGAGGATTACATCCGCATCAACGCCTTCGACAACACCCACGGCTGGGAAACGGTGCGCATGAGTTTCATCGTCAATCGCCCATCGACCGAGAAGCCGCTGACGCTGCTCCGCGCCGAAGGGCCGGGCCGCAACCAGATCTATGCGATGCGGACCTGACGAGGGCGGCATGAGCGAGGAGACGCGCATCGATCTTGCGGCGGATTACGCGGCTTCGGGCATCGGCGAGGTGCTCGACGCGCTCGACCGCGAGCTTGTTGGGCTCAAGCCCGTCAAGCTGCGGATCCGCCAGATCGCGGCGCTGCTGCTCGTCGAAAAGGCGCGCGAGCGCCACGGGCTGGGGGCTGGCGCCCCGACCCTGCACATGAGCTTCACCGGCAACCCCGGCACCGGCAAGACCACGGTGGCGCTGCGGATGGCGGAAATCCTGCACAAGCTGGGTTACATCCGCCGCAACCACCTCGTCTCGGTGACGCGTGACGATCTCGTCGGGCAATACATCGGCCATACGGCGCCCAAGACCAAGGAAGTGCTCAAGCGCGCCATGGGTGGCGTGCTGTTCATCGACGAGGCCTATTACCTCTACCGCCCCGAAAACGAACGCGATTACGGGCAGGAGGCGATCGAGATCCTGCTTCAGGTGATGGAGAACCAGCGCGACGATCTCGTCGTCATCCTCGCCGGTTACGCCGAACGGATGGAAACCTTCTTCCGCTCCAACCCCGGCTTCAGGAGCCGTGTCGCCCATCACGTCGATTTCCCGGACTACGAAGACGACGAATTGCTCGCGATCGCCGAGAAAATGCTGGAGGCGCAGCATTACCGCTTCTCGGGCGGCGCGCGCACGGCCTTCGCCGAGTATATCGCCGCGCGGAAAAACCAGCCGCATTTCGCCAACGCCCGCTCGATCCGCAACGCGCTCGACCGGGCGCGCCTCCGGCAGGCCAACCGCATTTTCGCGGCGGGCCGACCACTCGACATTGAGGAACTGGCGACCTTCGAGGCCGAAGATATCCGCGCCAGCCGCGTTTTCACCGGAGGTATCTCATGAAAAGCCCCCTCCTCATCGCGCCCTCCATCCTCTCCGCCGATTTCTCGCGGCTCGGGGAAGAGGTGAAGGACGTCATGGCCGCCGGCGGCGACTGGGCGCATCTCGACGTGATGGACGGGCATTTCGTGCCCAACATCACCTTCGGCCCGCCGGTGATCGCGGCGCTGCGCCCGCATTGCGACAAGGTGTTCGACTGCCACCTGATGATCGAGCCGTGCGATCCGTTCCTCGAAGCCTTCGCCAAGGCCGGCTGCGACGTCATCACGGTGCACGCCGAGGCCACCACCCACCTCGACCGCTCGCTTCAGGCGATCCGTTCGCTCGGCAAGAAGGCTGGCGTCTCGCTCAACCCCGCGACGCCGGAAAACGTCATCGAATACGTGCTCGATCGGCTCGATCTCGTGCTGGTGATGAGCGTCAACCCCGGTTTCGGCGGTCAGGCCTTCATTCCCTCGCAGATAGAGAAGGTGCGCCGCATCAAGCGCATGATCGGCGACCGGCCGATCCAGATCGAGATTGACGGCGGCGTGACGCCCGAGACCGCGCCGGCGCTCGTCAAAGCCGGGGCGGATGTGCTCGTTGCCGGCTCGGCGATCTTCAAGGGCGGAAAGGCGCAATATGCCGCTAACATCGCGGCCATCCGCGCCGCCTGCGCATGAGGCGGCGATGCCGCTGAAGGCTGTTATTTTCGACGTCGACGGAACGCTGGCCGAAACCGAGGAAGGCCATCGCGCCGCCTTCAACCAGGCCTTCCACGAAACCGGGCTCGACTGGTTCTGGGATAAGGCATGCTACGCTGGCCTGCTTCGCGTCACCGGCGGTCGCGAGCGGATGCGGGCCTTCCACGAACGGCAGTTTCCTGGCGCGCCCGCACCGGATTTTGCCGCGCTTCATCGCCGCAAGAACGAAATCTACGCCGAGATCGCCTCCGATTTGCTGCTCAGCCCCGGAATCGCCGATCTGATCCGTACGCTGCAAGCCGAGGACATTACCCTCGCCATCGCGACCACCACATCCCCCGAGAATGTCGCCGCTCTTCTCGGCAAGCATTTCGCGGAGGCGTGGCGAACGATTTTCCCGGTCGTCATGGCCGGCGATGCGGTCCCGCGCAAGAAGCCCGATCCGGCCGTCTATCTCGCCGCGCTCGAAGCGCTCGGTTGCCGACCGCAGGAGACCGTCGCGATCGAGGATTCCCCGCCGGGTGTGGCGGCGGCACGGGCCGCTTCAATCCCGACCATAGCGATACCCTCGCTCTATTTCATGGAAGCCGATTTTTCCACCGCCGATCACGTGGCGGCGGATGCAACCGGGGTCTCGCTGCACCTGTTGAGGCGGCTTGCCGCCCCGGACGCACCGGGGCGATGACCCTGCCCGCGCCGCTTCCGCACGGGAGATCTCCTCAACGCCGGAGCTTGCGCTTTATCGCGATCAGGCAGCCGGCCTCCTGAGGGTGCCAGGCCGGAATATCCCGAACGATCGTCTCGGAGAAGGCGAGGCTCGGCGCGGAACCCAGCTCCACGGTGACACCGCGATCATCGACATAGCGTCGCCTGCCATGCCCGCTCGCGACGCAATCCCAGCCGGTTCCGGATCGATCCTCGAACCGCGCCGGCGCGTGAAGGAGCTGCCGACCCGGTTGTCGCGGAACGAGACCGGGATCGACCGAGGTCACATTCGGCCGGACGACAACCGTCGGCCTTTCATCTCCCGGAACGACGGTCGGCACAACGGACGGCCTGCGGGACGGCGCCAGTTGCGGCGGCAAGACCGGGTCAGGGATCGCCACCGGCACGCGGTAGGGCTCCTGCGGCGTTTCGACCGGGAGCGGAATCTGCCCCGGGACACGCTGCGGCGGCAAGCTCGGTTCGGGAGTTGCCACGGGCACGCGATGGGGCTGCAACGGCTGCGGCATCGGGATCGCGACAGGCTCGGGAACGCGCTGCGGCACCAGTTGCGGCGGCAAGCTCGGGTTGGGGTTCGCTACCGGCACACGGTAAGGCTCCGGCGGCGTTTCGATCCGAAGCGGAATCTGCCCAGGAACACGCTGCGGCGGCAAGCTCGGGTTCGGGATCGCTACCGGCACGCGGTAGGGCTCCTGCGGCGTCTCGATCCGTGTAGGAATCCGCCCCGGGACGCGCTGCGGCGGCAAGCTCGGGTTCGGAATCGCCAGCGGCTCGCGCTGCGACTGCTTCGGCGTCTCGATCCGAGTAGGAATCCGCCCCGGCACACGCTGCGGCGGCAAGCTCGGGTTCGGAATCGCCAGCGGCTCGCGGTAAGGCTGCGAAGGCTGCCCCTGCCCCGGTCGCAGCTTCGGCCCCTGCTTGGGCAGCATGATCGGGATCGGGTCCCGCTTGAGATGCAACACCGCACCGGGAAGTGGCGGCTTGGAAGGCACCATGGTTTCGGTCGCTGTCGGGATATGCGCCGGCGTGTTCGGCGGAATGACACCGGACGGGTTGGAGACGCCGCAATCCGCCCCGTGCGGGTTGCCCGTGCCTCGACACCAGCCGTACTGGTTGCCGGCCGCGAGGGCCATCCCGGGCAATCCCGAAAGGATGAGCGAAAGGGCGATGATCAGGCGCATCTTGGTCGCTCCTCACCAGAAGGCCGAAACGCGCAGGTAACCGGCCGGCGATGGCCGCCGGTTGGCGCTGTCCCGGTTGAGCGGCATCGCCAGCCAGCCGTTGACCGACACGTGACTGCCGACAAACAGGCGCATCCCGGCACCGAGCGACGAAAGCAGGTGATCGTTCTTACCAGCGATCAGCGAACGGTCGTGGATGTAGCCGGTGTCGAAAAAGGCATAGGGCGTGACGCCGGTGATCGTTTCCAGACCGGTCGGAATATACTTGGTCAGCTCGAAGGTTCCGGTCACGCCGGTGCCGCCCTCGAACTCGGCAAAGCCATATCCCCGCATGCGCTCGCGATCGCCGAGATGAAATTTCTCGACCTCCGGCACCCGCGAGGATGTCGCCTGGCCGATGACCTCGGTCCGCAGCGCCAGCCCCGGCATGATCTGGTCGAACGGATGGACCCAGCCGAACCCGGCACGCAAATGCCAGAAGTTCGGGCTGATCGGCCGGAGACCGGGCAGCCGGTCTTCCTTTCCGTGCCCTGCCGAGATCGTCATGCCCGTCTTGATCGTTCCGCCGTCGTCCCGGACGAGGCCGTAGACGAGCGACGCCCGTAGCGTCTGTGCCTGGCTGACGGCACTGCCAAAACCGGAAACGGACCTCCCGCGCGAATAGTCGTATTCGCCGAGCAGGAACAGGAACTGGTGCAGATCGCGAAGGAGCGGATGGCCGAAAACGACGATCGCGTTGCGCCCGCGCTGTGTCGAATCCTGAAGCGTGCCGGAGAGGTCGCGCCGCGCGAGCGAGGTTCCGGCGAAAGCCTCGAAATAACTGCCGAGGCTGCCAATCGGCGCGCGGTAGTGGACTCCGCCGTAGCCGCTGATGCTGTCATGCCGGAAGACCTTGTTCCCGGCGAGGCCGAAGCGGAGCATGTCCCCGCCGACGAACGTCGAGTAGAACTCCTGCGAGAGGAAAGCGGAGCCGCTCTTGCCGAGCCTGCGCGGCGGATTGTCGACCGTCAGGCTGCCACGCTGACGAACCGCCGTGCCGATGACCTTGAGGCCCGCGCCGCCGCTTTCGTCGAGATCGGTGAGTTCCGTCCGCACCGATACGCCGGAGAGATCGCCGGAGAGCGCCACCGCGCGTTCGAAGGCCGCGAGCTGCACCGGCCCCTCCGAGAGCGCGGCGCTGAAGTAGGCCTCGATCCGGGCCGCGACATTGGCGGGAAATCCCTCGATCTCGATCCGGGATATCCGGCCTTCCCGCACCTGATATTCGACCGAACCGGTCCGCGGGTCGCGCCGCGCCTCGACCCGCGCCAGGAAATAGCCGTGCTCGCGGTAAAGCTGCTCCATGGTCCGGGCAACGGAGTCGATGTCGCCTGCATTGCCGGAGCCGGCTGCATGGCTCCACACATAGGCCCAGAGGTGGTTCTGATCATAGACCGTCGCGCCGTGGATGAAGACTGTTCCGGCGCGCGCCTCCCGCGACTGCGCCACGCGCAGACGGCCGGCCTGCGCCAGGGCCTCGCCCGCCCCGAAAAGGCCGGCGACATCGAGCCCGAGCACGACCGTGGTCAGAAGGGCGAAAGCGACGCGCATGGCCCTACCATCCGAATTTCCGACGACGCCGACAGGAATCAGCATTCAAATTCCATCATATCTGCCGGCCCAATAAGACCCAAACAGGAGTTGAAGGCCGCCCCCGGCTCGCGCCGAAAGTGTTCGCGGCGCAACTCGCGGGGGGCGACAACAGATCCGCCTCATTTGAGGGGGTGCCTCTTGAAGCTAGTCTTACGGCAATGGATCGAATCGGAGCGATCCGGTCTTTCGGCGTTGGGGAGCCGGGCGGCCCGTTGCCGCTCAGTGCCTCATGCCCAGCACGATCGCGGCGGCCGCCGTGCGGTTCTCGACGCCGATCTTGCGGAAGATGCGCTCGAGGTGCTTGTTGACCGTTCGCGGTGAGACATCGAGGATTTCGGCGATGTCCCGGTTGGTCTTGCCCTGCGCGATCCAGCTCAGCACCTCCGCCTCCCGCGCCGAAACCTGATAGGTCTCGCGCAGGCGATCCTCCATGCCGGGTGCGGCACTGTCCTCGGCCTCGCTCACGCGGAGCAGGATCTCGCCCGGCGCAAGGCGCGCCACGCCCTGCACTTTCACGCCGGCACCGCCGGCTCGCGGCAGGGCAATGTTGAGCCGCGCCGGATCGGGCGTATCGGCGAGCGCCGCCGCCAGCGCCTCCGGCAACGGAGCCCGCACCGAAAGCGGTTCGTCGAGAACGCCGACCATCAGGGCGCCCGCCTGCGGCGTCCACCACAGCAGGTTGCCGGATTCGTCGGCCGCCAGCAGATAACGGCCGGAGGAATCGAGCGCGGCACGCGCCGAGCGCTCCAGCCGCGCATTGGCGAGATGGACGCGGATGCGGGCCAACAGCTCCTGCGGCACCACCGGCTTGGTGACATAATCCACCCCGCCTGCTTCCAACCCGCGCACCACGTCCTCCGGCTCGGCGAGACCGGTCATGAAGATCACCGGCACGCGGGAAAGCGCCGGATCGCGCTTCAGGGCGCGACAGGTCTCGAACCCGTCCATGCCCGGCATCAGCGCATCGAGCAGGATGAGATCGGGCGTCACCTGCTTGGCGATCGAGAGCGCACGATCGCCCCGCAGCGCCACGAAGGCGGTGAAGCCCGCGCCTTCCAGCACGTCGGAGAGCATCGACAGGGTCTCCGCGGAATCGTCCGCGACGAGGATGGCGCTACGCGGGGTGGCATTCATCGGCATCGGACTCGCTCAGCCTGAGAACAGCTTCAAAATCGAGGGCGGAGGCGCGGAGGATCAGGCTGTCGATCGCGCCGGTCTGTTCGGGGTATTCGGCCCGGAGCGCCTCCAGCCGCCGCAGCAGCGGACGGGCCAGGCCCAGTTCGGCCAGCCGGCGCAACTCGCTCACCACGGGCGCCGGCAACACGGGCAGCGCCGAACCGCCGGCCTCCCGCGCTGCAGTCGCGCCACGGAGCCAGATGACCCCGGCTGCTTCGCCGATCGCCTCCAGAAGGCGCTCGATGCGCACCGGCTTGGCAACGAAACCGTCGTGATCTGCCTCGTGCGGAGCCATGTCCTGCCGGGGGCCGCCGATGGCCGACATCATCAGGATGGTGCCGGAAAAGGCGTGCGCCTCGCGCAGCCGCCGCGCCACCTCCCAGCCCGAGAGGCCGGGCATCGTCACGTCGAGCAGCACGATATCCGGCATGAGCGCGGGAAAGACGGTCAGCCCCTCCTGCCCGCCGCTCGCGTCGGCGACGACGAAACCGAGCGGCGAAAGGATATCCCGTATCAGTTCGCGGTGACTGGCTTCATCGTCGATCACCAGAACGTTGAGGCGAGGGCCGGCATAGCCGGTGATGCGTTCGTCCGGCACCTTGGAAGCGGCCTCCGGCTGCACGCTCGGCAGATGCAGGCGCAGCCTGAAGCAACTCCCCTTCCCCGGCGTGCTCTCGACGGTGATCGCCCCTCCCATCATCTCGCTCATCAGCTTCGTCAGGGTCAGGCCGAGCCCGGTGCCGGGCACCCACGGCATGTCGGGGTTTTCGATGCGCTCGAACGGCACGAAGATGCGCTCGAGGTTCTCGGGCGCGATGCCGCAGCCGGTGTCCTCCACCGCGATCCTTGCCACATCGTTGCGCAGGGAGATCGTCAGTCGGACTTCGCCCTTGTCGGTGTACTTGATGGCGTTGGACAGAAGGTTGATCAGGACCTGGCGCAGCCGCTTCTCGTCCGCGCGCACGAAGGCCGGCGGATGCGCCGGCGGCGTGAACCGGAAGGCGATGCCCTTCATCTCGGCCTGCAGGCGGAACATGTCCGCCAGTTCCTCGATGAATTCCGGGAAGGCGACAGTGTCGCGCTGAAGCTGGAATCGCCCGGCCTCGATGCGGGCGATGTCGAGCAGGCCATCGACCAGCCCGGCGAGATGCTCGCCCGAACGGCGGATGGTGCGGATGGCGGCCTGCTTGCGCTCGGGCGGCAGTTCGTCGGCCTCGGTCAGTTGCGCGTAACCGAGGATCGCGTTGAGCGGCGTGCGGAACTCATGGGAAATGCCGACAAGATAGCGCGATTTGGCGAAGTTCGCCGCCTCGGCGATCTCCTTGGCAGCCTGCAACGCGCGGTCCGTTTCCTCGTGCGCGGCGATTTCGGACATCAGCAGCCCGGTCTGGCGTTCGGTTTCGGCCAGCGCCATCTCCCGGCTCTCGTGCGCGAGCACCAGAAGCCAGCTCACGATGCCAGTTATGAGGAAAAGGCCGAGGAACGCCTTGGCGAGCACCAGACCCAGCGCCTGGGCATTGATGCCGGGATCGTCGAGGCTCTGCCAGTACACCAGCGCCATCACGGTCGCCATGACCGAGGTGACGATCAGCAGAAGCGCGAAATAGCGCGCCAGGGACGGCGAAAGCGACGAAAACCATAACGGCCAGCGGCGCCCGCCTGCATCGGTGAACTGCTCGTCCACCCGGCTCTTCACCTTGCACTTGTCGTGGCAGCGCGCGTCGAGCGTGCAGCAGAGCGAGCAGATCGGGCCGCCGTAGGAGGGGCATTGCGCGATGTCCTCGGCCTCGAAGGTGTTGACGCAGACCGAACAGGTGCATTGCGCGACCAGCTTCAGCGAGGGATCGGGCTGGCGCGCGAGGTAGTAGCGCCCGCGCGTCGCAAAGGCGATCAGCGGCGCGAGCACGAGCGCCGCCGCCAGCGCGAGATAGGAGGAAAGCGCCTGCGCATAGGGGCCGAAGCTGCCGAGATGCGCGGCGATCGCCAGAAGGCTCGCACCGACCATGGCGCCAAGCCCTGCCGGGTTGATGTCGTAAAGATGCGCGCGCTTGAACTCGATGCCGGGTGGCGACAGCCCGAGCGGCTTCGAAATGACGAGATCGGCGACGATCGCGCCGAGCCATGCCACCGCGACATGGGCGTAGAGCCCGAGAATCTTCTCCAGGCTGCGATAGATGCCCAGTTCCATCAGCAGAAGGGCGATCATGACGTTGAACACCACCCAGACCACGCGGCCAGGGTGGGAATGGGTGAGGCGCGAGAAGAAGTTCGACCATGCGATCGAGCCGGCATAGGCGTTCGTCACGTTGATCTTGAGCTGCGAGAGGACGACGAAGATCGCCGCCAGCGCCAGCCCGAAGGTCGGGTTCTGGGTCACTTTAGCGAAGGCGACCATGTACATGTGCGTCGGCTCGGCGGCATCCTGCGGCGGCACGCCCGAGCGGAAGGCGAGATAGGCGAGGAACGAACCGGCCAGCATCTTGATCCCGCCGAGGACGATCCAGCCCGGCCCGGCGGTGATCAGGGCGAGCCACCAGCGTCCGCGCTGACCCGGTCGCTTCTCGGGCAGGAAGCGCAGGTAATCGACCTGCTCGCCGATCTGCGCAACCAGCGCGAAGCAGACGCCGGAGGCCGCGCCGAACAGCATGAGATCGAAATGGCCGTCGACATGCCCGAGCCGGCCGGTGAAGCCGGTCCAGGCGGCGATGGTGCCGTCGTCCAGCGCCACCAGCACGACGAAGGGGATGACGTGCAGCACGACCCAGAACGGCTGCGTGATCATCTGGAAGCGCGAAATCCCCGTGAAACCGTGCGTCACCAGCGGGATGACCACCACCGACGACAGGACGAAACCCAATGCCTCCGGGATGCCGAGAGCGAGGTTAAGGGCCTTCGCCATGATCGCCGCCTCGATCGCGAAGAAGATGAAGGTGAAGGTCGCGTAGATCAGCGAAGTGATGGTGGAGCCGAGATAGCCGAAGCCCGCGCCGCGCGTGAGCAGGTCGATATCCACCCCGCAGCGCGCGGCAAAGATCGACACCGGCAGGCCGAGCAGGAAGATCAGCACACTGACCGCCGCGATGGCGGCGACGGCGTTCGAGAAACCGTAGGTCAGCGTGATCGCCCCGCCGATCGCCTCCAGCGCGAGGAAGGAGATGCCGCCGATCGCCGTGTTCGCCACGCGAAAGGACGACCATCGCCTCGCCGCCTTCGCGGTGAAACGCAGGGCATAGTCCTCCAGCGTCTGGTTGGCGACCCACTGGTTGTAGGTGCGCCGGGCCTCCGCGATGGGACGGATGGGTTCCACGTCGTTCAGGTCCCTCGAAACCCTCGACTACGCATCAGTCGCTTAAGTAACTGATGAAGCAGGATCAATGCCAAGTCGCGGCGACAGCATGGCATCGCACGCGCGTTGGGTCGGCAAGTCGTCAAATGACGTATCGACCGCGCCGTCAAACGACGCATCGCGCTTCCCGGATGACGTATTGCTGCGCCGCACAAAACTCGGAACCATCGAAAGCATCGAAATCGCCTCAGCCGGAAAGACCGGCACAATCAGGGAGACGCACGATGCCGAAAGACCCGACTTCCGGTCCTGTTGATCAAACCCGCCGCAGGCTGCTCATGGGCGCGGCGGCCCTTCCGCTGGCGGGCCTTCTGCCCAAGAGCGCTCTTGCCGCGCCGGCAACCGCCGCCGTGAACACCACCGGGCTCGCCGTCACCGATACGGAAGTCACGGTCGGCATTCTCCACTCGGTGACCGGCACGATGGCGATTTCCGAAACCGGCTCGGTGCAGGCCGAGAAGCTCGCCATTGAGCAGATCAACGCCATGGGCGGCGTGCTCGGCCGCAAGATCAAGTTCATTCAGGAAGACGGCGCCTCGGATTGGCCGACCTTCGCCGAAAAAGCCAAGAAGCTGCTTGTGAACGACAAGTGCGCCTCGGTGTTCGGCTGCTGGACCTCGGCCTCGCGCAAGGCGGTTCTGCCGGTGTTCGAGCAGTATAACGGCATGCTCTACTACCCGACCTTCTATGAAGGCCTCGAACAGTCCAAGAACGTGATCTACACCGGGCAGGAAGCCACGCAGCAGATCATCGCCGGCCTCGACTGGGTCAACAAGACCAAGAATGCCAAGACCTTCTACCTGCTGGGTTCCGACTACATCTGGCCGCGCACCTCCAACAAGATCGCGCGCAAGCACATCGAGAAACACCTCAAGGGCTGCAAGGTCGTCGGCGAGGAATATTTCCCGCTCGGCCACACCCAGTTCAACTCGGTGATCAACAAGATCAAGCTCACCAAGCCCGACGTGATCTACGCGATCATCGTCGGTGGCTCGAACGTCGCCTTCTACAAGCAGCTGAAGGCCGCCGGCATCGACCTCTCCAAGCAGACGTTGCTGACGATCTCCGTGACCGAGGACGAGATCGACGGCATCGGCGGCGAGAACATCGCCGGCGCCTTCGCCTGCATGAAGTACTTCCAGTCGCTCGACAACCCGAACAACAAGGCCTTCGTCGCCGCCTTCAAGAAGATGTGGGGCGAGAAAACCGTCATCGGCGACGTGACGCAGGCCGCCTATCTCGGGCCCTGGCTCTGGAAAGCGACCGTCGAGAAGGCCGGCTCGTTCGACATCGACAAGGTGGCCGCGGCCTCCCCGGACGTCGAGTTCAAGGGCGCGCCGGAAGGCTACGTCAAGATCCACCCGAACCATCACCTCTGGTCCAAGACGCGCGTCGGCAAGGCCAAGCTCGATGGCCAGTTCGAGCTTATCTTCGAAACCGCCGACCTCGTCGAGCCGGACCCCTTCCCCAAGGGCTACCAGTAAGCCCGGTCGGCCGCGGGCGCGGGGGCCCTCCCGCCTTCCGCCCAAGGGGCGCGACCTATCCCCCGAGACGTCGCGCCCCGCCCATCCCGTCCCCACAAGGGAGTTAAGCCGATGTTCGACAGCTATTCGATTTCCGAGCTGGGCTCGATTTTCGTCATGCAGGGTTTCGCCGGGCTGATCCTGTTTTCGGTCTACCTGCTCATGGCGCTCGGTCTGGCGATCATCTTCGGCCAGATGGGCGTGATCAACATGGCCCACGGCGAGTTCATGATCCTGGGGGCCTATGTCACCTATTTCACCTCGCAGGCGTTCCAGCATTTCCTGCCGGCGCTGTTTCCCGCGTATTTCTTTGTCGCGATGGCGCTGGCCTTCGTCGCCTCCGGCACCCTCGGCATGATCGTCGAGTGGGGGCTGATCCGGCACCTCTACAAGCGCCCGCTCGACACGCTCCTCGCGACCTGGGGCCTGAGCCTCATCCTGCAGCAGGTCTACCGCTCGGTGTTCGGCCCGCGCGAGGTCGGCGTCGAACTGCCGGCCTGGATGATGGGATCGCTCAAGCTGACCGACACCATCGAGGTGCAGATCAACGGCCTGTTCGTGATGACCCTCACCGTCATCATCACGGCCATCGTCGCGGTCATGATGTTCCGTTCGCGCTGGGGCATGCAGGTTCGCGCCGTGGTGCTCAACCGCATGATGGCCTCGGCGGTGGGCATCAATACCGAGCGGGTGGACCGCCTCACCTTCGGCATCGGCTGCGGCATCGCCGGGGTCGCCGGCTCGGCCTTCACGATGATCGGCTCCACCGGGCCGACCGCCGGCCAGCTCTACATCGTCGATACCTTCCTCGTGGTCGTCTTCGGCGGCGCGCAGAGCCTGATCGGCACCATCCTCTCCGCCCTTTCCATCTCCCAGACCCAGTCGACGCTCGAATTCTTCCTTTCCGGTTCGATCGCCAAGGTCATCACCCTGCTGGGCGTCGTCGGCATCCTGATGCTGCGGCCGCAGGGCCTCTTCACCCTCAAGGTCCGGAGGTAATCATGAACCCCGAAACCACGCCCCGTGCCGGATTCCTGACCCGCTCGCAGCTTGTCGGCCTCGCCCTCCTCGCCGTGTTGATCGTGGCGGTGCTGCCGCTCACCCTCGACATCTTCCGCCTCAACCTCGTCGGCAAGTATCTCACCTATGCCTTCGTCGCCATCGGGCTGGTGATGTGCTGGGGGTATGGCGGCATCCTCTCGCTCGGCCAGGGCATCTTCTTCGGGCTCGGCGGCTACTGCATGGCGATGTTCCTGAAGCTGGAGGCCTCCTCGGTCGCGAACACCAAGATCCAGTCCACCCCCGGCATCCCGGATTTCATGGACTGGAACCAACTCACCGCCCTGCCGTGGTTCTGGAAGCCGTTCACCAGCTTTCCCTTCACGCTGGCGGCCGTGATCCTGGTGCCGACGCTCTTCGCCTTCATCATCGGCACAGCGATGTTCCGGCGGCGCGTGGGCGGGGTTTATTTCGGCATCATCACCCAGGCGATCGCCGCCATCCTCACCATCCTGATCATCGGCCAGCAGGGCTATACCGGCGGCATCAACGGCATCACCGACCTGCGCACCCTGCACGGCTGGGACATCCGCACCGATCACGCCAAGTTCATCCTCTATTTCGTCAACGCGGCGTTGCTCTTCGGGGTGATCCTGCTGTGCTTCCTCGTGCGGCAATCCAAGCTCGGGCGCATTCTGGTCGCCATGCGCGACAAGGAGGACCGCGTCCGCTTCTCGGGCTATGACGTCGCCTCGTTCAAGATCTTCGTCTTCGCCTTCGCGGCCGCGCTTTCGGCGATCGGCGGCGCGATGTTCACGCTCCAGGTCGGCTTCATGTCGCCGAGCTTCGTCGGCATCGTCCCCTCGGTGGAAATGGTGATCTACACCGCGGTGGGCGGTCGGCTCTCCATCCTCGGCGCGGTCTACGGCACGCTGCTGGTCAACTTCGCCAAGACCACCTTTTCCGAAAGCTTCCCCGAGCTGTGGCTGCTGGGCCTCGGCGGGCTGTTCATCGCTGTGGTGCTCGCCTTCCCCGCGGGACTCGCCGGCATCTACGACAGCCATATCGCCCCGCGGCTTGCGAAGTGGCTTTCCCGCAAGAAAGGCACGCCGACGCCGGCGGTGCCCGTTTCCACTCCGGCTGAATGAGGAGAGCGGTGATGAACGCGCAGCCCATGAACGCACAGCCCACGAATACCCGGCCGTCGCACGAAGCCCCGCCGCAGCGCCCCGGACGGGTCAGCGACGCGATGGCTCCGGATTTCCTTCTCACGGTCGAAGGACTCACGGTCTCCTTCGATGGCTTCAAGGCGGTCAACGATCTCTCCTTCTACGTCGATCCCAACGAGATCCGGGTGATCATCGGCCCGAACGGCGCCGGCAAGACCACGGTGCTGGACCTGATCTGCGGACGGACACGCGCCACCGCCGGCTCGATCCAGTTCAAAGGCCGGGAACTGACGAAAATGAGCGAGAACGGCATCGTTCTCGCCGGGGTCGGGCGCAAGTTTCAGAACCCCTCGATCTACGAGGATCTGACCGTGTTCGAGAACCTCGAGATCTCGTTCCCACGCGGCCGTTCGGTGTTCGGCGCGCTGACCTTCCGGCGCGACGCCGAGGTGCGCGACCGGATCGAGGAAGTCGCCCAGATGATCTTCCTCGCCGACAGGCTGCAAACTCGCGCGGAATTCCTCTCGCACGGGCAGAAGCAGTGGCTAGAGATCGGCATGCTGCTGATCCAGGACCCGGAACTCCTGATGCTCGACGAGCCGGTCGCCGGCATGTCGGTCGCGGAGCGCAAGAAGACCGCGGAACTCCTCAACAAGATCATCGTCGGCCGCTCGGTGCTGGTCATCGAGCACGACATGAAATTCGTCGAGGACATCGCCCACCGCGTCACCGTGCTGCACCAGGGCAAGCTGCTTTCGGAAGGGTCCATCGCCCATGTGAAGAGCGATCCCAAGGTCATCGAAGTCTACCTCGGCCATTGAGAAAAACAGAAGGGTTCCAACATGTTGAACGTCGAAAACCTTCATGTCGCCTATGGGCAGTCCGAGGTGCTGCATGGCCTCGACTTCACGGTCAGGCCCGACGAGATCGTTGCCATCATGGGGCGCAACGGCATGGGCAAGACCACGCTGATGAAGTCGCTCATGGGGCTGGTGCCGACCAAGAGCGGCACCGTGCGCGTGGGGGACGGCGAGATCACCAACCTCAAGAGCCACGAGCGCGTGGCGCGGGGCATGGCCTTCGTGCCGCAGGGCCGGATGATCTTCGGCACGATGACGGTGGAAGAGAACATCAAGACCGGCCTCACCGTCACCGGCGAGAGCGCGGTGCCGGGCGAACTCTACGAGATCTTTCCCGTGCTGCTCGAAATGAAGCACCGGCGCGGCGGCAATCTCTCCGGCGGGCAGCAACAGCAGCTCGCCATTGCCCGCGCCCTCGCCTCGAAACCCAAGGTGCTGCTGCTCGACGAACCGACCGAAGGCATCCAGCCCTCGATCATCAAGGACATGGCGCGCACCCTGAAGCGCATCCGCGACGAGCGCGGCCTCTCGATCGTCGTTTCGGAGCAGGTGCTCAGCTTCGCGCTCGACATCGCCGACCGCGTGCTCGTCATCGAGAACGGCGAGATCGTCCACGAGGAGAACCGCGCCACCATCGACGAGGCGAAGGTGGCCTCGTTCCTTTCCGTCTGACCCGTTTCCAAACCGCCCCGCACGCGCGGCGGACGCCCCGCGCCGCGGCCCGAGATCAAGGCGCCCGAATTCGAAGGAGAAAGCCCATGGCCGAGACCCTCATCAAGGTCGATCTGACCCAATCCGCCTACACCAACGAGATGGTGCACAACCGCTGGCACCCGGATATCCCGATGGCCTGCTGGGTCAACCCGGGTGATGATTTCATCATCGAGACCTACGACTGGACCGGCGGCTTCATCAAGAACAACGACAGCGCCGACGATGTCCGCGACATCGACCTGTCGATCGTCCACTTCCTCTCCGGCCCGGTCGGCGTCAAGGGCGCGGAACCTGGCGACCTGCTGGTGGTGGATCTGCTCGATATCGGCGCGAAACCCGACAGCCAGTGGGGCTTCAACGGCTTCTTCTCCAAGCAGAACGGCGGCGGCTTCCTGACCGATCACTTCCCGCTGGCGCAGAAATCGATCTGGGATTTCAAGGGCATGTTCACCTCGTCGCGCCACGTGCCCGGCGTCGAGTTCGCCGGGCTGATTCACCCCGGCCTGATCGGCTGCCTGCCCGACAAGAAGATGCTGGAGACCTGGAACAAGCGCGAGGTGGATTTCATCGCCACCAACCCGACGCGGGTGCCTCCGCTCGCCAATCCGCCCTTCCCCTCCACCGCCCACATGGGCAAGCTCAAGGGCGCGGAGAAGGACAAGGCGGCGTTGACCGGCGCGCGCACCGTGCCGCCGCGCGAGCATGGCGGCAATTGCGACATCAAGGATCTCTCGCGCGGCTCGAAGATCTATTTCCCGGTCTATGTGCCGGGCGCGGGCCTTTCGATGGGCGACCTGCACTTCAGCCAGGGCGACGGCGAGATCACCTTCTGCGGCGCCATCGAGATGGCCGGCTGGCTGCACCTGCGCGTCGAGATCATCAAGGACGGCATGTCGAAGTACGGGATCAAGAACCCGGTCTTCAAACCGTCGCCGATCACGCCCAACTACAAGGACTACCTGATCTTCGAGGGCATCTCGGTCGATGAGCAGGGCCAGCAGCACTATCTCGACGTCAACGTCGCCTACAAGCAGGCCTGTCTCAACGCGATCAACTACCTGACCAAGTTCGGCTACGCGCCGGACCAGGCCTACTCGATCCTCGGCACCGCGCCGGTGCAGGGGCATATCTCGGGCGTGGTCGATATTCCCAACGCCTGCGCCACCCTCTGGATCCCGACCGAGATCTTCGATTTCGACATCAACCCCGGCGCCGAGGGCCCCAAGAAGTTCCTCGACGGCTCGGTGAAGATGCCGATCTCGCCGGACAAGTGAACACAGGCCTCCTGAAATTGTTTCTCAATTTCAGGAGGCCCCTCGCATAAGCTCGGGCGCGCGGTCGCGCTTGCCGACAGCCCGCGGCTGCCGGGTGAGGCCGCGCCCCTTCTCAAAACGAAGGGGTCAAGGATGCCATATTACGACTTCGAATGCCCGGATTGCGGGCCCTTCACCGAGCTTCGGCCGATGGCGCTCGCAGCGGAACCCTGCGAATGCCCCGCGTGCGGCAGCGCCGCGCCCCGCGGCTATTTCACGCCGCCGACGGTGCTGGGCATGGACACCAACACAAAGAAGGCTTTCGCCATCAACGAGGAGAGCCGACACGCGCCGAAACTCTCGTCAAAAAGCGACAAATATCGCCTGAAGCACGGCGCCAACTGTTCCTGTTGCTCCGGCAAGAGCAAGAACGGCAAGACGCTTTACCGGGCCGACGGCGCCAAGGCCTTTCCCGCCTCGCGCCCGTGGATGATCAGCCACTAGGAACGACCGACGCCGGGCTCGCGGCGTGAGGGCCGCGATCGCCGGGCCAACATTTGGTCCCGACCGGTCGCGGCAAGCGGATTGACGGATCCCTCCGAGGTCTGAAACAATTGCTGCATGGCAACAGCCGAAGTTCCTGCCCGGACGATGACGCACTGGTCGGCGGTGACCCCGCCCGGCCCGCCGCTGGCCCCGCTGGAAGGCCATGCGGAAGCGGACGTCGCGATCATCGGCGCGGGCTTCACCGGCCTTTCGACGGCGCTGCACCTCCTCGCGAGAGGCAAGAGCATCGCGGTCCTCGAAGCCGTGGAACCGGGCTACGGCGCATCTGGCCGCAACAACGGACAGGTGATCCCGACGCTCTCGCGGATGGACCCGGACGATCTCGTTGCAAAGCATGGCGCGGCCGGCGATCGCTTTGCCGATCTCGTGCGCGATTCCGCCTCGATCCTGTTCGATTTCGTGCGCGAGCACGGGCTCAAGGCCGAGGCGGAGCAAAGCGGCTGGGTGCAGCCTGCACATACGCCGGGGCGGATTCGCATTTCGGAAAAGCGCTTCGCGCAATGGGCGAAGCGGGGCGCACCGGTCAGGATGCTCTCGACATCCGAGATGGCAAGCCTGCTCGGCACGGATTTCTGGCACGGCGGGTTCATGAACCCCACCGGCGGACACATCAACCCGCTGGCGCTCGCGCGCGAAATGGCGCGGCGCGTGATCGAACTCGGCGGGACGATCCACGCCCCGAGTGTGGCGGAAAGCTTCCGGCGCGAGGGAGATTTCTGGCTCGTCTCGACAGCGAAGGGCGTGCTGCGCGCCCGGGCGCTGATGCTGGCGAGCAATGCCTATTCCGGTGAGTTCGCGCGCGGTCTTGAACCGGAGATGGCGCGCGAGGTCGTGCCGATCCTCTCCTGGCAGATGGCGACGCAGCCGATCGCGGACGATCTCCGGGCGCGGATCCTGCCCGACCGGCAGGCGGTTTCCGACACGCATGGCGACCTGCATTTCATGCGCTACGATGCCCGCAACCAGCTCGTGACCGGCGGCGCCCTCATCATCGCGGCCAATGGCCATGACCGCCTCCGCACGCGGATCGCCGACAGGCTGAGGCGCATTTTCCCCGAAATCGGCGCGGCGCGGTTCGAGCATGTCTGGAACGGCTATGTCGGCATGACCAACGATTTCTGCCCGCGTCTTCATCAGCTCGGGCCGGACGCCTGGGGCTGGACGGGCTGCAATGGTCGCGGCGTCGCGCTTTCGGTGGCACTCGGGCGCGAATTCGCCGCGGCGATCTGCGGCACGCGGGTCGACGATCTCGCCCTGCCGTTGACGCCGGTGAAGCCGCTGGCGTTTCATGGCATCGTCCGGGTCGTGGCACCGCTCTTGCTTTTGGAATACCGGCGGCGGGATGCCCGCGAAATCGCCTGAAGGCGCAATGAGGTGCAGATGAGCAGGGATCAGGTTCCCGTATCGGAAATGCAGGAACAGCTTCGCCGCTCCTTTGCCATGCGCGCGGCCTTCTACGCCGAGACCTTCGCGGTGCTCAAAGCCGAGTTCGGCCATGACGAGGCGATGCGCCTGTGCAAGGTCATGACGCGGCGGATGGGCGAGAAAATGGGCAAGGCCTATGCCAAGCACGGCCCTTCGGACCTCAAGGGACTGAAGGAAAGCTTCCTCGCCGGCATCATCGAAGGCGAGGCCCTGTTCGCGCCGGAAGTCGTCCGCGTCGACGATGCGGCGCTCTGCATCAATTTTCATCGCTGCCCGCTCAAGGAGGCCTGGCAGGCGCAAGGGTACGAAGGCGAGACGCTGAAGGACCTCTGCATCATCGCCGGCGCGATCGACGGCGGCCTGTTCGAGGCGGCCGGCTTCACCTTCGCCGGCGAAACCTGGCAGCCGGGCGAGACCGGCTGCTGCAAGCTCAAGGTTCTGCCCGGCCCGGCGTCGCGGGCCTAATCCTCCCTTCCCCTGAAATGGAGACGACCATGATCGACCGCAGGAAAACCCTCCTTCTTGCCGCTGCGCTTGTAGCCGGCACCGCCTTGCCCGCGCTCGCGCAGACGACCTACCGGATCGGCTATCAACTGCCGCTGACCGGCAACACCGCGCAGTACGGGCAGGATTTCAAGAGCGCCGCTGAAATCGCGCTCGACGCCTTCAACAAGGCCGGCAAGCCGTTCAAGGTCGAGATCGTCTTCGAGGACAGCCGCTCGGATGCGAAGGAAGGCGTGGCGATCGCCCGCAAGTTCGTCGACGACAAGACGATCGTCGGCGTGCTCGGCGATTTCACCTCCGGCGTCTCGATGGCCTCGGCGCAGGTCTACAAGCAGGCGGGCATGCCGCAACTGTCGCAGACCGCCTCGCACCCGGATTACGCCAAGATCTCGCAATGGCAGTTCCGCAACATCACGACGCAGGCGCAGGAAGGCCCGCTCAACGCCGAGTGGATGTATGCGCGCGGCTACCGCAAGGTCGCCGTCATCGCCGAGCAGACCGACTGGGGCCAGACCGTCGTCTCCAACTTTGCCGACAAGTTCAAGGCGCTCGGCGGGCAGGTCGTGTTCTCGGAGTTCTTCAATCGCGGCCTCGCCGATTTCCGGCCGATCATCACCAAGATCGCCCGCGAAAAGCCGGACGCAATCTACACCGGCTTCTTCTATGAGGACGGCGCGCAGTTCCTGAAGCAGAAGAAGCAGCTCGGGCTTGAGCTGCCGGTGCATTCGACCTCCGCTGTCTACAACCAGAAGGTCATCGAACTCGCCGGCGCGGACGCCGAAGGCGTGAGCGCGACCGCGACCTTCCTGCCCTCCAACCCGGAAAAGCATGTGCAGGATTTCGTCGCCGCGTGGAAGGCCAAGTCCGGCGGCGCGGAACCCGGCCAATTCCCGGCCCAGGCCTATGACGCAGTCAACATCATGCTGGCGGCGCTCGAACGCGCCCATCCCAAGGTGACCCGCGAGAGCCTGCGCGACGCGCTCGCCGCGACCAAGGATTTTCCGGGCGTCACCGGCGTCACCAGCTTCGGCCCGGACCGCGAGCCGGCCAAGAAGCTCGTCCGCTCGCGCATCACCGGCGGCAAGTTCGTCGCGGTGCCGGAATAAGGACGGGAGAGCCGGAAAGGCCGGGCGCGCATGGATTATTATCTCCAGCAACTCGCGATCGGCCTTTCGGTCGGCATGGTCTACGCCCTGATGGCGATCGGCTTCACGCTGATCTTCGGGGTGCTCAACGTCGTCAACTTCGCCCATGGCGAGATCTACACGATCGGCGCCTTCGCCGGGCTGATGCTGATCACCGCCTTCGCGCCGCCGCTCGCGGCGGTGTTTCTCGCGGTGGCGGCGATCGGCGCTTTCGCCGGCGTGGGGCTGGAACGGCTCGCCTTCCGGCCCTTCCGAAGGTTCGCCGACGAGGCGAGCCTCAAGTCGCGCGCCATGCGCGAGGCGACGCTGATGTCCTCGCTCGCGCTCTCGATCGTCGCGCGCGAGGGGATCGAACTGATCTTCGGCTCGCAATTCCAGACCGTGCCGCTGAAGCTGCTGCTCAACGAGCCGATCAAGCTCGGCCCCATCACCATCGTCAACGGCGACCTCGTGATCTTCCTCACCTCGGCGATCATGCTTGGCGGGTTGCAATACGTCCTCCGCCACACGCGCGTGGGGCTTTCGATCCGCGCTGTTTCCAACAATGCGCTCGGCGCGCGCTATGTCGGTATCAACACCGACCGGACGATCATCTGGACCTTCGCGGTCGGCTCGGCGATGGGTGCGGTCGCGGGCATTCTCGTCGGGCTCTATTACGGCGCGATCTTCCCGAACATGGGGTTCGCACCCGGCATCAAGGCGTTCGTCGCCATGGTGATGGGCGGGCTGTCGTCGATTCCCGGCGCGGTGATCTGCGCGCTGATCATCGGCGTGGCCGAGGCGATGTCGACGATCTTCGTCGCCTCGGTCTGGCAGGAACTCGTTGCCTACGGCTTCCTCATCCTCACGCTGATCTTCTTCCCGCGCGGGATATTCGGAGGCGCCCGTGAACGCGTCTGACGGCTCCCGCACCCGCCTGAGGCCGCTGGTTTTCGGCGCAGCGCTTCTCTTGTTGCTTTTCGTGCTGGTGCCGGGGCTGCTCCAGCTCGCCGGGCGGAGTTATCTCTATCAGGTCGCGAACCTGATGCTGATCTTCTCGCTGCTGTCGGCCTCGATGCACCTCGTTACCGGCGTCGCCGGGTTGCTCCAGCTCGGCCATGCCGCGTTCTACGGAGTCGGCGCCTACACGGCAGCGCTGCTCGCGAGCAACGCCGGCCTGCCCTTCCTCGTTACCCTGCCGGCGGCCGGGCTCGCCGGCGCGCTGATGGCCCTTCTCGTCGCGCTGCCGACGATGCGGCTGGTCTCGATCTATTTCGCTGTGGCGACTCTTGGCATCGGCCAGATGATCTATCTCGTCATGCTCAACTGGGTCAGCTTCACCAAGGGGCCCAACGGCATCCTGCTGTTCGGCGGCCTTACGATCTTCGGCTACGATCTTTCCGCGCCGGCGGCGGCCTATTTCGTGGTAGCGCTGGTGGTGAGCGTGTCGATCTACGTGCTGCACCGGCTTTCGCACTCCTATTATGGCAACGCGCTCAGGGCCCTGCGCGAGGACGATCAATGTGCCGATGCGATGGGCATCGACACGGTGCGATTGAAGATCGTGAGCTTTGCGATCTCGGGCTTCTTCGCCGGCATCGCCGGCGCGCTCTGGGCGCATACGGCGGGCTATATCTCGCCGCCGGATTTCTCCTTCAACGTCTCGATCCTCATTCTGGCGATGGTGGTTCTGGGCGGGCTCGGCTCGCTGCCCGGCGCGATCCTCGGCGCCGTGATCCTGATCGGCCTGCCGGAACTGCTGCGCGAGTTCAAGGCGGGCGACCTGCGCAACGTCATCGTCGGCCTCGTGCTGTTTGCCTCGATCCTGTTCATGCCGAAGGGGCTGATCGGCGAGGCTTCGGCGCTCGATCTCGTGCGCCGCTACTTCGGTGGCGCCTGGCGCGGCGACGGAAAAACCGGGCGGATCGGCTGGAAATGAGCGCGCTCCTCTCCGTTTCCCACGTGACGCGCCGCTTCGGCGGCCTGACCGCCGTGGACGATGTCTCGGCCGAGATCGGCAAGGGCGAGCTTGTCGGGCTTATCGGCCCGAACGGCGCCGGCAAGACGACGCTGTTCAACCTGATTTCCGGCTTCACACCACCGAGTTCCGGCGAGATCACTTTCCGCGGCGAGGCAATCACCGGGCTGAAGCCGTTCGACATCGCGCGGCGCGGCATGGGGCGCACCTTCCAGAACCTGCGCATCTTCCCGAACATGAGCGTGTTCGACAATGTCTCGATCGGGGCGATCGGCTCGATCGGCGTCGATGTCCTTTCCGCCCTCACCGGCAACCGCGCGCGGGGCGAGGCGATTTCCGAGCGCACCCAGGCGGCGCTCGAAGCCGTCGGGTTGGCGGGCGACGCGCGCGAACTCGCCGCGAACATCTCCTACGGCAAGCGGAAATACCTCGAGATCGCCCGCGCGCTTGCCATGGAGCCCGAACTGCTCATCCTCGACGAGCCGGCGGCGGGGCTCAACGAGAGCGAGACGCGCGGACTCTCCGCGTTCATCCAGCGCCTGCATGCCAAGGGCACCACCATCCTGCTCGTCGAACACGACATGGGCCTCGTGATGTCGATCTGCCAGCGCGTGATCGTGCTCGCCTCCGGCCGCAAGATCGCGGATGCGACGCCCGCCGAGGTAAAAGCGGACAAGGGTGTGCTCGAAGCCTATCTGGGGGTGGAGGAATGAGCGCGGCGCCGCTTCTCTCGGTCAGGGATCTCCATGTGCGCATGGGGGTGCAGGAGATTCTGCGCGGCGTCGATCTCGATGTCGCGGAGGGCGAGATCGTCGCAGTACTCGGTGCGAACGGCGTTGGCAAGACGACGCTGATGCGGGCAATCTCGGGCATCTACCGCGTGACCGGCGGCGAAATCCGGTTCGGCAGCGAAGCGATTACCAACCTTCCCTCGCACAGGATCGTCGAGCGCGGCCTCTTGCAAGCACCGGAAGGACGGCAGATCTTCTCGGCGATGAGCGTGAAGGAAAATCTCATTCTCGGTGGCGGACCGCACGGCATGGACGGCTTCAAGCGGCTGGAGCCGCTCTTCCCGGTGCTCGGGCAGCGCATGGGCCAGCTCGCCGGCTCGCTCTCGGGCGGCGAGCAGCAAATGCTCTGCATCGCCCGCGCGCTGATGCGCCGCCCGAAGATGCTGCTGCTCGACGAACCCTCGCTCGGCCTCGCGCCGAAGCTGGTGAAGGCGATCTTCGATCTCGTGAAGAGCGTGCGCGAACAGGGCGTCTCGATCCTGATCGTCGAGCAGAATGCGCGCGCCGCGCTCAAGGTCGCCGACCGCGCGGCGGTGATGGAAGGCGGCCGGATCGTGCTCGCCGGCGCGGCGGCCGATCTTGCTGCCGATCCGCGCGTCGCGGAAGCCTATCTTGGCGGCCATGTCGTTGCACCAAAGGAAGGAAGCTCCCCATGACCGACCAGCAACAGAAAGCGCCGCTGCCGATGCTCGAACGGCGGCGGATCGAGGCCAACATCCTCAAGCACGTCTACGACACCCTGGTTGCCAGCCACGGCAAGGCGGTGGCGCAGAAAACGATCGGCGATGCCGTGCGCGCCGCCTCGGTGCAGCAGGCGCGGGAATTCGCCGCCAAAGTCGGCGGCAAGACCAGCATGCGCACCTTCTCCGAGCTGAAACCGCTCTGGCAGATGGGCGGCGCGCTCGAAATCGAAGTCCTGCGCGAGGACGAGACGCACATGGATTACAACGTCACGCGCTGCCGCTACGCGGAAATGTATCGCGAGATGGGGCTCGGCGAGATCGGCCACCTGCTCTCCTGCCAGCGCGACGGCACCTTCTGCGAGGGCTACGACCCCAAGCTCACGCTCGAACGCACCCAGACGATCATGCAGGGCGCGAGCCATTGCGATTTCCGCTACACGCGGACGCCGGACTGACGTTGGCGCTGCCGCCCGCCCGATCGAACCGGATCAGCGGCAGCTCTATCTTCTTATTTTAGCGCATTTTCCTCCGATAGACCGGCATCTCCTTTATCGGAGAATACTTGAGGCGCAGCGCCCCAATTTCGAAAGGCGCCTCTGACTGCCCCTGAAACAGGAATGCTCCGGGAAGCGGCTTGCCCGGCCGATTATCCTCGTTCCAAGGACGGCAGGCTTTCTTGAATTCTCTTTCATGTGCCCGCCGCAGGATCGTCCCGATCCAGCGCCATGCCCCTGCAGTTTTGAATCATTAAAAACTATTGTATTTCAATACTTTATACGAATTCTAAAGAGCCTTTTTTGTTGACGGGCCTATCCGTCTTTGTTAGCCAGACAGCACGCCAAGGCAGCCAGTCACAACCAGCCACCCAGGCAAAAGCAGGAAATCGAGCGAGCTTTTTCGCCGACGGGGGCATTGATGACTGGGTCCAAGGCACCGCGCGCGCTGCGTGGTTATGTGAATTTCGAGAAGCAGAAGACGAATGTGGCGGCAGGCCTCGGCCTTGCCGCAGCGGTATCGGTTTTGCCCATGGAAGCGGCGTTCGCGCAGCAAACACAACTGCCGACCGTGACGGTCGAGGCGCCGGCCGCGCCGAAGGCGAAACGCCGGCCCGTGCGCCGTCCGCCGGTTCAGGCCACGGCGCCGCGCCGGACGCCGGCTCCTGCCGTCGCGCAGCCATCCGCACCGGCTGTACAGCCCCCCGCCGGCGGCGCACCCGCAGCGAATGCCAACCCGTATGCGAACCCCGGCGCGCCGTTCAAGGTGGAGCGCTCCGCCAATTCCCGCATCACCGAGCCGCTGATCAACACGCCCCGCACGGTGACCGCCATTCCCAAGGAAGTGCTGGAGGACAAGGGGGCAACCTCGGTCCGTGAACTCGTGCGCACCACGCCGGGGCTCACCCTGGGCACCGGCGAGGGCGGCAATGCCTTCGGCGACCGCGTGTTCATTCGCGGCTTCGATGCGCGCAACGACATGTACATCAACGGCGTGCGCGATTCCGGTGTTTCGACCCGCGAAACCTTCATGACCGAGCATGTCGAAGTCATCAAGGGCCCCGCCGGCACGATCGGTGGACGCGGAACCGCCGGCGGTGCGATCAATGTCGTAACCAAGCAACCGGGTGAGAAGAATTTCTACAACTTCACGACGACGCTCGGAACGGACTTCACGCGCCGGCAGACCGTCGATCTCAACCACAACGTGACCCGAAATTTCGCGATCCGGGTCAACGGCCTATTCCAGCTCGCGGATGTCGCGGGGCGCAGCCACGTGTTCGACAACCGCTATGGCGGTTCTTTCGCGGCGGCCTGGAAGCCTTCCGAGAACTTCAAGGCCACGCTCGACTACTACCATGTCTCGCTGGACCAGATGCCGGACTGGGGCGTACCGTTCGATCCGCGCACGCGGCGCCCCTTCACCGAGAGCGGGCTGAACCGGAAGAACTTCTACGGCGTGACCTCGCGCGACTTCCAGAAAAACGCCCAGCACATGCTGACGCAGGGGCTGGAATGGAAGATCGACCCCAACTTCGTGATCTCCAACAAGTTCCGCTACGGCTACACGATCACGGATTACGTGGCGGCCAAGCCGGGAACGCCGAACCTGAGCAATACGGACCCCACGCTGTGGACGGTGAACGCGACCCCCGCGAGCCGCTACCAGATCAACCGCTCCATCGCCAATGTCACGGAGGCCACGGCGAAATTCGAGACCGGAGCGCTCCGGCATACGGTTGTCGCAGGCATCGAGGCCCAGCGCGAGGACATCTCGCAGGATAGCTATTCGGGGCTCACGGTCGAATGCAACCCGAGCTGCACCACCGGCCTGCTGACGAGCCTCTGGCAGCCGACCGGCCATCTCGTGACCACCATCGGCGCGCCGGTCCGCAACGGCCGTCCGACCAAGACCAAGGTGGATACGCTGGCCGGCTTCATCGTCGACACCATCAACTGGAACGACCGCCTCTTCCTCAATCTCGGCGGCCGCGTCGACAGCTATGGCATCACGCGGAAGCCCTATGCCTCCGCCGCCTATTCGCGCAGCGACCTGATGTTCAACTACAACGCCGGCCTGACCTACAAGGTGCTGCCCAACGCCAGCATCTACGCGGCCTATGCGACATCGAGCAACCCGGTCGGTAACGAACTCGATGCCGGCGGCGACGACTACGGCGGGCTCACCGCCGCCAACGTGGTCTTCAGGCCGGAAAGGAACACCTCGCTGGAAGTCGGCACCAAGTGGGAGCTGTTCGACAGGAAGCTGCTGCTGACCGCCTCGGCGTTCCAGACAACGAAGGACAACGCCCGCGAGACGATCGGCGGCGTCCTCGCCGATACGGCCGCCTATCGCATCCGCGGGGTGGAGTTCGGCGTCGCCGGCAACATCACCGAGCGGCTCAGCGTGTTCGGCGGCGTCGTGCTGATGAGTTCGGAAGTCACGAAGACGCGCAGCGTCGCCTCCGCGACGACGGAATCCATCGCCGGCCGCCCGCTCGCCAATATCGCGCACCAGTCGATCAACCTGCTCGCCAAATACAAGGTGACGGACAAGCTGACCATCGGCGGCCAGGCGACCTGGAAGGGCGAGATCCTCGGCGGCACGCTTGGCGCAGTCTACTACCGGCCCGGCACGGTCAATGTCAGTGGCGTCACTACCGCGACGCCCGGCGGCTACAACAAGCTGCCCGGCGGCTGGCGCTTCGATCTGATGGCCGAATACGAGATCAACAAGACCTTCTCGGTCAAGGCGCAGGTTCTGAACGTCTTCGACAAGGTGCTCTACGACGCCTTCTACCGCTCCCCGACTCCCTACGTCTACCTATCGCCCGGCCGGGCCGGATACCTGACCGTGCAGGCGAAATTCTGACATCCCGCGAGGCCGGGATGTTTCCCGGCCCCGTTCCCGCAAAAAGGCCAAGAGAATGCTGATCTGTATCCCGGACGTGCTCACCAGCGAGGAGGTCGCCTATTGCCGCTCTCTGATGGCGCGGGCGCCGTGGCAGGACGGCCGCGCGACGGCCGGCGCCCAGTCGGCGAGCGTCAAGAACAACCGGCAAATCCCGCTCGACGCACCGGAAGGGGCCGAACTCGGCAAGCTCATCCTGCGCGCGCTCGGCAGCAACGCGACATTCATCTCGGCTGCCCTGCCGAAGACGATCCTGCCGCCGATGTTCAACCGCTACGGCACCGGCGAAAACTTCGGCGTGCATGTCGACAACGCCATCCGCGTCGTTCCCCAGACCGGCGAGCGCATCCGCACCGATCTTTCCATGACGCTGTTCTTCTCCGAGCCGGAGGACTACGAAGGCGGCGAACTGGTCGTCGAGACGCTTTACGGATCGCAGGAGGTCAAGCTCCCGGCCGGGCACATGGTGCTCTACCCCTCGACGAGCCTGCATCAGGTCATGCCGGTCACGCACGGCGAGCGCATTTCGGCATTCTTCTGGCTTCAGAGCATGATCCGCGACGAGACGAACCGGACGATGCTGTTCGATCTCGACCAGACGATCCAGGCGCTTTCGGCGGACCCCGACGCGGACAGCGCCCACGCCGTGCGGCTCACGGGCATCTATCACAACCTCATCCGCGCATGGGCGGAACTCTGATCAGGTTGGAGATGACGATGACCTGCTTCCCGAAATCCGCAATCGTGGGCCTCGCGGCCGCCATCGCGCCGTTCCCGACGCTGGCGGCGAATACCCCGCTGCCACCCGAGCTTTCACCCGTTTCGATGTTCCTGCAGGCGGATATCGTGGTCAAGGCGGTGATGATCGGCCTCGCCCTCGCCTCGCTGGCAGCTTGGACCGTTCTCTTCGCGAAGAAGATCGAGATCGGGCGTGCCCGGCGCCGCTTGTCGCGTTCGCTCGACCGCATGGCCGATTCCATGCGCATCGAACAGGCGCGCGCCACCCTGCCGGATCAGGACCGCGTTGCGTTGGCCCTGCTCGAGGCTGCACAGGACGAGGCCGCCCGCGCCGGCGCGAAATCCCCGCGCGAAGGCATCAAGGAACGGATGTCGCTTCGGTTCGGACGGATCGAGGCCGCAGCGGTGCGCGAGATCGGGCTCGGCCTGAGCCTGCTGGCGACGATCGGCGCCACGGCCCCGTTCGTCGGTCTGTTCGGCACCGTCTGGGGCATCATGAACAGCTTCATCGGCATCTCGAAGTCGCAGACCACCAATCTGGCGGTCGTCGCGCCGGGGATTGCCGAGGCCCTGCTGGCCACGGCCATCGGCCTTGTCGCGGCGATCCCGGCGGTGATTTTCTACAACCACCTGACGCGCGCCATCGGCGCCTACCGGGCGCTCGTCGGGGACGCAGTCGCCACCGTCAGCATCATCGCCGGGCGCGAACTCGATGCCGCGCCGCCCCTGCATCTGGTCGCGGAGTGAGCGATGGGTTTCTCGATCAGGCCCGGCAGCGAGGACGAATTCGCCGAGAACGGCGACATCAACGTCACGCCGTTCATCGACGTCATCCTCGTTTTGCTGATCATCTTCATGGTCGCGGCCCCGATCTCGACGGTCGATGTCCCGGTCGATCTCCCGGCTTCGACCGCGCAGCCGACGCCGCGTCAGGACAAGCCGATCTACGTCACGCTCAAGGCCGATCTGACGCTCGCCGTCGGCGAGGAAGACATCGATTGGTCGCGGCTTGGCTCGGCGGTCGATGTCGCGACGCAGCTCAAGCGGGAAACCCGCCTTTTCATCCGCGCGGACAGGAGCGTGCCTTACGGCGAGATCATGAAACTCTTCAACGAACTGCGGTCGAACGGCTATCTCCGCGTAGCGATGGTGGCGCTCGATCAGGGGGGCTCACAGAAAGAGGCATCTCCTGCCGCCCCGCCTGTCCCGCGGTCCGGAGGCGCCGCACCATGAGCCGTTCCGCCTTCCTGCCGGCCGCCTCCCTGACGGCCGCGACCCTCCCCTGGGCGAAGTCGCTCGCGCTGGTGGCCGGACTCCACGCCGGGATCGCGGGTTTCGCCGCGGCCCACCTGATGCTGCCGACTGCGAGCGATGCCATTTCGGGCGCGGAGATGGTGATCGAGTTTGCCCCCCTCGTCACCAGCGCGGAAAGCGAATTCTCCCCCGAAGCGCAGAATCGCGAGGCGGAGGACAAGCCGGCAACCCCGCATGTCGACGAGAACCTGTCGCAGAAGCGCGAGACCGATCTTCCGACCGAACAGGCCTCCCCGACGACGCCGGTCGAGAACGATCTCAGAATGGCACAGGAGCGGACCCGGAACGAGAGCGAGAAGACCACCGAAATGCAGACCACCGAGGCGATGGTCGAGCAGAAGCAGGATACGCCGAGCCAGGCCAGCAAAGCGGCGGACAGCGCGCCGGAGCAGAATGGCAAGCCGGAGGACGAGACCGCCGTTGCGCCGACGGAAGGCAACGCCGAGGAGGCAAAGCGCCGGATCGAGGAATGGCAGCGCAAGATTTTCGCGCAGGTCGTCCGTCACAAGCGCTATCCGGAAGCGGCTCGCGCGAAGCGCCTGACCGGCGAGACGCTGCTGGCCTTCAGGATCGACCGGCAAGGTCAGGTTTCCGATCTGCGTGTCCTGCGCAGTTCCGGCTCGGCCGTGCTCGACAAGGCGGCTGTTGCGGTCATCGAGCGGGCCAATCCGCTGCCGCCACCGCCGGCGCAACTCTCCGACCGTGCGCTCGAACTTTCGCTTCCGATGCGGTTTGCGGCCAAATGACACCGGACGAACCTTTTTCTTTGATGGATTTCGAGGCGCTCGCGGCGCGTGGGCTGGAGGCCCGGCGAGCGGCCTATCTCTTCGGCGGCGCGGCCGACGGGCTGACGCTCTCGGCCAATCGCAAGGCCCTCGACGAAATCCGGTTACTGCCGCGCGTGTTGGCCGATCTGTCGCAAGCCAGCGCGCGGGTTTCGCTGTTCGGCGATGTCTATAGGGCGCCGGTTTTCGTCGCACCGATGGGATACCAGAAGCTGTTCCACGAAACGGGCGAATCCGGCCTTGCGCAGGCGGCTGCCGCAATGGGCGCGGGGTTTGTTCTCTCCACGCAGGCCAGTTGCCCGATCGAGACCGTCGCCGAGGCCGGCGAAGGCGCACCACAATGGTTCCAGCTCTATTTCCAGCCAGAGCGGGATGCGACGCTTCGCCTCGTTCGCCGCGCGGAAGCCGCCGGCTATCGCGCCATCGTCGTGACTGTGGACGCCCCGGTCAGCGGCGTCCGCAACCACGAGATGCGCGCCGGCTTCAGGCTTCCGCCGGATGTCGCGGCAGTCAATCTCGCCGGCGCCGGTCACGCCCCGCCCCCGGAACCGGACGGGTTTCTGGGCGGTCTGCTCGACCATGCGCCGGGATGGCCGGATCTCGAATGGCTCAGGCGGGAGACGCGGCTTCCGCTCGTTATCAAGGGTATCCTTCACCCCGCCGATGCGCGGCGCACCCGCGAAGCCGGAGCCGACGGCCTGATCGTCTCGAACCACGGCGGGCGCACGCTCGACACCGCCGTCCCGGCCATCGCGATGCTTCCGCACATCCGCGAGGCCGTGAGCAATGTCCTTCCCGTTCTCGTCGACGGCGGCATCCGCCGGGGAACGGACGTGTTCAAGGCGCTCGCCCTCGGCGCCGATGCCGTGCTTGTCGGGCGTCCGCTGGCGGCGGCGCTGGCGGTCGGCGGACCGCGTGGCGCAGCGCGCGCCTTGCGCATCCTCATGGACGAGTTCGAGGTGGCGATGGCCTTGTGCGGCTGCGCGCACCCATCCGCGATCACGTCGGAATGGCTGCTGCTCGCAGCCCCGTCGGGGGCCAGTACGGACCGCGTCGCACCGGCAGGTTGGAGCGCGCGCTGATGGCCGGACAGGAAACGCTTAGGCCTTCTTCCATCCACGCGGAAGAAGGCGCGTCCGCGCCGGCCACTACCGAGACGCCGCGCCGGATCAACGTCGCGGACCTGCTTGGCGACGAGAACGAGATCGTTCTCGTCCACAACGGTGCCGACTATCGCCTGCGCATTACCGCAGCCAACAGGCTGATCCTGACCAAGTAATCGTTTCGTTGGCCCCCCGCCGATGCCGGACCTTCGGCCTGCCTCCGGTTTCCCGGCTGTCTGGCCAAGTGTTCGGCGAGACGGAGGCCGTCGACGTTCAGGCGTGGCACGCGGCTCCTGCGGCGTCGAAGAAATGCAGACGCTCGGGGGAAGCGTCCAATTCGACCCCGGCGCCGATCGGCGGCGCGTCGCCTTCATGCACGACGAGGCAGGTTTCGCCTCCCGCCAGCGCCACGTGAAGGAGCGACGAAGCTCCCGTGTATTCCGAAACCGCCACCTTGCCGGCGAGCATGCCCTGCCCCGCCCCGACGATCCGGAGATCTTCCGGCCGGATCCCGACTCTGTCCGCATGGCGGGGCACGCCCGTTCCGGCGGGAATCCGAACGGCGCCGGCCGGCAGGACATTCATCTTCGGGCTGCCGATGAACTGGGCCACGAAGAGGTTCCTCGGCGCCTCGTAAAGCTCGCGCGGCGTGCCGATCTGTTCGACGATCCCGTCACGCAGCACCACGATCCTGTCTGCGAGAGTCATCGCCTCGATCTGGTCATGCGTCACGTAGATCATGGTGTTTCGCAGGCGCTGATGCAGCGCGGCGATCTCCGAGCGCATATGGACGCGAAGTTCGGCATCGAGGTTGGACAGAGGCTCGTCGAACAGGAAAATATCCGGCTCCCCGACGATGGCGCGACCAATTGCCACGCGCTGGCGCTGGCCGCCGGACAATTCGCGCGGGAACCGGTCGAGCAGCGCTTCGAGTTTGAGAACACCGGCTGCGTCATCCACCCGCCGGCGGCGCTCATCCGCTGCGATGCCGCGAACCTTGAGGCCGAAGGCCATGTTGTCACGCACGGTGAGGTGCGGATAGAGCGCGTAGGACTGAAAGACCATGGCAACGCCGCGCCTGGCGGCCTGCACCTCGTTCATCAACCTGGCGCCGATGCGCAACTCGCCCGAGGTAATATCCTCAAGGCCTGCGATCATGCGCAGCAGGGTCGATTTTCCGCAGCCCGAGGGGCCGACAAAGACGACGAACTCGCCGTCCTCGACCGTGAGATCGACACCCCGGATGACATCGGTTTTTCCGAAACGCTTGTGAATGTCGACGAGGGTCAGGCCTGCCATTGCTGTTGTCTCACCCCTTGACGCCCGATAGGGCAAAACTTTCGATGATCTGCCGCTGTGCGATCAGATACACGATCAGGATCGGCACGACCGCGAGGCTCGTGGCGGCAAGCTGGAGATGCCAGAGCGGCATGCCGTAGGGATCGGTGAAGTTCGCCAGCGCCAGCGGCAACGTGAACTTCTCGATCGACGAAACGAAGATCAGCGGTTCGAGGAACAGGTTCCACGAATGCAGGAAGGTGATGATCGCGACCGCCGCCAGCGCGGGACGCGACATCGGCAGCGCAATCCGCCACCAGATGCCGAAGCGCGAGAGCCCGTCCATCTTGCCGGCTTCCTCAAGCTCCTTCGGCAGCGCCAGAAAATACTGGCGCATCAGGAAGGTCGCGACGATGCCGTGCGGGCCGAAAACCGGCAGCAGGATGAGCGGCAGGTGGGAATCGATCAGCCCGAACCGCTTCATCAGGAAGAAGTTGGGGATGATTGTGACCTCCTCTGGCACCATGAGCGCCGAAACGAGGAACAAGCCGACCAGCGCGGCGCCGGCGAAACGCAATCGCGCCAGCGCATAGCCCGCCAGAGAGGCGACGACGAGTGTGATCGCCGTGACCGAAACCGAGATGTAAAGTGAGTTGAAGTATTGCCTTGCAAAGGGCTGATAAATAAAGACTTCAACAAAATTATGCCATTGCCATTCGCGCGGCACGATGCTGGGCGAGCCGAAAATCTCCGCCGCGCTCTTGAAGCCGGACGAGAGCATCCAGACGAACGGGAAAACGAACGGAATTGCGACAGTCGAAAGCGCCAGCACCCAGCATATCCGGCTGACAAGGCGCAACTGGCGGGGGCTCAGGCGGTCGATCATGTGTCCCTCCGCCGCAGCATCAGCTGCACGACCGTCAGCGCCATGACAATGACGAACATGATCATCGCCAGCGCGGAGGCATACCCGACATTGAAGAACTTGAAGCCCTGTTCGTAGATGTAATACGCGAGAACCAGCGTGCCGTTCTCCGGCCCGCCACCGGTCATCAGATAGATGTGGTCGAACACCTTGAACGATCCGATGGTCGTGATGACCATGATGACGAGGGTCGTCGGCCCCAGCAGCGGCCAGGTGATCCAGCGGAATATCTGCCATCCCGAAGCGCCTTCCAGACGCGCCGCCGCGTCATAATCGCGCGGGATCGATTGCAGGGCGGCGATGTAGAGGATCATGTTCAGCCCCACCATCTTGATGACGCGGGTGAAAATGACCGCGACCATCGCCCAGTTGGGATCGCGCAGCCAGTTGGGTCCCGCGATGCCAATTCCGGCCAGCATCTGGTTGACGAACCCCGCCTCCCCCTGAAGCAGGAACTTCCAGACGATCGCCCAAGCTGCCGCCGAGGTGACCACCGGCGCAAAGAATACGGTTCTGAAGATGATGACGCCGGGAAAGCGTCGCGAGAGCCCGAGCGCCAAGGCGAGCGCCAAGGTCATGTTGAGCGGCACGAGCCCGATCGCGAACAGCGCGGAATTGCGCGCGACGTGCCAGAAATCGGGATTCCTGAACAGCGCATCGCGGTAGTTCGCCAGACCGACATAGGTCATCTGCTGCGTGAGCAGGTTCCATTCGGTGAGCGAGTAATAGACGACAGCGACCAGCGGCCCGGCGAAGAAGATCAGGAAGCCGGCCAGCGTCGGGCTGAGGAAGAGCCACGCTTCCATCGCCTCCCGCATCTTGAGGGTCAGCCATGGCGCATCATCGTCGCGCGCCACTCCGTCCCCTGAAACCGGCCGCCCCATCGTCATGCTCCTACAGCAGCGGCTTGATCGCCGTGCATACCGCCTTGAGCGCCGCTTCGACATTGGCATCGGCGCGCCAGAGCGCGTCGACACGGGGCTTCATCGCGGCGACGATCTGCGGGCTTTTCTCGTGCGCCGGCAGAACCTTGCCCTTGGCGATCGCGTCCGCGACGATCTTCATCTGCGGCGCCGGGATCAACTTGTTGGAGTTCACGAAAACGTCGCTCGCCAGCACGCTGTTTCGGGCGGGCGGGAAAAACTGCGCCGCCGTGATCACGCTCGCTTTCGTGGTCATATGCGCGAGGAACTCGGCAGCGAGCTTTTTCTGCTTGCCGGCAGCGAAGACGACGATGCCCGCCTGCCCGATCACCGGGGATTCCCCGCCGGGGCCTATCGGGAGCGGCGCGATACCCCATTTGAAGCCCGCTTTCGGCATGAGCGAAGCGCGGGAAATCTGGTTGATGGTCATCGCGGCATTGCCGGAGAAATAATCGCCCTTCTCACCCGGCGGCACGATCGATTTGTCCTTGAAGACCATGTCGTGGAGCTGCTTCACGGCCGCAATCGCCGGCGGCGTATCGAAACCGCACTGCCCGTTGACCCAGACATCGCCGCCATAGGCGCGGATCGGCGGCATCAGCGCGTGCATGATGCGGGTCTCGTAGCCCTGCCCGTCCTTGAATTCGAAGCCGAATTTGCCGTTGGCGGCCTTCAGTTTCCGGGCGACATCCTGAAACGTCGCCATGTTCCACTGCCCCTTGGCCGCAAGAGCCAGCGGGTCTTCGAGACCCGCCTTGTCGAACATGTCCTTGTTGTAGAAAATGACGAACGGCGAGGTCGAGAACGGAACACCGATGACCTTGCTGCCGGACATCCAGAGCCCCATGGCGGGCTTGGAGAAATCCGCGAAATCGTAATCCTTCACCGCGTTCAGCGTCGGCGCCAGATCTTCCAGCACCCCGGCCTTCGCGAAGGCGGGCGCCGCGTCTTCCATCAGCCAGCCAAGGTCGGGCGGATTGCCGCCCGCGAGCTGGAAGGTGAGCTTCTGCGTATAGTCCCCCGGCGGGATGGTCTCGAACTTGACTGTGACATCGGGGTGAGTGGCGCGGAAACTCTCCGCATAACCATTCAGCATCTTCAGATGCGCCTCGTTGCCGGTCCAGATCGTGACGCGCAGCTCGGCCGCGAGCGCCGGCAGCGCAAGCAAGCTCGCAAGGGTCGATGAAAACAGAATTCCGCGTATCGCTCTCATGATGGCCTCCCTGGCATTTGATTTTTCAGTGTTGGACGTTTTCGGGTCTTGCTGGTTTTAGGTCTTGCAGGTTTTAGGTCCTGGAAGTCTTCAATCCGGCGCCTGTCGCGCCCCCAGGTCTGGGCTCCGCGTTGCCGCCGAACGCACCCTTGGAAGGGGAACGCCACGCGTGCCGGTTTCGACCGCGAACACGGCCCCTGCGAGCGGTTCAGTGGCAGGATCGGTCCTGACGCTCATCGAGGTCACGAAAAGGATCGTCAGGTCCGGGCCGCCGAAGGCCGGCTTTGTCGGGCGCGAGACAGGCAGGTCGATCGCGCGCATCTCGCGCCCTGTCGGATCGAGTTGCACCACGCAGCCGCCATCGACAGCCGCGAACCAGTAGCATCCGTCGGCGTCTACTGTGGCGCCGTCCGGTCGTCCGCGCGTCGGCCGGTGAAAGACGCGGCGATCTTCGAGCGTGCCGGTTTCCGCATCGAAATCGAAGGCCCAGATCGTCCGGACGTCGGGATGCGTGTCGGCGAGATAGAATGTCTTGCCATCGGGCGAGATGGCGCAGCCGTTCTGCGTCCGCAGGTCGCCGACCATCGAACGGGCAACATCGCCTTCGAGCCGGAACAACTCGCCGACCGGATCGCGCGACTCGTGAAGGGTACCGGTCCAGAAACGGCCCTTCGGGTCGGTGACGCCATCGTTGAACCGGATCGAGGCGGACAGGCCCCCGAGCGCGGCGAGCGTCTCGGATCGTCCGGTCTCCGGGTCCAGCCGCAGCCATTCGTGGCCAGCCGCGACAATCAGGTTGCCGGTGTCGTCGAGGGCCAGCGCCGCCGGCGACGGAGCCGAAAGGGTTCTGGTGCCCTGATCATCCAGCGCGGCGCGATGAATGGCATTGGAGGGCGTATCCACCCACCACAGGCACGCGCGGTCGGCATCCCACAGCGGGCTTTCCCCCACCGCGTTCCGGCAATCGCGGAAGACCGAGACCGAAGCACCCACCATCATGCCACCTCGCCGGGCAGGAGACCTGGCGCATCGCCGATCGTCCAGCCGCCGTCGACCGGTATGTCAGCGCCGGCAATGTAGGAGGCCGCTTCGGAGCAGAGAAACACAACCGCGCCCGCGACATCGTCCGGACGCCCCGGCCGCCCTGCGGGAATTTTGGCGACGACCGCCTTCCGGAATTCAGAATCGGCGTAGCGCGCGGCGTTTTTCTCCACTTCGATCGCCCCCGGCGAGACGACATTCATGGTGACGCCGCGCCCCGCGACATCGCGCGCAATCGAGCGCAGGGCCGTCAGTTGCGCCGCTTTCATGGCCGCGTAGGCAAGGGTTTCCGCGCGCGGACGCTTCGCCATCACGCTGCCGATCGCCACGACGCGTCCCCAGCCGCGCTGGGCCATCGGCGGAACGAAGGCCTGTGACAGCTCGACCAGCGACATGAAATTGGCGGCGACATGGGCGAGGATGTGGCTTTCGTTCGCCTCGCCCCAGGCGATCCTGCGTTCAATGGCCGCGTTGGCGACGAGAATGTCGATCTGGCCGCCACGCGCGAGAACCTCGTCCGCGAGTTTCCGCGCCGCATTCGGGTGCGTGAAATCCGCCTCGAAAACTGGCGCGCGCCCAGTGGCGCTCGATACTTCCGCAGCGCCGACGGCATCCCCGAAATGATGCAGGACCAGCCGTGCGCCCATGGCGTGCAGGCCCAGCGCTATGGCCCGGCCGATGCCCGAACCGGCGCCGGTGACAAATGCTGTCCGGCCGGCGAGCGAGAAGCGTGCCTCGCTCATGGGCGCGACTTCTTCGCGTTGGCGTTTCCGGCAACCTCGAGCGAGGCGATATCCGCGGCAGCATAATGCCGGGCGATGCATTGCTCGGCGAGAGCAGCGTCGCCGGCCGCGACCGCTTCGTAGAGCGCGGTGTGCCGATCGATGGTCGCCTGCCAGTCGGCGGCGTTGCGGTTGGCGCGGCGCGAGAACAGTTCCGACACTTCCCGCTGGACCGAACGCATCCCCTCCATCTGCACGCGGATCATCGAATTGCCGGTCGCCATCGCAAGGCCGAGATGAAAAAGGATGTCCGCCTCCGTGAAAGCGGCGGGATCGCCGAGGCCCGCCTGCATTTCCTCGAGCGCGCGCGCCATCGCTGCCATGCCGGCCTTCTCGCGCCGCTGGGTAGCGAGGCGGGCAATGCCGGTCTCGATCACGCGCCGCATCTCGTTGGCCTCGCGCAGGCGGGTGAGGCTCGAACGGACGGCATAGCCATAGATGCGCTCGAGCGGTTCGCCGTTGAGCGCCTTGGCGCGCGCGACCTTGCCCTGCTGGGTGAAGATGAGCCCGGCGGACGTGAGCTGGCGCAGCGCCTCGCGCGCAATCGGCTTCGAGACCCCGAACTCGCGGGCGATCTCGCCTTCCGGCGGCAGCGCCTCGCCGGGCGCGATGCGGCCGTCGAACAGCGCGGCGGCGATGGCGTCAGACACCGTATCCGCCAGCCGGGCCGGACTCGTCGGCCGCGCGGCAAAGATCGGCTTTCGGATGGGTTCGGCAGGCATCGCGCCTCCTCGCACTGAACAGAACCGCTGTTTAACACGACGACAATCAACTTAGCAACTAAGTTTGTCAGTTGCCAAGCAATGAAGTTATCGGCTAGTCATGGAAAGGCCGCGCTGCGGCACGGCTCTGGATCAAGCAAGCCCGAAAGGACGGAAGGCGTGAACGCGAGTGCAGCATGTGGCGCCGATATCCGGATCACGGACGTCGTCGCGCATCCCCTTTCCCAGACCTTGCCGAAGCCGACGGTCACGTCGTGGGGCGCCTATTCACAGGTCTCGATCTGCCTCGTGGAAGTCCGCACCAGCGCCGGGATCACCGGCGTTGGCGAGGCACTGGCGCGGTTCTCGCCGAAGGCCTACGCGGACCTCATCGAGACCTCGCTGAAGCCCCGGTTGCTCGGACAGAATCCCACCAATATCAAGGCGCTGTGGGACAGCATGCGCCGGTCACTCTCGGGACGTTCAGGCGGCGTGCTGTTCGAAGCGATATCCGGTGTCGACATCGCCCTCTGGGATATTCTCGGCAAGGTTGCCAACCTCCCGATCCATCGCCTGCTCGGCGGCATGGGCCGGAGCGAAGTACCGGTCTACGCCGCCTCGGTGAACTGGGGCGACGACGCCGCCATGGAAGCTGAACTCGATCGCTACCTCGAAGCCGGCTTTCCGCGCATCAAGGTGAAGATGGCAAACCCTGTGAAGGATGCGTGCCGGCGCATCGACCTGATGCGCAAGCGGGCCGGCGACGACATCGATCTCTGCGTCGATGCCAACTGGGCCTACACGCTCGACGAGGCAATCGAGGTCGGGCGCGCGCTGACGGCCAACCGCTACTTCTGGTTCGAGGAGCCGCTGCGCCCCGAGGACGAGGACGGCTATATCGAGCTGCGCCAGCGCTGCGATACGCCGCTTGCCGCCGGTGAGAGCAATTTCACGCTCGATCAGGCGATGCGTCTCGTCGCGAGCCGGACGCTTTCCTACCTTCAGCCGGATGTCGCGCGGGCGGGCGGCATTTCCGAAACGCGGCGGATGGCGGAATTCGCCGCCGCGCATGACGTGCAATACGCGCCGCATATCGGCATGTCCGGCATCATCTGCGAGACGGCAAGCATCCATCTCGCCGCTGCCATGCCGAACACCAAGGCCATGGAGTGCGAGACCGATGCCAGCCCGTTCAAGACCTGGATTACCGGGGCGGCGCCGGGGATCGAGCGGCAGAGCAAGGGCCTGTTTCCCGTTCCGACAGGCCCAGGCCTCGGTATCGAAATTGACTGGGACGCCGTACAGCGGCTCCGCGTTCAGTAAAGGAAGGCGCGATGACCGAGAAACCCGCCGATGAACTGGTCGAGGCGATGCGTCTTGCGATGCTGCGCGCCAATCCCGATCTCAGCCGTTTCGATCCCCTGCCCCGCATCCTCTCGCATGACGATTTCTCACGCGGGCATTGCGGCTGGTCGCAGCTCGTCGGCAACTACGAGGACGATCTCGACGCGATGCTGCCGGGCTACGCGCAGCATACCAGCGCCATGCTCTCGACGCTGGCGCATTGGGAGGCCGGATCGCATGGCGGCATGGATTCCTCCTACGCGCTGAAAATTGCGACGCGTCCGCGCGCCGGCGCGCAGAATGTCGCGATCAAGCGTCACACCTTCCGCAAGCGCGGGCCGATCCGCTTCGAGATCTATTTCACCTTCAAGCCGGAGGCGAACGAACTGAAGCTGAGCGAGACCGACGTGCGCTCCGTCGGCTTCCTGTTCGACCTTCAGGGCGGCGACCGCGATGGCGACAACGACCGGGTGATGCCGCACCTGCGCTTCCTGAATGCGGAAAACGGCGAGCATGTCCAGAAATGGCAGTTCAAGACCGAGACGACGCCGTTGAAGCCCCTCGGCACCACCAACAAGACGCTGAGCCATTACCATCTCGCGCCGACAGGCTGGCGCGACCTGCCGGGCGGCCAGCAGCGGCTCTGCTACAACGAGATCCCGACCAAGGTGAACTGGACCTACCTCTGTTTCGATTTCGATCTCGAAACGATGCGGGCCACGGGCCTGCGCTGCAACGATCGCGTTTTCGACATGTCCGGCTTCGATTCCATCCGCATTCCGGCGATGAAGAACCTGTGGTGCATGCTGAACTTCTGCCTGTTCGCCGAAACCGACACCGATAAGCGCGCCTTTCTCTACGTCGACTCCGTCTGCATTTCGGGGGATTTCTGATGCTGCCGGAAAACATCACCGCCATCGTCGCGCGAAACGAAAACTGGAGCGGAGCATCCGCTACCGAACCCTTCGAGGCAGGATGGGCGCGCGAAGCCGTCATCTTCATCCGGGCCCTGAAGGAGCCCATCGGCCGCCAACCGGTCGCGCGCGTGGAGATCTCGCCGGACGGCATGCGTTGGGTGCCGGAGGGCACCGAGGCGTCAATGCCGCCGGGCAAGGACGGCATCGCCGTGCTTCGCATCCGTCATTTCGGCAATTGGTTGCGCGTGGCCGCCGACTTCGGACCGGATGCGGAAGCCCGGGTGCTGGTGACGATCCACCTCAAGGCGTGACGCGTCCGGCCCTCATGCGCCTCACTCGACTGCAACGTCGTCGTGTTTCTTGGGCCGGCGCGCGAATTTCGCGCCCAGCCATCGGACAACGACATAGAAGGTCGGCGTGAACAGGAGACCGAAGATCGTGACGCCGATCATGCCGGCGAACACCGCAATGCCCAGCGCCTGCCGCATCTCGGCGCCCGCGCCCTTCGCGATCACCAGCGGCACCACACCGAGAATGAAGGCGAGCGACGTCATCAGGATCGGGCGAAGCCGGTAACGTGCCGCCTCGATAGCAGCCTCGATCCGGGTTTTGCCCTCCTCCTCGGCCTGCTTGGCGAATTCCACGATCAGGATCGCGTTCTTGGCCGCAAGCCCGACGAGAACCACCAGACCGATATCGACCAGAATATTGCGGTCGAGCCCCTGAAGCCTCACGCCGATCATCGCCGCCAGAATACACATCGGCACGATGAGGATCACCGAAAGCGGCAGCAGCCAGCTTTCATAAAGCGCCGCCAGCAGGAGATAGACGAACACCACCGCGAGCCCGAAGGCGAGGATCGCGGTATTGCCCGCGAGCTTTTCCTGCAGGGCGATTTCGGTCCATTCGAAGCCGAAGCCGGCCGGCAGCCTTTCGCGGGCGATCTTCTCGATCGCCGCGATCCCCTGCCCCGAGGAGAAGCCCGGCGCGAGCGCCACCTGCACTTCCGCCGCGGGATAGAGATTGTAACGCGGCACGCGATAGGCGCCTGTGATGTCCGAGAAGGTCGCGATCGCGCCGATCGGCACCATCTCGCCCGAGACATTGCGCGCCTTGAGGTTGGCAACGTCGCGCAGATCGAGCCGGTAGGGATTGTCCGCCTGCGCGGTCACGCGGTAGGTGCGGCCGAGAATGTTGAAATCGTTCACGAAAGCCGAACCCATGTAGATCGAGAGCGTCTCGAAGATCCGGCTGATCGGCAAGCCCAGCATTTCGGATTTGGTGCGGTCGATATCGGCGAAGATCTGCGGAGTGCGCGTCGAGAACAGCGTGAAGGCCTGGAGAATGCCCGGCGTCTGCCCGGCCGAGCCCGCGACGATCCACGCCGAACCTTCGAGCGCCGGCAGGCCGCGCCCGCCACGATCCTGAACGTAGCCCTTGAGGCCGCCGCCGGTGCCGATTCCGGGCACGGCGGGCGGCTCGATCACCAGCGCGAAGGCTTCGCGGATGCCGAACATCTGGCCGCGCAGATCGCCGAGAATGCCGCGGGTCGTCAGGTTCTTCTTGGTCCGGGCCTTGAAATCGTCGAGCCGGACAAAGATCACGCCGGTATTCGGAGCGATGGTGAAGGTCGCGCCATCCAGCCCGACGAAGGCGATCGAATCCTTGACGCCCGGACGCGACTGCAGGATGTCCGACGCGCGGCGGATCACCGCATCGGTGCGTTCGAGCGAGGACCCCGGCGGGAGCTGGAGCGCGACGATGAGATAGCCGCGATCGAGCTGCGGGATCAGCCCCGTCGGTACCGCACGTATCTGGAAATAAGTCAGCGCGATAAGACCGCCGTAGACGGCCAGCATGAGAACCGCGAGGCGGATCATCCGGCTTGTCACCGCGCCGTAGCCGCGCGAAAGCGCGCCGAAAAACGCATTGAACCCGCGGAAAAACAGCCGGAACGGTGCGCCGGCGATGCGCGAAAATCCGCTCGGCTGGTGGTGGGGATCGTGCGCCTTGAGAAGAACCGCGGCGAGCGCCGGCGACAGAGTGAGCGAAACGAAAGCCGAAATCGCCGTCGAGGCCGCGATGGTGATCGCGAACTGGCGGTAGAACGAGCCCTGCAGGCCGGTGATGAAGGCCGTGGGAATGAACACGGCGCAAAGCACCAGCGCGATCGCGATCAGCGCGCTGCCGACCTCGTCCATGGTCTTGTGCGCGGCTTCCTTGGGAGAAAGCCCCTCGCGCAGGTATCGCTCAACATTCTCGACGACGACGATCGCGTCATCGACGACGATGCCGATCGCCAGCACGAGACCGAACAGCGAGAGCGTGTTGAACGAGATGCCCACCATCGCCATGATCAGGAACGTGCCCACCAGCGAAACCGGAATCGCGATGATCGGGATGATCGCCGCGCGCCAGGTCTGCAGGAACACGATCACGACGATGACCACGAGGATAATCGCCTCGGCGAGCGTCTTGATGACCTCGTTCACGGATTCCTGGATGAATTCGGTGGGGTTGTAGACAATCGAATACCCGACGCCGGAGGGGAACGCCGTGGCCAGCCGCTCCATTTCGGCGATGAGCGCATCGGAGGTCGCCAGCGCATTCGAGCCGGGCCGCTGGAACACGCCGATCGCGACCGCGTTCTTGTTGTTGAGATAGGCGTTGATCGTATAATCTTGACTGCCCAGTTCGACCCGCGCGACGTCCTTGACGCGGACGACGCCGTTGGAGTCGGAGCGGATGATGATATTGGCGAATTCCTCGGCACTGCTGAGCCGGCCCAGCGTCTGCACCGAAAGCTGGAACGCGCCGGTCGAACTCGCCGGCGGCTGGTTGATCGCACCGGCCGCGACCTGAAGATTGGCCGCCCGGAGCGCAGCGACAACTTCCCCGGCGGTGAGGTTCCGCGCCGAGACCTTGGCCGGATCGAGCCAGACGCGCATGGAATAATCGCGCGCGCCGAAAACCTGCGCATTGCCGACGCCATCGACGCGGGTCAGCGCGTCTTTCACGTAGAGCGTCGTGTAGTTCGAGATGTACTGCTGATCGCGCGAACCGTCCGGCGAGATCATGTGGATGACCATCATCAGGTCGGGCGAGGCCTTGCGAACCTGCACGCCAAGCCGGCGGACGTCTTCCGGGAGACGCGGCTCCGCCGCCGCGACGCGGTTCTGGACGAGAACCTGCGCCTGATCGACATTCGTGCCGGGCTTGAAAACGACGTTGATGGTCACGCGCCCGTCGCCGGTGGATTGCGAACTGACGTAGAGCATGTTGTCGACGCCGTTCACCTCCTGCTCGATCGGGGTCGCGACCGTCGAGGCGACGATCTCCGCCGAGGCGCCGGGGTAGCTTGCCGTGATGCTCACGGTCGGCGGCGCGATCTCGGGATATTCGGAAATCGGGAGGGCGCGCAGCGCGATCAGCCCCGCGATCGTCAGCAGGACGGAAAGCACGGCGGCGAAAATCGGACGCCCAATGAAGAAATGTGAAAACCGGAACATGGCCGACTACCTTGATTAAGAGACGTGGAAGGGCACGCGAACGCTGCCGCGCCGCTATTGCCCCGCGCTCTTGATCTCACCGGGTTGCGGATTGACGACGCCGCCGGGCCTGACCATCGGGTTGGCGAGACCGTTGATGATCACCTTGTCGGTCGTGGCGAGCCCCGAACTGACGACGCGCAAACCGTCGACGATCGGCCCGAGCTTGACCGGTTTGGGAATCACCTTGTTACCCTCACCCACCGTGAGCACGATCTTGCTGGCCTGATCCGACACGATCACGGCATCCGGAACCAGCATGGCTTCGACCTCGCCGCCGAACAGCCGCATGCGGCCGAACGTGCCCGGCGTCAGAAACTGATCCTTGTTGTCGAAAATCGCCCTGCCGCGAATCGTGCCCGAGCGCGGATTGAGCTGGTTGTCCATGAACTCCATCTGGCCCTTTCGCTTCCAGTCCGTCTCATCCGCCAGCCGCACCAGAACGGGGTTCGGGTTATCGCGTCCCGAAGGCCTCCCGCCATTCTGCATCAGCCGCGAATAGCGGATGTAGTCGGCCTCCGAAGCCTCGAACACGAACGAGATCGGATCGATGGAGATGATGTTGGTCAGGAGCGAGGCCCCGTTCTGGCCGCCGGTGATCAGGTTGCCGGCATCGACACGCCGGTCGGAGATCCGGCCGGAAATCGGCGCGCGCACCATGGTCCATTCGAGATTGAGCTCGGCGGTCTTCAGCATCGCCTCGGCAGCCCGCTGCGTCGCACGCGCACTCAAAAGGTTCGCCTTGCGCTGGTCGAGGTCGCGAGCGGTGATGGTCTGGTTGCGGGTCAGCCCCTCGGCGCGTTCCACCTCGTTTTCCCCGAGCGCGACCTGAGCCTTGGCGCGCTCCAGATCGGCCCGCGCGCCTTCCACGCTCAGCAGGAACGGGCGCTGGTCGATCGTGAACAGCAGGTCGCCCTTGTTGACGATCTGGCCATCCCTGAAATGAATTTTCTCGATGAATCCGGACACCCGGGCCCGCACTTCAACCTGCTCGCGTGCCTCGAAGCGGCCCGTGTATTCGTCCCAGAGCGTGATCTTGCGCGCCAGCGGCGTGGCAACGACCACCTGAGGCGCGGGCGGGCCGCCTTGCGCCGTCACCTGCGTCGGAAGCAGCGCGGGAAAGCCGAGGGCAAAAAGCAACAATGCCGGGAGCGCGGAACGCCCGCCAAAAAACGACTTCGGGAATGCAAAAATGCTGTGCTTCACAGGAGCTCCGGAAACAGGGGTTTGCGGCCGGACTCACCCACCGCGTCTTGGCCCGCAACATAGCGCTGCACCGCAACAAGAAAAGCCCCGCCGACGTGTCTCCTGACAAATCGACAGCTGACCGAATTTACGAGCCGGCGCGGCGTGCGGCGGCAGTACCGGCCAGAAATCCGAACGAAACCGCCGTCAGCAGGCCGTTCCCGGAAAGATATCCCGAAGCCTGACGACCGGAGACGCCGGCCGCCGCTCCGCCAACGGCGAAAAGATTGGGCAAGGACGATCCATCGCGCTTCAGGACGCGTGCCTCGCCATCGACATCGAGACCGCCCTGGGTGTGGAACAGCGCGCCGGTGACGCGAACCGCGGCAAAAGGGGGTGCGAGCGGCTTGCTGTTCCTCCAATCACGGCCGAACGCATCGACGCCGGCCACGGCTTTCGCTGCTTCGACAGCGTCGAACGTCGATTGCAGCGCCTTCACAGGCAGGTTCGTCCGGGCGGCGAGCGTCGGAATGTCATCGGCCATGAGAATGGCCTTCGCGGCTTCCGCGTTACGGAAATCCTCGAACTGGCGCGCAATTTCGGCGATCCGTGCATCGAAGATTGTCCAGCCGCGCCCTTCCGGCTGCGCGAGGACGGCGGCGGCATGCTCGGAATAGCCCTGAGCCTCATTCGCGAAGCGTTCGCCGAGAAGGTTGACCTGAAATCCGCCCTCGACGATCGTGGCCCAGCTGATGAGAATGCCATGCGGATCGGCCACCGAGCCGTGGCCCTGATGGCCGGAGAGGTCGGATAGCGCCGCGCCGAGCTGCCCGCCCCAGATCACCGCTTCGCCCTGATTGCCGGGATGGCCGAAATAAAGTGCGCCGGCCATCTGCGGAATATGCCGGGCGACCAGCTCACGGTTGCCGCCATAGCCATTGCAGGCGAGCACGAGCGCGCGGCATCCGATGATCTCGTGTCCGCCGTCGGGCCGCTCGATCTCGACGCCGAGGACACGGCTTTCGCCATCGACCAGCAACGTCTCGGCGCGGGCGTTTGTCACGATGTCGATCCCCGCCCCTTCCGCAGCCTGGATGAGACGATCCATCAACTCGGCCCCTGAACGGCTCGGCACCCCGTGCATCCGATACGCCGAATGCCCGGGGTAGGTGAAATTCGTGATGATGGAAAAGGGCATCGCAAAACGATCCGCGAGCCATTCGATCGCCGGCCCCACGGCATCGACAGCGGCTTCGACACGGCCCCTCGGCGGCTCGTCATGCGCCTTGCGGAGGATGTCCGCCGCGAACAGCGCCGGCGAATCCTCGATGCCCTGCTCCTTCTGAAATCGCGTGCCCGCCGCCGGGACGAGCCCTGCCGAAAGCGCGGTCGATCCGCGCGGCAGAGCGTCGCGCTCGACGACAAGGACGCTCGCGCCCTGCTCCTGCGCGCGCAGGGCGGCGATCAGCCCGCCGGCCCCGGCACCGGTGACCAGAACGTCGACCTCGACATCGAACGTCTGCGGCTCAATCCGGCGAATGGAAGCCATTCAGTCCCCCTCGCCTCACCCGTCGCGCGGGAGGCATGTTGTATTGACTTGGTGACAGCTATTTGTTTTACAATTAATACAATGACATTTCGGAAATGGAAGCGCCCTATGCGCTCCGAACGAATGCACAGGGGCTTTCTGCGGTGGCGGCGATCAAACCCTCGAAGACGCAAGGCTTCTATCTCCTGCTGCGGGAGCGCATCCTGAGCGGCGGGCTGGCTGCGGGAGAACGACTCCCGAGCGAGCCGCAGCTCGCTTCCGCGCACGGCCTTTCCCGCGTGACGGTTCGGCGGGCGCTCGACGGGCTCGCGCGGGACGGCCTGATCCGCCGGCAGGCGGGCGCCGGGACTTTCGTGCTGGGCAGGCCGTCGCTGAAAGGCGTCGCCGGCGACCTGTCGAACATGCTGGCCCACCTCGTGGCGATGGGCCGCGACACGCGCGCGCGTCTTCTGACATTTTCCTACCAGACGCCGCCGGAGGCGATCGCGGCAGCGCTGCTTGTTCCTCCGGGCGAGCAGGTCCAGCATTCGATCCGGGTGCGACTGATCGACGATACGCCGTTCTCGCACCTGACGACCTATGTTCCGGCCCGGATCGGCGTGACCTATTCGGAGGCAGATCTCGCCTCGACCCCCCTCCTCGCGCTGCTGGAACGCTCCGGCGTCGTGGTCGACCGCGCGACGCAGAGCATCTCCGCGACCCTCGCCGGGCCGGAAATCGCCCAGTTGCTGTCGGTGGAGGTCGGTTCGCCGCTGATCGCGATGACGCGCGTCGTCTTCGACCGCGACGGCCGGGGCGTGGAATACCTCTCGGCGCTCTACCGCCCGGACCTCTACACCTTCCAGATGGACATGACGCGCTCCGGCCGCAGCGACGACCGGCATTGGCGCCCCATTCTCGCAACCGACCGGTGGAGCGACACCAAGTCTGCTTCACGACGACCCGGCCGCTCCAGGCGGAGCGGATGACTGCCCTCTACCCTTCTTTTCAAGCTCAGGAGACAGCGATGACCGATTTCCTTCCCCTCGACCGCCGCACACTTCTCAAGTCCGCCGCTCTTGGCGGCGTCGCCAGTCTGGCCATGCCCGCGATCGTCCGGGCGCAGGGCGCAACGATCAAGATCGGCATCCTGCAGCCCGTGACCGGTGCGCTCGCGCAGGACGGCGAGCACGGACGCCTCGGCGCCGAGATCGCCATCAACGAGATCAACGCGGGCGGCGGCATCAAGTCGATGGGCGGCGCGAAACTCCAGATGGTGTTCGGTGACGCGCGCTCGACCCCGGAGGGCGGCACGCAGGAGGTGGAGCGGATGCAGAACGAGGGCGTTGCCGCCATCGTCGGCGGCTTCGCCTCGCCGATCTGCCTCGCTGCGACGCAGGCCGCCTCGGCCTATAACATCCCCTACATCGTCGATGTCGGCGTCTCGGACCAGATCGTCAAGCGCGGCCTGAAGAATACCTTCCGCTTCGGCCCGGGCTTTGGATCGGTGACCGCCTCGGCGCTCGACAATCTCGTCAAGCTCAACGATGCCGCCGGCAAGCCGGCCAAGACGGTCGTCATCGTCCACGAAGACGGCCTTTTCGGCTCGGGCATGGCGAAGCTGCTCGGCGCGCAATTGCCCCAGCGGGGTTTCCAGGTTCTCGAAACCATCGCGCACCCGACGCCTTCGCGCGACATGTCGAACGTCGCATTGCGCATCCGGGCGCTGAACCCGGATCTCGTCATCCCCTCGAGCTACTACTCCGAATTCGTGTTGCTGGCGCGCACGATGCAGCAGCAGCGCATCCGGCCGAAGGGCATCTATGCGGTGCTGAACGGCGCGGCCTCGAACTACCGCTTCGTCAAGGAATTCCCCGATGCAGCCAACCTCGTGATGGACTGCAACCACTGGGCGGACGATCGCAAGCCGAAGACCAAGGAGGTGCGCGCCGCGGTCGAGAAAGCGGGCAAGAACTGGCTCTACAACGTGCCGCTGAACTATTCCTGCGTCCGGCTGCTCGCCGACGCCATTGAGCGGGCAGGCTCCGCCGACCGGCAGAAGATCATCGATGCGCTGGCCGCCTCGACCTTCTCCGATCACATCATGCCCTACGGCGCGACGAAGTTCGCGGATGGCCAGAACACGGGCGCGCAGGCGGTCAATACGCAGGTGCAGGGCGGCGACATCAAGATCATCTTCCCAACGGATGTCGCGAACGCCAAGCCCATCTTCCCGGCGACCTGAAGCCGGGACGATGCTCAAGTTCGACATTTTCCTCTCGGCACTGGCGAACGGCCTCCTCACGGGGGCCGTCTACGCGCTGATCGCACTTGGGCTGACGCTGATCTACGGCGTGCTGCACATCATCAACTTCGCGCATGGCGCGCTGCTGACGCTCGCCATGTTCGCGGTCTATGTCGCGCACCAGACCTTGGGCCTTGATCCCTACATCGCGGTTCTGGGGCTCACCCCCCTGTTCTTCGCGCTTGGCTACGTGATTCAGCGCTTCGTCATCACCCCGGCCAGCCACGGCGATGACGGCAACATCCTGCTTGTCACGCTCGGCCTTTCGATCGTCATCGAGAATGCGCTCCTCGCCGGCTTCCGCTCCGATACGCGCTCGATCGACGTGCCCTACGGCTTCTCGGTGATCGAGATCGGGCCGCTGTTTCTCTCGACCCCGAAAGTGATCGCCTTCGTCGCCACCTGCGCGGTGGCGGCCCTGCTATGGCTCCTCCTCGCCCGGAGCGATACCGGAAAGGCCATCCGCGCGGTGGCGAAGGAGAAGACCGGTGCGGCGCTCTGCGGCATCGACATCCGACATATCTACGCGACCACTTTCGGCCTCGGCACGGCCTGCCTTGCCATCGCCGCCTGCCTCCTGATGCCGACGTTCCTCGTCAACCCGCGCACGGGCAACGCCTTCGTGTTGGTGGCTTTCACGATCGTCGTGCTCGGGGGCATGGGATCGGTCGGCGGCGCGCTCGCCGGCGGGTTGATTGTCGGTGTGGTCGAAAGCCTTTCCGGCCTCTATTTCGGCGAGAGCCTCGGCCAGATCGGTATTTTCCTCATCTTTCTGGCCGTGCTGCTGTTCCGCCCGACCGGTCTCTTCGGAGCGCGCACATGAAAAGGCTGCCGCTGCTCGCCGTCATCGCCGGGCTGGTGGTGCTGCCGTTTCTGGCCGCCTCCAACACGATGCTGAATTTTCTCGGCTTCCTGATGATCGTGACCCTTGCCGCGCAGGGCTGGAACCTTCTTGCCGGCTACGGCGGACAGTTCTCGTTCGGCCATGCCGCCTTCTTCGGCATGGGCGCCTATGCCATGGCGCTGCTGCAGGTCCGTCTCGGCCTCAATGCCTGGCTTGCGCTTCCGGCAGCCGTTGCCCTCGGCGCGCTGACCGGCTTCGCCCTCGGCTATCTCTCGTTCCGGGCGCGATTGCGCGGCTCCTATTTCGCGCTGGTGACGCTCGCCTTCGCCGAGGTGTTCCGCATTCTTGCCAATGCCGCCAGCTTTACCGGCGGTGCGGCGGGCGTTCTGGTGCCGCTGAAGCCTGACCTCGCCCACTTCCAGTTCGCGGACAAGCGCGCGTTCTACTTCGCCGCGCTTGCCTTCGTTGTCCTTGTGCTGGCGCTCACGGCATGGATCGCGGATCGCAAGATCGGCGCGGAACTGGTTGCCGTCCGCGAAAACGAGGCTGCGGCGCGCGCGCTCGGCGTCGATGTCCTCGGCGTGAAGCTCAAGGCGATCACGCTTTCGGGCGCGATCACGGCGGCGGCGGGCTGCCTTTACACGCAGAAATTCCTCTACATTGACGCCAATCTGGCTTTCGGCACCTGGATTTCGGTCGAAGCCCTGCTGGCGCCGATCATCGGCGGCGTCGGCACCGTAATCGGACCGCTCGCCGGCGCCGCGTTGCTGCTGGGCCTCGGAGAAGTGACGAGGACCGTGCTGACGTCATGGACCGGCGGCGCCATCCCCGGCGTCGATCTCGTCGTGTTCGGCATTCTTCTCATCCTTTCGGTCGCGTTCGCACCACGCGGGGTTGTCGGACTGGTCGCGCGTCTCCGCGGAGTGCGGTCATGAGCGCCGCCCTTCTGTCCTGCGAGAACATCACGATGCGCTTCGGCGGTCTCATTGCCGTCGACGATGCTTCGATCAACGTCGAGGAAGGCTCGATCACCGGGCTGATCGGCCCGAACGGCGCCGGCAAGACGACGCTCTTCACGGTGATCTCCGGCTTCGCCAGCCCGACAGCGGGCCGCGTGACGTTCGCCGGCAGCGATGTGACGGCCCTTCCGGCGCATATCCGCGCCCGGAAAGGCATTGCCCGCACCTTCCAGATCGTCCAGCCGTTCGCGGGACTGACGGTGCTTGAAAATATCGCCGTCGGCGCGCACCTGCGTCACGACGACCGCGCCGATGCACTCCGTGTGGCGGCAGATGTCGGCGCCCGCGTCGGGTTGGGGCCGATGCTCAATCAGGCCGCGGGGGCGCTGACCGTGGCCGGGCGCAAGCGACTGGAACTGGCGCGGGCGCTGGCGACCGAACCTCGCCTCCTCCTGCTTGACGAGGTTCTGGCCGGTCTCAACCCGTCGGAAATCCGCGATATCATTCCCGTCATCCGGGGAATCCGCGCTGGCGGCGTGACCATCCTCATCGTCGAGCATGTCATGCAGGCCGTGATGGAGTTGTGCGATCGCGTCCACGTTCTCGCGCAGGGACAGGTCATTGCCTCCGGCACGCCGGCGGAAGTCGCGCATGACGAACGGGTCGTCGAAGCGTATCTCGGGCATGGCGCCGCCCAGCGGATGCGTTCCCACGAGGGTGCGCGCCATGCTTGAGATTGAAAATCTGGCAGCGGGTTACGGCGGCGCATCGGTCCTGCGCGACGTTTCGATCCACGTCGCCGCCGGGGAGATCGTCGCCGTCCTCGGCGCGAACGGCGTCGGCAAGACGACGCTGAACCAGACGCTGTCCGGGCTCGTGCGCGCGAGTGCCGGCCGCATCACATTCGCCGGCGAGCGGATCGACGGCCTTTCCGCTCCCGAGATCGTGGCCCGGGGACTGATTCACGTGCCGGAAGGGCGCAAGATCTTCCCCGATCTCTCCGTTCGCGAAAACCTTGACCTCGGCGCCTACCGCCGAGGAACGGAGCATCGCGCGCGCAACATCGAACGCATCTTCGCGATCTTTCCGCGCCTCAAGGAGCGCGAGCGCCAGTCCGCCGGCACGCTTTCCGGCGGCGAGCAGCAGATGCTGGCGATCGGTCGCGGTTTGATGGCGGAGCCGCGTCTCATCATTCTCGACGAGCCCTCGCTCGGGCTTTCGCCCCTCCTGGTGGAGGAGATGTTCGGGCTGATCCGGGATATCGCGCGGGACGGGCTTTCGGTGATGCTGGTCGAGCAGAACGTCGTCCAGTCGCTTGAGGTCGCGGCACGCGCCTACGTGATCGCCAACGGCGTGATCGCGCTCAGCGGGTCGGCCTCCGATCTCGCGCGCGACCCCGAACTCGAAAAAACCTATCTCGGACTGTAATCAGGAGGTCGCGGTGACGATCATGACTGCCGGGGTGCTTCCCGCCTCGATCCTTGTGAAAGGCAAGCGGCCCGCCTGGCTGAGGAAATGGGGCTCGTTCGCGCGCAACACCGGCTTCGAGACCCTGCCCGCGCCGGTCGTCGATCGCACGCGCCTCGTGATGCTGGACTGCATCGGCGCCATGATCGCGGGCGGCTCCGAGCCGGAAGTGCGTGCGGCGAAAAAGCGTCTCGGCAAGGCCGGCAAGACGGGGCGTCGCGGCAATCCGCTGCTCGAAGCCTTCCTCGGTGGAACCGCCGGCACGATGCTGGAGATCGACGAGGGCAACCAGTATGCCCGCGGCCATCCCGGCATCCATGTCGTTCCGGCGGTGCTGTCGACCGCAAGATTGCGGAAAGTCGACGGGCGCTCGGCGCTTGTGGCGACGGCGCTGGGCTACGAGATCGGCGCCCGCATCGGCATCGCGTCGAAGTTGCGCGTCACCATGCATCCGCACGGGACATGGGGCAGTGTCGGCGCGGCGCTGGCCGTCGCGAAGCTCAACCGCGCCCGTGCCGCGCAGATCGTCGAGACGATCAACATCGCCTCCTCGCTCGGCCTGACGACCAGTCGCCGGACGATGCTGGAAGGCGGAACGGTCCGGAACACGTTCGCGGGTTTCTCCAACATGCTGGGGATGATGGCGTGGGAACTCGCCGCATCGGGCTTTACCGGCGAGGCCGATGGTGTCGGCACGGTCTATGACGGCATCGCCGCGACCGACTGGCAGCCCAGCGAGATGACGCTCGAACTCGGAACGCGCTGGGAAATCGCGCGCAACTACTTCAAGCGGCACGCGGCCTGCCGCTACACGCATGCCGCGCTGGATGCGCTCGAGGCGATCACCCGCGACGCGGGCGGACGGCTCGATCCGTCCGAGATCGAGACGATCGGCGTGAAAACCTACGTCTGGGCGGCCCAGCTCGATCACCCCCGCCCCGGCAACATGCTGGCCGCGAAGTTTTCCCTGCCCTTCGCGCTGGCGACGACGATCGTCAACGGTTCGGCATCGCTCGATGCCTTCCGGCCGCCCGCGATCGAGGACGCGACGACACGCGCCCTGGCTGCGAGGGTGAGTGTCGAGGAAGACCTCGCATTGACGGCGAAGCTGCCTGCGCTCCGACCCGCCGAGGTGCGGGTGACGCTGAAGGACGGGCGGACCTTCCACGCGCGCGCCCTCACCAACAAGGGGGATACCGAAGACCCCTACTCGCGCGACGAAGTCATCGCCAAGTTTCGCGAGGTCACCGAACCGGTGATCGGAGCGGAACGGTCCGGCGCGATCCTTGACATGGTGCTTTCGCTCGAAACGGCCGGATCGCTCGCGCCGCTGGTCGCGCTGATGGAGGGCAGGACTTGATGGAGATCCGGACATGAGCCTGCGTAATCGTCTTCAGAACAGGCCGATCATCCTCGCGCCGGGCATCTGCGACGCGCTGACCGCGACGCTGGCGACGCAAGCGGGCGCGGAGGCGCTTTACCTCTCCGGCGCCGCGATTGCCTATACGCGGCTGGGCCGGCCGGACATCGGCCTCGTGACGATGAGCGAGGTCGCCGAGACGATCACGCTCGTGCGCGACCGGGTGCCGACGCCGCTCATCGTCGATGCCGACAACGGCTATGGCAACGCCCTGAACATGCAGCGAACCATGCGGCTTTTCGAGCGCGCCGGCGCGAATGTTCTCCAGATCGAGGACCAGTCCTACCCCAAGCGGTGCGGACATCTCGACGAAAAACGGCTGATCTCGCAGACGGAAATGGTCGGAAAGCTCAAGGCAGCGGCGGATGCGCGCCAGAGCCGCGAGACGCTGATCATCGCGCGGACCGACGCCGTGGCCGTCGAAGGGTTCGCGGCCGCGATCGAACGGGCGGAAGCCTACGCCGAGGCCGGGGCGGACATCCTGTTCGTCGAGGCCCCCGGAAGCCGTTCGGAGCTGGAGAAAGTGCCGCGCGCGCTTGCGGGACGCCTGCCGCTGATGGCCAACATGGTGGAAGGTGGCAAGACGCCGATCACCTCCGCCGGCGAGCTTGAGGCGATCGGATTCTCGCTGGTGATCTTTCCCGGCGCCATCGTCCGGGCGATGGCCCATGCCGCGCAAGCCCTCTACGCGACACTTCTGGCCGATGGGACAACCGATGCGTTCCGGTCGAGGATGTTCGATTTCCATGCCCTGAACGCCGTTATCGGGACACCCGAGATGCTGGCGCTCGGCAAGACCTATGAAGGCGACCCGCGATGACTTCTCCCGAAACATCCGCGCTCGATCCCGTCACCTTCGCGGTGCTGAGCGGCCGGCTCGAGCAGATCGCCGACGAGATGGATGCGACGCTCTATCGCTCGGCGTTCAACCCGATCATCGCGGAAGCCCGCGATGCCTGCCATGGGCTCTACCATGCCGAGACCGGCGCGACACTGGTTCAGGGCCAGCGCGGGCTGCCGATTTTCGTCGGCGCCATGGCCTTCGCGGTCAAGGCTGTGATCGACAAGGTCGCCGAACAGGGGGGGCTTGAGGAAGGCGATGTCTTCCTCTTCAACGACCCCTATCTCGGCGGCACGCATCTCAACGATTTCAGGCTGGTGAAACCGCTGATGCGGCAGGGAAAGCTGTTCGCCTGGCTCGCTTCCGTTGGCCATTGGCTCGATATCGGCGGCAATGTGCCGGGCGGATATAATCCGCAAGCCGTCGAAAGCTTCCAGGAGGGCGTGCGGATTCCACCGGTCAAGCTCTTCCGCAAGGGCGTGCTTCAGCAGGATGTCGTCGACATTCTGCAGGCCAACAGCCGAGTCCCGCGTTCGAACTGGGGCGACCTCAACGGCCAGCTCAACGCGCTCGACCTCGGCGAACGCCGCTTCCATGCCCTGCTCGACGAATACGGCGACGGCACGGTCTCGGCGACGCTCGACGCGGCCTCGCGCCGGGCCGAGGCGTTGATGCGCGCCAACCTCGCCGCCCTGCCCGACGCGACCTATTCTTTCGAGGATTATCTCGACAACGACGGAATCGTCGACGAGAAGCTGGTCATCGCACTCGACCTCACCATCGACGGCGAGCGGATGATCCTCGATTTCTCGCGCTCGTCCCCGCCCTGCAAGGGGCCGGTGAATATCGCCTATTCGACGGCGGTCGCGGCTTGCTACGTCGCGCTCAAGCATGTCTTCACCGATGTGCCGGCAAACGCGGGCTGCCTGACGCCGATCGAATTCCGCATCCCGGAAACGACCTTCCTCGGCGCTTGCGCGCCTCGCCCCGTGGCCGGCTACACCGAGACGATCCTTCGCATGATCGGCGTCGTTTTCGGCGCGCTGGCGAAAGCCGATCCCGCCCGCGCGACGGCGGCGCCTTTCGGCACGATCAATGCGCTCTCGGTCGCCGGGCATCGCGACAACGGCGAGCGCTGGGTGATGTTCTCGTTTTTCGGCGGCGGGCTCGGCGGCAATCCGGCCTCGGACGGGCTCAACCACGCCAACAACCCCATTTCGACCGCGACCATCCCGCCGGCCGAAATCCTGGAAGCCTCCTACCCGGTGATGTTCACCGAGTGGGCGCTGCGGCCGGACAGCGCCGGCGCCGGGGAGAACCGCGGCGGCATGGGCGCGGTCTATGCGCTGGAAGTGCTTACGCCCGGCGGGGCCGATGTCTCTCTCCTCGGCGAGCGCGGCCGCTATGCCCCCTTCGGCGTCGACGGTGGCGGGCCGGGCGCGCTGAATCTGTTCCACTGGCAGACCGCCGACGGCCTGAAATCGCCGGCGATGGCCTCGAAGATAACCGGCATCGCCCTCGACGCAGGGCAGGAAATCCGGCTGCAGACACCGGGCGGAGGGGGATGGGGCGATCCGTTCGCGCGCGACCCGACGCGGGTGGCGCGGGATGTTCTGCGCGGCTTCGTCAGCGTTGTGGCGGCGCGGCGGGACTATGGCGTGGCGGTTGACGGCGAAGGCCGCCTCGATCTGGACGAGACAGCGCGCCTGCGTGCCGGGAGACGTGCAGCCGGGAGACATGCATGAGTGCGAACGACAACAGCCCCCGCACACGCCTTGTCGGCGTCGACGTCGGCGGCACATTCACCGATCTCGCCTTCTTCGACGAGGGAACGCGGCAGTTCCGCACCGCCAAGGTGCCGTCCAATCGCGGTGACGAGGCGGTCGGCTTCATCGAGGGATTGAAGCGTCTCGACCGGGTCGAAAACCTCGACGCCATCGTTCACGGCACAACCGTCGGCACCAACGCGCTGCTCGAACGCAAGGGCGCGCGGCTGGGCCTGATCACGACCTCCGGCTTCCGCGACGTGCTGGAAATGCGGCGCCGCGACCGGCCGCATACCTGGGGTCTCTGGGGCGATTTCGAGCCCGTGGCCAGCCGTGAGCTGCGCCTTGAAGTCCCGGAGCGCACGCTCGCGGACGGCACCATCCGTTCGGCGGTTGCCCCCGGCGATGTCGAGGCCGCCTGCCGCACCCTGCTCGCGCGCGGCGCCGAGGCGCTGGCGATCGTGTTCATCAACGCCTACGCCAACCCCGCGAACGAGCGCGCGGCGCTAGCTGCGGCCGCCGCCGTCTGGCCCAACGCACATGTTTCGGCCTCGCATCAGGTGCTGCCGGAGATCCGCGAATTCGAGCGAACCTCGACCGTCGCACTCAACGCCTATCTCCAACCCGTGGTCGCGAGCTATCTCGGCAAGCTGGAGCAATCGCTGGCGGCGGACCACTTCGCCGGCTCGTTCCATATCGTCCAGTCGAACGGCGGTGTGATGTCGACCGCGACAGCCCGCAGGTTCCCGGTGCGCACGGCGTTGTCCGGCCCGGCCGCAGGCGTGATCGCGGCCGCGGCCATCGCCGAGGCGGCGGGGTTTCGGGACATCATCACGGCCGACCTCGGCGGCACTTCGTTCGATGTCAGCCTCGTCGCGGGCGGTGAAGCCGCGCTCGCGGCCCAGACGACCATCGATTTCGGGCTGGTCATCCGCACGCCCATGATCGAGATCACGACGATCGGCGCCGGCGGCGGCTCCATCGCCGGGGTAGACCGGGGCGGCCTTCTTGCCGTCGGCCCCGAAAGCGCGGGCTCGCGACCCGGCCCCGTCGCCTATGGACAGGGCAATACGCGACCGACCCTGACCGACGCGAACATCGTCCTCGGTCGCATCAATGCCGAGCGCCCGATCGGCGGCAAGCTGGCCCGCCTCGACGTCGAGGCCGCCGGCCACGCGATTGCCGAGCATATCGGCAAGCCGCTCGGCCTTTCCCCGGAGGAGGCGGCGGAGGCGATCGTCCGCGTCGCGAATGCCAAGATGGCCGGCGCGATCCGCCTCGTTTCCGTCGAACGCGGCCATGATCCCACGCGCTTCACGGCGGTTCCGTTCGGCGGCGGTGGCGCGCTTCACGTCGGCGCCCTGATCCGCGAGGTCGGCCTGAAATCGGCCCTCGTCCCGCGCTATCCCGGCATCACATCCGCGCTTGGCTGCATCATCGCCGACATCCGGCACGATGCGGTCGAGACGGTCAACCTGATGCTCGACGGCCTCGATACGGACCTTCTGGCGCAGCGGATGGTCTCGTCGGGTGAGGCCGCGCGCTTGGTTGTCGCGGACTCCGCACTGAGCGTGACCGGTATCGACATCCTGTTCGAACTCGACATGCACTATCTGGGGCAGACGCATACTGTCGCGGTGCCGCTCCCGGTCACGATGTCCGAAGAGCGGATCGCGCTGGACGAGGGCATCGTCCGGCAGGCGTTCGAGACCAACTATCGCAAGGCCTTCTCCCGCCTCCTGCCGGGCAATCCGGTCAAGATCGTCAACCTGCGGACCGCCGCGATCGGCCGGCGCCCGGCATTCGATCTGGCGGCGCTCGCCCCGCCGCCGGGCAGCGCGCGCTCGACGGCGGAGCGCGGAACGCGCAAGGTCTGGTTCGACGGCGGCTGGCATCAGGCCGCCATCTTCGACCGGCTTTCCCTGCCTGTGGATGCGGAAATCGCGGGGCCGGCCGTGCTCGAACAACCCGATGCAACCATCGTGATCGATCCTGGGCTCGTCGGGCGCGTCGATCGGTACGGAAACATCATCGTGGAGCGCCAGCCATGAACGAGCATCCGACCCCCATGGCAGAAACAGCGCTGCTGATCTGCGATCTGCAGAACGATTTTCTCCACCCGGTCGGCGCCTACGCACGCGGCGGGCAATCCTCGGCCGAGATCGCCGCCCTCCCCGCCCGCGTCGCGCCGCTGGCAAAAGCCGTGCGGGAAGCCGGCGGCATGGTGATCGCGACACAGTTCACCCTCCAGCCCGGACGGGGCGGCGAACCGCTGATCTCCCCGCATCTCCTGAATCTCCGGCCGTTCCTGCGACGAGGCGACTTCGCCCCCGGAAGTTGGGGACAGGCGACGGTGGAAGCGCTTCAGCCGGTCGATGTCGCAATCGAGAAAGTCGCCTATTCGGCCTTCTACATGACGCGGCTGGAATGGGTGCTGCGCAAGCTCGGTCTTGTGCGGCTGCTCGTCTGCGGCATCGTCACCAACGGCGGCGTTGCCTCGACCGTGCGGGACGCCCATGTCCGCGACTTTGACGTGACCGTTCTCGAAGACGGATGCGCGGCCTTCTCGCCTGCCGTTCACCTCGCGGCGATCGAGGGCCTGCGGCCCGTCGCCCGGATCGCGACCATCGCGGAGGCGCTCGGCGAGATCCGTAGCGGGAGCACAGGATGAGCCGGCCGCGCACGCTGTTCGACAAACTCTGGGATTCCCATGTGATTGTCACGCGGGAGGATGGCGAGGCGCTGCTGTGGGTGGATCGCCATTTCGTCCACGAAGGGTCGCACCATGCCTTTCGCGCGCTCGGTGCCCGAAACGCGACACTCGCCGAGCCGGGGCTGACTTTCGGCGTCGCCGATCACTACGTTCCGACGCGCGGCCGTCCCCAAATCGCTGACCCGGAAATCGCCAGCATGGTCGCGCGCCTGTCGGGCAACGCGCGCCGTCACGGCTTCCGCCACTTCGATCTCGACGACCCCGCGCAGGGGATCGTCCATGTCGTTGGCCCGGAACAGGGCCTGACCCTGCCGGGCCTGCTGATCGTCTGCGGCGACAGCCACACCTCGACCCATGGCGCGTTCGGAGCCTATGCCTTCGGGATCGGCGCATCGGAAGTCGCCCATGTGCTCGAAACGCAGACGCTGTGGCAGCGCAAGCCGAAGACGATGCGCATCACGGTTTCCGGGCGGCTCGGTCGCCACATCAGCGCGAAGGATCTCGCGCTGCACGTCATCCGCACCATCGGCGCTGACGGCGCGCGCGGCCATGCCGTCGAATACGATGGCCCCGCGATCACGGCGCTCTCGATGGAGGGGCGGCTGACGCTTTGCAACATGTCGATCGAGGCCGGCGCGCGCTGCGCCATGGTCGCGCCCGACGAAACCACCGTCTCGTTCCTCCGGGGGCGGCCCTTTGCGCCAAAGGGCGACGCCTTCGAAAAGGCCGCGGAGGCATGGCGGGGCCTTGCGACCGACCCCAGTGCGACGTTCGACTCTACGCATCATTTCCGTGCCGAGGACATCGCGCCGCTCGTCACATGGGGGGTGAGCCCCGAAGACGCCCTGCCGATCGACGCCTGCGTGCCAAGCTTCGATGCGAGCGATCCGGCGCGCGCCGGATATCTTCGCGAAGCGCTCGGCTACATGGGGCTCGAAGCGGGACAGAGCCTCGAAACCGTCGCCATCGACCGGGTGTTCATCGGCTCCTGCACCAACGCACGGATCGAGGACCTGCGCGCCGCCGCGGCCGTGCTCGCGGGAAAAACGGCCCGCGTGCCGGGGCTGGTATCGCCGGGTTCCTCGCGTGTGAAGGCTGCGGCCGAGGCCGAAGGGCTGGCGGATATCTTCACCGCAGCCGGGCTTGTCTGGGCCGATTCCGGTTGTTCGATGTGCGTCGGCATGAACGGCGATCGTCTGTCCGAAGGCGAGCGCTGCGCGTCGACGACCAACCGGAACTTCCGCGGGCGGCAGGGCAAGGGCGCGCGCACGCACCTGATGTCGCCGGCCATGGTCGCCGCCGCCGCGCTGCACGGCCACCTCTTCGACATCCGCCGGCTGGAGGACTAGCGCATGGAAGCCTTTACCCGGCTCGAAGCCATCGCCTGCCCGCTCGGGTCCGAAAACATCGACACCGACCAGCTCATTCCCGCGCGTTTCATGAGCCGTTCGCGCGCCGAGGGCTATGGGCGCTACCTGCTACACGATCTCCGCTTTGCCGATGATGGCGCAAGCCGGCGCCTCGTCATCGACGAGCCCCGCTATGCCGGTGCCCGCGTTCTGGTGGCTCGCCGGAACTTCGGAACGGGATCCTCGCGCGAGGCCGCTGTCTACGCGCTGTGGGATTTCGGCATACGCTGCGTGATCGCGCCGTCGTTCGGCGATATTTTCGCGTCGAATGCGGTCAAGAACGGCCTGCTCCCCGCGACCGTGCCCCCGGACGACGCCGAAGCGCTGCTCGGCTTTCTTGCCGAAGCCGCCTCACCCCTTCTTGCAATCGATCTGGAAGCCATGACGATTGCCGCCGAAGGCGGCACGTATCGCTTTACCCTCGATCCGGTGCGGCGGCTGCAACTTCTCAACGGCTGGGACGATATAGACCTCACCAACCAGCACCGTGCCGCCATCAACGACTATCGAAACAAGCGGAAACAATCCTACCCTTGGGCATTTCCCTCGGCGGCACCGGAAGAACGATAAAGTCCCGGAAAGCCCCCTGCCCGCTACTCGACCGGTATGTGGCGCAACCATCGACCGCGCCACGGGTTCTCTTCCGGTCGGCCCGCTATCAGGCACGCCATCAGCGCCTCGGGCGACGAGGCGCGATAGGCAATATGTCCCACGCCGGTGGTGTGGTGGCGCGTGAGCTTCAGCGAGTGGAATTCGCAGTCGTCAAAGATTGGGAGATAGGCGGAACGCCCGTCCTCGCCGGAAAGCGTAAGGCCACACACCCGCGTGAAGAAATCGAGGCTCTCGGCGTAGTGATCGGGTTTGATGTCTTCGTCATCAGCGCGATCGCGCGGGATGTTTCGATCAACGAGACCTATCGCGGGGTACTGCCCTATGTTGCGGCGGATTTCATCCGCCTTGCGCTGGTGTTCTTCTTCCCGGTCCTCGCCGTGGGCCTTGTGCGCTGGCTGAACTGACGCCGCCCGGGTGAGAGCGCGTATCTAATCGAAGCGGGTTTAAGGCGAACCAGGTCTGCGAAACGATTTCCGCAGGAATCACAATGCGGTTGCCTCGTTCCGACGCTTCGCAACGGGAGCCGCGAGCGAGTATCCATCATCACCGCCCCGGCGGATGACCCCGGCTGACTCTTGAAGCCGAGGAAGAGCCGGGGTTCGACGCGATGCCGGGGATAGCAACGCCTTACCCTGCCGCGCGCCGATTTTCCCCTGACGGTGCCATCCCCAGACCGCAGCGCGGTTCAGCAGCTTCTGCCAGCAGATGGCGGAAATCCCGACGATCATGCTAACTGGTCCGGGTTAGGCTCGCACGCCTAAAGGCAAGGAGAGGCAGGATGAACCACCAGAGTCGGCTGACGAGGATGCTCGACTCTTATGAGCTCCGTGCCGTTCCAATGGTGGTGGCGGATGCCCCCCAACTGCATGAATTGTCGATCTCCGTCATCTGGCCGCATCGGCCGGAGGACTGGGAACTCGCGATCCGCCATGGGCATGGCCTGGTCGCGCGTGACGAGATCGAACGCGTCGTGGGTTCCGGCATGTGGTCGCCGCTGGGCGAGAGCCATGCCGCCATAGGAATGGTCATCACGGCCCCGCGCCTGCAGCAACACGGCGCCGGCCGCTGGTTGATGAACCTTCTGATGGAGCAGACCGGCGAACGCGGGCTGGTGCTGACGGCCACGCGCGCCGCTTACAGGCTCTACCTTTCGCTGGGTTTCATACCCTTCTCGCCGGTTTTCCAGCATAACGGCGAGGTGACCGCGAGGCCCGATCCCATCTCCTTGCCGGGCGCGGTCCTGCGGCCCAAGGAACCGGAGGATCGCGCGGCGATCCTTGCGCTGGACGAAGCCGCCTTCGGGCTTCCGCGCCTTTCGGTGATGAACGAGGTGTTCGATGTTTCCCGCGGCATGGTGATCGAGCGGGCAGGCAGGATCACCGGCTTCGCCCTGTGCCGCCGATTCGGGCGCGGACATGTGATCGGACCTGTTGTGGCCGAGAACGAAACGGAGGTGACGGCCCTGATCGCGCCAATCGTCGCCGAGCATCACGGCAATTTCCTACGGATGGATACGCGTGAGCCGGATGGCGTGTTGCGCCGCTTCCTCATTGCGCACGGCGTCACGCATTTCGATACCGTGACGCGGATGGCCCTCGGGCGGCCCCTTCCGCCGTCGTTGGGCCCGGCGCGCACCTTCGGGCTCATAAACCAGTTCTTCGGCTGAGGGGCGCCCCGCCTAAAATTCCGCTACCTTCCCCCAGGCCGCGCGGTTGAAGCGCGAGGGGTGATAGGGCTTCGGATCAACCAACGGCGCATCGCCCGTCACAAGCTCCGCGATGAGCTTCCCCGCACCGGGACCGATGCCGAAGCCATGGCCGGAGAAGCCCGCCGCAAGGATCAGCCCCGGCACCTCCGGCATCTCGCCGATCGCAGGCACCCCATCCGGCGTGCTGTCGATGTAGCCGGCCCAGCGCGCGGCAACGGGAAAGCGGTCGAGGCCGGGAAACAGCGCCTGCGCCCGCGCGATTGTGCGGTCGATCTGCCGGTTATCGACCTTCGGGTCGAGAATGCGGCGCTTCTCCATGGGGGTCGGGCGGTCGAGGGCCCAGCGCCCGAGCGTCTCGTGGCCGGAGAGCCAGCCCTCGATCCCGCCCGGCGCCAGCGCCTGCCGGCGCTTTACGAACATCGGCACGAAGGAGGTGGCAAAGCGGAGCTGCTGCGGCGTGGGATCGACCCGCGCATGGCCGGAAATCGCGAGCGTGTGGCCGCCTGCCCCGCGCCGAGTGACGGATACCTGCGCCGTGTGCAGCGCATCCGGCAAGGGTGCGCCCGGCGCGATCGACAGGATCGACGACCGAATCGAAGCCTGAGGGAAGCGGATGCCATATTGCCGGCAGAAAGAGGATGCCCAGGCCCCGGCCGCGAGAACCGCCGCCTTTGTGCGGATGGTCCCGTGTTCGGTGACGACACCGGCAACGCGACCGCCTTCAAGTTCCAGCCCGCGCGCGGCGCAGTTCTGCAGCACCGCACCGCCCCGCGCGACCAGCGCCTGCGCAATGAGCGGCGCCGCGCGTTCCGGGTCGGCGATACCGTCATCCGGCGAGAAGACGCCCCCCTTCCAGGCCTTGCCGGTTGCGGCCCCGCGTTCGGTGGCAGCCGCAGCGTCGAGAGGGTGGCTCGTCACACCCAGATCCCGCGCAAAGCGGCACCAGCGCGCCCAGGTCTCGATCTCGGCTTCATCATTGGAGAGGTAGAGCAGCCCGCAGCGGCGGAAGCCGAGATCCTGATTGGCAGCCTGCGCGAGGTGCTCCCAAAGCGCGAGGCTCTTCGTGGCCATCGGCAATTCGCGGGCATCGCGGTTCTGCTGGCGGCACCAGCCCCAGTTGCGGCTCGATTGCTCGGCGCCCACCCGGCCCTTCTCGATCACCGCGACTTTCAGCCCGCGCTCGGCGAGAAAAAATCCCGCGCAGATACCCACGATGCCCGCGCCGATGACGACGACATCGGCCTCGACAGGCAGGACGGACGGAGTTTCGACATGAAGCAGCGGAGCCGGCATGGTGCCTCCAGAACCGAAGCCGGAAAACTACCATGTCCCCGTGATCGCACTTGCCGATTCAGCCACCATCACGGCATATTATGCTGCGTCATGAAGAAGAATAAGCGGTCAGCACCGCCGCGTTCGGGTAGCATCGTGGTAGGATCAAGGCTCGTTGCAGGTTGTTTCGGGGGAGGAGCGGCGCGGTGAAGCTCGACAGGATCGACATCCGCATCATGCACGAGCTTCAGAAGAACGGCCGCATCACCAATGTGGAACTGGCCGAGTTGGTTCATCTTTCCCCCAGCCCCTGCCTGATGCGCGTGAAGAAGCTGCAGGATTCCGGCTATATCATCGGCTATGCCGCGCAGATCGCGCTGGCGAAGCTGGGGCCGACCATAACTGTCTTCACGGAAATCACGCTGAAGAACCACAGACAGATCGATTTCGCCCGCTTCCAGCAGGCGATCGAGAAGGTGGAAGAGGTGATCGAATGTCACCTCATTTCCGGCGGCTACGATTATCTGCTGAAATTCATCACCGCCTCGATCGGCGACTACCAGGAGATCATGGAGCGGCTGACCGACAGCGATATCGGCATCGACAAATATTTCAGCTTCGTCGTCCTGAAGACGCCCTTCACGAAATCGCACCTGCCGCTGAAGACCTTGTTCCCGCTGTGAGCGCCGGCCTCAATAACCGCGCGCCCGGTCGATGAGCCCCGGAATGGGCTCGCCCGCCTGCCATGCCCGCAGCACCGCCACCACATGGCGGGCGCCCTCCTCCGCCCGCGTCTGGCAGGCGACATGCGGCGTGATGATAACTTTCGGATGCCGCCACAGCGGATGATCCGGCGGGAGCGGTTCGGGATCGGTCACATCGAGCATCGCAGCCGAGAGCTGGCCGGAGTCGAGCGCGGCGATGAGATCGGCACCGTTCAGTTGCTTGCCGCGCCCGGCCTGCACGAAGCGGGCGCCGTGTGGCAGTTTCATGAAGAATTCCGAACGGAACAGGCCCTCGGTCTCGGCTGTCAACGGCAGCAGGCCGATCAGGATGTCGGTGCGTGCAAGGAATGCATCGAGATCGGTGAAGCCCTCCACCCCCGCCGGCGCCGCCCCGCGCCGACTGCAACCCGCGAGCGGAAAGCCGAAGGGCTTCAGCGCTGAACACACCGCCCGTCCCAGTTGCCCCATGCCCATGATACCGATGCGCCGCTGCCGTGCGGGCACGTTGCGGCCCGACTTCCAGACCCCATCCCGTGCTTGCGCGATGTAGCCGGGAAGGTCGCGGTGCAGCGCCAGCACGGCCAGCGTCACCCATTCGGCCATCTGCTCCTGCAATCCGGGCTCCAGCATCCGCACGACCTTCACGTGGGGTGGCACAGCGGACATGTCGAGCTGATCCACGCCCGCGCCGATGGAAACGAGCAGCGCGAGATTGGGATGGGCTGCGAAAAGATCACGCGGGCAAGTCCAGGCGATGATTACCGTCACGGCGGCCGGGTCGGGGGCCTGCCCCTCATGGAAAGGCAAGCCGGGGAAGGCTTCCGCCAGCCGCGCCCTGAAGATGACGCCTCGCTCGGGGGTGGAGAGGTAGAGGATCGCCATCGCTTCAGCCGAGGGATTGTGCGGCGAGCGCGAAACGCTTCTGCGGGCCGGTGGACTCGATGATCGTGCCCTTGCGCATCTTCACGCCCCCACCCACACGAGCGAGGCCGCGTGCAGCCGCCCAGGGCGCAAGGCCGCAGTCGGCATCCAAGTCGATACGCACGAATTGCCCCGCGCAGGCGGCGACAAGCGGATCGATCAGCGCCTGGGCCTCGGCAAGGTCACGCGCGATCACGGGGCCGATGACCACGCCGTGCCCGAAATGGCGCTGGGTGGCGAAAGCCACCACGCGGCCCTCCTCGCGCCGCACGACGATGCGTCCTTCGGCAAGGAGGGTCGCGAAAAGTTTCGGCCGCTCCATGCCGGTGGCGGCCCGATCGAGTGCCGTCAAGGCCGCGAGGTCGGCCTCGTCGGCGAGCGGCGGCAACGGCAGGTCGCTTGCGAGCGGCTTCGCGATGCCCTGATGCTGCAGGATTTCACCATAAGCTTCGAATCCCATGCGCTCATAGAGCGGAAGGCCGTCCTGCGTGGCGACCAGCCGCCATTCCTGCGGGGAAATCCGTGCCATGGCCGCTTCCATCACGCGCCTGCCGAGCCCCGCGCCGCGCCGGGCGGCATCGACGATAATCATGCTGACGGTCGCCACCTGCCCCATCGGCGTCACAAGGGTCGTCGCCAGCACGGCCTCGCCATCGAGGATCACCATGCCCTGCGAAAGCGACAATAGCAGCGCCCAATCCTCCATCCGATGCGGCCACGAAACAGCGCGCGACAGCTTCAGCGCTCCCGCCAGATGGGCCGCCTCGAAAGAAGAGAGGGTCAGGGTGTCCATGTCGGATTCCTTGGATATACGCCTATGCTATCGAAACTAGCCGTGGCCTTTGCGCAGAGGCTGCGCCGCTGGATGGCCGCCACGGAATGTTCGGCCGTTCGCCGGGCTGTGGACGGAACGATCTGCCAGTGCCCCTCGCCTCGCCCGACCGAGGATTTATAGAGAGGGCCGCGCAGAATATGCTGCTGCGCATGGCCAAAGAATCGGTGGAATCTGTCCTCGCGCCGCTGAAGCTGCGCCGAAGATGGCACGGAACGGGGCCTATCCTGAGCGGGATCACACAGGCTCCGGGGACCGCCCATGACGTTTCGACCCAAGTTCGTGACTTTCGATTGCCACGGTACGCTCATCTTCTTCGACATGGCCGGGGCCGCGCGCCGCATCTATGGCGAGATGCTCGCGCCCGATCTCATGAACGCCTTCATCAAGAGCTTCTCGGCCTTCCGGCTCGATGAGATTCTCGGCGCCTGGAAGCCCTATGCCGAGGTGGTTCATAATTCGCTCGAGCGCACCTGCCGGAGGCATGGTGTGACGTTCCGCCCTGAGGATGCACTTCGGATCTACAACGAGGTTCCCACCTGGGGCCCGCACCCCGATGTGCCGGCGGGCCTTGCGAAGGTTGCCAAGGAAATCCCGCTCGTCATCCTCTCCAATGCCATGAAGGACCAGATTCCGCATAATGTCGCCAAGCTCGGCGCGCCGTTCCACAAGGTCATCACGGCGGAGGAAGTCGGCAGCTACAAGCCGCAGATGAATGGCTTCGAGCGCATGTTCGAGATCCTCGGCTGCGGTCCGGAGGATGTGACCCATGTCTCCTCCTCCTTCCGCTATGACCTGATGACAGCCTACGACCTCGGCATCAAATCCAAGGTCTGGGTCAATCGTGGCCACGAGCCGCCGAACCCGTTCTACGAATACACCGAAATCAGGGACATCGGCGGGCTGCCGGGCGTGTTTGGGCTGTGACGATGAAATTCTCCTCATACTGGCACGAGACATCGCAGGGCTTCGATGGTGCGGGCAGCCTTCCCGCGCACGCAGATATCGTGGTAATCGGCGGAGGCTTCACGGGGCTTGCCGCGGCGCGCCGACTCGCTCTGGCGGACCGCTCTGTCGTGGTGCTTGAAGCCCGGCATGTCGGTTTCGGCGCCTCGGGCCGGAATGGCGGGCACCTCAACAACGGCCTCGCTCATTCCTATCTTGCAGCGCGCGAGGCTTTCGGCCCGGAAAAGGCGGGCGCGATGTATCGCGCTTTCGATACGGGCATCGAGACCGTGCGCCGCCTCATCGCCGAGGAGGAGATCGACTGCGATTTCCGCATCGCGGGCAAGCTGAAGCTCGCCTCCAAGCCGCAGCACATGGAAGGCCTTTCCCGGAATTTCGAGGCGATCCATCGTGAGGTGGACCCGGAGACGGAACTGCTCTCGAAGGCCGATCTCTCCCGCGAGATCGGCTCCGACATCTTTCACGGCGCGATGCTCTCTAAGAAGAGCGCCATGATGCACATGGGCCGCTTCGTGAACGGGCTGGCGAGCGCGGCTGCACGCCGAGGCGCAGTCGTCGTCGAGAATGCGCCCGTCACCGCGCTTTCGGGCGAGGCCGGCAACTGGAACGTCGTCACGCCCGAGGGCGCCATACAGGCGAACCAGATCCTGCTCGCCACCGGCGCCTATACCGGCTCGCCCTTCCCGTGGTTCCGCCGCCGTCTGGTGCCGGTGGGGAGCTTCCTCATTGCAACGCGTCCGCTCACCGGCGACGAGGCGAAGAGTATCATGCCGGGCAACCGCACCTGCGTGAACTCATTGAATATCGGCAATTACTGGCGCCTTTCTCCGGACAGGAGGCTGATTTTCGGCGGTCGCGCGCGCTTCTCCGCCAGCTCCGACCAGCGCTCGGATGCGAAGGCGGGAGAAATCCTGCGCGCGGCAATGCTGCGCATGTTCCCGCAGCTTTCGGGCGTCGAGATCGACTATTGCTGGGGCGGCATGGTGGATATGACAGCCGACCGTTACCCCCGCGCCGGGCAATCCGGCGGCCTCTGGTATGCGATGGGCTATTCCGGCCATGGTGCGCAGCTTGCGAGCCATCTCGGAGAAACCGTCGCCGAACAGATGCTGGGCCTGAGGCAGGGCAACCCCTTCGATCACCTGCCTTGGGGGGCCGTGCCGGGGCATACGGGCAAGCCGTGGTTCCTGCCCTTTGTCGGCCTCTATTTCCAGTTTCTCGACAAGGTGAAATGAGGTCGCCTTACAGGTCGATCAGCACGCTTTTTGTGCGCCGGCAGGCGCGATAAGCCTCGCGGCCGAGATCATGCCCGAGACCGGATTGCTTCCACCCGCCAGTGGGCAGGATGTGATCTCGCGAACGGCCATAGCGGTTGACCCAAACCGTGCCCGCCTCTAACCGCTGCGTGAGACGCATGGCGCGGGAAAGATCGCGCGTGTAGAGCCCCGCGCACAGGCCATAGCTCGAATGGTTCGCCGTGGTGACGGCTTCTTCCTCGTCCTCGAAGGTTTCGAAGGTCAGGACCGGGCCGAAGATCTCCTCGCGCACCGCCGGGTTGTCGCGGTCCTCGGTCGCGAGAATCGTCGGCGTGTAGAAGAAGCCCTCGGCCTGCATCGGGCCGCCGCCGATCAGTGCCTCCGCGCCTGCCTTCCGCGCTGCCTGCACGAGGCTGTCGATCCGCGCGAGCTGCTTGCCGGAAATCACCGGATAGGCGCCTGAGCCCTCCCCCCATGTCGGCGCCACGCGCGGATTGCTCATCAGTCCGATCAGTTTCTCGCGCAGGTGATCCGCGGCTTTCCGCGCGACGATGACGCGCGAACCGGCCACGCAGGCCTGCCCGGCATTGAAAAGGATGGAGCGGGCGATGCAGCGCGCCGCGAGATCGGCATCGGCATCGTCGAAGACCACCTGCGGGCTCTTGCCGCCGAGTTCGAGTGTCATGGGCTTCAACCCGGTTGCCGCGAGGTTCGCGGCGATGGCGGAGCCCGCAAGTGTCGATCCGGTGAAGCTCACCTTCCCGACGCCGGGATGCGCGACGAGCGCCGCCCCGGTCGTGGGGCCATCGCCCAGGACCACGTTGACGAGCCCGGCCGGAATGCCAGCCTCCACCGCGAGTTCGGCCATGCGCAGTGTCGAGAAAGGTGTCATCTCCGAGGGCTTCAGAACGATGGCGTTGCCCGCAGCGAGCGCCGGGCCCATTTTCCACGCGGCCATGGAGATCGGAAAGTTCCACGGCGTGATCGCGCCGATGACACCGATCGGCGCATCGAGGATCATCCCGAGGCTCTCGTCGCGCGTCGGCACGACCGCGCCGCCTTCCTTGTCCGCGAGTTCGGCGAAAAAGCGGATCTGCTCGGCAGTGATCGCGATATCGCCAGTGGGGAGTTCATCCACAGGCCGAGTGGAAACCACCGCCTCGAGCCGCGCGAGCTCGGCCGCATGCGCCTCGATGAGGTCCGCCCAGCGATGCATCGCGCGGGTGCGGTCACGCGGCATGGCGCGCGCCCAACCCGATTGTCGCAGGGCGCGCTGCGCAGCGCGAACCGCCTCGTCCACCACACTCGCATCGGCCACCGGAAGCATGGCGGCAGTGACGCCATCCGAGGGACGGACGACAGGCAACTGGCCAAGGGCCGCGACTCGCCTGCCGCCGATATGGTGGCGGGCATCGAGCGAGAGCGTTTCCGGCAAAAAAGCGAGTGTCATCGGGCAGGCTCCCATGGTTCACTGCCATTTTGCGGCGAAGGCGGCGGAAGCTTCCGCCGCAGGCTCGCGAGTGCCAGCGCATGGTGCTGTTTTGACACAACCGGACGAAACAACCTTCTGCGGCAGGGAATTCCGATCCGAGCAGCATCTTCGGCAGGTCATGCCAGCCGCCTCCCGTCATGATTTGCCGCAGGAGACAACTGACCATGCCACAAAGCCGCTCACCCGAAGCGATCCTCGCCGATCTCGTTGCCTTTCCCGGCCTGCCAAGCCAACCCAACGGGGCTATCGCAGGCTGGATCGCGGAGCAGCTCACGGCTGCGGGCCTGACGGTGCATCGCGTGCCGGTGCCCGAGGGCGATCGCCTGAACCTCTTCGCCACCATCGGCCCGGTGGAACAACCCGGTGGCGTCATCCTCTCCGGCCACATGGATGTGGTGCCGGTGGAGGGACAAAGCTGGACGACCGACCCCTTCCGCCTCACCGAGGTCGAGGGCCGGCTGCAGGCGCGTGGCGCTACGGACATGAAGGGCTTTCTCGCCTGCATGCTCGCCGCCGTGCCGATGTTCCAGGCGGCGGGGCTGAAGCGGCCCATCCACCTCGCCTTTTCCTGCGACGAGGAAATCGGCTGCCGGGGCGTGCCGCATCTCATCGCGGAACTGCCGCGCCTCTGTGCACCGCCTTCGGGCTGCATCGTCGGTGAACCTTCGGGGCTTCAGCCGGTTCTCTCGCACAAGGGGAAAGTGGCCTACGAGGTGACTTTCGCGGGGCGCTCGGCGCATTCTTCCGAGCCTGCGCGGGGCGTCAACGCGCTCTATGCGGCGGCCTCTCTGGCGCGAACCATAGAGAAAACGGCTCAGGGAATCGCTGCGGCGGGGCGGCGCGACGCGCGTTTCTCACCTGATCATTCGACACTCGTTGCGGGCATCCTCCGAGCCGGAAGCGCGGTGAACATCATCCCCGATCGCGCGACGTTGGCCTTCGAGCTGCGCACCATCCCGGGAGACGATGCCGATCAACTGCTGCTGCCCGTCATCGCACAGGCGCGTCAGGAGGTGGCCTCCTCCCGCGCGCTCGATTTCGACATCACCGAGATCGCCCGGTATCCCGCCTTGCCGCCCGAGGCCGAGGGTCTTGCACGCCTTCTCGCGGGCTGGACCGGGCAAAGCCCGCGCCAGTCGGTCAGCTATGGTACGGAGGCCGGCCTGTTCCATGCGGCGGGCATTCCGGCCATCGTCTGTGGCCCCGGCGACATCGCCCGCGCGCATCGGCCGGACGAATATATCACCGTGGACGAGCTGGCCGGCTGCATGAGCCTGCTCGGGAAGCTCGCCCGCGAATTGTCTCAGGAGACGACGACATAAACCTTCTTCACGGTTTCGATCGTCTTCCAGGTGCCCACGAAGCCGGGCTTCATCACGAAACTGTCGCCCGCCTTGAACGTCCAGCTCTCGCCGGTCTCGGCGGTGATCTCCACCAGCCCTTCGATGATGTGGCAGAACTCCAGCGTTTCGCCCTTGATCGAATGCGTGAGGCCCGGTGTCGCCTGCCAGACGCCGGACCGCACCTGCCCGCCGCGGCTCTCATCCATCGCCCAGGTGTCGAATTCCGGGCTGCCTGCAATCAACCGTTCCGGTGCAGGCAGGCTGTGCTTGGGCGCGAAGGTGGGGTGGTGGTCGATCGGTACGATCAGCGACATGGCGGTTCCTTTCAGGGGATGGTCGGGGCCCGGACGGCTTCAGCCTTCCAGCGGATGATGGCAGGCGACGGTCAGGCCCTCGGCGGTCTGGCGCATGGGCGGAACCATGCGATCGCAGGTGCCGGCCATGCGCAATTCGCAGCGGTGAAAGAAGGGACAACCGGCCTTTCCCTGCGCATCCGTGGCGGACGCCGGCATGGCGGGCGCCGCAAGCCCGTCGAGCCAGCCCTGATGCAGGGCAGGTACCGAGGAGAAGAGCAGCTTCGCGTAGGGATGATGCCCGCGCGCCGCGATGGCACTGGCCGGCAACTTCTCCACCACGCGGCCGGCGTAGAGCACCAGCACGTTGTCGCAGATCGCCCGGATGGTTTTCAGGTCGTGGCTGATGAACATCGTCGTCAGCCCGAGCTCCTTGCGCAGCTCGGCCAGAAGATCGAGGATCGCGGCGCCGACCAGCGTATCGAGGGCGCTTGTCACCTCATCGCACAGCAGCAGGCGCGGCTTTGCGGCGAGCGCGCGGGCGAGGTTCACGCGCTGCTTCTGCCCGCCGGAGAGATCGCCGGGATAGCGGTTCATCACGTTTGCCGGAAGATGCGTGAGATCGAGCAGCTCGCGCACACGCCGCTCGCGCTCCTCGCCCTTCATCCCGAAAAAGAACGTGAGCGGCCGGCCGATGATTTCCGCAATGGTGACGCGCGGGTTGAGCGCCGTATCCGCCATCTGGAAGACAAACTGGATCTCGCGCAACTCCTCGCGGCTGCGCTGCGCCAAGCCGGGCCCCAGCGTCTTGCCGCCAAGTTCAACGGTGCCGCGCGCAGGTCGTGTGAGGCCGGAAATCGCCCGCGCGAGCGTGGATTTCCCGCAGCCGGATTCGCCGATGACACCGAGCGCCTCGCCTTGCCGGATGGCAAAATCCACGTCGCGCACAACCGGGATCAGAGGCATTCCCTCGCTGTCGGTCGCACCGTAGCCGACTGTGAGACCTGTCACTTTCAACAGCGGCGCCGGGGCTTCCGCCAGCGAAGGCCGCGAACGTTCCGAGGGTTCGGCTGCCGCAAGCAGGCTGCGGGTGTAATCCTGCGCCGGCGTCGCAAGCAGCACACCGGTCTTTGCGGTTTCCTGAACTTCGCCGTTGCGCAGAACGGTGATGCTGTCGGCGATCTGCGCGATCACCGCGAGATCATGCGTGACATAGATTCCGGTGGTGCTGCGATCGCGGATGGCGCTCTTGAAGGCTTTCAGCACCTCGATCTGCGTGGTCACGTCGAGTGCGGTGGTGGGCTCATCGAAGATCACGACTTCCGGGTCGGTGATGAGGGCCATCGCGGCCATGAGACGCTGCAACTGTCCGCCCGAGACCTGATGCGGATAGCGTTCGCCGATCGTCTCCGGCTTGGGGATCGCCATGGCTCGGAAGAGATCGATGGCCTTCTCGCGCGCGGCCGCTTCATCCAGCGTATCATGGATGCGCGCCGCCTCGATCACCTGCTGCATGATGGTGCGCGAGGGGTTAAAGGAGGCCGCCGCGCTCTGCGCGATATAGGCCACACGGCGCCCGCGCAACTGCCGCAGCGCCGGTTCGCTCAGGCCTGTCACCTCGGTGTCGCCCACGCGCACCGTGCCGCCAGAAATGCGGCAGCCGAAGCGGGCATACCCCATCAGCGCCAGCGCGATGGTGGTCTTGCCCGAGCCGGATTCGCCGATGAGGCCCATCACCTCGCCGCGCTCGACCGAGAAAGTCACGCCTTTCACGATCTCGACCGGCTCGCCATCATCGCCGCGTGCTTCCACGCGAAGGTCGCGGATATCGATCAGGGCGGCCATATCAGTGCACCCCTTCCCGTCCGCGCCGCCGGCCGTAAAAGGCATCGATCGAGAGGTTGACCGCGATGGTCAGGCTGGCGATCGCCAGAGCCGGCATCAGCACGGCGGGCGCGCCATAGGGCAGGCCCGGCATGTTCTCGCGCACGAGCGAACCCCAGTCGGCATCGGGCGGTTGCACGCCCAGCCCCAGGAAGCTGAGGCTGGAGAGCAGCAGCACCACATAGATGAAGCGCAGGCCGAAATCCGCGAGCGTGGTGCCTGCCATGTTTGGCAGGATCTCGCGTAGCATGATGTAGAGCGTGCTCTCGCCGCGCGAACGGGCCACGGCCACGAAATCGAGCGCCGCGATATTCACCGCTGCCGCGCGGTTGATGCGGTAGCAGCCCGGAATGTAGATGATCGCCATGGTGATGATGAGCACCGGAATGGATGCGCCGAAGGCTGCCACCACCACGAGGCCGAACATTTTCGAGGGAATGGAGATCAGCGCATCGAGGAAGCGGCTCAGCGCCTGATCCACGAGCCCGCCGAGAGCAGAAGCCGTCAGCGCCAGCAGGAGCCCCGATCCCACCGCCAGCGCGGTCGCCGCGAGCGAGATGCCCACGGTGAAGCGCGCGCCCTCGAGAATGCGCGAGAGCATGTCCCGCCCGAGATAATCGGTGCCGAGCAGGAATTTCCGGCTCATACCCTCGAAGAGGTCGGCATCCTGGATCGCAGCCCCGCTGTAGGGCGCAACCCAATGCCCGACGAAGGTCATCGCCAGCCAGAACAGCACGATGCCGGGCATGACGATCTGCATGAGTGCGACGGGCCTGCGGGCCCGAACGGAGGAGGCATTGCTCATGGCTATCGATGCCTCAGGCGGGGGTTCGCGAGGATGGCGGCGACGTCTGCCGCCGTCACAAGCAGCAGGTAAGCACCGCAGAACAGCATCGCGCAGACCTGCACAAGAGGGATGTCACGCGTCGCCACGCCATCAACCATCAGCTTGGCGATACCGGGATAGTTGAAGATCGTCTCGACGATAATCACGCCGCCGAGCAGGAAGGAGAGCGAGAAGGCGATCGCATTGGCGATCGGGCCGATCGCGTTCGGCAGCGCGTGCCACACCACGATACGCGCGGGGCTTGCCCCCTTGAGCCTCGCCATTTCAACGTAGGAGGATGAGAGCACATCGACGAGCGCCGCGCGCGTCATGCGGGCCATCTGCGCGAGAATAACGAAAGTGAGCGTCAGGACCGGCAGCGCGAAGACGCGGAATCCGTCGTAAAAAGTCTCGATTCGCCCGAGTTGCGAAAGCGCCGGCAGCCAGCGCAGGTGCACCGCAAAGACAAGCACCGCCGCCGAGGCCACGAGAAACTCGGGCACGGACACCGCCAGCACGGTTCCCATTCCGATGATGCGATCATAGATCGAGCCGCGCTTCACAGCGGCCGCAATACCAAGCGCCAGCGCGAGCGGCACCGCGACCAGCGCGGTGATGCCGGCGAGAAGAAGCGAATTGCCAAGGCGAGAGCCGATCAGCTCGGCCACCGGCATCCCATTGACCAGCGAACGCCCGGCATCTCCCTTCACCAGATTGGCGAGCCAGAAAAGGTATCGCTGGAAGGGCGGGATATCGAGCCCGAGCGCCTTGCGCAGGCCCGCCACGGCTTCGGGCGTCGCGGATTGGCCGAGCAACGCCTGCGCCACGTCTCCGGGCAGCAGGTTCGTGATGATGAAGACCATGGTCGCCACGAACCACAGGGTCGCGATCGCTGCCGCGAGGCGGCCGAGCAGCAATGTCCCGATGGTTCCCGTCATCCCATATGCTCCGGGGATGCGCCGCCGCCCGAAGGCCGCGACGCTCCGTTTTTATTGGTGTCAGGCGTCGAGCCAGACATGCTCGGCGAAAGAATAGCCCATCAGCGAACCTGTTCCCATCGGGCGCAAGCCCTTGAGCTTGTCGGTATGGGCATCGAGGCCATTGATGAAGACGGGGATGCCAATGCCCGAGCTTTCGTGGATCATCACCTGCATGTCGGTGTACATCTGCTTGCGCTTGGCTTCGTCGGTCTCGGCACGGGCGGCAACGAGCAGCTGATCGAACTTCTCGTTCTTCCACCCTGACTCGTTCCAGGCCGCGTTCGAGGCGAAGAACAGGCTGAACAGGATATCCGCCGTGGGGCGCGGGTTGATGTTGCCGAAACCGACCGGCACCTTGAACCAGTAATTCGACCAATAGCCATCCGCCGGCACCTGCCGCAGATCCACCTTCATGCCGATCTGGCTCGCCGAGGATTGCAGCACGAGGCCCATTTCCACCGAGCCGGTCGCGGCAGGCGAGGTCGTGATCTGCAGCGGGGAACCCAGCGCGCCCGCCTTGTTGAGGTGGAACTTCGCCTTTTCGGGATCGAAGGGCCGCTGCGGGATATCCTTCGCAAAGTAGCGGTTGAGCGGCGGAACCGGGCTGTCGTTCGCCACTTCCGCGTAGTTCTGGAAGACGTTCCGCTTAATGAGGTCGCGGTTCAGGAGGTACTTCATGCCCAGCACGAAATCCGGGTTGTTGCCGGGAGCCTGGTCGAGCCGCATGATGAGGTTGGAGTAGTTCCCCGACTTCGTTTCCATGACCTTCAGGCCTTTGCCGCCGAGGATCAGCTTGGCGGAAGCCGGATTGACGTTACCGACGAGGTGCACGTCGCCGGCGAGGAGAGCATTCACGCGGGCGCCGACATCGGGAATGCCGAAGAACTCGATCTCGTCGACATAAGGTCCGCCGCCCTGCTTCCAGTAATTCTCGTTGCGCACGGCGATGGAACGCACGCCGGGCGTGAATTCCTTGCACTTGAACGGACCCGTGCCGATGCCCTTGGAGAAATCAGTCGTGCCGGCTTGGGCGATGAGGAAGTGAAAGGTGCCGAGAATGACCGGAAGATCGGCATTCGGGGCCGTAAGCGTGATCTTCACCTCGTGCTTGCCGGTGGCGACGATCTCCTTCATCTGGCTGGCCAGCGCCTTGGCTTTGGTGCCGACAGCGGGATCGTGATGGCGCTTGAGCGAGAAGACCACGTCTTCCGAGGTCAGTTCCTTGCCATCGTGGAACTGCACGCCCTTGCGCAGCTTGATGGTCCAGATGGTCGCCTTCTCGTTCTCGATCGATTCCGCCAGGGCGAGTTTCGGGGCCATCAGCTCGTCGAGCTCTGTGAGGCCGTTATAGAACATCGTGCAGCGGCAATAATCGGTCGAATAGGATTGCTTGGCTGGGTCGAGCGTATCGGCCGTCGAGGAACCGAAGCCCGCGACGCGGATCTTGCCGCCCTTCTTAGGGGTTTGGGCATGGGCAGTGGTTGCAGTCCCGATCACCGAGCCGCCGATCCCCGCGCTGAGGCCGAGGGCACTCATCAAACCCAGGAGTTCGCGCCGCGACGCACCGCCACGAATGGCCCGCATGAGGCGGTCCTGCTCGCCGTGGTTCAGTAGAGCAAGTGTCTTGATGTCGCTATCCATCATCGTGGTCTCCCTTGATGGCCGCTGTCGGCCGCTTTGAACCCGATTGTCGTTGTAGCCCCCGGCCTCATCTGAAGGGCGGCTGTTGATCTCTTCTGTCGCTCTTGGTCCAGCCCGGCGGACGCCGTCCTCCCGGCTGGTTTCGTCTTAGACATCCCACGAACCCGCCTGACGGGACGAAGCGGGATCCAGCGCGGCCCTCCACCACTCGGGGGAGAGACACCGGTGTCGGACCGCGCTGTCCCCAACAGGTATCGCAACAGGATGTTGCCCGACTTCGCTGCCTTATGATGGTCACGCGCCCGCCCTGAGATGAGCCGAGGCCCGCGATCCATCTGCGAGGATGATGGCAGCATTCGCGAATGGGGAATCGCGCTTTATGGCCGGCAAGTTCAGAACAATCTGCCGTATTTACGGGGTCGTCCGGCACAATTCCGCGCGCTGCGGCAAAACAAGCCTTTCCGGAGGGGCTTGCGCGCCTCCTCAAGCCGGAAAATGCCCTGCTTCGGCATTCAGCCGCTCGATGGGAGACAGCATATTCTGCTGCGAACCACCCGTGAACGACATCTCTGGCTCCCTCATCAGGGCAAAAAGCCACGCTCTGCTCCGCGTCCTCGCTAGCCTCAGGGAACGGAGCAGGCTCAGGAGACACAAATGCTGGCCAATTCACTCGTCGAGCTCGATCGGGACCATTACGTACACCCGGTCAGCGCCTATCGCGCCCATGAGGCGAAGGGCGCGATCGTGCTCGATAGCGCGAGAGGCATGTTCGTCCGCGATGCGCAGGGCCGCGAACTGCTTGATGCCTTTGCCGGCCTCTGGTGCGTGAATATCGGCTATGGCCATGAAAGCGTGGTGGAAGCGGCTGCTGCGCAGATGCGCAAGCTGCCTTATGCCACGGGCTACTTCGGCTTTGCCTCGGAACCGACCATCCGCCTCGCGGCCAAGCTCGCCGAGATTGCTCCTCCGGGCCTGTCGCGCGTCTACTTCAGCCTCGGCGGGTCGGATGCGGTGGATTCCGCCATACGGCTGATCACGCATTACTTCAATGCGATCGGCAAACCGTCGAAGAAGCAGTTCATCGCGCTGCAGAAGGGCTATCATGGCTCTTCGTCGCAGGGCGCCGGCATGACGGCCTTGCCGGTCTTCCATCGCAATTTCGACCTGCCGAATGCGAACCAGCATCACATTGCCTCGCCCTATCCCTACCGCAATCCGGCGGGCGCGGATGCGGCATCGGTGATTGCCTCCTCCGTGCAGGCCCTGCGCGAGAAGGTGGCGGAACTCGGCGCTGAGAATGTCGCGGCCTTCTTCTGCGAACCCGTTCAGGGGTCCGGCGGGGTCATCGTTCCACCAGTGGGCTGGCTGAAGGCCATGCGCGAGACCGCGCGCGAGCTCGACATCCTCTTCCTCGCCGACGAGGTCATAACCGGCTTCGGCCGCACCGGCCCGATGTTCGCCTGCGCCGCCGAGGGCGTGACGCCCGACATCATGACGGTCGCGAAGGGCCTCACCGCCGGCTACATGCCGATGGGCGCGGTCCTGCTCAGCGAAAAGATCTATGCCGGTATCGCCGACGGCGCTGCCCCCGATGTGGCCGTAGGCCATGGCTATACCTATTCCGGCCACCCGGTCAGCGCGGCGGTGGCGCTTGAAGTGATCCGGCTCTACGAGGACGGCATTCTCGCCAATGGCCAGAAGGTCGGTGCCCTGTTCGAGGCCGGCCTTGCCCGGCTCGCAAGTCATCCGCTGGTGGGCGACGCGCGGGCGCGCGGCATGCTCGGCGCGCTGGAACTCGTTTCGAGCAAGGCCAGCAGGACCCCCTTCGCGCCGGAGCTGAAACTTTCTGACCGGCTCTTCGCGCGCGGCTATGAAAACGGCATTCTGTTCCGCGCCTTCGCCGATGGCACGATCGGCCTCGCCCCTGCCCTCTCCTGCACGGCGGACGAGATGGGCGAATTGCTCCGTCGCCTCGAAAAGACGCTGGATGACGTGCTGGGCCAGCCCGAAATCCGCAGCGCCATCGCCTGAGTTTTAACGCCTTCTGCAGGGACAGGACCCACAGCACCATGAGCCAGCCCAACCCGTTCCACGCCTTCCGTGTCATGACATTCGATGTCGTGGGCACGCTGATCGATTTCGAAGGCGGCATGCTCGCCTATCTGCGGCAATCCGGTGCCGCGCCGTCCGATGTGGGCGACGAGGCGATCCTCGATGCCTATCGCGCCTCGCGGACAGCAGGGAAAACCTTGCGTTATCCTGACGATCTCGAACGCGCCTATTTCGATCTCGTGCGCGATGTTCGCCTGAAAGACAGCGCGGCGCTGGCGCGGGGCTTCCGCGATTCCGCCGAGTTCTGGCCCGCTTTCCCGGATTCGGTAGAGGCGCTGAAACGGCTTTCCGAGCGCTATCGCCTTGTAGCGATGACCAATGCGCAACGCTGGGCACTTGATCATTTCGCGCGCACGCTCGGCAACCCGTTCTGGGACAGCGTGTCCGTGGATGACGCACTCTGCGAGAAGCCCGACCCGAATTTCTTCGGCTTCGCACGGGGGCGTATCAGCCGCTCCGGCATCATGCGCGACGAAATCCTGCATGTGGCGCAAAGCCAGTATCATGACATCGGCGTCGCCAAGAAGCTTGGCTACACGACCTGCTGGATCGAGCGCCGGAAAGGCCTTGGCGGCTTTGGCGGCACGATTGCGGTCGAGCATCTCACGACACCCGATTACCATTTCGCAACCCTCGTCGAACTCGCTGATCAGGCAGTCTGACCCGATGCGCGTTTTTCTTGCTGATTCTTCTCTTTTGCGCACGCAGTGCCTGATTGACGGGCAATGGGTCGGTTCGCCGACGAGCGTGGTCACCAACCCGGCCGACGGGGCCGAACTCGCGCGCGTGCCGGAGTTCGGCGCGAGGGAAGCCGAGGATGCGGTCCTCGCCGCCGAACGCGCCTTCAAGCCCTGGGCGAAGAAGCCGGCCAAGGAGCGCGCCGCGATCCTCCGGCGCTGGTTCGACCTGATCATGGCGAACCAGGAGGACCTCGCGCGCATCATGACCGCCGAGCAGGGCAAGCCGCTCGCCGAAGCGCGCGGCGAGGTCGCCTATGCCGCTTCCTTCGTCGAGTTCTACGCCGAGGAAGCCAAGCGCATCTACGGCGAGACCGTGCCCTCGCCGTTCCCGAACTCGAAGATCATCGTGCAGAAGCAGGCGATCGGCGTCTGCGCCGCGATCACGCCGTGGAATTTCCCGGCGGCGATGATCACCCGCAAATGCGCGCCGGGCCTCGCAGTCGGCTGCACCTTCGTCGTCAAGCCGGCGCCGGATACGCCGCTGACCGCGCTGGCGCTCGGCCTTCTCGCCGAGAGGGCGGGAATGCCGCCGGGCGTGCTCAACATCGTCACGGGCGATGCGGTCGCGATCGGCAAGGTGATGACCGAGCACCCCACCGTGCGCCTCATCGGCTTCACGGGTTCGACCGCCGTCGGCAAGCTCCTGATGCGGCAGGCGGCCTCGACCGTGAAGAAGGTCGCGCTCGAACTCGGCGGCAACGCGCCCTTCATCGTGTTCGAAGACGCCGATCTCGATGCGGCGGTCGCGGGGGCGGTGATCGCCAAGTTCCGCAACATGGGCCAGACCTGCGTGTGCACCAACCGGCTCTTCGTGCAGGCCGGCATCCACGATCGTTTTGTCGAGGCCTTCGCAAAGGCGGTCGCGGCGCTCAAGGTCGGCCCCGGCGATGCCGAGGGCGTCGTGCAGGGCCCGCTCATCAACGCCAATGCCCTCGCCAAGGTCGAACGGCACGTCGAGGACGCCAGGGCCAGAGGCGCGGCGGTCGTCACCGGTGGCGCGCGCCATTCCCTCGGCGGCACCTTCTACACCCCGACCGTGCTGACGGGTGTCAACACCGAGATGGCGCTCAGCCGGGAGGAGACCTTCGGCCCGGTGGCCGCGGTCTACAGGTTCGAGACCGAGGAGGAGGTGCTGCACCTCGCCAATTCGACGCCCTTCGGCCTCGCCGCCTATTTCTACACCAAGGACCTTGCCCGGGCCTTCCGGGTCGCGGACGAACTCGAATCCGGCATGGTCGGCGTCAATTCGGCGATCCTCGGCAACGAGGTCGCGCCGTTCGGCGGCGTCAAGGAATCCGGCCTCGGACGCGAGGGCGGACGCCACGGAATCGAGGAGTTCGTCGAACTCAAATACGTCCTCATGGGCGGACTCACCTGAGACCGTCGAGCCGTTCGAGCCCCTTGCCGAGGCGTTCGAGCAGGCGCATCAGCAGGAAGCTCTCTTCCAGCGAAAAGCCATCGAGCGCGCTCGCATAATAGCGCTCGATGTCGGCCCGCATCGCGCTCCAGACCTCGCGGCCTTTTGTTGTGAGGCGAATTTGCCGTTTGCGTCCGTCGCCGTCATCACGGACCCGCTCCACGAGGCCCGCAGCTTCCAACCGGTCGATTACCGGTGTGAGATTCTGACGCGACACCAGCAGATATTCCAGCAACTGCTTGATGGATAATCCACCCTCCAGAACCGCTGGACGCGCGAGCGCGCCCAGCACCGCCCATTGCTGGGTTGTCGCGCCATAGGCATCGACGGCCTTCGTCCCGGTTTTATGTAGGAGATTCGATGCCTGATAGAGTCGGAAGAACAACCGATTTGCGATCTCGAACGGCGAGACGGGCGCATTTTGGGTGCTTGGGCGAATTTGCTGCGCGGTCATTCGGGACCCAACCTAAGTTCGTTTGACAGACGATTTTTTATATCATAGCATTGATATATAATTTGACCAGCAAAACGATGCGGTAGCCTCCGCTACCCACAGAAAGTCCGGGGGAAACATGCGAGGCCTGAAAGACAAGGTGATCATTATCACCGGCGGTGGCGGCGGGATTGGCGGGGCAACCTGCAAGCGTTTCGCCGAAGAGGGCACCAAGGTCGCCGTGCTCGACCGCAATCTCGAAGCGGCGCAGGTTGTAACCGATGCCATCACGACGGCCGGCGGCACCGCAAGGGCCTTTGCCTGCGACATCACCGACCGCACCAGCGTTGATGCTGCAATCGCCGCCGTCGAAGTCTCGCTTGGTCCGATCGACATCCTCGTCAACAACGCCGGATGGGACGTGTTCAAACCCTTCACCAAGACAGTGCCGGACGAGTGGGCACGCCTGATCGCGATCAACCTCACCGGCGCGCTCAACATGCATCACGCCGTGCTGCCGGGCATGGCGGAGCGCAAGGCCGGCCGCATCATCAACATCTCGTCGGATGCGGCGCGGGTCGGCTCCTCGGGCGAGGCGGTCTATGCCGCCTGCAAGGGTGGGCTTGTCGCCTTCTCGAAGACGATTGCCCGCGAACATGCCCGCCACAACATCACAGTCAATGTTGTCTGCCCCGGCCCAACCGATACCGCGCTGTTCGCTGACTACAAGGAAGGCGCGGGCAACCCGGAGAAGCTGGTCGAGGCCTTCCGCCGCGCCATTCCGCTCGGGCGGATCGGCGAACCCTCCGACCTGCCGGGCATGATCGCCTTCTTTGCCTCCGATGACGCGGCCTACATCACCGGACAGGTGATCAGCGTCTCCGGCGGCCTGACGATGAACGGTTGAGGAGGCTATACGATGGAATTCACCGATATCCTCTATGAGATCCGCAACGGTGTCGCCTGGATCATCATCAACCGCCCGGACAAGATGAATGCCTTCCGCGGCACCACCTGCGAGGAGCTGATCCGCGCCTTCAACAAGGCCGGTTGGGACAAGAACGTCGGTGCCATCGTGCTGGCTGGTGCTGGCGATCGGGCCTTCTGCACCGGCGGCGATCAGGGCGCGCATGATGCGAACTACGACGGGCGCGGCACCATCGGCCTGCCGATGGAAGATCTGCACAACACCATTCGCAACATGCCCAAGCCCGTCATCGCCCGCGTGCAGGGCTATGCGATCGGCGGCGGCAACGTGCTCGCCACGATCTGCGATCTGACGATCTGCTCGGATAAGGCGATCTTCGGCCAGGTTGGCCCGAAAATGGGGTCGGTCGACCCCGGCTATGGCACGGCCTTTCTCGCGCGTGTCGTGGGCGAGAAGAAAGCCCGCGAGATCTGGTACATGTGCCGGCGCTATTCCGGTGCGGAAGCCGAGGCGATGGGCCTTGCGAACCTCTGCGTGCCCGCTGACAAGCTCGACGAGACTGTGCAGGCCTGGGGCCAGGAGCTGTGCGAACGCTCCCCCACTGCACTCGCCATCGCCAAGCGGTCGTTCAACATGGACACCGCGCATCAGACTGGCATCGCCGAGATGGGGATGTATGCGCTCAAACTCTATTACGAGACCGACGAATCCAAGGAAGGCGTCGCCGCGCTCAAGGAGAAGCGCAAGCCCGAATTCCGCAAGTTCGTGAAGTGAGGCCTCGATGACCGGAATCGACCCCTCGCTCAGCGACGAACAGCGCGAAATTCAGGCGGTCGCGCAACGCTTCTCCGCAGAGAAGGTCGCGCCGCACTACCAGAAGCGCGAGGCGGAAGCGCGGATCGACCGTGCTCTCATCCGCGAGATGGGCTCGCTGGGGTTGATCGCGCCCGAACTCCCCGAGGCGTTCGGCGGGCTGGGCCTTGCGAGCCTCACCAGCGGGTTGATCGCGGAGCAGATCGGTTATGGCGATCTCAACGTCGCCTATGCGCAGATCCTCTCCTCGCTCACCGGCAAGATCATGGCGCAGCACGCGCCGCGCGATCTCGCACTGGAGTGGCTGCCGCAACTGACCGCCGGCGAGAAGGTGTTCTGCATCGCGCTCACCGAACCGCGCGGCGGTTCGGACGCCGCGAACCTTTCACTCTCGGCGCGGAAGGATGGCAACGGCTATATCCTCAAGGGCGAGAAGTCCTCGATCTCGATGGCGGATCAGGCCGATGCTGTCGTGCTCTTCGCCCGCACCGGCTCGCCGGAAGAAGGGGCGCGCGGCGTCTCGGCGTTCTTCGTGCCGATGGATACGCCGGGCGTCTCGACCTTGCGCTACAAGGATCTCGGCAGCCACGCCATCGGTCGCAGCTCGATCTTCTTCGACGAGGTGCGCATTCCGGCAAGCTTCCGGCTCGCCGATGAGGGCGCGGGCTTTGTTCAGGTGATGCAGGGCTTCGATTTCTCGCGCGCGTTGATCGGATTGCAGGTGATTGCCGCCGCGCAGGCCTCGCTCGACGAGAGCTGGGCCTATATCAGGGAGCGCAAAGCCTTCGGCGCACCGCTTGCCAAAAACCAGGGCGTGACCTTCCCGCTCGCGGAAGGCGAGACCGCCATCGCCGCCGCGCGCCAGCTCTGCTATCACACCCTGCGCCTTAAGGATGCCGACCTGCCGCACACGGCCGAAGCTGCAATGTGCAAATGGCTCTGCCCGAAAACCGCGGTCGATGTCATTCACCAGTGCCTGCTCACGCATGGTCACTACGGCTGGTCGCTCGATTTGCCGCATCAGCAGCGCCTGCGAGACGTCATGGGGCTCGAAATCGGCGATGGCACGGCCCAGATCATGAAAATGATCGTCGCCCGCGAGAAGGGCGGGCGGCACTGACCTGTTACATTGCTGCAACGCAGCACTTAAGAAATACGGTTAAAGGAGAAATAAACTTCTTAGGGCGTATCTGTCTCACAAACTCCCCAATCGACCGGTTGGTTGGGCGAAGGTCAATCTGGAGACAGCTAAAGTGCCTTTCACCTTCTCCCGTCGCGCCTTTCTCGCGGCAACGCCCTTCGCTCTTGCCGGCTGTGCGACGCAGCGTCTCGAACCGCCGCCCGAGACGTTGGCTCGGTCGGTGATCATTCCGCCGCATCTCGCCGCGCTCTATGACGAATTGCCGGACGAGCGTTATCCGATCCCGGCGGTCGATTTCGAAGAGGTGGACCCCGAGGTTCTGCGCCGCGTCGTCGAGTTTCCGACCTCGGAAATGCCGGGCACGGTCATCGTCGACACGCGTGAACGCGCGCTTTTCCTCGTGATGGAAGGCGGACGGGCGATGCGTTACGGCGTCGGTGTCGGCAAGGAGGGCATGGCCTGGGCCGGTCGCGCGGTTGTCGGCCGCAAGGGCGAATGGCCACGCTGGACGCCGACGAAGGAAATGATCGCACGCGAACCGGAACGCAACGGACCTTGGGCCGGAGGCATGGAGCCGGGCCTGTCGAATCCGCTCGGGGCGCGGGCGCTCTACCTCTACCGCAACGGGCGCGACAGCTTCTACCGTATCCATGGTACCAACGAGCCCTGGAGCATCGGCAAATCCGTTTCGAGCGGCTGCATCCGCATGATCAATCAGGACGTGATCGACCTCTATTCGCGGGTGCCGGTCGGCTCGCCGGTCGTCGTCAAGCTCTGATCCGGTTCAGCCGGGGACCTTACGACGGCATCATCAGCCTGGAGAGCGTGTCGTCGCGGCCGTCGTAGGCGGCTGTCGCCGCCGCGAGACGACGGATCGCCGCGCGGTATTCGGCTTCGAGCCGGTCGACGACGCGCGCGGCCGGCGCCACCTCTCGCACGGCGCCGATCCCCTGCCCCGCGCCCCAGATTTCCTTCCAGCTCTTCGGCTTGGCGCTTCCCGAGCCGAAATTCATTTGCGAGGCATCGCTGACGGGCAGGTTGTCCGGATCGAGGCCCTGCGCGCGGATGGAACCTTTGAGATAATTGCCGTGCACGCCGGTGAAGTAATTGGAATAGACGATTTCGCTCGCGCCGCTCTCGACGATCATTGCCTTGTAGGCGGGTGAAGCATGGGCCTCCGCCGCCGCGATGAAGGCCGAGCCGATATAGGCAAGGTCCGCCCCCATCGCCTGCGCCGCCAGAATGGCGTCTCCTGTCGAGATCGCGCCGGAGAGCAGCAGCGGCCCGTCGAAGAAGGCGCGGATTTCCTGGATCAACGCCAACGGCGAAATCGTCCCGGCATGGCCGCCCGCCCCGGCGGCGACGGCGATCAGCCCGTCCGCCCCCTTCTCGATCGCCTTGCGGGCGAATTCGACGTTGATGACGTCATGGAGTGTGATGCCGCCGCAGGAATGGGCGGCCTCGTTGACCTCGACCCGCGCGCCGAGCGAGGTGATCCAGACCGGCACCTTCCACTTCGCGCAGATCTCAATGTCGCGTTCAAGCCGGGTGTTAGAGCGATGAACGATCTGATTGACGGCGAACGGCGCGGCGGGGCTATCCGAATTCGCCTGGTTGTGCCGGTCGAGTTCCTCGGTGATACGCTTGAGCCAACGCTCCAGCTCGACCGGCTCGCCCGGCGCCTCGCGAGCGTTAAGCGCCGGGAATGCACCGACGATTCCCGCCTTGCATTGCGCGATCACGAGATCCGGATTGGAAATGATGAAGAGCGGCGCGGCGACAACCGGCAGGCGGAGCGAATTCAGCGTCGGCGGCAGCGTCACGGTTGATCCATCCTCCCCTTGTCCGGCCTTTCGGCCTGTTGGCCGGATTGTGAGGGGGAGGCGGGGACCAAGTCAAATGCGGTCGGGAATTTCCCCTGCCACGTGAGCCGGCCAGACGTCCCGGACACCCCGCCACTCCGGCCGATGCGCGGCAAGCCAATCGCCAAGCCCTGCCCCTGTTACCGGGAAGGATGTCGCAAAGGCCCCGGTGAAGGCGTTCCAGGCATCGAGATTGCGTAACGGCACGCCGACGATCACCGGAATGCCGCGCGCAGCGGCTTCGGCGATCACGTCCCGCAGACCGCCACCCTCGCTTTCGATCTTGCCGAATTTGTTGACGACCAGCAGATCGACCGGCCCTCTTGCGAGAGCAGCCTCCACCAGCGCCGCGGCGCGGACGAGCCCGCCCTGATCGATCCGGCAGCCACGCGCCGCCGGACCGCGATCCTCGGACAGGGCGACAAGTTCGCCCGAGGACAGATCCTCGAGGTTCATATCGCAGCGTGTGCGATCGCGGCGCGCGAAATCATGCTGGAGCACGCCGGCGATGCGGTAGCCGGCCGCCTGGAAGTCGCGCACGATCCGGTCGAGCAGTGCATCGGGATAGGCGCCTTCGGCGTAAGGCAGCGCGGCGATCGGCGTCAGGTCGGCGGAAACGTCGTTCATGGTTCAGGCTTTCGGTCGGAAGGCGGCGCAGCGCGAGGGGTCGGTTTCGAGCCGCCGCGCGCCGATGAGATCGAGGCAATAAGGCACCGCCGGGAACACGGCGTTGAGGCAGGTCCGGATCGAACCTGGCTTACCCGGCAGGGTAATAATCAGGGTCGCGCCGCGCGTGCCGGCAAGCTGGCGCGAGAGAATGGCGGTCGGCACGCTTTCGAGGCTGACCTTGCGCATCAATTCACCGAAACCCGGCAATTCGCGGGAGATGACGGCCTGAACCGCCTCGGGCGTGAGATCGCGCGGCGCGGGGCCGGTGCCGCCGGTAGTGAGGATGAGATCGCACCCCTCCCGGTCCGCGAGATCCACCAGCGTGCCGGACACGCTCTCGATTCCGTCCGGGATGATGCGGACGAGCGCCTCCCAGGGCGAGGTAAGAATCTCGTCGAGATAGGCCTTGATCGCCGGCCCGCTCTCGTCGGCGTATTGGCCGGCGGAAGCGCGGTCCGAAATCGTGACGATCCCGATCCGGGCGGGGAGGGCAGGTGAAGACGTCATGGCGTTCGGTCCGGGCGGGCGAGATTATGGGCAGGGCAGCAATCGAGCCCTTCCGAAGGTTCGAGCGCCTGAAGGCTTTCGAAAGCCTCGATCGCATGTTGCCTCACCATGCTGACCGGCTCAACCGGATCGACGACGCGCGCGTCGATCGTCGCCATCGCGTCGCGGTCCTCGATCGAGGTGACGGGGGTGCCGAGCGCGCGGATCAGCCCGTCATGGACGCCGTAGATCCAGCCGTGGATCGCGAGCGGCAGGCCTCTCTGCCAGGCCTGCTCGACGATCGGCGTCGCCGCGATACGTCTGACCTGTAGCTCGATATTGATCTCACACATCCGGTCGATCCGGGCGGCGGGATCGGGAATCGCGTCGATGATCGCCCTGTGCTTGCGGTAGAGCATCACGATCGGCTGGAGCCAGTGATCGACCAGCGCGGACTTCTCGTCGCTGAGCGCGCGCTCGATGCCGCCGCAACTGTAGTGACCGCAAACGATGATGTGCTGGATCTTCAGATGATGGATCGCGAATTCCAGCACGGAGAGGATGTTCATGTCGCTGGTATGGACGACATTGGCGATGTTGCGGTGAACGAACACCGCCCCCGGCGCGAGGCCGAGCACGTCGTTCGCCGTCACGCGGCTGTCCGAACACCCGATCCAGAGATAGTCCGGCCGCTGCTGCTCGGCCATGCGGCGAAAGAAATCCGGGTCGTCGCGCGTCTTGGCCTGCGCCCAGGAGACGTTGCGGTCAAAGAGGTGGTCCAGCGCGGTCTTCATCGTCCGCCGACTCCCCGACGGGCCTTCATGTCGCCGCGGATGGCTTCGATATCGCTCTTGCGCAGGCGAACATCGGCGATCCGCAGGATCACCGCGTTCTCGAAGGCGAGACGCTGTTCCTCTTCCCGCACGTATTCGTCCAGCGCCTGCGCCAGTTGCGGCGTGAGGCGGGCGGCCGGCAGCGCGCTGACCGCCTTCAGACCAGAGACGACCGGCGTGAGGCTGGCGACGGCCGCATCCTGCGCGGCGGCGATGCGCTGGAGCGCGGCAACGAAGTCCTCGTCATCGCGCGAACGCCGCACCAAGGCCGGATAAAGCGCGCCGTGTTCGTCGGCGAGGTGGAGCGGAAATTCCTTGTTGAGAAAGCCCGCCACCGCGCCGGCGCTCGCCCCCCTGATCGCCCCATCGCGCACCACGCGCTTGAGAAAGGCGCAGACGGCGCGATGGCGCTCGTGATCGGCGGCTAGGTAATCGAGTGGCCGGTCCAGCAGTTCGGCCGGAAGCGCGGGGATGGAGAAGGCCTCCTGGCCAGCCTGGTCCCTGTCCGCCTGCCCCATGCCAGCCGGGTTCATCCCAGCCGGGTTCATGCTAGCCGGGTTCATGGCAGCCTCCCTGCCCTCCGCAGGAACAGGCTCCCGTTGCCGGCGCCAGTTCCGCCGCGTCCTTGTCGAGCGCCCAGTGCACCATCCGCCCGAGGCAGGTGGAGGCCGGCGCATCCGATTTTTCGAGCGCCGTCATCAACGCGAGCCAATCCTCGTCGCTGGCGCTCTGGCTGAAGCGGGCGACCGCATTGGCGGCGTAATCGCCCGGGCTTTCATCGAAGGCCCTGCCCGCCTGCTCGATTCGAGCCAGCAGCAGGACATCTCCGGTCTCCTCGATCAGCGTCGCCGCGTAGGCCGGGCTCTGAAGCCCGGAAAGCAGGGAACCGAGCAGCATGGACGTTCCTCCCTCGTCTTCTTATTGCGGACGATTGGCATCCGCCGCGAGATCGATCCCGACGATCGTCGCGCGGGCGGCAAGTTCCTCGACATACTGGCGCATGGCGCGATGCCGGACGGCATCTTCGAGATAAGCCTTGATGCGATCGCGGACGATCTCGAACGGCAGATCGCGGCCCGGCTCCTTGCGATCGAGCCGGACGAGATGGAAACCGTAACGGGTCTCAACCAGCGCCACCGCATCCCCGACCGGGATTGTCTCCAGCGCCTTCTCGAATTCCGGCACGGTCTGGCCCGGCCCGATCTGGCCGAGCGCGCCACCGGTCTTGCCGGAGGGGCAGGCGGAAACCTCGGCCGCGATCGCCTCGAAGGTATCGGGCCTGTCGTTGAGCACGGCGGCGAGGCGTTCGGCTTCATGCCGGGCCGCCTCACGAGCTTGCCGGTCGCCCGGCGCGGCAGCGAGCAGGATATGGCGCGGCGCGTAGAGCGTCGCCGAGCGGAACTTCGCGCGGTTGTGCTCGTAGTAGCGCCGGCAGGTTTCCTCGTCCGCTTCCGGCAGACGGACGTCGGTCTCGACGAGCGCGCGCATGGCGGCTTCGTCTTCCGTCTCCCGACGGCCTTCGCCATCCTCCATGGGCGTCGCGGCTACCCCGCGTCGCGCCGCTTCCTGCCGCAGCAGTTCGCGGATGACGAGGGCGCGCGCTGCCGCCTTCCAGGCCATGATCGGCGTCGACGCGGCATGGTTCTGGGTTTCCCGCGCGATCTCGCCGCGCGGGATGGTGACCCCGTTCACGCTGACCGCGCGCGGACGATGGTCGAGCTTCGGCGACTTGAGATCGCAGACCGGCGGGGCGGCGGATTGCGGTTCCATGACCCTCACTCCGCCGGGTTCAGATTGCGGCGCGAACGCACGACCTGATAGCCGCGCCGGCCGAGATACCAGATCGGGGCGGACCAGATGTGGACAAGCCGGGTGAACGGGAACAGCAGGAAGATCGTCATCCCCAGTGTGAGGTGCAGCTTGAAGATGATGTTCACGTCCTTCACCTGCATCCAGGCATCGGGCTGAAGCGTGAGAACGCCCTGCGCCCAGGTCATGAACTTCACCATCTCGCCCCCATCCATGTGGCCGAGCGAGACCGGGATCGTGAGCAGGCCAAGCAGAAGCTGCGCGAACAGGATCAGCAGGATCGCCGTATCCGAGAAGCTCGACGTCGCACGGATGCGCGGGTCGAACAGCCGGCGATGGGTGAGGATCGCAATCCCGGCGAGGCACATCAGCCCGGCGAGACCGCCGACGACGATCGCCAGCCCCTGCTTGAAGCCATGGGCGATACCGAGCGCATCGAACACCTGTATCGGGGTGAGAAGCCCGCCGAGATGGCCGAAGAAGATGATCAGGACGCCGACATGGAACAGGTTCGAACCAAGCCGGAGCTGCCTCTGGCGCAGAAGCTGCGAGGAGCCCGCTTTCCAGGTGTAGGGCTCGCGGTCGAAGCGGATGATCGAGCCGAGAACGAACACCGTCAGCGCGAGGTAGGGATACCAGCCGAACAGGGCGTGATTGATGTAATTGGCCATGACAGATCTCCTCGGATCAGAGCCGTGAACCGGAATGCTGGACTGTGGTGCGCGGACCGGCGGCAGCAGCCGGTTCCATGCCCGGCGCGGGGCGGGTTGCCTGACGCAGTTTTGCGCCAAGTCCCTCCTTGCCGCAGGCGCTTGCCGCGCCGGGACCGAAGCGGACTTCCTCTTCCTCCCAGGCGGCATCGAGCGCTTCGAGATCGTCGGGCTCCGGGTCCGGCTCGGCACGCAGCGCTTCGAGCGCGGCCGCGTCCGGCTTCGCCTTCGCAAGGCTCAACAGCGCGCGGAATACAGCCTCGTAGGGCGAGGTGCGCTTGGCGAGACGTTCGGCGAGCGCGGTGACGACATGCGCCGGCTGGCCGATGAGGTCGAGCGCCTCCTTCGGATCGCGCGTCGAGGCATATTCGAGGAACAGCGGCAGGAAATCCGGCAGTTCCTCGGTTGTCGGCGTATAGCCGCCTTCCTCGTAAACGCGGATGAGATCGACCATCGCCTGCCCCCGGTCCCGGCTCTCGCCATGGACATGCTCGAAGAGATGGAGCGAGAGCGAGCGGGTGCGGTCGAACAGGAGGCCGTAAGCCTCCTGCCGGTCGAAGAGATCGCCGTCCGCGAGATGGCGGAGCAGCGCCTGCAGTGCGGCGCGGTCGGCCTTGCCGAGGAGCGTATCGCGCTCGACGAGGCCGCCGATTTCCGGAAGGGCTTCAAGAAGCGCTTCCGAGGGATAGGTGAGGAGGGCCGAGAGGGCCTTGAGAATTCGCATCACACGGCCTCCATCGGGTTCTTCGCCGGCTTTCCGGTCAGCGTTTTCGCGCCGAAGAGGTTGGTCTCTGTCGACGAGCAGCCGTTGCCGAACGAGAAGCCGCAGCCGCCGCGCAGGTCGTAGGCATCCTCCGTGGTCTCGCGATGCGTCGTCGGGATGACGAAGCGGTCCTCGTAGTTGGCGATCGCCATGTAGCGATACATTTCCTCGATCTGGAGCCCGGTCAGGCCGACCTTGTTCGCCACCGCCTCGTCGATGACGCCATCGACGGTCTTGGCGCGCATGTAGGCCCGCATCGCCAGCATGCGTTCAAGCCCGGTCGCGACCGGCGCCTCGTCGCCCGCCGTCAGGAGGTTGGCGAGATAGCGCAAGGGAATACGGAGCGACTTCACATCCGGCATGCCGCGATCCGTGCCCATCTTGCCGGCCTCGGCGGCGGCGGTGATCGGCGAGAGCGGCGGCACATACCAGACCATCGGCAGCGTGCGGTATTCCGGGTGGAGCGGGAAGGCGACCTTCCACTCCATCGCCATCTTCCAGATCGGCGAGACGCGCGCGGCCTCCAGCCAGGCTTCCGGCACGCCGTCCTTGCGCGCCTGCTCGATCACGCGTGGATCGTTCGGATCCTTGAAGACCTTGAGCTGGGCTTCATAGAGGTGCTTGTTATCCGGCGCGGAGGCGGCATCCTCAATCGCGTCGGCGTCGTAGAGCATGACGCCGAGATAGCGGATGCGGCCGACGCAGGTCTCCGAGCATACTGTCGGCTGGCCGACCTCGATGCGCGGATAGCACAGGATGCACTTCTCGCTCTTTCCCGAAGACCAGTTGTAATAGATCTTCTTGTAGGGGCAGCCCGAGACGCACATGCGCCAGCCGCGGCACTTGTCCTGATCGATGAGGACGATGCCGTCCTCCTCGCGCTTGTAGATCGCGCCGGAGGGGCAGGAGGCGACGCAGGCCGGGTTGAGACAATGCTCGCACAGCCTCGGCAGATACATCATGAAGGTGTTCTCGAACTGGCCGTACATCTCCTTCTGCACGCCCTCGAAGTTCACGTCCTTCGAGCGCTTGGAGAATTCACCGCCGAGAATTTCCTCCCAGTTCGGCCCCCATTCGATCTTTTCCATCCGCTCGCCGGAGATCAGCGAACGCGGCCGGGCCGTCGGGAAGGCTTCCAGTTCCGGCGCCTTCTGGAGATGCTCGTAATCGAAGGTGAAGGGCTCGTAGTAGTCGTCGATCTCCGGCAGGTCGGGGTTGCCGAAGATATTGGCAAGCACCCGCCATTTCGAGCCGATGCGCGGCTCGATGCGGCCGTTGGCCTTGCGCCGCCAGCCGCCCTTCCAGCGGTTCTGGTTTTCCCAGTCTTTCGGGTAGCCGATGCCGGGCTTGGTCTCGACGTTGTTGAACCAGGCGTATTCCATGCCTTCGCGATTGGTCCAGACGTTCTTGCAGGTGACCGAGCAGGTGTGACAGCCGATGCACTTGTCGAGGTTGAGAACCATCGCAATCTGAGCGCGGATTTTCATGGGTTTTTTCCTTCTCACTCGGCAGCGGTTGCGGCGGCGGACGAACCGATGACCGGCTGGGCGTCCTTGGCGGGACGTTCGAGCCAATCGACGTTCTTCACCTTGCGGATCACCACGAACTCGTCGCGGTTGGTGCCGATAGTGCCGTAGTAGTTGAAGCCATAGGCGAACTGCGCGTAGCCGCCGATCATGTGGGTCGGCTTGAGCACCGCACGGGTCACCGAGTTATGGATGCCGCCGCGCTGGCCGGTCATTTCCGAGCCGGGCACGTTCACGATCTTCTCCTGCGCGTGATACATGAAGAGGGTTCCCTCCTTCATGCGCTGGGAGACAACCGCGCGGGCCACAAGCGCGCCGTTGGTGTTGTAGGCTTCCACCCAGTCGTTATCGACGATGCCGGCCTTGGCCGCGTCCTTCTCCGAAAGCCAGACGATCGGCCCGCCGCGCGAGAGCGTGAGCATCATCAGGTTGTCGGTGTAGGTGGAGTGGATGCCCCATTTCTGGTGCGGCGTGATGAAGTTGAGGACAACCTCCTTCTCGCCGTTCGGCTTCGTGCCCTGCACCGGCTTGATCGTGCCGAGATCGACCGGCGGACGATAGACGCAGAAGCCCTCGCCAAAGGCGCGCATCCAGAGGTGATCCTGATAGAGCTGCTGACGGCCGGTCAGCGTGCGCCACGGGATCAGCTCGTGGACGTTGGTGTAGCCGGCGTTGTAGCAGACCTTCTCGCTTTCGAGCCCCGACCAGGTCGGCGCCGAGATGATCTTGCGCGGCTGCGCCACGACATCGCGGAAACGGATCTTCTCGTCCTCCTTGGGGAGCGCGAGATGGGCGTGTTCGCGCCCCGTGGTCTTCGAAAGCGATTCCCACGATTTCACCGCGACCTCGCCGTTGGTTTCCGGCGCGAGCATCAGCAGCGTCTCGGCAGCATCGACGTCGGTGACGATCTTCGCCATGCCCTTGGTCGGGCCCTCCGTATGGACGCCGTTGAGTGCCTTGAGGTGCTCGACCTCATGCGCGGTGTTCCACGCGATGCCCTTGATGCCGTTGCCGACCTTCTCCATCAGCGGGCCGAGGGAGGTGAAGCGGGCGTAGATATTGGGGTAATCGCGCTCGACGACCGCGACCGTCGGCATGGTCTTGCCGGGCATCGGCTCGCATTCGCCCTTCTTCCAGTCCTTCGGGTCGAAGGGCTGCGCGACCTCGTTGGGGCTATCGTGCATGATCGGGTTGAGCACGACGTCCTTCTCGACGCCGAGGACTTCCGGCGCGACCTTCGAGAAGGCCTTGGCGATGCCCTTGTAGATCTCCCAGTCCGAGCGCGCTTCCCACGCCGGGTCCACCGCACCGGTCAGCGGGTGGATGAAGGGGTGCATGTCGGAGGTGTTGAGGTCGTTCTTCTCATACCAGGTCGCGGTCGGCAGCACGATGTCCGAGTAGACGCAGGTCGTCGACATGCGGAAATCGAGCGTCACGAGCAGGTCGAGTTTCCCTTCCGGGGCCTGATCGTGCCAGACCGCCTCCTTCGCGCGTTTCCTGCCCTCGGCGCCGAGATCCTTGCCGAGAACGCCATGCGTCGTTCCGAGCAGGTGCTTGAGAAAATACTCGTGCCCCTTGCCGGAGGAGCCCAGCAGGTTCGAGCGCCAAACGAAGAGGTTGCGCGGCCAGTTCTTCGGATTGTCCGGGTCCTCGCAGGAGAGCTTGAGGGTGCCATCCTTGAGCGACTTCGCGACATAGTCCTTGGCGTCCATACCGGCTGCCGCCGCGTCCTTCGCCACTTGCAGCGGGTTGGTCTGTAGCTGTGGTGCGGAGGGCAGCCAGCCCATGCGCTCGGCGCGGATGTTGTAGTCGATGATCGCGCCATCCCAGGGGCCGGCAGGCGCCGTCGGGGAAACGATATCGCCGACGTTCACGTGCTCATAGCGCCACTGGTCGGTATGGGCATAGAAGCAGGAGGTCGAGTTCTGCTGGCGCGGCGGGCGACCCCAGTCGAGCGCGAAGGCGAGCGGTGCCCAGCCGGCCTGGGGACGCAGCTTCTCCTGCCCCACGTAATGCGACCAGCCGCCACCCGATTGCCCGACGCAGCCGCACATCACCAGCATGTTGATGACGCCGCGGTAGTTCATGTCGGCGTGATACCAGTGGTTCATCGCTGCGCCGATGATGACCATCGAGCGACCGTGCGTCTTCTCGGCGTTGGTCGCGAATTCGCGCGCGACCTGGATGATCTTGTCACGGCTGACGCCGGTGATCTTCTCGGCCCAGGCGGGGGTGTAGGGCACCGGCTCGTCATAGGAGCGAGCGTCGTACTTGCCGCCGAAACCGCGATCGACGCCGTAGTTGGCGAGGAAGAGATCGTGGACGGTGGCGACGAGCACCTCGCCTTCCGTCGTCTTGATCTTCTTCACCGGCACGTTGCGGGTGAGCACCGAGGGATGATCGTCCGAGGTGAAGTGCTCGTGCTCGATATTGCCGAAGTAGGGGAAGGCGACCTCGGCGATGTCGTTCTTGAAACCGTCGAGCGTGAGGCGGAGCTTGGTGTCCTTGCCGCCGCTCTCCTGCTCCTCGAGGTTCCACTTGCCCTGTTCGCCCCAACGGAAACCGATCGAGCCCTTGGGCACCACGATCTTGCCGGTCGCCTCGTCGTAGGCGACGGTCTTCCATTCGGGGTTGTTCTTCTCGTCGAGCGATTTGTCGAAATCGGAGGCGCGCAGGAAGCGCTCGGGCACGTAGGACTCGCCCTGCTTCACCAGCCGGACGAGCATCGGCATGTCGGTATATTGCCGCACGTAATCGCGGAAATAGGTCGCCTGCCGGTCGACGTGATATTCCTTGAGGATCACATGGCCCATCGCCATCGCGAGCGCCGAGTCAGTGCCCTGCTTCACCGAGAGCCAGATGTCGCCGAACTTCGAGGCTTCCGAATAGTCCGGGCAGATGACCGCTGATTTGGTGCCGCGATAACGCGCCTCGGTGTAGAAATGCGCGTCCGGCGTGCGGGTCTGCGGAACGTTCGACCCCCAGAGGATGATGAAGCCGGCATTGTACCAGTCTGCCGATTCCGGCACGTCGGTCTGTTCACCCCAGGTCTGCGGCGAGGATGGCGGCAGGTCGCAATACCAGTCGTAGAACGACATGCAGACGCCGCCGATCAGGCTGAGATACCGCGAGCCCGCCGCGTAGGAGACCATCGACATCGCCGGGATCGGCGAGAAGCCGAACACGCGGTCGGGGCCATGGGTTTTCGCGGTATAGGCGTTGGCGGAGGCGATGATCTCGTTCACCTCCTCCCAGCGGGCGCGGACGAAGCCGCCGTGCCCACGCTTCTTCATGTAGGACGCCCGCTTTTCAGGGTTCTCGACGATCGAGGCCCAGGCCGCCACCGGCGTCCGGGTTGCCCGTGCCTCGCGCCACAGCTTCAGGAGGCGCGAGCGGATCAGCGGGTATTTCACGCGGTTGCCCGAGTAGAGATACCAGCTGTAGCTCGCCCCGCGTGAGCAGCCACGCGGCTCGTGGTTCGGCAGATCGGGCCGCGTGCGCGGGTAGTCGGTCTGCTGGGTCTCCCAGGTGACGATGCCGCCCTTGACGTAGATCTTCCAGGAGCACGAGCCGGTGCAGTTCGCGCCGTGGGTGGAGCGCACGATCTTGTCGTGCTGCCAGCGCTTGCGATAGCCATCCTCCCAGCGCCGGTCCTCGTTGGTGGTGATGCCGTGCCCGTCGGCGAACGGCTCCCTCACCTTGGAGAAGAAGGTCAGTCGATCAAGAAAGTTGCTCATGGTTCGGTCCTCGATGGAGAGGGATCAACGGGCGGAGGCGGCGGACTGACGCTCGACGTCGTAGAGCGTCGCCCCCCGGCGGGTGTAGTAGAACCAGGTCAGCGCCACGCAGCTTGCGTAGAAGGCCATGAAGGCCCAGAGCGCAGCCTGCGGACCGCCGGTCATGGCGATCGAGGTGCCGTAGCTCTTCGGGATGAAGAAGGCGCCGTAGGCCGCCACCGCCGAGGTGAAGCCGATGATCGCGGCGCTTTCCTTCTCGGCCTGCTTGACGCTGTCCGCTCCCGAGAGCTTCGGCTCCAGAACCGGGATCTGTTTGCGCATGATCGCGGGGATCATCTGGAAGGTGGAGGCATTGCCCACGCCCGTCAGGAAGAACAGGGCGAGGAAGCATCCGAAGAAGCCCCAGAAGGCACCCGGCTGCGTCTTGATGCCGAGGAAGTAGAGCACGCCGCCAACCGCAAGGATCATGCCCATGAACACCCAGAAGGTCACACGGCCGCCACCCCACTTGTCCGAGATCCAGCCGGTCGCCGCGCGGGAGAGCGCGCCCACCAGCGGGCCGAGGAAGACGAGGTGCAGGCTCTCGACGTTCGGGAACTGCGTCTTGGCCAGCAGCGGGAAGCCCGCCGAATAGCCGATGAACGAGCCGAAGGTCCCGGTGTAGAGCCAGCACATCAGCCAGTTATCCTTGCGCCGGAAGATCACCGCCTGATCGGCGAAGGAGGCCTTGGCGGTCGCCAGATCGTTCATGCCGAACCAGGCCGCAATGGCGCTTACTGCAATGAACGGCACCCAGATGAAGCCCGCATTCTGGATGAACAGCTTCTGCGTAGGCGAGATCGCGACACCCTCGCCGCCGATCGCGCCGAAGACGCCGGCGGTGATGGCGAGCGGCACCACGAACTGCACGACCGAGACACCGAGGTTGCCGAGGCCCGCGTTGAGCGCAAGTGCGTTACCCTTCTCCTTCTTCGGGAAGAAGAACGAGATGTTGGACATCGAGGAGGCGAAGTTGCCGCCGCCGAAGCCGCACAGCAGCGCCAGCGCCACGAACACGATGTAGGGCGTCGAGGGGTTCTGCACCGCGAAGCCGATGCCGAGCGCCGGGATGATCAGCGACCAAGTCGAGAGCGTCGTCCAGAGACGACCGCCGAACACCGGGACCATGAAGGAGTAGAAGATCCGCAGCGTCGCGCCGGAGAGACCCGGCAAGGCGGCGAGCCAGAACAGTTCGCCGGTCGAGAACTTGAAGCCAATGGCCGGCAGCTTGGCGACCACGACAGACCACACCATCCACACCGCGAAGGCGAGGAGCAGCGCGGGGATCGAGAGCCACAGGTTGCGCCGGGCGATGGCGCGGCCTTCCTTTTCCCAGAAAGCGTTGTCCTCAGGCCTCCAGTCCTGGATCATGTGACCGGACAGGGCACCCTCGTGCTTCTCCTCGTGGATCGGCTGCATTTCGGGCAGTTCCGGCAGCTTCTTGAGCACCGGGCCGGCCGCTTCCTGTTCCATGTGGCGGATCGCCATATGCATCCAGATCAGCGAAGACGCGGTGATCACGAACAGCAGCATGAAGCAGGTCTGCCAGATGCCGGTCTGGTCGAGCAGCCAGCCGAAGGCGAGCGGCAGGACGAAGCCGCCGAGGCCGCCAACAAGGCCGACCACACCGCCGACCGCGCCGACGCGATCCGGGTAATAGACCGGGATATGCTTGTAGACCGCCGCCTTGCCGAGGCTCATGAAGAAGCCGAGCACGAAGGCCAGCACCATGAAGCTGACGACGCCGGTGGCGATGCGGAAGCTGATCGCACCCTTCGCGCCCTGCACGACGTAATCCGTCGGCGGGTAGGAGAGCAGGAAGGTGCAGAGCGCCGTGACGATGAAGGTCCAGTACATGATCTTCCGGGCGCCGTACTTGTCGGAAAGATGTCCGCCATAGGCGCGGAAGATCGAGGCTGGGATCGAGTAGACCGCGCCGATCATGCCGGCGGTCTTGATGTCGAGGCCGTAGACGCCGATCAGGTAGCGCGGCAGCCACAGCGCCAGCGCGACGAAACCGCCGAACACGAAAAAGTAGTAGAGCGAGAAGCGCCACACCTGGATGTTCTTGAGCGGCTCCATCATCGCGGACAGCGGCTCGGGCTTGGCGCCCTTGGCCTTGCGCGCGGCGAGGTCCGGGTCATCCTTGGTGGTGAGCATGAAGAGGAAGGCCGTCACGAGCAGCGCGCCCCCCCAGGCCATCGCCACCATCTTCCAGCCGAAGGCGACCATCACCATCGGCGCGAAGAACTTCGTCACCGCCGCGCCGACGTTGCCCGCGCCGAAGATGCCGAGGGCCGTGCCCTGCTTCTCCTTCGGAAACCATTTCGCGACATAGGCGACACCCACCGAGAACGAACCGCCTGCGACGCCGACGCCGAGCGCGGCAATCAGGAAGGTCGTGTAGTCATAGGCGTAGGTGAGCAGGAAGGTCGCAATCGCGGCTGCGATCATCGTCCAGAAATAGACGATGCGGCCACCGTACTGGTCGGACCAGATGCCGAGCATCAGGCGGATCAGCGAGCCGGTCAGGATCGGCGTGCCGATCAGGAGACCGAACTGGGTCTCGCTGAGCCCGAGGTCCTTTTTGATCTGCACGCCGATGATCGCGAAGATCGTCCAGACGGCGAAGCAGACGGTGAAGGCGAGGGTCGACATCCACAGGGCCGAGCCCTGCTGCGACTTGTCGAAGGTTTGTGTGGCCATGGTTGCCCCCTTGGCAGTTTGTTCTGCTGGCGGAGGCGGAGGGTGCCGAAAGGCGCGCAATACCCCTTGATTTGGGTCAACCCTTTGGGATTTCACGAGCGATTCAAGAGGCTTATCTCTCAAATTCAAGCGGCCGGTCGCGTTGATCAAGCTGCGAAGAAAGCATTAGCAATTTCTTACTTGACAAAAATCAGTTGCAAAATTGCGTTTCGTCGTGACGATTGTTGCAGGAGGAACGACGATGCGCCCTGACGAACTGGAGCTGGTGCAGGCGATTCCGCTTGTTGCCAATGCCGCGCCCGAACATGTCGGCGAGCTTCTGCGCGGGGCGTTCCTGCAGCGTTTCCCGGTCCACGTCGAGCTTGTTCGGGAGGGCGAACCGCCCGATTTCCTGCATATCGTCGTCGAGGGGCAAATCGAGCTGTTCTCGCGCTATCGCGACCGGGAGACGACCGTGGCGGTCCTCGGGCCGGGCGGCAGCTTCATTCTGGCGGCGGTGCTGCTCGACAAACCCTACCTCAAGTCGGCGCGGGTGCTCTCGCCCGCGCGGATTCTGATGATTCCTTCGGAGGCGGTCCGGAACCTTTTCGGTATCGACGCCAATTTCGCCCGCGGCCTGACGAACGAACTCGCCGTCGCCTATCGCGGCGTGCTCAAGGAACTGAAGAACCAGAAGCTGCGCTCAAGCCTAGAACGGGCCGCCGCCTGGCTAGTGCGTCACCAGACCGAGCTCGGCGGCGCGGACGAGTTTGCTCTGCCCTTCGACAAGAAGGTGCTGGCCGGCCGGCTCGGCATGGCGCCCGAGGTGCTCTCACGCACCTTCGTCACGCTTCAGGCGTATGGCGTGAAGGTGAACGGTCGCCGCATCACGATCGGCGATCCGACTGCTCTTATCAAGCTCGCCGCGCCGGACGACCTGATCGACGATCCGCACACCTGAGCCCGACGCGATTCAGGGCAATCGGCGGCGCTCGTTCGCTGACATATCGCCCGGTTCTCGTTCAATGACGATGTACTGCGCGTCGATCACGCCTTCGTCCCGCAATCCCTGTTCCCGCGCCTTGCGAACCTTGCGGGACAGGTACCAGCTGCCGATCAGGCCCGAGACAAGCACGACCGGCGCAAGGATCAGGAACAGGGCCGCCGATACGGACAGGATCAGCGCCAGAAGGCCCAGCCCGCCGAGCGCCGTCAGTCCGACGCGCACCTTGGCGCCGAGCGGCAGGCTCGACCAATCGAGATTATAAACCCTGTAGCGAAACTCCACGCTTCCTCTCCGCTCCGGCTTTCCGGAATGAATTCGCGACCTTTGGAGATATGGCGATCATCGCTTCGCTTGCAAGGGGACGCGAAAATCCGGCCCCGGGACCGGCGAGCAGGGGCCCAGCGCCCGGCGACGGAAATTTCGCTTTTTCGACTGGCGGAACCGGTGTTAGCTAAGAATCCGGACAAAGCCTCACGCAGCGCTTCAGACGCAGCGGCGCATCCGGAGGAAACGCAACAACGAGAAGGCCGGCGCCTTTCCGAGAGTCGCTCCGGCCGGGTTTTATCCATGCAGGATCTTTTTCTACGCTCCGTCATCATGGGCATGGCCGCAACGGCCTTGCTCGATCTCTGGGCCCTGCTGCTCAACCGGCTGTTCGGGTTTGCCCTGCCGAACTGGGGGCTTGTCGGCCGCTGGTTCGGGCACATGCCGCATGGGCGCTTTGTTCACGACACCATCGCCGACAGCCCGGCGATTCCGGGAGAACGCGCGATTGGCTGGGCCAGCCACTACTTCATCGGCATCCTCTTCGCGCTCGCCACGCTGCTGATCGGCGGCGCCGCCTTCCGAACCCAGCCGACCCTGTTCGCGCCCCTGTTCGTCGGCCTTGCCACGGTGGGCTGCGGCTGGTTCCTGCTTGCGCCCGGCATGGGCAACGGCATGGCACATGCCCGAAAGCCGGATGCGAACCGCATTCGCGTGCTCAACATCCTGGGCCACACTGTTTTCGGCCTGGGGCTTTACGGAGCAGCGCTCCTGCTGAAATGAGCGACGGCCGTCACGCGGCCCGGCAATGCGGGTCTCGACTTCTTCACTCGACCACCGGAGGACTTTCATGCAGATCGAACATCCGAAAGGTGGCGTGAACCGCCTGTCGAACCGGGTGATGAACCTCGCACATCCGCTCCGGCAGAACGCGCGGCGCTTTCCCGATCAGGCGGGCCTCATCTGGGGCGAGGAGCGGTGGACATGGCGCGAGATCGACGCCGAGGTCTCGGCGCTGGCGGCCGCGTTGGCGGCGCGCGGGCTCACCAAGGGCGACCGGCTGCTGGTGCATTCGAAGAACACCGCACAGATGTTCTTCTCGATGTTCGCCGCCTTCCGCCTCGGGCTCGTGTGGGTGCCGACCAATTTCCGCCTGATGCCGGAGGAGATCGTCTACCTCGCGGAATTTTCCGGCGCGAGGGGCTTCCTCTGCCACGGCGATTTTCCCGATCATGCCCGCGTCGTCGCCGAGGGCGTTCCGGGTGTCGAATTCATCTGGCGGATGGACGAGCAGGCGAAGCCGACGCAATTCGGCGAAGCGGATGTCTCCGCGCACATGGCCAAGCATCGCGGCACGCGCGTCGAGGACGTGGCGGTCGATTACAATGATCCCTGCTGGTTCTTCTTCACCTCCGGCACGACCGGGCGATCCAAGGCGGCGGTGCTCACGCACGGGCAGATGGGGTTCGTGCTGGCGAACCACCTCTGCGACCTGCTCCCCGGCTCGACCCAAGCGGATGCGAGCCTCGTCGTCGCCCCGCTCAGCCACGGCGCGGGCGTGCACCAGCTCAACCTCGTCGCGCGCGGCGCACCGACGATCCTGATGCCGAGCGAGAAGTTCGACATCGATGAAGCCTGGCGGCTGATCGAGGCACACCGCGTCACCAACATGTTCACGGTACCGACGATCCTGAAGATGCTGGCCGAGCACCCGGCGGTCGACCGTTTTGACCATTCCTCGCTGCGCCATGTCATCTACGCCGGCGCACCGATGTATCGCGAGGACCAGAAATTCGCGCTGAAGAAACTCGGCAAGGTGATCGTGCAGTATTTCGGGCTTGGCGAGGTCACCGGAAACATCACCGTACTACCCCCTGCCCTCCACGATCCCGAGGACCATGCCAACACCAAGTTCGGCACCTGCGGCTTCGAACGCACGGGCATGCAGGTCTCGATCCAGAACGACAAGGGTGAGGAATTGGGGCCCCACGAGAGCGGGGAAATCTGCGTCATCGGCCCAGCGGTCTTCGCGGGCTACTACAACAACCCGGAGGCCAACGAGAAAGCCTTCCGCAATGGCTGGTTCCGCACCGGCGACCTCGGCCATATGGACGAGCAGGGTTTCGTCTACATCACCGGCCGCGCCTCGGACATGTATATCTCCGGCGGATCGAACATCTATCCGCGCGAGATCGAGGAGAAGATCCTCACCCACCCCGCCATCGCCGAGGTGGCGGTGCTCGGCGTGCCGGACAAGATGTGGGGCGAGGTCGGCGTCGCGGTCGCGGTGCTGCGCGAGGGCGCGGCGGCGAGCGAAGCGGAGATGATGGATTTTCTCGGCGCCAAGGTGCCGCGCTACAAAATGCCGAAACGCTTCCTGTTCTGGGAGGCGCTGCCGAAATCCGGCTACGGCAAGATCCCCAAGCGCCTTATCAAGGACGAACTCGAGAAACGCGGGCTCATCGGGCCGGACGGGCTCGCAAGCGCATGACCCGTCCCGGCTTCATGCAGCAACCCGGCCCGGCGCTCGAACCCCGTCTTCTCTCGGCAGAAGGCCGGGGCGAGCCGTTCCGCTTCACGCTCGAACCCGGCCTGCTGTTGGTCGAGGCGATGCGGCGCGGTTTCACGGCAGCAGGCTATGCTTCGGGAACGGTGCGGCTCAAAGACGCGGCCTTCGGCCCCTTCACCTATGTCATGCCGGCGCTCTCGAAGGATGATCAGCACGCCGCCTTTTATTCGGAATTTTTCCGCCCCGCCGGCGTCGCCCGCATGCACGCCGGCGCGCTGACGTTCGGGCTGCGCGATGGTTCGGCCTTTTTCCATTGCCACGGCCTCTGGCGAGAAGCGGAAGGCAGGGAATGCGGCGGCCATGTCATCCCTGAGGAGACGGTTGTTGCCGAAGCCGTTGAGGTGGAAGCTTTCGGCGTGCGCGGCGCGCGATTCGAGGTGATGGCCGATCCCGAGACCAATTTCCGTATCTTTCACCCGACCCAGCACCCGGATGAGCACGGCAAGGGCGCGCGCGCCTTCGTCGTCCGGCTGCGCCCCAATCAGGATTTCTGCGGCGCGTTGGAGAGTTTCTGCCGTGAACGCGGGATCGCGCGGGCGCGCATCCATGGCGGTGTCGGCTCGACAATCGGCGTCCGCCTGACGGACGGCACCGTGTTCGAGAACTTCGCGACCGAGGTCTACATCGAGCACGGCATGATCGGACCCGATGCCGCCGGCGGCCTCGCGGCGGCGATCGACATCGGCCTTATCGACTACACCGGCCGGATCGCGCGCGGACGGCTCGTGCGCGGCGACAATCCGGTGCTGATGACCTTCGAACTGGTCATTGAGGAAATCGCTGCGGCGTGAAGCGTCACGCCGCCTTTGTTTCCCCATCCTTCACCGAGGCGCCCTCATCGCCCGGCGGCGGTTCGGGATCGCCGCGCAACACGAGGTAGATCGCCGGGATCACGAGCACGGTCAGCGCCGTCGAGGAAGCGAGGCCGAACAATAGCGAGATCGCGAGCCCCTGGAAGATCGGGTCCGTGAGGATCGTCACCGCGCCGATCATCGCCGCCAGCGCGGTGAGGAGGATCGGCTTGAAGCGGATCGAGCCCGCCTCGATCAGCACATCGACGAGCTTGCGCCCCGGCGTGCGCGCGTGGCGGATGAAATCCACCAGCAGGATCGAGTTACGGACGATGATGCCCGCAAGCGCGATGAAGCCGATCATCGAGGTCGCCGAAAACGGCGCTCCGAACAGCCAGTGGCCGAGCAGGATGCCGATGAAAGTCAGCGGCACCGGCGTGAGGATGACGAGCGGCAGCTTGAACGAACCGAACTGCGCGACGACGAGGATATAGATGCCAAGCAGCGCCACGCCGAAGGCCGCGCCCATGTCGCGGAAGGTCACCCAGGTCACCTCCCATTCGCCATCCCACAGGAGAACCGGCTTCTGCGTATCGTCGGGCTGGCCGTGAAGGCGGATGGCGGGCTTCGGCAGCGCGCCCCAATCGGCCTTGTCGATGGCGCGCTGCACCGCGATCATGCCGTAGAGCGGGGCTTCGAAATCGCCGGCGAGTTCCGCCGTGACCATTTCCGCCGGCTGGCCGTTGCGGCGGAACAGCGGGAACGAAGCCTTCTCGCGTTCGACCTTGACCACATCACCGAGTTCCACCGTCGAGCGGTCGCCCGGCAGTAGGTTCGCCGGCACGGGGATCGAGAGCACCTTTTCGTCGAGCACGCGCTCGCCCTTGCCGAGCGCGACCTTGATCGGGATCGGCTGCACGCCGCCGCGATGCGAATAGCCCGCGACCGTCTCGCCATAGACAAGGCGGATGGTATCGAGCACGTCGCGGTGCTCGACCTTGAAGAACTCCAGCTCGTCCTCGGCGATCCTGAGGCGCACGCGATCCACCTGCGTGCCGAAACTGTCGTCGACATCGACAATGAACGGAATCGACCTGAAAACGCCGCGCAACTTGTCGGCGACGGCGCGACGGGTCGCCTCGTCCGGACCATAGATCTCGGCGAGCAGCGTCGCCATCACCGGCGGGCCGGGCGGCGGCTCGACGACCTTCACGCGGGCATCCGCCGGCAGATCGAGCTTGCCGATGCGCGCCCGCAGGTCGAGCGCGATGGCGTGGCTCGACCGGCTGCGCGCCTGCTTCGCGACAAGGTTGACCTGAATGTCGCCCGACTGCGACTCGGCGCGCAGGTAGGTGTGGCGCACGAGGCCGTTGAAATTGAACGGCGCCGCTGTACCGGAATGCAGTTGCAGCGACTGGATTTCCTTCACCGGGCGCAGGGCGTCGGCGATGGTGTGAAGCGTGCGGTGGGTCTCCTCCACCGAGGCGCCGCGCGGCAGATCGAGCATCACCGAGAGTTCCGGCTTGTCGTCGAACGGCAGCAGCTTCACCGTCACGTGCTGGGTGTAGAACAGCGCCAGCGAGGCGAAGGTCGCCGCCCCGACCACGCCGAGGAACCACCAGGCGTGCTTCTTCGAGGCGAGGATCGGGCGCGCGACGGCGGCATAGAACTGCCCGAGCCTGCCGCCATCGGCATGATCATGCCCACCAGCGTGATGCGAAGCGCCGAACTTCACCATCAGCCAAGGCGTCACGATCACCGCGACGAAGAACGAGAACACCATGGCTGCGGAAGCATTCGCCGGGATCGGGCTCATGTAGGGGCCCATCATGCCGGAGACGAACAGCATTGGCAGCAGCGCCGCCACCACTGTGAGCGTCGCGACGATGGTCGGATTGCCGACCTCGGCCACGGCATCGACCGCCGCTTCGGCGCGGCTGCGGCTATCGCCCATGCCCCAGTGGCGGGCGATGTTCTCGATGACGACGATCGCGTCGTCGACGAGGATGCCGATCGAGAAGATGAGCGCGAACAGGCTGACGCGGTTGAGCGTGTAGCCCATCACCTTGGCGGCGAAGAGCGTCAGCAGGATCGTCACCGGAATGACGATGGCGACGACGATCGCCTCACGGCGGCCGATCGCAAGCCAGACCAGCGCGACGATCGAGAGCGTCGCCAGCCCGAGATGGAACAGCAGCTCGTTCGCCTTCTCGTTCGCGGTCTCGCCGTAGTTGCGCGTCACCTCGACAGCGATGTCCGAGGGCACGAGCGAGCCCTGCATCCGCTGCACGTCGGCGAGGATATGTTCGGCGATGGTGACGGCATTCGAGCCCGCACGTTTAGCGATGGCGATCGAGACCGCCGGGCGGGCCTCGAAGGCGCCGTCCTTGCCGCGCGCGAGGTGCTGCACCCGCGACTCGACAGCGTCAGCCGCGAGTTCCACCTTCGCAACATCGCGGAGGTAGACCGGGCGGTTGTCGCGGGTGGTCATGACGAGATTGCCGATCTCGTCGAGGCTCGCGAGCGTGCGGCCGGCGACGACGCCGATCTGGCTTCCCTTGTCACGCAGCATGCCGGCCGGGAAGGCGCGGTTCGCGCCCTCGACCTTGGCGACGAGGCTCTGGAGCGTCAGCTGGTATTGCGCGAGACGCTGCGGATCGGGCGTGATCCGGAATTCCTCGGGCTGTTCCCCGACGAGATAGGTAAGGCCCACGTCCTGACGTTTCGCGAGTTCGACGCGCATCTCACGCGCGATGCGGGTGAGGTCGTTCGCTGTGTATCGCGTCGCGGCCTCGGCCTTCGGGGCCAGCGTGAGCACCACGATCGCGACATCGTCGATGCCGCGACCGACGATCAGCGGCTCGGGGATGCCGGCAGGGATACGGTCGAGGTTGGCGCGGATCTTCTCGTGCGTGCGCAGGATCGCTGCATCGGCGGAGGTGCCGACAAGGAAGCGCGCCGTCACCATCACCCGGTCGTCGCGGGTCTGGGAATAGACATGCTCGACGCCGGAAATCGACTTGACGATGGTTTCCAACGGCTCGGTGACAAGCTTGGCCGCATCCTCTGCCTTCAACCCGTCGGCGCGGATGTGGATATCCACCATCGGCACTGAAATCTGCGGCTCCTCCTCGCGTGGAAGGGCGATCAGCGCCACGAGGCCGAGCGCGAAGGCCGCCACCAGGAACAGCGGCGTCAGCGGCGAGAGGATGAAGGCGCGGGTCAGCGCGCCGGCAATGCCCAGCGAACCCGGTTTCACGGCACGATCACCTTGTCGCCCGCCCTGAGGCCCGAAAGAATTTCAAGACGCGGGCCATCCGGTGCGGCCACTTCGCCGCCCGTGACCACCACGACTTCGCCGTCCCGGCCGTCCGCCGTGCGGATGCGGACGAGATCGAGCCCGGCCCGCCGGACAACTGCCGTCTTCGGCACGGCGATGACATCGCGCCGTGCAACCGGCACCGCCACCATCATGCGCTCGCCGACGAAATAGTTGCCGACATCCGCCGCTTCGATATCCGCGATCACGCGGCCGTTCTCGATCAGCGGAAAGATCTTGGCGAGACGGCCCTTTTTCTGCCCGCCCTCACCGATCGTCACGTCGTCGCCGACCTTGAGAGCGCTCGCGTGACGTTCCGGCAGCGCGAGGCGCAGGAAGAACCCGCCGCCGCCAACCTGCGCGATAACCTCGCCCGGAAGCACCACCCCGCCCCGGGTGACCGGCACCTTGAGGATGCGCCCCGAGAGCGGTGCCTTGACCGCCCCTTCCGCCTGCTGCTGCAAGAGCACAGCCTTCTCGGCTTCCCCCGCTGCGATCTGGTTGGCGAGAACGTCGGCCTGGGTGCGGAGCTGATCGACACGCTGAATCGTGCCGGCGCCGCGCGCGACAAGCGCCTGCGCGCGTTCAAGCTCCGTCACCGCATTGGCACGCTCCGCCGTCAGAGCCCGGATACGGGCCTCGGCCGCCCGCAGTTGCGGTTCGAGCTTGTCATCGACGATCAACGCGATGGTATCGCCCGCCTTGACCTCGCTCCCCTCCGTCACGTCGAGCCGCGTGACCGTGCCGCCGATGCGCGAACGGGCCGGAACCTGATCGCGGGTTTCGACACGGCCGAACACGGCCTTGGTCTCGGTGACCGCGACCGGCCGGATCTCGATTTCCGCCGCATGGGCCGCGGTTGCGGCCGCCAGCAGCGCGGCGAGCGGAAGGGAAACGCGCATCACGGGAACCTCAGTTGAAAGCGCAGCCGGCCTTGAGCCCGAGCTTCTTCATGATCATCGCCGCCGGGCAGAATCCGGTGAAGCCGGCCTGAAGCATGTTGAGACCGATGAAGGCCGTGAACAGCCAGAACCACGGCGAGACGAAATGGGTGAGCAGCAGCGAGATGAGGATCATCGATCCCGCGAACACGAACATGGCCTTGTCGATCGTCATTGGAAGCTCCTTCGGAAAACCTTCGTTTCGGATGCCGCGGAAACCACGGCGCGTTTGACTTTCCTCGACATATTCGTTATTGCGCATTTATGCAAGTATTAAATCCACCCGATCCCAACGGTCACCTCGATGCGCTCGTCGCGGCATCGGAGGACGCGGCACGCCTGATGCGAATCATGGGTCACGGTGCGCGCCTGCGCATCCTGTGCACGCTGATTCAGGGAGAATTGCCGTCCGGCGAGATCGCACGGCAGATCGGCATCCGCGAGCCGGCGGCGAGCCAGCAACTCGCGTTACTGCGCGCCGAACGGCTGGTGGCGACGCGCCGCGAGGGACAGAAGGTGCTTTATTCGGTCGCGAACCCGGTCGTCGAGCGCATTCTCAGGGAATTGCAGGCGACCTTCTGTCCTGCCTCCTAGAGCGGATTTCGATCTGATTGAATCAGATCGTCCGCTCCATCTTCCTGTTTTATCGCATTTTCTTTCGATCAACCGGCATCCACTTGACCGGAAAATGCTCCAGAGGCGCCTTAGGCCGCGCCCGGAATGGCGACGTGGCGCGAGGCGGCAAGCAATTCCTGCGTATAGGGATCGCGGCCGCCGGTTTTGCGCAGATCGTCGATCGTCGCTTCCTCGACGATGACGCCGCGGTTCATCACGGCGACGCGGCTGCACATATGGCCGACCACCGCGAGATTGTGGCTCACCAGCACCATGGTGAGGTCGCGCTGCTGTTTGATGTCCTGCAGCAGGTTCAGCACCTCGGCCTGGATCGAGACGTCGAGCGCCGAGGTCGGCTCGTCGAGCAGCAGGATGCGCGGTTCCAGAATCAGCGCGCGGGCGATGGCCACGCGCTGGCGCTGGCCGCCGGAAAGCTGGTGCGGGTAGCGGAACCGGAACCCCTCGTCGAGCCCGACATCCTTGAGCGCAGCGGCGATGCGCTCGTCCGGCCGGTCGAGCCCGTGGATCGCCAGCGGCTCGGCGAGCGCCGCATCAAGAGTCATACGCGGATGCAGGCTCCCGAACGGATCCTGAAACACCATCTGCACCTGCCGGAAGAAGACCTTGTCCGGTTTCGCCCGGTGGGCTTCCCCCCCGAAAGCGATCTCCCCCGTCCAGTTGGGGTTGAGCGCGGAAAGCACCCGCAGCACAGTCGACTTGCCGGAACCGGATTCGCCGACGAGGCCATAACTCTCGCCGGGCGCGACGGAAAAGCTCACGTCCTTGAGAACATGCGCATCGCCGAAGCGGACATTGAGGTTGTCGACCAGGATTGCCGGAGCCGCCATCGTCACTCTCCCAGCCAGGCCGGATCGCGGTCGAGCGTCGCGAGGCGATCCTTGGGGTGATCGAGGTCCGGCAGACAGCCGAGCAGCCCCTGCGTATAGGGGTGCCGGCCCTGCCGCAGCTCGCGCGCGTTGAGGCTCTCCATCACCTTGCCGCCGTACATCACGATCACACGGTCGCAGAAAGCGGAGACCAGCGGCAGATCGTGGCTGATGAAAATGAGCCCCATACCGCGCTCGGAGACAAGGCGCTCGAGAATATCGAGGATCTGCGTCTGCACCGTCACGTCGAGCGCGGAGGTCGGCTCATCCGCGATCAGCACGTCCGGCTCGCCGATCAGCATCATCGCGATCATCACGCGCTGGCCCATGCCGCCCGAAACCTCGTGCGGATAAAGATCGTAGACGCGCGCCGGTTCGCGGATCTGCACCGCCTCAAGCATCGCGAGCGCGCGTTCGCGGGCCTCGCGGGCATTGGCCTTGCTGTGGAGGCGGTAGGCCTCGGCGATCTGATCGCCGACCGTCATCACCGGATTGAGCGAATACTTCGGGTCCTGCATCACCATCGAGATGTGCTTGCCGCGCAGGCCCCGCCGCTCGGCCGTGCTCATCACCCGCATGTCCTTGCCGCGGTAGGCGAGCCTTTCCGCCAGAACCTCGCCGGGCCAGGGCACGAGATCGAGGATTGCCCGTCCGGTCATCGACTTGCCGGAACCAGATTCGCCGACGATGGCCAGCTTTTCGCGACCGAGCGTGAAGGACAGCCCGCGCACCGCCCGCACGAGACGGGTCGGGGTGTGGAAGTTGACGCGGAGGTTCTCGACCTCGATGAGCGGTGCTTCGCCTTGCCTGTTCATCGCGAGGCCCGCCATCTTGTTGTCTTTCGCATTCTTTTCATGCGAACCGGCCCCCACTTCGCTTGAGAATGCTCACCGCGCATCGAGAACATCCCGCAAGCCGTCGCCGAACAGGTTGAAGCCGAGCGCGACGAGGCAGATCGCAAGACCAGGGAAGGCCGCGACCCACCACTGATCGAAGATGAATTCGCGCCCCTTGGCAATCATCGCGCCCCATTCGGGCGAAGGCGGCTGCGCGCCGAGACCGAGGAAGCCGAGTCCGGCGGCGATCAGGATAATGCCGGCCATGTCGAGCGTGGTGCGGACGATGACCGACGGCAGGCACATCGGCACGACATGCTTGAGCACGATCCGCAGGTGCGAGGCGCCCTGAAGACGCACGGCGGCGATGTAGTCGGCGTTGCGGATCACCAGTGTCTCGGCGCGCGCGACGCGAGCGTAAGGCGGCCACGCGGTGCAGGCGATGGCGATCACCGCGTTCTCGATGCCAGGGCCCAGCGCGGCAACGAAGGCCAGCGCGAGAACGAGGCGCGGGAAGGCGAGGAAGATATCGGTGACCCGCATCAGCACGGTATCGACCATGCCGCCGAAATAGCCGGACAAAGTGCCAATCAGGAGCCCGATCGGGCCGACCGAGATCACCACCAGCAGCACCACCGCGAGCGTGAGCCGCGTGCCGAAGATGACGCGGCTGAGGATGTCGCGGCCGAGTTCGTCGGTTCCCATCCAATGCGCGGCCGAAGGGGGCAGAAGACGTTGGGAAAGGTTCTGCGCGATCGGATCATAGGGTGCGATCCACGGCGCGAGCGCCGCGATAACGAGCAGCGAAACGATGATAAACAGGCCCAGCAGGGCGAGCGGATTCTGCTGCAATGCCCGCCACTGGCGATAATACTGGCCGAAACGCGCCTGCCGGCGCGAGGCCGGGCGTTCGGAGGTGAGGTAGTCGCGCAGCGTGCTCATGGCCTACCTCGCCCTCGGATCGAAGATCCGCGCCAGCACGTCGGACAGGAGATTGATGCCGACGAAGACGAGCCCGACGACGATGGTGCCGCCGAGCACCGCGCTCATGTCCGCGTTGAGAAGCGAATTGGTGATGTAGCGGCCGAGGCCCGGCCAGGCGAACACGGTTTCCGTCAAGACGGAGCCTTCGAGCAGGTTGGCGTAGGAAAGGGCGATCACGGTCAGCAGTGGAACCACGGCGTTGCGCAGCGCGTGCCCCCAGATGACGCGGCGCTCGGACAGGCCTTTCACCCGCGCGGTGATGACATAGTGCTGCTGAAGTTCGTTGATCATGAACGAGCGCGTCATCCGGCTGATATAGGCGGTGGAGAACAGCCCCAGCACCGCCGACGGCAGCACGAGATGCGACACCGCGTTACGGAACGCGTCCCATTCGCCCTGAAGCGCGCAGTCGAGCAGCAGGACGCCGGTGATCGGCTGGACGAAATCCTGGTAGGAAACATCGATCCGCCCCGGCCCGGCAACCCAGCCGAGCTTGGCGTAGAACAGCAAGAGGCCCATCAGCCCGAGCCAGAACACGGGGATGGAATAGCCGAACAGGCCGACGAACCGCGCCACCTGATCGGGCCAGCGGCCCTGCTTCGTCGCGGCCAGCACGCCAAGCGGAATGCCGAGCAGGATGCCGATCAGCGTGCCGAGCGTCGCGAGTTCGAGCGTCGCGGGGAATACGCGCTTGACGTCATCGAGAACGAGATTGGACGTGAGGATCGACTTGCCGAAATCGCCCTGCACGACCTTGCCGAGATAGACCCAGAACTGGACGATCAGCGGCTTGTCGAGACCCAGATCCTGCCGCGCCTTTTCATAGACATCGGGTCGGGCATTATCGCCGACGACCGCGAGAACCGGATCGACCGGCATGACGCGGGCGATGAGAAAGGTCACCGCCAGCAGACCGAGAATCGTGACAAGGATCGTCGCCGTTTCCCGCAAGGTTGTCCGGGCAATGCGCGCCCAGCCGGAATTCATCATGCACCCAACCAATCCGTCAGCAAGACATGCCCGCGAGACATGCCCGGCGCGATGCAAGGATCGCGCCGGATGCCGATGATCCTCAGGACAACGCCTTCGATCACTTCTTGTCGATGGCGTAATAGAGGTTGGTCGAGGAGCCCGGCCCGATGATGAAGCCGTCAACGCTCTTGCGATGGGCCGCCACCTCGATCTGCTGGAACATGATCACGAAGGGCGAATCCTTCTGGTGCTCGCGCTGGAGATCCTCATAGACCTTCTGGCGCTTGGCGGTGTCGCGTTCCAGCACATTGGCGAGGGTGCGCTTGGTCATGTCCGGGATATCCCAGGCATTGCGCCAGGCCAGCGTCTTCGAGCGCGCGTCGTCCTTGTTGTTCTCATTGATGGCGAAGGTCTCGGCGTTGGTGTGCGGATCGAGATAATCCGGGCCCCACTGGCCGATGTAGATGTCGTGGGTGCGGGCGCGATATTTCGTCAGCGTCGCCTTGCCGTCGCCGGGGATGAGTTCGAGCTTAATGCCGGCCTTGGCCCATTGCGACTGGATCGCCTGGGCGATGTCGGTGATCGGCGAGGTGTTGCGGACGTCCATCGTCACCGAGAACCCGTCCTTCAGGCCCGCCTTCTCGAGCAGGGCCTTAGCCTTGTCGACATCGTACTTGTACGGCTTGTCGGAGATGGCGCCGAGGAAACCCTTAGGCAGGAAGCTCTGGTGCGGCTCATAAGTGCCGGCGACGATGTTCTTCTCGATCGCGTCGTAATCGACAAGCCATTTCATCGCCTCGCGCACCTCGGGCTTGGCGAAATTCGGGTTCTTGGTGTTGAGGCCGAGATAGAGGATGTAGCCCTTGTTGCCCTTCTGGATGGTGACGTCGGCGTTGCCGCCGACCGCGGCGAGCTGGTCCTTCGTCAGGTTACGGGCGTAATCGACATCGCCCTTTTCGAGCAGCAGGCGCTGCGATGCCGGCTCGGCGACGTGACGAACGATGACGCGCTTCATCTTCGGTGCGCCGTTCATCCAGCCCGCGTTCGCTTCGAGAGCATATTGCTCGTTCGCGCGCCAGCCGCGCAGGATATAGGCACCGGAGCCGGCCGAATTCTTCTTCAGCCACTCGTTGCCGAAATCGCCGTTCTTCTCGTTGGCCTTGACCACCTTGGCATCGACGACCGAGGCGACGTCCGCCGTCAGGCAATTGAGGAAGAAGGAGGGCGCGTAGGGCTTGTCGACCGTCATCGTCACGGTGAGATCGTCGACCGCCTTCACCTTTTCCAGCACATTGTCCTTGCTGAAGCCGAACTGGGTGAGGATGAAGCCCGGCGACTTGTTGAGCTTGACCGCCCGCTCGAACGAATAGACGACGTCCGCTGCGGTGACCGCATTGCCGGAATGGAACTTCAGGCCCGGCTTGAGCTTGAAGGTGTAGGTCATGCCGTCATCGGAAATCGTCCAGCCCGAGGCCATCGAGCCATAGAGCTTGGCGGAGTCCTTGAGATCGAACGCGACCAGACGATCGTAGGTATTGCCGACGACTTCACCGCCGGAGAACTCGAACACTTCCGCCGGATCGAGCGAAATGATGTCGTCGATCTGCTTCGCCATCACGACCGTGTCTTTCGGCGTCGCGGCGCTGGCCGGCGTGAGGGCCGAGAACGAGGTGGTCGCGAACAAGGCTGCCGCAAGCGTCATCGCGCGGCGTTTGGTGATCGTAAGAGACATGGTTTGGCGCTCCCGAAACGCGAGGAAAAACGGCCCCCTATGGCCGTCCTGGCGCCATCAGATTGACAGTTCGGGCACTTGTCAACGCCCCCCGGCAACGGCATCGGGTCAAAGCAGGAAATTGTCGCCGACGATGATCGAAATCAGCGAATATTCTTCTGAAATACCAGCATTACAGCAGGAAAATTTCCTGCCGCCCGTTCAGACTTACCGTCGATGGCAGCCGGAGGTGCCGGTCAGATCGTCTCGCCGGATTTCTTGTCAGCCGGGGCCGGGCGCGGCGCGTTGCCGCCGCCGAACGGATTAGCGGGTGCCGGGGCAGCGCCGCCGCCGAACGGGTTCGAGGAGCCGCTGCTGCCCCCGCCGCCGAACGGATTGCCCCCGCCGGCGCGATAGTTGCCGTAATCGCGCGAGCATTGCAGCAGCGCATTGAGCAGTTCCGAGGTGTCGGTCAGGCGGAAGGCCAGCGTCTGCTGCTCGGCGGCGACGCGCAGCATCTGCCCGTAGCGGAAAGCGCCGAACAGCGTGGAGTTCGCCGGAAGGATCACCTGGGCGAGTTTGTCGGTCTTGGCGTAGGCGGTGCCGTTGAGCACCTCGCCGTTATCGACCCAGTAACGCACCGGATAGCTGGAGCCGCGGTTGAGGTTCCAGGTCGAGCTGGAAAAGCCCATGCTCCAGACGCGGTTGTTCGAAACGGAAAAGACCAGCGTGATGCCGCTCTTGTAGCGGGCGCTCGCCGCACAATGGGAAAATGTGCCGTTCTGGTCGTTGGAGAAAGCGCCGCCCTGCCAGTTGCCGATCCGCAGCTTGGCGATCTCCGCGGACGAAGCCATCGGCACGCTCAGGGCCATGCCGGCGGCTGCAACGACGGTGGCCAGGCCAACCCGGGTGAAGAAAACAGACATCAGCAACTCCCACATAAGGTGGTCGGCTCCTCTCCTTTCCATGAGGCGAGACCTGACCGGCCCGAAAAACGCCACAAATAGACATCGGCGCGCGTTTCGATGCAAGTGCGTTCGCGCACATCTCCCGGCGCGCGATGGTGTGCGCCAACCCGGCCGGATCAGAATTCCGGCCCCTGTCCGCTTTCGGGGTCGAGAAGGGTGTTGAGGCGCAGGGCGGCGAGCCGGGCGATCTCGATCGTCATCGCTTTGCGCGTCGCCGGGGCCAGCGCGATCTTCTCGTTGTCGCGCATCACGGCGGCGCCGAATGCATCGCACAGGATAAATCCCGCTTCGGCGGGAAAGATGCCTTCCGGCACGCCGACATGGCTGGCAAAGAAGAAGCGGTCACAGAACGGCCGGTAATGCTGCCACTTCACGTCGGTGCGGAAGTCCTCGACCGAGGATTTGATCTCGACGATCCAGATTTCGCCGTTTCGCCCCAACGCGACGAGGTCCGCCCGGCGGCCGTTCGGCAGGATGAATTCCGGCAGGCCGGTCATGTCGAGATGGTGAAGGTGGCGGATGAGCCCGCGGACGAGCAGGCGCGCCGTATCGGCCCGCGCGATGCCGTCGAGCGGGCCGACCTCCGCCATCAGGCGCAATCGGCGAGGATCATCTCCGCGCCCTTCTCCGCGATCATCAGCGTCGGGGAATTGGTGTTGCCGGAGGTGATGAACGGCATCACCGAGGCGTCCGCGATGCTCAAGCCTTCGACGCCGATGACCGAGAGCCGCTCGTCCACCACCGCCGTCCGGTCGTCCGCACGGCCCATGCGCGCGGTGCCGACCGGGTGAAAGATCGTCGTGCCGATATCGCCGGCAGCCTTCGCGAGGTCGCCATCCGAGGTGAGGTGCGCGCCGGGCCGGAACTCTTCCGGCGAGAACGGCTGCAGCGCCTTCGCCCCGACGATGCGTCGCGCGAGACGGATGGAATCCACCGCGACCTGCCGATCCTCGTCGGTCGAGAGATAATTGGGGTCGATGACCGGCGCCGCAAACGGGTCCGGGCCCGCAAGACGGATCTCGCCCCGGCTCGTCGGCCGGAGGTTGCAGACCGAAGCAGTAAAGGCCGGAAACGGGTGCAGCCCCTCGCCGAACTTGTCGAGGCTCAGCGGCTGGACATGGAACTCGACATTCGCGGTCTCGTATCGCGGCGAGGTCTTCGCGAAAACACCAAGCTGCGAGGGCGCCATCGTCATGGGGCCGGTGCGGCGCAGCGCAAATTCGATTCCCATCCAGGCCCGCTTGAAAAGATTGGCGTAGTCCATGTTGAGCGTGCGCACGCCCTGAACCTTGTAGATCGGCCGCAGTTGCAGGTGATCCTGAAGGTTGGCGCCGACGCCTGGCCGATCCGCTTTTGCGGCGATGCCGAAGCTGGCAAGCTTGCCCGCATCGCCGATCCCGCTGAGCAACATGATCTTGGGCGAGGCGACCGCACCGGCCGCGAGCACCACGCGCTTCCCCGCCTTGACCTCGTGGATCGTCCCGTCCTTTCGGAAGCGGAGACCGGAGACACGGTTTCCGTCGAAAACCAGCTTCTCCACCTCGGCCTGCGTCAGGATCGTCAGGTTCGGCCGGTGCTTGACCGGATCAAGGAAGCCGCGCGCCGCGCTCCAACGCAGGCCGCGCTTCTGGTTGACCTCGAAATAGGCCGACCCCTCATTGTCGCCGCGGTTGAAATCCTCGGTCTTGGGAATACCCATCTCCTCGGCCGCATCGCGGAACCGGTCGAGGATTTCCCACTGCAGGCGCATCTTCTCGACACGCCATTCGCCGCCGGCATGGTGAAGGGCCTTCGAGCCGCCGAAATGATCCTCGTGGCGCAGGAAATAGGGCAACACCTCGTCCCAGCCCCAGCCCTTGAGACCCAGCTGCGCCCAGCGATCGTAATCCGCCGCCTGACCGCGCATATAGATCATGCCGTTGATCGCCGAGCATCCGCCGAGCACCTTGCCACGCGGATAAAGCAGTTCGCGATTGTTGAGCCCGGGGCTCGGCGCGGTCTTGAACAGCCAGTCGGCGCGCGGATTGCCGATCAGGAACAGATAGCCGACGGGAATGTGAAACCAGATGTAGCGATCGTCGCCCCCGGCTTCGAGCAAGAGGACGCGATGCGCCGGATTGGCGCTCAGCCGGTTCGCAAGCAGGCAGCCCGCCGTCCCGGCGCCGACCACGATGAAATCGAACCCCTGATCGAGCCCTGCCGCAGCCTTGTCCGTCATGACGCTCCCCGTCCTGCACCTGTGTCCGTCGCATACGCTCGGGCGCGCATTCGCGCTAGCGGCAACCCATCGGTCAAGACCGAGAGCCGCCGACACAATTCGGTACAAGATCGCGGAACGCGCGAGCCGCAACAAGCGGAAATTCCGCCACGCCGTCTTGCGAAAATCGACAGAGATGAGCCGGCTATCCCGGCTCATCCTGCATTTTTTGTTACTCTCCGCACTCTATTCGGCGGCGTGCGGTAGCGCGGGCGCCTGTTCCTGCGGCTCGTTGCTGTTGCCCGCTTGCAGTCTCGCCTGCGCCTCCGCCTCGCGCGCCTCTCGCTTCATCCGGCCCCGGAACCAGAATGCGTAGAGCGCCGGCAGGAACAGCAGGGTCAGGAAGGTGGCGACGAACAACCCGCCCATGATCGTGTATGCCATCGGCCCCCAGAAGGCGGAACCGGAGAGCGGGATCATGGCGAGGATCGCCGCCGCCGCCGTCAGCACCACGGGCCGGGCGCGACGCACGGTCGCCTCGACGATGGCCTCGCGCATCGGCAGGCCGGCATCGAGATCGTGGTCGATCTGATCGACGAGGATGACCGTGTTGCGCATGATCATACCTGCCAGCGCGATCAGACCCAGCAGCGCGACGAAGCCGAAGGGTTTCGCCGAGAGATTGAGCGCCAGCGAAGCGCCGATGATGCCGAGCGGCGCCGTGAGGAAGACGAGGAACAGCTTCGAGAAGCTCTGGAGCTGGATCATCAGCAGCGTCAGCATCAGGATGAACATCAGCGGGAACAGCTTGAAGATCGATTCGTTCGCCTTCGCCGATTCCTCAATCGCGCCACCGATTTCGAGGCGATAGCCCGGCTGGAGGCTGTCACGCACCGGGGCCAGCGCCTTCCAGATCTCGTTGGTGACATCCGGCGCCTGCACGCCGTCGATGATGTCCGAGCGGATGGTGATCGACATGTCGCGGCTGCGCCGCCAGAGGATCGGCTCCTCGTGCTCGAAGGCGATACGCGCGACCTGCCCGAGCGGAACCGGGACGCCGTTTCGCGCCGTCAGGGTGAAATCGGCGAGCTTGGCGGGATCGAGGCGTTCGCTCTTCACCGCGCGCGCCACCACCTGCACCTGCTCGGTGCCATCCCTGACAACCGTTACCGGTGCGCCGGAGACGAGCGTCTGAAGCACCTGCGCGATCGCGCTCGGATCGAGCCCGAAGGCCCGCGCCCGATCCTGATCGACGATCAGCTTGATCGACGGCATCATCTCGTTCCAGTCGAGATGCGGCGAGACGACCTTGCGGTTCTGCTCCATCACCTCGCGGACCTGATAGGCGATCTTGCGCACTTCGGCCGGATCGGCGCCGACGGCGCGGAACTGGACCGGGAAGCCGACCGGCGGGCCGAAGTTGAACCGGTCGACCCGCACCCGCGCGGCGGCGAGTGCGCCCTCCTTCAATGCCTTTTCGAGGCGGCTCTTGATGCGCTCGCGCGCCTCGACATCCTTCGAGAGGATCACGATCTGCGCGAAGGCCTCGTTCGGCAGCACCTGATTGAGGCCGAGCCAGAAGCGCGGCGAACCCTGCCCGATATAGGCCGTCGCATGGATGACGTCGGGGTCGCCCTTGAGCAGGCCTTCCGCCTCCGCCGCCACCTTGTCGGTCGCAGTGATCGACGAGCCTTCCGGCAGGCGCATTTCCAGAAACAGTTCCGGCCGTTCGGAGAGCGGGAAGAACTGCTGCGCTACGCGGCCAAAGGCAACGATCGAGGCCGCGAACACACCGATCGTCACCAGGATGACGATGACGCGGTGCCGCACGCACCACTGAACGACGCGGCGCAGGCCGACGTAAAGCCCCTTGTCATAGAGATCGGCATGGCCATGCCCACCCTGGGCCTCAGCGCCGGGGGCGGAATCGTGTCTCTTGATCGCCGGCAACAGCTTGACGCCAAGATAGGGCGTGAACACCACCGCCACGAACCACGAGGCAATGAGAGCCAGCCCCACGACGATGAACAGCGAGCCGGTGTATTCGCCGACGCCGGACGCCGCGAGGCCGACCGGCAGGAAGCCGACGGCGGTTACGAGCGTGCCGGTCAGCATCGGGAAGGCAGTCGAATCCCAGGCGAAGGCCGCAGCCTTGAGCCGATCCCAGCCCTCCTCCATCTTCACGATCATCATCTCGACCGCGATGATCGCGTCATCGACAAGCAGGCCGAGCGCGATGATGAGCGCGCCGAGCGAGATGCGGTGCAGATCGATGCCCCAGATCTCCATGATCGTGAACACCATCGCCAGCACCAGCGGCACTGAGAGCGACACGACGATGCCGGTCCGCCAGCCGAGCGAGAGGAACGAGACCGCCAGCACGATGGCCAGCGCCTCGACGAAGGCCTTGACGAATTCCTTGACCGAACCCTCGACGACCTTCGGCTGGTTGGCGATGCGCTCGAGATCGATACCATGCGGCAGGCCTGCTTCGAAGGTTGCGGTCGCCTTGTCGATGTTCTCGCCAAGCGTGAGGATATTCGCACCCTTCTGCATCACGACCCCAACGCCGACAGCCGGCCTCCCGTTCTGGCGGATGAGAAAGTCGCTCGGGTCCTCGTAACCATGCGTGACCTCGGCGATGTCGCCGAGACGGATCGAGCGGCCATTGGCCTCGACCGGGATTGCCGCCACGGCATCGACGCCGCTCAGCGCGCCGGTGATGCGCAGGGGGATGCGCTGGGCACTCGTCTCGAAGGTGCCGGCCGGCGCCAGCGCGTTCTGCTTGGCGATGGCATCGAAGATCGCGCTCGCGGGAATGCCGAGGGTCGCTAGCTTGGCGTGGCTGAACTCGACGTAGATTTTCTCGTCCTGCGCGCCATAGATGTTCACCTTGACGACATTCGGCACCTTGAGAAGCGCGCGCTTGAAATCCTCCGCCACGGCCTTGAGGCGGGCATAGCTCGCGCCGTCACCCGTAATCATGGTCAGGATCGAGTCGACGTCGCCGAACTCGTCGTTGACGTTGGGGCCGATCACGCCGGCCGGCAGGTCCGGTTTGAGATCGCCGAGCTTCTTGCGCATCTGGTAGAAGAGCTCGGGCACCTGCTTCGCGGGCGTGTAATCCTTGAACTCCATCTGGAGCGCCGCGAAGCCGGGCTTGGCGTAGGTCACCACCTTGTTGAAATACGGAAGCTCCTGCAGCTTCTTCTCGATGCGGTCTGTCACCTGGTTCTGCATCTCGATCGCGGTCGCGCCCGGCCAGATGACCGTGACGACGCCGACCTTGATCGTGAAGGACGGATCCTCGTCCCGGCCGAGCCGCAGGTAGGACAGCGTGCCGGCGGCCGCGATCACCAGGATCAGGAACAGGACGAGCGTCTGATGCCGGACGGCCCAGGCGGAAAGATTGATGCCCCGCATGAAATGCCCCGCTCAGGATTTGGCTTGAGTGACGGCGCGGGCCTTGAGGCCCTCGCGCAAGGTGTGGACGCCAAGCGTCACCACGAGATCGCCCTCGTTGAGGCCATCCGTGACATAGGCCGATTCCGCGTCGAACGACGTCACCTTGACGATCTTGCGGGTCAGCGTGCCGTTGGTCTTGTCGAGCACGAAGACCTCGTTGCCCGAGCCCTGATTGAGAACGGCCGACAGCGGCAGCCGCATCACCCGCGCGACGTCGCGGCGGCTGAGTTCGAGGGTTGCGGTCATGCCAAGCGGCGCGTCGGGCGCGAGGCCGGACACCGTGTAGCGGGCGAGGAAGGTGCGCGTCGCGGAATCGGCATTGGGCGAGAGTTCGCGCAGCCTGGCTGGGTAGGCGCGGCCGGGTTCCGACCAGAGCGTGACGCTGGCTGTCGCTTCGCGGGCGAGGGGCAGATCCTGCTCCGGGATGGCGACCAGCGCCTCGCGGTCGCCGTCCTGCGCGATACGGAACACGGGCTGCCCGGCGGCAACGACCTGACCGGCCTCTGCCATCACGGCGATCACCGTGCCGTCCTCCTCGGCCTTGAGTTCGGTATAGGACTGCGAATTCTGCGCCAGCTCCACCTGCCGCTCGGCGCGCTTCACCCGGCCGGAGGCCTCGTCGAGCGCGGCCTTCTGGCGGTCACGGGCCTGTTCGGTCGACCAGCCCTTGGCGCGCAGTTCGCCGATCCGGTCATACTCGAGCCGGGCCTGCCGCTCCGAGGACCGCGCGGCGGCGAGTTCGGCCTCCGCAGCCTCGCGCGCGAGGCGCAGGTCAGTCTCGTCGAGGCGCGCGAGGACATCGCCAGCCTTGACGCGGGTGCCGGCCTCGGCCTGACGGCTCGCGATCTTGCCGGCGACGCGGAAGCTGCGATCGCTCTCGACACGCGCCCGCAAGGTGCCGACCATGACGCGCGGCTGATGAGCCGCCTCGAAGGTCGCCGGAATAACCTGAACGGCACGGGCGAGCGTATCGGCGGACGCCTGTTTCGCCGGCTCCTCCTTGGGTTTTCCGGCCAGCGCCCAGCCGGCACCGGCAAGACCCAGCGTCGCGACCAGAGCGACAAGGCCGGTGCGGCTTCGCGTCTTCTTGAAAAATCCGGTCTTACGGGCGTTTGTCATGATGTCCTCGGGGCGAGTTCAGGGCCGGAGCGCAGCGAGAATGAGATCGGTGATCCGCGTCACCTGATCGAGCTGATCCCGGTCCGCGTTATGGGCGATGAGCGTGGGGTGGATGAATTTCGCGGAGGCATCGAACGCCGTCTGCGCGAAAACCTCGGGCTCGACGGCGCGGAACTCGCCGCTTTTCACGCCATCGGCGATGAGGCGGGTCAGATAGCCCACCATCGAATTGCAATGCGCCTCGACGGCCGGCCAGTTCTCGGCCATCGCCACTTCCACCATGTCGTGGATGCGGTGCTCGTGGGTGAGCTTGTCCTTGTTGTGGCGGTGCAGCTCCCGGAGCAGCGCCCGCAACCGCTCCGATGCGCTCGCCGGGGCGGAGACGATGCCGGTCATCAGTTCGTCGACCTCCAGCATCAGCTTGGCGCAGATGGCGTTGTTGATCGCGCTCTTCGACGGAAAGAACCGGTAGACGTTGGCGGGAGACATGCCCATCGCCGCGGCGATGTCGGCCACGGCGGTCTTGGCATAGCCGATGCGCCGGAAATGTTCCTCGGCCACGGCGACGATGCGTTCCCGCATGTCCTCGGGGGAAAGTCGCTGGCGAATATTCATCGAATGCGGTCTCTATATTCGTGATATCTGATAAATGATGATTTTTGATTTTTATCATTCATCATATCTTACGTCAACAGCCCTGACAGATCCCGTCAGCAACCTGAGCGGCGCCGTCGCTGGAAATGGGCGAAACGACGGGATAAGGTCCCGCGCGATGCGGGGGCCGTCACGGAAGATCCCGCCCGGAAAATTCTGTCTGGAGATTTCTGTCGATGTCGCGTGCGTTCAACCCGGTCTTCGCCAATCTGCCGACGACGATCTTCGAGACGATGTCGCGGCTGGCGCGCGAGCATCAGGCCGTCAATCTCGGACAGGGCTTTCCGGACGATCCGGGCGCCGAGGATATCCGCGCCAAGGCGGCGGAGGCGGTCGTCTCGGGCTGGAACCAGTATCCGCCGATGATGGGCATCCCCGAGTTGCGCGCGGCGGTGGCCGCGCATTACGCCCGCCACCAGAACCTGACGCTCGATCCCGACAGCGAGATCATGGTCACCTCCGGCGCAACCGAGGCGATCGCCGGCGCCCTCTTCGCGCTGATCGATCCGGGCGACGAGGTCGTGCTGTTCGAGCCGATGTATGACGCTTACCTCCCACTGGTCCTACGCGCGGGCGGTGTGCCGAAATTCGTCAAACTGAAGCCGCCGCACTGGCGCTTCACCGCGGATGACCTGATGGAGGCGTTCTCGCCGCGCACCAAGCTGGTGCTGTTCAACAACCCGCTCAACCCGGCCGGCACGGTCTGCCCGGTCGAGGATCTGACGATGCTCGCCCATTTCTGCATGGCGAACGATGCTATCGCGGTCTGTGACGAGGTGTGGGAGCACGTCATGTTTGATGGAACGCATCACCAGCCGCTGATCGCCCTGCCGGGGATGCGCGAGCGGACGGTCAAAATCTCATCCGCCGGCAAGATTTTCTCGCTGACCGGCTGGAAGGTCGGCTTCGTGATGGCGGCGCCGGACCTGATGCGCGTTCTCGCCAAGGCGCACCAGTTCCTCACCTTCACGACGCCGCCGAACCTTCAGGCCGCCGTCGCCTACGGGCTCGGCAAGGAGGATGTGTTCTTCGATGTGATGCGCGCCGATTTCCAGAGCGCGCGCGACTACCTTGCTGACGGGCTCTCCGCGCTCGGCCTGCCAGTGCTCAATTCGCGCGGGACCTATTTCCTCAACATCGACATCGCGCCGCTCGGCGAGACCGACGACGTGGCCTTCTGCCAGCGGCTCGTCGCGGAGCACGGCGTCGCGGCGATCCCGGTCTCGGCGTTTTACGCGTCGGACCCGGTGAAAACCATCGTCCGACTGTGTTTCGCCAAGAAGCGGTCGACGCTCGATGCCGCGCTGGAGCGCTTCGCTAAGCTGAAAGTCTAGCATTCTCCGATCTGATTCGATCAGATCGAATGCTCATCCCCTTTTTGCTTGGCCGCATCATCTTATCCACCAACCGGTGCCCACTTGATGGGATGATGCCTTAGCGCGCGACCGCCACCGAACGGCACTCGTCCGGCAGATCGTCGAGCGTCCAGGGGCGTGGCGGCGGCTTTGGCTTGCCCTTGCCCGAACCCGGCCGCTTCGGGCGGTGCATCGCCGCGTATTGCTTCTTGAGCCAGCCCTGCAATTCGCTGCCGCAGCCGTCCTCGTCGGCAGGCAACGGCTGATCCGTGCAGGTGGCATCGCCGGAGGGACAGGCGATGCGGATGTGGAAATGGTAGTTGTGACCCCACATCGGCCGCACCTTGGAAAGCCAGGCGCGATCCGTGCCGGCATCGCGGCACAGCGCGACCTTGATCGCGGGATTGACGAAGATGCGCGTTACCGCCTTCTCGCGCGCCGCGAGGCGGATCAGGGCGAGGTGCTTCCTGGAATAGACGGCGGGATCGACATCCATCCAGTCGGACCGCGCGACATTGGTCGCACTCATGTTCTCGCGCTCGTCGCGCGTCAGCGTGCGCGGCGGCATCGGCGTCAGCCAGATGTCGGCATCGAGCCCGACCTGATGCGAGGCATGGCCGGTGAGCATCGGCCCGCCGCGTGGCTGGGAAATGTCACCGACCAAAAGACCGGGCCAGCCGGCTTCCTTCGGTGCCCGTTTGGCGATGCTCTCGACGAGGCGGATCAGATCCGGGTGCCCCCAATTGCGGTTGCGCGACAGGCGCATCACCTGCCAGGTCTCGCCATCGACAGGCAGCGCCGTCGCGCCGGCGAGGCAGCCGCGCGCGTAGGAGCCGATGGCGCGCGCATCGAGCCGCGCCGGGCCGGACGTTGTGCCGAAAATGCGCTTGGCGGCGTTGTTCGGCAAAAGCGAGAGCACCTTGGCGCGGCGCTCCATCTCCTCGGTCTGGGTCTGCTGGGCGCTGGCGATGCGGGCGGAGGCCGCGATCATTCCAAGGGCGAGAGCGATCGTCAGGGCGGAAGCGGCGAACGGGCGTGGCATCGAGTTTCCCCGTCGGAATCAGGAAATTTCAATGTAATCTCGCAGCCAAAGGTTAACCAGCCAGAAGCGGCAAGGGTTCGTTCACCCTGGCTTTTCAGGATTTTCTCGGCATTTGCGCGGCAAAACAGGCGCAAAATAACCTACAGGAGGTGGATCATGGTTTCCCTTTGGCTCCGTCGCTTGATGCCGGCCCTGATGGTGGTGTTCGGCGTCCTTCTTCAGATCAACCCGTCGCAGGCGCGCGTCGAGGCGCGGATCGACGTGAAAGCCCAGCAAATGGTCGTCAAGGTCGATGGCGCGGTCGCGCATGTCTGGCGCGTTTCGACTGCCCGCAAGGGTTTCGTGACGCCGCGCGGGGTCTATGCGCCGAAGCGCATGCACAAGACCTACTTCTCGAAGAAGTATTACAACTCGCCGATGCCCTATTCGATCTTCTTCAAGGGCGGCTACGCGGTTCACGGCACCAATGCGGTGAAGGCGCTCGGACGGCCGGCCTCGCATGGCTGCATCCGGCTTACGACCGCGCATGCCCGCACGCTCTACAACCTCGTGAAAAGCCACGGACCCGGCGCGGCGCGCATCGTCATCACCTGAGCGCTTGACGCTCATCAAGGGCGCTTGACCTTGAATTCTCTATCCTGAATATGTTCGCGGGTGCTCCGCGAGCGGGCAGGAGCGGGAATGATCGGCCCATGATCGTCCAGTGGATCGAGCGGCTCGTGGAGAGCTTCGGGCTTTCCGGCGCGATGGCGATGGCGGGGCTCGCTGTCGGCATCCTGTTCGGCTTTATGGCGCAGAAGAGCCGGTTCTGCCTTCGCGCGGCGACGGTCGAATTCATCACCGGGCATTTCGGCACCAAGCTGGCAATCTGGCTGCTGACCTTCGGCGTCGCGATCACGGGCGTGCAGTTCCTCATCGCCGAGAAGGCGATCGACATCGCTTCCACCCGTGCGATCGCGGCGCCGGGATCGATGTCGGGCGCGATCGTCGGCGGGCTGATGTTCGGCTGCGGCATGGTGCTCGCCCGCGGCTGCGCGAGCAGGCTGCTGGTGCTTTCGGCCACGGGAAACCTGCGGGCGCTGATTGCCGGCCTCGTGTTCGTCGTCGTCGCGCAGGCCTCGCTTCACGGCATTCTGGAACCGGCGCGGCTCTGGCTCTCCTCGCTTTGGATGGTCGAGGGCGGCACCGCGCGCGACCTCGTGCTGCGTCTCGGCGGCCATGAGAACGACAAGCTGCCGCTGGCGATGCTCTGGCTGGTGATCGCGTTCCTGTTCGCGGTGCGCGGCCGTATTCCGTTTTGGGGCTGGATCGGCGGCATCGGCTGCGGCGTAGCGGTGGCGCTTGCCTATTACCTCACGAGCCAGATCGCACTGGCGGCGATCGAGCCGGGCGACCCCAAGGGCATCACCTTTTCCGGCCCCTCGGCGGAAGTGCTGATGCGCCTGCTCCAGCAGTCGGACAAGCCGGCCGGCTTCGATACGCTGCTGGTGCCGGGCGTGTTCCTCGGCTCGGCGGTGGCGGCGATCCTCGCGCGGGAATGGCGTCTGACAGTGTTCGACACCAAGTCCGGCATGCTGCGCTACATGGTCGGCGCTTCGCTGATGGGCTTCGGCGCGATGGCGGCCGGCGGCTGCGCGGTCGGCGCCGGCGTCTCGGGGGGCGCGATCTTCGCGCTCACCGCCTGGCTCGCGCTGATCGGCATGTGGCTCGGGGCCGGCGCAACGCATTGGCTCGTCGACGAGGAACGCCGGCCGAAGGCCGAAAGCGCGCTCAACAACCTGCCGATTCCTTCCGGCCGGTTGATCTCGAAGGCACGGGCATGAGGCTCACGAATCCATCTTCAGCGCAGCGATAAACGCCTCCTGCGGGATCTCGACCTTGCCGAACTGCCGCATCTTCTTCTTGCCCTCTTTCTGCTTGTCCAAGAGCTTGCGCTTGCGCGAGATGTCGCCGCCGTAGCACTTGGCGGTCACGTCCTTGCGCAGCGCGCGCACGGTCTCGCGGGCGATGATCTTGCCCCCGATCGCCGCCTGGATCGGGATCTGAAACAGGTGCGGCGGGATGAGGTCCTTGAGCTTCTCGCACATCGCGCGGCCGCGCCCCTCGGCGCGCTGCCGGTGCACCAGCATCGAGAGCGCGTCGACCGGCTCGGCGTTCACCAGAATCGAGAGCTTCACAAGGTCGCCCTCGCGATAATCCGTGATCTGGTAGTCGAAGCTCGCGTAGCCTTTCGAGACCGACTTTAGGCGGTCGTAGAAGTCGAACACCACCTCGTTGAGCGGCAGGTCGTAGACGACCATCGCGCGTTTTCCCACATAGGTGAGGTCGATCTGGTTGCCGCGCCGCTCCTGACAGAGCTTGAGGATCGCGCCGAGGTAGTCGTCCGGCGTGAGGATGGTGGCGCGGATCCACGGCTCGCGGATCTCGGCGATCTTCATCACGTCCGGCAGGTCGGCGGGGTTGTGAAGCTCAATCTCCTCGCCGTCACGCATGACGATGTGATAGACGACGCTCGGGGCCGTGGCGATCAGGTCGAGATTGAACTCGCGTGTCAGGCGCTCCTGAATGATCTCCAGATGCAGGAGCCCGAGGAAGCCGCAGCGGAAGCCGAAGCCGAGCGCGGCGGAACTCTCCATCTCGAAGGTGAAGCTGGCGTCGTTGAGGCGCAGCTTGCCCATCGCGGCGCGGAGTTCGTCGAAATCCGCGGCATCGACCGGGAAGAGGCCGCAGAACACCACCGGCTGGACCGGCTTGAAGCCCGGCAGCGCCTCGGCACAGGGCTTCTTGTCCTCTGTGATCGTATCGCCGACGCGGGTGTCCGCGACTTCTTTGATCGAGGCTGTGATGAAGCCGACCTCGCCGGGCGTCAGTTCCGGCAAATCGACCATTTTCGGGGTGAAGACGCCGAGCCGATCCACCTCGTAGACGGCGTTGGTGCCCATCATCTTGATGCGCATGCCCTTCTTGAGCCGGCCATCGACAATCCGCACCAGAACCACCACGCCGAGATAGACGTCATACCAGCTATCGACCAGCAGCGCTTTCAGCGGCGCGTCGATATCGCCCTTCGGCGGCGGCAGCTTCTTCACGATCGCTTCGAGCACGCCCTCGATATTGAGGCCGGTTTTCGCGGAAATCGGCACGGCCTCCGAAGCATCGAGCCCGATCACCTCCTCGATCTGCGCCTTGACGCGATCGGGTTCGGCGGCGGGGAGATCGACCTTGTTGAGCACCGGCACGATCTCGTGGTCGGCGTCGAGCGCGTGATAGACGTTGGCAAGCGTCTGCGCCTCGACGCCCTGCGACGCATCGACCACCAGCAGCGAGCCTTCGCAGGCCGCGAGCGAGCGCGAGACCTCATAGGCGAAATCGACGTGGCCGGGCGTGTCCATCAGGTTGAGGATATAGGTCTCGCCGTCCTCGGCCTTGTAGGTGAGACGCACGGTCTGCGCCTTGATGGTGATGCCGCGTTCGCGCTCGATATCCATCGAGTCGAGCACCTGCTCGACCATCTCGCGATCGGCGAGGCCGCCGGTCTTCTGGATCAGCCGGTCGGCGAGCGTCGATTTCCCGTGGTCGATATGCGCGACGATGGAGAAATTGCGGATATTGGGGATGGGCTTCGTGGTCATGCGCCAGCGCATAGCGAAGCGCGCGCAAATGTCCAAGAAAAAGAAGAGGTCAGATAAAAAAGGCGAGGGCCGCCCCTCGCCTTGCCGTCAATCGGGGCGCCTCCGTCAGGCGCGGGCCGCGCTCGCCGCGGCAGGGGCACCGTCCGCCTTCTCGGCCGGGAGGCCGTCTGCGTTCGGGCCGATCTCGGTCTGCCATGGCGAGACCTTCTCGAGCCAGACAAGGAAACCGACGATGATCGCGGCGAATGTCAGCGCCACCGCCGGGAACGGCAGGCCGAGCAGCTTGTCGAGTGTCAGCTTGCCGTAGGCGCCCGAGGTCAGCACCGGCTTGAGCAGGTTCGGCTCCATGTAGGTGAAGGCCAAGGCGCCGAAAAGGCCGCCGATAAACGTGAAGATCGCATCCTTGTAGCCGGTGCCGATCTGCGCCAGCACCGTGCCGGGACAGGCACCGGCGATGACGATGCCGACGCCGAGGATCGCGCCACCGACGATATCCGCCGCGAACAGCGTCGCCTTGGGCGAGAGCTTGGCGAAGCCGAAGCCGACCATGAAGGACAGCACGACGAGGCCGGTCGCCACCGCCGTGAGGAACATCTTCAGCATCGCGTGGCGCGACATCTGCATCTGGCAGACGATGACGCCGCCCTCGCACACGCGGCCCTTCTCCAGCGCCATGCCGAAGATGGCGCCCATCGCGAGGCCGATCAGGATTGCTGCAAATACGCTCATGATAGCCTCCTCAGACGCGCTTGTAGATGAGATTGGCGGTGATGATGCCCGCGCCGAACATCGCCGTGACTGCGATGAACGAGCCGATCGCGAGCTGGGCGATGCCCGAGACGCCATGGCCCGAGGTGCAGCCGTCGGCGATGCGCGCGCCGAGCACCATGATGAAGCCCCCGAGAAACGCCATCATGTAACGGCGCGCCGGGGTGTGTGCGCCCATCGCCTTCGCCCAGAATGGCGAGGCGCCCCAGCGCGGCGTGCCCGAGAGACGCGAGGAAATGAAGGCGCCGAGGACGATGCCGACGATCAGCGCCACCTGCCACCAGTTCTTGGCGCCGCTCAGGTGCTTGGCGGCATAGTCGATCCTGACGATCGAGGGATCGACGAACTGTGCGAGGCTCGACGAGATCGTCACATAGGCGGACGAGGTGCCAAGCGCGGTGCCGATGAAATAAAAGGCCGGGATCTGCAGGAGCCCGATGACGAGACCGGCCGCATAGGGCGACCAGCTTCTGGCTGTGAGTGAAAACATGTCTCTCTCCGGATCTTGAACCCGCGAGGGGTCGTATGATCCGGATGATATTCGGATTTTTCTATATGACTAGATGCTAATAATAGCGGCCCACCGGTTTTGCGTGAGATCAACCCGATCAGGCCGCCCCGAGCCGCTTGGCCAGCATCGCCTTGAGCTTGTTGAGGTCCGCCGCGAACAGCCGGATGCCTTCGGCAAGTTTTTCCGTCGCCATGGCATCCTCGTTGAGGTGCCAGCGGAAGCTTGCCTCGTCGGTCGGGATACGCGCCGGTTTCGGCGCGGCGGCGGCCTTGGCGGCATCGAGAACCCGGGCCAGCGTGCTCTCGTCCTTTGCAAGCTGATCGAGCAGTGCCGGCGCGATCGTCAACCGGTCACAACCCGCGAGCGCCTCGATCTCGCCGGTATTGCGGAACGAGGCGCCCATCACGATCGTCTTGTAGCCGTGCGCCTTGTAGTAGCCGAAGATATTCCGCACCGAGAGCACGCCCGGGTCGGTCTCGGCGGTATAATCCTGCCCGGTCGATTTCTTGTGCCAGTCGAGAATGCGGCCGACGAAGGGCGAGATGAGAAACGCACCGGCCTCCGCCGCGGCCGCCGCCTGCACGGCGCTGAATAGAAGCGTCAGGTTGCAGTCGATCCCCTTCTTCTGAAGGATTTCCGCCGCGCGGATGCCTTCCCAGGTCGAGGCGATCTTGATGAGGATGCGTTCGCGCCCGATGCCCCGTGCCGCGTAGTCGGCGATGATGGCCTCCGCCTTGGCGACCGACCTCGCGGTGTCGAAGGAAAGGTCCGCATCGACCTCCGTCGAGACCCGGCCCGGCACGCGCTTGGTGAGTTCGGCGCCGAAGGTGACGGCCAGACGGTCGCAGGCCGCGTCGATCTGAGCTTCAGCCGCGCCGCCCTTTTTCGCAGCCCATGCCACCGCCTCGTCGACGAAACCGGCGTAGGCCGGCATTTCCGCCGCCTTGAGGATCAGCGTCGGGTTGGTGGTGCAGTCGGTCGGCTTGTAGGCGTCGATCGCACCCATGTCGCCCGTATCGGCGACGACGACGGTCATGGATTTCAACTGATCGAGCTTGGAGGGCATCGGAAACCTCGGCGTTTTGGATGCCCGCTCTTACCCCGTCACGGAATAGGTGGAAAGCCCGCGCTTGTTCTCGTCGATGACCAGCTTCTGCGCCAGCGCCGGCATCGCCCGGTCCGAACAGTCGGAACGCGGGCAGGTGCGGCACGAGACGCCGATGGGCGTGACGATCTGCGGATCGTCGAGGTTGAGGCCGTCGGCATAGACAATGTCGCGCGCATGGCCGAGCGCGGTGCCGAGGCCGATCGCCAGCGTGCCCGCGCGCTGCGGCAACCCGCCGCGCACCACCGCGCGCCCGGCGGGACGCACCGTCCGCGCAACGCAGAAAAACGCCGCGCCGTCCGGCATCCGCGAGACCTGCACGCGCAACATTCCCGGCGTCGCGAAGGCATCATAGACGTTCCAGCGCGGGCACGCGGCGCCGAAGCGGGCAATATGGATGCCGGAAAGCGAGAAGCGCTTCGAGATGTTTCCGGCGATATCGACCCGGATGAGGTGGAACGGAATACCCTCCCGCCCCGGCCGCTGCAGCGTCGTCAGCCGATGGCAGACCTGCTCGAACGACAGGCCGAACCGGCGCTGGAGCGTATCGAGGTCGTAGCGCGTCGTGCGGGCCGCCTCGAAGAAGCGGTCGTAGGGCGCCATAACAGCCCCGGCGAAGTAGTTGGCGAGGGCGGAGGCCGCCAGCGCATCCGCCTCCGGGCTCGACGACTTGCCGCCGGACACCGCCTGCTCGATCTCCTTGCGGTAGCCAAGAAAGCCGATCTGGTGCGCGAGCTGGAAGGTGCGGCTCGAAAGCGGGAGCAATTCCGACAGCAACAGCCGCCGCGTCAGGGGATTGTATTGCCTGAGCAGGCCCTGCATCGCCTCGGCAGGCGCGATCTCGACATCGACTGCGAACCGCGCGTTGAGGACCTTCACGAGATCCTGCTGGAGCGTGAACAGCGCGAGGCCGTTCTCCAGCCAGAGATCCTCCGCCGCCGCTTCCAGTTCCGGGAAGTGGTTGCGCCGGCGCTGGATGAAATCCGTCACCTCCTCCGACGGCAGCGCAGCGGAAAGACCTTCCGCATCCGGATCGCCGCCAAGGCCGACATCGCCCGCCCCGCCCTGCCGGTAGGCCTGATAGAGCGTCACGAAAGCCCGCCCCATCGCCGGAAGCTGGGCGACAAGTTCCCGCACATCGCTCGTCTTGACGTCCGCCGCCTCGAAAACGGGATCGGAAAGCGCTTCCATCAGGTCTGACTGCAGCCGCTCGTCGGATTCGCCGCCGAGCGCCGAGAGGTCGATCTGGAACCGCTCGGCGAGCTTGAGCAGCACCGGAACGGTGACCGGGCGCTGATTGCTCTCGATCAGATTGAGATAGCTCGGCGAAATGCCGAGTTCGCCCGCCATCTGGGCCTGACTCAGGCGCTGCTCCTGCCGGAGCCGCCGCAATTTCCCGCCGATCCGCAGCGATTTCATGGAAACTCCATGTAAATCCGTTTACATTTTACATTTTCAATTTTGTCAATGTGTCAAGTATTTTCCTTGTTTCTCACAGAAAGTCAATTGCTTATTGCAAGTGCGAACGGCTTGTGGGAACGAAGCCGCATGTGAAGGCTTGTAAAGAGCATCAGCCGGGGCCTTCCACCGGAAACGTCTTACGGAATTCGCCGACTTCCACGAAAGGAAACTCAGATGGCCAACACCTACAATCCCGAAAACAAGCGTGATTTCACGCCGGCCGATGTGGAGAAGCTCCGCGGCTCGTTCCAGATGGAATACACGCTCGCCCGCATGGGTGCCGAACGTCTGCGCATGCTGCTCGCCAACCGTCCGTTCGTCCGCACGCTCGGCGCGCTGACGGGCAATCAGGCGATGCAGCAGGTCAAGGCCGGCCTCGAAGCCATCTATCTCTCGGGCTGGCAGGTCGCCGCCGACGCCAACAACGCCGGCCAGATGTATCCGGACCAGTCGCTCTACCCGGCCTCGTCCGTGCCGGATGTCGTCAAGCGCATCAACAACACCCTGCGCCGCGCCGACCAGATCGCCCATATGGAAGGCGACAAGTCGACCCATTACATGGCGCCGATCATCGCCGATGCGGAAGCCGGTTTCGGCGGCCCGCTCAACGCCTTCGAACTGATGAAGGCCATGATCGAGGCGGGCGCCGCCGGCGTCCACTTCGAGGATCAGCTCGCTTCGGAAAAGAAGTGCGGCCATCTCGGCGGCAAGGTGCTGGTTCCCACCAAGACCTTCCTGCGCACCCTGAACGCCGCCCGCCTCGCCGCCGATGTCTGCGGCGTGCCGACGGTGCTCCTCGCCCGCACGGATGCCCATGCGGCGAACCTCATCACCTCGGATGTCGATGATTACGATCATCCGTGGATCGACCGCGACAGCCGCACCGAAGAAGGTTTCTTCCGCCTCAAGCAGGGCAACAAGCACTCGGTCGAGCATGCGATCGCCCGCGGCCTTGCCTATGGCGAGTACGCCGACCTCGTGTGGTGGGAAACCTCGGAGCCGGACCTCGGGGAAGCCCGTGAATTCGCGACCGAGTTCAAGAAGAAGTATCCGAACAAGCTCCTCGCCTACAACTGCTCGCCATCCTTCAACTGGAAGAAGAAGATGAGCGACGCCGAGGCGGCGAAGTATCAGGACGAGATCGGCGCGCTGGGCTACAAGTACCAGTTCGTGACCCTCGCCGGCTTCCACTCACTCAACCTCTCGATGTTCGAGCTGGCCAAGGGCTATTCGACCCGCGGCATGGGCGCCTACTCCGAGATGCAGCAGCGCGAGTTCGCGGCGCAGGACATGGGCTTCACCGCCGTGCGCCACCAGCGCGAGGTTGGCACCGGCTACTTCGACGCCGTCGCCATGGCGATCTCGCAGGGCAAGTCCTCGACGACCGCGATGGGCGGCTCGACCGAGACCGAGCAGTTCCACGGCGACAAGCCCAAGGCTGTCGCGGCGGAATAAGCACCCCCGGTTCCGGGCCGCTTCCCTCCCCTGCGGCCCGGATAACCCTTCCCGCGCGACCTGCCCGCAGGCCGCGCAGTCTCCGAAGGCCGGGCGCCCGTCGCCCGGCCTTTGCCGTTCTTGCTTTCGGCCCCGGCCTGTGCGAAGAGCCGCGCCCCGCGAAACAAAGCGTGAAGGGCGTGCCGTCATGACCTTGAACCCGCTGACGGGATCGGAATTCTCCCTTGCCGTCCTGCTGGACGATATCCGCGAGCATGTCCGTCCCGCCTTCGGGCGCGGCAAGGTGGCGGACTACATTCCCGAACTCTCCCATGTCGATCCGCGCAAGTTCGCGATGACCGTGGTGACCGTGAACGGCGAGGAGGTCTCGACCGGCGATTCGGACGAACCCTTCTCCCTCCAGAGCATCACCAAGCTGCTTGCGCTGATCCTCGCCCTCAACCGGGGCGGCGACGAGATCTGGTCACGCGTCGGACGGGAGCCCTCGGGCACGCCCTTCAACCATCTCGCGATTCTCGAGGCAGAGAACGGGGCGCCCCGCAACCCGTTCGTCAATGCCGGTGCGCTGGCCGTGACGGACTACCTTATGGCGTCGACCCCGGATATCGCCCGGCTGATGGCCGGGTTTGTCCGCGTCTCCGGCGCGATCGAGGGCGGGGCCATCAACGAGGCTGTCGCGGCGTCCGAGCGGGCGACGGCCTACAAGAACCGCGCGATCGCCAATCTCCTGCGCATTCACGGCACCATCACCCATGAGCCTGACCGGGTGGTCGATGCCTATTGCCGGCAGTGTGCGCTGGAATTCTCGACCCGGCAGCTCGCGCGGGCGATGCTGCCGCTGGCGGCGCGCGGTTTTTCGCCGCTGGCGGGCGAGACGATGATGGCACCCCGCCTGGTCCGCCGCGTCAACGCGGTGATGATGACCTGCGGCATGTACGAAGCTACCGGCAACTTCGCCTATCGCGTCGGCCTGCCGGCCAAGAGCGGGGTCGGCGGGGGCATCGTCGCCGTCGCACCGGGACTGGGCGTGGCCGTCGTCTGGTCGCCGGAGCTGGACCGCGCGGGAAATTCGCTCGTCGGCACGATTGCTCTGGAACTGTTTGCGCAGCATAGTGGCTGGGCCATTCTCTAGGTTCGGATCGCTTTTCTCCATGGGCGCGGTCGACGGACGCCAGGGCAGAACGCGAGACGACTGATGTTTGATTTCCTGCTGGCGCCGGCCGTGATCTGGATGCGCCTGCCGATTGTCGTCAACGAGATGTTGCGCTCGCCGCTCGGCCATCTTCTCTCGGGTTCCCGGCTGGAAAGCGAACGGATGGTCACGGAGAAGGTCACGGCCGGAGTCGAGGGGTGGGCCAATGCCGGGTTCGAGGTGATGCGGATGCAGGTCCAGCTCACGCAACTGGCCTGGCAGGTCCGGCCGCATGCCTTCTCGATGCTGGCGGCGCACGCGCCCATGCGCGTCGCGGAGGCCCTGCATGCACCGGCCGGTCGGACGGTCCGGCAAAACTCCCGGCGTCTTTCCCGTCGGTAGACGCTTTTCCGAGCGGTTCCGCTTGACCTCGCCGCGCCCTTGCGCGAGGGAGGCGGGGCAGGAGAGACGGAGCGGGCCGAATGCGCCCGCCCCTCGATCAGGGAGAGTGAACGTGGTGGCCAACCGCGCAACATCCATCGCGCTCGGCTCCATCGCCGTTGGCTTGATCGTGCTGGCCCTCAAGACCGGCGCGTATCTCACCACCGGCTCGGTCGCGCTCTACTCCGACGCGCTTGAAAGCACGATCAACGTTCTTTCGGCGCTTCTCGCCTTCGGCGCGATCCGTTTCGGGCAGAAGCCCGCCGACGCCAACCACCCCTATGGCCACCAGAAGATCGAATACATCGCCGCCGTCGCAGAAGGCGCGCTGATCCTGATCGCCGCCTTCGCGGTATTCCATGCCGCCTACGAAGCCTATCGCAACCCGAAGCCCGTTTCGCTCGAACTGACCGGCATCGGTCTCAACCTGCTGGCAGGCCTCATCAACGGGCTCTGGTGCTACGTCCTCATCCGGCGCGGCCGCGCGCTGCGCTCGCCGGCGCTGGTGGCCGACGGCAGGCATCTTCTTTCCGACGTCATCTCCTCCGTCGGCGTGCTGGTCGCGCTGGTGCTGGCGCTGGCGACCGGCCTCCCGTGGCTCGATCCGCTGCTGGCGTGCCTTGTCGCGTTCAACATCCTTTGGTCCGGCTGGAGCCTGATGCAGTCGTCGTTCTCGGGGCTGATGGACGAGGCGGCGGCGCCGGAGGAGGTCGAGCAGATCCGCGCGGTCATCTCGGCCAACGCCGAGGGCGCCATCGAGGCGCATGACCTGCGCACCCGCCACGCCGGGCCCGTCACCTTCGTCGAATTCCATCTCGTCGTGCCCGGCGACATGCGCGTCGACGCCGCCCACGATATCTGCGACCGGATTGAGACCGCGATCCGCGCGGCGGTCGAGGGCGCACGGATCACGATCCACGTCGAGCCCGAGAACAAGGCCAAGCATCAAGGCATTGTTGTGCTCTAAGGTCCGGACCCCGGCGGGAGGAAACCATGCTCGAGATGTTTTCCGGCCAGAACCCTCTCCTCCTGCTCGTCGCGGTGGCCGGATTCTGGTTCATGGTGCGCTTCGTAATCGCGCCGCGCCGCGGCGCGCCGGGTCTCGGCGCCCTGTTCCGGCGCGAGGCCGCCGCTCCGAAGACGGGGCTCGGGCGAGAGGCTATTGCCTCTTTGCTCGCCGACAGCCGGCAATTCTCGATCAATGAACCCGGCCTTCGCGGTCTGCTGCTCGCCGGCGCTTTTGCCGCGCAGCAGGCCGAGCCCTCCTCACCGGTGGTGCTGATCGCCCTTGCCGACGATCCGCAGGCCTATCGTGCGGCGGACTGGCTCGGGCGCTGGCCCTATCCGAAGCGCGGCCACGAGGTTGTCTCGCAGGAGGCGACGGCGACCGACGCAGCCGTTCATCACGAACTGACGCTCAAAGGCGCCCCGCCGGTCTCGTTCCATTTCCTGATGTCGGACGCATCGCCGACGGACGCCGCGCTCGAGGCAGCCTTCGAGCAGGGCCTCGTGGTGATCGACGATCCTGCCGGTCGCGCGGCGCAGTTCCGGCAGAAGGCTCTCGCGCGACGCTCGGAGCCGGACTGACGCCGACGTCACGCCACCCGGATCGCTTCGACAGAATCAAATCGCCAGGATCACATGGCGGTGGAGTGGCGGGCGATGCCCTTGGGCAGGTAGGCGTCGAAGCGCGCCGCGATCAGCCGCAGGAACGGACGCCCCGCTTCCGTGACGACAAAGCCATTCGCCGTGCGGCGGAACCATGCCGGCTCCTCCTCCGCCAGCAGCGACTCGATTTCCGGCAGCAGCGCATCGACCAGTTCGCCGTGGTGAATCCGCAGCCGCGCGACATCGAGTTCGAGAACGCACATCAGGTTTTCGATCGCCTCGCCGCGCATCCGGTCCTCGGCCGTCGTCTCGAACCCCCGCGTCACCGCCATGCCGTTCTCGCGAATCCGGCGCTCGTAGGCCTGACCGCTGGTTTCATTCTGGATGAACCCTTGCGGGAACTGGCCGATCGCCGAAGCGCCGAGACCGATCAGACAATCGGAATCGTCGGTGGTGTAGCCCTGGAAGTTACGCCGCAGGGTGCCGTTCTCCAGCGAAACCGCAAGAGAATCGGTTGGCAGCGCGAAATGATCGAGCCCGATTCGGACATAGCCATCCGCGACCAGCCGTTCCGCCGCACGCTCCGCGCATTCGATGCGCTCCGGCATGCCCGGCAATGCTTCCGTGGGGATCATCTCCTGATGCTTCTTCATCCACGGCACATGCGCATAACCGAACAGGGCGACGCGGTCCGGCCGCAGCTTGAGCACCGCGTCGAGCGATTTCAGCATCGCGCGCATGTGCTGGTGCGGGAGGCCGTAGAGCAGATCGACGTTCAGCGAGGTCACGCCGCGCTGGCGCAGCCCTTCGACCACCCGCCGCGTCTCCTCAAAGCTCTGGAAACGGTTGATCGCGCGCTGGACGTCCGGATCGAAATCCTGAACGCCGATGCTGGCGCGGGTCAGCCCGGTTTCGGCAAGTGCGTCGAGGCGGGCATCGTCCATGCCGCGCGGATCGATCTCGACCGCGAAATCGCAGGTCCGCGCGAGTGGAAAGGCGTCATGGATTGCGGCATTGAGCCGAACGATATCCGCCGGCTCGAGGATTGTCGGCGAGCCGCCGCCCCAATGGATATGGGTCACGCTGCAACTGGCGGGAAGGTGCGCCGCAACGGTGGCGATCTCCTGCGCCAGTTGGTCGAGATAGCCGCGGATCGGCGCGTATTTCCGCACCATCCGGGTATGGCACCCGCAGAACCAGCACATGGTATCGCAGAAGGGGATGTGCACATAGAGCGAGAGCCGCGAGCCGGGCGGCATCGCATGGAGCCATTCGCGGTAGGTCGGACTGCTGATCGAACCGGAGAAATGCGGCGCCGTCGGATAGCTTGTGTATCGGGGAACCGGCGTCGCGAGACGCGCAATTTCCACCTGATTAAAGTGAGCCGTCATGTCGCACCCAAATCAAAGGCCCGCGACAGGAAGCGGGCTAGTTGGGGGAGGCTAGGCGAGCCGAAATCGGGCGTCCTTGTTCAAAATCAATTCACGTTCAGCCCGTCCAGACGCCGAAAACCCGATCGAGAGACGGCTTCGGCTTTTCCGGCGGCCACTCGGCCGGCGTGCCGATCGCGACGAGCGAAACGACGTGCTCGTTGCCGGAAAGCCCGAACCCCGCGCGCATCGGTGCGGTTTCGAGGAATTTGCCGGAGCGGATCGCTGCCGCGAACCCGAGCGACTGGACGGCCAGCAACATGTTTTCCAGCGCCGCGCCGACGGCCAGCCATTGATCGGAAGCGGGGATTTTCGGGTGGTCGGCTTCGATCCGGGCAATGACGGCAAGAATCACCGGCCCCTGATCGGCCTTCTCGCGCGCCCGCTCGATCTCCGGCCGCGGCAGCGCCGGATCGAGCGCGAGGCTCGCCGCTTCCAGCAAATCCGCGAGCCGGGTTCGCGCCTCCTCGGCGATCCGGAGAAACCGGAACGGCACCAGCCGGCCGTGGTCCGGCGCGCGGGAGGCGGCGAATACGATCGCCTCGACCGCCTCCGCGTCCGGCCCCGGCGAGACAAGCGCGCGAGCGTTGCCCGAGCGGCGCTGAAGAAGGGCATCCATGACCGGATTGGATCGGGACGGCATCGGCGGGGTCTCCAGAGGCGTTGGTCCCCTGAGGTAGGCCACCGGTCCCGGTGAGGCAAGGGCGGAGCCCTCGTGAAAAGTCCCGTCGCCGATCTGCCGGGATTGTGAGAGGGTGACCGAAAAGCGACAAGTGTGGCTTCCCGCATACAGCTTCAGGTCGCACCAGCCGCTAGCCTGCCATCACTGGGACATAGGACTGAAAGGCTGCATGGAAGCGCGCGACCACTCGATCTCGAAAGCCACGCTCGATCCAGCGGCGGATGCGGCGGCCATGCTGCTGCGGCTTGGATTCGCGATCTTCGCCATTGTCATTCCGAGCGCGACGCTGATGTCGCGCTGGGTGATCGTGGTGCTGGTCCCCATCGGCGCGGTGCTGATCGTGCTTTCGGCAGTCCTGCGCGGCAATCCGTTTCGCGTGCTGGGCGATCTGCGGCAGTCCATCGCCACGCTGCCGGGGCTTACGACCGTATTCCTGGCCATCTGGTGCATTGCCTCGCTAGCCTGGGCGCCCGGTCCGAATACCGGCGCGGTGAAGATCTTCAAGCTGCTCGGCGTGATCGCTCTGGGCATCCTCGCGGTCAAATCGCTGCCGCAGAAGATGCGGGCCTCCAACCTGCACCTGGTGACGATCGGCGTCGCGCTCGGCGCTGTCCTGATCCTGATCGCGCTTGTCGGCGAAGCGCAGGGCTGGGCGTGGCTGCGCCTGCCGGCCGCGACGCCGGGCCGCTCGGCGGTGCTGCTGGTGTGCCTCGGCTGGGGCGCCGCCGCCTGGCTGCTGATCAAGAACCGCCGCCGCCTCGCGCTGGCGCTGGTCGGGCTCGTGTTCCTCGCCGCCCTGCTCGGGCCGACGGGCGAGGCGATCCTCCCCATGGGCATCGGCCTGCTCGTCTTCGCGCTGGCCTGGGCGGTGCCGGAACGGGCGGGGAACATCCTCGCCGCGCTCGCCGCCGCGCTGATCGCCGCCGCGCCACTGATCGCGCTGCTGGCGGGGCTGATCGCGAAGGCCGTGCCCGATCCGGCGCATTCGGTGATCGGCAACATCGCATTGTGGTGGGACGTCATCCGCGCCGATCCGATCGGCCTGTGCACCGGCCACGGCTTCGACAGCGCGGCCGTGGGGCGCGAAAACGGCAGGCTGCCTCCGCAGATCCATGCGACGCTTGTCTCCGATATCTGGTACGATCTCGGCCTGCTCGGCGCGCTGGCCTGCGCGTTTCTGGTCCATCACCTTTTCCGGATGACCGGGCGGCTGGGGCTGGAGGTCGCGCCGCTCGCCCTCGCCGCGCTCGCGAGCGCCTTCACCTATACGCTCACCGAACGCGGCGCGACGCAGACCTGGTGGATGAACGGCCTCGCGGTGCTGGCGATCGTTCTCGTCTCGGTCGACCGGGGCCGTTACCGCACGGTGCGGCCGCGGGCCTCGGTCTCCACGGCCCGGGGCGCGGATACCGGCCCTGTTCATGCGCCGGCCTCATAGCTCCATGCAGCCGGCTTAACCGGTTCCGTTGCAAACGACTGGCGCCTGCCCGAGGATCGATTAGAGTAATCGCAACTTCCGATCCTTCCGGCGAGCGCCATGGCGCGATCCGCCCAACCGAAAGCTGACCTGATGAAAATCGACCCCGAGATCCTGGCGCTCAAGAGCGAGGTGACGACCTGGCGACGGGATTTCCACCAGAACCCGGAAATTCTCTACGATGTCCACCGCACCGCCGGCATCGTTGCCGAGAAGCTGCGCGCCTTCGGCTGCGACGAGGTGGTCGAGGGCATCGGCCGGACCGGCGTCGTCGGCGTCATCCACGGCCGCAACGGCGCGGGCGGCAAGGTCGTGGGTCTGCGCGCGGACATGGACGCGCTGCCGATCAACGAGGAAACCAACCTGCCGCACCGCTCGAAGGTGTCAGGCAAGATGCACGCCTGCGGCCATGACGGCCACACCGCCATGCTGCTCGGCGCGGCCAAGCACCTCGCCGCGACGCGGGATTTCGACGGTTCGGTTGTCGTGATCTTCCAGCCGGCCGAAGAAGGCGGCGCCGGCGGCAAGGCAATGGTGGACGACGGGATGATGGACCGCTGGAACATCAGCGAAGTCTACGGCATGCACAACATGCCGGGCCTCGCGCCGGGCCATTTCTCGCTGCGCACCGGCCCGCTGATGGCCGCGACCGCTTATTACACGATCACCATCGAAGGGCGCGGCAGCCATGCCGCCAAGCCGCACGAGGGCATCGATCCGGTGTTGATCGGCGCGCATATCGTGACGGCGCTGCAGTCGATCGCCTCGCGCAACGTCGATCCGCTGAAATCGGTCGTCGTGTCGAACACCGTGTTCCAGGCCGGTGATGCTCAGAACGTGATCCCGCAGCGCGCCGTCCTGCGCGGCACCGTGCGCACGCTCGACAATTCGGTGCGCGATATCGCCGAGGCGCGCTTCCGCGCTATCGTCGAAGGCACGGCGAAGATGTTCGGCGCCGAAGCCCATCTCGATTACCGGCGCGGTTATCCGGCAACCGTCAATCACGCGAAAGAAACGGTGTTCGCGACCGGCATCGCCCGCGCCATCGCCGGCCAGAACGCGGTCGATGACGATGCCGAGCCGACGATGGGCGGCGAGGATTTCTCCTACATGCTCGAAGCCCGGCCCGGCGCGTTCATCTTCATCGGCAACGGCGATTCGGCGGGCCTTCATCACCCGTCCTACGATTTCAACGACGATGTGCTGCCCGTCGGCATCCAGTACTGGGCCGATATCGCCAAGGCCGCGACGCAGAAATAAGTCTGCGCCGCGACGGGCCTTGCCGCTTGTGTATGCCGTATTCACGGTGCATCTAGAACGGGCAAACTGACGTAACCAGATCGCCCGTTCCAGGTTTCATGATCTTGACGCATTTTCTCCGATCAACCGCAGACCACCTGATCGGAAAATGCTTCGGAGGCCGAGGAAACGACATAACCATAGAGGCATCATGCTGATCGGCGCCATCGCGGACGATTTCACCGGCGCGAGCGACCTTGCGAACACGCTCGCGCAGCGAGGCATGCGGACGACGCTGTTCGTCGGCGTGCCGGAAGGCGGTTTCCTCCCTTGCGAGGCCGGGATCATCGCGCTGAAGAGCCGTTCGAACCCGGTGCCGGAGGCCGTAGCGCAATCGCTGGCGGGGCTGGCGGCCCTACAGGGCGCCGGCGTGCAACAGGTGATCTTCAAATATTGCTCGACCTTCGATTCGACGAAGGAAGGCAACATCGGGCCGGTGGCGGATGCACTGATCGAGGCGCTCGACGCGCCGACGGCCATCGTCTGCCCCGCTTTCCCGACCAACAAGCGGACGATCTATCGCGGCCACCTGTTCGTCGGCGACAAGCTGCTCAACGAAAGCGGCATGGAGAAGCACCCGATCACACCGATGAGCGACGCCAATCTCGCCCGCTGGCTTTCCTACCAGTCGAAGAACCGGGTCGGGTTGATTTCGCTCGATACGGTGCGGCAGGGCGTCGAGGCGATCCGGCGCGCGCTGGAGGAAGCGGCGCGCCGCAACGAGAAGCTCATCGTCTGCGACGCGATCGCGGATGAGGACCTTCTGACGCTCGGCCATGCCGCCAAGGGCATGGCGCTGGTCACCGGCGGATCGGGCATCGCGCTCGGCCTGCCCGACAATTTCGCGGAAGTCGCCAGCCGACAGGCACCCTCGCCCATGACCGCGCCGCGCGGCCCGGCGCTGGCGCTCTCCGGCTCATGCTCGCTCGCGACGGCGGGACAGGTCGCGCGGCACGCGCAGGGCGCGCCGGTGTTCCAGCTCGATGTCGAGGCGGTGCTCGCCGGGGCCGCAGGCACGGATATCGTCTGGGCCTGGCTGGCTGGAGAAGCCGGCAGGGCGGCCCTTCCCCTCGTTTACTCGACGGCCGATGCCGAGGCCGTGCGCGCGCTTCAGGCGAAGCACGGCGGCGAACGGCTCGCCCATGCCATCGAGGCCTTCTTCACCCGTCTTGCGCGCGAAGCGGTGGCGAAGGGCTATCGCCGCATCATCACCGCCGGCGGAGAGACCTCCTCCGCGATCGTTTCCGGCCTCCGCGTCACGGCGATGGCGATCGGCCCGGAGATCGATCCGGGCGTGCCGGTCGTCGTCAGCGAGGGCGCCCCGCGCATCGCGCTTGCGCTCAAGAGCGGCAATTTCGGCGCGCCCGACTTCTTCGCCAAGGCGCTGGCGGCGATGGACGCGATGCCTGTCGACGGGGCGGCAGGATGAAGCGCGACGAGGCGCAACTCCGTGAAGCACTGGTCGAGGCCGGCCGGCATTTCCATGCGCGCGGGCTGGCGATCGGCACGGCGGGCAACCTCAGCGTCCGGCTCGATGACGGCTATCTCGTGACCCCCACCAACGCTTCGCTCGGCGGGCTTGCCCCCGCGCGCCTTGCAAAGCTCGATGCGAACTTCGAGCCGGTTTCGGGCGACAAACCGACCAAGGAAGTCTCGATGCACCGGGCGTTCTACGAATCCCGGCCCAGCACGGAGGCGGTGGTGCATCTGCACTCGACTCACGCTGCCGCGCTTTCCTTCTGCCGCGACCTGCCGGCGCTCGACCCGATTCCCGTTTTCTCGCCCTACTACGTGATGCGCGTCGGGCACCTGCCGGTGCTGCCTTATTTCCGGCCCGGCTCGGACGCGATCGGCGAGGCGATCCGCGCGCTTCAGGGGCGTTATCGCGCGGTGCTGCTCGCCAACCACGGCCCGGTCAATGCCGGCGCGAGCCTGCAGGACGCGATCACCTCGGCGGAAGAACTGGAAGAAACCGCGCGGATCTTCCTGATGCTCGGCAAGGATCGGCTGCGCCTGCTTGGCGAAGACGAGATCCGCGACCTTGTGACCACTTTCGGGCTGGACTGGTAAAATGGCCCACAATCCTGTCCGCACCTTCGCGCTCGTTGCCCACGACCGGATGAAACCCGCGCTCGCCGACTGGGCAGAGGAGCACGAAGCGGCACTCTCGCCGCATGTCTTCTTCTGCACCGGCACGACCGGCCAGGTGCTCAAGGAGCGCTGCCCCGCGCTCAACGTGACAAGGCTCGCCTCCGGCCCGCTCGGCGGCGACCAGCAGATCGGTGCGATGATCGTCGAGGGGCGGATCGACGCCATCGTCTTCTTCATCGACCCGCTCTCGCCGATGCCGCATGACGTCGATATCAAGGCGCTGCTGCGCCTCGCCGTCGTCTACGATGTGCCGATCGCGCTCAGCCGGCGAAGCGCCGATCTCTTCGTCGCGGCCGGGCTTCTCGGCTGATTGTCCCGGCGCTCGCGTCCGAACTTGTTAAAGTGGCGATTTGACGCTATGAATCCCGCCATCGACTTGGCCGGACGACTGGGCCGCTTTGGGACTACCGGGCGCACGTTCTGACTGCTTCAATAAAGGTCGAGCCACCGGTCCGGGCCTGCCCGGGCCTTTAACGTGTTGAAGCGGACCGCGAGGCCCGCTCTTCCAAGACCTGATAGTCCAAAGGAATACATCTATGAGCACCGGAACCGTGAAGTGGTTCAATGAACAAAAAGGCTACGGCTTCATCCAGCCGGATGATGGTGGTAAGGACGTTTTCGTCCATATCAGCGCGGTTCAGCGCTCGGGCCTGCAGGGCCTGCGTGACGGGCAGAAAGTCTCCTATGAGCTTCAGGCCGACCGCCGTACCGGCAAGATGGCCGCCGTCAATCTTCAGGCCGTCTGAGACAGAGGGCCGGCGGCGCGGTCTGCGCGCCGCTCGATACCGCGAAACAGCCGTTCCGTCTTGCGGAGCGGCTATTTCACTTTGAAGAATCAGCTTGTCCGGGTGCCGCGTGCTCCGGTTTGAAGGAAAGTTCGGCGAATGGCGAAAGAAGAAGTGATCCAGTTCGAAGGTCTGGTTCTGGAATTGCTGCCCGATGCGCGATTCCGGGTTCAGCTCGACAGCGGACACGAAATTATCGCCTACACGGCCGGCAAGATGAAGAAAAACCGGATCAAGACCCTCGCCGGCGACCGCGTGACGGTCGAGATGTCGCCCTACGATCTTGAAAAGGGCCGCCTCGTCTTCCGCCACAAGGACGAGCGTTCCGGCTTCACGCCCGGCGGCGCCCGCCCGCCGCAGAAGGGCCAGCCGCCCAAGCGCCGGTAAACCCGGACCCGGCCGCGATGGGCAGGGTTGTTGTTCTCGGCTCGATCAACCGCGATCTGGTGGTTTCCGTCACGGAGCACCCGCGCCCCGGCGAGACCGTCGCCGGGCAGGCCTTGCGTGAATTTCCGGGCGGCAAGGGCGCCAATCAGGCTGTCGCCGCCCGCCGGGCCGGCGCCGAAACCGCGCTTCTGGGCGCGATCGGCAAGGACGGTTTCGGCGCGGCGATGCATGAATTTCTCGCCGGTGAAACAATCGACCTTTCCGGGCTGCGGCTTGTCGAGGATCGGCCCACCGGCATCGCCCTCATCACACTCGACCGTCACGGCGAGAATTCGATCGTCGTCGTCGCGGGCGCGAACGCCGTGCTCGGGCCGGCGGATGCCGCCCATCTTACTGCCAGCGCCGGCGACTGCGTTCTTGCCCAGTTCGAGGTGCCGGACGCCTTCATCGAGGCCGGGTTCCGCAAGGCGCGCGACACCGGCGCCCGCACGATCCTCAACCCAGCACCGATGAAGCCGCTGCCGCCGGCGCTTCTGGCCCTGACCGATATCCTCGTCCTCAACGAGACCGAGCTTGAGGTTGCTGCGGGCCGGCAGGACCTCCACGAAGAAGCCGCCATCACCGATGCCGCGCGGACGCTAGCCGGAACAGCGCGCACCGTCATCGTCACGCTCGGCGCCAAGGGCGCGCTCGCCGTTTCGCCGGAGGGCGTCATCCGCGTCAAGGGCGAGCGCGTCGATGTCATCGATACGACCGGCGCGGGCGATTGCTTCGTCGGCAATCTCGCGGCCAGCCTCGCCGCCGGAAGGTCCCTCGCCGAAGCAATGCGCCGCGCGGGGCGGGCCGCGGCGATCAGCGTCACACGGCCCGGCGCCGCCGCCTCGATGCCCTACGCCCGCGAACTGGACTGACCGGGCCATGCCGCCGGGCTTGCCATGCTTCAGGTGCTGACGATCATCCTGCCGATCTTCCTGCTGATCGGCATCGGTTTCGCCGCGATCCGGGGCGGGATTTTCGAAGCGAAGGACATGCGCGTCCTCGGCGCCTTCACCATCACCTTCGCAATGCCGGCGCTCATCATCCGGACCTTCGCGCTGAACCCGATCCGCGAGGTGATCGAGGCGCGCTTTCTCGTCGGATACGGCGTCGTTTCCCTGCTGCTGTTCGCGGTCGTCTATCTCGTCGCGCCACGGCTTCATGCGCAGCCGGCCGCGCGCGGCGCGATGCAGGCGATGGGCGCCTCGATGTCCAACAGCGGTTTCATCGGCTTTCCGGTGGTGACGATGGCGCTGGGCGCGATCGGGGCTCCGGGGCTGGCGATGTGCCTTCTCGTCGAGAACTTCCTGATCCTGCCCGCCGCGCTCATCCTCGCCGAAAAGAGCCGGTCTGGCGGCCGGACGATGCCGGAAATCATCCGCGAGATTGCCGGCCGTCTCGCCCGCAATCCGCTGGTCATCGCCATCTTCGCGGGGATGGTGCTCGCGGTGACGGAACTGAAACCGCCGGCGCCACTGTTCAAGGTCATCGACCTGCTGGCCGCCACCGCCGCCCCGGTCGCGCTGTTCGCGATCGGCGGCATTCTCGCCGGCATGAAGCCCGGCGGACAGCCGAAAGGCATCGGCCTCGTCGTCCTTGGCAAGCTGGTCCTGCATCCGCTCGGCATGCTCGGCGCCCTCGCGTTGTGGCCGCCCGCCGATCCGATGCTCGCCAAGGCGATGCTGATTTTCGCCAGCGCGCCGATGATCGCGGTCTATCCGATCATCGGCGGCCGGTACGGCGAGGAGGAGTTCTGTGCCGCGACCCTGTTCGTGACGATGCTCTGTGGCTTCGTCACGCTTTCGGCGGTGCTGTTCCTGATCCTGTAGAGCGGCCAATCTGATTGAATCAGCGCGGCCGCTCCCTCTCTCTGTTTTGACGCATTTTCTTTCGATCAACCCGTATCCACTTGATCGGAAAATGCTCCAAACGCTATTCCGGCTCGGCGTTGCGGCCCGCCATCATCGCCTGATAGGCAGGGCGGGCATGGCAGGCCTTCAGCCAGGCACTGGCATGGGGGGCGGTCTCCCACAGCGTCTTCGCCGGCAGGGAATAGCGCATCACCTCCGCGACATTGACATCGACGACCGTGAAACGTCCGCCCATCATGAAGCCATCCTTGGAGAGGTGCCGGTCGAGCACGGCCATCGGTGCCTTCATTGCCTCGAGCGCTGCGGCGGCGATCGCGGGATCGCGCTCCTCGGGCGGGCGGGCCGCCATGTGGTAAAGTATCTGAATGGTATGCGGCTCGGCCTCCGTCGCCGCCCAGAGCGTCCACATCGCGGCGAGGCCTTCCTCGCGGATGTCTTTCGGGGCGAGCGGACCGCCGTGCTTGCGGGCGAGATAGAGGTTGATCGCCAGCGATTCATGCAGAACCAGACCGTCGTCATCGATCGACGGAATATGCCCGTTCGGATTGACCGCCAGAAATTCCGGCGACTTGGTATGAAGGGTGCCGGCCGGCGGCTCACCCTTCAGGCGATAGTGCTGGATGACCGGCACATGCCGGAATGGGATGCCAAGCTCGTTGGCGAGCCAGATATTGCGCGAGGCGCGCGAGCGATAGACGCCGTAGATGGTGAGCATGAAAGCCTCTGCCGGGTGGACGGGATTCGTCCAGCATGACAGGGATTAGCCCCAAGGCAATCGCCCGAAATACAATCGTTCAGGCGGACATCGCCTCCGGGCACGCCGCCTGCTCCTCCGCCTCCAGCCCTGCGAAGACGCCGCCGATGCCGATCAGGATCGGCGCGCCCGCCGGCAACGTCGTGACGCCCGCGGGAAGATCGCGCAGCGCACCCGTCCAGCGCCGCTCCTCCTTGCGAGACAGGGAGGCCATGGCGACGGCCGCAGTCGCTTCGGCCAATCCCCCGGCGACGAGCCGTTCGACGAGGGCGCCGGCCTGCTTCGCGCCCATGTAGACGACAAGCGTCGCGTTGGGCGCGGCGGCGCGCGACCAGTCGACCGTCTCGGGGAGTTCGCCCTTGCGCGAATGCCCGGTCATCAGCGTGAGGCTCTGGGCGTGATCGCGATGAGTGAGCGAGCGGTTGAGGCTCGCCGCCATCGCCTGCGCCGAGGTGATTCCCGGCACGACCTTCACCGGAATGCCGGCAGCTTCGAGCGCCGCGATCTCCTCGCCGGCGCGGCCGAACACCATCGGATCGCCGGCTTTCAATCGCACGACATGCTTGCCCTGCCGGGCGAGCGTCAACATCAGCGCGTTGATGTCCTCCTGCGCGCAGCTCTCGCGCCGGCCGCGCTTGCCGACCATCATCCGCTTGGCCTCGCGCCGGGCGAGTTCGAGAATGTCGTCGGAGACGAGATCGTCGAACAGGATGACATCGGCGCCCTGAAGCGCGCGCACCGCACGGATCGTCAGCAGTTCCGCATCCCCCGGTCCGGCCCCGACCAGGGTGACGCGGCCATTCGAACACGCCGTTCCCGCCCGGCTGTCGGCGATCATCGCGTCGAGCAGCGAAGGATCGGGCGCCTTGACATTACGAAAAGCGCGCTCGGAAAAGGCCTCCCAGAACTGCCGGCGCTGCGCGCCCGGACGAAGCCTTTCCATCACCCTTACGCGGATATCCCGGGCCGCGCCGGCCCATTCCGCCAGCACCGGCGGCAGCAGCATCTCGATCCTGCGGCGGATCGCCTGCCCGAGGATCGGCGCAGCGCCGTCCGTCGAGATGCCGATGACAACCGGCGAGCGGTTGACGATGGAGCCGAACTGGAAATCGCAGGTCTCGGGCTTGTCGATGGTGTTGACGGGCACACCCGCTGCCTTCGCCGCATCGCGGAAGGCTTCAGCCTCGGTTTCGTCCTCGAAATCGCCGACCGCGATGGCGGCACCCGCGAACACGTCTGCCGTCCAGTCGCCCTCGTGAAGCGCGAGAGAGCCGTCCGCCGCACCGCGCGCGACGATGGCGCGCATATCCTCACCCGGAGCGGCGGCGAAAACCACGACATCCGCGCCGGCCGCCGCCAGCAGTTCGGCCTTCCAGGCCGCGCCCGCGCTGCCGCCGGCGACGATCGCACGCTTCCCGCGCAGATCGAAGAACACCGGCAGCTTGGCGAGCGCGCCGAGCCGGGTGAGCCCGGCCTCAGCCGGCTTTCTCGAGGCGATTTTCATCGAGCATTCTCCGGATTTCGCTGCGGCAGGAGCCGCAATTGGTTCCCGCCTTGAGGGCTTCGCCGATGGCCTCGACATCGCCAAGGCCATCCCGGATCGCGGCCGCGATCTGGTTGACGCCGACCTGGAAGCACGCGCAGAGGATCGCTCCGGGATCGGGCCGGTCCGCGCCGCCCTGCCCCGCAAGCAGACGATAGCGCGCACTGCCGGCGTGCCCCTGCGGCAGGGCTTCCGTGATGAAACGGCGCGAGAGCGCCACCGGCTGCGGTGCCGCGAACAGCGCGCCGACGAGCCGGTCGCCGACAAAGGCCGCGAGGCGCGCAAGCCCGGCCTCGCGGTCGTAGTAAGCGATCCATTCGCCCTCGCCTGCCCTGAGGCCGAAAAGACCCTGCGCGAACTCCTGCCAGTCGGCCGGAACCTCCGTGCCGGCGAGTTCGAGCCGGTAACCGCCCTCGGCAATGGACAAAGCCCAGTAGGGAAGACCGGCGCAGACCGGCTTGCCGGCCGAGACCGCGAAGCCATACCAGACTGCGGCGTAGGGCCGGACGGCGACCGGCGTGCGTTTCGAACCGGGCTGACCGGAGATCGGGTCGGTCATCGCATCGACGAGCGCATCGACGCGGCCTTTCGAGGCCAACTGATCGGTCCAGTGGATCGGCACGAAGACCGATCCCTTGCGTTGCCGGTCGGTCACGAGGGCACGGACGATCACCGCACCGTGGCGGCTTTCGACCTCGACCAGGCTCGCCGGGGCAATGCCCCACGCGGCCGCGTCATCCGGATGGATTTCGCAGAACGGCTCGCCGAAATGCCCCATCAGGCGTGCAGCCTTGGCGGTGCGCGTCATGGTGTGCCACTGGTCGCGGATGCGCCCGGTGTTGAGCCAGAGCGGATGCTCGGCGTCGCGGGGTTTCGATGGGGTCGGCAGTTTCACCGCAACCATGTGCGCCTTGCCGCCCGGATGATAGAACCGGCCGTCGGCGAAAAAGCGCGTCTCCTGCCGTTTGGCACCGGCGGGTTGCGGCCATTGAAAGGGCGCGAGCGTGTCGAAAACCTCGTCCGAAACCTCCGCCCAAGCCCCGATATCGAAATCGCGCGCACCGTTGTTCTCGAAGGCGGACAGCGCAGCGTGCTCGCGGAAGATCGCCGCGGGGCCATCATAGTCGAAACCGGAAAAGCCCATCCGGCGCGCGACCTGCGCCATATGCCACCAATCGGCGCGGGCCTCGCCCGGCGGCGGCAGGAAGGGGCGCTGACGGGATATCCGGCGCTCGGAATTCGTCACTGTGCCCGACTTCTCGCCCCAGCTCAGCGCCGGCAGCAGCACGTGGGCGTAACGATTGGTATCGGTTTCGCGGCTCGCATCCGAGACCACGACGAAAGGACAGGTCTCGAGCGCCCGGCGCACCAGATCGGCCTCCGGCAGGCTGTCGACCGGATTGGTGGACATGATCCAGAGCGCCTTGATCTTGCCCTCGCCGACAGCGCGGAAAAGATCGACTGCCTTGAGGCCCGGCCTGTCCGCCATCGCCGGCGCATTCCAGAAGTGCTGCACGCGCTCACGCGCGGCCGCGTCCTCGATGTTCATGTGCGCGGCCAGCATGTTGGCAAGTCCGCCGACCTCGCGGCCACCCATCGCATTGGGCTGGCCGGTGATCGAGAACGGCGACGCCCCCGGCTTGCCGATCCGACCCGTGAGGAGATGGCAGTTGATGATGGCGTTGCCCTTGTCCGTGCCGGTGACGGACTGGTTCGCGCCCTGGCTGAACACGGTGACGACCCGCTCGTGCCGCGCGAAAAGATCATAGAACGCCTCAATCTCGCCCTTCGCCAGCCCGGTCAGCGCGGCGACGGCGGCGACATCCAGGCCCTGCGCCTCGGCCAGCGCGGCCTCCAGGCCATCGACATGAGCGTCGGTGAAGGCGCGGTCCCGCAGACCTTGCCCGTCGAGATGACGCAGCAGGCCGAGATAGAGCGCGGCGTCGCTGTCCGGTTCGAGCGCGAGATGGAGATCGGCGGCGTCGGCGGTGATCGTCCGGCGCGGATCGATCACGACGATCTTCGTGCCGCGCGTTTTCCTGGCCTGAAGCAGGCGCTGGAACAGCACCGGATGGCACCAGGCGAAGTTCGAGCCCATCAGCACGACGAGATCGGCCTCTTCGAGATCGGCATAGGTCGCCGGGACGGTATCTGTACCGAAGGCGCGCCGGTGCGCCGCCACGGCGGATGACATGCAGAGGCGCGAATTGGTGTCGATATTCGCCGAGCCGATGAAGCCCTTCATCAGCTTGTTGGCGACGTAGTAGTCCTCGGTGAGGATCTGCCCGGAAACATAGAACGCCACCGCGTCCGGCCCGTACTCGCGGATCGTCGCCACGAACTTCTCCGCGACGAGATCGAGCGCAACGTCCCAGCTCGCCTGCTGCCCGCCGATCTCGGGGAACAGCAGCCGGTCATCGAGCGAGAGCGTATCCGCCAGCGCGGTGCCCTTCGAACACAGCAGCCCGAAGTTCGCCGGGTGATCGGGATCGCCCTTCACTGAAACCGCGCCGTCCGGCGCGCGCGTCGCCAGAACACCGCAGCCGACGCCGCAGTACGGGCAGGTGGTGCGAGTGGTGACGCTCCCTTCGCTCATGGCCTATTCCCCGACCTCGGCGAGCGCGGTCGCCAGCAGCAGGACGCGGCCGTTTTCGACCCGCACCGGGATTTTGGGCGTGCAGCCCTTGTCCGCTCCCTGCGCTTCGCCGGTTTCGAGGCTGATGACCCAGTTGTGCAGCGGGCAGGTGACCCCATGGCCGTGCACGATGCCCTGGCTCAGCGGCCCGCCCTTGTGCGGGCAGCGGTCGCGCAGCGCGAACAGGCTGTCGTCGGCCGCCCTGAACACCGCGATATCCCCGCGCGGGGATTTCACGACCCGCGCGCCGCGCAACGGAATCGCGTCCGCCGCGCCGATATCCACCCAATCCTTCACGGATGCGTTCATCACTTTAACCTCTCCCGCATCTCACTCGGCGGCATGCTGGAACCCAAGCTCGGCCATCGGCGCGAATTCGTGCGCGTCCTTGCCGGCCACACGCTCGGCCCAGGGGTCGATCTGCGCGAATTTCTGGCTGTAGACGAAGCGCTCGTAGAGCGCGCGGCGCTTTTCCGTGTCCTCGATCACCGCGGCGCGGATGCTCTCGGTGCCGACGCGACGCGCCCATTTGTAGATGCGCTCGAGATAGCGGCCCTGCTCGCGGTAGAGCTGGGTCAGCGCGCCGATGATCTCGATCGTCTCCTCCTCGGTCGCGGCATGGCCGAGAAGCTGGGTGCCGTGGATATCGAGGCCCGCGGCGCCGGCAAAGTGGATGTCGTAGCCGGAATCCACGCAGATGACGCCGATATCCTTGCAGGTCGCCTCGGCGCAGTTGCGCGGACAGCCGGAGACGGCGAGCTTGAGCTTCGCCGGCGACCAAGAGCCCCAGAGGAACTTCTCGAGCTTGACGCCGAGGCCGGTCGAATCCTGCGTGCCGAACCGGCACCAGTCCGTTCCGACGCAGGTCTTCACCGTGCGCAGGCCCTTGGAATAGGCCGCGCCGGAGATCATCCCCGCCTTGTTGAGGTCGGCCCAGACGCCGAGCAGGTCTTCCTTCCTGACGCCGAGCAGGTCGATGCGCTGGCCCCCCGTGACCTTCACGGTCGGGATCGCGAACTTGTCGACGACATCGGCGATGGCGCGCAGTTCGCTGGCGCTGGTCACACCGCCCCACATCCGCGGCACCACGGAATAGGTGCCGTCCTTCTGGATATTGGCGTGGACGCGCTCGTTGATGAAGCGGGACTGGCCGTCGTCCTCGTATTCACCCGGCCAGTCGCAGACCATGTAGTAATTGAGCGCCGGGCGGCACTTGGCGCAGCCGCACGAGGTCTTCCAGCCGAGTTCCTGCATCAGCTGAGGAATCGACTTCAGTTCCTTGGCGCGGATCAGCCGACGCACATCGTCGTGGCCGAGATCGGTGCAGGCGCACATCGGCTGCACGGCGGCGGGGTTGTAGGTATCGCCCAGCGTGAGCTTGATCACCTGCTCGACGAGGCCGGTGCAGGAACCGCAGGAGGCCGAGGCCTTGGTATGCGCGCGCACGTCATCGAGGCTCTTCAGCCCAAGGTCGTTGATGGTCGAGACGATCTTGCCCTTGCACACGCCGTTGCAGCCGCAGATCTCTGCCTCATCCGGCAAGGCTGCAACGGCGGCCATAGGGTCCGCCGAAGCACCCCCCTGATAGCCCTGACCGAAGATGAGTGTCTCGCGCATCTCGCTGATGTCGACACCGCGCTTGAGCATGTCGAAGAACCACGGCCCGTCGGCGACCTCGCCGTAGAGCACGGCGCCGAGGATGCGGTTGTCCTTCAAAACGAGGCGTTTGTAGACGCCGCGCATCGGATCCCGCAGCACGATTTCCTCGCGGCCCTCGCCATCGGCGAAATCGCCGGCGGAGTAAAGATCGCAACCGGTGACCTTGAGCTTGGTCGCGGTGGCGGAGGGCTGGAATTCGGCCTGCCCGCCGAGAAGGTTCTGCGCGACGACGCCCGCCATCTCGTAAAGCGGCGCGACGAGGCCGAAAACCTGCCCGCTCGCTTCGGCACATTCGCCGAGCGCGAAAATATCCGGGTCCGAGGTGCGCATGTCCGGCGTCACGACGATGCCGCGGTTGACAGTGAGGCCGGCATCCTTGGCGATCCCGGCACTCGGTCGAATGCCGACCGCCATCACGACGATATCCGCCGGGTAGAAGGTGCCATCGTCGAGTCGAACACCCTCGACGTGGCCGCTGCCCGTGATCTCGTGGGTGTTGGCCTTGCAGTGGACGCGGATGCCGCGCTCTTCGATGGCGCGCTGGAGCAGATAGCCGGCGGCGCTGTCGAGCTGGCGCTCCATCAGGTGCGGCATCAGGTGCAGAACAGTGACGTCCATGCCCTGCATCTTGAGGCCGACAGCGGCTTCGAGGCCGAGCAGGCCGCCGCCGATCACCACCGCCTTGCTGCCGGGTTTGGCGGCGGCGAGCATCATCGCATGCACGTCATCGAGATCGCGATAGGAGAGCACGCCGGCGAGCTTGTGGCCCGGCACCGGGATGATGACGGGACTCGACCCGGTGGCGATGATCAGCTTGTCGTAAGGCGCGACGACGCCGTGCTCCGAGGTCACGGTGCGGGCCTCGCGGTCGATCTGCGTGACCTTGTGGCCCTTGTAGAGCATCACCCCGTGCTTGATGTACCAGCCATCCCCGTGGATGACGATTTCCTCGTACTTCTTCTCGCCCGAGAGCACCGGCGAGAGCATGATGCGGTCGTAGTTCACGCGCGGTTCGGCGTTGAAGATTGTGATATCGTAGGCATCGGGCGCGGCTTCGAGCAGCTTCTCCAGCGCCCTCCCGGGCGCCATGCCGTTTCCGATGACAACAAGTCGCTGCTTGCTCATGGCGGTATTCATGGCTGTTCCTTTCAGGCCGCCGCGGCCGTGCCGGAATGACGCTTCGCCTTGATCGCCGCGAGATGCGCGGGATCGGGGTTGGCGCCGCCTTCATAGGCTTCGAGAAATTCCAGCAATTCCTGCCGGTAAGCGTAGTAATCGGCGTGCTCCAGCAGCGCCTTGCGGGTGCGCGGGCGCGGCAGGTCGACCTCCATGATGTTGCCGATGCGGGCATTCGGCCCGTTCGACATCATCACCACGCGGTCGGCGAGCAGGATCGCCTCGTCGACGTCGTGCGTGACGCAGATCGCCGTCACCTTGGTGCGCGACCAGACCTCCATCAGCACTTCCTGCAATTCCCAGCGGGTGAGGCTGTCGAGCATGCCGAACGGCTCGTCGAGCAGCAGCAGCTTGGGCGAGAGCGAGAACGCGCGGGCGATGCCGACGCGCTGGCGCATGCCGTTCGACATGTCGGCGGCGAGCTTGTCCATCGCATCACCGAGGCCGACGCGGTCGAGATAGTAGGCGACGACATCGTCGCGCTCGGCCTTGGAGGCATGCGGATAGACACGATCGACGCCAAGCGTCACGTTCTCGCGCGCGGTCAGCCAGGGGAACAGCGAGGGCGCCTGAAACACCACCGCCCGATCCGGCCCAGCCGTCGCGACCTCGCGGCCGTCGAGAATGATGCCGCCCTCGGAAACCTCGTTCAGGCCCGCCGCCATCGACAGCACGGTCGATTTCCCGCAACCCGAATGGCCGATCAGCGAGATGAACTCGCCCTTCTTCACCTTGAGATCGAAGCGATCCACCACCGTCAGCGGCCCCTTCGGTGTCGGATAGATCTTCGAGAGCTGCGAGAACTCGAGGAACCGCTCCTCGCGGATCGACTGCGAGGCCTCGACCCAGGCTTTCGGCAGCTTGCTACGGCGCTTGTCGAGGGAAATCGGTTCGATGCCCGGCAACGCCAGCGCGGCATCCTGCCCCGCAGCGCGGTCGGCGGCGATGTCGAGCATGTACTTCGTCACTTCGGCACGCAGGGCCTTGAACGCCTCGGATTCGCCGATCTCGGCGATATCGCGCGGGCGTTGCAGATCGACACGAAATTCCCTGCCGAGCGTCGCACGTGGGCCGGGAAGCAGCGGGATGATCCGGTCGGCGAGCAGGATGGCCTCGTCGACATCGTTGGTGATGAGAACGACGGTCTTCTTCTCGGTTGCGCAGATCTGCTCGAACTCGCCCTGCAACTTGGCGCGGGTGAGCGCATCGAGCGCCGAGAGCGGCTCGTCGAGCAGCAGCACCTCGGGGCTCATCGCCAGAGCGCGGGCAACCGCGACGCGCTGGCGCATGCCGCCCGAAAGTTCGGCCGGCCGGCGCTCGGCCGCGTGTGACAGCCCGACCATATCGATATAGCGCGAAACACGGACAGCGCGCTCCGCCTTCGATTCCTTGCCGAACACCTGATCGACCGCCAGCGCGACATTGCCGCGCACCGTGAGCCACGGCATCAGCGAATAGGACTGGAACACGACCCCGCGTTCCGGCCCCGGCCCCTTGACCGGCTGACCGCGGAACAGGACCTCGCCGGCGTCGGGCGCGACGAGGCCCGCCATTGCCGAAATCAGCGTCGTCTTGCCAGTGCCGGAGAAGCCGACGATGGCGATGAACTCGCCTTCGGCCACCGAGAGATTGACGTCGGCCAGCACCTCCGTGCGCTGGGCGCCGTCGCCGTAGGTCTTGGTGACGCCCCGAAGTTCGAGAATGGGCTGGGCGTTCATGCGTTCCTCCTCACCGGTTCGACGAATAGGTGAAGGCGGATTGCAGCGCGTACATCAGCCGGTCGAGCAGGAAGCCGATGACGCCGATGGTGAGCACCGCCACCATGATCTTGGCGAGCGACTGCGAGGAGCCGTTCTGGAACTCGTCCCATACGAATTTTCCGAGGCCGGGATTCTGCGCGAGCATTTCGGCTGCGATCAGCACCATCCAGCCCACGCCCAGCGACAGCCGCAGACCGGTGAAGATCAGCGGCAGCGAGGAGGGCAGGATGAGCTTCGTCACCGTCCGCCAGGTCGGGAGCTGGAGCACGCGGCCGACATTGAGCAGATCCTTGTCGATCGAGGCGACGCCCAGCGAGGTGTTAATCAGCGTCGGCCAGAGCGAACACAGCGTCACGGTCACCGCCGAGATGACGAGCGACTTCGGAAAGGCGTCGGAAGGCGTGACGTAGAGCGCGGAGACGACCATCGTCACGATCGGCAGCCAGGCAAGCGGCGACACCGGCTTGAAGATCTGGATCAGCGGGTTCAAAGCGCCGTTCACGGTCTTCGAAAGGCCGCACATGATCCCGAGCGGCACCGCGAAGATCGTGGCGATGATGAAGCCGAGCGCCACCGTCTTCAGGCTGGTGACGATCTGGTCGATGTAGGTCGGCTTGCCGGTGTAGGAGCGGTGCTTCACATCCGCCGAACGACCTTCGGCCACGAGCTTGGCGTTGCGCTCGTCCTGCCGGGCGTAGAACTGCGCCTCCTTCACCCGTTCCGCCTTGTGGTCGGCATAGAGGTTGAGGGTCTGCGACCAGACCTGCGCCGGGCCGGGAATCGCGCCGAGCGAAGTCTGCACCCGCGGCGCGAACACCGCCCAGAGCGCGAGGAACGCGAGTATGCCGATCAGCGGCACGAAGAGCTGCTGCCAGAGCGCCCTGAGCTGATGGCGGGGGCTGTCGCCGGCCGCGATCTTCAGAAGCGGCACCACGAAGCCGAGGCCGACGACCCCGAGCGTGCCGCTGGCGCGGTTGAGCCAGTGATGGATGCGCTCGCGGCGCACGCGCCGGGCTTCATCCGCCTTGATATCCACGAGATCGCTGGCCATCGCCATGATTGAACTCCGGTCTTGCATGGAGAAAGGGGGCGCCACACCGGCGCCCGCCGGATCAGCCGCCGACGACGCTCGCGCCTTCGACCTTCTGCTGGCCCTTGAGGCCGATCTTCAGACTGTCGATGTAGGCGTTGGGCTTGCGGCCGTCGTAGGCGACCTTGTCGATGTTGTCAGAGGTCACGTCGCGATAGCCGTCGCTCTTCCAAGGGAAGTCGGCTTCCTTGGCCTTGCCGTCCTCGACGAGGAGCTTGGCGGCCTTGAGGTAGAGATCCGGCCGATAGACCTTCTTGGCCGTCTCGGCGTACCAGCCGTCGTCCTTGAACTCGGGAATCTGGCCCCAGCGGCGCATCTGGGTGAGATACCAGACGGCGTCCGAGTAGTAGGGGTAGGTCGCGAAATAGCGGAAGAAGACGTTGAAATCCGGCACCTGGCGCTTGTCGCCCTTCTCGTATTCGAAGGTGCCGGTCATCGAGTTGGCGATGACCGCCTTGTCGGCGCCGACGTATTCCGGCTTCGAGAGAATCTCGACTGCCTTCATACGGTTGGCGTTGCTGTTCTCGTCGAGCCAGATCGCTGCGCGGATCAATGCCTTGGTGAGCGCGAGCACTGTGTTCGGGTTCTTCCCGGCGAATTCGGCGGTGATGCCGAACACCTTCTCCGGGTTGTCCTTCCAGATCTCGTAGTCGGTAATCACCGGCACGCCGATGCCCTTGAACACCGCAGCCTGGTTCCACGGCTCGCCGACGCAATAGCCGTTGATCGTGCCGGCCTCGAGCGTCGCCGGCATCTGCGGCGGCGGCGTCACGGAAAGAAGCGCCTGCGCCTGCACGGTGCCCGTGACATCGGTCGGCGAATAGAAGCCCGGATGCACGCCACCGGCGGCGAGCCAGTAGCGCAGCTCGTAGTTATGGGTCGAGACCGGGAAGACCATGCCCATCTTGAAGGGTTTGCCCTCGCCGCGCAGCTTCTCGATCGCCGGCTTGAGCGCCTCGGCGGAAATCGGGTGAACCGGCTTGCCATCCGCGCCCTTGGGGATCGCCGGCTTCATCATCTCCCAGATGGCGTTGGACACCGTGATGGCGTTGCCGTTGAGATCCATCGAGAACGGGGTGACGATATGCGCCTTGGTGCCGAAGCCGATGGTCGCGGCGAGCGGCTGACCGGCGAGCATATGCGCGCCGTCAAGTTCGCCTGTGATGACGCGGTCGAGCAGCACCTTCCAGTTGGCCTGCGCCTCGAGCGTCACGAACAGGCCCTCGTCCTCGAAATAGCCGAGCTCCTTGGCGACCGCGAGCGGCGCCATGTCGGTGAGCTTGATGAAGCCGAACTTCAGCTCATCCTTTTCCACCTTGAGGCTGGCCGCGCGCGCCCTGCGCAACCCTGCCAGCGAGGCGAAGCCGAGTGCGCCGGCGCCCAGCAGGAAACGACGGCGATCCAGGGCCGGGAAAGCGGTTGTGGATGCAAGTTGCCGGCGGACGGAAATCTGGCGCGTGGACATGGGGAACCCCTCGATCTGGTTGAGATGACATCCACGGAACGAGGAACGAAGGCCCTCCCGGACTCCGGCTGCAGCGCCGGTCCCGCTTCAAAAGCGATGATCCGTGAATGAAAAAGGCCCTCGTTGGCCAATCAGGTTTATAGCAACCCATGTGCCAAATGCCGGAACAGACGCATTCTGGCTCATATTGCGACGAATTGTCCCCGAAAGCATGAATTTGGCCGCTTTGCGGGTCCGCACCCACGCGCCAGACTCTGACGCGGAAACGACCGGCTGCATATTGTTGCGCCGCACAATGCTCAATTTGTAGGCAGGCCGTCAGCCGCCGGCGGCGTCGAAGAAGCCGAATCGTGGCAGCCGAACATCGCCAAGCGTCCCTGGAACAACGACCCCGGCGGCCCGCTCGGCCGCCTTGGGCCGGTCATCCGCGAGCGGGGCCGAAATCGCCCGCACGCGCAGCGCTTCGCGCAGGAGATCGGGCCGGAACGCGGCACGGATCCGCGCCACATCGCCCTGTCCGGTGCCGATCTGGCCCCAACGGCGCATCTGGCCCAGGAACCATTCCGCGTCGCTCTTCCAGGGGAAATTCGCCAGATCGGCGGCATAGGTCAGGAACCGCCCGTCGCCATCAAGGCGACCGTCGAGCGAGGGAAGCAGATCCTCGGGCGGCAGATCGATGAGGTCCGGCGCGGAAAGCAGGTCGATCAGCTCCGTCCGGTTGGCGGCGTCCTCGCACCAGAAGGCCGCATCGAGCATCGCCTGGAGCAGGACGGCGATCCGTTCGGACTGCCGGAGCGCCCAATCCTCCCGCACCGCGAGAACCTTTTCCGGGCTCGCCCGCCAGATCGCGGCCTTGGTCAGCACGATGGTGCCGGCCGCGCGGCGACAGGCCACGGAATTCCACGGCTCGCCAACACAGAAGCCGTCGATCCGCCGGCTTGCCAGCGCATCCGGCATGAAGGGCGGCGGCAGGATCGCGATCTCGATATCGCGATCGGGATCGATGCCGCAGGCCGCGAGCCAATAGCGCAATTCGTAATTATGCGCCGAATAGGGATGGACGACGCCGAAGGTCAGCCGTTCCTTCCCGGCCGCCACGCGGTCAGCAATGACCGTGCACAGCGCATCCCCCAGCGCCACCGGTTCCGCCGGGAATTGCGTCACGCCGGCTGCGCGAAGGGCCTCCGCCAGTTCGGCGGAAAAGGTGATGGCATTCCCGCCCGTGCCGAGCGCCATCGGCGCGGTCAGCGGCGTATCGAGCGGAGCGAGCCCGAGCGCAGCGGCAACCGGCATCGGCGCGAGGAGGTGGGCCGCATCGAGATGGCCGATGGCGAGGCGGTCGCGGATATTTGCCCATGAAGTTTCGCGGACCAGTTCCAGATCGAGGCCGCGCGCGGCGGCGAACCCCTTGCGGGCGGCGACAATCGGGATCGCAGCATCCATCAACGGGATGAAGCCGAGGCGCAGGGGCATGAGGGGGGGATTCAAGGTTCGTCTCCCGTCGGTTTTTCGCCCAGCAGAAGCTCGGCGCTGGCGACGAGCGCGCGGGCAATATCGCCCATCTTCTGGCTCTGCTGCATGGCAGTGCGGCGGAGAAGGTGATGCGCCTCGTCCTCGCTGAGCCCGCGCGTGCGGATCAGGATCGCCTTGGCGCGGTCGATGACCTTGCGATCTTCCAGCGCGCGACGGGTGTCCTCCAGTTCGGACCGCAGGCGCGAATAGGCATTGAACCGCGCGACCGCCATGTCGAGGATGGATTTGACGCGGTCCTGTCGCAGCCCGTCCACCACATAGGCCGAGACACCCGCCTCGATGGCCGAGGCCATCATCCCGGTATCCGAGCGGTCGACGAACATCGCGATGGGGCGATCGACGACCCGGCTCATTTGGAGGACATGTTCGAGCTGGTCGCGGTTCGGGTTCTCGAGGTCGATGACGATGACGTCCGGCGCGGTCTCGGCGATGCGGCGCACAATGCCGTTCATATCCGAAACGATGCTGACACGCGTGTGGCCGGCCTCGCGCAGCCCTGCCTCGATGATCGCCGCCCGGATGCGGTTCTCGTCAAGGATCAAGATGGAAAGGTCCGAGCGCATCGCTATCCGCAGCATGGTTGCGATGAACGCAGAAGCAAATCTGATGCCGGTCGGACGCCGGAAACCTCAAGAACCAGGCTGGGACAAGCCAGCCTGATTCGTTGTCATGGCGCCGGGGGCGCGGTTATTTCGCAGTGATAACCTTCATGACGAGCTTGTCGTTCATACGGACCGGCCCATCTTCCTTGGCGCCGAGCGAATATTCGAAGATACCGGTTTTCGTCCCACCTGCTTCGGAATGCAGCATCAGCATCAGCTTGTCTCCGGATTTCACAGGTTCGGTGAGAATCGCAACGACGTCAGTATTCACGCCCTTGCGCAGAGGCGCGTGGCCGACAACAGGGCCGGGCTTCATCCCATCGGTGCGATGAACAACCAGCCAGCCGTTCTCGCCCGCGACAATCTTCGAGGTGATGACAGTGCCGGAGGATACATCCTGATCCTCGCCGGCGACAGACAAGGTTTCAGCGTGCGCGAAGGCAGTTGAAAACATGATTGCCGCGAGTGTCGGCAGGAACATTTTTTTGGGGGCTGTATTTTTCACGGAGTTTCTCCTTGGTGCTGAGTATATCGGTCGTCCTCGACCATTGCCGACGGACGCGGCACGTGCAGCGCCGCAATAGGTAAACGCTCCGTTTTCGGGTTTGGATGCTGCGTCATCGATCACAATGATTTGGCTGTCGTGTCGTGATCGATATCCGGGGTTGCTGCGTACAAGCTCGGCAGGGGGCGAGACTGTGCGCATCAACACCCCTATTTTGTTTTGAAACACGCTTCCCTTTTGCCCATTCACCCGCCAGAACACAGCATACACATCCATCAAAGGATCGGGACAATGGATCTAGGCATCAAGGGCAAGGTGGCGCTGGTCACCGCCTCTTCGGGCGGGCTTGGCGCCGCCATCGCGCGCACGCTGGCAGCCGAAGGCGCGAAAGTCGCGATCACCGGCACCAACCGCGACAAGCTCGACAAGACCGAGGCGGCCATCAAGGCCGCCGGCGGCACCGTCATCAGCCTCGTCTGGGATCTTGGCGACCTCGCCCTGATCGAACCCTCCATCGCCCGGATCGAGAAGGAACTCGGCCAGATCGACATTCTCGTCAACAATACCGGCGGCCCGCCGCCCTCGCCCGCCGCCGGGCAGGCGCAAGATGTCTGGACGAAGCACTTCAATTCGATGGTGCTTTCCGTCATCGCGATCACCGACCGCGTGTTGCCGGGAATGCGCGCGCGCAAATGGGGGCGGGTTCTGACCTCGACCTCGATGGGCACCATCGTGCCGATCCCCAACCTCGGCGTCTCCAATACCTTGCGCGCGAGCCTCGTCGGCTGGTCGAAGACCGTCTCGCGCGAGGTCGCCAAGGAGGGCGTGACCGTCAATGTGATCTCGCCGGGCCGCATCCTGACCGACCGCATCTACCAGATCGACGGCGCGGCCGCGAAGCGCGAAGGCAAGACGATCGAGGAGGTCGCCGCCGCCTCGCAGGCGACTATTCCGGCAGGGCGCTACGGCGATCCGCAGGAATTCGCCGATGTCGCGACCTTCCTCTGCTCCGCGCGCGCCTCCTACGTCACCGGCTCGAATGTCCGGGTCGATGGCGGCGTCATTCCGAACGTCTGAGATTTCCACGAAGAAAGACCTCCATGACCATCGAATTCAAGACCCCCGAGGTCGCCCCGCTCTCCGCCGACCTCAAGGCGATGCTCTCGGGCATCACCACCGCGACGCTGACGACGATCCTCCTCAAGAAGGGCCTGCGCAACGTCTGGCTGCGCGGCGCACGGCCGATCCGAGCCGGGCAGCCGCGCCTCGTCGGCCGCGCCTTCACGCTGCGCTTCGTGCCGGCGCGCGAGGATCTCGCGACACCGGAGAGCTGGTCCTCGCCGATCTCGACGCGCGGCGCCATTGAAGCGATGCCGGATGGCGTGATCGCGGTGGTCGATTCGATGGGCGTGAAGGATGCCGGCATCTTCGGCGATATCCTCTGCGCGCGCATGAAGAAGCGGAACGTCACGGCGCTCATCACCGACGGCGTCGTCCGCGATCTCGCCGGCGTGCTCGGCACCGGCCTGCCGGTCTGGTGTGATGGCGCGGCGGCGCCGCCCTCGGTCGCCGGGCTGACCTTCGTTGACTGGCAATTGCCCATCGGTTGCGGCGGCGTCGCGGTATTCCCCAACGATGTCATTGTCGCGGATGACGATGGTGCGGTGCTGATCCCGCAGGCGATCGTCGAGGAGGTCGCGAAGCTCGGCGTCGAACAGGAGCGCATGGAAGGCTGGATCATGGGCGAAGTCGAGAAGGGGCTGCCGCTTCCAGGCCTCTACCCGATGAACGCTGAAACCAAGGCCCGCTACGAGGCATCGAAGAAATGAGCGCAAGCATCAAGGCTTACACAGGCGTCTTCCCGATTGCGCCGACGCCGTTCCTTCCCGAAGGAACCGTGGATTGGGCGAGCGTCGACCGCCTGTTCGATTTCTACGGTCGGATCGGCGCCGATGGCGTCACCGTTCTCGGCATCATGGGCGAAGCGCCGAAGCTTGAGCCACATGAATCGCTCGAAATCCTCAAGCGCGCGGTGAATATCCTCGGCAAGCCGGTGATCGTCGGCGTTTCCGCGCCGGGTTTTGCCGCCATGCGCAGCCTCGCGCGCGAAGCGATGGACGCGGGCGCAGCCTCCGTGATGATCGCACCGCCGAACACCCTGCGCACCGATGACCAGATCACCGGCTACTACGCACAGGCGGTGGAAGCCATCGGCGCGGACGTGCCGTTCGTCATCCAGGATTATCCGCTGATCACCTCGGTACAGATGACGCCGGGCGTGATCCGCAAGATTGTCACCGACAATGCCTCCTGCGTGATGCTCAAGGCCGAGGACTGGCCGGGGCTTGAGAAGATCTCGCTGCTGCGCAAATGGCAGAAGGAAGGATCGCTGCGCGATCTCGCGATCATGACCGCGAACGGCGGCCTGTTCCTCGATTTCGAGATGGAGCGCGGCGCGGACGGCTCCAACACCGGCTACGCCTTCCCGGAAATGCTGATCGATGTCGTGGCGTTCGCGAAGGCTGGTAACCGCGACGCGGCGCATGACCTCTTCGATGCCCATCTGCCGCTCTTGCGTTACGAGCAGCAGCCGGGCGTGGGGCTCGCGGTTCGGAAATACGTGATGATGAAACGCGGTATCCTCGCCTCGGACGCGCAACGCAAGCCGGGCGGCACGCTTTCGGCAACCGCGCGGGCGGAGGTGGATTATCTGCTCGCGCGGCTTGCGAAAACCGACCCACGCGCCGCTCTTTGATGCCAGCACGTCACTCCGCGTCCGGCTGCTTCTCCGGCCGGGCGGCGTCGAACGCCGGCAGGGCGAGGCACGCCTCGTTGATGGTGACGAGGCGGTCGAGCCCCTTCGTCGAGCCGCCCCAGCGATTGAGGTTATACATCTGCGGCACGAGGCAGAGATCGGCCAGCGTCGGCGTGTCGCCGAAGCAATAGCGCCCACCGGGCGGCAAAAGCGCCTGAAACGCCGCAAGACCGGATTCCATCCAGTGGTTCATCCAGACGACGAAATCCTCCTGGCTGTGACCAAGCTTTTCCTTGAGATAGGCGCCAACGCGGGAATTGTTGACCGGGTGGATGTCGCAAGCAATCACTTGCGCCGCCGCGCGGATGCGGGCGCGCATCGCCGCGTCACCGGGTAGAAGGCGCGGCTCGGGGATTGTCTCTTCCAGGTATTCGATGATCGCCAGCGATTGTACGAGCGGCTGGGCGCCGTCGCCGAGATCGAGCGCCGGCACGGTGCGGTTGGGGTTGATCCGGGTAAAGGCCTCGGATTTCTGCTGCCCGCCGTCCTTCACGAGGTGGACGGCATGCTGCTCCACCTTTACGCCCTTGAGATGAAGCGCGATCCGCACGCGATAGGCGGCGGAGGAGCGATAATAGGTGTAGAGCGTCAGGGCCAAGACAGCGCCTCCTGCGGGGTTTGCGGGCGAGGTTCGGCCCCGCCCGCTGCGCTGTCAAGACGACTTTACTCCGCCGCGACGGTCTTCAAAACGCCGCGCCGGATCTGGTCCTCTTCGATCGATTCGAACAGGGCGCGGAAATTGCCCTCGCCGAAGCCGTCATCCCCCTTGCGCTGGATGAACTCGAAGAAAATCGGCCCGATCACCGTCTTGGAGAAGATCTGGAGCAGGATGCGGGTCTCGCCGCCGCCGACGACGCCTTCGCCGTCGATCAGGATGCCGTGCTTGCGCATGGCGTCGAGCGGCTCCTGATGGCCGTGCACACGCTCGCGGCTCATGTCGTAGTACGTGTCCGGCGGTCCCGGCATGAAACGGATGCCATTGTCGGAAAGCCTGTCGGTCGAGGCATAGATGTCCTCGGTCGCGACCGCGATGTGCTGGATGCCCTCGCCCTTGTATTTCTTCAGGTATTCCTCGATCTGGCTGTGCTCGTCCGCGCTCTCGTTGATGGGAATGCGGATGCGGCCACAGGGTGAGGTCAGCGCGCGCGAGTAAAGCCCGGTCAGCTTGCCCTCGATATCGAAGAAGCGGATCTGCCGGAAATTGAACAGGCGGATGTAGAAATCCGACCACTTGTCCATGTTGCCGCGGAAGACGTTATGGGTGAGGTGGTCGAGATAATAGAAGCCGAAGCCTTCCGGCTTCGGATCGACCGGGCCGAGCCAGCGGAACTCGTCGTTCGAATAGACCGAGCCCTTCGCGCCGTAGCGGTCGACGAAATAAAGCAGCGAACCGCCGATGCCCTTGATCGCCGGCACGTCGAACACCTTGCCCGGCCCGTCATAGGGCTCGGCGCCCATCTTCACGGCGTGCTCGAACGCCTGCTTCGCATCGACGACACGCCAGGCCATCGAGGGCGCGCAGGGGCCGTGCTCGGCGACGAAGCGCGCGGCGAAGCTCTCCGGATCGGCGTTGAGGATGTAATTGATATCCCCCTGCCGGTAGACGTAGATCGACTTCTTCCTGTGCCGCGCGACCGGGCGGAAGCCCATCATCTGGAACAGGACCGCCAGTTTCTCCGGGTTTGGATGCGCGAATTCGACGAATTCGAAGCCATCGGTGCCGGCCGGGTTATCGGCCGAGATCGTCGCCGGCGGCGCATCATGCGGAAAAGGACCCATTGTGTTCTCCCTGAACAGCTCTTCTAAATCGAGAATAGCGCGGGGACCTCGCATGAAGTGCGCAAAATCAGCGGCGACGAACGGAGCCTTCGCGTGATTCTTGCGTTTTGATCTCGATCAATGCATGTTTTACGCATGGACCAATTCGACCTCCGCATTCTCGACGCGCTCCAGCGCGACGGACGCCTCACCAACAACGATCTCGCCGAGCGGGTCGGGCTTTCCGCCTCGCAATGCTCGCGCCGCCGGGCTCAGCTTGAGGCGGACGGGCTGATCCGCGCCTATCACGCCGCGCTCGACCCGGAAGCGCTCGGCTTCAAGGTGCAGGCTTTCGTGCAGGTGACGCTGGCGACGCATTCGCCCGACAATTCGCGGCGCTTCCAGACCCTGATCGAAGGTGTTGACGCAGTGCAGGAAGCCTTCTCGGTGACGGGCGAGGCGGATTATCTCATCAAGGTCATCGTCGAGGACCTGCCGGCGCTGGCGAAACTGCTCAACGAGGTGTTCCTGCCGCACGAGAGCGTCGCGCACGTGCGCTCCTCGATCGCGCTGACCTCGCTGAAGGACAGCCGCATCCTGCCGATCGCCACGGGCGGGCGCCGGCGGTGAAGGCCACCGGAAAGACCCGGCGCGCGACTTCCTTTTGCCGCGATTCACGATAGATATGGGGCGTCCCGTGGCCCAATTCCCGCGCTGCGGAAAGGAAGGATTTCCCGATGCGATCCAGTTCGTTCCAGCGGCTCCTCGTGCTCGCGATCGGCGCGGTTTCGGTGCTCGCCCTTGCGCTGGACCTGTCCGGAATGAACACGCAGGTGCCGCTCTACGTCTCTGTCGCGGGCCTCGTCCTTGCCGGCTGGATGCTGGTGCCGATCCGCACCGGCGCCTTCGCCCGGTTCTTCCTCGTCTTCTACAGCCTCGGCTATCTCGGCCTCGTGCTGCTGTTCCTTGCCCAGCCGATCCTGCCGGGCTGGCTCGCGGCTATCATCCCGCCGCCGCTGACCGGCTTCACCGCCGCCGCTTTCGGCATTCTGGTGCTTGTGCTGGCGCGAATCCCGGTGATCGGCTCGATCTTTGCGATCGCAGACCCTTATTTCGAGACAAATGACCGCAGGCCGCTTCAGGTGCCGCTGTTCGGCTCGATGATGGTGCGCGAAAAATGGGTGGCCTATATCATCCTCGGCATCATCATCCTGATCAATCTCGCGCAGGTCGGCATTTCCGTTCGGCTCAGCTACTGGAGCCGCGACTGGCTGGATTCGATCCAGAACAAGAACGCGCCCGAATTCTGGCGCCTGCTGTTCTGGGTCTGGGTGCCGTGGGTGGCAGTGCTGATCGCCTCCAACGTCATTGAATTCCTGCTGCTGTCCGTCTTCAAGATCCGCTGGCGCGAGTGGACCACGCTGCGGCTGATCGGCCGCTGGCTCGATGGCGGCACGCATTACCGGCTGCAGTTCAACGGCGGCGCGGTCGACAACCCGGACCAGCGCATTCAGGAAGACGTCAACAAATACATCAACACTACCTATTCGCTGACGATCACAATGATCCAGCAGGTCTCGACGCTGATCTCGTTCTCGGTAATCCTCTGGGGGTTGTCGTCCGCGCTGACCCTGCCGGGCACCACGACCAAGGTGCCGGGCCTGCTGTTCTGGATGTCGCTGATCTATGCCGCGCTGGGAACGGTTGTTGCCCATCTCATCGGGCGACGGCTCATTCCGCTCAATTTCCAGCAGGAGCAATACGAGGCGAACTTCCGTTTCGGCCTCGCACGCCTGCGCGAGTACGCGGAGCCCGTCGCCCTTCTCGGCGGCGAGACGGCCGAGAAGCAGAAGCTGGGGTCGCGGTTCCGGTCGGTCATCACGAATTTCTTTGCCATTGTCAGCGTCCAGAAATGGCTGACGGCCTTCACCCAGCTTTACGGCTCGTCCAACAGCGTCATCCCCTACGTCGTCGCCGCACCGTTCTATTTCGCCGGTCAGATCACGCTCGGCGTCCTGAACCAGACGGCCGGCGCCTTCAGCCGCGTCGATGCCGCCCTCTCGTTCTTCATCGACCGCTACGCGACCCTCGCCGATTACAAGGCGGTGGTCGATCGTCTGACGAGCTTTGACCAGTCGATCAATTCCGCCATCGAGCGCCGCGAGACCTCGCAAATCGAGCGGCAGGGCGTCGCGAGAGGCGATCTGCACATTCCCTCCCTCTCGCTCGCGCTGCCGGAAGGCCGCGCCATCGCGCATGTCTCCGATCTCACCTTCCGCAAGGGTGAGCGCACGCTGCTCGTCGGCCCCTCGGGCTCGGGGAAATCGACGCTGTTCCGCGCCATCGCCGGCATCTGGCCGTTCGGTTCGGGACGGATCGAGCAGCCCGAAGGCCGCTCGGTGATGTTGCTGCCGCAGCGACCCTATATCCCGATCGGCACGCTGCGCGGCGCCGTGAACTATCCCTCGCTGGAGGGCACGCACCCGGATGACGACATCCGCCGGGCGCTCGAAGCTGTCGGCCTGTCGATGCTCGCCGGCCGCCTCGACGAGGAAGCGAACTGGTCGCAGATGCTCTCGGGCGGCGAGCAGCAGCGCCTCGCCATCGCCCGCGCATTGCTGGCGAAGCCGGACTGGCTGTTCCTCGACGAAGCGACCTCGGCGCTCGACGAGCCGCTGGAGGACCGCGTCTATCGTGCCATCCACGACCTGCTGCCGGCGACGACGATCGTCTCGATCGGCCATCGCTCCAGCCTGATCAACAATCACGACCGGCGCATCGAGATGCGGATGGGCGAGGACAACCTCTTCGCGGTGGTCGACGCGCCGGTGAAGGCCTGAGCGGGCTCGCCCCTCACCCGATATTTCAGGCGCTTTTCGCGAGGCGGGATGGCGTGCGTGTCGCCAGCGCCTCGGCGAGGCGATCGTTAAGCGGGTTCTCGGCGCCGAAGGCGTAATCCGGCGCGTTGACGAGCACGCGCGTCGCCCCCTTCGCCACCAGCCGGTCGGAGAGCGTGGCGACCTGGGCCTTGCCGGCGAGCAGCACGAGCCGCTTCTCCTCGCTGATGAGGATTTCCGCGCCATCCGAGGCGAGCGAGGCCAGAAAGGCCTCATCGAGCGGCTCGCCGAGATAGGCACGAAGCTCGCGTTTTTCGCGCGCTTCTTCCTCGGCATGGATGCGCGCCAGCACAAGCCGCGCCATCTCGCGAGCCTCGTCCGACCAATCGGCGTGCAGCGAGGCGACGAGATTGGCTTCCGATTTCAGCATCGTGCCATCGTCGAGCACCTTCAGCGCATTGGCGGCCAAGGTCGAGCCGGTGGTGGTGATATCGACGACGATATCCGCCGTACCCGCCGCCGGCGCGCCCTCGGTCGCCCCGAGGCTCTCGACGATGCGGTAATCGGCGATGCCGTGCTTCTTGAAGAAGCGCCGCGTGAGATTGACGTATTTGGTCGCGACCCGCAGGCGCCGCGCCTGCTTGTGCCGGAAATCGGCCGCGACCTCCTCGATGTCGGCCATCTCGTGCACGTCGATCCAGGCTTCCGGCACGGCGACGACGACATTGGCAAAGCCGAAGCCGAGCGGCGCCAGCATCTCGACCTTCGAGGCAGGATCGGCGAGCGACTCATGGATGAGATCGGCGCCCGTGACGCCGAAATGCACCGCGCCGCGCGCGAGTTCGCCGGCGATCTCGGACGCGGACAGAAAGGCGATCTCGATGCCCTCGATGCCCTTGACGGTGCCGCGATAATCGCGCGCGCCGCGCGGCTGGACGATGTTGAGCCCGGCGCGCGAAAAGAACGCGAAGGCGTTTTCCTGCAGCCGCCCCTTGGAGGGAATGCCGATGGTGAGCACGGGCTTGCTCATGCTGCGCCTCCGTTCAGGCGATCGACCCAGATCGCGGCGCCGATGCCCGGCACATCGCGCCCGAGGCGCTCGAACAACCGGTCGTAGCGCCCGCCGCCGACAAGCGGCCGTTCGGCATCGGCACTGCGGCGGATGTCGAACACGAAGCCGGAATAGTAATCCATGTTGCGGGCAAAGCCGGCAGAGGCCTTCATCCGCGCGAGCGGCAGCCCGCGCGCGTCCATGAAACCGGTGCGCTCTTCGAACCGGTCGATGGCCACGCCGAGATCGAGCGAGGCTTCGCCGGCGAGCGCCCGCAGCGCACCCGCGACTTCATCCGGATCGCCGGTGATGGCGAGGAAGCGTCGCAGGATCGTGGCCTGCTCGGAACCGAGCGCCTGGCTCTCCTCATGCGCGCGCTTGAGGAAGCGGCCGGCGATATCCTCCGCCGTGCGCCCGCCCGTCGCGGTGATGCCGGCCATCGAGAGAAGGTCCTTCACGAAGGCCTTCGCTTCATCCGGGTCCGCGCCCTTGAGCGCGTCGAGCACACCGGAATAGCGCGCGAGGCCGCGCGGTTCGGCCTTGCGGGCCTCCATCTTCGCCGGATCGACCAGCGTGTCGATGCGCCCCTCGCCGAGCGCCAGCGCGAGCCGGCGGCGCGTTGCGGCGTCGATGGCCAGCGCTTCGAGCAGCGCCGAGAACAGCCCGAGATCACCGATGTTGATCGCCAGCGCATCCTCGCCCGCGATTTCCGCGACGGCGTGGTAGCTCTCGGCCAGGATATCGGCATCCGCCGCCTCACGGTCGGTGCGGCCGATGGACTCGAGGCTCACCTGCACGAATTCGCCGCTCTCGCCGGGGCGATGGCGGAACACCGGCCCGCAATAAACCTGATCCACCCGACGGCCGACCACGCCGGCCTTGAGATAGTCCAGCGCGGCGGGAATGGTGAATTCGGGCCGCAGGCACAGTTCCGCGCCGTCCTCGTCCGAGGTGATGAACAGGCGGCGGCGGATATCCTCGCCCGAGAGTTCGAGGAACGGATCGGCGGGCTGGAGCACCGGCACATCGGCGCGATGGAAGCCGGCGCGCATGAACCGCGAAACGAGGCCCGCCCCGTCCGCTCCCGCACCCGTGGCACGCGCCTGCGCCGCCTTCCCGCTTCTCTCGCTCATTTCAGCCTCGATACTCCCGGCATTGTAGGGCCAGCCGATACCATCCCGCGCACGAAAGCGCGAGGGAAAAGCCGATTCGGGCTTAATGGTTTAGTGCTCAGCGATGCTTGGCCAGCACGCCGCGGACGGCCTCGACGACACCGGAAACCGGCACCGCAAACTGCGCCTCGGCCTGCTGGCGAAGGTATTCCTCGCGATCCTTGATCGAGGTCAGCGTCGCGCCGAGGATGAGGTCCTTGACCTGCACCTCGCCGTTCTCGCGCTCGTTGGAGCCCTGGATGATCGCCACGCGCGCGTTGCGACGGTCGGCGTATTTCATCTGCGCCTTCATGCCGGCGGAGCCGAGGTAAAGCTCGGCGCGGATGCCGGCGTTGCGCAGATCGGCGACGATCTTCTGGTAGCTCGCCATCGCCTCGGGCGTTTTATCCATCGCCAGCACGATAACAGGGCCTTCGGGGGCTTCGGTCGAGACCTTGCCGAGCGCCTGAAGCGCGGCGAGCAGGCGCGAAACGCCGATCGAGAAGCCGGTCGCGGGGACGGGTTCATCGAGAAAGCGCGAAACGAGGCCATCATAGCGCCCGCCGCCGCCGACCGAGCCGAAGCGGACGGGGCGGCCATCCTCGTCCTTCACCTCGAACAGCAGCTCGGCCTCATAGACAGGGCCGGTGTAATATTCGAGGCCACGGACGACGGAGGGGTCGAAAACTATCTGCGAGTCGTATCCAGCTGTAACACACAACTCGTAGAGTTGTTCTACTTCATCAAGACCTTCTCTCCATAGTTCGCTCTCTCCCACCAATTTTTCGAACAAGCTTCGCAGACTTCGAATAATCGACCTTGATCGAGTTCGTTGCCAATCAGAGTTGGAACCTGCCCCGAGCGCCTCAAGCTGAGCCTGACCTTGCGCAATTTCATTGTTATTTTGAAGCAGTAAATCCGCAAGCTCTACGGAACGAAGAAATGAGGCAATGACATCAATGTGCTGAGGCTGGAGTCCGGCCCCCTTCGTGAAATCCCCGCTTTCATCCTTGCGACCTTCGCCAAGAAGTAGCTTCACACCCTCGATGCCGAACTTATCCAGCTTATCAATCGCGCGGAGCACGATCAGCCTGCGCGCGGCGTTTTCTTCGCCGCCGAGGCCGATGGCCTCCATCACGCCATCGAGAATCTTGCGATTGTTGACCTTGATGACGTAGCTGCCGCGCGGAATACCCAGCGCCTCAAGCGTATCCGCCGCCATCATGCAGATCTCGGCATCCGCCGCGACCGAGGCCGAGCCCACCGTATCGGCATCGAACTGCATGAACTGGCGGAAGCGGCCCGGCCCCGGCTTTTCGTTGCGGAACACCCAGCCGGCGCGATAGCTGCGATAGGGCTTGGGCAGATTCTGCCAGTTTTCCGCGCAATAGCGCGCGAGCGGGGCGGTGAGATCGTAGCGCAGGCTCATCCACTGCTCGTCGTCGTCGCGCAGCGAGAAGACGCCGGCGTTCGGCCGATCCTGATCCGGCAGGAACTTGCCCAGGGCATCGGTATATTCGAGGAACGGCGTTTCGACCGCATCGAACCCGTAGCGGTGATAGACCTCGCGGATCACCTTCATCATCGCTTCGGTGGCGGCGATATCGGCAGCGTTGCGGTCCTGAAGGCCGCGCGGCTTGCGCGCCTCGGTGCGGGCGGGTTTCGTCTCGGTCATGGGCTGTCTCTCGGCCTGAAGGCGTTCGCCCGCCTTTAGAGCATTTTCCGATCAAGTGGATACCGGTTGATCGAAGAAAATGCGTCAAATTCAAAATCTAGAGCGGAATTTGACCTGAGTGCATCAGATCAAATTCCGCTCTAGCCGCTGGACCGCCGCTTGTCACGCATCGCGCGATCTGAGCACGAGGTAGATGTCGAGCAGTTCCTCGATGTCATCATCGTTGGGCGGGCGGCCATGCGCGGCATCGAAGCGCGCAGCGATCTCGCGGTTGGCGAGCAGCATGGTGATCGCATCGCGCGGCGGGTTGCCGTCCTCGGCGCGCGCCTCTTCGGGGGTGAGCGTGACGCCGAAACGCGCGAAAAGCGCCGCCAGCAAATGCGCCTTGGCCATGCTGCCTCCTGCTCCGGTCGCCGGGCTCCGTTGCCCGGCGACGTCAGGATAACACAGCGGGTTAAAGAAACCCTCGCGCTTTTTTCAAGGCACCTCTGCTCAGGCGATGGCGCGGATGAGCTTCGTCATCTTGTCGACGGTCTCGTCGATCTGCGCTTCCGAGATGATCAGCGGCGGGGTGAGCGCCAGCGTATCGCCCGTGCTGCGCACCATGAAGCCGTAATCCTCGAAGGCCTTGTGCATGCCGCCGTAGGCGCGCTTGCCGTAGGCATCGGGGATCGAGGCGAGGTCGATCGCCGCCGTGAGGCCGACGGTGCGGATGTCGAGCACGTTCGGCAGGCCCTTGAGCGACATGATCGCATCGGCCCAGATGGGTTCGAGCTTCTTGGAACGGGCGAAAAGGTCCTCGTCGCGGTAGAGGTCGAGCGTCGCGACACCGGCGGCGCAAGCGAGCGGATGCGCCGAATAGGTGTAGCCGTGGAAGAACTCCACCATATGCTCCGGGCCCTTCATGAAGGCATCGTGGATGTGCTTGCGGGCAATGACGCCGCCCATCGGCACGGTGCCCGAGGTCACGCCCTTGGCGAAGGTCATGAAATCCGGCACCACGCCATAGCGCTCGGCGGCGAAGGCGTGGCCGAGACGGCCGAAGCCGGTGATGACCTCGTCGAAGATCAGCAGGATGCCGTATTTGTCGCAGATGTCGCGCAGGCGCTTGAGATAGCCCTTCGGCGTCGGCAGCACGCCGGTCGAGCCCGCCATCGGCTCGACGATCACGGCGGCGATAGTCGAGGGATCATGCAGCGCGACGATACCTTCGAGCGCGTCGGCGAAATGCGCGCCGTACTCCGGCTCACCCTTGGTGAAGGCCTGCTTCTCGCGGTCATAGGTATGGGGCAGGTGGTCGACGCCCGGCAGCAGCGCCGGCGCATAGGCCTTGCGGTTAGGCGAGATGCCGCCGACCGAAATGCCGCCGAAGCCGATGCCGTGGTAGCCGCGTTCGCGGCCGATGAAACGGAAGCGGTTCGATTCCCCCTTCGCGTGCCAGTAGCCGAGCGCCATCTTCAGAGCGGTATCGACGGCCTCGGACCCGGAGTTGACGAAGAAGACGTGGTCGAGATCGCCCGGTGCCATGTCGGCGATGCGCGAGGCGAGCTGGAAACCGAGCGGATGCGCGAACTGGAACGGCGGCGCGTAATCGAGCGTCTCCGCCTGGGCCTGAATCGCCGCGACAATGGAATCGCGGTTGTGCCCAGCGTTGCAGCACCAGAGGCCGGCGGTCGTATCCATGATCGCGCGGCCGTCGTTGGTGTAATAATGCATGTCCTTCGAATGCGAGACGATGCGCGGCGCTTTCTTGAACGAGCGGTTCGCGGTGAAGGGCAGCCAGAAGGCTTCGAGATCGTTCGGCTGCGATTGCGTCGTGACGGGACGCGCACCGGATTTCGACATGACAGTTCTCCCGAAAAACGGGGCGCAATCATGTGCTCGATCTTGCAGCGGCGCCCGTGGATCAGGCCAGAATACGCCGGCGATATCCGGAAACAACCCCCGATTCTCCAAGCAAGGTAGTGAAAGACACTACGCGGAGCCGCTGCGGGATCACTTTACCACGTCGTATCCGGCATCCTCGATCGCGGCCTCGAAGCGGTCCTGCGGCGCCGTCGCCTCAGCGACGCGGACGCGCTTGCCGGCAAGATCGACCTCGACGCGGGCGCCGGGGTCGACGCGCTTGAGCGCCGTCTCCACCGTCGACACGCATTTCTGGCACCCCATGCCCTCGACCTTGATTTCCAACGCGGTTCCCATCGTCATGCTCCTGACTTTCGAATTCGACGCCTTTTCCGGTCAATCGGTATCACCCTGATCGAAAAATGCCCTAGCTGCGGTCAACCGGCGCTGCACTGGTGTGCCCGCCGACGCTGGAGGAAACGATCGCGCCATCCGGATCCATTTCAAGAAAAGCCAGATCCGGCTCCTCGCATACCGCTTCCGCCTCGATTTCAACGAGATAGTGCCGGTCGGCCAGACCGGCAACCTCCACATAGGTCGCCGCGACAAGATGACCGGCCAATCGGCGGTCGCGCACCGAGCGGTAGATGGCCGCACCGCCCGGCACCACCGAATAGGCCGTGATCCGGACAAGATCGGTAAGCGACATACCGGCCTCGATCAGGATCGCGGTGATATTGTCCCAGATCTGCTCGCACTGGGCCTGAAACCCCTCGGCGATCGTCCCGTCGACCGTCACGCCCACCTGACCCGCGATCACCAGTCGCCGCGCCCGCGCCGAATGGACGACGCCATGCGCATACCGCGAGGCTGGCGGGGCGATCGAAAGCGGCGTGATCGGCTTCGGCATGAATTTTCACCTTTGAGGCCGGCGACTTCGCGGCAGGGTTGCGGCAGGAATGCAGGTTGCAGCGCCGGGAGTTCGTCGGTCGCCCCTGGCGGCGCAGGCGGCGGCTAAACTAGCCGGAAGAAACCGCGCCGAACAGGGCGATTTCCACAACTCGTTGCCCCCTTTGGCTCTCGTCAAGCGAGGCCCGATTCATTTAGGTTAACAAAAGTGATTCGCTGTCCTCCCTGATCAATTGGCGCCGAAGAAAACATGCGTTTCAGACATATCCTCGCCGTCAGTTCTCTTGCCGCAGCCGCGGCGGGCGCGACGTTCGCCGCCCATCAGATGAACCAGCTCTGGCTGGCGGTGGCTGCGCTTTCCGGTGCTTTCGCCGGCGGCGGCGTGTTCCTGCACCTGCGCAACAACGCGACCAACCGCGAGGTCGATGTGCTGCGCAACCACCTCGAAAGCACCCGCCAGCACGCCGCGCTGCTGGCGCGGCATACCCGCGAGTTGCGGGAATCGGTCGCGCTCGTCGATCCGCAGGCGATCCGGGCGAGCGAGTTCGCCGCCCTGAGCGCGCTGGTGCGCGACATCGCCGACGGGGTCGCCGAACTCGACAAGCGCACGGAAAACGCCGAGGCGGAGCTCGCCGACCTGCGCCGGATGCCGGCATCCGGCGCTCGCGCCGCGCCCGCGCCGGGTTGGGTCGCGCCGGCGGCCAAGTCCGCTGTGCCGCCTGCCGCCGCGCCGCGGACGCCCTCACCGGAAAGTCCTACCTTGCGCGACATTCCAGCTGCGCCGCGCACCATTCCCGCGACCGAGGCGCCGCGCGCCGTCCGCCAGTTGGTCGCCGCCGCGATCGCGGCCGATCGTTTCGATCTCTACCTCCAGCGCGTCGTCGGCCTGCCGCAGCGCCGCGTGCGCGGATATGACGTCACGCTCCGCCCGGACGGGAGCGACCTGTGGATTCCGAATTCGGACATCCGTCAGGCCGTCGAGGCCGTCGGCCATCAGCTCGCCTTCGACCGCAAGCTGATGATCCAGGCGATCCGGCTGGCGCGCGTCTTCGAGCAGCGCGACCGGGAAATCGTGCTGTTCGCCGATATCTCGCAGCGCTTCCTGATGAGCGAGGCGGCGTTCGACGATCTCGACGCGCTGGTCGCCGATGTGCCGCATGCCGCCGAGCGGATCGTGCTGTGTCTGCCGCAGCGTTTCTTCAAGAAGGCGGTCGCCTTCGAGCATGAGGCGCTGCGCACGCTCGGCAAGATGGGCTTCAGCTTCGCGATGCGCGACATCGAGGATTTCGATTTCGATCCGCTGAAGCTCTCGCAGATGGGCGTTCGCTGGCTCCGTATGACAGCAGATCGGTTCCTGCCGCTGGCGCAGGGCAGCGAGACGCTGATGGATGTCTCCAACCTCGATTTCGTGGCGCTGCTGGGTCGTCGCCGGCTGAATTTCCTGGTGGAAGGCGTCTCGGAAGAAGGGTTCGTGGCGGATTTGCTCGATCTCAACGTCGAGTTCGCTCAAGGCAATGCCTTCTCACCGCCGCAGGCGGTCCGCGCCGATGTGCTCGAAACGCCCAAGACTCCCGACGCGGCGTCGGCGCCCGAGCCGCGCCCCGAACGGCGCACCCTGCGGGACCTTGCACGCCGGGCCTGACCGGGATACCAGCGTGAAACTGGCCGCCCGCGTGCATCGTGGCGGCTTGTTTTCTGTTTCATCCGTCCGGGATTGTCTTCGACGTGAGCGCTTTTCCTGAGCATCTGACCGGCTTCCGTTCGGCCGTTCCGCGTTATTCGGCCATCATCAGTGATGTCTGGGGCGTGCTGCACAACGGGCTGACCGCCAACCCCGGCGCGCCGGAGGCGCTGCGGAATGCCCGCGAGGCCGGCCTGCCGGTCGTTCTTCTCACCAACGCGCCGCGCCCGCCGGATTCGATCCGGAAGCAGCTTCGCGGCTTCGGCGTCCCGGACGATTGCTACGATGCCATCGTCTCGTCGGGCGGCGTGACCCGCGCGCTGATCGAGGCGGAGGGCGACGCGCCTTTCAACCACATCGGCCCTGCACGGGACGTTTCGATCTATCGCGGTCTGGCGGCGCGACCCGCATCCCTTGAAGAGGCCCGATACATTCTCTGCACCGGTCTCGTCGATGACGAGACCGAGACCGCCGAGGATTACCGCGAAAGGCTGGCAGAGGGCGTGAAGCGCGGGCTGAAGCTCTACTGCGCCAACCCGGACCTGATTGTCGAGCGCGGCAAGGATCTCATTCCCTGCGCCGGCGCCTTGGCGGAACTCTATGAGCACATGGGCGGGGAAGCGATCTGGGTCGGCAAGCCGCATCGGCTCGTCTACGACCATGCCCGCGACCATATCGCGCGGATCGCGGGGCAGATGCCGGAGGCTTCGCGCATCCTGTGCATCGGCGACGCCTTCCGCACCGATATCGCCGGCGCGATCGCCAACGGGCACGATTCGTTGATGACGCTGGCCGGCATCCATGCCCACCAGATCCACCTCGACGGGAACGATTTCGACCGCGAGGCGTTCGGCCGTCTGGCCGACCTCAACAACGCAAGGCCGACCATGACCATGGCCAGCCTTGTCTGGTAGCGGCAGGAAGAAGGGCGATCAGGCGTGCAGCGACTGGCCGACGGCGTCGATCTTCGCCTTAAGCGTCTGCGCGTTGAACGGCTTGACGATGTAGTTGTTCACGCCGGCGCGCTTGGCGGCAATGACGTTTTCCGTCTTCGATTCCGCCGTCACCATGATGAACGGCGTCGAATGCAGATCGCGGTCCGCCCGAACCTGCTTGAGCAGTTCGTAGCCCGTCATCGGCTGCATGTTCCAGTCGGAAATGATCAGCCCGTACCTGCGTTCGCGCATCTTGGCCAGGGCCTCGGAACCATCGGAGGCCTCATCCACATCCTCGAAGCCGAGCTGCTTCAGAAGGTTGCGAATGATCCGAACCATGGTCTGATAGTCGTCAACCACGAGGATCGGCATCGAATTGTCAAAATTCATGACCCACTCCAAATACGTCCCTTCAAGGTGCCCGAACGAACCCGATGCGGATCCGGAACGAACCAAAAGGAACACATTTCGTCCACGAGCTGTGTTGCCTTGCCGGGGAAGATACGTCGCTCGGGATTGCGAATGCGTTAATTTCGACGCACATCCATTCCATTTGATGTGAATTTGCGGGACCTTGGGCTCCGGGAAAAATCCGACGTGGTTGATAATGAACGAACGAACGCCTTCCAACTTTAGCGAATGGCGCCTCTCCGCTGCGCTGTCCGACGGCTATCCGGCGCCCTCGCCGGGAAAAGCCCGTGTCGTGGCGATCGGCAATTTCGACGGCGCGCACGTCGGCCACAGGGCGGTCGCGGAGACGGCCCGCGCGCTGGCGCACGAACTAGCCGGCGCGGCACGCGGGACAGAAATCCTCGCGCTGACGTTCGAGCCGCATCCGCGCCGGTTCTTTCAGCCCGACCGGCCGCATTTCCGGCTGGTGGCGGAAGCGCAGCGGGGCGCGGCGCTGGCCCGCATCGGCTTCGACGGCGCCGTTGTCCTGCAGTTCGACGGCGTGCTGGCGGGCCTTGTGCCGGAGACCTTCGTCGAGGAAATCCTCGTGCGGCGGCTCCATGTGGACGGCGTGGTGGTCGGCGCGGATTTCCATTTCGGCAAGGGGCGGGCCGGCACGCCGGCGCTGCTCAGGGCCGAAGGCGAGCGCCACGGTTTCGCGGTGCGCTTCGTGCCGCCGTTCCGCGACGCGGATGGCGCCGTCGTCGCCTCCTCCCTGATCCGCGCGGCGCTGGGTGGGGGACGGATCGAGGATGCGAACCGGATGCTGGGCTATGCCTACAGCGTCTCCGGCCCGGTTCTTCACGGCGAAAAGCGCGGTCGCGACCTCGGCTATCGCACCGCCAACATGAAGCTCGACCCGGCGAACGGGCTCGCGCATGGAATCTACGCGGTCAAGGTGCGGCTCGATGACGACCGGCTGGTGCCCGGCGTCGCCAGTTTCGGCCGCCGCCCGCATTTCGACAACGGCGCGCCGCTCCTCGAGACGCATCTGTTCGATTTCGACGGCGATCTCTACGGCCGCGAGATCGAGGTGATCTTCTTCAGCTACCTGCGTGGGGAGGCGAAGTTCGACAGCCTCGACGCGTTGATCGCCCAGATGGATGCCGACAGCCGCGAAGCGAAAAGGCGGCTCGCCGCCTTCGCCGAAACGTGAGCCTTTCCCCCGCTAGCCCAAACGTCGAGAGCCTGATATAGCGGGCGCATGTTCACGAGGTTCCTCATTCCGGCACGAATTATCACCCCGGCTCCGTCGCGCTGAGCGCGGCCCGGGCCGGGTATCCTGTCGCTTCGTTCCGTTCGCCTCACCTCTTCCCGTGAAAAGCCCGTCCTATGACCGCTTCCCAGACCGAATTCGATTATTCGAAGACCCTCTTCCTGCCTGAAACCGATTTCCCGATGCGCGCCGGCCTTCCGCAAAAGGAGCCGGAAATCCTCGCGCGCTGGGAGAAGATCGACCTCTACAAGCGCATCCGCACGGTGGCGAAGGGCAAGCCGAAATTCGTGCTGCACGATGGCCCGCCTTACGCCAACGGCAACATCCATATCGGCCATGCGCTCAACAAGATCCTCAAGGACCTCGTGACGCGCAGCCAATCCATGCTCGGCCGCGATTCCAACTACGTGCCGGGCTGGGACTGCCACGGCCTGCCGATCGAATGGAAGATCGAGGAAGAATACCGCGCCAAGGGCAAATCGAAGCCGGAGCTGAATTCGGGCACGGCGATCAACGCCTTCCGCGCCGAGTGCCGCGCCTACGCAACGCATTGGCTCAATGTGCAGCGCGAGGAATTCAAGCGCCTCGGCATCACCGGCGACTGGGACAACCCCTACCAGACCATGACCTTCCCCGCCGAGGCGCAGATCGCCCGCGAGATCATGAAGTTCAAGGATAACGGCCTGCTCTATCGCGGCTCGAAGCCGGTGATGTGGTCGGTGGTCGAGAAGACCGCGCTGGCCGAAGCCGAGATCGAATACCACGACCACCAGAGCGATATGGTGTGGGTGAAGTTTCCGTGCCAGTTCATGGTGAGGGACAGCGCCAAAATTCCAGATGGCTCGCTGGAGTGGTCGGAGTTCGCGAAGCATTTGCCTCTGGCTGACGGTTCACTCCAACCGGCCTCGATCATCATCTGGACAACAACGCCTTGGACCCTGCCCGGCAATCGAGCAGTCTCGTTCTCATCGAAAATTGCCTATGGCCTCTTTGAGGTGACAGCCAACGAGCGCGATTTCGGACCGAAGATCGGCGAGCGCTACATCCTCGCTGACAAGCTCGCCGAGGCTGTGGCCGCTTCGGCAAAGATCACGCTCGTCAGAAAATCATCCGTTTCCGCTCAGGCGCTGAATACTGGCAAGTGCGCCCACCCGCTTGCCTCTCTTGGCTACACCTTCGATGTGCCGCTCCTAGATGGCGAGCATGTCACCGATGACGCCGGCACGGGGTTCGTCCACACCGCGCCGTCGCACGGCCGCGAAGACTTCGAAATCTGGACCCGCGCCGATGTGCAGCAGGATCTGCGCGCCCGCGGCATCGAGACCAAGATCCCCTTCACCATCGACGATGACAGTGTCTACACCGACGAGGCGCCCGGCTTCACCGGCAAGCGCGTCATCAAGGAGAACGGCGACAAGGGCGATGCCAACGAGGCGGTCATCGCCGCGCTGATCGCGGCGAACGCGCTCGTCGCGCGCGGCCGCCTCAAGCACCAGTATCCCCACTCGTGGCGCTCGAAGAAGCCGGTGATCTTCCGCAACACGCCGCAGTGGTTCATTGCCATGGACAAGCCCTTCGACAAGGGAAGCTCCTTGCGCAACGTCGCTTTCGACGCGATCTCGAAAACCGAATGGGTGCCGGCGACGGGCGAGAACCGCATCCGCGGCATGGTCGAGAACAAGCCCGACTGGGTGATGAGCCGTCAGCGCGCCTGGGGCGTGCCGATCACGGTGTTCGTCAACCTCGGCACGAAGGAGATGCTGCAGGACAAGCGCGTCGACGAGGCAATCGAGAGAGCCTTCGAGGCCGAGGGCGCGGACGCCTGGTTCGCGGAGGGCGCGGCGGAACGGTTCCTCAAGCCCTTCGGGCATGATCCCGCCGCCTACGAAATGGTGACGGACGTTCTCGACGTGTGGTTCGATTCCGGTTCGACGCATACTTACGTGCTCGAAGACCCGGTGAACTTCCCCACGCTCGCCGGCATCCACCGCGAGATCGATGGCGGCAAGGATCGCGTGATGTATCTCGAAGGCTCGGACCAGCATCGCGGCTGGTTCCAGTCGTCCCTGCTGGAGAGCTGCGGCACGCGCGGCCGTGCGCCCTTCGATGTCGTTCTCACCCATGGTTTCACCATGGACGAGAAGGGCCTGAAGATGTCGAAATCGCTCGGCAACCAGACCTTCCCGCAGGATGTCATCAAGGCTTCGGGCGCGGACATCCTCCGGCTCTGGGTCGCCTCGGTCGATTATTCCGACGATCAGCGTATCGGCCCGGAAATCCTCAAGAGCCTTTCCGAGCATTACCGCAAGCTGCGCAACACGCTGCGCTGGATGCTCGGCGCGCTCAAGCATTTCGACGGCAAGCCGGTCGCCGACAAGGACATGCCGGAACTCGAACGGCTGATGCTGCACCGCCTCGCCGAACTCGATCCGGCGATCCGCAAGGCCTATGCGGATTATGACTACCGCGAGGTCGTCTCTTCGCTCTCGGCCTTCATGAACACCGAGCTTTCGGCGTTCTACTTCGATATCCGCAAGGACACGCTCTACTGCGACCCGGCTTCCAGCCTCGCGCGGCGCGCGGCGCTGACGGTTATCGACCGTCTCAACAGCGTCATCACGCGCTGGCTGGCGCCGGTGCTGGTGTTCACCGCCGAGGAAGCCTGGCTCGCGCGCAACCCGGGCACGGACGCCTCGGTGCACGAAATGGAGTTCGCCGAGGTGCCCGCAAGCTGGCGCGACGAAGCGCTCGCCGCCAAATGGGCGACCATCCGCGAGATCCGCCGCGTCGTCACCGGTGCGCTGGAACTCGAACGCGCGGGCAAGCGCATCGGCTCGTCGCTGGAGGCGGCACCGACCGTCCATATCGCGGATGCCGCCATGCGCGCCGCGCTCGAAGGCGTGAACTTCGCCGATATCTGCATCACCTCGGCGATCTCCGTTCAGGCGGGCGATGGGCCGGCGGAAGCCTTCCGGCTTGAGGATGTGAAGGGCGTCGCGGTGGTGCCGGGCAAGGCCGCCGGCATCAAGTGCGCGCGTTCCTGGCGCTACTTCGACGCCGCCACGGCCGATCCGGCTTTCCCGGGCATTACGCCGCGCGACGCGCTCGCGATGCACGAATGGCGCGCCGCCAACCCGGACGCCGTCTGATGACAGCCTCCGCGGCGGTCCGCATCGGGCTTCTCGTCGCCCTGATCGTGCTGGTGCTCGATCAGGGCTCGAAGCTCGCCTTGCTCGCCACAGATATCCGGCTCACCTACCCGTGGCCGATCCTGCCGTTCTTCGACCTCACCGTGGTGTGGAACCGCGGCATTTCCTATGGCCTCTTCCAGCAGAATTCGGAACTCGGCCGCTGGGTTCTGACCGCGGTCAAGATCGGCGCGGCGGTTTTCCTGACTTATTGGGTGAAAAGGGCCGCGAGCCGCTGGGAGGCTGCCGGCATCGGCATGATCATCGGCGGCGCCATCGGCAATGCGATCGACCGCATCGTCCATGGCGCGGTGTTCGATTTCGCGCATTTCCACGTCGGCGATTTCAGCTGGTATGTGTTCAACGTGGCGGACACGGCGATCGTCGTCGGTGTGGGGCTGATGTTGCTCGCCCAGTTCCTTCCCGCCGCTTCTGCCCCGGAAAAGCCCTGATCTGGTCTTTTATGGTATTGAGTGATATGACGCCCCGCGAAAGTGTGGAGTTGATGATGACGACGTTCCCGTTCCGCAAACCGGTTCTCCTCGCCGCCGCCCTGTTTCCGGTGCTGGCCGTGTCGGCCCTGCCGACCCCGGCCGCCGCGCAGGAAGGCCTCGTGATGCGGAATATCATCGGCAAACTCGGCCTTCTCCCCGAGGAGAAGGACCCGATCACCTATCACGAGCGTCCGTCGCTCGTCGTGCCGAAGGACATGTCGAAGCTCCGGGCTCCCGAGCAGCCGGAGAGCTACACAAAGAACGGGCAGTGGCCGGTCGATCCGGATGTCGTCGAGCGCCAGCGTGAGCATGCGCGCCGCAACGTGCCGATTTTCGCACCGCTCAAAGCGGATGCGAGCGAAGGCAACCGCCTGTCGCTGGAAGAGATGCGCCGCGGTCGCTCGGTGCGCGGCGCGGTGCTCGGCGAGGCGCCTATTCCCCGCAACGACAAGGACGGTGTCCGTCTCGACATCCAGCAGATGGAAGCCGCCGGCAAGACCGCCAGCGCGCCGAGCTACCCGCCGGGCACCGAGCCGCCGCGCGTCTACCTGACCGATCCGCCCAAGGGGCTCCGCATCCCCTCGAACAATGCGCCGATCGGCAAGCGCACCACGGAAGGCCCGGTGGCCGATACATTCCGCAAGCTCGGCGCCTGGGACAAGAACCCCGAATAAGCGCTACCGCGCAACGGGCTTGCTATCCGCCCTGTTATTGCCCATCTGAAGGAAACGAGTTCCGGCCCGCCGGAACCGGGCGGGCGCCCTTGCGGCGCGCGCCTTCAAGGTGTTCGGGAGAGACGCGATGCGCGAAGCGCCACAGGTGGACCATTTCCAGCTTGAGAACGGATTAGACGTGGTGGTCATCCCGGATCGCCGCGCGCCGGTCGTCACGCACATGGTCTATTTCCGCAACGGCGCGGCGGACGATCCACCCGGCAAATCCGGCATCGCGCATTTCCTCGAACACCTGATGTTCAAGGGCACCGAGAAGAACCCGAAAGGCGCGTTCTCCGAAATCGTCGCCAGCGTCGGCGGGCAGGAGAACGCCTTCACCTCCTACGATTACACCGCCTATTATCAGCGCGTCGCCAAGGAGCACCTCGGCCGCATGATGGCGCTCGAAGCCGACCGCATGACCGGCCTTATCCTCGAAGGCCCCGAAATCGACTCCGAGCGCGACGTCGTGATCGAGGAGCGCAAGATGCGCACCGACAGCGACCCGGCGGCGCAGTTGCAGGAAAGCCTGCTCGCGACGCTCTACGTCCACCACCCCTACGGCACGCCGATCATCGGCTGGGGACACGAGATCGAGGATCTCGGGCGCGACGACGCGCTGGCCTATTACCGCCGATTCTACCGGCCGGAGAATGCAATCCTGATCGTCGCGGGCGATGTTGAGGCGGATGAGGTGCGTTCGCTCGCTGGCGAGACCTACGGCCGCATTCCGCGCGGCAACGGCGCGGCACCGAACCGCCGGAGGGTGCGCGAGCCGGAGATCCGCGCGAGCCGCCGCGTGAAGCTCGCCGACGCGAAGGTCGAGCAGCCGACCTCACAGCGCGCCTTCCTCGTCCCCTCGCATTCAACGGCCACCGGCAACGAGGCCTTCGCGCTCGAACTGCTCTCGCAAATTCTCGGCGGGTCGCAGACGAGCCGACTCTACCGCAAGCTGGTGATGGAGCAGGGGCTCTGCGTCGGCGCCGGCTCCTGGTACTGGAACGATGCGCTCGATCTCGGCCAGTTCGGCGCCTACGGCGTGCCGGCCGAGGGCGTGACGCTCGATGCGGTCGATGCCGCAATCAGCGCCGTGATGCAGGAACTGCGCGACAAGCCCGTCGACGAGAAGGAACTGGAACGTGCCAAGACCCGGCTGATCGCCGACATGATCTACGCGCAGGACAGCCAGACGCATCTCGCGCGCATCTACGGATCGACGCTGACGACCGGCGGAAAGGTCGAGGATGTCGCCGAGTGGCCGGAGCGCATCCGCGCGGTCAGCGCCGAGGATATCCGCGACGCCGCGAACCGTTATCTCGCCGCCGAGCGCGCCGTCATCGGCCATCTCGTCAAGGATGCCGCCTGAGGCGTTCGCCCTGCTTTTCCTTCCGGAACCCGAAAGTCCCTATCGCCGATGTCGATCGCTTCCACCCCACCCGCCGCGCGTGTCCAATCCTTCCGGACGGCATCCGGCATCGAGATCTGGCACGTCGAGGATTACACCGTTCCGGTCCTCTCGGTTGAATGTGCCTTCCTGGGGGGCGCCGCGCAGGACCCCGACGGGCAATGCGGCCTCGCCAACCTGCTTGCCAGCCTGATGGACGAGGGCGCGGGCTCGCTCGATTCCGCGGCATTTCAGGAGACGCTTGAGGAAAAGGCCATCGAGCTTTCCTTCGATGCCGGCCGCGACCGGGTCGGCGCTTCGCTGCGGACGCTGGCCGAAAACGCCGGCGAGGCCTTCCGCCTGCTCGGCCTCGCACTGCAATCGCCGCGCTTCGATCCGGACGCGATCGAGCGCGTGAAGGCGCAGATCATCTCCGGGCTCAAGCGCGACGAATCGGATCCCGGCGCGCGGGCGCGCGATCGGCTCAACACGCTCGCCTTCGAGGGTCATTCCTACGGCCGCTCGGCGGAGGGAACGATCGACGAACTCATCTCGATCACGCGTGACGATATTCTCCGCCAGCATGCGCGCCTGTTCGCGCGCGGAGAACTTCATATCGTTTCCGTGGGTGCCATCGCGCCCGACGCGCTCGCCCGGCTGGTCGAAAGCGCGTTCGGGCCGCTCGCGGCCGCGCCGCAACTGGCGCCGCTCGACGCCGTTTCGATGAAAAATCTCGGCCTGCGCGAGATCATCGACATCGATATCCCGCAATCGACACTTTACCTCGCCTTGCCCGGCATCGCGCGCAAGGACGCCGACCACATGCCGGCGATGATCCTCAACCACATCCTCGGCGGTGGCTCGTTCACCTCGCGGCTGTGGTTCGAGGTCCGCGAGAAGCGCGGCCTTGCCTATTCCGTGTGGTCGATGCTCGCCAACCGCACCCTCGCCTCGTTGTTCTTCGCCGGCACCGCGACGAGCAACGAGCGCGTCGCCGAATCGCTCGATATCATGCTGCGCGAGATCGCCCGGATCGCGAAGGACGGCGCCAGCGTCGAGGAACTCGAACAGGCGATCCGCTTCCAGACCGGCTCCTATGCCCTGAGATTCGACACCTCGCGCAAGATCGCGCATCAGCTGCTCGAAATCAAAATCGAGGGGCTCGGCATCGACTACATCGACCGCCGCAATGCCGAAGTGAGCGCCGTGACGCTCGACGACCTTTACCGCGTCGGCACACGCCTTTTCGCGAAGGCCGAACCGCTGGTCGTGGTCGCCGGACGGCCGACCGGACTCTGATTATCGTGGTCCTCAGGATCGACCTGTCCCACCTCCGGCGGGCAGGTCCATTTCGGACCAATCCCTCGCATAAGCTCGGCGTCGCATTCGTTCCTGGCCGACGGCCGGGAGCAAATCCGGCGGCCGTCGGCATGCCTCGCGTCAAAAGCCTTGTCACCGCCGCCGGGGCGTGGCAGCACTCGGTCCACGAATCCGGGTGAGGCTCCCGGTTCCGTGCCCTTGTTCCCGTACCCTCGACAGGAAAGGCGGAAAGGATGAATTTCGGTTCCGACCTCATGGTGGATCGGCGGAAGCTGCGCCGGCAGGTGACCTTCTGGCGCATCGCGGCGTTTCTGATCGCCGTCGCCGCGATTCTCGGCGCGGGGTTCGCGCTGCGTCGCGGCGGGCTTGCCGGAGGCGACCATATCGCCCGCATCCGCATCGACGGGCTCATCACCGGCAGCCAGGCCACGATCGATCTTCTGCGCCGGGCCGATCAGGCGAGTGCGAAGGCCGTGATCCTGCGGATCAATTCCGGCGGCGGCACCACGGCCGGCTCGGAACTGTTCTACAACGAGGTCCGGCGTCTTGCGGCGAAGAAGCCGGTCATCGCCGTCATCGACGGCGTCGGCGCTTCCGGCGCCTACATGACCGCGCTCGGCGCAAACCGGATCATCGCCAACGGCAGCGCGCTCGTCGGCTCGATCGGCGTGATCGCGCAATATCCCAATGTCTCGCAGCTGCTCGACAAGCTCGGCGTCAAGGTCGAGGCGGTGCGCTCGTCTCCGCTCAAAGCGATGCCGAACGGTATCGAACCGACGACGCCCGAATCCCGCGCCGCCATCGAGGCGACGGTGAAGGACAGCTACGCCTGGTTCAAGAGCCTCGTCGGCGAGGCGCGCGCGCTTTCGGGCGAGGCGCTCGACAGGGTGGCGGACGGCCGCGTCTTCACCGGCCGGCAGGCGATCGACCTCAAACTGATCGATGCGCTGGGCGACGAACTCGACGCGCTCGCCTGGCTGCGCAAGGAGAAGGGCATCGCCGAAACGGTGAAGATCCGCGCCTATTCGACCAGCGCCAGCCGGTTCCCGACGCTGACGTCGATGAGCGGAATCCTGACCTTCCTGACCGGCGCGCCGGCAGGCTCCCTCGAAGAGCAGGCGCGGGCGCTTCTGGGGCCCGGCGCGCTTGACGGGCTGGTTTCGGTCTGGCACCCTTCGCGCGAATAATTATTCCATATCAAGGCTATAATCCAAGATTCCCTGTTACGGGACGACCGAAGCTCCGCCAGAGAGACAAACCGATGATCAAATCCGAACTCGTGCTCAAGCTGTCCGAAATGAACCCGCATCTCTACCAGCGGGATGTCGAGATTCTCGTCAACGCCATCCTCGACGAGATCACGGACGCCTTGCGGCGCGGCGACCGCGTCGAGCTGCGCGGCTTCGGCACGTTCTCGATCAAGGAGCGCGACGCGCGCCAAGGTCGCAACCCGCGCACCGGCGAGAAGGTCAGCGTGACGGGGAAGGTCGTGCCGTATTTCAAGAGCGGCAAGGAAATGCGCGACCGCCTCAATCCGAAGGCGGGCGCGGCCCGCAAGGGTTGAGGCACTCCGTCTTGTTGTTTCGCATCCGTTTTTCCGCCGGCCGGTGTTTGCGTGGCGGACGGATGCTCCAACCGGCGCCGTATCGAGGGAGGATCGTGTGGTAAGGTTTCTGAAGTGGCTGATCCTTGCGCCGGTCGCCATCGCGCTCGTCATGTTCGGCGTCGCCAACCGGCAGTTGGTGACGCTGGTGCTCGACCCGATCTCCTCGGGGCCGGATGCCCTCAAGATCACGGTGCCGCTGTTTGCCTTCTTCTTCGGGACGCTGGCCGTCGGCGCCATTGTCGGCTCGATGACAACCTGGCTGGCGCAGGGGCGCCACCGCCGCGCCGAACGGCATCTGAAGCGCGAATGCGACAAGCTTTCCGGCGAATGCGCCCGGCTGAAATCGCAGTTGCCCGCCGCCAGCACGGCGCTGATCGGCTCGCGGTAACGATGCGGGTCGTCTCGTCCGCGGAGGTCGATGCCGCGCTGGCTTTCCCGGACCTGATCGCGGCCATCGACGACGCCCTGCGCAGCGATGTCGTGGTGCCGGTGCGCCACCACCATGCCATCGCGCGGCCCGACGGTGAGGCGACGCATCTCATCATGCCGGCCTGGGCGAGCGGTCCGGGCGGGTTTCTCGGCGTCAAGCTCGTCAACGTGTTCCCCGGCAACGGCGCGCGCGGGCTGCCCAGCGTCATGGGCAGTTACGTGCTGATGAACGGCGATACCGGCGCGCCGATCGCCGTGATCGACGGCACGCGCCTCACCCTGTGGCGCACTGCGGCAACGTCGGCGCTTGCCGCCCGCTACCTCGCCCGGCAGGATGCCGCGACGCATCTGATGGTCGGCGCCGGCGCGCTGCCGCCGTTCTTCATCCGGGCCCATCGCACGGTCCGGCCGATCGCCCGGACGATCCTGTGGAACAAGACGCGCGCCAATGCCGAGAAGCTTGCCGGGCAATTGGCCGACGAGGGCCTGACGGTCGAGGTCGCCGACGATCTCGAGGCCGCCGTGCGCGAGGCCGACATCATTTCCACCGCGACGCTGTCCACCGCCCCGCTGGTCAGGGGCGCCTGGCTCAAGCCCGGCGCGCATCTCGATTGCGTCGGTGCCTTCACACCGGCGATGCGCGAGACGGATGACGATTGCGTGCGGCGCGCGCGCCTGTTTGTCGATACGCGCGGGGGCGTTCTCAAGGAAGGCGGCGATTTCGTCCAGCCGATCCGGGACGGTATTATTTCCGAAGCGGCCGTCGAGGCCGATCTATTTGATTTCGCCCGGGGGCATGCGCGCCTCGACCGGGCACCAGGCGACATTACCTTTTACAAGTCGACTGGCGGCGCGGTGTTCGACCTCGCCGCGGCGGCGCTCATTGCCAGAAAAAGCGGGATAGGAGATTGAATTTCAAGATCAAGATTTGCGGCCTGAAGACCAAGGAAGCGGTCGAGACGGCCATCGAAGCGGGTGCGGATATGATCGGGTTCGTTTTTCATGCCCGGAGCCCGCGCCATATCGTCCCGGAAGCAGCAGCGAGGCTCGCCGCGCATGCGCGCGGACGCGCCGAGATCGTTGCGCTCGTCGTCGATGCGGGTCCGGGCCAGCTCAACGTGCTTTCGGCGCAGGTCTCGCCCGATGTCTGGCAATTGCACGGGCTCGAAACCCCGACGCGCTGCGGCGAGATCAAGGAATGGCGCCGGCGCCCCGTGATGAAGGCCATCGGCGTCGCGGGGCCGGCGGACCTCGCCGCGATCCCCGACTATGCCGCCATCGCCGACCTCATCCTGCTCGACGCCAAGCCGCCGAAGGATGCCGCCTATCCGGGCGGTCACGGCCAGCCCTTCAACTGGACCATTCTTTCGGCGCTTCCCCCCGACCAGCCCTTCATGCTATCGGGCGGCCTCTCGCCGGAAAATGTCGGCGAGGCGATCCGGACAATCCGGGGCATGGGGTTGAAGCTTGAGGGCGTCGATGTGTCCTCCGGCGTCGAATCCGCGCCCGGCGTCAAGGACGCAGGCAAGATCAGAGCTTTCGTTGCGGCAGCGCGCGAGGCAGGCGGGAGTTGAGCGATGGCGGTTCAGGAGAGGCCGAATTCCTTCCGGTCGGGACCGGACGAGAATGGCCGGTTCGGCCTCTATGGCGGGCGCTTCGTCGCAGAGACCCTGATGCCATTGATCCTCGACCTGCAGAAGGCCTATGAGGACGCGAAGAACGATCCCGCCTTCCATGCCGAAATGGTGGCGATGGGCAAGCACTACATCGGCCGGCCCTCGCCGCTCTATTTCGCGGAGCGGATGACCGCCGAACTCGGCGGCGCGAAGATCTATTTCAAGCGCGAGGAACTGAACCACACCGGCGCGCACAAGGTGAACAACGTTCTCGGGCAGATCCTGCTTGCGAAGCGGATGGGCAAGGAACGCATCATCGCCGAGACCGGCGCCGGCCAACACGGCGTCGCCACCGCGACGCTCTGCGCGCGTTACGGCCTCAAGTGCGTCGTCTATATGGGCGCCGTCGATGTCGAGCGGCAGAAGCCTAACGTGTTCCGCATGAAGATGCTCGGTGCCGAGGTCATCCCCGTCCAATCCGGCACCAAGACGCTCAAGGACGCGATGAACGAGGCGCTGCGCGACTGGGTGACCAACGTCACCGACACCTTCTACTGCATCGGCACGGTGGCCGGCCCGCACCCCTACCCGGCGATGGTGCGCGATTTCCAGTCGGTCATCGGCATCGAGACCCGCGCGCAGATGGAAGAGGCCGAAGGCCGTCTTCCGGATTCGCTGATCGCGGCGGTGGGCGGCGGATCGAACGCCATCGGCCTGTTCCACGAATTCCTCGATGAGCCGAGCGTCGAGATCTATGGCGTCGAAGCCGCCGGACACGGCATTGCCTCCGGCCTCCATGCCGCCTCGATGGCCGGCGGGCGGCCGGGCGTGCTGCACGGCAACCGCACCTATCTCCTCATGAACGGGGACGGCCAGATCGCGGATGCGCATTCGATCTCCGCCGGCCTCGATTACCCCGGCGTCGGCCCTGAGCATTCCTGGCTTAAGGATGTGGGGCGCGTGCAATACCTGCCGATCACCGACGACGAGGCGCTGGCTTCATTTCAGTCGTGCTCCAGACTGGAAGGCATCATCCCCGCGCTCGAATCGGCGCATGCGCTGGCGCTCGCGGAAAAGCTCGCGCCGACGAAGCCGAAAGATCACCTGATGGTCGTCAATGTCTCCGGGCGCGGCGACAAGGACATCTTCACCGTCGCCGAACATCTCGGGGGGATGTGATGAGCAATGAAAAACCTCGAGCCGATGAGGTCATTTCTGTAGATCATGCCTTCCAAGCTTTGCACTATTTTTTGGACGGCTATTGGCAGCGTGGCGGAAGCAGCTCCGAAGATTTGGCGATTCTTTGCGGCGAAACGTCGCTTGTTCGGACAATAGATGGCGAGTTAATGCCATCCGACCACGCACTTTGGTTCGACTTTCTAGCGGCCATAGACACGGTTAAAACGAGCGGCGCTCCGGTGCTGCGTTTGACAAAGTGATTTTTGCATGACCTCCCGCATCCCCGCCCGTTTCGCGGCCAATGCCGCGCAGGGTCGCGCCAGCCTCGTGACCTTCATCACGGCAGGCGACCCGGACCCCGCGACCTCGCTCGCGATCGTGAAAGCCCTGCCTACCGCCGGTGCTGACGTGATCGAACTCGGCATGCCGTTCTCGGACCCGATGGCGGATGGCCCGGCGATCCAGTGGTCGTCGATGCGCGCGCTCAAAGCCGGCATGAGCCTCAAAGGCACACTCGCCATGGTGCGCGCGTTCCGCGAAGGCAACGCCGACACTCCGATCGTGCTGATGGGCTATTACAATCCGATCTACGTCTATGGCGTCGACCGGTTCCTCGCGGACGCGAAGACGGCCGGCGTCGACGGTCTCATCGTCGTCGACCTGCCCCCCGAGGAAGACGCCGAACTCTGCCTTCCCGCGATGAAGGCCGGGCTCAACTTCATCCGTCTCGCGACGCCGACCACCGACGACAAACGCCTGCCGAAGGTGCTCAGCAACACCTCGGGCTTTGTCTATTACGTCTCGATTACCGGCATCACCGGCACCGCGACGCCGGACTTCTCGAAGGTTTCGGAAGCCGTCGCGCGGATCAAGCAGCACACAGCGCTGCCGGTCGCGGTCGGCTTCGGCGTCAAGGCGCCGGAGCACGCGGCGGCCATCGCCAAGGGCGCGGACGGCGTCGTCGTCGGCTCGGCGCTGGTGGAAGCAATCCGCACCTCGCTCGATGGCGAGGGCAAGGCCACGGAAAAGACGGTTTCGGCGGTTACCGATCTTGTGGCCTCGCTCGCGAAGGCCGTGCGTGCCGTGAAGAAGTAGTCTATAGGACCTTGAAAACTGGATGCCCTGCCTCGAACGGCGTTCGAGGCGAGAAGCGATTGCGACGCCGAGCTTATGCGAGGGATCCCGGCAAGGCCGGGCACAAAAAAAGATGTCCACCGAAAGCACGATGAACTGGATCACCAACCTCGTCCGGCCGAAAATCCGCTCGCTGCTGCGGCGCGAGACGCCGGAGAACCTCTGGATCAAGTGCCCGGACACCGGGCAGATGGTGTTCCAGAAGGAGGTCGAGGAGAATCTCTGGGTGATCCCGGGCTCCGGGCATCACCTGCGCATGACCGCCAAGGCGCGGCTTGCGCATATGTTCGATGGTGGACAATACGAGACGATCAAGATCCCCGAGGTCGCCGCCGATCCGCTGAAGTTCAAGGACGAGAAGCGCTACACGGACCGCATCAAGGATGCCCGCGCCAAGACGGGCATGAACGATTCCGTTCTCGTCGGTTTCGGCACGCTCGATCAACTGCCGGTGACGATGGGCGTGCAGGATTTCGCCTTCATGGGCGGCTCGCTCGGCATGGCGGCGGGCGAATCCGTCATCATCGCCGCCGATACCGCCTTCGAGCGCAAGACACCGCTGGTGCTGTTCATCGCCTCGGGCGGCGCGCGCATGCAGGAAGGCATCCTCTCGCTGATGCAGTTGCCGCGCACCACCGTCGCGCTCCAGCGCCTGCGGCGCGCGGGCCTGCCCTATATCGCGGTGCTCACCAACCCGACGACCGGCGGCGTCACCGCGTCCTACGGCATGCTGGGCGATGTCCATATCGCCGAGCCGGGCGCGATGATCGGCTTCGCCGGGCCGCGCGTCATCGAGCAGACGATCCGCGAGAAACTGCCGGAAGGCTTCCAGCGCGCCGAATACCTGCGCGATCACGGCATGGTGGACATGGTGCTTCCCCGCCAGGAAATCCGCCCGACGGTGTCGCGCCTCTGCCGCCTCCTGACGAGACGCGAAGCCGCCGCCTGACCCTCACTGCCTTTGGGTAATTCGATGCGCATTTCGGACGCCTATATCGCGCGCTTCCAGTCGCTGCATCCGATCAAGATCGATCTCGGCCTCGAACGGATCGAGCGGCTGCTGGCGAAGATGGGCCATCCCGAGCGGCAGTTGCCGCCGGTGATCCACGTTGCCGGCACCAACGGCAAGGGCTCCACCATCGCCTTCATGCGGGCGATGCTGGAAGCGGCTGGCGTGGCGGTTCATGCCTATACCTCGCCGCATCTCGTCCATTTCCACGAGCGCATCCGCCTCGCCGCGCCGGGCGGCGGCAAGCTGGTGAGCGAGAACGCGCTCGTCGAGGCGTTCGAGCGCGTCGAGGCCGTAAACGCCGGCGATCCGATCACCTTCTTTGAGATCACGACCGTGGTGGCGATCGACCTGTTCCGTCGCAATCCGGCCGATTACGTGCTTATGGAAGTGGGCCTCGGCGGGCGGCTCGATACGACCAATGTGATCGAACATCCCGCCGCCTCGGTCATCACCCCGGTCTCGATGGATCACAGGGAGCATCTCGGCGACACCATCGCCAAGATCGCCTTCGAGAAGGCCGGGATCATCAAGCGCGGTGCGCCGCTCATCCTGGCCGAGCAGCACCCCGATGCGATCGCCGTCTGCCGGCGCGAGGCGGCGCGGCACGGCGTGCGCCCGCTGATCGGCGGCGAGGATTTCCATGCCCATGAGGAAAACGGCCGCCTGATCTTCGAGGCTGAGGACCGGGTGCTCGACCTGCCCCTGCCGCGTCTGCTCGGCCGGCACCAGCACATCAACGCCGCGACCGCCATCGCCACGCTGCTGAAGGTCGCCCCCGAACGGGTTGATCCGAAGGCGATCGAAGCCGGTTTGACGCGCGTTGAATGGCCGGCGCGGTTCCAGCGCCTCACCGGCCCGTTGACGAAACTCGCGCCCAAGGGCGCGGAAATCTGGCTCGATGGCGGCCATAACGCCGACGGCGCGCGTGCGCTTGCGGAAACGGTGAGCGGACTTGAGGAGAAAAGCCCGAAGCCGCTCGTGCTGATCTGCGGTTCGCTGGCCCGGAAGGACGCCGATGCCCTGCTCGCGCCGTTCGTCGGGCTCGCACGCGAATTGCTCGCCGTGCCGATCACCAGCGATGTCGCCCGCCCGCCGGAGGAACTTGCCGCGACCGGGCGGAAGCTCGGCCTCCCTTCGGCGGTCGCCGGATCCGTCGTGGAAAGCCTGAAATATCTCGCCGCGCGCGAATGGCCGGAGCCGCCGCGCATCGTCATCACCGGTTCGCTCTATCTCGCCGGCGAGGTCCTCGCGCTCGACGGCGCGATTCCGGAATAACGCCGACCGCCAATGAAAAACCCGGCCGGAGCCGGGTTTTCACAAGCTGTGCCGGGAACGGTCAGGCCGAAGCGGTGATCCACTTCGAAAGATCGCTCTTCGAACCGGCGCCGACCTTGGTGGCCGCGAGCTTGCCACCCTTGAAAACCATCAGCGTCGGGATCGAGCGGATGCCGAACTGCGCGGCGACTTCCTGATTCTCGTCGACGTTGACCTTCACGACCTTGACCTTGCCGGCCATCTCGCCGGCGATCTCGTCCAGCGCCGGGGCGATCATCTTGCAGGGGCCGCACCACGGCGCCCAGAAATCGACGACCACCGGCACGGCCGACTGGAGAACGTCAGCGGCAAAGGATTTGTCGGTGACAACGTGCGTATTCGCGCTCATGGCGATTCCTTTCGTGAAATCCTGCGGATTCTCGACTCCGAAGGTAGGAAGCGCGGCTTACGGAATCAAGAGCGACCGTCATCACTCTTGATTTACATTAATACTTTCTAATGCCTCGTCGAGCGCGGCGGAAGGCAGGGTTTCCAGCCGCGCCGCATCGCCCCAGAGCACATGGCAGCGGATGGTCCACGCAGGCTGGAGCCGAGCCAGAAGCGCCCGATAGAGCGCCATCTGATGCAGGATCGCGGCGTCCTCGACTGCCGGCCGCTCCCGACCAGTCTTGATATCGACGATATCGAGGGTTTCGCTTCCGACGATCAGCCGGTCGATGCGGCCCGAGACCATGCGGCGATGCCCGGCAGCAAGCACGATTTCGCCCGCAACCGAAACCTCGCCCCGCGAGCCCACGCCGAAGATCCAGGCCAGATCCGGTTGCTCCAGCGCCTTGAGAACCGGCCTGACGAGACCTTTGACGTCCTCTTCTGCGGTTCCCGGCACCAGCCGCCGCGCGATGCTTTCCGCCGCTGCTTCCCGCTGGTCTGCGGAAAATCCCGGCAGGACCTCGTAAAGCCGGTGCTGGAAGATGCCGCGCTGGCGTCGTCCGAGACCTGTCGCGGCATCCGCCCCGACGCGATGATCTCCGAGCGGAAATCCCGCCGAGGGCCGCAAGGGCGGCGCGACTACCACCGGCGACGGCAGCGGCCGGAACAACCAGTCCGGCAGGGGGGCCTCCTCGTGGCGGGTCTGCTCCCGGCTTCCGGGGGCGGCGAGGCGATTTTCATCATCGCCGACCCGCAGGATTTCCCGTCCGTCCTCCGTCTCGACCGCACGCGCGCCGCCTTCCCGGAAGCCCGCCCCAACAAGCCGGTGCCAGCTTTCCTCGAGCGGGGCGGGATCGGCGGACGGTTTCGCCGGCGGCGGCTTGCCGGAGAACCCGGCGACGTAAAGCCGTTCCGCCGCGCGCGTCATGCCGACATAGAGCAGGCGGCGGTATTCCCGCATCGTCCGGTGGCGCTGCTCGCCGCGCGCCATCCGCTGGACCTCCGCTTCGCTGTCCTTCCCGCCGGACCAGACGAGGAGCGGTTCGGCGCGGTTCCCGCCGTCGCGAACGGGAAGCACGAAGGCCGGCTTTTCCTTGCCGCGATCTGGCTTGCCCGTGGCGTCGGCGAGAAACACGATCCGCGCTTCGAGCCCCTTGGCGCCGTGCACGGTCATGACGCGGACCTTGTCGGTTCCCTGCTCGAAATCGCGCTTCAGCTCGCTTTCCCGCGCGCGCTGGGCGAGGACGAAACGGAGCGTCGACCCCGGCTCGCGGCCGGTGAAGCCTTGCGCTTCGAGCAGGAAGGCATCGAGCGGCTCGCCAACATCGCTGCCGAGGCGGGCATAGATCGCGCGGCGCCCGCTGATCGCACCATCGGCGGGGGCAGGCGCGTTGAGAAGGCCTGCGAAGAACTCGAACGGAGACGCCTGCCGCACCTGTCGGACCAGTTCCCGCCAACACGCCGCCAGCCCGGCGAACTCGGGATGCGCGCCAAGCGCCTCGAACAGCGAGCCCGTCCGGTTCCGGGCGAGACGCTCGAGACCGTTTTCATCCAGCCCGAACAGCGGGCTTTTGAGCGCGGTCGCCAGCGCGAGATCGTCCTCCGGCGTCAGCGCGGCCTCCGCCGTCACCAGAAGATCGCGGATCGCCAGTTCCTCCTGAAGCTTCAGCCGGTCGGCGCCGCTCACCGGCACGCCACGCTGTTTGAGCGCCTTCAGGATCGCGTGGAACAACGGGCCGCGTTTCTGGACGAGAACCAAAACCTCGCCGGGCCGCACCCCCTCGCCGCCGACAAGATCCGCGATCCGATCGGCAATCCGCCTCGAAAGCAGGATCATGCCGCTCGGCCCGTCCGCTTCCGGGTATTCGATCGGCCAGAGTTCGGCGACGCCCGGAAAAGCCGTCCGGGCGGCGCTATGTACCGTCTGCGTCGCGACGGCCGCGAGGCCTTCGGCACGGGCCGGGCTCGCGAACACCTGATCGACGGCGGCGAGAACATCCGCGCTCGAGCGGAACGACGAACGCAACTGCACTGCATTTTGGACGCGGTTCTGCTGCGGATCGGCGCCCGGCCCCGCCCTTTCGACGGACTTTCCCGCGAAATGAAGCCGTGTCTCTTCGAAAACAGCGGGATCGGCCCCCTGAAACGAGAAGATCGACTGCTTCTCGTCGCCGACCACGAACAGCGAACGGAAACGTCGCGTGAGCCCTTCCCCGGCGAAGAACTCGCTCGTCAACGCGCGGACGATATCCCACATCTCCCGCGTCGTATCCTGCGCCTCGTCGATCAGCACGTGCTCGATCGCGCCGTCGAGCTTCATCATGATCCAGCTCGCGTCCGCCCGCGCCAGCAGCCGCCGCAGCGCCGCGATCAGATCGTTGAAATCGAGCAGGGCACGGGCACGCTTGGCCGCCTCGAAGCGTTCGAGAACATCCTCGGCGAAGGTAAGCAGCGCGATCGACCGGTTGTACGAGACCAGCGCGCGCCGTCGCCGGAGCAACTCGGCGCAGGCGGCTTTCTCGCCCGTTTCGAACGCTTCCAGCCGGGGCAGCTTTGTTTTCAAACCTTTCGTGAAAGCGTTGCTCCGGGGTTCGCCTTTCCCGGTCAGGAACACCTGAAGGTAGGCGCTGGTCCAGTCGCCACCCGCCTTGCGCGCAGCAATGGCACTGCGCAGTTGTTCGAGCGCCTTTCCGTCGGAACTGCCGGGCTCTCCCAACGCCAGCACGGCATCGATTTCCGCCTGCCAATCGGCGATCGAAGGCCGCGCCTGCCGGAACTCGCTTTCGAGACCCTCCGTCGTCAGGCCGGTCTCAATGCCGAACAGGTGCCGGTAAAGCGCCTCGCGCCGGGCGCCGGCGGCAATGGGTTCGTCGCGCAGGCGCAGCGCCGACAGCTCCTCAAGTGCGGCGTCGAGCGCCTTCTCGAACCGGTCCGTGCTGGCCGCCGAGACGATCTCCGCAAGCGCCAGCCCGAGTTTCGAGGCCGGGGCTGCAATCGCAAGCGCGACCGCGGCCCGGCGCGCGGCGAGGCGCATGGCCTTTGCCTCCGCGGCCTCGACAACCTCGAAATTGAGTGGCACGCCCGCCTCGAGCGGGAAAAGGTGCAGCGTGCGCTCTGCAAAGGCATGGATGGTCTGGATCTTGAGCCCGCCGGGCGTCTCGATCGCATGCGCGAAGAGCGTGCGCGCCCGTGCCAGCCGTTGCGGCCCGGCATCGGGCCGGCCGGCAAGCCGCGCCAACTCCTGCGCGAGCGCCGCGTCATCGAGCCGCACCCAGCGCGCGAGTTCGGCGAAAATCCGCCCCTGCATCTCGGCCGCCGCCGCCTTGGTGTAGGTGAGGCAGAGGATGCGGTCCGGCGCGACGCCATCGAGCAGAAGGCGGATCACCCGGTCGCGGAGGATGGTGGTCTTGCCCGAGCCGGCGTTGGCCGACACCCAGACGTCCTGCCCCGGTTCGGTGGCGGCGATCCGGTCCTGCCGCTCGCTCTCGGGAATGACGAACGGGCCGCTCATTCGCCTTCCTCGTCTCCCGCCGGGATATCCCATTCGTCGACGCGGGCAAGGTGATCGTAGTCCCCCGCCCTGTCCATCCGCTTCGGCGCAAGCCGCGAGCGCCAGGCTTCCCCGCCCTGCGCTAGGCGCGTGAGCTGTGCTTCCAGCAACTGCCAATCTTCCTCGGCGAAGGCATCGAGCGAGATTTCCGGCGGCGTGACGTCCTCCGGCTCGACCGCCTCGCCGCCGCCGACCGCGACATGCGCGAGCCGAACGGTCTGTGCTTCCGCCGGCACATCCGGGAAGGCGCCGCGCCGCGCCAGCGCCGCCGTTATCGGCAATTGCGCGGCGAGATGGGCGAGAATGGCCCGGCCGTCCGGCACCGCCCCGGTCTTGTAGTCGAAGATCGCGCGCTCGCCGCCCCGGACCTCGATCCGATCGGCGCGGCCGGAAAGGGTCACGACCTCGCCACCGGGAAGGGCCAGCGGCACCCGGCCATAACGTTCGGTGAGGACCGTCCAGCCCTGTCGCCGGCGCTCGTGATCGAAGGCGACGAAGCCGGGCACGATCTCGCGGAAGCGCTGCCACCAGAATTCGTGCAGTTCCTGATCGTGGCGGAGGACATCGAACTGGCGGCGTCCGATCTCGATCAACCTGTCCGCGGCGGCCTGCGGGTCCGCGGGCGGCTCGGATTTCGCATATTCTTCGAGGCTGGCGTGGAGCACCGTCCCCCGTTCGCGGGCATCGAGGTCGGGCTCGATGGGATCGAGCGGCACGAGGCCGAGCAGATGGCGCGCGTAGATCGCGTAGGGGTCGCGCCGCAGGGTCTCGACCTCCGTGACGGACAGCCGCTCCGGCACGCGTGGCCGGGCGGGAACAGGTTCCGGCGCCACGCAGGGGCGGGCGGGGATGGGCGGCTCGTCCAAGCGGCGCGCGAAGGAGAGGATACGACTTCCCGCCACCTGCGCCGCCTCCCAGGCCTCCTCGCCGACGAGACCGCGCAGACGCCGCAGGAACCGCGAGGCCAAGGCGGGCGATTCGCCCTCGCGCCGGGCGCGGGTCAGCACGACTTGCCGCGCGCCGGCGAGCATCGCGAAATCATGCGCGCTCTGGCCGATGCGGCGCTCGGGCGGTTGCAGGCCGAGACCAAGCCGCATCGTCCGGTTGAGAAACGGCCCCTCGCGCGCGGCCGGTGGGAAGGAGCCCTCGTTGAGCCCGGCGAGGATGATCCGGTCGGCCTCGACGAGACGCGATTCGAGCGGGCCGAGGATCGCCGCACGCGGATGCCCGCCAGCCGGCGGCAGGATCTCGGCGCGAACGAGCAGTTCGATCGCGCCCATCGCTTCCGAAGGCGTCATGACGGTGGCGCCGCCGTGCGCGCCGATCTCTTCGAGCAGGGCCAGCAGCCGGCCCGATTGCGGGTCCCGCCCCAGCGGCGTGTGGCCGTCGCGATCCTGCGTAAGGCCGATCATCGCCTCGCCGAGCGCGGCGGTGAAATCTGCGAGCCCCGCCGGGGCCGCCGCGCCGGCGACGACCGCGAACAGATCATCGAGCACCCGGGCCAGCACCGGCAGTTCGGCGCGGACGCCCTCGGCAATGCGTTTGGCCGCCGGATGGGCGTGCCGATCCTCCCGTTCGAGGACCGAGCGCACGCGCGCCGACAAGGTTTGCGCATCCGAGAAATGCCGTCCGCGGAACACGAGGATTTCCATGGCATCGACGAGCGCGCCGAAGCTGTCACGGTCGAAACCGAGAGCGACGAGCGGATCCCGCAACAGCGCGAGGATCGCGCCGCCGTCCCGCTCGGTCGCAGCGCGGAACAGCAACAGCAGGAGGCGCCCGGCCGGCGTTCCGGACAGCGGAAGACCGGCCGAATCCTCGACATCGATCGCCCAGCGCCTGAGTTCGGCGCGGACGCGCGCGGCGAGCTTGCGGTTGGCGGTGACGCAGACGACCGATGCGCCGGGAGTTTCGAGCGTCTCGCGCATCAGCAGCGCGATGGCTAGCCCCTCCTCGCGCTCCTCCGCCGCCTCGACAAGGGTCACGCCTCCGAGCCCTTCCATTACCGTCGGGCTGTCGATACGGCTCCGCCAGAGGTCGATCGTCTCCGCCGGTCGCAGCGCTTCCGACAGAATGCGGTTGCGGGCGGCGGCGGAAGCGCCGGTATCGCCGATCGAAGCGACATCGCCGCGCCCGATCCCGACCAAGGCCAGCAGGTGCTTGAGATTCGCCTGCGGGTGGGCGAACCGGGTGGCGATGGTCGCCCGGTCCTCGCCGATCAGGTTCCAGGAAGGCTCGTCGAGATCAAGATCGAGGCCGGGCAGGACGACCGCGCCCTGCGCATGGCGGGAGACGGCGCGCATCAGCCGGGCGGTGGCAGCGACGGAGCCGGTCGAACCGATCACCAGCACCGGGCCGCCCGCGCCGCCTTCGATCCGCTTTGCCTCGGCCTCGATGCTTTCGAGCCGGACGTCCATCTCGTCGCGCGCGCCGATCTCGGCCAGGTGTTCCGGCCAGGCGCGCGCTGCGATGCGCAGGAATTCGCGCGACTTCGCCCAATAGGCGTCGTGTCGCGCCTCGTCGTAGCCCGGCGGCGCGGTCGATTCGAGCGCGGCGAGCGGCACCCCTGCGATCCGCATCTCGTCGATCAGCCGCCCGAGCTCATCCGCGAGCACGAGTTCCTCGCGCAGCTCCGTGCCCGCATCGCCGTGAGAAACCTCACCGGCATCGATGCGGATGCCGCGCAGCCAGGCCTTCACCATCGGCAGCAGGAGGAAGCGTCGCTCGAGCGGCGCGACGATTCTTGTGGCAGCGAGGGCTTCAAGCGGCAGCCCCCCGTTTTCCGCCTCCGTTTCCTCTGGCGCGAGTAACGGATCGCCCGGCTCCGCAAGCGGGCGGATGCGCGGCAGGATCGCCGGGCGCGGCGCCAGCGCCCGGATGAATTCCTCCTCGACGAGTTTGCGCACGCGTTGCGTCGGAACGTGGATGGTGAGATCGGCGAGGCGATGCGGCTCCTCGCCGAAGGGAATACCGATCAACCTGCCGGCGAGCAACGCGTCGACCACCAGCCGCACGAAGGGAAGCCCGGGCGCGATCGCGAAGACATTCGGCCCCGTACGCGCCATCACCGCGCTACCTGTCGTAGAGGCTGAGTGCCCGCTCGGCCTCCTCCAGCGCGGTGGGCGTACCGACATGCATGAACAGCCCGTCGAGCCGCAGCCCGTGGAGCCGGCCGGCCACGTGCGCCTCGTCGAAGATGCGGTTCAGCGAAAAGACCTCCGGCTTGCCGGCGAAGGACTGCGGCTTGAGGATCGCCGCGCCGGTATAGGCGAAAGGCGCGACCTCGCCCGGCTTCGGCCGGCGCAGACGGCCATCCTGTTCGAGGACGAAATCGCCGCGGTTACCCCAGCCGATCGTGGTCACCGCCGGCGCAACCAGCAGCAGCACGTCCATCGTCTCGGGAACGAAATAATCGCGCATGCGCTCGAGGTTGTGGCGTGGCCCGTCGAGCCAGATCGTGTCGGCATTGAGGGAGAAGAAGGGCCGGTCGCCAAAAAAGGAGATCACCTTGCCGATGCCGCCGCCGGAATCGAGAATGCGGTCGCGCTCGTCCGAGATGGTGATGCGGGGAACCTTGCGTCCTTTCACATGCGCGATGATCTGCTCGGGCAGGTAATGCACATTGACCACCGCCTCGTTGACGCCACAAGCAGCCAGCTGGTCGAGATTATGATCGAGCAGCGTCCGGCCGCCCGCCTTCACCAGCGGCTTCGGCAGATTGTCCGTCAGCGGGCGCATCCGCGTGCCGAGCCCCGCCGCCAGCACCATCGCCTTGTCGATCACCAATGCCTGCCCCATTCCCCGAATCCGCCGCGAAACCTGCCAGATTGGTTTGATACCAGCCGGCGAGCTTTGCCAAGACCGGATGCGCGAGGCAGCGCTTGAGATAGGCCTCGATGCGGGGAATGTGCTTCAGGTAGGCCGGCTTGCCGTCGCGCCGGTCGAGACGGACGAAAATGCCGAGTATCTTCGTCGCCCGCTGCGCACCAAGAATGGCGTAAGCCGCGGCGAAGGCCTGCATGTCGAAATCGGGGTCACGCGCGCGCCGCCCCTTGGCATAGCGGGCGAGCAGCGAGAGTTCGAGCGGTTCCGGCACCGTGACCCGCGCATCCTGGAGCAGCGACACGACGTCATAGGCCGGGTGACCGATGACGCAATCCTGATAGTCGATCAGCCCTATCTTCCTGAGACCCTCGCGCTGCGGCAGCCAGATCAGGTTCGGCGAATGGTAGTCGCGCAAGGTCCATGTCCGCTCGCCGTTGACCACGGTTTCCAGTGTCGAGACCCATTGATCGACAAAGCCGAGCCGCATGCCGGCATTCGGCGTGCGCTTGTTGGCATAGGGCAGATACCAATCGAGCAGCAGCTCCGCCTCGATCGTCAGCGCCTCGAGATCGTAACGGTGAAGCCGGTGCATCTGCAGACCATCAACCGGGAGTTCGCCCGGCAGGTTGCGGGCGTGCAGATCGGCGAGCACATCGACCGCCAGCGCGTAGCGCTCGGGGATCGGCCCGTTGGCATCGACAACCCCTTCGGTGCCGAGATCCTCGATCAGCAGCAACCCCGCGTCGAGATCGGCAGCGTAGAGTTCCGGCGCGGAAAGGCCGAGATCGCGCAGGCCCTTCGTCATCGCCACGAAGGCGTGGACGGATTCGGCGAGGTGGACGAGCTGCGAATAGCTCTTGCCGAGGCGGATCGGCGGGCCGTCCGGCCGGCGCGGCGCGATCATCAGAATGGCCTGACGGCCGGTGGCGGGGTCGCGGATGCGCTCGTAGGCGCGCACCGAGGCGTCGCCCTGCATAAATTCCCGTGCCGGATCGGGGAACCCGCCCTTGCGGAACAGGCTATCGATCGCCTTCGCGCGTTCGAGGCGCGGCGCAAGCCGGCCGTGGCCGGTGAGGGTCAGGATGCGACCCTCGCCGCCGGGCGGGATATCGAAGCGGGCGTCCAGCCGGTCCTCGGCAAGGATGTCGCCGGCCTTGTCGGCCCATTCGCACAGGACGATCGCGTTCTCGGCCGCATCTTCCCAGCCGAGTTCGACGAGTTCGCCGACATCGGCGACGCGGTAGAGATCGGCATGGACGATGCGGAAATCCGGCGCGTCGTAGGTCTGTATCAGCGTGTAGGTCGGGCTCGGGACGTCCAGCGCCGGATCGCGCGTCAGCACGCGGATCATCGCCCGGGCGAAGGTGGTCTTGCCGGCACCGAGATCGCCGGCCAGCGTCACGAGGTCGCCAGGCCTGAGTTCGGCACCGACCTGCTCCGCGACGCGCTGGGTCGCGGCCTCGTCCGGCAGTTCGATGCGCCAGAGAACCGGGCTTCCGGCTTCCGTCATGCTCCGGCTCCGTTACGCATCGGGTAGAATGACGGTAGTGGTATGTCCGCCCTTGCCGTCATCGCTGACGATGAGGCGGCCGCCGTGCAGCTTGGTGAGCGCCTTGGCGAGCGAGAAGCGAAGGCCATGCCCGCGCTCGACGCCCGGCGCATTCCCGTCGTCCGGCGAGGCCGCCAGACCTGCCTCCCGGCCCGGATCGGTGACATCGATCGCGATTCCGCCCTCGTCGCGGCGGACGGCGAGCCGCACCGTGTCGCCCGGCCCGGAATAGGCGACGGCGTTGGCGAGCAGGTTGAAGACGATGTGCCGGAAGCGCTTGGCATCGGCCCGGATGGTCGGAATGCCGTTCGGCAGATTGATCGAGAGTCGGACCTTGGCGTCGCCGAAGCGGTCCTTCAGCCCCTCCATCGCCTCGCTGATCGCGCCGGCGAGATCGACATCCGTCTTGTCGATCTCGATGCCGGCACCGGCCTCGACGTCGGCAAGGTCGAGAATGTCGGTGGTGATCGTGAGCACGGCGTCGGCGGCGCGCGAAAGGTCCTGTGTATACGAGAGCTGTTTGGGATTGAGTTCGCCGGCGACACCACCGGCCAGCGCCTGCGCCAGCCCCACCACCGAGGTCAGCGGCGAGCGCAGCTCGAACGAGACACTCTTGATGAAATCCGTGCGCAGCCGGGCGGCCTGACGCAGCGCCTCGTTGTGCTCGCGCAGGCGCTTCTCGGCCTCGACCGTGTCGGTGACATCGGCGACCGTGACGAGCGTCGCGCGCTCGGGCAGGGGTGTCGTCGTCACGTGGAGGATGCGCCCGTCCCGCGCGGCGATTTCGAACTGCTTGTCGTCGCGCGCCTCGGCGAGCAGGCAGACAACGGCGATGATCGAGCGCCAGCATTCCGCCGGGGCCTTGGTCGAGGCTGCGGACACCTCCTCGACATGCGGTGAACCGTGCAGCTTCTCCGGGTCGATGCCGAACAGATCGGCGAAAGCGGGGTTCGAAAGCTGGAGACACCCGTCGGAGCCGAACACGCCGACGCCTTCGGAAAGCGCCATCAGCGTTTCCCACTGGGTGTTCTTCAGGCGGTCGTAGGAGGTCTCAAGGGTGAAACGCTCGGTCTCGTCCTCGAAGAGGTAGGTCAGCCCGCCTTGCGGGTTCGGTGTCGTGACGACACGCAGCGAGCGACCGTTCGGCAGGCGCCAGCCGTGCTCGGCCTGCTCCGCCGCGCCGAACTGCGCAAGGAGATGCGTTTTCCACTCGCGGTAGTTCGAGGCCTCGGGCAGCCGACCCTTGGCTCTGAGATGATCCAGCAATTCGGCATTGCTCGGCGCGCTGGCGAGGAAGCCGGCATCGAGCGCGAAAAGATCGGCGAAGGCGCGGTTGGAATAGGTAAGGCGCTGGGCGCGATCGAAGATCGCCACGGCGTTCGGCAATTCGTCGAGCGTGCGCACATGCGCTTCCATCTGCCGCTCGAGCGCCTGACGGGTTGCTTCCAGTTCGCTCATGTCGAGCGCGAACCCGCCGCCGCCTTCCGGCCCGGCAACCTCGACGACATCGACCTTGCGGCGCTCGCCGGCGAAGATCGCCGTGACGAGGCCGTGGTAGCGCCCGCCGTCGGCCTGCCGGCGACGGATGGCGGCGCGATCGTCGCTGTCGAGAATTTCGGTCTGCGTCCGGAGCACAACCTCGGGGCCCGGCGCGTCGACGGCCTGCGCGTAGGCGGAATTCACCCAGCCGAGCTTGCCGGCGCGATCCCGCAACCAGACCGGCTGGGGAATGGCCTCGACGACCGAGCGAAGCTGGTTCTGCGCCAGTTCGAGCGCGTTTTTCTCGTCCATCAGGCGCGCGAGCGCGAGACGTTCGCCGGTGGCGATGCGGATCGACATCACGGCCCGCCCCGCGATCGGACGACCCTCGATCTCGACGTGGTCCCCGCGCAACGAGCGAAGCTGCTCGGAAAAGGCGACACCGGAGGCGCGGAGCGCCATCAGCCGATGATCGACCCGGCGCGCGTCCTCGTCCGGCAGCCAGTCACCGAAGGCGAGCACGCGCTGCGGCGCCGTCGTCTCGAGGATAATGCCGGGGTCGCCCTCGAATTCCGGCTCACCCGTCTGTCCGTTCCATGCGATCAGAAGCTGGCGGTCGGAGGCCAGGAACAGATGCGACCGCTCGACCTGCGCCTGCGCATCCTGATTGGCGCGGTTCTGTTCCTCGAAATGCTCGTTCCAGATCCGCCGGGCACGGACATGGAGGATGGAGATCGTCGCCGCATAGAGCGTCACCGCAAGCAGCGCGATCGAAAGCGGAATAGTGGCGCCTACAACCTCGAAACCGTTCATGACCTGCGCGGGCAGACGCAGTTCGAACCCTTCGTTCGCCTGCGCGAGGGCCTCGCCGCAAGCGGCAAGACCGGTCAGCACCGGCATCGCCCGCGCCGCCAGCCATGTGACGAACGAGGGTCGCGGTGATCTCAAGCCGGCGCCCTGCGCGATCTCTTGCCCGAGATCGCGCGCCGGACCTGCCACCGGACCCACGTTGTCCTCCATCCCCTGGCCTCCTCGCGCATCGCCGCCATTTCCGCGCGAAATCTGCTGCCTCGTCACGCCGCGAATCACCGCCGCGAAACGCGCGGGTGCACTTTAATCGTCGAGTGACTCCCGCAGGAAGTGGTTAACAAACAAATAACGCGCCCGGTTTGCCGGGCGCGCTGGATTATCGCGAACAGAACAGGAATATCCGGCGCAGCGCGCCGGATATCTCAGTAGCGGTAGGTTTCGGGCTTGAACGGGCCGGCTTCCGGCACGCCGATATAGCCAGCCTGCTTCGGCGAGAGCTTGGTGAGCTTGGCGCCAACCTTCTCGAGGTGGAGCGCGGCGACCTTCTCGTCGAGGTGCTTGGGAAGGGTGTAGACCTTGTTCTCGTAGTTGGCGTGGTGGTTCCAGAGTTCGATCTGCGCCAGCGTCTGGTTCGAGAACGAGCAGGACATCACGAAGGACGGGTGCCCGGTCGCGTTGCCGAGGTTCACGAGACGGCCTTCCGAAAGCAGGATGATACGCTTGCCATCGGGGAACTCGACCTCGTCGACCTGCGGCTTGACGTTGTCCCACTTGAAGTTCTTCAGGCCCGCGACCTGAATCTCGCTGTCGAAATGGCCGATGTTGCAGACAATGGCGCGGTGCTTCATCGCCCGCATGTGCTCGACGGTGATGACATCGACGTTGCCGGTCGAGGTCACGAAGATATCGGCGCGCGGCGCGGCGTCTTCCATTGTGGTAACCTCGTAGCCTTCCATCGCGGCCTGAAGCGCGCAGATCGGATCGATCTCCGAGACGAGCACGCGGCAGCCGGCCTGGCGGAGCGAGGCCGCCGAACCCTTGCCGACGTCGCCATAGCCCGCAACCATCGCGACCTTGCCGGCCATCATCACGTCGGTGCCGCGGCGCAGCGCGTCGACGAGCGATTCACGGCAGCCGTAGAGGTTGTCGAACTTCGACTTCGTCACCGAGTCGTTGACGTTGATCGCCGGGAACGGCAGGCGATGGGCCTTGGCGAGTTCGTAAAGGCGATGCACGCCGGTGGTGGTCTCTTCCGAGACGCCCTTGATCGCGCCACGCACGCGCGTGAACCAGCCCGGATTGGACTTCATCACCTTCTTGATCAGCGCGAAGAAGATCGTTTCTTCCTCGTTGCCGGGCTTGTCGAGGAAGGCGGTATCACCGTTCTCGGCCTCGGCGCCGAGGATGATGAACATGGTGAGGTCGCCGCCGTCATCGAGGATCATGTTCGGCGAGCCGCCGTCACCCCATTGCGCGGTGCGATAGACGTATTCCCAGTAGTCCTCGAGCGTCTCGCCCTTGATCGCGAACACCGGCGTGCCGGTCTTGGCGATGGCGGCGGCGGCGTGATCCTGCGTCGAATAGATGTTGCAGGACGACCAGCGGACATCGGCGCCGAGCACCTTGAGCGTCTCGATCAGCACCGCGGTCTGGATCGTCATGTGCAGGCAGCCGGCGACACGCGCGCCCTTGAGCGGCTGCTGGCCCTTGTATTCCTCGCGGACGGCCATGAGACCCGGCATCTCGGTCTCGGCCATGTTGATTTCCTTGCGACCCCAATCCGCGAGGCCGATATCCTTGACGACGTAATCCATGAAATCCTCGATGCTCACATGCCCGCGCTTCGGGCGGGCCGGCGCGGGCATGCGCCAGAAAGCCGGCCTCTTCGCAGGGCCTGCGGCGGCTTCCTAGCAAAGATCGACATCCGAGGCAATAACGATATAAAGATTTCTTTATGTCGTATCGGCCAGCGCCATTTCCGGCACCGGCCGAGACTTGATCATTCACGCCCGGCAGCGGGCTTTCCTCACTCCGCCTGCAACTGGCGGAGCGCGCCGGCCCAATCCTCGACGTGAAAGACGCGGACGATCTTGCCGCCGACGACCTCGTGGATATCGATCGACATCAGCGTGAAGGATTTTCCCTTGCCGTCGACCCCGAACAACGGCCCTTTCGGCGTCCCGGACGCGCGCGAGCGAACCACATAGCGATTGCCGCATTCGAGGATCTCCTCGATCTTCCAGTTGAGATCCGGCATGAACTTGGCGAATCCCGCCAGCTGGCCGGCGAGTTCTTCCCGGCTTTTGGCCTTGCCGGAATAGTCGCCGATGCTCTGGAAATCCGGCGCGAGCAGGCGCTGGGCTTCCGTCATCTTGTCCTGCGCGCCCGACGGGTTGATCAACCGGGTGTAGAAGGCTTCGACGATGGCGCGATCGGCGCTCATTGTTCCGCTGGAAGTCATGGGTTTTCTGCTCCTTTCGGGCTGTTTGGTGGAAGGCCACGGACATGGCCGCGCCTTCACAGAGGTTGCACGAGGGAGTCTTATTGCTTTAGTATGAATTAGGAAGTAGGCACTTTTTTGTAACTAAAAGAGATCAAAACGAGGATGCCATGACGCGCGAGGATCGGGGGGCGCCGGAGAACTGTCCGGTGCGGGAAGTGATCGCCGGGGTAAGCGACAAATGGAGCGTTCTGGTGCTCCTGCATCTTTCGCATGGCGATCTGCGGTTCAGCGCGCTCCGGCGGGCCATTCCCGATATTTCGCAGCGGGTGCTGACAGTCACGCTCCGTGGCCTTGAGCGCGACGGGCTCGTCTGGCGGGATGTGCAGCCGACGATCCCGCCCGCCGTGACCTACGGCGTCACGACGCTCGGGCATTCGCTGATCGGGCATTTCAGAGCGCTGGCGGACTGGGCGAAAGGCAATCGCGTCCAGATCGACGACGCGCGCCGGCAATTCGACACACGACCCGGCTGACGGGAGCTGAAAATGCTCTATTCGTCCTCGCCGAAGCGGTTGGAGAGCAGGGCCTCGAGCGCGTCGAGCGCCTCCTTCGCCTGCGCGCCGGTGGCAGCGACCGAGACGCTCGTGCCCTGCGCGGCCGCCAGCGTCAGCAGCCCCATGATCGAGGTGCCGCCCACCGTCTCGCCGCAGCGGGTGACGCGGATATCGGCCGTGAAATTCTCGCAGCACTGCACGAACTTGGCCGAAGCGCGGGCGTGCAGCCCCTTGCGGTTGATGATGGGAAGTTCGCGGACCAGGGCGCCTTCGCTAAGCGGCGGCGGGGGACAGGGTTCGTCCGACATGGTAACGGCCTCAGCGACCCGCCAGGATGTGACTGGCGACGTTGATGTATTTCTTGCCCGCATCCTGCGCCTGCGTGACGGCTTCGGCAAGCGGGATCGATTCGCGCACCTTGGCGAGCTTGACCAGCATCGGCAGGTTGATACCGGCGATCACCTCGACGTGGGCACCGTCCATCGCCGAAATGGCGAGGTTCGACGGCGTGCCGCCAAACATATCCGTGAGCACCACAACGCCATCGCCGCTATCGACCGTCTTGATGGCGGTCACGATTTCGCCACGCCGGGCATCCATATCATCTTCCGGGCCGATGCAGACAGTCGCCACCTGCGCCTGCCGCCCCACCACGTGTTCCATCGCCAAGCGAAACTCGGTTGCGAGCTGGCCGTGGCTGACCAATACCATTCCGATCATCGACGGATACCGTGACCTTTCAGTTCCCGATCGCTCTCACGATCATGCCGCGCGGCGCCCCGCCCGCGCGATCAGGACGGGCATTTTGTCGAGCCAACTCGACTTGGCAAGCAAAACCCGTCGCATTTGTTTCTTTTTTCGCACATGCGAAACTAACCGAACAGCCAGAATAGCACCAGAGCCGCCTGATCGCCTCCGGAAAGTTCGCTCAGAACGCGAAGCCGCGGCAGTTCGACACCTTCAAGCCGAACCCGGGTTTCAGCGGGGTCAGGCAAGCGCGCCGTCTCGCCGACGAGATCGACGACATGGCTGAGAACGGCTGGCGACAGGGTTCCGTTCGTACAAAGACCGAGTCCGCGGCGCTCGATCAACCCGGCGACCACCCCATGGCCGGCGGCGACCAGCCGACCGCCCCGCGCGGCAAGCGCGATGCGATCGTCGCCGACAAGTCCCGTGAAGCGCCCCTCCGCGCGGCCGGCATGCAGCAAGGCCGCGACCAGCCGCGACTTGCCCGCGCCGGACGGGCCGCGAACGAGCACGCCCTTCTCGCCGATCACCAGCGCGGAGGCGTGGATATGGCCGCCCGCGCTCACGGACCCGCCACCGGAAGGCGAACGATGAAGCGCGCGCCGCAACGGTTGCCGGCCTCATCGATGATGTTCTCGGCCCGGATGGTGCCGTTATGCGCCTGTACGATCTGCTTCGAGATGGAGAGACCGAGGCCGGAATTCTGGCCGAAGCCGTGATCGGGCCGGTCGGTATAGAAGCGCTCGAAAATCCGGTCGAGCGCATGGTCGGGGATGCCGGGACCGCCATCCTCGACGCGCAATTCCGCCATGCCGCCCGAATAGCCGACCGTAACCACAACGGGCTTGTCCGGCGCGGTGAACGACAGGGCGTTGTCGATGAGGTTGGTCAGGACCTGGACGATCCGGCTGTCGTGCCCCCGAACGACCAGCGCAGCCTTGCCCTCGCCCTTGCCTTTGGGCATGGCGCCGCGGTGAAACACCAGTTGCGGATCGCCGGGCTGGGCAACGTCCCGCTTCATGCCGACCACGGTTTCGGTGAGCGCCACGAGATCGACCGGCTCCATGCCGCCGCGCTGCAATTCGGCATCGAGGCGCGAGGCATCGGAAATATCGGTGATCAGCCGGTCGAGCCGCTTCACATCGTGGATGATGACGGCGAGCAGGCGTTCGCGGCTTTCTTCCTTCTTCGCGAGCGGCAGGGTCTCAACCGCGCTGCGCAGTGAGGTGAGCGGATTCTTGAGCTCATGGCTGACATCGGCCGCGAAACGCTCGATGGCCTCGATGCGGTTGTAGAGTGCCCCGGTCATGTCGCGCAGCGAGGCGGAGAGCTGGCCGATCTCGTCGGAACGCGCGGAGAAATCCGGGATTTCCTCACGCGTGCGGATACCGCGACGGACGCGATCCGCCCCCTCGGACAGGCGCCGCACCGGATCGGCGATCGTGCCGGCGAGCAACACGGAGAGGATCAGCATCACGCTCGAAGCGATCAGGAACACCATGACATAGCCGCGGCGCTCCTCGGCGATGACGCGGTCGACGTCGCCTTCCTGCGTCGAGAGCAGCAGCGCGCCGCGCACGGCGCTGCCGCGCTGGATCGGCGTCGCGGCGAACACGATCGTCTGCCCGTTGGTGGCGACGCGCACCACCGAGCCCTGCGATCCCTTGAGCGCGCGCTCGACTTCGGGAAGGCGGGCGTTCGCGGCCATCGAATCCGGCTGGACGATCGTCACGCGGCCGAAGCTCTGCTTGACGGCGTTCCAGGTGCGGGAAAACAGCGTCCAGCTCGAATCGTCCTCGGCGACGGGGCGTGTTTCGGAGAAGTCGGACGGATTGTAGAACGCGCGCGTGTCGAGCAGCAGCAGGCCGTCACGGTCGTAGACGCGGGCCCGGGTGCGCGTCGGCGTCACCAACCGGCGCAGGACCGGCGCGACACGCGCCGGGTTGATCGAGAATTCGAACCAGTTGGGCGCGGCGTCCTCGTTCGGCTGCGGCTCGGCGAGTTGCTGCTGCAGCAGCTTGTCGGGATCGAGTTCGAGCTGGTTCGAATGGGTGCCGACCGCGCTCGAGATCGCCGCCGCGATGATCTCGGCCTGAAGCGAGAGCGACTGGACGCGTGCATCGATCACGCCGATGCGGGTCTGGTTGAGCCAGAGGAAGCCGATGAACAGGGCAACGAGCCCCGCGAGGTTGAGGATAGCGATGCGCCGGGTGAGCGAGGAGGAAAGCCGGCGTGCGAGGCCCTGCCGGAACCGCAGGACCTTGCGGGCACGGCCGAACCAGCCGCCCGACGGCGGATCGGACAGATCCGGCCGGTCGCCTGCCGCCTTTTTCTCCGATTGAGCCGCCTTGGCGCGGTCGAGCAACGGCTCCTCCCTTCCGCCCGGCGGCGCGCCGGGTTCAGCCTTCCTTGAAGCGATAGCCGACACCATAGAGCGTTTCGATCATTTCGAAATCGTCGTCGACCTGCTTGAACTTCTTCCTCAGGCGCTTGATGTGGCTATCGATCGTCCGGTCGTCAACATAGACCTGATCGTCGTAGGCCGCATCCATCAGCGCGTTGCGGCTGCGCACCACGCCGGGGCGCTGCGCGAGCGACTGCAGGATCAGGAATTCGGTGACGGTCAGCACCACCGGTTCGCCCTTCCAGGTGCAGGTATGGCGTTCCGGGTCCATCCGCAGCAGGCCGCGTTCGAGGACCTTGGCGTCCGCCTCCTTCGAGGCCGGGATATCCTTGGCGCCGGCGCGGCGCAGGATCGCCTTCACCCGCTCGACCAGCAGCCGCTGCGAGAACGGCTTGCGGATGAAATCGTCGGCGCCCATCTTCAGGCCGAACAATTCGTCGATCTCGTCGTCCTTCGAGGTGAGGAAGATCACCGGCAGATCGGATTTCTGGCGCAGGCGGCGCAGCAGTTCCATGCCGTCCATTCGCGGCATCTTGATGTCGAAGATCGCGAGATCCGGCGGGCTCTGGCGAAGGCCGTCGAGCGCCGTAGAGCCATCAGTATAGCTCTGCACGCGGAAACCCTCGTTCTCCAGCGCGATCGAGACCGAGGTCAGGATGTTGCGGTCGTCATCGACAAGCGCGATCGTGGGCATGGTTCGTCCTCTTGCTGCGTGGCGTCGCGGCCTTCGCCACGCCATAAAGTCGGGCATCCTTGGCGGCTGCCTCTTCTCGGAGCCACTATCTAGAACGAAGACAGGCCGAATTGTGGCAGACAATGATTTTCCTCGGATTTTTCCGCTGATAATCACAGCCTGCCCCGCAGCCACCTGTAACACGACGTATCAAATGGCAGCACGGCGAAAGGCGGGATTATCCGGGATCAGCCGGGACTGCGCGGGCGAACGCCAAATTTTATAGCGACTTAGTTAGCGTCAGCCGGCGCGCTTGTGCGGCCCGAGTGCGACGCATCAAATGGCACAACAATGCGGCCAGCTTTTCGATGCGCAATTGCGGGGCGAGACAGGTTCGAGACTGCATTGCGACGCGAGTTCAATCGCTTAGGCGTGAAGTCGGGCGGGGCTCGCGCGTTCGGCCTCCCGCAGAAGATTGACGATGTTCGCCGACGGGCGTCACCTCCGTCAATGTTTTGGAATGTTACGCGAGATCAATAGCATATAGGCGTTTCGGGCGAGGCGTCTGATGTACGGAACTTTGACTTCGGGCCGCGTACCACGTGCTCGGTTTCTCTTGCAGAGTGTTGGCCTTTCAGCCGCATCGCGCCGCCACAGTAGTTGCTGGATGCCCCGACGAGTTATTCCAACACCGGACGTTCGTGGCGTCAAAAATGGGGAATATTCAGGAACCTATTCTGAGAGTAACCCGATTCCCGCTAGCGATCCCCGGTCGACGTAGTTATTGCCGCCACAGCCTATCATCGATCGAGGCTGGTTGATCTTCGGGCGTCTTATACCGGTTCTCCTTGACCGAAACGCGGAGATGTCGGTGGAAGAGCGCGATGTAATCCATGTCGGTGGTTAGGTCCATGGAAACGGTACCTACCCGCTTGGCCAGGTCGATAGTTGCCCCTCCGGCTGAGATGACCGGGACCTTGTTGGCGGCTGGTTGCATCTTTTCCAATAGGTCAAATTCATCAATTATGCCCTTCATTCCGCCGATGAATACGGCGGATGTGAAGTTGTAATCGCGGAACATGCGCTTGCGCATCAGCAGAAGGCTTCGTTCTCGATCACCAAGATCTTTTGTATATTCCACATTAGAGAACCGTTTGTTGTCTTCTGGGAAATCATCTTTGAAATGTTTGCTCTGGTAAAGCCTGACCCAGCGTCCATAGTCGACCCCCAAGCCTTCGGCAACAAACCATATCATCGGAGTAATTGCGGGTTGTCCGCCCCAGACGAGTAGACGTCGCCCCAAGGTTACATGGACAAGGGCGGAGACCGCAGCCGCAATCGCCACGGTATCCGCAGTTTTGGCGTATTCCGGTCCCCTGAGCGGATCGGGAACGCCGGCGGAGAGGAAAATCGCGTCCGTCATTACGCAGCCGCCTCCCACCCTGAAAGAGCCCATGCAGCTTCGGCAATCTTCACTGCGCGGACGGTCTTTATGTGTTCATCCAACCAGTTCAGGTGCGCTATCCACTTTTCTCGAATGCCGACGTGATCATATACGAGTATCGGCATGCCTCTCTGATCGGCCAGACGTGCTTTTTCAGCGATGTCGTTGAGGAGTTCGGCCGTCGGAATTCCGACGATGGGATAGGCCCAAAGCTGCGTACCGTCCGGTAGACGCAGGGCAATAGAACGGTGAGCGCCTACACCCTCGACGATCCCGCCTATCCTTTCCACCTCCGCGCGGAGGCGGCCGGTAATCGACATGAAACGGGACGCGATGCTGCGGCTTCGCAACCCCTCGACGGCAAGAACGATCTGATCTGCGACTTGATCGATGATCGGGCCGTCTCCGCCACTGAGTTCCGAGCGGTCGAGATAAATGGTCTCCGAAAAATCCGTCTGTCTGTTCGGTGTGTGCTCGGGCCAAACCACCCGTAGAACATGGATCTCTTTTGCTCGGGCACGGCCAATTTCTTGGCGTGTCCACTTGCTGTCGAAGTAGGTCGGCGTATCCAGCATGACCATGACGTCGGAATCGCAGAGCCGATGCCAGAGAACCTCCTGAAATGGCTCTCCAGGCCGAATGTCGTGCGTATCGAGGAACACGTCGAAGCCACGGCTCCCAAGAAGGTCGTGAAGCTGGATTGCAGCACTGCGAGACTCGACGCGGCGGTAACTCACGAACACGCGACGCTGCTGACGCAGGAGCCCAACGCATTCGAGGAGACAGGACGCCAGTTCTCGCATTTCTGCGTCGTCTGCCCGTCTGCGAAGTCCGTTTGCTCCTTGAATGGCCTTCGGTATCAGGACACCAAAATCGCCATCGGAGGGAATCGTGGGGATAACAGGAACGCTATCTCGAAGCGCTCGGTCAGCTATTTCGGTGTGATGCTGATCAGGCGATCCAAAATAGGCGACTGCACACGCGGCATGCCGATCACGATCGTTGAAATCCTCTCCTGACCGGATGATAACGTCCCTGCCAATCTGGAGGCCAAATTCCTCAATGACCTTGGAGATCGAGGCAACAAGAGGCGTCTGGACATCGGGATCGGGGCGGCCAAGTAGACCAATCTCATATACGCTCATTAACGCCTCTCGGAACGATCTTGCCCAGATCAGTTCTTTTTTCGAATACTTATGGCTTCTTCGATCCAGTCCTCGATGTTGGCGGCAATATACGCGTATGCCGATTTGCTGTCTGACCCAGCGGGGGTTTTCAATGGTGCAACCTCAGCCAATGTGCGATTGGTTCCGGTGAACGTAACTTTGCTGAACGGGTTGGCCCCCTGAGTGGATGGTCGACCGTTAATATCGAGTAGCTTGTCGATCCTGATGCCAAGGATGCCGCGCTGGTCGTTCCAGCCCTTGAAGATTTCATGAATGATCCAAGGCCTGCTGGCCGTCTCGGCGCCCACCAACACCACGACACAGGATTTGCCGTGCATTTGCTCAGCGATCCACTTCTCGATCGCGGCGTTACCGTTACGCTTTACCTGCTCCCAATCATTGGCAGAATACAGAGACTGCCCTTCCAGCGCATTGATATTCCGTACTTGCTGGGTGCGCCAAAAGTCATTGGCGAAATGAAAACTGAAAAAGACTCTCCGCGCCATAACCCCTCCCAAAAGCGTCAACCGAGAGATCGCAAAAGGTTAGATGCTTTAGCTGCCTGACCCCGTTGCGACGATTCGATTCCTGCTCCATTTATCGTAACACCCAATCATTCTATCAGGAAGTCTGCGGGCAGATGACCTACCTCACCGAATCGCAAGTTCGCGACAAAGTAAAAAACATACCACCGGAGTTTTATAGTCTCCATCTTGCTCTTCATGCAGCCATTTCGGCACTAAAGGATTCTTTTGATATTTTTCTTTCCCATGCATTGGGCGATGCGGGGATAATATTAGGTATTAAGCAGATTTTGGAGTCATCCGGGAAGACAGTTTATATTGATTGGTTGGACGATCCCGACCTTGATCGGGGGAACGTCAGTGGGAGAACCGCAGAGAGGCTTCGTGTCCGGATGAGACAATGCGGTTCTCTCTTTTATGTTTATTCGCAAAGCTCTCGACGGTCGCGTTGGATGCCGTGGGAGTTGGGCTATTTCGACGGTGTCAGCGGTAACGTCGCGATTCTGCCAATCTTCCCTGACGATGGTGCGCTGGAGTTCGAGAACGAGGAATACCTTCAAATCTACCCGAAAGTCGATTTCACCGGCTTATCCGACAAGCCAACCATGTTCGTGAATCGGTCAAAGTCGACTGAGTATGGGGATTTTAAAACATTCGACGATTGGCGCACCGGAAACGACAAGCTCCGGCCTATATAACTGAGGGCGGATTCATGGCCCCGAAAGCCACTTGCTCAATTCCGTCGCTATGTTCTGTTTTTCGTCGATCACCATCCACACCTTCTTTTGATATCCTTGGAGATCACCCCAGACAATTCGACGGTACAATCCGAGGTATTCCCACGAAGCCCACGCCTTCTCGTCACTGGTATCAGCCGCCGGAAAAAGGGCAATCTTCTCAATTCCCTTGTCCCCATCTGCAATTCCCAGTTCCCACGGCACCCAACGGCTCTCTTTACTGTTGGGACTAGCGAGGAGCACAAAATGCTTCGTTTGCCCGATCCGCTTTTTGAGGAGGCTTGCGGTCTCATCGGTCGTGTAGGGCGGCATCTCGGGGTCGATTTCGTCGATATAGACTTTTGCGCCGTGGCCTTCGAGAACCCTGACAGCGCCAACAACAAGATCCTGATCCTTGCTGGAATGAGAAAGGAACGTTGCCCCATTTGGGCCATTTGACGAAGCACGTTCACGGACTTTCGCTTGTTCTGTGAGAGTAATTGCAGAAGCTAAGCCGCGAAGCTCCCCTCTGGTAATGTATTCGAACATCTGCGCTCCATATCCGTGTGCGGTGACTTCTTTGCAGCGTATTCGGTGGATCCCATCAACGTGTCTGGATCGCTCGTGATCAACGATTCACCGGAAAGGCGCTGGTCGCCCGACGATGGGCAGACCTTGCTGTCGCTTAAGCGAAACCCGCATCCCCGATTTCGGCCCCACAGCAACCTCGTCTCATTCACGCGCTCGGTTTGGCCGGCTGAGTGTTGGCGAGCATGGCAGCCTCGACCTCGATCCGTCTACCTGTCTTGAGGCTCTCGCGATATTCGGCGTAGCGGGCCTTCTTCTCGGCCGCATCCTTTTCAGCCTGCTCGGCGGCGGCGCGTTTCTCCGGCGCCTCTAGTATGGCACGGCTCGCCTTTGTCGCCTCGGCAATTTCCTGCAGCACCTTGAGATGTTCGGTGCCGCAGCTCGCCTGCTCTTTCACGGCGTTGATCAAGCCGAAAAACCCGACGCAAAGAATGAAGGATAACGCGGCGAAGCCAAAGCCGAGCCTCGCGACCATTTGCTGGAATACGGTCGCGCCCGCTCGGCCCTCAATCGCAACGACATCCAAGCCGGCCACGAAGGCCCCCATCAACGCGAAGGCGCCAAGCACGCCTAATATGAACCGCGACATGACTAGCCTTCCTTATCCGCTTCGTGGGCACGCCTGCCCTGTCAGATCATTCTCGGCGTCAGAAATGCACGGCCGGCGACGCGCAGCTGGTTGAAGTCTTCCGGCGACAGGCGCTCGACAGCGTAGAGGTCGCGATTGTCCGAAACAAGCATCGGCGTGCCGTCGATCGCTTTCTGGAACCGTTTGAGCCGCAGGCCGTCCGGCGTCCTGAAGCCGTAGACCAGGCCGTCCATGAGCTCGACATCGGCGCGGTCGATCAGGACCCACTGCCCGTCGTGAATGGTTGGATACATGCTATCGCCGCGCGCCTGGATGGCTTCGACCCGCGCGGGCGATCGCCCCCAACTCCGCACGAACGCTTCAGGGAACTGCATGTAGCCGATCACCGGCTCGTCGCCGTTCTCCGCGCCGGGACCCGCAGAGGCGGACACGTCGCGCATGGGAATCAGGACAAGGTCCTCTGAAATACGGTTTTCTGTATTCTCAGTCCCGGAAACGTCTTCGATCAGCATTGAAACGGGCACGCCGAGAGCGGGCGCGATCTTCCTGAGGGTCGAAAGGCGCGGGTCCGTCTTACCGGCAAGAATTGTGTTCAGCGTGCTGAGCGGCACGTCGGCAATGTCGGCAACCTTTTGATTTCCGCCAGCTTTTTTCACAAGTTCGCGCAGGCGACGAGCCATCGCATCTAACTCCGGATTTCCTCCGAAATCGCCCACCATACGAAACTCCGAACGGCGGTTGATTTCCGCTTGACGGAAATACGAAACACCGTATTTTATGGTCATACAAGTTGCATTTCTACGCATGGTTACCACGCCGCGCGAGATTCCACGAGAGGGCACTTACGGTGGCGAAGAACGACGGCTGGCATCCGCAAGACATCATCGCGGCGGTGCGCAAGAAAGGATCGAGCCTTCAGGCTCTCGGACGGGAGCACGGCTTCTCCAGGATCACTTTCAACAAGGCCACCCGCGAGCGCTTCCCCCGCGCGCATCAGGTCATCGCCGAATTCCTCGGCGTCCCGCGCCAGACGATCTGGCCACAGTTCTACCATGCCGATGGCACGCCCCGGACCTTCCGGCAGGTTCGCGCCGAAGCGGCGAGGGCTGCGTGATGGCCGAACGCGTGCTTTTCGGCGAGATCGTCGCCATTGCATTGAGCGAGATCGACGCCACGGATCGCCTCCGCCCCGTCGACCCGGCGCATGTCGAGGCCATCGCGCTCTCGATCGAACAAATTGGCCTGCAAAGCCCAATCATTCTGCGCCCTGAAGGCAACCGCTACCAGCTCGTTGCCGGCTGGCATCGGCTTGCCGCCGTCGGTCGGCTCGGCTGGACCGATGTGGATGCCATCGTCAAGAACCTGACGGCGGAAGAGGCGCGCCTTGTCGAGATCGACGAGAACCTGATGCGCCGAGAGCTTTCGGCGCTCGACCGCGCGATCTTTCTGGCTGAACGCAAGGCGGTCTATGACCTCCTGCACCCGGAAACGACCAAGCCGGGGCGACGCAAGAAGGAATTGTCGCAAACATTGCGACAATTCGGCGAACGCTTCTCGAAGAATACCGCCAAAAGGCTCGGCATGTCCGAGAGGGCAGTCCAGCTCTGCCTTGAACTGGTCAAATCCCTCGCCCCGGAGGCGCGCGACGCGCTCCGCCTTTCCGCCCTCGCAGACAACCAGTCCGAACTCCTGAAGCTGGCGGCGCTGGAGCCTGAAAAACAGGTCGAGGCCGCGCGGCTGCTCGCCTCGGGCGCCGCCTCCAAGGTCAAGGGTGCGCGCGTCGCGCTCGGCCTCGACGTGATCGTCGAGGAAGACCCGCAGGAGAAGCTGTTCCAGTCGTTCCTCGCGCTCTGGGGGCGGGCTGACCAGCGCACCAAGGCGCGGATCGCCGTGCAGGTCTCCGGTGCGCCGGCGAAGGGCGCCAAGAAAGCCGGAGCCGGCGCATGAAGCTCTGGTATTCCGCAGCCGAACTCGCCGAACTGGCACTTCCGGGCCTGCCCGAACGGCAGGAGAGCATCATCCGCTTTGCGGACCGCAAGGGCTGGAACCGGCATCCGCGTTTCGCGCGGGAGCGTGCCGGGCGTGGCGGCGGCATGGAATACCGGATCGAGTTGCTCCCGGTTGACGCCCGGATGCACCTTCTTGCCCGCTTCGTCGAGCCCGACGCCGGCGCGGCCGAAACCGCCGCCGCGCCGGACTATGCCGGATCGAACCCGGCGACCAAAGGCGCGATGGAAGCGCGCGATGCGCGCCTGCACCTCGTCGGGATGTTCAAGGTTTGGCACGCGAATGTCGGCCTCGGCACCTTCACCGCCGTCGCGACCTTCGCGGACCTCTACAACGCCGGCCACGTCGAAGCGCCAATCTGGGTCGCGGGACAGATCAGGACAGTTTCAGGCCGCACGCTGTGGCGCTGGCTGCAGGCGACGCGTGCCGGTGAGGTCGACCGGCTCGGCGTCGATCGCGGCGCATCGCGGCGCGGCAAGGGCATCATGGACGAGGCAGAGGGCGGCGCGCTCAAGGCGAAAATTCTCGCCCTGCACGCCCATCAACCGCACCTCTCGGCCGACCATATCCGCACGATCTGCCGCGACCAGTTCGGCGACACCGTCGCGTATCGGGGAGAGCGGGTCGCGATGCCGACGATCCGCGCCTTTCAAACGGTTTTGAAGAAGCTGAAATCGACGCACCGGGCCGAACTTCTCGCGCTTCACAATCCCGATGCTTTCAAGAGCCGGATGCGGGTTTCCGGGTCGTCCGCGCATCTGATCCGGCGCCTCAACGAGCAGTGGCAGATCGACGCTTCGCCGGTGGATGCACTGTGCAAGGATGGCCGGCATTCGGTCTATGTCTGCGTTGACGTCTTCTCGCGGCGCATCATCACCTATGTCAGCCGCACTCCGCGCGCCGAGGCGGTCGGCCTCCTGCTCAAGAAGGCGCTGCTCGCATGGGGCGTGCCGGAGCGGATCAAGACCGACAACGGCTCGGATTTCGTGGCGCGGCAGACAAAGCGCCTCCTAGCCGCCCTCAAGATCGAGACCGAGACCTCCGCGCCCTTCAGCCCGGAGCAGAAGGGCGTCGTAGAGCGCGCGATCGGCACCATGCAACGCGATCTCATGCCGACCCTGCCGGGCTTCATCGGCCATTCGGTCGCGGACCGGAAAGCCATCGAGAACCGCAAGGCATTCTCGAAACGTCTCGGGCAGGATGACGCCCGCGCCTTTCAGGTCGATCTCTCGGCCTCCGAACTCGCAAACTACCTCGATAGCTGGTGCGAAGACCGCTACGCCCACCGGCCGAATGGCGGCATCGGCAAGGCCACACCGTTTCAGGTCTACGCCGCAAGCCGCGATACCGTGCGCCGGATCGAGAGCGAGGCCGCGCTGGCCGTGTTGCTCGCGCCGGTCGCGGGCAAGGATGGCATCCGTCAGGTCGGCAAGCTCGGCGTTCGGATCGACGGCTCGCATTACCTCGCGCCGGGCGTCATGCCGGGCGAGACGGTGCTGGTGCGCATGGACCCGGCGGACATGGGCCGGGCCTTCCTCTTTGCCGAGGATGGCGAGACGTTCCGCGCCATCGCCGTCTGCCCGGAACTTGCCGGGGTCGATCCGGCCGCAGCCGTCGCTGCCGCGCAGGCTGCGCAGAAGGCTTATGTCGCCGAGCGGGTTGCACCGCTGCGCAAGGAAGCCGCGAGGATCAAGCCGCGCGACATGGTCGATGCCATCGCCCGGCAGGCGGCGAAGGACGCGGGCAAGCTCACCGAGTTCCCGAAGCGCACCGCTGCCTATTCCTCGCCCGCACTTGAAGGCGCCGCCGAGACCGATCTCGCCCTCGATATCCTGAAGGGCAAACGGGCGCCGGCGGTCTCCAGACCGAGCGCGGCCGAAGTTGACATGCTCGCAAGGATCGAAGCCGAGATCGCCCAAGGCGCGAACGACGATGCCGCGCCTGCGCCGGCCAAGGTCAAGCCTCTTCGCACGAGCGAGACACCGCATCAGCGCTACCGCCGCGCGCTCGATCTCGAAGCGCGGATCGCGGCCGGCGAACAGCTCGAAAACGACGAGGCGATCTGGCTGGGCTCCTACCGGACATCGGCCGAGTTCAAGGGCCTGCAGGACATGCACAAGGAATTCGGGGAGGCGGCGTTGCGTTAAGGCGCCCCGAAAAAATGACGCCCCGGCGTGAACCGGGGCGCGAAGTCTCAGCAAAGGAACGATACATGACCAAACACAAGGAAATCAAGACGGAGACGCCAAGCGCGACAACGCCCCGCTTCGCGCCGCTCCGCAACGTCTCCGCCATGCGCGTGCTCGTCGAACGCATGACCTCGCGCGGCGCCCATCTTCCGGGCTTCGGCGTGTTCCACGGCTATTCGGGCTACGGCAAGACCTATGCCGCGATCTACGCCCAGAACCGCACCGGTGGGCCGCGCGTCGAGATCGGCGACAGCTGGACCAAGCGCACCCTGCTGCGCGCGCTTCTCAAGGAACTCGGCGTCAACGAACCGCGCGGCACCGTGGCCGATCTCGCCGAGCAACTGATCATGCGGCTTGCCGAGCCCGGCCATCCGCCGGTCTTCATCGACGAGGCCGACAAGCTCGTCGACAAGAACATGATCGAGCTCGTTCGCGAGGTGCAGGAGGCGAGCCAATGCCCCTTCATCCTGATCGGCGAGGAACTCCTGCCGCAGAAGCTGGAACGCTCGGAGCGCACGCATAACCGCGTCCTCGAATTCGTCACGGCCGAGGCCTGCGACCTTGAAGACGCCCGCAAGCTCGCCAACGCGTTGGCACCCGGCTTCCTGTTCTCTGACGGGCTTCTCGACCGCATCCGCGCCGAGAGCGAAGGCCGTGCCCGGCGCATCGTCACCAACATCGACCGTTGCGTCGAATGGGCGCGTGCCCACGGCCAGCGCGAGCTGGATGAGAGCTACGCGGGCGGTTTCTACACTGGCCGCTCGCCGGTCCGGGGCGCACGGAGGGTTGCGTGATGATGAGCGCCGTCCGTTCTATCCTCTGTTTCGACGCCATGCGCGCGGCGACCCGTCGCTCGAAAGGCTTCTCTGTTGCCGACATCGCCACCGGCGATTTCCGCGAGACCGAAGTGCGCGCCTATCTCCGGCTCTGCATGGCCCGAGGCGCGGTCGAGATCGTTCCGGAGCGCCGGACGCGCGCCGGGCGTCACGTCATCCTTTACCGGGCCGTCGACGATCTTCCGCCGCTGCTCCCGCCGACGGACGACGAGGCACCGCAGGTTCGCAAGCTGTTGATGGCCCGGCTGGTCACGCGCAAGCGGGATGCAGACCTCGCGGCCAAGCAATCGAACATGTGGACCGCCCTTCGCGCGCTTCGCGTCGTTGACGCCCGTGCGCTAGCCTTCCACGCCCGGACCGAGGACGTGCAGATTTCGACGGACACAGCGCGGCTCTACCTCGGGCGGCTGTTTCTGGCGAACTACGTCTCCAGCGGCGGCGACGGCTATTTCCGCCTTTCCGCCGCGAAAAACACCGGCCCGTTCGCCGTGCTGGCGATGCACGGTCTCGTCGTCGATCTCAATTTGATGCGGCCGGTTAACGTTACCGCTCAACCTCTCCTTCAGCACGACGACGGGAGGGCAGCATGAAGCGCGGCCCTCGCACCGGAACCCAGAACGCGCGGCTCGATCCGCTCGAAAAGGCCCGCGTCGCATGGGGCGACGATCTCCCGCCGGAGATCGAGGCGCTGGCCCGCGCCTGCCGCGAGGCGACCGCCGCTTCGGTGGCCACTCGCCTCGGCTATTCGGGCGCGCTGGTCTCGCACCTTCTCGCCCGGAAATACCCTGGCGACGTCGCACTCGCCTTCGCGAAGATCAGGGGCGCCTTCATGGGCGAACAGGTGGATTGCCCGATCCTCGGTCCGGTCCCCACCACGCGCTGTCTCGACGAGCAGAAGCGGCCGTTCTCGGTCACGAACTCCATCCGGGCGCGGCTTTTCCATGCCTGCCGCGCCTGCCCCCGGAACCGGAAAAATCAGGAGAAGAGCGATGGTTGAATTCTCGCTCGCCGAGGAACTGCGCTTCCTCGCTGCCCAATGCGTGGCCCATGCCGAAGGCACGCACCGTGATCAGGACCGTCAGTTCGTTGCGGCGCTCGTGATGCAACTGACGGTGCTCGGGGAAGACGCCGGCAATGCCGCCGCGCTGTTGAGGCCGGCGGTCAACACCTGTCCCGCAGACGAACTGCCGGACCTGATCCGGCTGGCTGCGCTCGCGCTCCATCAAGGCGCTCGCCTCGCGGAGCTTGGTGCCGAGCGAAAGGCGGTGGCGGCATGAACGCGCTCGCTTTCCGCCCCCTTGATGAGGCCGGCCCGGCGCTCGCGGCCACGCATCCCGAGCCGACGCTCACCGGCATCCTCGCCTATGTCGCCTCGGCCTATGAGATCGACGAGGGCCATATCCGTCTCGGTGCCGACGATCTCGCGGCCGGCGCGCGCGACGAGTTCCTCTGGCTCTGCGAGCAGTTGAAGGCCGTCTCGGCACTCGCCTGCGCATCCTACATCGGCGCGCCGGTCTCGGATGTCATCGGCGCGATTGCCAATGTCGAGCGACAGCGTGCGACCGATCGCGACCTCCGCGACCGGCTCGACGAGGCCTGCCTCACGCTCCATTGCGAGGCGATGGCGCTGGCGCGGCTCGACCGGCCGGCACCCGAGAGTTCGCGCCCGGTCGATATCGCCCGCCGCGTCATGGTCTCGCGCCGCGCGGCTGGCATGGCCAGCGTCGAGGATATCCAGTCGCTCGCCGGCGGTTATCTATCGTTGATGGCCGATCGTGACGCCGAGGCGCTGCACCGGGAGCTCGACGCCGTTCGGCATGAAGTGGCTGCGAGCGCAGACGCCAACGAACGCCTGCGCGCTGAGCTGGCCTCGGCCGAGCGCGAGGCCACGCTGGCGAAAGCCCGCTGGACTGAGCCCGCGCCACGGCCGGAAACGCCCGTTCCGGTCAGCCGACCGCACCCGCTCGAAGCTCTGCTCCACGAGTTTGTGCTCGCAGCGGCGGAGGTCGATCGCGCCTCCGGCCCCTACGAGCGCACCGCCCGCATCCGGTTCGACAAGGCCTGCCAGACGCTCGCGCTGGCCGGCGAGAAACATTTCAGCATCAAGAGGACCTTCAAATGAGCACTGATACCAACACCATCGAGATCGAAGGCAAGCTCTACCTGCGCGACGCCAAGGGCGCACTGATCCCGGTCGAGACCGTCAAGGCGCAGCACAAGCTGGAGGACGAGGTTGTCCGCAAGGTCATGGGCTTCGCGCGCGATCTCTCCGGCCAGATCGCCCGCTTCAAGTCGCACACCTTCGAAGACCTCAACGGCTTCCAGACCTTGCTGGAGCAGGAATACGGCGCACGCGCCGGCGGCGCGAAGGGCAACGTCACCTTCCAGTCCTTCGACGGGCTGCAGAAGGTGCAGGTTCAGATCGCCGACCAGATCGCCTTCGGGCCGGAGCTGCAGAGCGCGAAGAAGCTGATCGACGAATGCCTGCTCGAATGGGGCGCACAGAGCCATGAGGCGATCCGCGCGCTCGTGAACCGCGTGTTCTCGGTCGAGAAGGAGGGCCAGATCAACCGGGCCGAACTGTTCTCGCTCCTGCGCCTCGACGTGAGCGATGATCGCTGGAGCCGGGCTATGGACGCCATCCGCGATGCGATACGCGTCGTCGGCACCAAGGCTTACGTCCGCTTCTACGAGCGCGCCGCATCCGATGCCCCTTGGCGCGCGGTCACGATCGACCTTGCGGCGGCGTGAGGGCGAAGCATGACCCGTCCCGCACTCTCCCGAACCCGGTTGATCCAGAAGATCCACGTCGCCAAGCGCCAGCTCGGTCTCGAGGAGGCGGATTACCGCGCCTTCCTCTGCACCGCGACCGGCAAGGATAGCGCCGGCGCGATGTCCGATGTCGAGCTTCAGACGGCGCTCTCGGCCTTCGAGGCGCTCGGCTTTCAATCGAGCTTCAAGGGCGCGCCGGACGGCAAGAAATCGTCCCGCCCGGTCGTCCGCCTGATCTTCGGGCTCTGGACCGAACTCGGCCGGCGCGCGCTGATCGAGCGCCCTGACCGCAAGGCGCTTCTCTCGTTTGTCGAGCGCATGACCCGCCCGCCCGGCGGCGCTCCGGGCTCCGGCATCGGCCATCCCGATTGGCTCGACAACGCGCAGGCCAACAAGATCGTCGAGGCGCTCAAGGCGATCCGCGATCGGGGAAAATCCAAACAGGGAGCCTCCGCATGACGCCCTCCATCGCCGTCCGCTTCTGTGACCTCGGCTGGCCGATCATCTCGCCGCTGATCTCCTGGCATTCGGGAAGCTGGATCAATCATTGCGATCTCGTCCTCAACGCGGGGCTGGTCTCGGCGATGCCGGTTTCCGGCGTCCGGTTGCGCACGCCCGCCTCGCTGCCCGCGAAGCGCGAACTGACGATCGCGCTGCACTGCACGCCCGAGCAGCATTCCCATGCCGCCGTCTTCGCGGCCGCCCAGATCGGCAAGCACTATGATTACTTCGGGACGCTGGCGTTCCCGTTCCGCCCGCCGTGGAACGACAAGGGCCGCTGGTTCTGCTCCGAGCTCACCGCCGCCTGCCTCCACGAGGCCGGCATCATCACCGTTCCGAAGAAGGCCAGCCGGATCTCGCCGGCCTATCTGTTCCAGCTCTGCGGGGGCATCGAGCGCTGATATGCCCCGCCCGGTCCGCCCCTCAACCCCGTTCGCGCCGCCGCTGGTCTACACCGGCGATCGCGCGCGGCTGGAGGAAGAGCGGGCCGGGATCGCCGCCAAGCTCCGGCGCGAGCCGGATCGCTCGCCCTATCGCCCGGCGCTGCAGCGCGCCCTTACGCGGCTGACCGCGCAGCTCGTCGCCCTTGAACTCGCCCCGCCGCCTCCGCCCGGCTCGACCCGCAAGGATCTGCAATGAAGCGCCCGGCTCCGCTCCCCTCGGTTACCGATCACGCGGTCCTGCGCTACTTGGAGCGCGCCAAGGGCGTCGATGTGCGCGCGGTCCGTCGCCATATTGCCGACCTCGTCCGGCGCGGCGTCGAAAAGCAAGGCGACGCCGTTGTCGTCGAGGGCGTCAAGTTCGTCCTGGTCGAAAACCGCGTCGTCTCGACCGTGCCAAAGAACCATTTCCGGCACGAAGGGAAGCCGAGCGTCAAACGCGAGACCGGCGATGCGTGATCGCCTGCCCGCCCTGTTGGCTGAGATCGCCGAGGTCGCCGGGCTCGGCGCCGCGCTGGCGATCGCCGACGCCAAGGGTGGCATCCTCGCCCGCATTCCGTCGCGGCTTTCGCCGGACAACTGGCTCGTGAAGGCGGTCGGCGCCGAAAAGGCGGAGATCATTTCGAAGCACTTCACCTCGGGCCGGGGGCGCATCGATCTCGACATCCCGCTGCCGCCGACGAACAGCTACAATCAGTTCCTGCGCCAGCGAGCGAAGGGCTACGAGCGAGCCCTTGCGGAGACCAACAATATATCCCAAGCTGCCCGCGCGGCCGGAACCACGCGGCGCACAATCCAGCGTTTCGGCTCACGCCGGCGCAACGAAAAATCCAAGGATCAGGGCTCGTTATTCTAGGGAGGCTGCGACGCGCGTCGCAGCCCTTAAAGAAGCGCGAACGGGCGAATTTCGGGATCGGTTGATTTCCACCGAACCCGGAGCCCGTCATGTCTCTCGCCGCCGCAACTGCCAAGGCACCGCACCTGCGCGATTTCATCCTGCCGCCGTGGATGAAAGCCGCGATCGAAGAGATCGGGCAGGCCGAAGTGCCCGGACCGAAATCGAACCCCCGCATCATGGAATACCGTCGCATGGCCGGGGCCGATAGCCTCGCCGGGGAAGATGGCGTGGTGCCGTGGTGCGCGATCTTCATCAACGCAATGCTCGATGCCGCCGGCGTCAAGGGCTCGGGTTCGGCAATGGCGCGGAGCTTCGTCAAGCATCCGGCCTTCGAGCGGCTCGACGCGCCGATGGTCGGCTGCATCACCGTGATCTCGTCGAGCCGGGGGCCAACCTCCGGCCACGTGTTCTTCTATACCGCCGAGAACGGGCTGTTCCTGCAGGGCCTCGGCGGCAACCAGAACGATCAGGTCTCGATCGCGATGTTCCCGAAGGGCAAGCTCGTCGGGCACTTCTGGCCGAAGGGCGAACCGAAGCTCGCTGCGCCATTCGATGGGCCTGTCCGCCTCGCCCGCCCGCCGCTCCCGCACGAGAAGAAGGTGCGTGATGGCTGAGATCGTCAAGCCGTCCTACTCGACCTCCAAGCGCGCGCTCTGGCTTTCGTCGGGCCTCGCCTGGGCGGTCATTCTCTCGCTCGTCGCCGGCGCACTCGCCGGCCAGCGCGAGGCCGTGGCCATGGCCTCGATCGTCGTGCCGTCGATGGTGCTGCTCATCGCCTCGATGCTCGGCCTGCACCGGTTCTTCGGCTCGATGGACATGCGCACCATGGCGGGCCACCGCCCGCCGCGTCGGCGGGTCGCAAGGGAGATGGAGCCCGAGCCGGAAGTCGAGAACGGGGAGGGCCGCTGATGTTCGAGGCACTCCTCGCTCTGTTGGGAACTAAAGACGGCATGAAGCTTGGGCGCGGCGTCGTTCTCGCGCTCCTGGTCGCGGCGCTCTTCGCTGTCAGTGCCGTCGGCTTCTGGCGCGGCATGGTCGCGATCGAGCGCATGGTCGAGACCGCCCGCACCGAGGCCCTCGCCGCGCGGGACGCGCATTGGAAAGCCGAGATCGAGAAGTCAAACGCGGCGGTCGAGAAGTCGATCGCCGAGAACGCGATCGCTGCCGAGAAGGCCTCGGCGGAGGCCGAGAAGACGATTTCCGGCCTTCGGGCCGCACTGGCCGAACTGGAGGTGAAAAATGTCACCCTGCCGAATGGCAATGCTGGCGGGCTCGATCGCGCTCGCGTGCAGCTCCTGCGCCGATCCGGAGCGGCCCGCGCCGCAGATCCGCAACGTCGAAATTCGGAGGGCGGTGCCGGAGGCGGCGAAGGAACCGTGCAGCCGCCCGGTCGATCTCCCGGATCGCCGCATGACGGCGGCTGAGGTGACCAGCTTCTGGGGGCGCGACATCGCCTCCCTTCTTGAATGCGAAGAGCGCCGCAAGGCGGCTGTTGAAGGACGTGACTGATGGGAAGCCCCGGTGAACTCAAGGATTGGCTGAGCGTTCTGTCGACCGCGCTGGCGATCGGCGCGATCGTCTATTCCTGGCTGACGCGCACGGGCAAGGAAGCCGGCGAGAAAGTCGTCAAGCTGGAGGGCAAGCTCGACGCGGCCGTCGCCGAACGTGATCGCAAGATCGACCTCGTCGAGGATCGGATCGCGCGGGTCGAGGGGGAGCTCAAGGGCGTGCCGGACCGCGAGAGCGTCCACAAGATGCAGCTCGAAATGGAACGGATGCGCGGCACGATCGAGGTGCTCAACGAACGCCTCGTTCCGCTGGCGGCGATTTCCGGCCGGCTTCAGGAGTTCCTTCTCGAACAGTCCAAGAGGGCGTGATCATGATGGACCGCATCATTCGCGAGGACGCGCGCCTCATCCTCCTGAAGGCGCTTAACGAGCAGCCGGACGGTCGCCTCAACTCCGATCTCCTGCGCGAAACCCTGGTGACCTTCGGGATCTCCAAGAGTCGGGATTGGGTCCACGACGAGCTGCGCCACCTCGCCGAACTCGGCGCCGTGAAGGTTCACGAGATCGGTTCGGTTCGTGTCGCGGCCATCATGGCCAAGGGTGCGGATCATGTCGCGCGCCGCATCGTGATCGAGGGCATCAAGCGGCCGTCGCCGCCGGAGGCGTGACATGGCCGAGCAACGGGGCCGAGGTCGCCTTTCATCGCTCGATCTTCTGCCCGAGGAGGCACAGGACGATCTTGTCTGGGCGTGCCAGCAGCTGGCGGAGCGTCAGCGAACGCAAGCCGACATCCTGTTCGAGTTCAACGACCGCTTGGCCGTGAAAGGGATCGAGCCGGTCTCCAAATCCGCCTTCAACCGCCGCGCGATCCGCCTTGCGGCCTCGACGCGGCAGCACCGGGAAACGCGGGAGATCTTCTCTGCGCTCTCCGGCGACATCGATCCCGGCAAGATCGACGATCATTCGATCGTGCTCGGAGAATTCCTGAAGACCCTGATTTTCGAACTTCTTCAACCCGGCAAAACAGAGCACACGGCGGATAGCGCCATGAAGCTCTCTCGCGGGTTCAAGGAAATCATGGTCGGCCAGAAGATCTCCACCGATCGCCGAGCGGCGGAGGAGAAGCGCGCGACCGAAAAAGCGGTGGCGGCGATCGAGGCAGTTGGGAAGGCGAAGGGTCTCACGGCAGAGACGGTCGAAGCGATCAAGCGCGACGTGCTTGGCATTCGGGAGGAAGGGGCGTGAGCGCGCCGCTTTCCCGCGAAGAATGGGCGGCGATCCGAGCGGCTTCGCAGGAGGCCGTTCTCGCGCTTGGCATTCCGCGCACAGATCTCCTGCTCGGTTACCAGAAGCGTGGCGTGCATCTTCTCGAAACGACGGCGGTGCTTGTCGTCGAGAAGTCCCGCCGCATCGGCTTCACCTGGGGTCTCGCGGCCTACGCGGTGCTGCGGGCGTCGCGCGAGCGCAAGGCGCGCGGCTATGACGTGATGTACATCTCCTATTCGCAGGAGATGACCCGAGAGTTTATCGACGCCTGCGCGATGTGGGCTCGTGCCTTCGCACTTGCCGCTGGCGATACCGGCGAACTCTTGTTTGATGATGTCGACCCTGCCAACCCGGCTGACACGCGGCAAATCAAGGCATTTCGTATCCAGTTCGCCTCGGGGTTCGAGATCCTCGCGCTTTCCTCAGCGCCGCGTTCGCTACGCGGCAAACAAGGGTGCGTCATCATCGACGAAGCCGCATTCGTTGACAGCCTCGCGGAGCTGCTCAAGGCCGCGCTGGCTTTCCTGATGTGGGGCGGTCAGGTGGTCGTCGTTTCGACGCACAACGGCACGGCGAACCCTTTCAATGAACTCTGCCAGGACATTCTCAAGGGTCGAAAGCCCTATACCCACATGAGGGTGGATTTCGACGAGGCGCTTCAAGAGGGGCTCTTCCAGCGCATCTGCCTCGTCACGGGTAAGGAGTGGTCTCCAGAGGCCGAGGCTCTTTGGCGGGACGAGATCCGCGCCTTCTATGGTGACGCGGCGGAAGAGGAACTCGACTGCGTTCCCGCGCAGGGCTCGGGCGTCTTCCTGTCTGCCGCCATGATCGAGGAGCGCATGTTCGAGGCCCCGGTATTGCGCCTCGCGTTGCCACCTTCGTTCTTCCAGCTGCCGCCGCCCAAAAAAGAGAGCGAAATCGCGGCTTGGATTGCGGACTACCTCGATCCGGTTCTGAAGCAGACGATCGACCCGCTCCTTCGGTCCGGTTTTGGGATGGACGTCGGCCGTTACCGCGACCTTTCGATCCTCGCCCCTATTCAGGTAATGCGGACGTTGAAGCGCGTCGTGCCGTTCCTCGTCGAGCTTGATCGCGTGCCGTTCGCGCAACAGAAGCAGATTGCCGCCCACATATTGAAGGCACTTCCTCGCCGCGTGGGTGCGCGGGTGGACGGCACCGGTATTGGGGCGGGCATCGCGGAAGATCTGGAGACCGGCCACGGGACGGAAACCATCAAGATCACGACGGAGTGGTATCGCGTCGAGCTGCCGCCGCTGAAGGGCGCATTCGAGGACGATGACATCCTGATCCCGCGCGACGCTGAGGTGCTCGCGGATCTGCGTGCGCTCAAGATGGTGCGCGGCATTCCCATGCTCCCGAGCTTGCGGGTGAAAGCCGGGACAGGCGGGGTGCGTCACGGCGACGCCGCGATCGCCATTGCGCTGGCCTACGGCTCGACGCGTGGCGAAGGTGGTGAGTTTGCCTATCAAGGCGCGGGCAAATCGGGATCAGATGACGCCGATCCGGATGACGATGATTTGTCGGGTGACCGCTTGTTCGGCTCGCGCCGCGACGGGCTCGGCTGAGGAGAAACGACATGGCACAGATCCTCGACCAATGGGGCAATCCGGTTTCCAGCGCCGCACTGCGCAAGCCGGCCATGGGACCGTCCGTCACCGGACTGCGCGATACCTTCGATGACTTCCTGGCCGCGAGCCTCACGCCGGCGCGCATGGCGAAGATCCTGCGCGACGCGGCGCTCGGCGAGATGCACGACTTCCTGACGCTTTCCGAGGAGATGGAAGAGCGCGAGACCCAGTTCGCCGCCGTTCTCTCCACCCGCAAGCGGGCGCTTCAGGCGGTCGAGCCGCAGGTCGAGGCGGCGTCGGACAGCGCCGAGGATGTGGCGATCGCCGACGCCGTGCGCGAGCGGATCGCCGAGCACCCCGATCTCTACGATCTCATCGGCGATTGCCTCGACGCGCTCTCCAAGGGCTATTCAGTGACCGAGATCGTCTGGCAGGTCGAGGCCGGGCAATGGGTGCCGGAGCGCTTCGAATGGCACGATCCGCGCCTGTTCCAGTTCGACCCGGAAACCCGCAAGCAATTGCGCAAGCGTGTCCTCTCGGATTTCCATGGCGCGCCGCTCGAACCGTTCAAGTTCATCCGCCACGTGCCGCGCCTCAAATCGGGCATCCCGGCACGCAACGGCCTCGCCCGCCTCGCGCTCTGGAGCTTCCTGCTGAAGTCCTACAGCCTGAAGGACTGGGCCGCGTTTCTCGAAGTGCACGGCATGCCGCTGCGGCTCGGCAAATACGGACCGGGTGCCTCAACCGACGACAAGCGCGTGCTCCTCCGCGCCGTGCGGGATCTCGGCGCCGATGCCGCCGCGATCATCCCAAAGGACATGGAGATCGAGTTCGTCGAGACGAAGGGCTTTTCCGAAAAACCCTTCGAAGGCTTCGCCGTCTATCTCGACAAGGCACTCTCGAAGGCGATCATCGGCCAGACGATGACGGCCGACGCCGGCACCTCGGGCAGTCTCGCCCAGGCTAAGGTGCACGAGAATGTCCGCACCGATATCAAGAAGGCCGACGGACGCCAGCTCGAAGGCACACTCGATCGAGATCTCGTCCGCCCCTTCGTCGATATCAACTTCGGCCCGCGCGCGGCCTATCCGAAGCTGCGCTTCCCGATTTCCGAACCCGAAGACATCAAGGCGATTTCGGAGGCGCTCAAGAACCTCGTGCCGCTCGGGCTCAAGGTGCAGATGAGCGAGGTCCGCGACCGGATCGGCTTTGCGGACCCGGACGAGGGTGCCGAACTATTGGGCGGGCAAAAGCAGGTCCCGGAAGGAACCGGAGCCGGTGCGCGCAAGCCCGCCCTCGATCCGGGCAACGAGCCGGCGCTGAACCGTCCTCACATGAACGGGTGCCCCTGTTGCGGCGCGCCGGCGAAAGCCTTCAATGCCGCCGGCCTCGACCCGGAAGACGAGGGGGACCAGCTGGTCGCCGCCGCGCTGGAGGAGTGGGAGCCCGACATGGCGCCGATCATCGAAGCCGTGACGGACGCCGCCCGGACGGCGCGTTCCTATGAGGAGTTCGAGGCGGCGCTCAACCGGCTCGCCGGCGACCTGCCTGTCGACCATCTCGCCCGCCGGGTCGCCCTCGCAACCATGAAGGCGCGCGGTCTTGGCGAGGTCTCCGGTGACCCGGCCGGCTAACGCGCGCGTTCAAGGGGTTTTCAACGCCGTCAGCGGCTGCGGGCGAAATTTGCGGCCCATCGGGGCCTCACGGGCGCACGGGCCTTCTGCGGCCGTTTCTGGGGCTCACGCCAAATGACCGACAAGCCGTTGTTCTCGACCGCGCCCAAGGAAGTCGTCGACTACTTCGACCGCCGGCCGCGTGTCCCGACGTTCGATTGGCGCGATATCGCTCCCCGCGAACATGCGCTCGCCTTCACCGTCGCCAAGACGCACGGGTTCGACATCCTCTCCGACCTGCGCGACGCGGTTCGAAAAGCCGTGGTCGATCGCGTGCCTTACGAACGGTTCCGGGACGAGCTGATCCCGATCCTGCGCAAGAAAGGCTGGTGGGGCGAACAAAAGCAGCGCGACCCGAAAACCGGCGAACTGGTCAAGGCGCAGTTGGGCTCGCCGCGCCGGCTACAGATCATCTATTGGGCGAATGTCCATTCCGCGCATGCCGCCGGCGAATGGGCGCGGGTCGAGCGCAACAAGGAATTCCTGCCCTGGCTCACCTATGTCGCCAGCGTATCCGAACGGAAGCGGCCGCTGCATCTGTCCTGGGTCGGAACGACGCTGCCGGTCAGCGACACGTGGTGGCAGTCGCACTACCCGCCGAACGGCTGGAACTGCAAATGCTCGGTCCGGCAGATCGGCGATCGCGAGGCCGGCCGGCTGCACAAGGAATTCGGGCGCGACAAGGCACCGCCGCTCGATGAGCGCGAGTGGCACAACAAGCGCACGGGCGAGACCGAGAACGTGCCAGCCGGCATCGATCCGGGCTGGCATCACAACCCCGGCCTCCTGCGCGATCGCACGCTTTCAAAGGGGCTTCAAACATCGCTCGACCAGTTGCCGGAGGCGGCGCGGCGCAATGCCGTCGACATGCTCGTGAAACATCCGATCATGGACTATGTGACCGCAACGCTTGGAGCGAGGCCGCGCTCAGCAATGGGGCACGCCGAAGGGCGCTTCTCGGCTGTCGTTGGAATGCTCACCCCGGCGCGTCAGAAGCGGCTCGGCGCGACAACCTCGATCGTGCGCCTTTCAGGAGACAGCGCCGCACACATCCGCGAGAGCCACCCCGAAATGTCGGCGAAGATCATCGCCGGCGTTTCCGAGGCGATCCGTGCGGGTGAGGCTTTCATGGACCAAGGGCTGCTGATCAGCTTCCTTGAAATCGAGGGCAAACTCTACCGCTTCGCCGTCAAGCGCACGGTTCAGAGCAACGAGACCTATCTCGCATCCGCGCACCGCTCGAACCCCGATCAGCTCGATCGGTGGCGCGCAACACGTGAGAGTGTGGAATGATGCGGGCGGAGGGGCAGCACTCCCTCACGGCACAAGTCCGGGTATCTTTGGCTCGCCCGCAGGGGAAATATAGCGCCGGTTGACTGGAAACGCAAAGGGCTGCGACGCGTGTCGCAGCCCTTTCGCGTTTCTGATGCGGGCATCGTGCCCCCATGATGACGCTTCTGTCCAGCCTCAATTCGGAAAAGTCCCTCGGTACCGCCGTGCGCGGCAAGGTCGAGGCGATCGCGCTCAACGCCGAGGGCGCCGCCCCGGAATGGGTGCTGCTCTGGCCGCAGGGACGGCTCGTCGTCGGCCGAGACAAGCGCTCTTTCGTCATCCACGATCCCGAGGCGATTATCGCCGCGACGAAACCACGCCTGCCGCTGCTCGTCGACTACGAGCACGATTACGAGCTGCGCAAGCCGGGCGACAACACGCCCGCCGCCGGCTGGGTCGAGGAGCTCGAAGTTCGCGACGGCGCGATCTGGGGCCGGGTCAACTGGACCGAGCGCGCCGCGAACGCGATCGCCGGCCGCGAATACCGCTTCCACTCGCCCGTCTATCTCTGCCGGCCGAACTCCGCGCCGCTCGAAATCCTCGCGATCGGCGGGGCGGGCCTCACGCACAACCCGAACCTCTCCTTCACCGCCCTCAACAACGAACAGGACCCTTCCATGGACAAGGAACTCCTCAAGGCGCTCGGCCTGCCCGAGACCGCCGACACCGCCGCTGCCGTTGCCGCGATCAACGCGCTGCAGGCGCCCTCGCCGACGAAATACGTCCCGCGTGCCGATTACGACCAGGCGCTGACGCGGGCCACCAATGCCGAAGGCAAGCTCGCCGAGATCGAGAAGGCGCAGGCGCAGGGCTCGGCCGAGGCGCTCGTCGACAAGGCGATTGCCGAGGGCAAGATCGCCCCGGCCTCCCGCGACCATTTCGTGAAGATCGCCCTCAACGCCCGCGCCGATGTCGAGGCGTTGATCGCTTCTTCGCCGGCCTTCCTCAAGCCGGGCGCGGACAAGGGCCTTGCGGCCGGCGACCCGGCTAAGGAAGGCGGCGCGCTCTCTCCGGAGGAGAAGGCGATGTGCAGCCAGCTGGGCCTCTCCGAGGACGAGTTCATCAAGGCCCGCTGACGGCGCGCCTTCCCCCTCTTTCCCACTGAAGGAAGCTCCCCATGGCTCTCTCCCGCGAACGCAACTCGATCCAGATCGGCGACGGCCTCCTCCGGGAGATCGGCGTCAAGGCCAATACCAAGATCTATGCCGGCGCGATCGTCGTGAACGATGCCGGTGTCGCCGCGCCCGGCCGCACCGCGCTCGGCCTCGTGGCGATCGGCCGCGCCGAACGGACTATCGACAACACCGGCGGGGCCGATGGCGCGCAGCGCGTGCCGGTCCGGCGTGGCGTGTTCGGCTTCGCCAACAAGGCCGATGACCCGGTGGTCGCCGCCGACATCGGCAAGGATTGCTACCTCGTCGACGACGAGACCGTGGCCAAGACCTCGGGCACCAACACCCGCTCGGTCGCCGGCAAGGTCTTCTCGATCGACGGCGATACCGTCTTCATCGAGTTCTTCTAATCCCGCGCCGGGCGCGCGGCGCCCGGTTCTTTCCTTTCAGGTCAGGACCCGAACCATGATCATCGACCGCCAGAGCCTCACCACGCTCACCACCGGCTACAAGGGCAACTTCCAGCGCGGCTTCGCCGGCGTCGCGCCGATGTGGGAGAAGATCGCGACCCGCGTTCCTTCCGCCACCGCCGCCGAGGAATACGGCTGGCTGGGGGCTTTCCCCGGCATGCGCGAATGGATCGGCGAACGCCAGATCAAGAACCTCGCCCAGCACGGCTACACCATCAAGAACCTCAAGTTCGAAGGCACCGTCTCAGTGCCGGCCGACAAGATCAGGGATGACCAGTTCGGCATCTACGCGCCGATGATGGAGGAGATGGGCCGCTCAGCCGCCGAGCACCCGGACACGCTGGTCTATGGCCTGCTCAAGAACGGTTTCGCCACCAACTGCTATGACGGCCAGTTCTTCTTCGATACCGATCATCCGGTGATCGGCGCGGACCGCGTCGAGCGTTCGGTCTCGAATATGCAGGCTGGCGCCGGCGCGCCGTGGTTCCTGCTCGACACCCGCCGCGCGCTCAAGCCGCTGATCTTCCAGGAGCGCAAGAAGCCGCAGTTCGTCGCCAAGGACGATCCCGCCGACGATCGCGTCTTCATGAATGACGAATTCGTCTATGGCACCGATAGCCGGGGCAATGTCGGTTTCGGCTTCTGGCAGATGGCCTTCGGATCGAAAGCCGATCTCACCGAGGCGAACCTGCAGGCGGCTTATACCGCGATGACCTCGCTCAAGGGCGACGAGGACCGCCCGCTCGGCATCCTCCCGAACCTGCTCGTCGTTCATCCGACGCTCAAGTTCAAAGCGGACGAATTGCTCAAGGCGCAGCTCAAGAACGGCGGCGCGAGCAACATCATGCAGGGCCTTGTCGAGAGCCTGTCCTCGCCCTGGCTGGCGTAACCGGCGCGCCGTTGAAGCCGAGCCCCGGACATGCACCGGGGCTTCCTTGAACGACGTTTCAATCGAACCCGAAGGAGCCGCTTATGGCCAAGGAACCGAAAACCGAGATCGAGGGCGGCGCCGCGACCGAGGCCCCGCGTTTTGTCGCCACGGTGACCGCGATCTCCGCGCGCCGCCGTGCCGGGTTCGCATTCGGCCCGACGCCGGTGCACCTCACGGCCGATCAGCTCGAAACCAAGCTTGCGGACAAGCGCACTCTCGCCGAGGCCCTCAAGGGCGATCCGCAGCTCGTGATCCGCCCCTACGAGGCGCCGGCCGAAACCAAGGAATAACCAGAGGGCGGTCTGGCACGGCTCGCGAGGCCTCCAGCACCTGATGGGGACGGCACGACCGTAGGGGCAAAGCCCGCCGCCCGCCGATCCCGAGCGAAAGGAACCGAGGCAAATCCGCCGATGCCGGAAGGGCTAGGCGGGCGGGGTTCCGAGTAGGTGCGCCGGCACGGACCGGATGACAGCCGGGAAAGACCGGCACCCGTTCACCCTCGGAGGCGATCATGGCTTACATCACGCGCGCCGACATCGAGGCGATCTATGGCGCGGCCTTCGTCGCCGGGCTCGTCCCTGACGGCATGGACCCGGATACGGCGATCGCGACGGCCGCCGATATCGCGACCTCCGAAGCCGAGCTTTACCTCTGCCGCGCCTACACGGTGCCGCTCACCGAAGTGCCGCCGGCGCTCAGCGCGGCCGTCGTCGATCTCGCCTGCTACCGTCTCGCGGTCACGCATGACAGGCTGACCGAGGAAATCACCGAACGCGCCAAGCTCGCGCGCGCCCTGCTGAAGGACATCGCGACCGACAAGGCCGGCCTCGGCACGGCCGAACCCGAAACCTCGCCGATCGGTGAACCGACGGGGCCGAACGGCGCCTCCTCTTCCGACGGGTCCTATTTCTCGGCGCGGCCGCGCCTCTTCGGGAGGTGAGGCATGGTCGCGCTCTTTACGATCGATGCACGGGCCGAAGGGCTGGAGGCGGTCGACAAGGCGCTCTCGAGGCTCGACCCGCTGCCCGCCGGCGAGCTGATGGAAGGCATCGCCCGCATGGTGCAGGAGCAGACGCGCCGGCGCATCACAAACGAGAAGCGCGCACCCTCGGGCGCGGCCTGGCCGCCGAACCGCTCCGGCACGCCGATCCTTTATCAATCCGGCGCGCTGGCGCGCTCGATCGACTACCTCGTCTCTGGGGAAACCGCGATCGTCGGTTCCGGCCTCGTCTATGCCGGCATCCATCAGCACGGCGGAACGATCAAGCCCAAGAAGGCCAAGCGCCTTGTCTTCCGCATGGGCAACAAGACGATCTTCGCGCGGAAGGTGACGATCCCCGCGCGGCCCTATCTCGGCCTCTCGGCCGAGAACGCCGAGGACGTGATCGATCAGGTCGGCCGGTTCCTGCAGAAGAAACTGGGGGGCGGCTGATGACCCGGCTTTCCGATCATCTCAACGCCATTGAGGCATGGGTCGAGGCGCTCCAGCACACGGGCAAGCCGCTGGTGAAGGAATGCCGGCGCCAGCTCGATCTCGTCGATGCCGAGGACGTGACGCGGACGAGCTTCAATTCGCCCGCCGCCTTCCTCGTCCTGCCGCGTTTCCGGCTCGTGTCGCGCGCCGATGGCGGCAAGGATTGCGAGATCTGGATCGTGGTCGCGATCGCTTCAAAGGCCGCACCGTCGACATCGGCCGATGCGGATGTGATCGATCGCACGATCGTCCTCGCGGCGGCGCTCGACGATGCGACCTTCGGCCAGCTCATGTGCTCGCCGCCCGGCGACATCGAATGCCGCCCGGTGCTCTCGTCCGCGATCGAGACGAAGGGGCTCGCCGTGGCGGCCGTCTCGTTCCGGCAGATGCTCTATCGCATCGTCGAGCCGCCGGCCGAGACCATGGGCCTCACGGGCGCCACCGGCGCCGGCGCGCCCCGGCCGGGCGCTCCGCAGGACTGGCTCGCGAATGACGGCCAGCCGACCCCGGACGAACAGGCCGTGATCGACGGCTGGTCGGGAGGTCAGCCATGAGCGCCACCGATTACCTCGCCGAGATCATCCGAGCCCTGCGCTCCGATCTTGAGGATACGCGCCGACGCCTCGCCAGCGCGGTCATGATCGGCCGCGTCGTCGAAGTCTCCGGCGACAAGGTGCGCCTCGAATTCGACGAGAAGGACGCCTCGACAGGCGAACCGTTCCGCTCGCCGCTCGTGCGACGCGCGAACTCGGCCGGCGCGAACGGTGCGGGCCACAAGGAGCGCAATCGGCCTGTCATCGGCGAGACCATGGCGCTGCTTTCGCCCAATGGCGAGATCGGCCGGCATTCGCGCGCCATCCCCTATGGCCCGACCGACGAGAGCGGCGAGCCCGCCGGCGACGAGGGGTTCGCGCGGGTTCTTTCCGAGGGCAGCGCCTCTCTCGCGATCCGGGACGGCGAGATCCGGCTGAAGGTCGGCGGCACCACGGTTTCGGTGACACCCGATGGCTTCGACCAGACCGGCGGCCACCAGAAGCACGACGGCAAGAACACCGGCAAGGATCACGTCCACGGCGGCATTGTGCCGGGTGGAGACAACACCGACGTGCCGGCGAACTGAAGGAGAAGGACATGGAAAAGAAGCTCTACTCGGTCACGCGGCCCGATATCGAATGGGTCGCCGGCAAGCGCGTCCAGGACGGCAAAATCGCGCTCACCGAGCGCGAAGCCGGACACGATCTCGCGCGCGGCAACATCGAACTCGTCAAGGCGCCCGCAGGAGCCAAGGTGCTTCCCTCGACCAAGACGGACGGGAAGGCCGGCGAGGACTGACCATGCGCGCGGGGATGGACGAGGCGACCGGCAAGATCGTGACGGGGTGGGACCATTGCCAGATGGTGATCCGCCGCGCCCTCACGACGCGGCCGGGCACGCTCGTGCTGCGCCGGCGCATCGGCTCGCGCGTCCCCGCGCTTCAGGACGAGAACATGACAGCCGAGGCTGTGATCCGCCTCTATGTCGCGATCGCGGAAGCACTCGCCCCCTCGAACCCGAATTGGGGAGAGCCGGGCTTCCGGCTGCGTTCGATCCGGCTCGTCGGGCTGAACAGCATCGGCCAGATCGGCCTTGTCCTCACGGGTGACTATTACCCCAACGGCCACCTTGGCGATTACTCGGTCAAGGAAACCGGCAGCACCACGCTGCCCGTGCGGGAGGCCGCGTGATGTCGGCCTGTCCTCTCGCCCTGAAACCGGGTCCCACTTTCGGGGAGGACATCTGATGTCCCGTTTCTCCGATATCGACCTCGCGCTCTACCCGCTGCCCGACATTCTCGAAACGCTGGCGGTCGAAACGTATCTCCTGCGCAACAAGGATCTGTTCGTCGCAGCGTGGGACGCCATCCGGGGCGATCAACCGGCGATCGACACGCTCGCGCTTGAACATGAACCGGTGACTGCTCAGCTGCGGGTCGCGGCCGAGCTGGAGCGGATGCTGCGCGGCACCGTCAACGATCGGATCAAACAGATCACGCTCGCCGGCGCGACCGGCGCGATGCTCGATCACCTCGCCATGACCTATTTCGGCGGGTTGACCCGGCGTGTCGTCAAGCCCGCGAGCGGTACCGCGCCGGCGGTTTTTGAAGACGACGAGACCTTCCGCGAGCGGATCGCGCTCAGCCCCGAGAGCTGGTCGACCTGCGGGCCGGAAGGCGCCTATCTGTTCTGGGCGCTCTCGGCCTCCGGCGACGTCCTCGACGTCGCGGTGTACTCGGAAGATGAAGGCGTGTGCCTTGCGCCGCGCATCCGCGTCGTCGTGCTTTCCCGCCTCGGCGATGGCACGGCCTCGCCCGAGCTGCTCGCCCTTGTTCAAGGCAAATTGAACCGCCGCGAGCTTCGGCCGATGGGCGATCTCGTCACCGTCGAAAGCGCCACTCCGCTTGCCTACGACGCGGCGGTCACCCTGCGCGTCCGGGCCGGTTCCTCGCCGGCCGTCGTCAGCGCGGCCGCCGAGAAACGCATCCGGGCCTATAGCGAGGGGCTGACGCGCTGGATAGGCGATGATCTCGAAGGCCCGGTCAACCTGATCGGTCGCCGCATCCTGCGCGATACGATCGCCGGCCGGGCCTATGGCGATGACATCAACATCGTCGAAGTGCTGGTGACGGCGCCGGTCGCGGATATCAACCCGGCCCATGCCGGCTACACGGCCGAGGCTCTTTCGGGCGTCGGCACGCCCACGTTCGAGCCGCTCGCTGCCGAGGTGACGGCCCACCTCTTCAAAGCGCCGCGACTGGGCACCCTGACCGTAACAACCGAGATCGCGGCAACGGGAGGCTTCGCATGACGAAGGCGCTCGTCCCCTCCAATCACCGCCGACGCGAACATGCGCTCGCCGAAGTCCTCGCGCCGATCCGCGCGATCGACACGCGACCGATCGAATGGGTGTGGGATGCCTGGCGCTGCCCGGCTCCGCTCCTCCCGTTCCTTGCGTTTGCGCTCTCCGTCGACTTCTGGGACGACAGCTGGGATGAAGTGCGCCGTCGCCGCGCGATCGCGGAGAGCCCGGCCTATCATCGCCGGAAAGGAACCCGCGCCGCCGTCGAGACGGCCGCCGGCTACACCGCGCGCGCCTTCACGATCACCGAATGGTGGCAGTTCTCGCCGCCGGCGCGACGCGGCACCTTCGCCGTCACGCTGCGCCTCGGCGAGAACGAGGCCGCGATGCCGGTGCCCGAGCAGGCGTTGCTCCGGCATCTCATTACGCGCGCCAAACCGAAGAGCCGCGCCTTCTCACTTCTGGCCGGGCATGTCGAGGCTCTCGCATTCACGGTCGGCGTCGGTCTCCTGGGAGGCGGTGGCGCGGTGCTCGCGGTCCCGCCCGACGATCTTGAACTCGAATTTTCGCCGCATGTCTGGGTGCAGCCGGGCTCCGGCGCGCCGCTGGAGGTCCAGTGAGCAAAGCCAACAGAAGTGGAAGCCGGTTCTGTGCCCGGCTTTGCGAGGAGATTGAAGCATGAGCAGTATCACCATCATGACGACGCAGGGCCGCGCCCAGCTCGCGGCGGCCGTGGCGAACGCACAGAGCTTCCCCTCCGCAAAGATCGCGGTGGGCGATGGCAACGGCGCCACCTATGTGCCGAACGAAGCGCAGGTCGGGCTTGTGCACGAGGTTTGGCGCGGCAATGCGACCGTCGCCCGGACAGATGATCGCGTGATCTTTCAGGCCGTGGTGCCGGCCGAGGTCGGGGGCTTCACGGTGCGCGAAGTCGGCGTGCTGATCGGTGAAGTCGGCGCCGAACAGCTCTTCATCATCTCGCAGCACCCGTCGACGGAAAAGATCGCGGCGCCGGCGAACGGCTCCGGGCCGCTCCCGATCACGATCGTCTTTTCGGCCACAGCCGCCGAACAGGCCGTGCTGCCGATCGGCTCCTCCGACAATGCGACCCTGCAGCTCTCGCGCGCGCCGCATATCACCGTCGATGGCCTCGTGACGGAACCGCCGGCGGAACCGGCCGACGGTTCGCTCTACGCGATCGACGCCGGCGCAGCGGGGCTCTTCGTCGGCAAGGGCGGCTGGCTGGTCGAGCGCGTCGCCGGCGCGTGGATCTACAAGCAGCCGCCTGAGAAATCCGTCATCCGTCTCGTGGCGGACGGCGCCTGGTATCAGCGGAACGGCGCCGATTGGGTGGTTCTCACCTTTGAGGATACCTCGATCCTCTGGGCTCAAATTCAGGACCCGCCTGCCGAGTTTCTTCCCGAACCGCACGATCACGACGAACGGTATTTCACCGAGGCGGAAACCGCCGTGCTGCTGGCGGGAAAGAGCAACACCGACCACCTGCATGATGACCGCTATCTCCGCCTGATCGGCGGCACGGCGACGGGAGAAATCGCTGCGCCGGGCTTCCGCGCCACCTCGGGTGGCCAGCAGGTGTATCTGCGTCAATCGGGCGGCGTGAACCGGATCGACAGCTACAACGACCCGATCACGGCAACAGTGCCGCTCGTGATCAACTCGAGCGAGTTGAGATTGCAGATCGCCGATGGCGAGCAGATGCGGATCGACGGTGCCGGCAATGTCGGCCTGGGCACGAGCACGCCGGCCGGCAAGCTTGATGTGGCCGGGATAGCAATTGTCCGCGACGATGTGCGCATCGGCAAGGGCGCCTATCCGAAGCTGCTCCTTGAGGCGACCGGCAACGCGGCGGACGCGAAGAAGGTCCAGATCTACGTCACGCCGGGCTCCGGCGCGGTCAGGATCGGCCATCTCAATGACGCCGAAAATGCGGAGATGTCCAGCCGCGCGCTGGAGACATCCGGGGGCCTCACGATCAACGGGCCGTTGAGCCTGGCCGGCGACGCCGGCGTCGCGACGAAGGTCATGACTGGCAATCCCTCCGGCGTGCCGGCCTGGAAGGCCCTCTCGGAGCTCGGCGTCGGCAGGAAGATCGTCGCGGTCGGGCGCGCGACCGGAGCATCGGCGGCGATCACATTCGCCTCTGCCGAGCCGGACACGTCCTATGAAGTCGCCGGTTATGGCGGCTGGGGCGGGTCGGGTGACAATTCGGGCGGCACGTCGACCAACTTGTCGCTGAGTTCCAAGTCAACCGGGGGATGCACGGTCAATATCACCGACGAAGGCGGCGGATCGCCGACCGGCACCGTCCGCATGTTCTACGTCATCTTCCGCAACACCTAAGGAGCCCGAAATGGGTAAGATTATCGTCACGCCCGGCTTCAATGGCCTTGTCTCGAATGCCGGCCAGATCGTCGGCCAGCCGCTGCCGGACGGCGCGGTTCTCGTTGATCTGCCGGAAAGCGGGACCGAACTCCCGCCAATGTCGGCCGCGCTGTTGCGAGACGGCGCGATTGTGATCGTCGCAAACTGGCTCGGCTCGGGGCCGTGGTTCGACCAATCCGCCCCGCCCCCGATCGATGGCCGGCAGACCGTGCGGATGGTCAAGCTCTCGGACATCATCGACAAGACGGCTGCGGAGGCAGCCGTCGATCGTCTGACCGCGATCAAGATCGACATGCTGGACTTCGACCCAGAAGCGGCAGGCTGGGCGATGGAACCGCGCGCCGAGACGGCGGCCGAGAAGAAGGCACGCGAGAAGACCGAAGCCGATGTGGCGGCGGCTCGGGAGGCCGAGCGGCGGGCCAATCGCAAGGTCTCGGCCGTGCAGATCCGCCTCGCGGCGAACGAGCTCGGCATCCGGCCGGCGATCGAGGCCCTCGTCGCCCATCCGGACACGCCGCAGGAGGTCAAGGACTACTGGGAGTATGCAACCGAATACCTCCGCGCGAGCCCGGTCTGGGCGATTGCAGCGGCGCTGCTCCCGGCCACCGAGGCGGATATCGACCGGCTCTACGACGTCGCCGAGACGAAATAGCGGCTTTCAACCGCCATTGAACGACAAAGGGCTGCGACGCGCGTCGCAGCCCTTTTTGTTTCGTCACCCTCGTAGCCTCCTCCCGTCAAACCGCTTTCGTCAAGAGCGAACCCGAACCGGAAGAGGCACACAATGCCGGCAGTCGATTTCAACCACGGTGCCCGCGTCATCCAGGCCGGCACGACGCCTCGCCCGATCGCGCTGGCCAACATGCGGCCGATCGGCGCGATCATGGTCGCACCGAACGCCGATGCTGACGTGTTCCCGCTCAACGAGCCGGTCTCGTTCTTCAGCGACGATACCGCGAAGAAAACCGCCGCCGGCGTTGGCGGCAACGTCGCCGATATCTTCGATGCGATCGAGGATCAGGGCATCGTCTCCGAGGTCGTAATCGTGCGCGTGGCCGAGGGCGCCGGCGCGAACGCGCAGGCCATTCTGGAAAGCACGCTCACCAACATCGTCGGCTCGGGCGCGAACCTCACGGGCGTCCATGCCTTCAAGGGTGCGGAGAGTCACACCGGCACCAAGCCGCGCCTGCTGATCGCGCCGGGCTACACCGACATGCGGATCGCCGACGGGGCGAACCCCGCCGTCAACGAACTGATCGGTATCGCAACCCGCCTCAAGGGCATGATCGTCGCGGACGCCGACGCATCGAGCCGCGACGCCGCCTACACGTGGCGGCAGGACTTCAGCGCCCAGAAGCGCATCTATGCCGTGACGCCGATGGGCAAGGTCTTCGAGAACGGTGTCTATGTGAACCGGCCGCTCGCCGGCCGTGCCGCCGCGCTCTTCAACAAGAAGTGGAAGGAGAAGGGCGGGCCGTATTTCTCGCCCTCGAACCAGACGATCGGCGGCATCGCCGGGATCTCGCGTCCGGTCTCGTTCTACGACGGCGAGCTCGATCACGAAGCCAACTGGCTCAACGAGCGCGGCCTCGCGACGGTGATCGAGCGCACGTTGCTCTGGGGCAACCGCACCCTCGGCTACAACCCGGTCGCCGGCACCGGGGACGCGAACGACATGTTCGTCAATGTCGTCATCACCATGGACGCGATCCACGAAAGCATCGTCAAGGCGTTCCGCTGGGCGATGGATCAGAACATGAGCGCGCACCTCGGCGTCGCGATCATCGAGAGCGTCGACACCTTCCTCGCCTCGCTCCGGGCCGTCGGGGCGATCATCGGCGGGCGGGCCTGGTTCGACAAGGCGGTCAACTCCTACGCCGATCTTCAGTCCGGCATCCTGCGCGTCGAGTTCGACGCCGAGCCGGCCTCGCCGCTCGAAAACCTGATCTTCGGCTCGCACCGCAACCCGTTCTACTACGAGGTTCTGGCGCAGGACATCCTCAAGCTCCTCGAACGCAACACCGCCTCGGCGGCCTGATCTTTCGCAACTGACGAGACAACGCCATGGCCAATGATCTCTACACCTACGAGGGGTTCAACCTCTTCGCCCAGAACGTCAACAAGAGCCTCCAGCTCAAGCATCTGACCACGGGCAAGCTCACCGAGAAGACCGAGAAATTCCACCCCGGCTTCTCGAACATGGAGATCGAGCTCGGCATGGGGCTCGAAGCCCTGATGTTCGAGTTCGAGACCGTGGGCGACGATATCGAGACGCTGAAGCTCTTTGGGTTCGGCGCCGGCACCGTCCAGAACTTCTCGGCCTACAAGGCGTCGAAGGGGCGGTTCGAGGAAGGCCCGGTCAATCAAACGATCATCAACGTGCGCGGTCGCCTGATCTCGGCCGAGGAAGACCAGATGGAGGGCGGCAAGCTGATCGGCTCCAAATACAAGGTCTCCGAGATCCAGATGTATCGCCATATCCGCAACGGTCAGATCATCCACGAATTCGATTTCCGGCGCGGCGGCAACGTGCTGACGCGCGGGGACGTCAACGCCGCCCTCGGCCTCTGAGGTGAGCCGTGGGCACTTGGGACAAGGAATTCCCGTCGCCGGCGCCTGAAACCACACCGGCCGGTGAGCGGCCGAGGATCGGTTTCGCCGACCCCGACCGGCACCGCGTGACGGTGCCGCTCCTTCACCCGCTGGAGGTCGAGGGCGAGTGGCTCGGTACGCTGGTGATCCGGCGTCTCACTGCCGGCGAGATGGTGCGGATTGTCGACGCGATCGGCGCCGACGTTTCGGACGAGACCCTGACGCGCCATGTCGTCGCGATCATGGCCGGAACGACGATCGAGGTGCTCGACGCGCTCTCCTCCGACGATGCCGGGAGGGTGGCCTCGGCCGCGCTCCCTTTCATGCCGGCCGGCCTCGTCGCCGCGCTCGAAAGAGCGCTGAACGCGGCGGCGGACGCCGGGGGCTGAGGAACGCCCGCGCCTATATCGCCGCCGTTGCCTCGAACTTCGCAACGCCGCTGCCGGCCGTTCTGGCGATGTGGTGGGACGAGGTGCTCGCCTGGAATGAGGAAGCCGGCTGATGTCCGATCTCAAGGTCTCTCTCGTCCTTCAGCTCAAGAACCTGCTCGGTCGGGGCATCGGGCAGATCCGGGGCGACCTGCGCGGCCTCAAGGGCGAGATGCAGGGCCTCTCCTCGACGCGCGGCCCGAATGCGGCCGGGCTCGATCGCTACGGCCGCTCCGCCCGCGAGGCGACGGGCGCGCTCCGTCAGCTCAAGCGCGAACAGGCGATCCTCGGCGCGGGCAAGGTCGCCGGCGGCGCGGCAGGGAATACCGTCCTCGCCGGGGCGGGACGCGCCGCAGTCGCGCTTGGTGGCTATTACGGCGTGCGGGGCGCGGTGCGCGCGACGGTCGGGCAGTCGATCTCATTCGAGAAGGCGATGGCGGCCGTCCGCAAGAAGGTCGACGCCCCGGATGAGGCCGGCTTCCAGCGCCTTGAAGAAACAATCAATCGCATCGCGACCGATTACGGTCTTGCCCGCGCGCAGGTCGCGGAACTGACGGCCGAGGCTGGCGCCTCCGGCATCGCGTTTCAGGATCTGGAGCGCTTCATGCGCATGACGGCAAAAGCGGCCGTCGCATGGGACATGAGCCCGCAGGAAGCCTCGCAGAAGCTCGCCGAAATCAAGACCGGTACCCAGCTCACGATCGCGGAAATCGAGAAGCTCGCCGAAAAGATCAACGGCCTTGGCGACAACTCGGCCGCGAAGGAGCGCGACATTGTCGAGATGTTCGGCCGCGCCGGCGCGGCGGCGAAGGCGGCGGGCGTGAGCTTCGACGTCAGCCTCGCCGCACTCACGGCCGTGCGTTCAACCGGCCTTCAACCCGAAATCGCGGCGCGCTGGTTCGCGGCCTTCACCGGCGGACTGCGCACGATCGAGGATGGTTCGAAGAAGGCGAAGGAAGGGCTGAAGCTGATAGGCCTCGACGCCGAGAAAGTCGCGAAGGGCATGAAGACGGATGCCCTCGCCACGATGATGGATATCTTCGATCGCCTGCAGAAGGCCCCGGAGGGCGCGACGGCCGCGATCAAGATTTTCGGCAAGGAATGGTGGGACGAGACCAGCCGAGCCGCGCAGGCGCTGCCCGAACTCAGGAAGCAGCTCGAATATCTCAAGAGCGGGAAGTGGCAGGGCTCGCTCGACAAGACCTTGGGCATCGAGCTCCAGACGACGGCGAACCATCTGGAGCGGCTCAAATCGCTGACCGGCGAGATTGGCGACCGGATGGGGCGCTGGGCGCTGCCGCCGATCAACAACGCGATCGAGAGCCTGATCCAGAAGTATGATGAGTTGAAGGAACGCATCGATCAGCGCCAGAAGCCGAGCGACCCGAACGCGCCGACGGCCGAAAAATATATGAAGAAGCACGCGGCGGAACGCGAAGCGCGCGGCCCCGGCTGGGACGACTGGCTCGGCGCATTCCTTTTCGGCAAAAAGCTGACAAAGGACGGTGCCCGAAAGCAACTGGAGACCTCTGCAGGAACCGCCGCTGATGCCGAAGCACTCGCCAAAAAGCAGGGCGACGAAGCCGCGTTGCTGCGCATTCAGGCCCAGAATGCCAAGAAGAAAGAAGACCGCGCCCGCCTCTCGATCGAGGCTGGGAAAAAGGAAGAGGAAGCGCGTTCGAACGCGGAGCTTGCCGCCCGTTCGCGCCGCGCAGCCGGGCAAGCCGCCGGCCGGGACATGACCAACATCGAGGGCGGGCTTCAGCAGATCGACAAGCCGTTCTCCGGACAAATCGAGAAGCGGCGGGCGGAACTCGCCCGATTGGAGGCTCTCCTCGCAGGCGCGGGGAACCGGCAAGTCGTTCGTGACGATGCCTCCGGCAAGTTCTGGAATGTCGACGTGTTGCGGGGGCAAATCGACGCCCTGAAATCCAAGCTCGGCGAGGTGAGCGACGAAGCCGCAAAAACCGGCGCGGCGATCAAGGACAAGCTCTCGATGGACCTTTCGGCCGAGGGCAACCGCGCGGCGGCGAGCTTCGCGCAAGGGTTCTCGGCCGGCACCGGGCCGGCGCTCGCCGCAGCACAAGCCTTTGCGGCGAGCCTGCGCGCAACGGTTTCGACGCCGGCGGCGCCTGCGGGCGGCGGCGGCCGGCCGGCGACCGGTGGCGGCGCTTCAGCCCCGGCCAAAGCCCCGATCGTGCAGGTCGGCGGGATCAGCATCCAAGGCGCGCCCGACCCGGAAGCGACCGCGCGGGCGGTGGAGCGCCGGATCGCATCGGCCGTGCGCTCCGGCCTGTCCGGCGCCCATCATGATGGGGTGGCGTGATGGCTTTCCTTGCCCTCGGCCCGAACGTGTTCTCGATCCTGCCGGTGACGCTGCAGAAGATCACGCGCGAGACCAAATCCAATTGGGCGGCGGTGCCCCGGTTCGGCGGCGATGTCGCGCGGCAGTTCACCGGCCACGGCGAGCACACGATCAAGCTCGAAGGGCTGGTGTTCAACTCCCATTTCGGGGGCTTCGGCCAATACGAGGCCCTGCGCGCAACCCAGCTTGCCGCGACGCCGGTGCCGCTGATCGGCATGAGCGCCGGCCTTGTCGGTCTCGTCTATGGCCTTGTCGTCATCCTCTCGGTTTCGGACACGCAGGAATACCTCGATCCCGAAACCGGCGTCGGCAAGAAGCTCGGCTTCGATTGCGAGGTGGCACCGTTCGGCGGCGACGGCCCGCTCGGAGGATTGTTCGGATGAAGATCGCGAAGATCGTCATGGTCGAGGGAGACCGGATCGCGCTCGATGCGCTCGTGTTCGACATCACCGGCCGCGAAGACATGGTCGCGGCCGTGCTCGACGCCAATCCCGGTCTCGCCGCGAAAGGCCCCATCCTGCCCGTCGGCACGCTCGTGAAAATCCCCGAGGCGACGTCGGCCGAGGAGATTGAACCGGCGCAAGACGTCACGCTCTGGAGCGAATGACGATGCGCGGCTACACCCCGAGACTGCTGATCTCCGGCGCCTCGCCACTGTTCTATTCGCGGCTGATCAAGGCAACGATCAAGGACGAGGAAGGCCAGAAATCCGACACGCTGACGATCGAGCTCGACGATCGCGGCAACGTCATTCCGGTCCCGAAGAAGGGGACCAAGCTCAAAGTGCGGCTTGGCTATGCCGAAACGGGGCTGAAGGACATGGGCACTTTCGAGGTGCACGGCTCCGAACTCAAGGGCGAACCCGGCGAGGGCGAGTTCGTCGTCATCCAGGCGAAAGGGACGAGCCTTGCGGCGAACCGCAAGCTGAAGGAGACCGGCTCCGAGACCTTCAAGGAAGGGTCAACGCTCAAGGACATCGCCGGCAAGATCGCCGGCCGCAACGGTCTGACATTGCGCATTGACGGCGCGCTGGGTGGCACCGCTTACGCCGATGGCGAATATCGTCACCAGCAAAGTGATCTCGACTTTCTCTCGCGCCTGGTCGACCGCGCAAACGGCATCCTCAAGATCTCCGGCGATGTGCTGGCGATCGCCGAGCGCGGCTCCGGCAAGAATGCTGCCGGCAAGACGCTGCCCGTCGTCACGGTGACGAAGGCCGACGCGACGAAGGGTGGCTGGAGCTACACGCCCGGCGATCGCCCGACCTATGGCAAGGTCTCGGGCTCTTGGCTCGACCAGAAGACCGGCAAGAAGAAGCTGGAGACCAAGGAAACCGGGCTCGAAGGCCCGCTCTTCGGCCTGCGCGAACCGTTCAAGACCGAAGCCGAAGCCAAGAAGGCCGTCGAAGCGAAGGCAAAGGACCTTTCGCGAAAGAGTGGAACCGTGAGCTTCACGGTGCCGGGAACCGCGATCGGCGGCGCCGGTTCGAACCTGATCGCTTCCGGCTTCCGTGCCGAGATCAGCGGCGAATGGCGGGTTAAATCCGTCGAACACACGTTCACCAGCGGCGCCTCGGGCGGCTGGATCACGAAATTTGAATGCACAGCGCCCGAGGGCGGCAAGAAAGGGAAGTGACGGGGCGGCCCTCGCGGGCACGCCATCGGGGGCTTGATTGGCGTCCAGACCCCGACCGACGAAAGCGAACTCAACGTCGCCGCCAACATGGACAAGGCGGTGATTCTTTGAGGCTGCACAAGATGACTTCTTTGAACCCCGAAACGGGCATGATGCCCATTCGCCCGATCTCGCCGGTGGCCGGTTATATCGGCGGCAAGCGCGTGCTCGCGAAGACCCTCGTGCCGATGATCAACGCTATCCCGCACGAGCTCTACTGCGAGCCGTTTCTCGGCATGGGCGGCGTGTTCTTCCGCCGCGATCGCCGGCCGAAAACCGAGGCGATCAACGATTATTCGCGCGATGTCGCGACGTTCTTCCGCATCCTCCAGAACCACTACCAGGCATTCCTCGACATGCTGAAGTGGCAGGTCGCGAGCCGCGCCGAGTTCGAACGCCTCGTCGGCATGGACCCGGAGCGCCTGACGGATCTCCAGCGCGCCGCGCGGTTCCTTTACCTCCAGCGCATGAGCTTCGGCGGCAAGGTCGCCGGCCGGACCTTCGGCATCTCGACAACGGACCCGGCGAAGTTCGATCTGACGCGCCTTGTGCCGTTGCTCGAAGCCGCCCATGCGCGCCTCGCCGGCGTTTATATCGAGTGCCTGCCGTGGCGGGCCTTCATCGACCGCTGGGACCGGCCTTACGCGCTGTTCTTCCTCGATCCGCCATACTATGGCGTCGAGGATTATTACGGCCCGCTCTTCGGCCGTGAGGAGTTCGAGGCGCTCTCGGAGCGGCTCCGGACGCTGCAGGGCCGTTTCATCCTCACGCTCAACGATCATGCCGAGGTGCGGCGCATCTTCGGCTGGGCCGAGATCGAGGCCGTGAGCTTCAACTACACCTGCTCCGGCAAGCCGACGACAGGCCGCGAGGTGATCATCACGGGAGGGGTAAAATTAAGAAAAATTGAGGAAAATGCGAGCATTCTGACGACCCGGGAGGGCCCAGAATGAATAGGCTCTATTTCGGTGACAATCTTCGGGTCTTGCGTGAGCACGTCGCCGATCAGAGTATCGATCTCGTCTACCTCGACCCCCCTTTCAACTCGAACGCTAGCTACGGCCTTCTGTTCAAGGACGGCAAGGGTGCAGCGTCGGAGGCGCAGGCTGAGGCATTCCGGGACAGTTGGTCTTGGGGTCAGAGCGCCGAAGAAGCGGTTGATGACATCATGAAAGGTGGGGGCGATCTCGCTCTTCTGACGAAAGGCATGCGCAGCTGGCTCGGGGACTGCGGCCTGATGGCCTATGTCGTGATGATGGCAGTACGCCTGATCGAATTGAAGCGCGTCCTGAAACCGACGGGGAGCCTTTATCTCCACTGCGATCCGACCGCGAGCCACTACCTGAAAATCGTGTTGGACGCGATTTTCGGGGGAGAGAATTTTAGGAACGAAGTGATCTGGCAGCGGTCGACTGGCAAGAGCTTGATGACAGCCCGCCTGCCAACTAACCACGACGTGATTTTGGCCTACCAGATGGGCAATGGTGCGACCTGGAACGCCGATGCAATGTTCTCAGCATATGATCCCGATGACTTGCCTGCGTCCGTCATGTCAAAATATTCGAACTGCGACCCCGACGGCAGGCGTTACACGCTCGGAGATCTACTTAATCCGAACAGAAATCGGCCCAACCTCACCTATGAATTTCTCGGGATGACGCGCGTTTGGCGGTGGACGAAGGAGCGAATGCAGCGTGCGTACGACGAGGGTCTTGTTGTCCAAACCGGGCCTGGTCGCGTTCCTCGCTTCAAGCGGTATCTGGACCAGCAACGAGGATTACCTTTCGGCGACGTTTGGACAGACATTCCGCCGCTCAACAGCCAAGCGCAAGAGCGTCTTGGCTATCCAACCCAGAAGCCGCTTACTCTTCTCGATCGCATCTTGAAGCTCGCAACGCGACCGGGGAATGTCGTACTTGATCCATTCTGCGGCTGCGGGACAACCGTCGAAGCCGCCGAACAGCTCGGCCGGAACTGGATCGGCATCGATGTCACGCACTATGCCGTGACGCTAATTGAGCAACGTCTGAAGAAGAGCCATCCGCAGGCAAAATACGACATTCACGGCCGGCCGATTGATCTGGAAGGTGCGATCGAGCTCGCTCGGCGCGACAAGCATCAGTTCCAATGGTGGGGCTGTTGGCTGCTCGGCGCCCAGAGCTATCGGGAGACGAAGAAGGGTGCGGATCGCGGTATCGACGGTAGGGTCTTCTTCCACAATGGGCCCTTCGGTCACGGCGAGATCATCATTTCGGTCAAAGGTGGGGAGAACGTCTCCGTCACAGCAATCCGGGATCTCCGTGGCGTCATTGAGCGTGAAGGAGCGGAAATCGGCATCCTCGTCACCCTCGCAGAACCGACCGCTCCGATGGTCGCCGAGGCTGCCGCTGCTGGCTTCGTCCAGAAATCGGCCCACGGCCGCATTCCGCGCATCCAAATTGCAACGGTGGCTGATCTCCTGGAAGGGCGGCGCCCGATACTTCCTCCACTACCTCAGCCTGTGCCGATCGTCCGCCGGCAGCCCAAGACCAAGAAGCCCTCCGATCAGATGGAACTCTTGCTGCCGTTCTCGGGCCCCGGCAAAGCCATCCAAAAGGGGGATTTCATCGATCCGGCGTGGATGCCATTAGCGCAAGAAAAATAGTGATGCAGCGGAGTCGTTGCGGATACGGTAGGTTCATTGGCCCAGTTTGAGCTGGGAGGCTCCTATGGGGCCGAGGCCCTTGGGAACCGGAATGTTTGAGCCTTTGTAGTTTGAATTGAGCACGAGCTTTGGTCCGTCGAACAGATCGAGCTTGTTGACCACCATGATGGTGTAGTCCGATTGCTCGGCAATGGGTGTCACGCTGTCGATCGTGAGCAAACCGCGCGGAAGATAAATTGTCCCGGTCAACTGGTAGGCCCGGTTCGAGTTGATGTGATGCTCGTTGAGGTTCTTGGCTTTGAACGACGCCACCAACTTTGCCAGACCCGGCGGCAGCAACGGAGAGACCGTTTGAGATTCCCAGATCAGCATGCCGGCGCTGCTACCTGATGTGGGTGCCACAAGGCGGATAAGCGCATTGTCCTCAAACCGGAAGTAGGACTTGATCCCGTCAAACATCAGTGTGACGCCATTGCCGATCAGTTCCGCGCTGTCTTTAACGCGGAGATCGCCGTTGGAGATGTAATAAATACCGGGGTTGAGCGTCACCTTGGCGGTGCCAGAAATGTCGAGGCCAAAACAATAGTGGCCAGGGTCGAGCGTGCGTATTTCATTCTTGATCTTGAGGTTCAGTGCCTTGCACGCGATTGGTTTGGAAGGCTCGGGCTTGCCCGCGAGCGGATCGACCTGAGCCGGACAATCCGTGACAATTGTTCCTTCGACAGCGCTGGCTTGATTGGTCACACCGCCTCGTGCGCAGATCAACGACGCCCTGATCGTTGAATTCTGGCTCAAGATCACCGAAGCCTTGTTCGTCGAGTTGGAATAGAAAGTGCAGCCCTTCGCATCGATGTACGCCCCGTTATGAGCGTAAATGCCGCCATCAGATGTTTTTGAGAGTGACAGAAGGCAGAGCTTGGTCTGATCAGGGCTCGCCGTGATCCGTGCCAATGCAACAGCAGAGACATGCGTGACGCCGGCGATCCTTTCGAGGAACCCAAAGGGCGTATCGACCTGCTGTGACCCGTTGACGCGCGCAGCGTTTCCGTTTTCCTCGATCGTCACCGTCGCGCTGACGGGATAGGGAATATTCGCAGGGATATTCGCGGCCATATAGGTCGACACGACAGTCTGGGCGTCTGCCTGCGACAGAGGGCGCAAAATCATTTCCCGCGCGACCGCCAACGCCGCGCTGTCAACCATCGATTGCAGCCTGTTGCTGGTCCTCGTTACTGCAACATAGTCGGTAGCAAAACCACCCGTGCCGACAATTACCGGCAGAACCATTGCGAAAACCGTCGCGGTCGAGCCTCGGCAGTTCTTGATGAACCTCCGAGCCATTCTCCGTCCGATTTCGAACCAGCTTCGCATTCTGCAATCACTGTCCCGCAGAAAAACCGATCGAGAGCAGACCACATTTGTCTAAAAATGCCTTGAAAAAATGAGATTAACGGAAGTTCATGCGAATGTGCTGATGTTGGGGGCTCTGCCATTTTTCAGCGCCAAGATTCTGCGCGGCTGGTCGCACGCCTTTGGCCTGCGTTCCAAAGTTCGGGTGACGCGGTATTTCAATGTGGATTGAAAATTGCGTTTGATGCCATTTGATGCGTCGCGTGCTGCCATTTGATGCGTCGCGCTACACCACCGGATTTGGAGATCGGGAATGACCCAGAAAAGCCGCAAGAATCCCCCGGGAATCGAGAATCCGCCGGAAATGCCGCCGCGCGACCCGCGCCAGCCCGCGGACTTCGAGCCGATCCCGGTCGCGCGTCAGCTGTTGCGCACCGCGCGTTCCGGCGCACTCGGCACCCTCGACCCCGAAACGGGCGCGCCGTTCGTGAGCCTCACCAGCGTTGCGACCGACTGCGACGGAACACCGGTCATCCTGATCTCGCGCCTCTCGGCGCACACCCGGAACCTGCTTCAGGACCAGCGCGCCTCGCTGATGCTGGCGCAGGGCGGCAAGGGCGATCCGCTCGCCCATCCGCGCCTGACGTTGCAGGTACAGGCGGAAATGGCCGGCCCGCTCGACCTGCCGCGCCTGCGTGACCGCTATCTTCGGCGGCACCCGAAAGCGAAACTCTACGCGGATTTCCCGGATTTCGCGTTTTTCCGGCTGATGCCCCGGCATGTCCATCTCAACGGCGGTTTCGCGCGTGCTTTCGACGGCGATGCCCGGTTGATCCTCAACAACCTTGACGATCCGGCGGCGTTCCATGCCCTCGAAACCTCCGCGCTCGACCACCTCAACGAGGATCACCCGGAAGCTCTTGGGCTCTATGCCACGCGGCTTGCCGGCGCGCCTCAGGCCAGTTGGCGGGCGAGCGGGCTTGACCCGCTCGGGCTCGACCTTCAGGCCGGCGATCTTGTCGCGCGCATCTCTTTCGACGAGCCGGTCCTCTCACCGGACGTTTTGCGAGAGGTCCTGAAATCGCTCGCCACGAAAGCGAGAAATTCGTAGCCCGGAACAGTCGGCAGTCGGTTCCCGGTGTTCCGAATACTGAAACTTGCATCGCTATACTGGTATGGAAGCGCCGCCAATAACCTTGAATCGTGAAAAAGTGCTGCATTTCGCCAAAGGGCCCATTGCGCGAGCGCGGATTCCTGCTATTCGCCAGCCGCAATTGCCGTCCCGTGCGAGGGGAGACGCGGAGGACGGCAGATGGCAGCCCCAGCGGCTGCCATCCCCTCAACAGGGTCGATCCCGACCAAAAAACCAAGGAGCCGCCTCATGGAAACGAAAGGTCGTTTCAACGCCGCACTCGGCGCCAATTCCTTTGGCTTCGAAAGCCCGGCGCGGTTCTACTGCAATCTTGAGGCGCCGTCGCTCTATGAGGAATCCATCCGTCGCGGCGAGGCGATGATCACCGCCGGTGGTGCCCTGCTCGCCGAGACCGGCGTCCACACCGGCCGTTCGCCGAAGGACAAGTTCGTCGTCCGCGATGCGACGACCGAAAATCAGGTGTGGTGGGACAACAATGGCGCCATCACGCCGGCGAACTTCGCGACCCTGCTGGCCGACTTCAAGGCCCACGCCAAGGGCAAGGATCTTTTCGCGCAGGATCTTTACGGCGGCGCCGATCCGGCGAACCGCGTCAAGGTCCGCGTCTACACGGAACTTGCGTGGCATTCGCTGTTCATCCGCAACCTGCTGATCCGGCCGGACGTGCAGGAGCTCGCCGCCTTCGCGCCGGAAATGACGATCGTCGACCTGCCCTCGTTCAAGGCCGACCCGGCGCGTCACGGCTGCCGCAGCGGCACGGTGATCGCGGTTGATTTCGCCTCTAAGACCGTGCTGATCGGCGGCACCTCCTACGCTGGCGAGATGAAGAAGAGCGTCTTCACCTATCTGAATTACGCCCTTCCCGCCGCTGGCGTGATGCCGATGCACTGCTCGGCGAACGTCGGCCCGGATGGCGATTCGGCCGTGTTCTTCGGCCTTTCCGGCACCGGCAAGACCACGCTTTCCGCCGACCCGACCCGCACGCTGATCGGCGATGACGAGCACGGCTGGTCGAAATCCGGCATCTTCAACTTCGAGGGTGGCTGCTACGCCAAGACGATCCGCCTCTCGGCCGAAGCCGAACCGGAAATCTTTGCGACGACACAGCGCTTCGGCACCGTTCTCGAGAACGTCATCGTCGATCCCGACACCCGCGTCGCGGATTTCGACGATGGCTCGAAGACCGAGAACACCCGCTGCGCCTATCCGCTGCATTTCATCCCGAACGCTTCGGACACCGGCCGCGCCGGCCACCCGAAGAACATCGTGATGCTGACCTGCGATGCCTTCGGCGTGCTGCCGCCGATCGCCAAGCTGACGCCGGCGGAAGCGATGTATCACTTCCTCTCCGGTTACACGGCGAAGGTCGCCGGCACCGAGAAGGGCGTCACCGAGCCGGAAGCCGTGTTCTCGACCTGCTTCGGCGCGCCGTTCATGCCGCGCCATCCGGCCGAATACGGCAACCTGCTGCGCGATCTCATCGCCAAGCATCATGTCGACTGCTGGCTCGTGAACACCGGCTGGACCGGCGGCCAGTACGGCACCGGCCGCCGCATGCCGATCCGCGTGACGCGCCGCCTGCTCTCGGCCGCGCTCGACGGCTCGCTTGCCAAGGCCGACTTCCGCCGAGACCCCTATTTCGGCTTTGCCGTGCCGGCCTCGGTGCCGGGCGTCGAGCCACACATCCTCTATCCGGTCAAGACGTGGCAGGACAAAACCGCGTTTGCCGCCACTGCGCAGAAACTCGTCGGCATGTTCCGCGAGAACTTCAAGCGCTTCGAGGCGCATGTCGACGCCGACGTGAAGAGCGCCGCCCCGACGAGCCAGATCGCGGCGTAAGGCGAGAACGCGCGGCTGGAATATTCCCGCTCGCGCGATTTGGCACGCAGCGCGCCCCTTCCCGCTCATTTCGTCGCGTCGTCGGCGATCTTCGCGAAGATCATGTCGAGTTCGGCGGCGAGCATCCTCAGCTCGGGCCCCGCGCCCTCGAAATAGGGCGCGAAGACGCTGCCCGGCGTCTTGTAGGAAAGCGTGGCTTTCCTGTCGGCGCCCTCGGTGACATAGAACCGGATCGGCGCCTCGATCCCCGCCGGAATGCTGGCGGCGAGCATCCGGCGCGCGAAATCGTTGCGATAAACCCCGAAAACCTGGTTGCCGGCGATCTCGATGCCCTGGGCCTTGGCGCCCGCCGATGCGCTGGCGCTGGTGACCAGCCCCATCTTGTTGGCCTTGATCGCCGCTTCGAGCCGGGCCGTCAGCGTCGCGAAATCGAGGCTGGTGGGCTTGACGACCCAACCGGGCCGGGCGGCGATCGGCGCCGGCGTTTGCTGGGCCTGCGCAGGCGCAAGGCGACCGCCGACAACCGGTGCGCCGGCAAGGACCAGGGCCGCGAACCCGTAGAACGCTGCATTCCTGAAAAACCGGCTTGTCATGATCTCTCCCCGTCGTCGGCGCACGGGACATGCCATCTCATGCCGTCCGGCGCGGTTCGCAGTTTCAGGGCCGGAGGTTACGGGAGCAGGGCATCAACACGCAGGCACATCCTCGTGAGCGACGGATATCCTCGCCATCCGCGATGACAGGCGGTCAATCATCGCTCCAGTGCTTGTCGAGCAGTTGCTGCATCAACTTCCAGTCGTCGTGAACGCCCTCGTCGCCGGTGAAATAGCTGAACCAAACGCTGTCCGCGAAAAAATCGACCTCGACCCGGCAGCCGACAAGGGTGAAATCGACAGAAATGGAATCACTGGAACTGGAGCGAAGGCTGAAATGTATTTTCGTCTCCCGGAGAGATTCCAGAAACCCGAAAATGTCCCGAATGTCTTTCGGTCGCGGAATGGCTTTGCTCATGGGATATTCCTCATTTCCGAAACCTGTCTTCTCTCAACAGCTTCCAACACCTGTTGGCGGCAGGATCACCCTGTTTGGCTCTTGCTATCACTTCTGCAATCGGCATGTTCAGAAACTGTCCTGGCATCACCTCGCGGATTCGACCCAAGCAATAGGCTGACATGAACTGCTGCGTTGTCCAATTAAGCTTGTCGTCGGGAATGCCCCCAATTTTATCAACTGGCGTTCCGTCCGGCGCTTCTCCGAATGATTCGCCGGATTCAGTCGTACCTTCACCCGATGCAGCCTCGCCTCCACCACCATCCGTCCAGCGGCCGTGCCAGTCGCGCGGCTGGTCGGGCGAATATTTCATCTCCCGCCGCAGCAGCATCAAACGCCGGATATCATCGAGTTCTTGCCTGATCCGCGAAAGCGTTTCCTGCTCCGCTGCCTGCGCGAGCCGCAACGCCGCCATTCCTGTCCGTGATTCAAAGCGCATGCATCGCTCCAATTGAAATCGCGAGCAGCATCGCACAGGCTAGATGCGCGGGGATAATTACCCCCGCTCCAGCAGCTTCCCCATGACGCGGGCCGTGTAGTCGACCATCGGCACGATGCGCGCGTAGTTGAGCCGCGTCGGGCCGATGACGCCGACGATGCCGACGATCTTCTGTTCCGAATCCCGGAAGGGCGCGGCGATCATCGACGAGCCGGACATCGAGAACAGCTTGTTCTCCGAGCCGATGAAGATGCGCACGCCATCGCCGTCCTCGGCGCGGGAGAGCAGTTCGATCACCTCCTTCTCGCGTTCGAGATCGGCGAAGAGCAGGCGCATGCGTTCGAGGTCGGAAAGCGCGGTGAGGTCTTCGAGCAGGTTCGCCTGCCCGCGCACGATAAGGCGCATGTCGCCGGCATCCGAGGCGGTCGCGGCCAGCCCGCTCTCGACCAGCCGGGCGGTGATGTCGCTGATCTCACGTTCCATGGCCGCGCGGTTGGTGGCGACCTCGACCTTGAGTTCGGCGAGCGTGCGGCCCTTGAGGCGGTGGTTGAGATAGTTCGATGCCTCGACAAGCGCGGAAGCCGGCAGGCCCGCCGGCAGGGTGAGGAGGCGGTTCTCGATCGTGCCATCGTCCGAAACAAGCACCACCAGCGCCTGCGCGGCATCGAGCCGCACGAATTCGATGTGCTTCAGCCGCTTGTTCGACTTCGAGGTGACGACCACGCCCGCGCCACGGCTCACGCCGGAGAGCAGCGACGTCGCCTGCTGGAGCGCATCCTCGAAATTGCGACCGGTGCCGGACGCGCGGATCTGCGCCTCGATCCGGGCGCGATCGTCCTGGCTGACATCGCCGATCTCGAGAATGGAATCGACGAAGAGCCGCAACCCCTGTTCGGTCGGCAGCCGCCCCGCCGAGACATGCGGCGCGTAGATGAGGCCCAGGTCCTCCAGATCCTGCATCACGTTGCGGACCGTCGCGGCGGAGAGCGAGACCGGCAAAACTTTCGAGATGTTGCGCGAGCCCATCGGTTCGCCGGTCTCGAGGTAGCCCTCGACGATACGCCGGAAGATATCGCGCGAGCGCAAATCCAGCTCACCGAGCGCGATACCGGGTTGATCCGGAAGCCGTTCCGCCAAGTGCGCGCTCCTTCCTGTCATCCACGCGTCATTCATGCGCCGCAAGAACAGGTAATAGCACCATCCGCCGACGCAAGGAAAACCGCGATCCGCGCTTGTCTCCCACGCCCTTCGCGCCTAAAAGCCCGCACCGGCCCCGCGGTGCCACAAGGAGATAAGCGATGCGCCCCTCGAAACGCCAGCTCGACGAAATGCGCAAGGTTTCGCTCGAGCGCAATGTCGCGCGCTACGCGGAAGGCTCCTGCCTCGTCAAGTTCGGTGAAACGCACGTCCTGTGCACCGCGACGCTCGAAGAGCGCGGCCCGCCGTGGCTGCGCGGCTCGGGCAAGGGCTGGGTGACAGCGGAATACGCGATGCTCCCGCGCGCGACGCTCGAACGCACGCGTCGCGAGGTGACATCCGGCAAGCCCTCCGGCCGGACGCAGGAAATCCAGCGCCTGATCGGCCGCGCGCTGCGTGCAGTGGTCGATCTGCCGGCGCTCGGCGAAAAACAGATCACGCTCGATTGCGATGTGCTTCAGGCCGATGGCGGCACCCGCACGGCCTCGATCACCGGCGCCTGGGTCGCGCTGCACGATTGCTTCGCCTGGATGGTCGCCCGCAACATGCTGACCTCGATCCCGCTGCGTGATCATGTCGCGGCGATTTCATGCGGCATCTACCGTGCCAACCCGGTGCTCGACCTCGATTATGCCGAGGATTCCGCCGCCGAGACGGATGCGAATTTCGTGATGACCGGCAAGGGCGGCATCATCGAGGTGCAGGGCACCGCCGAGGGGGCGCCCTTCTCCGAGGAGGAACTGCTGCGCCTGCTCTCGCTTGCCCGCAAAGGCACGACCGAGCTGGTGGCGCTCCAGAAGGCCGCGATCGGCGGGTGAACCATGAGCATGTCCCGTCTGCTCTCAGGCCGCATTGTCATCGCAACGCATAACGCCGGCAAGCTCGCCGAGATGACCGAACTGCTCGCGCCCTACGGGCTCGAATGCGTGTCGGCCGGTGCCCTCGGTCTGCCGGAACCGGTCGAGGATGGCACGATCTATGCGGAGAATGCCGCGATCAAGGCGCTCGCTGCCGCGCGCGCGACCGGTCTACCTGCCCTCGCCGACGATTCCGGCCTCGCCATCGACGACCTTGACGGCGCGCCGGGGCTTTTCACCGCCGACTGGGCCGGCAACCCGCGCGATTTCGTCGCGGCCATGGCGCGCGTGAAGCGCGAGCTTGAAATCCGCGATTTCGAGCCGCAGGGCGCGAAGGCGCGCTTCGTTTCGGCGCTGGTGCTGGCCTGGCCGGATGGCGAGACGCTGATCGCCGAGGGCCGGGTTTTCGGGCATCTCACCTTCCCGCCGAGTGGAAGCCGCGGCTTCGGCTACGATCCGATCTTCGTCCCCGAGGGCGAGACGCGCACCTTCGGCGAGATCACCTCCGAGGAAAAGCACGGCATCCGCGAAGTGGATGGCCAGCTCGAAGGCCTCTCGCACCGCGCTCGCGCGTTCATCCGCCTTGTCGCCAAGGCGGGCCTCAAGAAGGTCGCGGCAAAGAGCGCTTCATGAGCAACCTTCACCTGCCGCCGTTCGACGCCGGCTTCGGCGTCTATGTGCATTGGCCGTTCTGCCAATCGAAGTGCCCCTATTGCGATTTCAATTCGCATGTCCGGCGCGGCGGCATCGACGAGGCGGCTTTCCTCGAAGCCTACCGACGCGAGATCGCGCATATGGCCGCGCTGGCGCCCGGGCGTGACGTTTCCTCGATCTTCTTCGGCGGCGGCACGCCCTCGCTGATGAAACCCGCTACGGTGGCCGCGATCCTCGATTGCATCGGCGCGCACTGGGCAATCCGACCCGATTGCGAAGTGACGCTGGAAGCGAACCCGACCTCGGTGGAGGCAGGGCGTTTCGCGGGCTACCGCGCGGCGGGCGTCAACCGCGTCAGCCTCGGCGTGCAGAGCCTCGTCGAGGCCGATCTCAAGGCATTGGGACGACTGCACACAGTCGGCGAGGCGCTCGTTGCCGTCTCGATCGCGGCGAAGCATTTCGAGCGCTTCTCGTTCGACCTGATCTACGCCCGTCCGGGACAGACGGTCGAAGTCTGGCGCGAGGAGCTTATCGAGGCGCTCGCGCATGCGCCGACACATCTCTCGCTCTACCAGCTCACCATCGAGCCGGACACGATGTTCAAGCAGCTTTATGACGCCGGCAAGCTCGTGATCCCGGATCACGACGCTGCTCGCGCGCTCTATGACGTGACGCAGGAGATCTGCGGCAAATACGGCATGCCGGCCTATGAGGTTTCGAACCACGCCCGGCCGGGCGACGAATGCCGCCACAACCTCCTTTACTGGCGCTATGGCGAATACGCCGGCATCGGTCCCGGCGCGCACGGGCGGCTTTACACCGAGCGCGGCAGGCGGGCGCTCGCCACCGAACGCTCGCCCGAGACCTGGCGCGACTATGTGATGCGCGACGGGCACGGAATCGTCTCGGACGAGACCCTGAGCCACGAGAACGAGGGCGACGAGTTCCTGCTGATGGGACTGCGCCTGACCGAGGGCATCGACCCCAAGCGGTTCAAGCTGCTTAAGGGCCATGCCCTCGATGCCCGGCGTGTCTCCGCGCTGTCTGCGGAGGGCCTCATCGAGACCTGCGGTGAAGGACGGCTGCGCGTCTCGCCGAGTGGGTTCCCCGTGCTCGACGCGATCGTCGCCGATCTGGCGGCGTGATCAGTTGCCGACGAAGGTTGTCGGCGCGGCGGAAATCACCCGCGCCGAACCGCCGGTGATCTCATAAACAGCAAGGCCACGATCGTTGGTGCCGTTCTGGCGGAAGCGGAACACGCCGTCCTGCCCCGAGAAGCCGTTGGAATTCGTCAGCGTCGCCTCGGAAAACCGCTGCGTGCCGAAATTCTGCGTCAGCGCGCTCGCGAGCGTCACCGCGTCATAGGCGAGGCTGGCGATGCGGCTCGGCGCTGCGCCGAACTGGCTCTGGTAGCGCGAGGCGAGCGCGTTGAAGCGCGAATTGTCCGGCGCGGCATACCAGGCGCCGTCGAAGCCCGGCGCGCGATAAACGCGGGCGTCGGACCAGATACCGGTGGAAAGAAACTGCACCTGCCGGCTGGAGATGCCCGCGCCTGAAAGCGCCGAAGCCACCGTGCCGATGCCATCGGCGCCTTCCGCGATGAACAGGGCGTCGAACTGCCCCATCGAAGCCTTGAGCTGGTTCACGGCCGTGGTGATCGAGGCCGGGTTGCCTGGCTGGAACCGCGCGACCGGCCCGGCACGACGCCCGCCGGTGTTCGCGACCTGCATGAATTCCGCCTCGACGACATTGCCATAGGCGCTCTGAGGAATGAGGGCGGCGTAGGATTTCTTGCCCCGGCTCGCGGCAAAGGAAACGATGCGGCGGACATCGCCTTGCGGCAGGAACGACAGGAGGTAGACACCCGGCTGCGCGACGCCGGCGTCGGACGAAAAGGCGATCATCGGCTTGCCGGCCGGCTTGGCGACCGAAGCGGCGGCCTGAACGGAAGGGCCGAACAGTGGCCCCATGATCAGCTCCGCGCCTTGCGCGAGCGCTTCCTGTGCCGCCTGCCGCGCACCGTCGGGCGTGCCCTTGTCGTCCTTGACGTGAATCTGGATGCCGGACTGGCCGTTGCCACCGAAATCGCTGATCGCCATCGCCGCCGCGTTCTTGAGGCTGACGGCCGCCGCTTGCCCGTTCGCGCTCGACAGCGGGAGGATGAGCGCGACCTTCACCGAGCCCGTGCCGAGAACATCCCCGGCGGTCGCCGGCGTCTTCGAGGCATCGGAATCCGAGGTGATCAGGCCGTCAAGACCCGTGCCGGCGCAACCCGCGAGCAGCGCCGAGAGACCGACCGTGCCGATGAACAGGCGGCGTGAGGGCAGGATCAGAGCTTCCGGGGCGGAAGCCTCATGGCGAAATCCGTGCAGCATGACAGGCAAGTTGCGGTTCATATCCATGTACTCCAACCCTTACTCAAACCCGCCGGGAACAGGGCCGGCGAACAGACAAGCCTCCAGTCTCAACAAGACCGGCAAAATACGGCGAGTTCAAGAAACTATATCAAAGATCGTTAACGATGTTTGCAAACCATGTTTTTCGGGCAACGCTTTCCGCGCCCTTTTGCCAAACCACGCCCGCTATGGCAGAGCAGGCCAATCCGGCCCGGCGTGCCGCCCGGCCTTCGGAGCGAGACGATGGCATCGCAATTCACCGTTCTGGGGCTTGCCGCCGAGGCGGAACGGCTTCAGCCGGGCCTCCATGTCGTGGCGACGCCGATCGGCAACCTCGGCGATATCACCCTGCGCGCGCTTTCCGTGCTTGCGGCGGCCGATGCGATTCTCGCCGAGGACAAGCGCGTGACACGCGTGCTGCTCGCGCACTACGGCGTCACCACCCCGATAATCGCCTATCACGAGCATAACGCCGCCGAAATGCGCCCCGTGGTGCTGGAACGGCTCGCCGCCGGGCAGGCGCTGGCGCTTGTTTCCGATGCCGGCACGCCGCTTGTCTCCGATCCCGGCTACAAGCTCGTCGAGGCGGCGATCGAGGCCGGCCACCCCGTCACGGCCATTCCCGGCGCCTCGGCGGTGCTGACAGGTCTCGTCCTGTCGGGGCTTCCGACCGACCGATTCTTCTTCGAGGGGTTCCTGCCCTCGAAATCCGGCGAGCGGCGGCGGCGCGCGCGCGAACTCGAAGCGGTGCCCGGCTCGCTGGTGTTCTTCGAAGCCCCGCACCGGATCACCGAGACGCTGGCCGATCTCGCCGCCGTGCTCGGTGATCGAACGGCCGCCGTCGCGCGCGAACTCACCAAGCGCTTCGAACAGGTGCGGCGCGGCTCGCTGCCGGAACTCGCCGCGACCTATGCCAAGGAAGGTCCGCCGAAGGGCGAGATCGTGCTGATCGTTGGCCCCGGCGGCGGGCAGGCCGAGGCGGGCGATGCGGCGATCGACGCGGCCCTGCGCAGGGCGCTCGAAACACATTCGCAGCGCGATGCCGTGCAACTCGTCGCCGGCGAGATGGGCCTGCCGCGCAAGCGCGTCTATGCGCGCGCGCTCCGGCTTGGCGAAGCCGGGCCGGACGGAGCGGGACCGGATGCGTGACCGCAAGGCCGCCTTCCTTCTTGGCCACGATGCCGAGTTCTGGGCGGCGATGCTGCTGCGGCTCAAGGGCTACGCCATCCGCGCGCGGCGGTTTCAGGGCGCGGGCGTCGAGATCGACCTGATCGCCGAGCGGTTCGGAACGCTGGTCTTCGTCGAGGTCAAGGCGCGGGCCGATCTCGATTCCGCGCTCGCCTCCATCACGCCGGAGAAGATCCGCCGTATCGCACGCGGGGCGCGGGCCTATCTCGCCCGGCAAACGCGGATGCCGCGCACCATCCGTTGCGATGCGATCCTTATTGCACCCGGCCACCTGCCGCGCCATATCCACGCGATCGGCGAATTGCCGCTCGATTGAACGACAAGTGCATTTTCAAGCGAAACGGCTTCCGATTCGCGTGAAGAAGATGCGAGAATGAACCAAGCTGTCGGAGATTCCATGCCGCTTCGCGTCGCCGTCCAGATGGACCCCATCGAAAAGATCAACATCAAGGGCGATTCAACCTTCGCGCTGATGCTGGAGGCGCAGGCACGCGGGCACGAGCTCTTCGTCTACGGCCCGGAGATGCTCTCGCTGCGCGACAATCACCTCACCGCGCGCGTCCGCCCGGTTTCGGTGCGCGACGAGGTCGGGAATCACTGCACGCTCGGCGAGGAATTCCGCACCGAGATGACGGCGTTCGACGTGGTCCATATGCGGCAGGACCCGCCGTTCGACCTCGCCTATATCACGGCCTCGCACCTGCTGGAGCGCATCCACCCGAAGGTGCTTGTCGTCAACGATCCGTTCCATGTGCGCAACGCGCCGGAGAAGATTCTCGTCACCGAATTCCCTGATCTGATGCCGCCGACGCTCATCAGCCGCGATCGCCGGGAGATCGAGGCCTTCCGCGCCGAGCACGGCGATATCGTCATGAAGCCGCTCTACGGCAACGGCGGCGCGGGCGTGTTCAAGGTCGCGCGCGACGATATGAACTTCAACGGCTTCATGGACCATTTCGCCGGTCTCTCGCGCGAGCCCTGGATGATCCAGCGCTTCCTGCCGGCGGTCCACGCCGGCGACAAACGCATCATCCTCGTCGATGGCGTCGCCGTCGCCGGTGTCAATCGCGTGCCGGCGCCGGGCGATATCCGCTCCAACCTCGTTCGGGGCGGGGCGGCGGAGGCAACCGAATTCACCGCGCGCGAGAAGGAAATCTGCGAGCGGATCGGACCGCTGCTGCGCGATCGCGGGCTGATCTTCGTTGGCATCGACGTGATCGACGGCAATCTGACTGAGATCAACGTCACCTCGCCGACGGGCATCCGCGCCATCAAGCGGCTCGGTGGCCCCGATCTCGCGGTCTCGATCTGGGATGCGATCGAAAGGCGGCGGATGTGATCGGACCGACGTTCGAGGCGCGGCTCGCGGCCGCTGTTCCCGCCGAGGGCACGCCCGAGGCGCTGAAGGCCGCGTTCGTCGCCGAGGCCAAGGCCGTTCTGGCCGATGCACTTCGTCAGGCCGAGATCGTCCTCGGCGAGAGCGGTGGCGTCGCCTGTTCGCATGTGCTGTCCGATGCGCAGGACGCGGTGATCACCACCCTCTACCAGCTGGCGCGGGAGCGGCTGCATCGCGTCGATAATCCGACGACCGGCGAGAAGATCGCCATCGTCGCCGTCGGCGGCTACGGGCGCGGCACGATGGCACCCGGTTCGGACACGGATATCCTGTTCCTGCTACCCGTCTCGACGCCCTGGGCGGAGAGCATCGCCGAATCGATGCTCTATGCGCTCTGGGATATCGGGCTCAAGGTCGGCCATGCGACCCGCACCATCGAGGAGTGCATCCGCGTCGCGCGCGAGGACCTGACCGTGCGCACCGCGCTGCTGGAGTCGCGCCTCCTCGCCGGCGATGCCGGGGTTTTCGCTGAATTCGAGGACCGGTTCCAGAAGCAGGTCGTCACCGGCCGGGCGATGGAATTCGTCAAGGCGAAGCTCGCCGAACGCGAGGAACGCCTGCTGCGTGCCGGGCAGTCGCGCTATCTGGTCGAGCCCAACGTCAAGGAGGGCAAGGGCGGCCTGCGCGATCTGCAAACGCTCTACTGGATCGTCAAATACGTTTACCAGATCAAGGACCTGCGCGAGCTTATCAAAGTCGGCGTCTTCACCTCGCGCGAACTCGCGCTGTTCCGGCGCTGCGAGGAATTCCTCTGGCGCGTGCGCTGCCACCTGCATTTCGCCTCCGGCCGGCCGGAGGAGCGCCTGAGTTTCGACATGCAGCGCGTCGTCGCCGCGCGGATGGGCTACGCCGATCGCGGCGGTCTTCGCTCGGTCGAGCGTTTCATGAAGCACTACTTCCTCATCGCCAAGGAAGTCGGCGACCTTTCCGCGATCGTTTCGGCTGCGCTCGAGGCGCGCGAGGCGAAACCGAAGGCGATTCTCGACCGTGTTGTCGGCCGGTTCCGCCGCCGCACCCGGCCGCTGGACGGCTCGAAGGATTTCGTCGTCCAGTCGGGCCGCATCACGACGGCCGGGCCGGGTGTGTTCAAGCATGATCCGGTCAATCTGCTGCGGCTTTACTGGCATGCCGATCGCGACCAGTTGCCGATCCACCCCGATGCCGTCCGGCAGGTGACGCTCTCGCTCGGGCTCGTCCGCGACGAGTTGCGCCGCGACCCGAAGGCCAACGCGCTGTTCCTCGATATCCTGACCTCCCGCCGCTCGCCGGAAACCGTGTTGCGGAAGATGCACGAATCCGGGCTGCTCGGCCGCTTCATCCCGGATTTCGGCCGCATCTCGGCGATGATGCAGTTCTCGATGTATCACCATTTCACGGTCGACGAGCACACGATCCGCTGCATCGGCATCCTCTCGCAGATCGACAAGGGCGAACTTGGCGACGACCATCCGCTCTCGCACGACGTGATGCCGGCGATCCAGAACCGGCGCGCGCTTTATGTCGCGCTGTTCCTGCACGACATCGGCAAGGGGCGCACGGAGGCACACGAGATCGTCGGCGGCCGCATCGCCCGCCGGCTGTGTCCGCGCCTCGGGCTCTCCCCGCAGGAGACCGATCTCGTCGTCTGGCTGATCGAGAACCACCTTGTCATGTCGCAGATGGCCCAGAGCCGCGACATCTCCGATCCGCGGACGATCTCCACCTTCGTCGAGAACATCCAGACCATGGAGCGCCTGCGACTCATGCTGGTGCTGACGGTCAGTGACATCCGTGGCGTCGGCCCCGGCGTGTGGAACGGCTGGAAAGGCCAGTTGCTGCGCGGGCTCTACCGTGAGGCGGAACTGTCGCTGACCGGCGACTTCGGCAGCGGCGAGCGCGCGGAGCGCGTTCTGCAGGCCCAGCGGATGCTGTCCGAACAACTGCCCGATTGGGACGAGGCGCATTTCCAGGCCTATGCCCAGCGCCACAACCCCGCCTACTGGATCAAGGTCGATCTTCCCCACCAGCTCCAGCATGCCCGCCTGCTCAAACGCGCCGAAGCCTCGGGCGACCGCTTCCAGGTCGAAACGGCGACGGATGCGTTCCGCGGCGTCACAGAACTCACGGTCATGGCGATCGACCATCCGCGCCTGCTCTCGATCCTTACCGGCGCCTGCGCCGCCGCAGGCGCCAATATCGTCGAGGCGCAGATCTTCACCACCAACGACGGCTTCGCCCTCGACACGATGACCATCAGCCGCGCCTTCGCACGCGACGACGACGAGCTTCGCCGCGCCGACCGCGTCGCGAAGCATCTCATCGCCGCGCTCAAGGGCGAGGTGCGCCTGCCGGAGGTCGTTGCCTCGCGGCGGGCACAGACCAACCTGCCGCAGGCCTTCCGCGTGACGGCGGAGGTGCTGATCGACAACACGCTGTCGGCGAAATCGACCGTCATCGAGGTGACGGGCCTCGACCGTCCGGGCCTGCTCTACGAACTCACCACCGAACTCGGCAAACAGAACCTCAACATCAACTCGGCGCGGATCGTCACGTACGGCGAGAAGGCGGTCGACGTGTTCTACGTGACCGACCTCACGGGCGGAAAGGTGCTGCAGGGGCCGCGCCAGCAGAAGCTGCGCAAGGCGCTGCTCGACGTCCTCTCGATGCCCGAGCTGGCGGAAGCACAGGCTAAATCCCGCGCGACGGCTTGATTTTCGACGGTCGAGCCTCGATATCGGGTTCGGATAACGAACGACGCCAGTGAGAGGTCTTTCATGAGTTCAGACGCGGACAACCGGGCCGAAGCCGGAGAGCCCAAGGCGGGCACCGCCACGCCGGATGCCGAGCGCCTCGCCACGCTCGAACGCGAGAACGCCGATCTCAAGGATCGCCTGCTGCGTGCTCTCGCGGAAATGGAGAACCTGCGGCGTCGCACCGAGCGTGAGTTGCAGGACCAGCGCGCCTATTCGATCACCAAGTTCGCCGGCGACATGATCGGCTCGGCCGACAACCTGCGCCGCGCACTCGACGCCCTGCCGAAGCCGGCGGAAGACGAGGAGCCCGCCGAGCGCGAACCGGCGATCCAATCGCTGATAGACGGCGTGGAGCTCACCGAGCGCGAATTGCTCAAGGCGCTTGAGAAACACGGCGTGAAAAAGCGCATGCCGATCGGCGAGAAATTCGACCCGCATCGCGACCAGGCGATGTTCGAGGTGCCGGACGAGACCCAGTTCGCCGGCACGGTGGTGCAGGTGGTTCAGCCCGGCTACACCATCGGCGAGCGCGTGCTGCGCCCGGCGATGGTCGGCGTCTCGCGCGGCGGCCCGACGCGGCCGGTCGAGGCCGAAGCTGCGCCCGCACAGGACCATGGCGGAAAGCCGCAGGCCTCGGGCGAGGCACCGAAACCGCGGGTCGACAAGCGCGCCTGAACACCAAAAAGCCCGGCATCAGCCGGGCTTTTTTTGCTGGCGGGAAGCAGCCGGTCAGGCCAGTTCCTCCTTGGAAGCGATGGTGGAATCGGCGTTGAGCCGATAGACGATCGGCACGCCGGTCGCGAGTTCGCGGGCAATGATCTGCTCCGGCGTCAGGCCTTCCATCGCCATGATGAGCGCGCGCAAGCTGTTGCCATGTGCGGCAACCAGCGTGCGCTTGCCCGCGAGCACCTGCGGCAGGATGCGGTGAACGTAATAGGGCAGCACGCGCGCCGCGGTGTCCTTGAGGCTTTCGCCACCCGGCGGCGGGACGTCATAGGAGCGGCGCCAGACGTGCACCTGCTCCTCGCCCCATTTCGCGCGGGCATCGTCCTTGTTGAGGCCGGAAAGCTCGCCGTAATCGCGCTCGTTGAGGGCAAGGTCGCGGATGGTCGTGAGGCCGGGCTGGCCGAGTTCGCCGAGGATCAGCCGGCAGGTGTGCTGGGCGCGCGTCAGGTCCGACGTAAAGGCAATGTCGAACCCGATGCCCTTGGCCTTGAGGCGTTGGCCGGCGGCCTTGGCCTCGCCGACGCCCTTCTCGGTGAGGTCCGGGTCCTTCCAGCCGGTGAAGAGGTTCTTGAGGTTCCAGTCGCTCTGGCCGTGGCGGCAGAGCACGAGCAGACGTTCCATACGCTAACCCTTTGCGTTCACTTGAAGAAAATCTTCTTGCCGATCACCACAGAGAGGTGCATCGCCACCAGCCCGACCATCAGCGAGATCGCGAAATCGACGCCGAACTGGTAATGGAGCCCGAAATTGACCGCGAAACCGACCATCGCGGCCGCGAAGTAAAGGAGGTTGAGCGGATTGTTGGAGAACATCACGCCGGCTCCGTAAGGCCGAGGATATCGTCCATCGAATAATGCCCCGGCTTGCGTCCCAGCCCCCAGAGCGCGGCCTTCACCGCCCCTTGCGCGAACAGCCCGCGATCCTCGGCGATGTGCCGCAATTCGATCCGCTCGCCGTTGCCGGCGAGGATCACGGTATGATCACCGATCACGGAGCCGCCGCGCAGGGCCTGGAAGCCGATCGTCCCCTCGACGCGCGCACCGGTATGCCCATCCCGCGCACGCACGGCACTGTTCGAGAGCGAGATGCCGCGCCCTTCGGCCGCCGCCGCACCCAGCATCAGGGCCGTGCCCGAGGGTGCGTCGACCTTCATGCGGTGATGCATCTCGACGATCTCGATATCCCAGTCCGTCCCGAGCGAGGCCGCCGCGCGCTTCACCAGCGCGGCCAGCATGTTGACGCCGAGCGAGAAATTGCCCGAACGCACCACCACCGCGTGGCGGGCGGCGGCATCAAGGCGCTCAAGATCCGCTTCGCTCATTCCGGTCGTGCCGACGACATGGACGAGCCGGGCCTGCGCGGCAAGCGCGGAGAACGCAACCGTCGCCGCCGGGGCGGTGAAGTCGAGCACGCCTTGCGCCTTCACGAAGGCTTCGAGCGCATCGGTGGTGATCGGAACGCCGTTCGGCGGCAGACCAGCGACCTCGCCGGAATCCTTCCCGACGAAGGGCGAGCCCTCGCGTTCGATCGCGGCGTGGAGAACCGCGGCGGGGTTCTCCGAGACCGCGCGGACCAGCGCCTTGCCCATCCGGCCGGCAGCGCCGACCACGACCAGACGCATGGGAGAATTGGACATCCGTTCCTCCTGCCGGCTCAGCCGGCATAACCCTCGACAACGACGAGGTCGATCTCGCCGACCTGATCGAGAAAGACGCGGGCGGCGGTATATTCAGGCGACTCGTAACAGGCGAGCGCGGTGGCGTAATCGGCGAACTCGATCACCACGTTATGCTTGCGCGCCGTCCCCTTCACCACCTTGCCGGCCGGGCCGCGCACGATGAAGCGGCCATTGTATTTCGCGAAGGCCAGTGCATTCAGTTCGCGGTATTTCGCGTAAGCCTCGGCGTTCGCGACGTCGACGCGGGCGATCCAGTATCCCTTGGGCTTGACTTCGGACATGCGTATCCTCCTGCTTGCGCGAGCAGTGCAGAAGCGTCATGCATCCGTCAAGCAGCCATTGTCTATTCGTCTTGTGATCCAGCCTCCGGAGCTTTCATGAACATCTGCCTCAGAGCCGTCGCGCTCGCCGTGCTCGCCTGCCTGCCGCTGCCTGCAGGCGCGCAGGAAGCCTTCCAATTCATGGCGATCGGCGACATGCCGTATTACATCCCGAAGGATTACGAGAAGTTCGACCGGCTGATCGACAAGATCAACAAGGAGGCGAACCCCGCCTTCACCATCCATGTCGGCGACATCAAGTCGGGCTCGACGGCCTGCTCCGACGAGAACTTCCAGAAGGTTCTGGACCGGTTCAACCGTTTCGAGGCGCCGCTGGTCTACACCCCCGGCGATAACGAATGGACCGATTGCCACCGCCAGAACAACGGCAGCTACGATCCGCTCGAGCGCCTCGCCAAGGTCCGGACGATGTTCTTCCCCAATCCGTCGAAGAGCCTCGGCAAGACCAGGCTCGACGTCGAGAGCCAGGCGGTCGTCATGCGGGAGAAATACGCCACCTATGTCGAGAACGCACGCTTCACGATGAACGGCGTGCTGTTCGTGACAGTCCATGTCGTCGGCTCGAACAACAATCTCGAACCGCGCGACCGCAAGGCAGCGCTTGAATATTTCGATCGCAACGAGGCGAATGTCGCCTGGCTCGATGCCGCGTTCGAGAAGGCGCACGCCGAGAAACTCAAGGCCGTGGTGGTGATGGCGCAGGCCGATCTCTACGATATCCGCCAGCAGTATCCGGCCGTCCCGTCAGCGTCGGGACATCTCGATACGATCAAGGCCTTCGAGCGCGGCTCGAAGAGGTTCGGCGGGCCGATCCTCTACATCCACGGCGACGAACATCGGTTCGTGATTGACCGTATGGTCGGCACCAATCTGACGAAACCGATCCCGAACACCATCCGGCTTCAGGTCTACGGCGCGCACCAGGTGCATGGCGTTCTCGTCCGGGTCGAGCCGAACACGCCAGGCGTGTTCGGCTTCACGCCGTTCATCGTGCCCGAGAACGGCGACCATTGACGATCGAGGTTAGACCCCCTCGACGACCACGAAATTGCCGAGGCTCACCGGCCAGCGCAGGCGGCGGGCCTCGGTATATTCAGGCGAGAAGAAATAGGTCTTCGCCGCCTCGAAGCTCTCGAACTCGATGATGACGTTGCGCGAGCGGCCCTCGCCCTCGATGATCTCGTATTTGCCGCCGCGGGCGAGAAACTTGCCGCCGTATTTCGCGATCGCCTCGGTCGCCTTGGCGGCATAAGCCTTGTAGGCCTCCGGATCGTGAACGGCGACGGAGCCGATGATATATCCCTTGGGCATGGTGGTTCCTTTTCGGTGATGGATCAGATGCCGCCGATCTCGGCGAGGATGGCGCCGAAGGCTTCGGCGGGATCGGCGGCGGCGGTGACCGGCCGGCCGATGACGAGATGATCGGCGCCGGCGCGGATCGCCTCGCCGGGCGTCATCACGCGCTTCTGGTCCCCGACCGCGCTGCCGGCCGGACGGATCCCCGGGGTAATCAGCTTGAGCCCGTCGCCGACGGCCGCGCGGACATTGGCGATATCCCCGGCCGAGCAGATGAGGCCGGCAGCGCCGGCGGCCTTCGCCTGCTTCGCACGGAGCACCACGAGCTTCTCCACCGTGAGGCAATAGCCAGCCTCAACGAGATCCTCGTCGTTCATCGAGGTCATCACCGAAACCCCGAGAATGCCGAGCCCGCTGCCGTGCGCGCCCTTCGCGGCGGCGGCCAGCGTCTGCGGGTAAGCATGGACGGTCAGAAAGGTCGCGCCCATGGTCGCGATCTGGCCGACGCCCTTCTCGATGGTGTTGGGAATATCGTGCAGCTTGAGGTCAATGAAGACCTTCTTGCCGGCCGCGATCAGTTCACGGGCGAGATCAAGGCCGCCGATGAAGGCGAGTTCGTAGCCGATCTTGTAGAAACTCGCGGCGTCGCCGAGCTTCGAGACGAGCGCGTGCGCCGCCTGAAGGTGCGGCAGGTCGAGGGCGACGATGATCTTGTCGGCGGTATCGGCATTCATGGCGGAAACGCTCTTGTTGGTCATGGCATTCATCTGGACGCGCGCGGCAAGGCCGGTGCCCGAAGCGCTGTGTATCATATCGTTCTGCCAATGGGGCAATCGCGTGCGAAAACCCGGCGAGCGGAGCGCTCCCCGGTGAACCTTCGGCAAATCGACGGTCTGAAAGCGGCGCGATACCATGGATTCTCGCGCCCGAAAAGAGAACGGGCGTCGAAATCGGTGCCGCACCCCAGCTTGTTCAATCGCTGCGGGCGCTCTAGATGGACGCTGACCCGCAACCTGTTTCGAGCCTGATGATGATTTTCGACGGCATGGTTCCCGCGATCGGCAAGACACCGCTGATCCGCCTCAAGCGCGCCTCCGAGGAAACCGGCTGCACCATTCTCGGCAAGGCCGAATTTCTCAATCCCGGCCAGTCGGTGAAGGATCGCGCCGCGCTGTTCATCATCCGGGATGCGATGAGAAAAGGGCTGGTGCAGAAGGGCGGCACGATCGTCGAGGGCACGGCCGGCAATACCGGCATCGGCCTGACGCTGGTGGGCAACACGCTGGGGCTGAAAACCGTTATCGTCATCCCCGACAGCCAGAGTGAAGAGAAGAAGCTCGCCCTGCGCGTCGCCGGCGCGACCCTGATCGAGGTGCCGCCAGCACCCTATTCCAACCCCAACAACTATGTCCGCGTCTCCGGTCGGCTTGCGGAGCAGCTTGCTGCAAGCGAAGCCAACGGCGCATTCTGGGCGAACCAGTTCGACAACGTCGCCAACCGGCAAGCCCACATCGCGACGACCGCACCGGAGATCTGGGCCGATACGCACGGCAAGGTCGATGGTTTCATCTGCGCCGTCGGCTCGGGCGGCACGCTGGTCGGCACGGCGATGGCGCTGCGCGAGAAAAACCCGTCGGTGAAGATCGGCATCGCCGATCCCTACGGCGCCGCGCTCTACAGCTATTACACGAGCGGCGAACTCAAGTCGGAAGGCTCCTCGATCACGGAAGGCATCGGACAGGGGCGGATCACCGCCAACCTCGAAGGCTTCAAGCCGGATTTCGCCTGCCGCGTGCCGGACGAGGAAGCGCTGGCCATCGTCTACCGGCTCGTCGAGGAGGAGGGGCTGGTGCTCGGCTCGTCATCCGGCATCAACGTCGCCGGGGCGATCCGCATGGCGAAGGAGATGGGGCCGGGGCATACCATCGTCACCGTGCTGTGCGACTATGGCACCCGCTATGCCTCGCGGCTGTTCAACCCGGCTTTCCTCACGGGCAAGAACCTGCCGGTGCCCGCCTGGCTCGAACGCGAGAACGCGATCCGCGCGCCCCTGATGTAAGGCTCAATCGAGCGGCTGGTTATAGACCCAGACGCGCGCCGGCGGCAGGTTGAGCCAGACGCGAGGGCTGACATGCGCCTCGAAGGTCCGGCTCTTGAGCGGCATCGGCGAGACGGTCGCATAGGTGAACTGGATGAACGGGCAGCCGCGATGCATATGCGCGAAGGCCTGTTCGAGCAACGCCATGCGCTGGGCTTCCGGCCGCGTGAACAGCGGCAGCGAGGAAACGATGGCGGCAGCCGGCTCCGCGATGTCGATAAGCGCGCGGTCGAGCGCGTAGGCGTCACCCTCGATGACGCGCGCTTTCGGGAAGCGCTTGCGCAGGAGCCGGCAGAAATCCGGGTTGAACTCGACGAGAACGAGCCTGTCCTCGGCGACGCCGCGCTGAAGCAGCGCCTCGGTGACCGGCCCGGTGCCGGGCCCCAATTCGACGACGGGGCCGGGCACCTCGGGGTTGACATAGCGCGCCATCGTCCGCGCCAGCGCCTTGCCGGAGGGATAGACGGCGCCCGTCATCAGCGGGCGATCGAACCACGATTTCAGGAAGCGCGCCTCGTCGGCAAACTGCGCCTCATCAGCCAGTTTCCTGACCAGGCGTTGCCCCGAGCGGCGCATTTCGTGCAGCGGCGTGAAAGGACGGTTCTGTCCCGGCAAGGGCATATCCTGATACTGACGCGACAAATGGCGGCTCATCTATGCCGAAAGAACGCGGCGGATTCAAGACGGGAGCGTCCCGCGTTCACGCCCCGCCGCCGAAGAAGTCCTTCACCTTGGAAAAGAAGCCGGTCGATTCCGGGCTGGTCTCGGTCGAGGAATCCTTGTCGAATTCGGCCAGAAGGTCGCGCTGACGCTTGGTGAGATTCTGCGGCGTCTCGACCATGGCCTGCACGTAGAGATCGCCGAAATCGCGCGACCGCAGAACCGGCATGCCGCGCCCGCGCAAGCGGAACTGCTTGCCGGACTGCGTGCCTTCCGGGACCTTGACCAGCGCCTCCTTGCCATCGAGCGTCGGCACGCGGATCTCGGTGCCGAGCGCGGCCGCGACCATCGAGATCGGCACACGGCAGAACAGGTCCGCGCCGTCGCGGCTGTAGAAACCGTGCGGCTGCACGCCGAGGAAGATGTAGAGATCGCCGGAGGGCGCGCCGCGCATGCCCGCTTCGCCTTCGCCCGCGAGGCGGATGCGGGTGCCGTCCTCGACGCCCGGCGGCACATTGACCGAGAGCGTCCGCTCGCGTGTGACGCGGCCCGCGCCCGCACAGGACTTGCACGGGTCCTCGATCACCTCGCCGCGCCCGCCGCAGCTCGGGCAGGTGCGCTCGATGGCGAAGAAGCCCTGGCTGGCGCGCACACGCCCCGCGCCGCCGCATGTGCCGCAGGTCTTGGCTTTCGAACCCGGTTTCGCGCCGGTGCCGTTGCATGCGTCGCACTGGATCGCGGTCGGCACCTTGATGGTCGCGTTCTTGCCCTTGAAGGCTTCCTCGAGCGTGATGTCGAGGTTGTAGCGGAGATCGGCGCCGCGCTCGCGGGCACGCCCGCCACCACCGCGACGCCCCCCGCCGCCGAACACATCGCCGAAGATATCCTCGAAGATATCGCTCATCGAGCCGGAGAAATCCTGGCCGAACCCGCCCGGCCCGCCACCGCCGCCGCCTTCGAAGGCCGCGTGGCCGAAGCGGTCGTAGGCACCGCGCTTCTGCGGATCGGAAAGGACCTGATAGGCCTCGTTGATTTCCTTGAACTTGCGCTCGGCCTCGGTGTCGCCCGGGTTCTTATCCGGATGATACTGCATCGCGAGCTTACGGAAGGCGCTCTTGAGCGCGGCCTCGTCGGCGTTCTTGGGAACCCCCAGAACCTCATAGAAATCACGCTTGGCCATTCGGCGATCCCCCGTCAGGCGTGAAAAGGCCCGGCAGGAACACCGGGCCTTCCGTTACGTTCAAAGCGGAAGACCGCTCACGAGGCCTTCTTGCCCTGATCGCCCTTGTTCTTGTCGTCGCCCGAGACATCCTTGAACTCGGCGTCGATGACGTCGTCGGTCTTGACGCCGTCCTTCTCGGCATCGGCCTTGGCGGAGGCTTCCTGCTCGGCCTTGTAGATCGCCTCGCCGATCTTCATCGCGGCCTGCATGAGGTCGTTGGTCTTGGCGGAAATCGCCTCGACATCCTCGCCCTCGAGCGCGCCCTTGAGCGCTGTGATCGCGGTCTCGACGGCCTCCTTGTCCGAGGCGCCGATCTTGGATTCGTTCTCCTTGATCGACTTCTCGGTCGAGTGGATCAGGCTCTCGCCCTGATTCTTGGCCTCGACCAGTGCGCGGCGCTTCTTGTCCTCGTCGGCGTGGGCCTCGGCGTCCTTCACCATCTTCTGGATGTCGGCGTCCGAAAGGCCGCCGGAAGCCTGAATGCGGATCTGGTGCTCCTTGCCGGTCGCCTTGTCCTTCGCCGTGACGTTGACGATGCCGTTGGCGTCGATGTCGAAGGTCACCTCGATCTGCGGGATGCCGCGCGGCGCCGGCGGGATGCCGACGAGATCGAACTGGCCCAGCAGCTTGTTGTCGGCCGCCATCTCGCGCTCGCCCTGGAACACGCGGATCGTCACCGCGTTCTGATTGTCCTCGGCGGTCGAGAAGACCTGGCTCTTCTTGGTCGGGATCGTGGTGTTGCGGTCGATGAGGCGCGTGAACACGCCGCCGAGCGTCTCGATGCCGAGCGAGAGCGGGGTCACGTCGAGCAGCAGCACGTCCTTGACGTCGCCCTGCAGCACGCCGGCCTGCACTGCCGCGCCGATGGCCACGACCTCATCCGGGTTCACGCCCTTGTGCGGCTCCTTGCCGAAGAAGGCCTTCACCACCTCTTGGATCTTCGGCATGCGGGTCATGCCGCCGACGAGAACCACCTCGTCGATCTGACCCGCCTGGATACCGGCATCCTTGAGCGCTTTCTTGCACGGCTCGATGGTGCGCTGGACGAAATCATCGACGAGGCTCTCGAACTTGGCGCGTGAGAGCTTCAGCGTCAGATGCTTCGGACCGGTCGCATCGGCGGTAATGTAAGGCAGGTTGATCTCGGTCTGGGTGGTCGAGGACAGCTCGATCTTGGCCTTTTCCGCCGCTTCCTTGAGCCGCTGGAGGGCGAGCTTGTCCTTCTTGAGGTCGATGCCCTGCTCCTTCTTGAACTCCTCCGCGAGATACTCGACGAGGCGCATGTCGAAGTCCTCGCCGCCGAGGAAGGTGTCGCCATTGGTCGACTTCACCTCGAACACGCCGTCGCCGATCTCGAGGATCGAGATATCGAAGGTGCCGCCGCCGAGGTCATAGACCGCGATGGTGCCGGCGGCCTTCTTGTCGAGGCCGTAGGCGAGCGCGGCAGCCGTCGGCTCGTTGATGATGCGCAGCACCTCGAGGCCGGCGATCTTGCCAGCGTCCTTGGTGGCCTGACGCTGGGCGTCGTTGAAATAGGCCGGAACGGTGATGACCGCCTGATCGACCTTCTGGCCGAGATAGGCTTCCGCCGTCTCCTTCATCTTCATCAGCGTGAAGGCGGAGATCTGGCTGGGGGAATATTTCTTGCCGTCGGCCTCGACCCAGGCGTCGCCGTTGTCGGCCTTGACGATGGAATAGGGAACGAGGCCCTTGTCCTTCTGCGTCAGCGGGTCGTTGTAGGTACGACCGATGAGGCGCTTGATCGCGAAGAAGGTCTTCTCCGGGTTCGTCACCGCCTGGCGCTTGGCCGGCTGGCCGACGAGCCGTTCGCCATCGCCCGAGAATGCGACGATAGACGGTGTGGTGCGCGCGCCTTCCGAATTCTCGATCACCTTCGGCGTCGTGCCTTCCATGACGGCGACGCAGGAATTGGTGGTGCCGAGGTCGATACCGATAACTTTACCCATGATAAGCCCCTCTCAAGCGAGCATCCGGAACAACGCAACCCGAAGCGATGCGCGATCCCTTGAACGATATGGTTAACTTTCCGTTTGAAGCCGGCGTCTCGCCAGCATTCAACCTTCGCAAGGCGATATAGGAAGCGGAATTGCGCCCCACAAGGGCGGAATTCACGGAAAAGTTACAGCCCAAGCTCCTCCGGGGTGCGGCCCGGCTTGCGGCGATAGACCGGCATCCGCCAGCGGAACATCAGCGCCAGCGCGCGGGCGGCGAAGGCAAGCAGGATGCCGACCAGCACCGCGAGATCGCGCGGCAAGACGGCGCTTGCGAGCATGTATCCAGCCGAGCCAAGAAATGCCGCCGTCGCGTAGATCTCCCCGCGCATGATCACCGGCACTTCCGCGCCCATCATGTCGCGGATAAAGCCGCCGACCACCGCCGTCATCACCCCGCAGGTGACGGCGACGAGAAAACCGAACTCCCGCGCTGCTTCGGCGCCGAGCACGCAGAACACCGCCATGCCGGCGGCATCGAGCCACAGCAGGAGTTTCAGTCGCGATTCCGGAACATGGGCGAGAAAAAAAGTCGCGGCGGAGGCGAGCGCACAGACCAGCAGGAAAGCCGGCTCCCTCACCCAGAACACCGGCGCGTGGCCGAGCACGAGATCACGGAACGTGCCGCCGCCGATGCCCGTCACCGTGCCGTAGAAGATGAAGGCGACGATATCGAGTTCCTTCCGCGAGGCGACAAGCGCCCCTGAAATCGCAAAGACGACGACGCCGACCCAGCCGACGGCGGTGATGAAATCCGAGATCATGCCGTTTCATGGCATGGTTTGGGTCATCGCCCAATATCAAAGCCGGCATCCCTCCGGCCTTTCCGGTGCCGAAATTGCCAGAACTGCGGAAAAATGCCAATTTCTCGACGTCGATGACAGGATGGCCGGAGGCCCGAGATGTCCGTTTTCAACGTCGTTCGATTCAAGGTCAAACAGGGACAGGACGCCGCTTTCCTCGCGGCGCACGACAACGGCAAGGCGCATTGGCCGGGCCTCCTCAAGGGCGTCATGATCAAGACCGGCGATTCCGGCTACTGTCTCATCGCGGAATGGCCGAACCGGGACGTGCTGGCTGCCGCGCGTCCCGCCATGATCCAGACGCTCGATTCCTTCCGCGCCGTCCTTGAGGATATGGGCGAAGGACGTGGCATCACCGACGCCGTTTCCGGCGAGGTCGTTCTGGCGCTGAATTGAGGGCTGGCCGTCACTCCGCCGCCTTGCCGGCCTCCCAGCCGAGCATCGCGCGCTTGCGCGTGAGGCCCCAGTGGTAGCCGGTGAGCGCGCCGGATTTGCCGAGCACGCGGTGGCAGGGCACAACGAAGGAGATCGGGTTGCGCCCGACCGCCGCGCCGACAGCGCGGGCGGCCTTCGGCTTCTCGATCCGGTTCGCGATCGAGGAATAGGTCGTCGTCTTGCCGAGCGGGATGCCGAGCAGCGTCTCCCACACACGGACCTCGAAATCGGTGCCGATCAGGAACACTTTCAGGGGCTGATCCGGCTGCCAGCGGGCCGAATTGAAGATCCGCACCGCCACCGGCGCGACCCGCGCGGGATCGCGGCGGTATTCCGCCCGCGGCCAGCGCCGGGCCATATCCTCGAAGGTGGCCTGTTCGCCGGCCTCGTCGGCGAAGGCGAGGCCGCAGAGCCCGCGCTCGTTCAGCATCACCAGCGCGGTGCCGAACGGCGAGGGCACGAAATCGTAGAAGATCACAAGACCGGCGCCGCCGGTCTTGTATTCGCCCGGCGAGACGGCCTCGTGCGTCACGAACAAGTCGTGCAGGCGCGAGGGGCCGGACAGGCCGAGTTCGAGCGCGCAATCGAGCAGCGGCATCCCCTCGTCGAGCAGGCGGCGGGCGAGATCGAGCGTCACGGCCTGAAGAAACGCCTTGGGCGTGAGGCCGCACCAGCGCCGGAACAGGCCCGTCAGTTCCGCCGAGGTGATACCGATCGCCGCCGCGATGGCTTCGACATCCGGCTGCATCCGCGCTTCCTCGGTTATGAAGCGGAGCGCGTTGCGGACGAGCCGGTAATCGGCGCCGCTCGTCTCCAGTGAAAAGGCCGGGTTGCGGTCGAGCATGGTCAATCCTCCATGATGCGGAGGTTAGGCGGGGCGAGCCGCGCCCGCCACCCGATTTCGTTTGGCAGCACCGACACTCACGGATGACCTCCGGTCCCGTTCGGGCCATTCCCTCGCATCGGGCTTTTCAAGTCCTGCCCGGCGTTGCCGTCGCTCCTTGGGGCAACAGGTCTCAGCGTTTCGCCTCGCTCAGCGCGTGCTGGAAGGCAGCGGCGAATTCCGCCCGCTCGTGCCGGCCGAGACAGGTCGCGATTTCGAGCCGTGACCGCCCCTGCACCAGCGCCAGCGTCTCGAGGCCGAGTTCGGGATGGTCCTCGCGCTCAAGCCGCGTCCAGAGCGGGTTGAAGCGGCTCTCGCGGATGAAGCCGCGCCAGGAAATCGAGCGAACCAGCAGGTCGAACCGGCTCAGAAACACCTGCTCGACCGCACGCGCCGCGGCATTGTTGTAGCGGAACGCGCCATAGATCAGCAGGACATCGAGCCCCATGAAGCCGACAATCGGCCAGGCACCGAGGAGATAGAAGGGAATCGATACCGCAATGCCCGCCGCGCTGACGAAGATCATCAGCAGCGCCAGCCCCCGCTTCGAAAGCGAGCGGTGCGGGTAAAGCTCGGCGGTGAATATCATCTCGCCGTCTCTCGATTTCGGGTCGATCCTGTCCACGCTTGCCCTATGGTTCTTCCGGATGCTCGAAGAATAGGGCATCGGCAAATCAGGGCAACAACCGAACCCATGGCAAAAGCTTCATCCCCAGCCCCGGCTCCCGGCAAGGGGCCCGGCAAGAACGCCGATCGCCCGCAGGCCGAGATCGCGGAAATCTTCCGGCGCCTCGCCGCGATCGAACCCGAACCGAAGGGCGAGCTTGAGCATGTCAACGCCTTCACGCTGCTCGTCGCCGTCGTGCTCTCGGCGCAGGCGACCGACGCCGGCGTCAACAAGGCGACCCGCGAACTGTTCCGTCTCGCCGATACGCCGGAAAAGATGCTCGCGCTCGGCGAGGACCGGGTGCGCGATCTCATCAAGACCATCGGCCTTTTCCGCAACAAGGCGAAGAACGTCATCCTGCTTTCGGAAGCCCTGATCGAACGCTTCGACGGCGCGGTCCCGAACAGCCGGGACGATCTCGTCACCCTGCCGGGCGTCGGTCGGAAAACAGCCAATGTCGTGCTCAACATGGCGTTCGGTCAGGCGACCTTCGCGGTCGACACCCATGTGTTCCGCGTCTCGAACCTGCTGCCGATCGCGCCCGGCAAGACGCCGGAGGCCGTGGAAGCCGGGCTCGAGCGGCTGGTGCCGGAGCCCTACCGCCTTCACGCGCACCACTGGCTGATCCTGCACGGGCGCTACCTGTGCAAGGCGCGCAAACCCGAGTGCTGGCGCTGCCCGCTGACCGATCTCTGCGCCTTCACGCCCAAGACACCCTCGCCGAACCTGCCGGCAAAGAAGCGCGGGTGACGCGCCGGCGGCTTTGCCGCCGCAAGCACGACTGCGCGCCCGAGCTTATGCGAGGAACGCCGAGCGTGAGCGAGGCGAGGGTGAGAACCGCGGCTTTGCCGCCGCAAGCACGACTGTGCGCCCGAGCTTATGCGAGGAATGCCGAGCGTGAGCGAGGCGAAGCAGAAAACCCTCACCCGAAGACAAAATACGCGGCGAGGCCGAAGCAACCGACGATGATCCGCCACCAGGCGAAGGGCGCGAAGCCGTGCTTCGAGATGAAATCGAGGAAGCCGCGCACCACGAACAGCCCGGCGATGAAGGCGACGACGAAGCCGACCCCGATCGCCGCCGCATCGTTGAACGACAGGTTCTTGTAGTTCTTGACAAGGTCGAGCGCGAAAGCGCCGACCATCGTCGGCATGGCGAGGAAGAACGAGAATTCCGCCGCCGTGCGCTTGTCGGCGCCGAACAGCATGCCGCCGACGATTGTCGCGCCCGAACGGGAAACGCCGGGAATCATGGCGAGGCACTGAAAGAAGCCGATCTTGAGCGCGGTCGCGAGCGGAATATCCATCACATCGTGGATCCTAGTCTCGAACCGCGTCTCGTCGACGACCAGCAACACGAGGCCGCCGGAGATCAGGCTGATGCAGACGACGAAGGGCGAGAACAGCACGCTCTTGATGAAGGAATGCGCCGCGAGGCCGATCACCACCGCCGGCAGGAACGCGAGCAGAACCGCGACGATGAACATCTGCGAGCGGCGGTCCGAGAACATACCCTTAGCGAGATACCAGAGCTTGCCGAAATAGACCGAGAGGATCGCGAGGATCGCCCCGAGCTGGATCAGCACCTCGAAGGCGTGTCCCGGCGAATCGAAGCCGAGGTAATGCCCGACGAGGATGAGATGGCCGGTCGAGGAAACGGGCAGGAATTCGGTGAGCCCCTCAATGAAGCCGAGAAGGGCGGCCTTGAGCGCAAGCGCGGTGTTCATCTTCGGCTAACCATGGGGCGGGCGATCCGGGGTAGCCGAATCACGGAGGTTGAGAGGTCGCTTGGGCTCCTTTATAGCGGGCGTGAATTGATGACCAGACCCCGCAAAATGCGCTCCCGTCCGGTCACACGCTCCCAACCGATTGTCCATGGCCCAGCTTTATCATTCCGCCCTCGACCCGCACTCCCGCTTCATTCGGCTCATCATGGGCGAATTGCAGATGGAGGCGGAGCTGATCGAGGAGCGCGTCGCGGAACGCCGGCGCGAATTCCTGATGCTCAATCCGGCCGGAACGATCCCCGTCCTTGTCGAGCACGACGGGCAGGTTGTGCCGAGCGCCAATGTCATCGCCGAATATCTCGACGAAACGCGCGGGCTGGTGATGGGCGAACGCCGCCTGCTACCCGAGGACCCGGCGAGCCGCGTCGAGGTCCGGCGGCTGATGAACTGGTTTCACGCCAAGTTCTATGCCGAGGTTACCGAGCCACTGATCCACGAGAAGGCGGTGAAACCCTCGCTGCCGCCGAATGCCGGCGGCGGCGCGCCCAACCCCGCCACCCTAAGGGCCGCGCGCGCCAATATCCGCTATCACCTGCAATACCTCGGGCATCTCCTCCACCGGCGGAACTGGCTTGCGGGCGAGAAACTATCCTATGCTGATCTCGCCGCCGCGGCCCATCTCTCGGCGGCGGATTATCTCGGGGATGTTCCGTGGAACGACGACGAGGCCGCGAAACACTGGTACGCGAAGGTGAAATCGCGGCCGGCCTTCCGCGCGCTTCTCAACGATCGGGTGCGCGGCATTCCGCCGGCGGCGCACTACGCGGATCTCGATTTTTGAGCGGCGCGCCCGACCGCGAGACCCTCCTCGCGTTGGCACGGGCGCACGGCTTCGACACGCTCGGCATCGCCCCGGCGGATGACGACCCGGATCGCTTCGCCCGGCTCGAGAACTGGCTCGCGGAAGGGAACGAGGGCGAGATGGCCTGGATGGCGCGCGAGCCCGAAAAGCGCGCCCAGCCGCGCAACCTCTGGCCGGACGTGCGCTCGGTCATCCTGCTCGGCACGAACTACGGTGTCGAGGGCGATCCAATGGTCGCGCTCCAGCACAAGGACCGGGCCACGCTGGCGCTCTACGGGATGCGCAAGGACTACCACGACGTCATCAAGAGCCGGTTGAAGGCCTTTGCGCGCGATCTCATCGCCTCGGCGGGCGGAGACGTGAAGGTCTTCGTCGATACCGCGCCGGTGATGGAAAAGCCGTTGGCGGCGAAAACCGCGCTCGGCTGGCAGGGCAAGCATACCGTTCTGGTGAGCCGCGAATTCGGCAACTGGCTCCTGCTCGGCGCGGTCTACACCACACTCGATCTCGCGCCGGACGCGCCGGAGACGGACCATTGCGGCCGCTGCCGGCGCTGCCTCGACGCCTGCCCGACCGATGCCTTCCCCGCGCCTTACACGCTCGATCCGCGGCGCTGCATCGCCTACCTCACCATCGAGCACAAGGGCGTCATCCCCCGCGATTTGCGCGAAGGCTTCGGCAATCGCGTCTTCGGCTGCGACGATTGCCTCGCAGTGTGCCCGTGGAACAAGTTCGCCCGCGCCGCGCAGGACCTCAAGCTCGCCCTCCGCAAAGACCTGATCGGCCTCAGGCTTGCCGATCTCGCCGCGCTCGACGATACCGCCTTCCGCGACCTGTTCGCCGGGACGCCGATCAAACGCACGGGACGCGACCGCTTCCTGCGCAATGTACTGATCGCCATCGGCAACAGCGGCGATGCGGGCCTGCTGCCGGTCGCCGAAGCACGCCTCGACGATGCTTCGCCGCTGGTGCGCGGCATGGCGGTGTGGGCGCTTTCGCGGCTCGCCCCACGCGCGGAGTTCGAGGGGATGCGGCTGCAATGCGCGGTCTCCGAAACTGACCCCGACGTTCTCGACGAATGGAGCGTCCTCTGATGCGCCTCGTCATCATCGGTTACGGCTATTCCTCGTCGGCTATCGCCAGGGCGCTGGAAGGACAGGCCGAGAGCCTCCATGTCACGGCGCGCGGCGCGGAGAAAATCGAGCGCCTGCGCAGTGACGGGACCGACGCGCTTGCCTTCGACGGCTCAGCGCTTTCTCCCGCGCTCGCGACAGCGCTTTCCGGCGCGACCCACCTTCTGATGTCGGCTCCGCCTGGCGAGGCGGGCGATCCGCTTCTCGCCGCACCGGGATTTTCCGATCTTGAGGTGCCTGCGCTCCGCCGGGTCGCTTATCTCTCGACCGTCGGCGTCTATGGCGATCATGGCGGCGCCTGGGTCGATGAGACAAGCCCGCTGCGCCCCGTTTCGCAACGCTCGCGCCAACGTGTCGCCGCAGAGGAGAGCTGGCAGGCGTTCGCGGCCGCCCGAAATCTCGATCTCGGCATCTTCCGGCTCTCCGGCATCTACGGTCCGGGGCGCTCGGCGATCGACAATCTCCGGGCCGGAACGGCGCGGCGGATTATCAAGCCGGGGCAGGTGTTCAATCGCATCCATGTCGAGGATATCGGCGGCGCGGTCGCCCGCGCGCTGATGCGTAACGGCCCGCTCGGCATCTTCAACCTCACCGATGACGAACCCTGCCCGCCGCAGGATGTCGTGACCTATGCGGCCGGCCTGCTCGGTATGACCCCGCCGCCGGAAATCCCGTTCGAGGCGGCGGATCTCTCGCCGATGGGACGCAGCTTCTATGGCGAGAACAAACGGGTCTCCAACGCCAAGATCAGATGCGAACTCGGCTACCGGTTCCGCTACCCGACCTATCGCGAAGGGTTGAAGGCCTGCCTCGAAGCCCCAGCCTGATCAGGCCGCGTGCCGGCCCGCGTCGGCGCCGTAATAGGCCACGTAGCGCGGGTCGATATCCGCGACGCGCAACGCGACGAACACGTCCACGGTGCCGAACTGGCGGTCGACCACCGCGCCCTCGCCGAAGGTCGCGCCGAGGCGGAGATAGCCCTTGATGAGCGGCGGCAAGGCCTTCATCGCCGCCTTGAGGTCGATAGCATCCTTCGCCATCAGATCCATCGAGTTGGCGCGCCAGGGCAATGCCTCGGCCTTCAGGTTCGCGGGCGAACAGGCATGGTGATGCAGGAAGGCCAGCGGCAGTGCGAGCGCCTTCGGGTCCGTGCCTTCGAGGCTCGCACAGCCGAACATCACATCGATGCGATGGTGGAGGATATAGCGCCATACGCCGTGCCAGAGCAGCTCGACCGTGCGCTTGTTGCGATAGGGCTTGAGCACGCAGGAACGGCCGAGTTCCAGCATACGCTGCCCAGGATTGGCGGCAAGCAGATGGGAGAGGTCGTATTCCCCGGCCGAATAGAAGTCGATGCCGTGCAGCGCCGCCACCTCCGAGCGCAACAGCCGGTAGGTTCCGATCACTTTCGGCTTGAACTTGCCGAAGCGGTTGACCTTGCCCTCGCGGTCGATGACCAGCACATGGTCGCAGATGCGGTCGAACGGGTCGATGTCGCGACGGCGGAGGCGGTTGGCGGCGCTCGGCACCGCGCTCATCTCCTCGAAGAATACCTTGTAGCGCAGACGCTGGGCGCGGCGGATATCCTTGGTGGTGCGGGCGATGCGCACTTCGAGCGTGCCGAGTTCGCCCAGCACATCCGGAAGGCCGCCGCCGTCACGCACGATCCGGCTGGTGGGATCGAGCTTGCGGACAAGCTGGCGCGGATCGAGCAGGGTGCGGGTGAAGGGCAGGCGGTGTTCCGTCGGACGGCTACGGACGGACGGTCGGATCATGATCCGGAAACTCCCTCGATCAATCCCGGACGGAACCGGGACCAGCCTCCTCCTTGCCTGCTTCTTGTGACAATTCGATGACCGGACGGCGGCGGCCGGAAGATCAGGCCACGGCGCGTTCCGCGCCCAGCAGGCGCGCGAGCAGCGCAAGGAAAGGCTCGCGGTCGAGCGGCTTCGACATGAACCCGTCGAACCCGGCGGCGAAGCAGGCCTCGCGATCCTCGCGGAAGGCATTGGCCGTGAGCGCGATCGCCGGCACCCGCGGCAACCCGGCCTGCTGCTCGCTCTCGCGCCAGAGGCGGATGGCGGCGAGACCGTCGAGATCGGGCATCCGCACGTCGAACAGCACGCAATCGAACGGCGTGCCGCCTGGTTGCACCGAAGCCTTGAGGAGATCGAGCGCCTCGACACCGTTGGAGGCGCGCACCGAGCGGCCGCCCAGCCGCTCGATCAGCCGTCCGGCGAGCAGGGCGTTGATGTCGTTGTCCTCGGCGATGAGAATCCGGCGCTCGCGCAGCGGATCAAGCACGACAGGCTCCTCGGCGGCAGCCGGCGCCGCGGCCATCTGGCCCGGCTCCCAGTCGCCGATCTGCGCTTCGAGCGAACGGCGGCGGATCGGCTTGACAAGATAGCGGTCGAAGCCCGCCGCGCCGGGCGGGCCGAAGCTGCGGCGCTCGAACGGCGAGAGCAGCACGAGATGGCGTTGGCACCCGGCCATCCGGCAGGCGGCGATGATCTCGCGCGCTTCGCCGGCACCGAAAGCGGCATCCATGATGAACAGCGACGGGGCCTCGTCCGCCACCGCGCGGAAAGCCTGAGCGACGCTGGAAACGACGCGCACGCTGCTGCCGAGCGTCTCAAGATAACGTTCGAGAAAGCGGCCCTCGAACGGGCCGGCGGCGAGAACGAGAACCGATCCGGGGAGGGTGTGGGGCCGCGGCGCGGCCGGGGTGCCCTCGACCGGCACGCACGGCAGGGTCAGTTTGAAGATCGAGCCATGACCCGGTTTGCTGGTGACGCGGATATCCCCGCCCATCAGGCGCGCCAGCTTGCGCGAGATGGCGAGACCGAGCCCGGTGCCGCCGTGCTTGCGCGCGGTCTGCCCGTCAGCCTGCTCGAATTCCTCGAAAATGGCCTCCAGCCGGTCCGGTGCGATGCCCGGCCCGGTATCGGCGATGGCGATCTCGATCCGCCCCGCCCGCCCGGGCATCACCGAAAGGCCAACCCCGCCGGAGGATGTGAATTTCACCGCGTTGCCGGCAAGGTTCATGACAATCTGCCGCAGGCGGGCCCCGTCGGCCATGATCAACGGCGGCAGATCGGGCGAGACGAACGCCGCGATCTCGATGTTCTTGCCTTGCGCGCGCGGCGCCAGCAGTTCGACGACCCCCTCGATGAGCGGCGCGATCTCGACCTCGTGCGGGGTGATATCGAGCTTGCCGGCCTCGATGCGGGAGAAATCGAGAATTTCCTCGATCAGCGTCAGCAGCGCCTCGCCCGAGGTCTTGATCGCATGAGCATAGTTCGACTGCTCGGGGTCGAGACGGGTGTCGAGCATCAGGTCGGCCATGCCGAGAACGCCGTTGAGCGGGGTGCGGACCTCGTGGCTGACGGTGGCGAGAAAGCGTGATTTCGCTTCGTTCGCGGCTTCCGCCCGCGCGCTGACGCGGCCGATCTCGTCCAGCTCGCCAGCCAGCGCATCACGATCCGCCGCAGTCTTGCTCAGGTCGATCTGGAGCCGGCGGATATCGCGGATCAGGAAAACGCAGGCCGTGGCGAAGACGATCGCCATGCCCGTCGCAATCGCAGCCAGCGGCGAGAAAAGCCCCGCCATTCCCTGTTCCAGCATCGCGCCCACCTGTTTTTCTTGGGGGCATCGTGGCAGGCAAGGCTTACCAAGCGGCTGACACGGCGCGACTTTCTGGCGTTGTCGTAAACGGAGGCTTGCCGTTCAGGTCGCCCCGCCCGTGCGCCCACGCAGCGAGAGGGCCTCGGCGAGGTGATGTCGGCGGACGGAGGCCTCGCCGTCAAGATCGGCAAGCGTCCGGGCGACTTTCAGGACGCGGTGGAAGGCACGGGCGGTGAGCTTCAACCGCTCCGCCGCCTCGCGCAGCAGCGTCGTGCCGTCGTTGTCCGGCCGGGCGATCTCCTCGATCAGCGCGGCGGAGGCGGCGGCATTGGTGCGGATATCCGCCTGTCCCAGCGCCTCGAACCGCGCCGACTGCACCGCGCGCGCGGCTTCGACGCGTTTCAGCACCTCGGCGGAGCCCTCGGTCGGCGGCGGCAGCAGGAGATCGGCGAGATCGACCGCCGGCACCTCGATCGACAGATCGAACCGATCGAGCAGCGGGCCTGAGAGCTTCGCCTGATATTGCGCGATGCATTTGTCGTTCGGCGCCCGCTTGCACGTGTAGCCGGGGTCGAGCGCATGGCCGCAGCGGCAAGGGTTCATCGCCGCGACGAGCTGGAATCGCGCCGGATAGGTCGCGCGGGTGTTGGCACGGCTGACGTTGACCTCGCCGGTCTCGATCGGCTGACGCAGGCTGTCGAGCGCCTGCGGGGCGAACTCCGGCAGCTCGTCGAGGAACAGCACGCCGTGATGGGCGAGGCTCACCTCGCCGGGCCGCGCATGCAATCCGCCGCCGGTGAGCGCGGCCATCGAGGCCGAATGATGGGGCGCGCGGAACGGGCGGCGATCCGTCAACGCGCCATCTGCCAGCAACCCGGCAATGGAATGGACCATCGAGACTTCCAGCAGTTCGCGCGGCGAAAGCCGGGGCAGGATCGAGGGCAGGCGTGCCGCCAACATCGATTTGCCGGCGCCGGGCGGGCCGTTCATCAGGATAAGGTAGCCAATTAAATTGGGCATTCTTGATTGGCGAAGCGGCTCTAATACCGATCAAATTAATTGACCATGATATTCCCATAAAAGAACCATTTAAACTAGAAACTGTAATAAAATCATATATTTATTGACATTTCTCTCTTTTTCAGGCACACAGCCCGCCCGCCAAATCGGCGTGGCTATGATCATTCAAAGGAGAACACATGATCACCGCTTCAACTGACCCAGATGGATGGAAATCCAACCTGCTGACAAAAGGACACGTAATCGCGCAAGGCGTGCGAGCCAACAGTGCAAACGTGGCAATAACCCTTACTTCTCATCCCGAGCTCAAGGGGAGCATAGCGTTCGATGAGTTCGCGCAGTCGATAATCCGTTGCGGAGCTACGCCTTGGAATTCCACGCCGGGTTATTGGGATGACGGCGACGATTTCGCGCTTTCAAATTTTCTCCAGCTGGAGGGATTGGATGTCGCACCAGAGGTTGCGCATTCTGGGGTGCAGGCCGCAGCCATCCAAAATCGCGTGCACCCCGTTCGGGCATTCTTGCAAGGGCTTGTTTGGGACGGGGTGCCGAGGATTGACGACTGGCTTTCCACTTACTTGGGCGCAGAGCCCTCTCGATATGTCCGGGCTGTCGGTGCCAAGTTTCTGATCGGTGCGATTGCTCGGATAATGCAGCCGGGCTGCAAGATGGATTCGATGCTCGTCCTTGAAGGAGAACAGGGCGTTGGGAAGAGTTCCGCAGTCAGGCTGCTGTTCGGAGACGATTGGTTTGCCGACGCCCTACCGGATATTTCCGGCAAGGAGGCCGCTCTCCAGATTCAGGCAAAGTGGGTCATCGAAATGTCTGAGCTGGACGCGTTTCGCCGGAAGGAGATCACCGAAATCAAGGCATTCCTTTCAAGAACCAGTGACCGGTATCGGCCCCCGTATGGGCGCTATGCGATTGATAAGCCTCGCCAGTGCGTATTCGTTGGGACGACCAACTGCGACGACTATCTGAAGGACTCAACGGGCAACCGTAGATTTTGGCCGGTCTGGTGCACGAAGGCTGATCTGTCGAGACTTGAAGTCGATCGAGAACAGATCTGGTCGGAAGCATTGACGCGGTACAGCGAAGGCGGTCAGTGGCATCTTACCCCCGAAGAAGAAGCTCTTGCGCAAATCGAGCAGGCTGGTCGAATGGCGGAAGATCCCTGGGCTTCGCTCATAGACGCCTACGTCTGGACCAAGGACAAGGTAACCACCGAGGAAGTGCTCGAGAAAGGAATTGATCTGGCGGTTGATCGTCGAGATCAGCTCGCTCGCCGCCGCGTCAACGCCCATTTGATGAGATGGGGTTGGGTTCACAAGAAATCGGGGGGTCAGAGACCGCTGGTTCGTCCAACAGTTATCCCGGACGAAAAGGTGCAGTATGCGCCGAAAAGAAGCTCTATCATCAGTTTGCCCGAGGACGACGAACCCGGCCTATGACTCGAAATCTATGACTCTCAAGAACGGGCGGCCCACCGCCCGTTCTTGCGTTTTGGGACGGTTGGGACAGGCTTTTCCGGAAAAATTCTAAACATCAGTCTTCGTCCAGAGCTGCCATGAAGCGAGCGAGCCGGAACGGGTTGTTCTCAATGTAGATCGTCGTCGTAGAAATGCTCGCGTGGCCCGCCAAAACCGCGATGGACTTCAAGTCTACGCCATGTTCGGCCAGCCGAGTGATCATGGTCCTGCGGCCTGAATGTGACGATCCGTGTTCGAACCCCGCCCAACAGAACATCGCTTTAAACAGATGCGCGACCCCGTTTGCCGTGAACGGGTTTCCCGTCCGCGTCGTGAAGAGGGGAGATTCAGGTCCGCCTCTGACATGATAGCGGTATTGAGCAAGGCGTGCTCGGAGGATCTGCGACGACATATATACGTCCCGCATCTTGTTCGCCTTCGTGTAGGAACGTTTCAGGTGCAGGATGTCTCGCACGGTTCCATCAGCACCGTAGACATCGCCGACCCGCAAGGCCGCGATCTCTTTCGCCCTCAAGCCAAGATAGAAGCTCACAGTGGCGATGGCTTGATCTCGATATGCGTATCTGCGACCCGCGAGGTACTTGATCAGCGTTTCGAATTCCCGAGGGCTCAGTACCGGCGCCCTGCCAGTGTTGCCGCGCGCTCGACCCAAGTTGGTGACCTCAAACGCAATTGAAATCCAGAATTCATTATAAAATCAATGACATAAAAGTACATATTGGAAGTGCCGACCGCGCCGGTGAGTGACATCTTTTGTGCAAAAGATGTCCAAATCTTTTTTCTTGCCTCGAAGCGAACGATCCGTCACCGGGCATCCCGCGATCCGAAGAAATTGGTTGACTTTTTTGAGGGAATACATATAATCTCACCGTGAGCATAAGCTTTGCCTTCGGCCTTCGTTGGCATCGCCGTTCACAGCATCTGAACCCCGAGGCATCGTGCGAAGGAACCGAGCCATTGGACAACTGTGACCAATGACTAGGAGAGCACGATCAAATGTGGGTCTACAATACAAGTCTCAAGCTCCAGGATGAGATCAAGGCATGGTCGCGAGACCTGAATCTTCGACAACGCTCAGGGACTGCCTATCTTATCAGCACCAGCTACGGGGTGTTCCGGGGGCGGTATAACGTCGGTGCCGCCAGCGATGATCGCTCGCCGACAAAAGCAGACGCAATCGCCGGAATTACCCGTGCCATGCCTGAGCATGCTGCGCTGGAAGCTCAAAGCAGCGACGTGCGCAAGTGGTACCTTCGACTCCTACGAGAGCTATTCGGCAAGAACTACGGACGCTATTGCCAGCTCCATCCGGTCGGCATCGGATGGCACGATCAGCCCGCGGTCAAGGCCAGCGCGAACGACAATCGCGCGAAGTGCCTGCCCGGTGAAAAGTTTCCGAATTCCCACATCGTTCTCACGGTCGCTCATGCGCGTGTCGGCGGAGACGAGCGGCTTTGCGATCGGTTCGATCGTTTGACGCATAACGGCGTTCTGGAACGCAAGTGGGTCGAGCTCGTGCCCGAAGGGACGCTCGACATCCGCCCGACCGATGACGTCGAACGGACGCTCGACTACGCCGCAAAGACGGCTAAGTGGGAAAAGATCTATCGGGAGCACGGCATTCTCCTGCCGTTCGATAGATCCAGGAAGGCGCTTGCTTCGATCGCCGCTGCGAACTCGAATTAGGTCGCACCTCCGAGCCACCTGCGATGTCAGTCGCTCGTGGCTTCTTCGGTCCGTCAGGCTCAGGATGCTGCCTCTCGCGTGCTACGCGCGATCTTTCCCTGACGGGAAAGATCGCCGCTGTTTACACCGCCCAATCGTATTTTATAATGCTATCAGGCGGCTCATACATAGTGATATAGTAGCCAATATACACACCTTTTCCGCTCCGGGATCATTCCAGATGCAATCGAGCACTCCCGCCCCTCGCCCGAAGGCCTACACCTACCTCCGGATGTCGACCGAGATACAATTGCTAGGCGACAGCAAGCGAAGGCAGCTTGAACTATCGCGTCAATATGTTGAGGACCACGACCTCGAACTCGTTGAAGAACGCGAGATGATGGATATCGGCATTTCCGCATTTAAGGGGAAGAATTTCCAAAGCGGTCAAATGGGACAATTCCTCAATTTGGTCAGATCGGATAAGATCGAGCCGGGATCATATTTGATCTTGGAGTCTTTCGACCGGTTCAGTCGCCAAGATGTTATGAAGACGCTAGGTCTTTTTTTGGAGATCATGGACAAGGAGATCATCGTCGTCACACTGCGGGACAATCAAATATACAAAAAAGACGGCTTGAACGAAATGATGTTCATGTATTCTTTGATTGATATGTCTCGCGCACATAATGAAAGTAAAATTAAAAGCGAACGCCTCAGCGCATCGTGGGCAAACAAGAGAAACAATATCGATTCCAAAAAACTAACGGCGCGATGTCCGGGTTGGATGAATTTGAGTTCGGACAAAAAAACATTCATTATAGACGAATCAAAAGCCAAGATCGTGAAGAAAATATTCAACTATTCGGCCAATGGCATTGGCGAATACACAATAGTGAAAATATTAAATGAATCAAAAGTGCCGACGTTTGGGCGTTCGCCGACGTGGCAAAAATCGTCCGTCGCAAAAGTCATTAACAATCGGGCGGTTTTCGGTGAATTCCAAGCGCATAGGCTGGTTCAGGGGAAATTGGTTCCCACTGGCAATCCGATTCCAGACTATTTCCCGGCGGTTATCGACAGGAGTCTGTTCGATCGCGCGCATGGCGTTAGAGGGCGTAAACGAACGGGTGGTGGTGGCAGGCGGGGCGAGCGCGTCAGCAACCTGTTTTCCGGCATCGCCAGGTGCGGATACTGTGGCGGCAAGATGCACTACATCAGCAAGGGAGCGCCGCCCAAAGGTGGGAACTATCTCGTTTGTGACAATGCTCGGCGTGGCGTTGGATGCTCGCTGCATCCTTGGCGATATGAAAAGTTTGAGGCCTCATTCCTTCATCTTTTTGAAGAACTCGATCTTGCACCCTTTGCCGTGTCCGACGAGGAGGCTGACCTGAGAAGGGCCAACGAGGAGCGCATTCTGGAGCTTCAAGGCCAGCGGCATCATCAGGAGCAGCTCCGATCGAGAATTTTTTCCAGCTTTGAAGGCGGCGCGGACGATCCCTTTATTGCTGACAAAATTCGTGAGATCGGCGGTAGAATAGGACAAATCGAGGCCGAACTCGCGCAGTCTCAAGCGAAGCGAAAAGAATGGTACGACGAAGCCAGTCGTTTTTATGAAGGAAAAGAACAGATAAAGGCACTCGTTGACCGTCTTCAGAGCGCAGACGAGAAAGACATATACGAGCTCCGGGCCTCGATTGCATTGAAAATTAGATCTGTTGTGTGGGCTTTAAGGTTGTACCCGGGCGGAAGAATTGTGGAAGATGAAGACGCATTCAAAGCTTTCGTGGAGAACGACGAGGACATAACGACCGAGGAGCGCCAAAGATGGGAAACGGCACTGGCTTCGGCTCGGAATGGCGCTAGGGCGCGGCTGCCATATTTCATGGTGATGACGAAAGACCGGAGGAACCGGATCATAACGCCAACTGAAGATAATTCGACCAAGGGTTACGAGATCAGCGTCGGCAGCATGGAAGACGGGCGTCGCGTCATTGATGAGCAAGGTCAAGTGAGGACGATTCCCGGTCTCGCAGACAGGGAAAGGCAGGCCAAAGAGGAGCGATCACGCGACGCCGAGGCGTTGATTGCAATGTTCGAGGCGATGGAGGCCGCCGAGAAAGAACCCGATGCCAAAAAGCGGAGCGAGTGGCCCTGATAGCATCTAGGATTAATCTTAGGCGCCACCAGGTGCAGCTTGTGAGCCATATTGGGAATTATATTTGAGAGAGAAGAGGGCGCCCGACGGGCGCCCTGAATAAAACGAGTGAACTGCTTGTGTTTTTTGAAGTCAACGTGAGGGCTTCGCTTCACCGAGCTTTCCGAGTCTGGCGCTTGTTGGAAGCCTTCAATATGGACTCTAATCACCCATTTTCTTTTCTTTGCGTGGTCCGCTCGGGGGCGACCCGAACGGCGATTCAGACAGGCGAAAGATCTTCACGCCGAGCTTTAACGCAGAGCCGAACGTTAGTTGCCCGTCATCGACGGTCGTCGGCACGGATACGAACCGCACAAAAGGGCCAGGGTAACCCAAGCGTTCCAAGTACTTGATCGCAGTTTCCGTGTAGGGGCCGAACATGGGTTCTCCAGGCGGGATTGGCTTGTGAGCGAACGACGAATTTGACGAAATCGTTGCGTCGCTGGCGGAATACAACTTTCGCCCCCCCAGGAAGATCAGCGAACATGAGGAATAGCAGTAGGGTTCGTCTCCGAACGTTTGTACGATGCCCACGATCGTGTCCATGTTACGAGAGCGGATCGTCTCACCGATGGCGGTCGCTGCATCGACCGATCCGCCTTTAGATACCATCGAGACAATTCCCCGCTGCACACCGCGTGAAATCCTTTCAAACACGCGCTCGTCGCCTCGGTCGACCGTGCCTTCGATGTGGAAATGCTCGGTACCGTCTGGAAGCGTGTCCTTAGTGATCTCCGCCGCTGGCGCAGCCGTGACCATCGAGAGAATGCACGCGATCAGCACTGCTCGGCGGATTGCACGGTCAGTTGTCTGCTCCGCTGATCTCGCGTCGCTCGGGTCAAGATACTTTGGCGCGCGGATTTGAAGCCATGCGCTCGCTTGGTCTAAAATCTGGTGTTTCGTCATGAGTACTCCGCCAATTAGGCGGCTCCAACAGCACTATATCGTAGCCAATTACATTTCAAAATTTGAGCCTTGGGTATCCTCTTTCGCCGACGTCCAAACGGGCCGGAAGCGGACTGGCCGTTGACGGAATTCAAACCCGGCAATCAGACGGCTGGCTAAACTGGCACAACGTCAGATGCTGACCCATTGCTCATGCGTACAAGGTACGCTCTGGGGCAGTCTACTCGCAGCGTAAGATGTACTGGAGCTTGCCTTTCGGCCTCTAAGCGGTCGGCCCGTCGATCAATTGCTAGCTCACCAAATGACGCCACTGACCACACCGTTACGATGTCGCTAAGAAAAACGGCAACATGCTCTTGGTGCCGCCTGACGCCAGCAACCAAAAATAATGGTAAGGATCGCATTGACGAATCTTCTCGCGCTGACTTTTATTGGTACTTGGAACGCAGCCCCGAACGATCTACTCGACATCTCATGCCCGCGGATTGGGCGCTCAGGGGGGATGATGGCCAAAGTGGTTTATGTGACCGGAGCGCCTGCAGCAGGGAAAAGCTCGACGCTCGCTTATCTGAGGAAAGCCGATCCAAGTATCCAAACGTTCGAATACGGGGCTAGGTTGACCGAGATGGTCCAGGCACGGACCGCTGGCATCAAGAGCCAGGATGACATTCGCTCGCGATCGGCGACACTTATCGGGCCAGAAGACATCGTCGAAATGGACCGCCGACTGCTTGCCTTCGTCGAGGAGCACCGCGGCCGCCAGACCGTCCTTATCGACAGTCATCCTGTAACAAAGGAGTCCTACGGCTTCCGGATCACAGCGTTCTCCATGGAGCAGATACGCCAGTTCAGTCCCGACGAAGTCTGGGTGTTTTTCGCAAGCCCGCAAGAAACTCGCCGGCGGATCGAGGAAGCACCTGGCGGTCGACCTCTCGTTTCCGAGGAAGAAGCCCGAATGCACACGACGATCCAAGCATCAGTGGCAGCCACCTACGGTATCATGTCGCCAGCGCCCGTCTATCTCTTCGACACAGAGCAGGATCGTGATGCATTGCTGTCGCGATTGCAGGAGCGGTTGCTGTGAGCACACCACCAGTCGAGCGCCCCCGTATCGACCTGAGGAAGGCGATAAACGCAGTTTCAGACGTCGTCCAAAATCGCCCGAAGCCGCTTCGGGTCTTCGATCAGATACACATGAAAGTCGGCGACATGCTCATGCAGAGTGAGATCGTCGCAGATTGGGCTGAGGGAAAGCGTCTGGCCTTCATAGGAGACGGCGACGCGATCAGCGTTTGTGTCGCCTACATGCTGCACCGGAAAGTACTCACCTTTGGCCCAAAGCACATCACGGTTTTCGACTTCGACGAGCGTACCGTGAACGCAGTCATGAAGTTTGCCGAGCGCGAGGGCATCACCAATCTGGATGCAGTACTCTACAACTGCCTCGATCCGTTCCCTGTGACCGACAAGTACGACCTCTTCTATACCAATCCGCCGTGGGGACAGTGGAACAACGGAGAAAGCGTCAATCTCTTCGTCGAACGCGGGATTGATGCCATAGGATTTCAGGGCGAGGGCATGGTCGTCATCGCCGATGATGACGAACTCGACTGGCCTAAACTGGTCCTCGCCAACACCCAGAGTTTCTCGCGTGAGCGCGGCTTTTACGTCTCTAGGATGCAGCGCAAGCTGCACAACTATCACCTGGACGACAACCCCAGCCTTCAGTCCTGCAACCTTTACATTAGCTCTCTGCCGGGGAACGACGCCAACAAGCGGGCAAGTGCTCCGGCATTGCCGAAGCGGCTCGACAATTTCTATGGGCGGGACAAGAAACCTCACGTTCGCTATGTGAAGGAGGTCAAGCGCGTAGACCCGGGCAATGCTGACGATAGCGAGTACACATTGGTTCTGCTGGGAGAGACCAAATGAACGAGATCATCAAGCCTGGCTCAGGCATCCTCTTCATGAAGGTCGGCACCCACGCCCAGGAGGGCTTGGATGAGATCATCGGGCGGAAGACCGAAGAGATCGAAAAGAACGGGTTTGCGATGTGGGGCTATGGCGGTGGGACATGCCATCCGCGCACGATGGTACAGCCATTTGCGGCGCAGTTTGGTTCGGCTGGTCCAATCCATTTGGTCATGCAGCCGATGGAGTCCAACCACCATGCTGATCCGATCCGGGCGGATGAGTACTCGGAAGACGGTATCAACTGGCGGGAGGTCCCTGACTCCGTCCACGTCTTGGGCTCCCGCTACGCGCTGGTCATCAAAGACCTCAAGCAAAGCAATTTCCAGCTTCCGCTCGATCAGACGCGTGTCCCGGTTGGTCCTAGCATGGGCCGACTCGGAAGCCGATACATCCAGGGCCGAGTCGACAAAGCTTGTCTCGAGGTGCTTGCCCGACCGGAGGCGATCAATGAAGGCGAACCGAAGCTCGTGTCCATTGGCTTGGTCGCAGAGCTTCACGCTCCGTACGCCGTCTTCCTAAGGAACACGCCTCGGTAACTCCAGAAGGGCGACCAGGATACGCGCACAATCTCGACGGAGATGCTCGATGTAGCTCCGCAGGCCATCGGTAACGGCATCTACGCCCAATCCGCCGGAACGACACCCGTAGGCATTCGTCAGAGCGGCGTCTGCTACTTGGTCTGCGCACACGCCGGCCTGGACGGCCTCCAAGCTCCAATCAGCATTCAGAGTTGCGAATAGCTGCTCCACGCAAGCCACGACCTGCTCGACTTCCGGCAACATTGCCTCGATCGCCCGGATGGCTCTCTTGTCGCCGGTCAGGAAAAGCGCGGCTCGTCGTTTGAGAAGGATCGCGAGCAGCATGCTTTCGCCCGCGTCCAGTTCCAGGTTCAGTTTCTGGGCTGTTTCTTCGAAAGAGGTTGCAATTTCGATCTCGCCGTCGGTTGGCTCTATTGATCGACATCCGCTGAGGAATTGCTGGAGCATAGCCAGCGCGGTGCTTCCGGCGGGCGCATAACGACGAAGCCGATCCTCCACGACAAACCTGGCTGCCGCGAGCATGGCCGGCTCATAGCCCCGATTCTGAAGGGACAAGAGAGTTTCAGCGGCGAGCGAATATCGGCATGCCTTGATGATGACGTCGTTGTCGAGAAGAGCGTCAGTCATTCTTGCCCAGGAGAGCTTGCAGATACGCGATGGAGTCAGGCGAGAGCGATCCCCAATCCAATTCCTGCGCCGCAGTCTTATTGACGGCCGACCACACCGGGCTTGTATCAGTGTAGACGTGTCTCAATGCCGCGTTTGCGGTCTTCCAATCGCCATTGAGATGGCCCACACACAAGGCCAGCGTCCCTGGTTCGATCCCATTTGTAGGACCATGTTCCAGGCATTCCTCCGCGAGGCTTTGCGCCGACGGGCGACTGGTGCTCAAGGTTATCTCCGGCTGCGGGGAACCCGTCAGAAGCTCAAGCCCATATGCATCGGCTTCCTGCTCCTCACGATCATCGCAGCCATGAACCGGATCACCGTCGTCGACGACGGCCTGCCCGTTCGCTGCATGACCAAGAGCAGCGTGCCCCATTTCGTGTGCCAGCGTAAAAGCGATCGGAGCCGGGTAAATAGCGTCGCGCCCCAACAGGATTGCGTGACGGCCATTTGCATTGATCACCATCGCCCGCATCGCCTTCGCCGGAAGCGGGAACACCCTTAGGTGGATGACAGGAACACCCAGCGCCCAACACGTAGAAACCAAGCCAACGAGGTCGACAAACCTTCGGCGAGTAAGAATCGCGTGCCTTAGCTGGCCTGCCGTGATGCCATCCAGCGACCGGTCCACAGGCGTCGCTCGCAAAAGAAGACGCCCAACCGCGACACCGAAGGAAGCCAAAGCGTTGCGCGAAGCTTGGTCGCGCTTCGTCAGATTCTTGAACCGGGCTTGGTCGCTCCAGACGAACTCTACCCGCTCACCCAGCAGTGACTTCGGTGCCAGCCCGAGATGTCTGGACATAACGAAACGCAGTTCCGCGCGTGCTGATGAACTAGTTGCGGCTTCGTCGCTCCACCATGTCGGCCAGGCAGCATTGATCGCCTGCTCGCTATAGCCGGCGTCTCGAAGCTCCTTCCTCAAGGCTTTTGCGTAATTGTCCACCGCTCACAGCACCCCGGTTTCGGCTCTGATCAGATCAACGAGCGCTGCTGAATCGCTATAGGGCCATGACCGTCTATGCCGCGCCGAGCCCAGTCGACAAATTCCAACCACTCTTCGGCCGAGTGCTTTTTTATCGTGTTGATCCGATCAAACTCCGGGGACAACTCCGTCGGATCGGCTAATCGTACCCAATATCCCGCGGTAAGCCATGCCGACAGGTTGACCTCGTAGTCTGCCACCTCATTGGATTTCGAAACACGGCGAAGCAACGCCGTGACCTGGGAAGCACCCACCGGTGCTCCTGCACCGCCGGCATTCCTGAACGCCGAAGGATCAAACGCACGGCCATTCTGCAGGCCGAGCCCACGATCTGAATAGCACATCAAGGCGAAATGTCGCGTTTTCGGCCCCTTCGCACTGTCGGCACGACTCGTGATCAGAACATGCCGCGGCAGACTGCGTAGTATGCCTTCCTGATCGAAAAACTTGCGCCAGACCACGACCCGAGCAGGTTGGGCGTCGGCCAGTTTCGGGCGGCTTTTCATGATAGAGAATATCGCCTGTACCGGCTGATTGAGTTTCGCCAGCGCCGCCGTGATCACAGGTGGGGCGTTGCCCACTCCCCAGCAAAAAAGCCCTCCGCCCGCCGAACGCTCCAGCTCTTTGCGGCTAACGATGTCAACTAGAGCCTGGCCGGCCTCTGCCTGCATACGCGACCAGCAGACATACTCCTGTGACAGAGATGGAGTCGGCCGAAGGGCGTCGGAGCGATCGATTGCGGACATTGAGCTCAAAACCTTTCCCCAAATGAAAAGGCAAATTCCCCGCTTTTGGAGAAATATACAAACGCGCCGGCAGAGACCTACGGGAAAAGCCCCGCAAATCTCCGGCGATTCCTGTTTGTATCCTCTGGACAACCTGTGAAAAAGTCTAGAAGGCCTTATCCCAAAGTGTCCCATTAAGGATGGACGCCAACCGAGCTGGAAACCTGTAGCGCGCCTGAACGGTGAGGTCTGGACCGACGACCTGCCCCTTGCCTCGAAAGCTCGCGTCACGTTCCCTCCCGCTATTCGGCAGCTTCCTCCTTGGCTACGCGGAGAAGCGACCAGCTTGCTTGCAATCTCGGAGCCCGGCCGGCGCGCAGAACTTTTGCGATGGAATCCGCCGGGCAAAGGTGTGATTGAGCAATTGAAAGTTGCGATAGAGAAGGTCGGAACGTCAGATCGCGACAACCTCACCGTGGCTGCGATGGATCGGTTCTCGCGCTTGCCGGTCGATGCTGCGGGGCGGCCCATCCTGCCGGCTCCGCTCGCTTCGCATTTGGACACCGAGACCGAACAATTCGTCCGGGTGGTCGTCAAGTGACCTCGGCTCTGGCTCTGGTCTGAGCGCCGCTGGGAATCGGGTTGCGGTGGGCGAATTGCTTCACTCGCCAATGCGCAGAGGGTGCTGGTCGAACATGGCATCCCAAAGCAGTACCACCGGAACAAAATAGGAACAAGCCTCTCTTACCGTTCCAAAGCGACAGGGTGGCGAACGCAAATTTATCGGTTGGGCGCTTGGGCCTCCGGTCGCCCAACAGGGATCAGATCACCTGCACAGCAGCCGAAAGGCTCATTTAACCCGCCCCGATAATGCCCGCTTCTGAGAAAAACTGAAGCTCAGCCCAACGGCCGCAATGGAGGCACGAAGCAGTTTAGCGGGTCATAGCCAGTTGCTACCGTCGCTGTCCTGCCAGATAAGAGGCAAATGGCTGACCGATACCGCACCTTTGCAGATCTCGCTGCCCGCGAGCAGCTTGGGATCGATTATTGCATCCGCGAAGAGGATCGCAGGTCGCCGTGCGTTATCCTCGCACCCCACGGTGGTAGGATAGAGCCGGGCACATCGGAGATTGCCGAGGCGATCGCTGGAACTGACCTTTCCTTCTATGCCTTCGAAGCACTGAGAGATGGCCCCCACGGCGACTTTCACATAACTTCGCACCTCTTTGACGAACCCCGGGCCATCGCCCTTGTCGGCAGGTCCCAGATCGCCATCGCGATCCATGGGAGGCGGGACGAGGGGACGCAGACGGTTTGGTTGGGCGGTCGCGCCACCGCCTTAAGCATCGCGATTGGCGCTTCGTTGCACAACTCTGGATTTGAGGCAAAGCCCAACGAGAGGCTTCCTGGCCACAGTCAGACTAACATCTGTAACCGAACGCGCTCTGGCGAGGGGGTACAGCTTGAGCTTCCGCGATCGCTGCGCCGCCAGTTGACGAGCGATGCGAGTTTGCTACGGGTCTTCTGCGAAGCCATCCGAAGAGCAATCTAGCCTTCATCCTGTTACCTAAGCAAACGACCGTTTTCAGCGGCAATGCAAACGGCAGTGGAGGCGGATTTGGGGCGCGAAGCGGGCCGCCGGCTAAGCATAATTCAAGAGTTATGCACCAGATCCCAATTGCAGTAATTTCATGAACTTACACGTTGCATAGATTTGGTGCGCAATTCCGGAGCTCGTGATCGGCTGCCCCATACTGGAATGTCCGGTTTCGGTATCTCGCCGAGGGGTTATGAATGACCGCCATGGGGGCGCCAATCAGACAGTCCGTACCAGATGATAGCCCTTCGACGTGATGAGCCAGCGACCGTCGATTTTGTGATACGTCAGGTAGTCGTGATAAATGCTGGCATGGATACGAACCTCGACCTTGGCGAAGGCGTGGCTCTCCGAACCGATATCCATGTGCAGGATGCCATCCTGCCGCGGTGAACCTAGCGAGAGCGGGGACTGGCGCGCCTTGAGTATTTCCTTGTATTCGGCTGCCGGCCAGCACAACATCTTGCCATCTCGATACCCGTGGAGTTGCGCGGTCGGGCAGAAAACGGCCTCGAAATTCGCGACATCGCAATCATACATGAGATCGAAATAGTTCCCGAGCGCATTGGTCAGCTCATCGTTCGCATGGATGCATGAGCTGACCGCTGAAATTGCCTGATGTTGAGGGTGCATGATTGTTCTCCACTTTCCCTATTGTGTTCCGGCTTTACATTGGGCGCCGCCCGTATATTTTACAACGCTATGGATAGTGATATCAGGCATAACATTTTGAAATGATCGAACGCTCGCTTGATCTCGATGCCGTCCAGGCTTTCATCCGCATCGCAGAGCTTGGCAGTTTCACACGTGCGGCTGAGGCCATGCGGACTACGCAGGCTGCGATCAGCCTGAAACTGAAGCGGCTGGAGAAAAGGCTTGGCTGTCGGCTTGTCGAGCGTACGCCGCGATCCGTGCAGCTTTCGGCACGGGGAGAGGCCTTCCTCGAACGCGCCCGCGAACTCATGGAAGCGCATGATCGTGCGCTTTCCGGCTTGGTTGGTAGCCGGCAGCGCCTCGCCATCGGCATCAGCGAGCATGTCGCGGGGCCGGAACTCCCGGCGCTGATCGCCCACATGAACGCGCAGGACCCGCAATTGCTGATCGAAATCCGGATCGCATCATCCAACGAGCTGCTTCAGTGCTTTGACCGGCGGGAACTCGACACGGTGATCGTCCGCCTGCATGCCGGGCGGAGCGACGGGGAAATTCTCACGGAAGAGAAATTCGGCTGGTTCGCCGCGCCAGGCTGGCAGTATCGCAGCGGCGAGCCGCTGCCGCTTGCCACAATGGCCGGGCCATGCGGTGTAAGGGCGTTGGTCGAGCAGCTTCTCGACTCGGCAGGCGTGCCCTGGACAGAAGTTTTCGTCGGCGGCGGCATCCGGGCAGTCGCGGCGGCGGTCATGGCCGGGCTGGGCATTGCCGCGTTGGCGCCCCGCATGTTGCCCTTCGGCGCGGTCGATATCGGCGAGAAGCTTGGACTTCCCGGACTGCCGCGCTTGCCGGTTCTGCTTCACACAAGGGTCAAGGACGGTCGGTCGCGCGATGCACTCGCGGTGCTTTCGGCGGCGTTCAGAGGCGCGGTGCGCGGCTAGCCCGCATCCTAGCGAAAGTGATCTGAGCGCGTTCCTTGGGGGTGTTCCGACTTAACCGGTACATCGTCAAAACAATCCCAGCTTGACGTGCACCTCGGGCAGCACGGGTGACTGGCTCGGATGTCCGGTATTGGAAATCTGACAAGCCGCAGCAAACGACCGCAATGGAGGCGCGGAGCTGATGCATATCAACGTCTTGCCCTTCGGCACCCAGCGGCGTTCGCTTCGCCAGCGGAGCAAAACCAACGCTTTCTTGGGCCTTCCATTTTCAGCGGGCCATAATGCCTGTCAGAGGGCATGTGATAAATGCAGCCTCTCGATGAGAGGTTTGCCTTGATTGTGCAGCTCGGATCAGGCGGTGTCGATGGTGATCCGCAAAGGAGACGGTGGCCTTCAATCGAGATGGGAAAAATGCTCAAGACATTCGTGGTGCAATCACGCCGCCGCCAATCCCAAGGTGCGATAAACGCACCCGCCCACAGGCCAGAACGAGCAGTGCGTGCCGCCTGTCCGTCTGCCTCATATTCCCGGCTATAGCGAATAAATGGCAGCGCCCAACCATTACGAACCATCCAGCGACCGACGTCTTCACCCTCGATGCCGCAATGACCGAGGGCGCGTTTGTATCGATCCTGTCCAGTTAAGACGCACGTCAACGTCCGATGTCCTGCGCGCCGAATGAGTGCGTCGCGCGCCGCAATTCCGCAGGTCCAAGTTTGGCCTTCTCTATTCAGGCAGAGCTGATCCGACTCCGGGGCATCGATGCCGATCAACCGAATCTTTTGTCCTTCAACGACGACGGTATCTCCGTCTGTGATGACCGCTGGGCCATGAACCACCGATGCTGCGACACCGGGTAGTGCCCACATCAAGGCCAGTGACACGCAGGTTGTAGCAAGACAGGATCTCAGGAAAACCCGCATAGACGCCAGAGCCACTGGAGACCTCCCCACAACGTGGCCAGAACCGCCCACCAGTATACGACAGCAACTGGGATCGCGAGAACGAATAGCCAGTCGATCTCAACGCTAAGAAGCCTGCGTTTGCCATGATTGTCATTTGCTGGGGCTTTTAACTCGGTCATACCTATAATGAAGCATGACCAAGCCATCATTCGCCAGTCGAATTCGCGATAGTCTTGAAACGACAGACAGCCGGTCAAAGTTGGTCACATCGCTTATCGCGTCCGTGTTGGCCTCAGACGAGCCGCTCATTGTGGCGATTGACCGCGCGCTAACCTTGCATGGCCTTGATCTCACGGTAGATGCTCAAATGGGAATTGAGACGGCCATGCGCATCGAAACGATGCGGGATGCGTTGAGCCCGCAAGAGGCACGTTTACTGTTGAAGGCAGGCCTTACTGACGATCGCATTGCGATCTCCATTGCGAACGCAATTGCCTCCTGTCCGATGGCTGAGACGGCGGCCGGCTTCGCGTTACCGTCAGATCTTGTTGAGCAAGTCCGTATCGCGCTGCGCGCTTGGAAAGATACCTCGGTCAATCAAAAATAATTGGTTCTCATATCAAGATATAAGGACCATTAAATTCAGATAGAAATGCAAACCGAATTGCCGAATTAGGAAGAAAAATTGGTTCTTATATTAGGAGGTGGTGCCCGCCAGCGGCCGCGATCTCCAGCACGCGCTTGGCGCTTTCCTGCCCCTTGATATCGCGGAGGTCGGGAAGGTTGCTCTCGCCGGCGCGGATCGCGGGGTCCGGCCGGCGCATCACCTGCGTGCCCCTGAAATGGTTGGCGAGCTGGATCAGCGATTGCGGCGCGAGCACATCGAGATCGCCGCCCGCCCAGGCGGCTTCCGGTCCGCTGCGAAACGGGCAGATCAGCCCCAGACCCCGCCCCTGCGCGGCGATGGCGGCCGGCAGAACGCCCGCGACGGGCGAGATCGTGCCATCGAGCGCGAGTTCCCCGAGCACGCAATAGCCGTCAAGCGCATCTGCCGGCAGCGCACCGATGGCCGCCATGATGCCAAGCGCGATCGGCAGATCGAAATGGCTGCCTTCCTTGGGAAGATCGGCCGGCGCGAGATTGACGATGATGCGCTTGGCCGGCAGCGCCAGCCCCGAGGCGGTGAGCGCGGCGCGAACGCGCTCGCGGCTCTCGGCCACCGCCTTGTCGGGCAGGCCGACGAGGACGAAGGCCACCGAACCGGCAGCGACCTGCACCTGAACATCGACCGGCCGCGCTTCGATCCCCTCGAACGCGACCGTTGCCACCCGCGAAACCATGCCTTCCCCCGGCGCCTCGCGGCAAACCTAGCGGGGGGCGGTGCGCGCCGCTAGAGCAAAAGGCAAATCCAGGCGGCGGGCGGATGGATTGTTCCGCCGCATCCGCTTTTCCCGCCAACCGGTTCCCACTTGGCGGGCGGATGCTAGTGCGAACCGATGTAGATGCCCGCGAGCAGCACCAGCGCCCCGCCGACGATGACCTGGAACACCGAGCGCAGGAACGGCGTATCCATGTATTTCGTGCGGATCCAGGCGATCACGATCAGTTCGACCGCGACGATCGCTCCCGCGATTCCGGTCGCGAGGTGAAAGGCGTTGGGGAAATTGTCGGGCACGAGGTAGGGCAAGGTATGACCGATGCCGCCCAGCGTCGTCATCAAGCCGCAGACGACGCCGCGCAACCACGGCGAGCCGCGCCCGGAGATCACGCCGTCGTCGCTCATCGCCTCGGTGATGCCCATCGAAATGCCCGCGCCGACCGAAGCCGCGAGACCGACGAGAAACGTGTACCAGTTGTTCTGGGTCGCGAAGGCGGCGGCAAACAGCGGCGCCAGCGTGGAAACCGAGCCGTCAATCAGCCCGGCGAGACCCGGCTGGACATAGGTAAGCACGAACTGGCGGTGGCGAGCGGCGTCTTCCTCGTCACGCGCGGTGTCGGTCATATGCGCCTCGGCGAGGGTGTCCGCCTTCTTGCGGTGGCCGCGCTCGACCTCGGCAAGGGTGAGGAACAATTCGCGGATGCGCGTATCGAGCGTCTGGGTGGCGGCCTTCTCGTAGAAATTGGCGGCCTGCATCTCCATGATGGCCGCTTCCTCGCGCATCCTCTCCGGGCCGAGGTTCTTCGTCCACCAGACGGGGCGGCGGGTGATGAAGCCGCGCACATCCTCGCGGCGGATCGGCGGCAGATGCTCGCCGAAGCGCGTCCGGAACAGTTCGAACAGGCTGGTGCGGTGTTCGCGCTCCTCCTCCGCCATGTCGGAGAAAATCTTGGAGGAGGCCGGGAATTCCGCTTCGCATTTCTCGGCGAAGAGCTGATAGATGCGGCTGTCCTCTTCCTCGTTGGCGATGGCGAGGGCAAGAACCTCCCGCTCGGTGAGATCGCTCAGGGCCTTTTGTCCAAAAATCGCCACGATACGCTCCAGTCATCTCGCCAATAGTTTTGAATCATTCTAAATTATTCTGATGCTCCTGCGAATTCAACCGCGAAAATGATCTCCCCGGGGGCGACAAACGTCTGTCCGGATGCTACAGCCAGCTCCGTTTCGCCTTCGGCCCCGCGAGTGCCATTCGTGACCGCTTCGACGCTTCTCCTTCTCGTTCTGAAAATGGCCACTGCCGCGACGATCGTCGTCTCGGCCTCGATCATTGCCGAGCGCTCGCGTCCCTTCATCGCGGCGATGGTGGCGACGTTGCCGGTCTCGGCCGGGCCGGCTTTCGCCTTCCTCGCGCTCGAGCATGACGGCGCTTTCATGCAGGTGACGTTGACCGCGGCGATGGTCACCAATGTGGCGACGGCCGCCTACTCGTTGGCCTATGTCGTCGCAGCCCAGAGACTGCGGACGATACCGTCGCTGCTGGTCGCCTTTCTGGCCTGGGGCCTGTTCAGCCTCATGCTCCGGCAGATAACGTGGAGCCTGCCGGCGGCCCTCATCGCCTCGACGGCCGCCTTTCTCGTCGCGATTCCGCTCGGCCGGCGCTTCGCCTCGAACGAGCGCGTCGCCGCCCCGCCGCGCACGTGGTACGCGGTTCCGCTCCGGGCGCTCGCGGTGGCGACGCTGGTCGGCACCGTCACCACGCTCAGCTGGACGCTGGGCCCCTATAATTCCGGCATGCTGGTCGCCCTGCCGATCGTGCTGACGAGCGTCATCGCCATTCTCCAGCCGCGGATCGGCGGCAAGCAGACCTCGGCACTGATCGCGAACGGCCTGATCGGGCTGCTGGGGTTCGGCTTCGCGCTGGGAATCGCCGCCTGGGCGGTTCCGAGGATTGGCAGTTTTCCGGCGCTCGGGCTCGGGCTCGCGATCTGCATTCTCTGGAACGGCGGGGTCGTCGTCTGGCGCCTCGCGAAGGTTCAGTTCTCGTCGAGCAGCCCGCGCAGCCTGTAAAGCGCGTCGAGCGCCTCGCGCGGCGACATCTCGTCAGGCCGGAGGTCGGCGAGGGCATCCCGAAACCGGCTGTCCGGGGCCGGAGTTTCGCTCGCCGCCGCGCGGAACAGCGGCAGATCGTCGACCATGCGCGCCATCGGCGAGGCGCGATCGGCCTTTTCGAGTTCCGAGAGAATGGCGCCCGCCCGCTTGACGACGCCCGCCGGGAGCCCCGCGAGCTTGGCGACCTGGATGCCGTAGGAACGGTCCGCCGCGCCGGGCACGACCTCGTGCAGGAACACGACATCGCCCTTGTAGGCCGCGACCTTCATCGTCACGGGATGGAGACGCGGCAGGCGCGCCGAGAGCGCGGTGAGTTCGTGGAAATGGGTCGCAAACAGCGCGCGGCAGCGGTTCTGGTCGTGCAAGTGCTCGATCGCCGCCCAGGCGATGGAGAGCCCGTCATAGGTCGCGGTGCCGCGCCCGATCTCGTCGAGAATGACCAGCGCATTCGGCCCGGCCTGATTGAGGATCGCCGCCGTTTCGACCATCTCGACCATGAAGGTCGAGCGGCCGCGCGCCAGATCGTCGGCGGCACCGACGCGGCTGAACAGGCGATCGACGATGCCGATCCGCGCGGTGGCGGCGGGCACGAAAGACCCCATCTGCGCGAGGATCGCGATCAGCGCGTTCTGCCTCAGGTAGGTCGACTTACCGGCCATGTTCGCGCCGGTGACGAGCAGAATGCGGCCCGCGCCGCTCGCGTCCTCCGGCGAGAGATCGCAGGGGTTGGCGATGAAGCTCCCGCCCTCGCGCTTCACCGCGCGCTCGACCACCGGATGGCGGCCCTCGACGATCTCGAAGAGGCGGTCGGCGCTCATCACCGGACAGGTCCAGCCCTCACGCACGGCGAGATGGGCGAGGCCGGCGATCGCGTCGAGCCGCGCCAGCGCCTCTGCTGCGGCGCGGATGGCGCCGTCCTGTTCGAGGACGGCCTTCGCGAAGGCGGTGAAATGATCGAGTTCGCGGCTGAGCGCCCGGCTCGACGCCTCGCCGATGCGATGTTCGAGTTCGGAAAGTTCCTCGGTCGAGAACCGCATCGTCCCCGCCATGGTCTGGCGGTGGACAAAGGTCGCGTTGTGCGGCGCCTTCAGCATTGTCTCGCCAGCGGCCTGCGGAACCTCGACGAAATAGCCGAGCATGTTGTTGTGCTTGACCTTGAGCTGCCGGACTCCGACGCCTTCCGCATACCGCGCCTGAAGATCGGCGATCACGCTGCGCGAATTGTCGCGCAGGGCGTGGAATTCATCGAGGACGGCATCGAAGCCGGCGCGGATGAAGCCGCCGTCCCGTTTCTGGAGCGGAACGTCTTCCTTCAGTGCCGCGAGAAGCTCGGCGCCGAGCGTAGCCGGCGCGGCGAGCAGCGCATCGCGGGCCTCGTCGAGCAGCGTGCCCTGCGCGTGATCGACCAGCACGCGGGCGGCGATCTCCTCGGCTTCGCCCAGTCCTTGCGCGATGGCGATGAGATCGCGCGGGCCGGCACGATCCATGGCGAGGCGCGAAAGCGCGCGCGGCATGTCGGTGACGCGGCGCAGATGCGCTCGCAGTCCCACGCGTGTCGCCTCGTTTTCCGCGAGAAACCCAACCGCCGCGTGCCGGGCCTGGATGGCGGCAAGATCGGTCAGCGGCGCGGCAAGCCACTGCGCGAGCAGCCGCCCACCGCCGGGACTGACGGTCTCGTCGATGGCTTCGAGCAGGCTCCCGGCGCGCTGCCCACCCAACGTGCGGACGAGTTCAAGATTGGCGCGCGTCGCGGCGTCGATCGCCATCGCCTCGCCGGCGAGCCGCCGGCGCGGGGCGGACAGCGGCGGGCGCTGCCCAAGCTGCGTGCGTTCGAGATAGACGAGGATCGCCGCGATGGCCGAATACTCGGCGCGGGAGAAGGCGCCAAAGGCGTCAAGCGTCGTGACGCCGTAGAAATCGAGCAGCCGCCGCTCGGCGGAAGCGGGATCGAAGCCATCGCGCGCGAGCCGGGTGATGGCGGCGCGGGCATTCTGGAAGAGCGGCGCCAGCGCCGGATCGTCGCGCATCGCGTCGGGCACCAGCATTTCCGACGGGTCGAGCCGGGCGATCTCGCCGGCAAGATCAGCAACATCGACCGCCATCACCGCGCAGTCACCGGTGGAGATATCGACCGCTGCCAGCGCGTAATCGTGGCTCGCCGCGCCGGTCTTCTGCCGGGCGAGTGCCAGCAGCGTGTTGGCCCGGCGCGCGTCGAGCAGGCCTTCTTCCGTAATCGTGCCGGGCGTGACGATGCGCACCACATCGCGCCGGACGACCGATTTCGAGCCGCGCTTCCGCGCCTCGGCCGGGTCTTCCATCTGCTCGCAGACCGCGACGCGATGGCCGAGCGCGATCAGGCGCTGGAGATATTCGTCCGAGCGGATGACCGGCACGCCGCACATCGGGATATCCGCGCCCGCATGCCGGCCGCGCTTGGTGAGGACGATGCCGAGGTCGCGCGCGGCGATTTCGGCATCGTTGAAGAACAGCTCGTAGAAATCGCCCATCCGGTAGAACAGCAGGCAATCCGGGTTGGCGGCCTTGATCTCGATGTATTGCGCCATCGACGGCGTCGCGCGGGCGGCGTCATCGGGCGCGGGAGCCTCGTAGGGCTCCTGCGGCGGATCAAAGGCGGGGTCGCGCATCGGGCGTTGGCGGAGCGGGTTCTCGATCATCGATCCGCCCCGTCTAGCACGGCGAAGGCCCGAATTCGACCCGCCGCCCCGCTATTGCGGAAATCCACGCTTGAGCGCTGGGGACAACGCCCCTACGCTGAAACGGCCGATTGCTCCAAATTTGAGCATTGCCCTGTCAAACGCGCCAACTCTTTCGCCGGAATGCCCGCTCCATGCCCAGCCATAACGATAAAAACAGCCGCGCCCGCCCGACCTTCACCGATCAGGAAGCCCTCGATTTCCACACCCGCGGCAAGCCGGGCAAGCTCGAGATCGTCCCGACCAAGCCGATGGCGACCCAGCGTGACCTCTCGCTCGCGTATTCGCCGGGCGTCGCGGTGCCAGTGAAGGCGATCGCCGCCAACCCGGCGACGGCTTACGATTACACCGCGCGCGGCAACATGGTGGCGGTCATCACCAACGGCACCGCCATCCTCGGCCTCGGCAATCTCGGCGCGCTCGCCTCCAAACCGGTGATGGAGGGCAAGAGCGTGCTCTTCAAGCGCTTCGCCGACATCGATTCGATCGACCTCGAGGTCGATACCGAGGACGCGGATGCCTTCATCAACGCAGTGCGCTATCTCGGCCCCTCGTTCGGCGGCATCAACCTTGAGGATATCAAGGCGCCGGAATGCTTCATCATCGAGCAGCGGCTCAAGGAATTGATGGACATTCCCGTCTTCCATGACGACCAGCACGGCACCGCGATCATCGCCGCCGCCGGGTTCCTCAACGCGCTGGAGATCACCGGGCGCGACGTGAATTCGACGCGCCTCGTCGTCAACGGCGCCGGCGCGGCGGGCATCGCCTGCGTCGAACTTCTTAAGGCGATGGGGTTCAAGCCCGACAACGTGATGCTCTGCGATACCAAGGGCGTCATCTATCAGGGCCGCAAGGAAGGCATGAACCAGTGGAAGAGCGCGCATGCGGTGAAGACCGACCGCCGCACGCTTGCCGAAGCGCTCAAGGGCGCGGATGCCTTCTTCGGCCTTTCCCAGAAGGGCGCGCTCTCGAAGGCGATGGTCGAGGGCATGGCGCCGAACCCGATCATCTTCGCGATGGCGAACCCGGACCCCGAAATCACCCCCGAGGAGGTCGCCGCGATCCGCGACGACGCGATCATGGCCACGGGGCGTTCGGACTATCCGAACCAGGTCAACAACGTGCTCGGCTTCCCCTACCTGTTCCGCGGCGCGCTCGACGTGCAGGCGACGACGATCAACATGGACATGAAGATCGCTGCCGCCAAGGCGCTGGCGAGCCTCGCCCGCGAGGAGGTGCCGGACGAGGTGGCGGCCGCCTATGCCGGCGCGCGGCTGCGGTTCGGCCGGGAATATATCATTCCGCTGCCGTTCGATCCGCGCCTGATGGCGCGCATCTCCGGCGCGGTGGCGCAGGCCGCGATGGATACCGGCGTTGCGAAAAAGCCGCTCAAGAGCCTCGCCGAATACGAGGAGGCGCTCTCGCACCGCCGCGATCCGGTCGCTGGCGTGCTCGCCCGCGTGTTCAGCCAGGTGCGACGCAAGCCACGCATCGTCGTCTTCGCGGAGGGCGAGGAAGAGCCGGTGATGCGCGCCGCGCTGAGCTTCGCGACGCAAGGGCTGGGCAAATCCGTCCTTGTCGGCCGCGAGGAGCGGATTTTCGTGACCGCCCAGAACGCTGGCATCGACATCAAGGGCAAGGTCGAGATCATCAATGCCCGGCTCTCGAACCGCAATCAGGCTTACGCGAATTTCCTCTATGAGCGCCTGCAGCGGGAGGGATACCTGCTGCGCGACTGCCAGCGCCTCATCAACAACGACCGCAATACCTTCGCCGCCTCGATGGTCGCGCTCGGCGATGCGGATGCGATGATCACGGGCGTGACGCGCAACTATTCCGCCGCGCTCGCAGACATCCGCCGTGTGATCGACGAGAAGCCGGGCCATCGCGCCATCGGGCTGAGTCTCGTGCTGGCGCGCGGGCGCAACGTGCTGGTCGCCGATACCGCCGTGCACGAAATGCCGAGCGCGGAGGAACTCGCCGGCATCGCAATGGAGGCCGCCGGCGCCGCGCGGCGGCTCGGCTACACGCCACGGGTCGCGCTTCTCGCCTTCTCCACCTTCGGTAATCCGACCGCCGAGCGCTCCGAGCGGGTGCGCGAGGCGGTGAAGCTGCTCGACCAGCGTCGCGTCGATTTCGAATATGACGGCGAGATGGGCGCGGATGTCGCGCTCAACCCGGAAGTGATGGCGGCCTATCCGTTCTGCCGCCTCTCGGGCCCGGCGAATGTGCTCGTCATGCCGGCGTTCCACTCGGCGGCGATCGCCACCAAGATGCTGCAGGAACTTGGCGGCTCGACTGTGATCGGCCCGCTGCTCGTCGGCTTCGACCGCGCGGTGCAGATCGTGCCGATCGGCGCGAAGGATACCGACCTCGTCAACATCGCGACGCTGGCGGCGTTCGGCGTCGGCGGGTAAGGAGGTTCACGGCCCGAAACCGGGCAGAACCGACCCGAGCCCGCCGTGAACGACAAGCTGCCGATCGACGCCGTCCTGCCCGATCTTCTCGCCGCGCTTTCCGGCGCGGGAAGGGCAGTGCTCGTCGCCCCGCCCGGCGCGGGCAAGACGACAGGTGTGCCGCTGGCGCTGCTCGACGCGCCCTGGCGCAAGGACGGGACGATCCTCGTGCTCGAACCGCGCCGCATCGCCGCGCGCGGCGCGGCAAGCCGCATGGCGCAGCTCCTTGGCGAACCTCTCGGCAGGCGCGTCGGATTGCGCGCCCGGTTCGACGCGCGGGAATCGAAGGAAACCCGCATCCTCGTCGTTACCGAGGGCGTCTTCACCCGGATGATCCTCGCCGACCCTGAACTCACCGGCATTGCGGCGGTGCTGTTCGACGAGTTTCACGAACGCTCGCTCGACGCGGATTTCGGTCTCGCGCTGGCGCTCGAAGCGCGCGAGGCGCTGCGCCCCGATCTGCGCCTCGTCGTGATGTCGGCGACGCTCGATGACCGGCGCATCGCAACCCTGCTCGGCGACGCGCCGGTCATCGCCAGCGAAGGACGCGCCTTCCCGATCGAGACCCGCTATCGCGGCCGCGATCCGAACGCGCGGATCGAGGATCAGGTCGCGACCGCCATCCGCGCCGTGCTCGTCTCGGACAAGGGCTCGGTTCTCGCCTTTCTCCCCGGCCAGGGTGAGATCGAGCGCGTCGCGCGATTGCTGGAGGAAGCCAGACTTCCAGCCGATGTCGAGATTTGCCCGCTCTATGGCGCGCTGCCGCCCGAGCGTCAGGATGCCGCGATCCGGCCAGCGCCGGCGGGCCGCCGCAAGGTGGTGCTCGCGACCTCGATCGCCGAGACCTCGCTCACGATCGAAGGCGTGCGGATCGTGATCGACAGCGGCCTCCAGCGTGCCCCCCGGTATGAGCCCGCGCTCGGGCTCTCGCGGCTCGAAACCATCCGCGTTTCGCGCGCTTCCGCCGACCAGCGGCGCGGGCGCGCCGGACGCACCGAGCCGGGCATCGCCATCCGGTTATGGGACGAGGCGCAGGATCAGGGCCTCGTCGCCTTCAACCGCCCGGAGATCCTCGACACCGATCTGTCCGCCTTCCGGCTCGATTGCGCGGTCTGGGGCGCCAAGCCGGAGGTGCTCAAGCTCCTCGACCCACCGCCAACCGCGACGCTTCAGGAAGCGGAAAAACTCCTCGCCGGGCTCGAGGCGCTCGACGAGGCCGGGCAGATCACCCCGCATGGTCGGCTGCTCCAGCGCCTGCCGCTCAGCCCCCGTCTCGGCGCGCTGGTCGTCGAGGGCGCTCGGTCCGGCAAGGACCAGGCGAACATGGGCGAGGAAGCCGCGCAGATGGCCGCGCTCGTCGGCGAACGCGGTATCGGCGGCAACGATGTCGATATCGCGCATCGGCTCGACCGGCTGCGCCGCGAGAAGTCCCCGCGAGCGCAGGCGGTGAAGGCGATGGCCGCGCGCTGGGCCACCCTCGCTCGGGACGCCGCCTCGGTCGAGGGGCAAACGGAAGCCGCGAGCCTTGGCGGGCCAAGTCTCGGCGGGCCAAGTCTCGGCGGACTTTGCGCGCTCGCCTTCCCGGACCGGATCGGCAAGGCGGCGGGCAACGGGCAATTCAACCTCTCGAACGGGCGCATGGCCGGGCTCGACCCGGCGGATGCGCTCGCGGGCGAAGCCTTCATCGTCGCGCTCGACCTGACGGGAAACGCGGCGCGCGGGCGGATCACGCTCGCGGCACGCATCAACCGCGAGGAGATCGGCTCCCTGCTCGCGCACAGCATCCGCGTGTCGGACGAGACACATTTCGACGGCAACGCCGGCGCGCTTCGCCGGCGCAAAGTGACACGCCTCGACGCGCTCGTGCTCGAAACGCAGATCCTGCCCGTGCGCCCCGGCGAGGAGAGCGCCCGCGCGCTCGCCCGCGCCGCAGCGAAAACCGGCATTGACCGGCTGGCGTGGTCGAAGACGCAGCAGCAACTCCGGGATCGCACCAGCTTCCTGCGGCAGGCCGAGCCGGACCGCTGGCCGGACCTTTCCGCCGAGGAGCTGGCGAGCACGGTCGAAGACTGGCTCGCGCCCTACCTCCACGACGTCACCAGCCTTTCGGCCATCGACGCCGGGCTACTCGGCGCCGCGCTCGACGGACTGCTGCCGTATTCCCTGCGCGCCGAACTCGACCGCGAGGCGCCGACTCATTTCGTCGCACCGACGGGGCAGGCGCACCCCCTGCGCTACGAGGGCGAGGGCGCGCCGTTTCTCGCCATCCGCGTGCAGGAACTGTTCGGCCTGAAGACGCATCCGAGCATCGCGCACGGAAAACTGCCGCTGACGCTTGAACTGCTGTCACCCGCGCACCGGCCGATCCAGATCACACGCGATCTGCCGGGGTTCTGGAAGGGGTCCTGGGCGGAGGTCCGCACCGAGATGCGGGGCCGCTACCCCAAGCATCCCTGGCCCGAGAACCCGGCCGAGGCACCGCCGACCACGCGCGCCAAGCCGCGCGGAAGTTGATTTCAATTCCCGCCGTCCCAGTTGCGGCGCCACATCTTCTCGCCGATCAGGCAATCGGAACGTCCGCGCGAGCCGCCGGCCCCTGCATCGGATTGCGTCGATTGCGCGACCTCGCGCAGGATTTTTGAGCGGATGGCGCTTGCGAACTGCTCACGCTCGTTGATGGCAATCATGAAGGCGCCGGGGCCGCCGATCACGCAGTCCTCGTAATATTCGTCGAGCGTATCGACATCGTAGAGCGAGGAAAAACCGCGCTTGAAGATAATCGGCAGGCCGTTGATGACGACACCGCGCCGCACGGCCTTGTCGCGCGCCAGCGTCACCGTTCCGCCCTCGTTGTTCGGGCCGTCGCCCGAAATATCGATGACGCGCCGCAAGGGGCGGTAGGGCGCCTCCTGAAGCCGGCGCATCGAGAAATCGATTGCACCGGAGATCGAGGTGCGTCGGGCGCGCCGCATCGGCGCGGCGGCGATGGTGTCCGCGAAGGCCTTCGCGCTCTTTTCGTCCTCGATGATCGCCCAGTCGGCGATCACGTGCTGCGAGAAGGTGCCGGCCCATTCGAGATAGGTGACGCCGATCCGCCCCACCATGCCCTTGCGGATCGCCTCGATCAGCTGCGGCGAGGTGAGGGCGGCCACATAACCCTCGCGCTGGAGGGTGAGCTCGTCAGGGTCCATCGAGTAGGAAATATCAACCGCCAGCACCAGCGCGACATCGACATCCGCCCCCTTGTCGGGCCAGACCTCAGTTGGTGTTTCCGTAGGTGGCGATTGCGCGACAACGACCAGGCCGCCGGAGAGCGCCAGCATCAGAACCGCGAGACCTGTTCGCCAACTCAAACGCCAAGCCGAGAGCATCGACGCCTCCATCCGGAAGCACGAGTGTGGCAGGTTTCGCGGCGGCGTAAAGAGCCTGCCGCCGGGCGATCACCCGAACGTGAGCCGGCGCGTCGTGCGCAACGGCGTGCCCTGCGCCTCGATGCGCGCAAGGGCGTCGGCCAGCGACTCGATGATAACATTCATCGAAAAGGCGGTGGCGTGGATCATCGTACCGTCGCCGCGCGCCATGGCGACATGGCCCGGCCAGAACAGGAGATCGCCGCGCCGGTAGTGCGCGGGATCGTTGGGAATTTCGATGCGGTCGCCAAGCGCGCCTTCCTGCATGTCGCTGTCGCGCGGGGCAGCGATCCCGCAGGCGTGGCAGGCCGTCTGCACCAGCGCAGAACAATCGAGGCCGAGGCTTGATTTCCCGCCCCAGAGATAGGGAATGCCGAGGAAGCGTTCGGCGACGGAAACCGGGTCCTTTTCAAGGAAATCGATCGGGGCGAGATGGCCGGAAAAGATGAAACCCTCGGCGAGGCGCGAGAAACCGCCCTCGACCCCCTCGACCGCGACCTCGGCGCCGAAAGGCAGAAACCCGAGCGGGGTCGTCTTGATGCCGGGGCCGGGGTAGAGAAACCCGCGCAAGGCCGTGACGCGATAAGTCGCGGCCGGGAGCGCCGAGGACAGGGCCTTTTCCGGCACATAACCGACGTAGCGATCCCGTCGGGCCTGCCCCCAGGCCCAGCCGCCACGGAATTCGTAGACGTCGAAAATCTCGCCATGGACGAGTTCGGTCTCGAGCGCCCGGCCGGCTTCCGGCGCCTTGCGCAAGGCCACGGCCGGCTCGATGACGCGTCGCGGCTGTGCCTCGGCGAAGCGCTCGGCCGTCACCTTGCCGCGCAGCGAGGCAGCGGCGAGATCGAGCCGGGCCGCCACAAGGCGCGGGTCCAGCGTAAAAGAACTATGGGCAAAAGGATCGTTCATCGGGCCGTCGCCGCGTTTTCGAATCAGGGCGCGATCAGTTCCGCCCGCTCGACGATAAGATCGCCGAATTCCTCCAGGAACAAGGCCCCCCGCACGGTGCGCTGGATGATCACGTTGCGGCGGTCGGCCGGGTCGCGGCGGCGGGAGACGAGATCGATATCGCCCATCGCGTCGAGCGCACGCGTGATGACCGGCTTGGTGACGCCCAGCTTGAACGCCAGGCCGCGCACGGTGTGGGGCGGCGGCTCGAGATAGATCGTCAGGAGAATGACAAACTGCCGCTGCGTCAGGTCGGCGCCATTCCTGCGCACCAGGGACAACCCGACCTCATGCCAGAGCTTGAGGGCCTGAACAGGCCTCAACCGAACACTCATGCGGGCGATTCTTCCCCTGAAAATTCTCTATTCGCTCTAGCTAACGCTAGGAAACTATACCACACCTGAACGGATGCGGGTAAGTCGCCCCTTTTGCAACTTTGCGTTACGGTGCGGCATATTTTTCCTCAATCAACGAGGCGACAAGGCGCGCGGCCTGCGGGTCGCCCCCCTCGGGGCGCCCCGGCTTTGCCACCGGCGTCCAGCCGTAAATATCAAAATGCGCCCATGACGTCGCCTTTGTGACAAATCGTTGCAGGAAGAGGGCCGCCGTGATCGAGCCGGCGAAGCCTCCGGTCCCGGCGTTGTTGAGATCGGCCACCTTGGATTCGAACATCGACAGATAGGGCTTCCAGAGCGGCAGCCGCCAAACAGGATCATGCACCGAAGCGCCCGCTTTGGCGATCCCCTCGGCGAGGGTCTCGTCATCGGTATAGAAGGGGGGGAGGTCCGGGCCGAGCGCCACGCGGGCCGCGCCCGTCAGGGTCGCGAAGTCGATCATCAGCTCGGGGCCGTCCTCGTCGGCATAGGCCAGCGCGTCGGCGAGAATAAGCCGCCCTTCCGCGTCGGTGTTGCCGATCTCCACCGTCAGCCCCTTCCGCGAGCGATAGATATCGCCGGGCCGGAAGGCGTTGCCGGCCACCGCGTTTTCGACGATGGGCAGGACAAGGTGCAGGTTGATCTTCGCTCCGCTGCCCATCACGATCTCGGCTGCCGTCATCGCCGCCGCCGCGCCACCCATGTCCTTCTTCATCAGCAGCATCGAGCTGTCCGGCTTCAGATTGAGCCCGCCGGTGTCGAAAACGACCCCCTTGCCGACCAGCGCAACCCTTGGTGCAGACGGATCGCCCCAGCGGATGCTGATCAGGCGGGGCGGACCGGCCGCAGCGCGCCCAACGGTGTAAATCAAAGGAAAGTTTTCCTTTAACAGCGCGTCGCCGACAATCTCCTCCACACGGGCGCCGAACCGCGCGGCGAGCGCACGCGCCGCGGCGGCAAGCGCCTCGGTCGTCATCTCGTTGGCGGGCGTGTTGATGAGATCGCGTCCGGCGGCGACGGCGCGCGCGATACGCTCGATCCGGCCCGACTCGCACCCCGTCGGCGGGTCGAAGGTGACGGCAGGCGCCTCGCTCGTCTTGTATTTTGTGAAACGATACGCGCCGTTGAGGCAGGCAAGATAACTGGCCGAAGCGTCCGCGAAGGGGCCTTCCAGCCTGTAACGGCCTGCTGGAAGCTCATTTGCCAGTTTTCCAGCGAGAAACGGGTTCCCGGCCAGCCCCTCGTCGTCCCCGGTGCCGAGAAGCACGGCCTCGATGCCCCCGGATGATCCGGGCAAGGCCAGAACGCGTCCGGACTTGCCCTCGAAGCCCTGCGCAGCGGCATAGGTCCTCGCCACGGATCCGAGCCCGGCGGCGATACCCTCCCAGCGGGAGGAAGAGACGAGAATGACAGGAATGGAGGCGGTTTTGGCGGCCATGGCAGGGCTTTCGGGGCAAAGGACAGAAATCGCAGGCGATATCTGTTCATTAACACCTGATTAGGGTTAACGAGTTATTCTTTTTCGTGAAGGCGGTCATGCATCCGGCGCGCGTTGCCGACCTCCGGCGCGCCATCCTCGGATGATCGTCGATCCCGACCGGACGAGGAAGAAGCCATGTTCAACACCCAACCGTCATCCGCTCCTCGCCGCACGGCCCGACTCATGACCGCGCTGCTCGGCACGGCGCTGCTGGCCGGCGGATGTTCGGGCCGGCTCTCCAATTTCACCGGATCGCTCTCGCAGCTCGGCGGTCGCGAGACGACCGCCGCGCCGGGCAGCGACCTGCGCCGCGAGGACCTGCGCGAACTCGGCCGCCGGTATGATTCCCGGCCCGGCGCCAAGGACACATCCCTCGCCTATGCCGCCGCCTTGCGCGCGAACGGCCAGCACCCGCAGGCCGTGGCAGTGCTTCAGCGCGCCTCCGTCGTCAATGTCGGCGACCGGGATGTCGCCGCCGCCTACGGCAAGGCCCTTGCGGACATCGGCCGGCTCGAGGAGGCGGCCAGCGTGCTCTCCCAGGCTCATTCCGAGGATCGTCCCAACTGGCGCGTTCTTTCCACCCTTGGCTCAGTGGCGGATCAATCCGGCAATCCGCGGCAGGCGCGCGAATATTACCATCGCGCTCTGCAGATCGCGCCGGAAGAGCCGAGCATTCTCAACAATCTCGGGCTTTCCTACATGCTGACGAAGGAATTGCCACTCGCTGAGGAAACGCTGCGCCGGGCGGCGAGCCGCGCGCCCGGCAACGCGCGCATTCAGGGCAATCTCGCGCTGGTGCTGCGCCTCCAGGGGAAGACCTCGGAGGCCGCAGCAGTCGAAATCCAGGGCGTCGCCCCGCGCGCCTCCGCCGCCGCCAACAAGAAGGTTGCGGCGATGCGGGCGCCGACAAATCTCGCTCCCAAGGGACTGAAGGAGCCGGAGATGAAGGATCCGGCTGCGGCGCAGCCAAACGGCAAGACCGACGGTCTTCGGCGCTGAACCCCGCAGAGCACCCCGGAAGCTGGCTTTTCGGGCAACACACCATTACCCGTTAACGCAAGAACCCCGGACGGAAATCCGGGGTTTGTTTTTGACGCACAGGCCTTTTGCGAGAGAAGCGAAGCCCTGCCTTACTTCCACTTGAAGATCTGGATCAGCGCCGGCGTCAGGATGACGATGAACAGCGCCGGCATGAAGAACACGATCATCGGCACGGTGAGCTTCGGCGGCAGGGCAGCGGCCTTCTTTTCGGCGGCGGTCATGCGCTGGTCGCGACTTTCCTGCGCGAGTACGCGCAGCGCCTGGCCGAGCGGCGTGCCGTAGCGTTCGGCCTGGATCAGCACGGTCGTGACCGACTTGATGCTCTCGACACCCGTCCGCTTCGCGAGGTTTTCGTAGGCCTGACGTCTTTCGGGAAGATAGGACAGCTCCGCCGTCGTCAGCGCCAGTTCTTCCGCGAGCGGAACCGAGGTGCCGCCGATTTCGGTCGAGACCTTGCGGAAGGCGTGCTCGATCGACATGCCGGATTCGACGCAGATCAGCAACAGATCGAGTGCATCGGGAAACGCGCGCCGCATCGAGACCTGCCGCTTCGAGGTCAGGTTCGAGAGATAAAGCTCGGGCAGCTTGAGACCGATATAGGCCGCGAGGATCACCGCGCCGACGCGCGCGCCGATCGGCAGGCCGAAGCCCTTGTTGATCAGGAGATAGAGGATCACGAACAGGACGAGGCCGATCGGCGCCACGAGGCGGCCGAGCAGGAAGGTGGTTTCTGCCTTCGGTCCGCGCAGGCCCGCACGCAGCAGTCGCTCGGTCGCGGTTTCCGAATCGAGCCATTTCTTGAGGTTGAACTGCTCGACGATCTGCTTGGCGCGGGCGCCGGGTGCCGAACGCAGCTGCGCCTTCTGCTTGCTCTGCTGGTTGAGCCTGTCGCGTTCACGCGCGCGGATGCGTTCGCGTTCGAGCGCAACCGCGTTCATGCGGTCCTTCATCTCGTTGCGTTCGAGCAACGGCAGGCCGATCGTCACGATCGTCGCGGAGACGGCCACTGCCGTCAGCACCGAGGCGATGACCGAAGGATTGGTGAGGGTATCGACAAGTCCGGACATGCCCTCTCCTCAGATGTCGAAATTGATCATGTTGCGCATCACGAGGATGCCGATGCCCATGATGGAGAGACAGGCGCCGAGGCCGATCTGCCCCGCCTTGGTCGTCCAGAGCAGCGAGATGTAATCGGGCGAGCCCATGAAGACGAGGCCGCCGACCAGGAAGGGCAGCGCACCGATGATGGAGGCCGAGGATTTCGCCTCCATCGACATCGCGTCCACCTTGTCGCGCAGTTTCTTGCGGTCGCGGATGACGCGAGAGAGATTGCCGAGAATCTCGCCGAGATTGCCACCCGATTTCGACTGGATCTGGATCACGATCGCAAAGAAGTTCACTTCCGAGAGCGGCAGGCGCTCGAAGATCTTCAGCGCCGCCTCGCCGGCCCCGACGCCAAGCTGTTGGGACTCGACGATGGAGCGGAACTCTCCCTTGAGGGGCTCCTTCGCCTCCTGCGCGATCAGCCGGAAGCAATCGTTGAGAGGCAGGCCCGACTTGATGCCGCGGACGATGGCATCGATCGCGTTCGGGAATTCCTCGAGAAACTGCTTCTGGCGCTTCTTGGCCCGGCGCGAAAGATACCAGCGCGGAAAACCGAGACCGCCGGTCACGAGGCCACCGAAGGCCAGGATCGGGTTGCCGGTGGCGATCAGGAGCAGCAGGCCGAAGACCAGCGCCGAGACCACCGAGAACAGGATGAAGGTTTTCTTCGTCCAGGTGAGGCCCGCCTGCTCAAGGCGCTGCTCCAGCGTGAGCTTCTTGGTCTGCTTGCGGGATTCCAGTTCCTTGAGGGTATCGGCGATCTGCTTCTTGCGCGCGCCGGCCTCCTCAAGCTGGCGGCGCTTGGCGCGCGTTTCGGTGAGCGCCGCCTGACGCTTCTCGCCGCGCGCGGCGCCGGTGAGAAGCGGCTCGACAAACACGATCCCGAGCGTCGCTACCGCGAATGTGGCGAGGCCGGCGACGATGAGCTGTTGCGTGTCCATGCTCAGGCCACCCGCTCGTCCTTGACCTCGGCCGCGTCGAGCGCGGCGGCAAGGCGCGTTTCCTCGCCGTAATACCGCGCGCGATCCCAGAAGCGCGGCCGGCCGATGCCGGTGGACTTGTGGCGGCCGATGATGCGGCCGTTCGCATCTTCTCCCGTCATCTCGTAGACGAAGAGATCCTGCGTGGTGATGACGTCGCCTTCCATGCCCATCACCTCGGTGATGTGGGTGATGCGGCGCGAGCCGTCGCGCAGGCGCTGCGCCTGGATGATGACATCGACCGAGGAGACGATCATTTCGCGCACCGTCTTCGGCGGCAGCGAGTAGCCGCCCATCGCGATCATCACTTCCATACGGGCGAGGCACTCGCGCGGCGAGTTGGCGTGGATCGTGCCCATCGAGCCGTCATGGCCCGTGTTCATCGCCTGCAGGAGATCGAACACCTCCGGGCCGCGGACTTCGCCGACGATGATGCGTTCCGGGCGCATACGCAGGCAGTTCTTGACGAGATCGCGCATCGTGACCTGCCCCTGGCCTTCGAGGTTGGGCGGGCGGGTTTCGAGGCGCACCACGTGGCTCTGCTGGAGCTGGAGTTCCGCCGCGTCCTCGCAGGTGATGATGCGCTCGTCGTCGTCGATGTAGTTGGTCAGGCAGTTGAGCAGCGTCGTCTTGCCGGAACCGGTGCCGCCCGACACAACGATGTTACAGCGGACGCGGCCGATGATCTTCAGCACTTCCGCGCCCTCATGCGAGATCGAGGCGAATTTCACCAACTGATCAAGCGTCAGCTTGTCCTTCTTGAACTTGCGGATGGTGAGCGCGGCGCCGTCGATCGCGAGCGGCGGGGCGATAACGTTGACGCGGCTGCCGTCGAGCAGACGCGCGTCGCAGATCGGCGAACTTTCGTCGACGCGGCGACCGACCTGGCTGACGATGCGCTGGCAGATGTTGATCAGCTGCGAACTGTCGCGGAACCGGACATTGGTAAGCTGGATCTTGCCGTTGACTTCGATGAAGGTCCGGTCCGGCCCGTTGACCATGATATCGGCGATGTCGTCGCGCGCGAGCAGCGGTTCGAGCGGGCCATACCCGAGCACGTCGTTGCAGATGTCGTCGAGCATGTCCTCCTGCTCGGCGATCGACATCGCGACATTCTTGAGCGCGAGGATCTCGGTGATGACATCGCGCAACTCGTCGCGGGCGCTGTCGGCGTCGAGCCTGGCGAGCTGGCTGAGATCGATCGATTCGATCATCGCGCCGAAGATCATACTCTTGGTCTGGAAATACTGGTCCGAACGCTGTGGTGCGGCGGGAACCGGGGTCGGCGGCTTGGGGCGGGCGGCGGCAGGCGCCGCGCTTGCGACCGGGCTCGGCGTCTCGCGGCGCACTTCCGGCGCTGGCGCGGCGGCCGCAGGCGCAACCGGTTTGGCCGGCGCCGCCGCCGGAGTCCCGCCCTGCCCGATTGTCGTCCGCTTGCCGAACATCGTCGTCCTCGCCTTTTCCTGTTACACCGGTTCCAGGCCGCTCAGGCGGCCTTCGACTTTCCGCCGCGATTGCCGAGGGCCTCGCGCAGGCTCGAAAGGATGGACTTCTTCGCCTGCCGTGCTTCCTGCCGGCCCATCAACTGCTTCGCCATATCGAGGAAGGCCTCCTGCGCCTTCGATTTGGGCTGGACCTCGGCGATCATCTGGCCGTTGTTGTTGGCCGTGCCGAACAGGTTGGGATCGAAGGCGAAGGTCGCGAGCGGCGGCGTATCGAGCGCCTTGGCGAATTCGGCCGCCGAGATTTCCGGGCGCTTGGGCACGCCGACCTGATTGAGCACCAGCCGCGGCTTCGGGTCATTCGGACGGGCAAGCGTGAGCGTGTCGATCAGGTTCTTGGCATTGCGCAGATTGGCAAGATCGGGGGATGCGACGACGACGATCTCATCGGCCCGAACCAGCACGTTGCGGCTCCAGCCGGTCCAGAGATGCGGAACGTCGAACACGATCGCCGGCACCGTCTGGCGGAGAGCGTCGGTCACGGGCTCGAAGGTCTGGTCGCCGAAATCGTAGATCCGGTCGAGGCTCGACGGCGCGGCCATCAACTGCAGGCGCGGCGTGCATTTCGAGAGCAGGCGCTCGATCATGTTCGCATCGACCCGGTCGGGATCGAAGGCGGCCTCCATGATGCCCTGCGGCGGGTCCTGATTGAAATCGAGCCCGACCGTGCCGAACGGCAGGTCGAGATCGACACAGACCGTCTCGACCTCGAGGTTTGTGGCGATGGTGCTGGCGAGATTATGGGCGATGGCCGAGGCGCCGACGCCACCCTTCGCGCCGACCACGGCGATCGCGCGGCCGACGGGCTTTGCATCGGGGTTGGAGAAGATCTCGGACAGGGCCTGGATAAAACTCAGGACGTTGATCGGCGCGACCAGATATTCGCTGACCCCGCGCCGCATCAGTTCGCGATAAAGCGGCACGTCGTTGACATGGCCGATCACCACCACCCGCGTCCCCTCGTCGCAATAGGACGCGAGTTCGTCGAGAGCCCCGAGCAGGGTGCGGCTGTCCGACGTCGTCTCGATCACGATGACGTTCGGCGTCGGCGCGTCGCGATAGGCCTCGACCGCGGCCGCGACACCGCCGGCCTGGACCCGCAGATGGACCTTGGCCATGCGGCGGTCCAGCGCCGCCTCCTCGACTACGGCGACCACCGCACTCGTTTCGGAAAAGACTTGGATCGCCACATGCGGCAGGGGCGCAACCGTATTCTCCGACATTCCATTCCTCCAGTCTCGGCGCCAAGCGCCCGGCGGGTCTTACTGCTGCGCTTCCTTGATCTTGGCGTCGTCCTTCGCCCATTTGGTCGAGGGATCCTGATCCTTGCGCAGGGCTTCGATGTCCTTGGTGCGCTTGACCGTGTCGACCGGGCCTTCGGCACGCGGACGGACGAGATCGATCGGATCGGCGACCTGCGCGGCGATCATCGACTGATAGGCGCACCCGAGATTGTGATAGGGCCGGTTGTGCCAGGTCTCGGCCTCTTTCGATCCGGCGAGATCCGCGGGCCAGAGACCGCACTTGCTGGCGACCTCGGCCTTCAACTTGACGAAGCTGAGCCGGACCGGTGTGGCACCGAGTTTCGGATCGCCCTGATAGGGCGTGAAATTCACCGGCACGCGCGCGCCGCCCTCGGCAAGCGCGGCACGGATCGAGCCCATCATGGCTTGCCCATGCAGCCCGACCGGGATGGCGGCATTGATGCCGCCGCGGCCGTTGCGGGAATAATCGCGGGCGAATTCGACAATGTCGAGATATTGGCGCCGATCGAGCCGGGCGCCGGTCGGGAACACGTCGATGTGCTCGAGCAGCGGCGCGATGCGGATCGGATGGCGCTGATCGTATTCGTCCGGCGCGAACGCCTTCTGCGTGGGGCGCAGGGACGAGCAGCCCGACAGCGCCAGCGCGCCGAGAGCGAGAGCGGCCAGCGGCGCGAGGCGGGCACGATTACGCGAAACACTCATGGTGCTTTCTCCGGAAGCCGCCTCGGCGGCGAGAGGACGGGCAAGGGAACGGGCTTGGGAGCAGGAAGGACGCGGGATCATCGGCGGCCTCATTCGTGGATGAACCCGACCGGGCCATGAGGCCGCATCGCCGTGCTGGCCTTGGCGCTTGCGCCATAGGTGCGGTTGAGGCGGCCCATGAAGACTGAGGAAGGGTCGGTTGCGTCAGCAAAACCATCGTCCGGTCGTGCGATCGCGCCCGGTGCGCTCGACTTGGCGATGAAGGGCTGGACGAGGATGAGCAGTTCGGTCTCGAAGCGCTGGTAATCGCGCGAGCGGAACAGCGTGCCAAGGATCGGCAGGTTCATCGCCCCCGGCAGGCCGTTGATCGCCTGACGCGACTGCTGCTGGATGAGGCCCGCCGTCGCGAGAACGCCACCCGACGGCAGCTCGACCGTCGTCTCCGCCTTGCGGGTGCGGAAGCCCGGCACGACCGAGCCGGTCAACTTGAAGGAGTTGTCCGGATCGACCTCGGTGACCTCGGTGGCGAGACGCACCGAGATGCGGTTCTCGTTCATCACCACGGGGGTGAAGTTCAGCGTCACGCCGATCGGCTTGTAGGTCAGCTGCGTGGTACAGACATTGACCGTCCGCCCGAGTGCAGTTGTGGTCGGCGCACAGGTTTCGGACTGCGGCACCGAGATTTCGCCACCGGCGAGGAATTTCGCGCTTTCGCCGGAAATCGCAGTCAGGGTCGGTTCGGCGAGGGTGCGCAACACGCCCTGCCGCTCCAGCGCCCGCAATTGCCCTTCCTTGCCGTTGAAATTTCCCCTGATGAGCGTGTTCGACAGCGGATTTTCCCGTTGGACGGTGAAAGGATTATCGGTCGAGACGCCCAACAGTGAGTTCGCAACCGACCATTGCCCATCGAAATTGATGCCGAGCTGCTTGAGCACCGAGCGCTGGATCTCGGCAATAGTGACCTTGAGCATCACCTGATCGCGGCCGCGCACCTGAAGCGCATTCACCACCTTGCCCTGCGAGCCGCCGATGCCGAGGAAGCCGCCCGACTGGCCGACGAGATTGTTGGCGATATCGATGGCGCTCTGCACCTCGAGCGCCGAGTCGACCGTGCCCGAAAGGACGAAATTGTCGCCGACGCTGGTGACCTTGATGTCCGCCTTCGGCAGTGCCTTCTTGATGACTTCGCGCAGGATGGAGAGTTCGCGCGCCAGTTCCTTCGCCACGCCGATGTCGAGCGCCGCGATCTGCTGGCCCTGCTTGTCCATCACGAACACGCTAGTGGTGCCGGCACCGGTGCCGATGATGAAGATCTTGCGCGCCGTGCGGACGACCGCGTTGGCAACCTTCGGCTCGGCGACAAACACTTCGCCGGCATCGCGCGGGAGATCGATCACGATCGACTTGCCGACCGAGAGATCGATCCGGCGAGCGATGGCGGCATCGCGTGTGTCCGGCTGGATGCGCGGCGTCGGGATCGTTTCGTAGGGAACGCCGCCGAACTGCTTCGCCGGCGGCCCCGCTTCCGCCGGCACCGCGGCGAAGGCCGCGGCAAGAGCCAGGGCGGCGAGGGAAATCGACCGGATCGTCATGGATCGGATCGTCATGGATCGGAAAACCATGGGGTGCGCTTCACACTTCTTGGGAGGGAACGGGCAGTGGGGTTTCATCGGTTGGAGACCTCCTGCGGAACGCCGAAGCGCACAATGGTCACGGATTGGCTCGGCCCCTTGGCGCGCGGCTCGTCCGGCTTGTTGGCATCCGCCATCGACCGCAGCGCGAGCGCGAGCGTGCCCGAACGCTGCTGGAGCGTGATCATCTCGGCCTGGTGCGGATCGAGTTCGAGCGTCGCGGTCTCGCCGACGACGACGCGCTCGCCGTTCTTCTCCTGCACGTTCTGGCCGATGGCGAGCACGCGCACGTTCGAGAGGATGGTCACGCTCTGATAGATATCGGTGCCGGCGCGCAACGAAGCGTCGAGATCGCGCCGAGTGGTGATCACGTCGACGAAATCATTCGGCAGGATGAAGCCGCCCGCGCTGGTGGCGCCGCGGCTGTCGATCGAAATCGCGACCGCGCGCTTGCCGGAGGGGAGAATCGCCGAGAGGAAACCCGAGCCGGTGCCCTTGATGACCTTTTCCTCGCGAATCGGCTCGTTGGTGAAGAACGAGGCGCGGGTGATCGCGCCCTTGAACTCCTCGATCGCGTTCGGCCGCGCCGATTTCTGGATCATGGTCGAAGCGGCCAGTTCCTGCGGCCATTTCGCCCAGCTCAGCTGCTCTTCCCCCAGCAGGGTGCCCATCGGAAGATCCTGTTTCGCAACGAGAACCTCCGTCAGGGGCGTCTGCGCCGGAGGAGGCGCGGCCGTGACCACGGGCGGGGGCGCAGGCTGGCGTCCGGAAAGCATCAGGGCAAGAAGACCGGCAACACCGGCGATACCTGCGATGGCGATACGAGCGGGCTTCATCTCAAACAGACCCTTCAACGACGGCGTGGAACGCCTTGGGCCTATTTCAGCAGCCAATCATCAAGGTATGGTTAATCGAGCCTTGAAAATCGTCCTTTATCGGACGTAAACGCGCCGGGTTCAGCCGCCCGCGACGGCGGTCCAGATCTGCGTCTGCGGATAGACGGCGAGGCCGGCGGCTGCGAGCGCGATGCCGTAGGGGATGCCGGTCTTGTGGTGGTGAAGACGCGATATCCAGCTGATTTTCATCGCGAATTCCGGCAGGAGAAATGTGCGCAGGTAAAGAATCGCCAGCGTCAGCAGCCCGCCGAAGATCGACGCGAACAGCGCATATTCGAGCAGGACGCCGAAGCCGCACCAGAGGCCCGTGGCCGCCGCCAGCTTGGCATCGCCGCCGCCGATCCAGCCGAAAGTGAACATCGTGAAGGTGATCGCCAGCACCGCGAGCCCCGCGCCGAAATGCAGCGCGAAGACCTTCATCGGCATGCCCGTGAGGATCGCCATTGCGACGAAACCCGCCACCAGCAGCAGCGAAACCCGGTTGGGAATGGTCATCGTCAGCATGTCGCTGATCGCCGCGAAGGCCATCAGCGCCGGGAAGAACAACAGAAGCAGCGGATCGAGCGTCAAGGAGCGGGTCCCCGTTTTGGCGCCACCGGCACGGAACGCGGCGGAGAAGGTGACAGGAACCGCCTTTTAGCGCATCTCTCTGGCCATTCGGTTAATGTGCGGGAGATCGGCCATGGAAGGTGCCGGCACCATCATCCTAGAAGGCCTCGGCTGGCGCATCCCCGAGCGGCTCGTCGAGATGAAGTTCATCCGCGCCAGCGGGCCCGGCGGGCAGAACGTCAACAAGGTCTCGACGGCGGTCGAACTGCGCTTCGACCTCGCCCGCGCCGCGCTTCACCCCAACCACAAGGCGCGGATGGTGAAGGAGGCCGGCGACCGGCTGACGCTGGAGGGCACGCTCATCCTCAAGTGCGATCGCTTCCGTTCGCAGGAGCGCAACCGCGAGGATGCGCTTGCGCGCCTCAAGGCGATGCTCGACAAGACGCAGGTTCCGCCGCGCCCGCGCATCGCCACCAAACCGAGCAAGGCCTCGAAGGAACGCCGTCTCAAGGAAAAGACCGGCCGTTCGACCATCAAGGCCGGGCGGGGGAAGGTGCAGTTCGACTAGACGCTCACACCGGCGGTGTGAAGGCGCGCCGCTTCGCCAGCAACGGCTCGCGACACTGGCACCCCTCGAGGTGGTCGTTGACCAGCCCCATCGCCTGCATGAAGGCGTAGCAGGTCGTCGGGCCGACGAAGGTCCAGCCGCGCTTTTTCAGATCCTTCGAGAGCCGGAGGGAGGCCGGGGTCTGCGAGGCGGCGCGCAGTTCGGCCTTGGTGAACTGCGCCGGCCGCTCGCTCGGCGCTGGCTCGAAACGCCAGAAATAGGCCGCGAGCGAACCGAACTCGCGTTTGAGTTCCTTCGCCCGCGCCGCGTTGTTGATGGTCGAGACGATCTTGCCGCGATGGCGGACGATGCCGGCATCGGCGAGAAGCCGGACGATATCGTCTTCGCCGTAAGCCGCCACCTTCTCGAAATCGAACCCGCTGAAAGCCGCCCGGAAATTCTCGCGCTTCCTCAGGATCGTCAACCAGGAGAGGCCGGACTGGAAGCCTTCGAGACAGATTTTCTCGAAAAGACGCCGGTCGTCCGTGACCGGATGCCCCCACTCCTCGTCATGGTAGCGGCGATATTCCGCATCCTCGCCCGGCCACCAGCAGCGGATGGTGCCGGCTTCGTCGGCGATCAGTCCATCCGCCAGCATGGCTCACACGTCGAGGTTCGAGACGGAGAGCGCGTTTTCCTGAATGAACGCGCGGCGCGGTTCGACGACATCGCCCATCAGCCGGACGAAGATATCCTCGGCCTCCGCGACGTCCTTGAGCTTCACCTGCAGCAACGAGCGGACGTTGCGATCGAGCGTCGTCTCCCAGAGCTGCTGCGCCGTCATTTCACCGAGGCCTTTGTAGCGCTGCATCGTCAGACCCTTGCGGGCAATGGTCGAGATCGCGTCGAACAGGCCGACCGGGCCATGGACGGCGAGATCGTCGTTGCGGCGGATCAGCCGGGCCGGCTTGGCATAGAACTCCTGCAGGCTGGCCGCGCGCTCGTCGAGCTTGCGGGCCTCGGCGGAGGCGAGCAGGCCGGCATCAAGGATCGCGGCCTCGGTCACACCGCGCAGCGTTCGGCGGAAGACGAAACCGCCGTTCTCCACCGCGCCGCTCCAGCCCTTCTCCAGATCGTCGGAAATCATGTCGAGCCGGCGGGCAACATAGGCCGCAGCTTCGGCGGCGGCCTCCGGGCGCTCCATCAGGCCCGGCGAGAGCGCGCCGGCGATCGCCGCCTGCTCGACGACCTTGCGGTCGTAGCGCGTGTGCAGCGCCGCCATCACCTGCCGGATCAGCCGCGCCTCTTCGATGCCACGCCGCAGATCCTCGCCCGCGATTTCGGTGCCGTTGCCGAGCTTGAGCACGGCCCCATCGAGCCCGACGCCGATCAGGTAATCCTCCAGCGCCCGCTCGTCCTTCAGATAGGTCTCGGACTTGTTGCGCATTGCCTTGTAGAGCGGCGGCTGGGCGATGAAGATATGCCCGCGCTCAATCAGTTCCGGCATCTGGCGGAAGAAGAAGGTCAGCAGCAGCGTACGGATGTGCGAACCATCGACGTCCGCATCGGTCATGATGATGATCTTGTGGTAGCGGAGCTTGTCCGGGTTGAACTCCTCGCGACCGATGCCGGTGCCGAGCGCGGTGATCAGCGTGCCGATCTCCTGCGACGAGAGCATCTTGTCGAAGCGTGCGCGCTCGACATTGAGGATCTTGCCGCGCAAGGGCAGCACCGCCTGGAACAGCCGCTCGCGCCCCTGCTTCGCCGAACCGCCCGCCGAATCGCCCTCGACCAGCAAGAGCTCGCACTTCGAAGGGTCGCGCTCCTGGCAGTCCGCGAGCTTGCCGGGCAGGGAGGCGATATCGAGCGCACCCTTGCGGCGGGTGAGTTCGCGCGCCTTGCGTGCCGCCTCACGCGCGGCGGCGGCCTCGACGACCTTGCCGACGACGGTGCGCGCCTCGGCCGGATTTTCCTCCAGCCATTGGCCGAGCGCCTCGTTCATCACGCTCTCGACGACGGGGCGGACTTCCGAGGAGACCAGCTTGTCCTTGGTCTGCGAGGAGAATTTCGGATCCGGCACCTTGACCGAGAGCACGGCCGTGAGCCCCTCACGGCAATCGTCGCCCGTCAGCGAGACTTTCTCCTTCTTGGAGATGCCGCTGCCATCCGCGTAGGAGGTGATCTGCCGCGTCAGCGCGCCGCGGAAACCGGCGAGGTGGGTGCCACCGTCCCGCTGCGGGATGTTGTTGGTGAAGCAGAGCACGCTTTCGTGGTAGCTGTCGTTCCACCACAGCGCGACCTCGACCGTGATGTTGTCCTGCTCCTTGCGCACCATCACCGGCGCCGAGATCAGCGGGCTCTTGGCGCGATCAAGATAGCGCACGAAGGCTTCAAGCCCGCCCTCATAATAGAGCTCGACGGATTTGGTTTCGGCGTGACGGTTGTCGGTGAACAGGATGTGTACGCCGGAATTGAGGAAGGCGAGTTCGCGCAGGCGGTGTTCGAGGGTCGAGAAGTCGAACTCGACCATGGTGAAGGTCTCAGTCGAGGGCAGGAAGGTGACTTCCGTGCCCGAACGACCCTCGAAGGTGCCCGGCTTCATCTCCGGCGTGTAGCTGCCGACGACCTTGAGCGGGGCATCGGCCTCGCCGTGGGTGAAGCTCATCTCGTGGATCCGGCCATCGCGGTGGACGCGCAGCTTCAGGAACTTCGAGAGCGCGTTGACGACCGAAACGCCGACGCCATGCAGGCCGCCGGAGACCTTGTAGGAATTCTGGTCGAACTTACCGCCGGCGTGGAGCTGGGTCATGATGACCTCGGCGGCGGAGACCCCCTCTTCCTTGTGGATGTCGGTGGGGATGCCGCGCCCGTTGTCGCGCACGGTGCAGGAGCCGTCGGCGTTGAGCGTCACCGTCACGCGGTCGGCATGGCCGGCGAGCGCCTCGTCGATCGCGTTGTCGACGACCTCGTAGACCATGTGATGGAGGCCCGAGCCGTCATCCGTGTCGCCGATGTACATGCCCGGTCGCTTGCGCACCGCGTCAAGGCCCTTGAGCACCTTGATCGAGTCGGCGCCATAGGCATTGGCGGCTTCGTTCTGGCTATCGTCCATCGGGTTTCCGTAAATTATCGGCGAATCAGGGCGTTAATCTAGCTTTCCGCGCGCGCATACGCACGCGGGAAACGCTCTCTAGCCGGGGATTGCGGACGGAATGAGGTGGAGAAACGTGCCGAGCGCCATCAGACCCGTGAAAACCCGCGAGAGCCGGCTCTCCACCCCGAACAGCCGGACCTGAAGCCAGATGCGCAAGACACCGAACCCCACCCCCGGCAACAGCAGCGCCGGCCCGGCCCCGCCGCCCTGCCAGAGCAGCGCGGCCGCGTAAACCGCGAAGACATAGGTCAGCATGACATTCAGCGTCTGCGTGATCGCGCTGTTGAGCCGGCCGCTGCCGGCGAGGCTCTCCGGCCAGCGGAACAGACGCCAGAACAGGACGTGGAAGACGACGATCGCGACATCGAACAACCCGGCGGCGAAGACGAACGCGGTCTTCATGCGAGATCCCGCCCTCTAGGCCGGTGAACCAGCGTCACCAACACGAAGCTGAGGAACAGCAGCAGATACCACGAGCCCATTTTCGTAAATCCCACAAGGTGCCAGGTCTTCTGGCTCGGGTAGAGCCAGGTGCCGGTGAAAGTGCCGATATTCTCCGCGATCCAGAGGAAAAAAGCTGTCAGGAGCGCCGCGAGCGGCAGCGGCATCCAGAAAGTCTTCTCGCCGGGCGTGAACCAGATGCGGGTGCGGGCGAAGAGCAGCAACGTCGCCGCCATCAGCAGGTAGCGGAAATCGAAAATATAATGATGGGCGAAGAAGTTGAGGTAGATTCCGAGCGCCAGCGCCGCCGTCATCCAGAACGGCGGATAGGGCGCGAAGCGCATGTCGAACAGACGGATCGCGCGCACCATGTAGCTGCCGACGCAGGCATACATGAAGCCGGTGAAGAGCGGCACGCCGCCGATGCGGAGCGCACTCGGCTCCGGGTAGGCCCAGGAGCCCATCTCGGTCTTGAAGATCTCCATGATCGTGCCGACCACATGATAGATCAGAATGACGAGCGCCTCGCGCGGTGTTTCAAGCTTGAGTTCAAGCAGCAGCAATTGCAGGAGCACCGCCGCGACGGTGAGGAAATCGTAGCGCGCGACCGGCCAATCCGGGTTCCAGATGAGCTTGGTGCCGACAATCATCGCCAGCATCACCGCAGCGTAAAGGCAGGCCCAGGCCTGCTTGAAGCCGAAGGCAAGGAACTCGTAGGCGAATGCCGGCAGCTTCGGCCGAATCCAGCGCGAAATCCGTGCTTCCAGGCTGGTGAGCGGCACAACCCTGTGGCGTGGATGCGGGCGTTCCGGCTCATGCATCGCGCACGTGCCCGTTCTCGACCGTGAGGATGAGATTGCCGGCACCGAGCCCTTCGAACAGGAGCCGGTCGGTGCCGGTCATGAACACCTGCCCGCCGAGCGCGCGCAGCAGCGCGAACAGCCCGGCGCGGCGCGCGGAATCGAGATGCGCCGCCACTTCGTCGAGCAACAGCAGCGGCGGTTCACCGCGCATCTGCGCGATCAGCCGTGCCTGCGCGAGCACGAGACCGAGCAGCAGCGCCTTCTGCTCGCCGGTCGAACAGGTCGCCGCCGGTTCGTTTTTCGGGCCGTGAACCACGACAAGATCGGAAACCTGCGGGCCGACGAGTGTGCGGCCGGCCGCACGGTCTCGCGGGCGGCCGTCACGCAGGGCGGCGAGATACCAGTCCTCGACCGCGCCGGCGGTGCGGGTCACAAGTTCGGTTTCGAGCGCGCCTTCGAGGCTGAGGCGCGCATGCGGGAACGGCGCCATCGCCGCCGCATCGGCCTCGACCAGCGCCGTCAGCCGCTGCACGGTCTCCAGCCGCGCAGCAGCGATGGCGACGCCGAGTTCGACGATTTCCTGCTCGATGGCGTCGAGCCAGCGACTTTGCGTGCTCTGTTCCTCCAGCAAGCGGTTGCGATGGCGCAGCGCGTTCTCGAAGGCGTTGGCGCGCGTGCCATGCGCGGAATCGACCGCCAGCACCAACCGGTCGAGAAAACGGCGGCGGTCGCCGGCCGCACCGCGAAAGAGCCCGTCCTGATCCGGCGTCAGCCAGAGCATCGCCAGATGGTCAAGGAAGCGCCCGGCCGAGGGCACCGGTTCGCGGTCGATCCGGCACTGGCGCTGCGCCTCGCCCGGCGGCAGTGCGGTCGCCAGCAGTAGCGGCCCGCTCGCGACCACGAGATCGGCGAGCACGGCATAGCCGCCCGCCCCGTCGCGGCAGGCGATCATCGCCCCGGTCGCGCGGCGCAGCCCTCGCCCCGGCGTGAACAGGGAAATGGCTTCGAGGATATTGGTCTTGCCGGCGCCGTTCGGCCCACACAGCGCGACGAGCGGCGCATCCGGCGCGATGTCGAGCGACGCATACGAGCGGAAATCGCTGAGCCGCAGCCGGGTGATGCGCGGCTGCACCTCGGAACCCGGCATGGTCAGACGCGCATCGGCATCAGCACATAGAGGCTGGCCGCGCCCTCACGGTCCTGGATGAGCGTCGGCGAGCCGGAGTCGGCGAGCTTGAGCAGCGCGGTGTCGCCTTCGAGCTGGCCGATGATGTCGAGGAGGTAGCGCGCGTTGAAGCCGATCTCGAGCGGCGACGCCTCGTAATCGACCGCCAGTTCCTCGATCGCCTGCCCGGCGTCCGGGTTATGGACCGAGAGCGTCAGCTTGCCGTCGCCGAGCGAGAATTTCACGGCGCGGCCACGCTCCGAGGAAATCGTCGAGACACGATCCACCGAGCGGGCGAATTCGTCGCGGTCAACGGTGAGGAACTTGTCGTTCCGCTGCGGGATGACGCGGGCATAATCGGGGAAGGTGCCGTCGATCAGCTTCGAGGTCAGCACGATCGGCCCGACGGTGGCGCGGATCTTCACGGTCGAGAGTTCGATCTCGACCTGCGAATCGCTTTCCGACAGCAGCTTCTGCAATTCGGTCACGGTCTTGCGCGGCACGATGATGCCGGGCATGCCGCCGGCGCCGGCCGGGGCCGGCGTGTCGCAGAGCGCGAGGCGATGGCCATCGGTCGCGACAGCGCGCAGCACGGCTTCGCCGTTGAGCTCCGTCGTGTGGAGATAGATGCCGTTGAGATAATAGCGCGTCTCCTCGGTCGAGATCGCGAACTGCGTCTTGTCGATCAGCGTGCGGAGGTGGCCGGCCTGCACCGAAAACCGGTGGCTCATCTCGCCCGGCGAGAGATCGGGGAAATCGCTTTCCGGCAGGGTCTGCAGCGAGAACCGTGACCGGCCCGAACGCAGGACGACCTGCCCGGCATTCCCGTCCTGTTCGAGGCTCACCTGCGCGCCATCCGCGAGCTTACGGACGATATCGTAGAGCACATGGGCGGGAACGGTGGTCGTGCCGGCCTGGAGGACCTCTGCCGCGACGACCTCGACGATATCGATATCGAGATCGGTCGCCTTCAACGCGAGCTGGCCGCCTTCGGCGCGCAGGAGAACGTTGGCGAGAACCGGGATGGTGTTGCGGCGCTCCACGACCCGGTGCACATGCCCGAGAGCCTTCAGCAGCGCGGCCTGCTCAACCGTAACCTTCATCGCCCGCCCGTCCCGTTACCGAACAAAAACCGCCTCGCGACGAGACGGCACGCGTCCTTGATTGACCGGAAAACGATGGCGCGTCGAGGGGAAAAACTCAAGGGTCCGGGGGCGTGTTCGCCCTCGAATCACAGAATTTCGGCATCTTTCCCGCGCCTCGGGCAGCCCTTACTCCTGGAGCATGCGCTTCAAATGGTCGATCTCGCCGGCAAGCTCGGTATCGGTCGTCACCATGCCCTCGATCTTGCGCACGGCATGCAGCACCGTCGTATGATCGCGGCCGCCGAAACGCCGGCCGATCTCGGGCAACGAGCGCAGGGTCAGCGATTTCGCCAGATACATCGCGATCTGCCGCGGCCGGACGACGGTCGCCGTGCGACGCGAGGACAGGATATCCGCCCGGCTGACGTTATAGTGGTTGGCGACGAGGCGCTGGATATCCTCGATCTTGACCCGGCGCGGCTCGCGATGGCGAACGAGATCGCGGATCGCCTCGTCAGCGGCCGCGATATCGAGCGCGCCGCCCGTGAGCGTCGCATGGGCGAGAAGGCGGTTCACCGCGCCTTCGAGATCGCGCCCGTTGGTGGTGATGACGCGGGCGACATGAGCGACAACCTCCGGCGGCACCTCGAAAGACGGCAGGTGGGCCTTGGCGATCTGGATGCGGTTCTCGAGAATCTTGACGCGCAGCGCATCGTCGAGCGCGCCGATCTCGACCACCAGCCCGCCGGCGAGGCGCGACTGGACGCGTTCCTCGATCGCCTCGAGATCGGACGGCGCCCGGTCCGCCGCGACGACGACCTGCTTGCCCGAGTCGATCAGCGCGTTGAGGGTGTGGCAGAATTCCTGCTGGCTTTTCGGCCCGTGCAGGAACTGCGCGTCGTCAATGATCAGAACATCGATGCCGCGCAGGTATTCCTTGAAGGCAATCGCCGTCTGCGCCTTCAGCGAAGCGACGAAGCCATACATGAACTTTTCGGCCGTGAGATAGAGCACGCGCCGGCCGGAAGCCTCGATGGCCTGCGCCGCGCCCTGCAGCAGGTGCGTCTTGCCGAGCCCGACGCTGGCGTGGACATAGAGCGGGTTGAAGACCGGCATTTCATTGGCGCGGGCCTGCACGACCTGCATCGCGGCCGCATGCGCCATGATATTCGACCGCCCGACCTGAAAAGCGGACAGGACCAGCCGCTTGTCGAGCGGCGAACCCATTTGCGGATCGCTCTCGGCGTGCACTCCTTCGCCGCCTTTCGCCGGCGATCGGCCCGCCGTCTCGACCGCTTCGCTCCGCTCGTCCGCCGCAGGCGCGACGACGGGCTTGCGCGCGGCATCGGCCGCACAGGGGGCTTCGGTCCGCGGCTGGCTGCGGGTCGCGGCGGAGCGCATGACGATCACGACACGTTCGATCGCCGGATTCTCGTTGTGGAAATGCGTGGCGATACGCTCGATGAAGCGCTGCTGGATCCAGTTGCGCAGGAACTTGGTCGGCACCGAGAGTGTCACGACCGGCAGCGCGTGATCGGCCAGTTCCAGACACTTGAACCAGCTGGCGTAGACATCCTCGCCCAGTTCCGCCCGCAGACGCCGCTGGACACGATCCCACGTCACCTCGATCGAACGGGGCTCGGGTGCGGAATCGGATTTCGCCGCCATATCCAGCATGGCCTCCGCTGCATGGGTTTCGTTCGTCTTGAGCATCGGATCGTCCGCTAAAGTCGTTTGGTCGTGATGACATGGCAAAAGGCAATGCCCGCCGACACAACTCATGCCGCGCACATCACTCTGCCGATGAAAAGCAAGAACTCTTCTGAACGCCCGAAGTTGAGTACAGGATCAACTCCGGCGAAAATCCTGGCCGCACCGCCTTCAATAAAAAGGCGGCCCTTCCGTCTGAACGTTCTGGTAAATCACATCGCCCCCCTGCTTTGTGATTTGTTTTATCGCCCGTTGAATTGCCCGCCGCAGCGATGTGTTAAGGAAGTCTTAACGAGGTGAATTTGCCTGTGCAACACCCCATTTTCGCCCCATCGGAGGACTTGATCCGATTCGCTTTCCGGGCTGCGAAGGGGGGGGCGCCACGTTCAAATTTAAGTGGTTGATTCGCTCGTTCAAATCGATTTGCCGGCTGTCCCGGCCAACATTCGTTTCGATGGCGTAATATTTTCGAATCTTTTTTCGCTGGCTCTCCATGCCACGGCCGCAATTCGTGGCGCCGCAGCTTCTTGTCGCGTAGGCTTCTGTTTTATATCGCCTTTTCTTGTTCACTTGACCTTCGCCGGACACGCGGTCGCGTTTTCGGCGCCGCTACCCGAGTCAAGCCGAAATCACAGGTAGGCGTATTGAATGCCGCGCAGAGGGTTAACGGCAACAGCGCAGGGCGAACCGTTCCGGCAACAAAAAAAGGCGCCCCGAAAGGCGCCTTTCACAACCGGCAGTTCAACCCGCTCAGGCGGAGAGCGCCTTGATACGGCGGATGAGGCGCGAGACCTTCCGGGCGGCAGTGTTCTTGTGAACGACGCCCTTCTGCGCGGCGCGCACCAACTCCGGCTCGGCCTGCTTCATCGCGGCGAGCGCGGCGGCCTGATCGCCCTTGGCAATCGCGTCCTCGACCGAGCGCACCGACGTCCGCATGCGCGAGCGGCGCGACTTGTTGACCTCGGTGCGACGCAGCGCCTGGCGCGCGGCCTTCTTGGCAGATTTCGTATTCGCCATCGACGTATGGGACTCCGACCCGTTATCCATGAAACGCATTGACGGCCGGACGAAGGCGCCTGCTGCCGATGCGATGAAAACCAAAACGCGCCGAAACCCGGCGCGAGAGCGGTCCCCATGCCATCGAATTGGCGCGGGGTCAACATGAATCCGTCGCCCGTGGCGAGAAAGCGCCGGCCGGCCCGCGCTACAGGCTGCGGAGCCAGGCGCCGAGCGGGTTCGACGGATCGATCAGTAGCCGGAAGGCCATCGCCAGCGAGACGACAACCACCAGCGGCCGGATCAGGCCGGCGCCGAACCGCATCGTCGTACGCGCGCCGAGATAGGCACCGCACGCCGAGGCCAGCCCCATCGCAAGGCCCAGTGGCACCAGAACATGCCCCGCGTAGAGAAAGAACAGGAGCGAACCGAGGTTCGACCCGAAATTCATCAGCCGCGTATGCGCCACTGCCCGCATCATCGCGAAACCGCACAGGAGAATGAGGCCGAGGAGATAGAACGTCCCGGCGCCGGGTCCGAACGCGCCGTCGTAGGCGCCGTTGCCGACGCCGAAGGTCAGCGCGAAGGCCATGATTCCCATCCGCGGCTTCGCATCGGCATCACCGAGCTTGGGCGAGAGCAGGACGAAAATAGCGATAGCGACCAGCGCCACGGGAATCGCGACCCGCAGCACCGGATCCGGCACCAGATGCGCGACCGCCGCACCGGCGACGCCACCCGCGAAGGCGGCGCCAAAGAACGGCACGAGATAGGCTCGTTCGATCCGCCCCGCGCGCCAGAAGGCCAGCGTCGAGGACGCGACGCCGAAGGTGCCCTGCAGCTTGTTGGTGGCGATGGCGGCGACCGGCGGGATGCCGGCCAGCAGCAACGCGGGCACGGTGATAAGCCCACCGCCCCCGGCGATGGCATCGACGAAGCCGGCCGCTAAGGCGGCCAGCACCAGAAGCGCAACGAGATCGAGGGCGAGCTGAAACTCGGGCATGGTGGATTTTCTGCTCGCCGCGCTGCACTCAGCCGTGGAAGTTCGGTTTGCGCTTCTCGACGAAAGCGGCCATGCCTTCCTTCTGCCCCGGGCTGGCGAAAAGACCCTGGAACACGCGGCGCTCGAAGCGGATGCCTTCGGCCAGCGTCACCTCGAAGGCGCGGTTGACGCTCTCCTTGTTGAGCAGCACGGATTCGGGCGAGAACTCTGCGATGGTCGTCGCGGCGGCGAGCGCCTCCTCGACCAGCTTCTCGACCGGCACGATGCGCGAGACGAGGCCGGAACGCTCGGCTTCCTGCACATCCATCATCCGGCCGGTGAGGCACATATCCATCGCCTTGGCCTTGCCGACCGCGCGCGTCAGGCGCTGCGAGCCGCCCCAGCCCGGCATGACGCCGAGCTTGATTTCCGGCTGGCCGAACTTCGCGTTCTCGGCCGCGATGATGAAATCGCAGGCCATCGCCACCTCGCAGCCGCCCCCCAGTGCGAAACCGGCGACCGCGGCGATGATTGGCTTGCGGATGCGGGGAATGACATCCCAACCGCCGCCGAAATCCCTGAGAAGGCTTTCGGGATAACCGAGATCCTGCATCTCCTTGATGTCGGCGCCGGCGGCGAAAGCCTTCTCGGAGCCGGTGATGACGATGGCGCCAATGGCCGGGTTCGCGTCGAAGGCCTGCAAGGCCGCCGTGACCTCTTCCGTCACCCTGAGATTGATGGCGTTGAGCGCCTGCGGACGGTTGAAGCGGATCAGCGCCACGCGGCCGTGAATCTCGGTGAGAATGGTTTCGTATTGGCTCATGGCGTCTCTCCCTCGTTGCTGCTCGCGATTATCGCAGCCCGTCCGTTCTGGAAAGCGTGAAATCTCGCGCGACCCGCTTCGCCCGTCTGTCAGTTGGCGGACGGGAAAAGCTATCGCTGGCACTCTTCACAGAAAAATGTCGAGCGGCCGCCCTGAACGCGTCTGGAAATCGTGCCCCCACAACCGGGCTTGGGGCAGGGCTCACCCTCGCGATCGTAGACGCGGAAAGCGTGCTGGAAATAACCAAGCGAGCCGTCCTCGTGGCGGTAATCCTTCAGGGTCGAGCCGCCAGCGGCGATAGCCTCTTCGAGCACCACGCGAATCTCGGCCGCGAGCCGCTCGGCCTCGGAAGCCGTCAACGTCGCGGCGGCGCGCGCCGGCGCAATCCCGGCACGATGCAACGCCTCGCAGACATAGATATTGCCAAGCCCGGCGACATGGCGCTGATCGAGCAGCGCAAGCTTGATCGGTGTGCGCCGTCCGGCGAAGCGGGCGAGGAGATGATCGGCAGAGAAAGCGTTGCCGAGCGGTTCGACGCCCAACCCGGCAAAGGTCGGGTGCGCGTCCAGCGTCTCGCTCGGTTCGAGCAACATGAAGCCGAAGCGGCGCGGGTCGTTGAAGATGATGCGCTTGCCGCCTTCCAGCGCGATCTCGACATGATCGTGCTGCGGCAGGCGCCCGGTCTCGTGGTGGAATTCGCCGAGCGGATCGCGGCTTTCGCGCGCCTCGATCAGCAAGCGCCCGCTCATGCCGAGATGGATCACCAGCGTCTCGCCGTTCATATCGTCCCCTCCGAGCGGCACGAGCAGGTATTTCGCGCGCCGCGCCAGCGGCAGGATCGTGCGGCCCGCGAGTCGCTCGGCGAAACGCGGCGGGAAAGGAAAGCGCAGGTCGGGCCGGTTGAGGCGCGCGCTTTCGATCCGCCGCCCTTCAAGATGTGGTGCGAGCCCACGGCGAACGGTCTCGACCTCGGGCAGTTCCGGCATCTTCTCCTCCGTTTACCTTCTCCGCGAGGCTTTCCGCGCCATTGACGGGACGCATAGCGCGGGCGCAAAAGCTCCGCTATTGAAAAGACGAGATCTGACAGCAGGCGGCGGCAATGGCGGAAACCACGCATTTCGGGTTCGAGAACATCCCGCTCGGTGAGAAGCAGGGCCGGGTGGACGATGTGTTCCACAAGGTCGCCTCGCGTTACGACCTGATGAACGACCTGATGAGTGCCGGCCTGCACCGGTTCTGGAAGGATACGCTGGTCGCGATGCTTCGGCCGCCGAAGAACCGGCCCTTCCGCCACCTGGACGTTGCCGGTGGCACGGGCGATGTCGCGTTCCGCATTCTCGACGCTGGCGGGCCGGAAACCCATGTCGACGTGCTCGACATCAACGGCTCGATGCTCGGCGTCGGCGCCGATCGTGCCGAGAAAAAGGGCTATGGCGAGCGGATTTCCTTCATCGAATGCAACGCCGAGGCGCTCTCGCTGCCGGACCGGAGCTATGACGGCTATACGATCGCCTTCGGCATCCGCAACGTGCCGCGGATTCCGCTGGCGCTCAAGGAGGCGCATCGTGTGCTCAAGCGCGGTGGGCGCTTCCTGTGTCTTGAATTCGCGCCGGTGGAGATTCCAGGTCTCGATCGCATCTACGATGCCTATTCCTTCAACGTCATCCCACCGCTCGGCAAGATGATCACCGGCGATGGCGAACCCTACCGCTACCTCGTCGAATCCATCCGCCAGTTCCCGCGCCCCGAGGCCTTCAGCCAGATGATCCGCGACGCCGGGTTCGCGCAGGTGACGCATCGGTCGCTGACCGGCGGCATCGCCAATATCCACTCCGGCTGGAAGCTCTGAGGCCGACGTGCTCGCCGGGCTGCGCCACTCCTTCCACCTTGCCCGCGTCGGCTATGTGCTGATGCGCGAGGGCGTGTTCGCGCTGGTGCCGGTGGAGCGCGTGCCCGGCCCGTTGCGCCCGGCCTTCTGGCTTGCCCGGCTGTTCGCCCGGCGCGACGCCGGCGACCGGGGCGCGCGTATCGCCGCCGCGACGACGCGACTCGGGCCTTCCTATGTGAAAACCGGCCAGTTCTTCGCGACGCGGCCGGATATCGTCGGCTTCGAGATCGCCCGCGATCTCGCGCAGTTGCAGGACCGGATGCCGCCGTTCCCGCAGGAAACGGCGGAAAACGCGGTGGCCACCGCGCTTGGCGCGCCGGTTCCGTCGGTTTTTGCCGAGTTCGGCCCGCCGGTCGCCGCAGCGTCGATCGCACAGGTGCATCCGGCAGTGCTGGCCGGGCCGGAAGGAAAGAAGGTCGCGGTCAAGGTGCTGCGCCCCGGCATTGAGCGGATTTTCCGGCGCGATATCGCCGCGCAGAAATATGTCGCGCAACTCGTCGAGCGCTTCGTGCCAACTTCGCGCCGCCTGAAGCCGGTCGAGGTCATCGAGACGCTGGAGCGCACGGTCCTCCTCGAAATGGATTTGCGCTTCGAGGCCGCCGCGCTCTCGGAAATGGCCGACAACGTACGGAACGACCCCGAATTCCGCGTGCCGGCGGCGGATTGGTCGCATACGACCCGCACTTGCCTCACGCTCGAATGGATCGACGGCATCAAGGTCAACGATCACGCCGCGCTCGATGCGGCGGGGATCGACCGGGTCGCGCTCGCGCGCGTCGCGATGCAGAGCTTCCTGCGCCACGCCCTGCGTGACGGCTTCTTCCATGCCGACATGCACCCTGGCAATCTGTTCGTCCTCAAGGACGGCACGCTGGTCGCCGTCGATCTCGGCATCACGGGGCGGCTCGGCTTCAAGGAACGGCGTTTTCTCGCCGAAATCCTCTACGGCTTTATCACCCGCAACTACCGGCGCATCGCCGAGGTGCATTTCGAGGCCGGCTACGTCCCGCCCCGGCACGCGGTCGAGGACTTCGCGCAGGCGCTGCGCGCGGTCGGCGAGCGCATCCACGGCAAGAGCGCGGCGGATATCTCGATGGCCGAATTGCTCGGCCTCCTGTTCGAAATTACCGGCCTCTTTGACATGGCGACGCGCACCGAACTGGTGCTGCTTCAGAAGACCATGGTGGTGGTCGAAGGCGTCTCGCGTTCGCTCGATCCGCATTTCGACATGTGGAAGGTCGCCGAACCGGTGATCCGCGAATGGATCGAGCGCCATCTCGGCCCCGTCGGCAAGATCGAGGGTGCCGGCCGCGAGGTCACCTCGCTGCTGAACGCGGTCGGGCAGGTGCCCGATCTCGTCGAGCGCGCCAAAACGACACTCGCGCGCATGGAGGCCGAAGCGGAGGCACCCAAAAAACACACGAACCGCGCGCTGGTGCTCGGCATCTGGATCATCGCGCTGGTCCATGTGATCCTGCTCTATCGAACATGGTAACGGGAGGCGTCATGCTTCAGGGGCGTTCGATTCTTCTCATCGTCGGCGGCGGTATCGCCGCCTACAAGAGCGCGGAACTCGTCCGCCTCATCCGCAAATCCGGCGGCACGGTGCGGGTGATCCTCACGAAGGCCGCGACGGAATTCGTGACGCCGCTCACGCTCGCCAGCCTCTCGGGCGAGAAGGTCTACGACGATCTCTTCTCGCTCACCGACGAAACCGAAATGGGGCATATCGAATTGTCGCGCTCGGCCGATCTCGTCGTCGTCGCGCCGGCCACCGCCGATCTGATGGCGAAGGCAGCGGCGGGCCTTGCTAACGACCTCGCCTCGACGACGCTGCTCGCCACCGACAAGCGGGTGCTGATGGCGCCGGCGATGAACGTGCGGATGTGGTTGCACCCGGCAACGCAGCGCAATCTCGCGACCCTGGACGCGGACGGCATCGCGTTTGTCGGCCCCAACGAGGGCGACATGGCGTGCGGCGAATTCGGTCCCGGCCGCATGGCCGAACCGGTCGAAATCCTCGCCGCGATCGGCGGAATGCTGGGCGGAAAGGGCATTCCGATGCCGGCCCCTCCGCCGATCCCCGAGCTCTCCGGGCCGCACGGGCTGGCGCTTGAGGGGCGGCATGTGCTCATCACCGCCGGGCCGACGCACGAGCCGATCGACCCCGTGCGCTATATCGCCAACCGCTCTTCCGGCAAGCAAGGCTACGCGCTGGCCGCCGCCGCGCGCGATGCCGGCGCTCGCGTGACGCTGGTTTCCGGCCCTGTCACGCTTCCCGCGCCAGCGGGCGTGACGCTGGTGCGCGTCGAGACCGCGCGCGAAATGGACGAGGCCGTCGAAGCAGCGCTGCCGGCCGATATCGCGATCTTCGCCGCCGCCGTCGCCGACTGGCGAACGAAGGCTGAGGCAGGGCAGAAGCTCAAGAAGGACGGCAACGCAATCCCGCCGCTCGAACTCACGGAAAACCCGGACATCCTCGCCCGCATCTCGCGGCATCCGGCCTTGCGCCCGCGTCTGGTCGTCGGTTTCGCGGCCGAAACCGAGAAGGTCATCGAGCACGCCATCGCCAAAAAGGGGCGCAAGGGGTGTGACATTATCGTCGCCAACGATGTCTCGCAGGAAAGCGGCATCGCCGGCGGCGTGATGGGCAGCGATCGCAACCGCGTCCATCTCATCGGGCCGGAGGGCACCGAGACGCTGCCGGAGATGAATAAGGATGCGGTCGCGGCGGTGCTCGTCGCCCGCTTCGCGGCGCTTTTCGCCCGCATGACGGCCAAGTGAGGAGCAAGTGACGGCCAAGTGACGGGAAACACCTCGACAAGGAATACCGCGACATGAAGCAGCCGAAACTCGGCCTCCTGCGCCTCCCGCACGCCGAAGGCCTGCCGCTTCCCGCCTACCAGAGCGCGGATGCCGCCGGGTTCGATCTCGCCGCGGCGATCCCGGAAGGCGAGACGATCATCCTTTCCGCCGGCGCGCGGATGCTGATCCCCACCGGTTTCGTCTTCGTGCTGCAACCGGGTTTCGAAGCGCAGGTGCGCCCGCGTTCGGGCCTCGCGCTCAAGAACGGCATCACCGTGCTCAATTCGCCCGGCACCATCGACGCCGATTACCGGGGCGAGGTGAAGGTGATCCTCGCCAATGTCGGCAAGGTGCCGTTCGAGATCACGCGCGGCATGCGCATCGCCCAATGCGTCATCGCCCCGGTGGTGCAGGCGCGCTTGAGCGAGGTGACCGAAGTGGACGCGACCGAACGCGGCGCAGGCGGATTCGGATCAACGGGGCTTTGATCTTTCTTACAATGCAATTCCGGAATAATTTTCTGAATTCCTTTTGATAATCGCAAATCCGTAGAACTTGTTTCTCCAGATGGTGGCGGCTACCTTCAGGAGAATAATTTTCCAATCTCGCCCTTCGAGGTGCCGCCATGTCCGCCCAGACCTCCCATCGCAAGCCCGGCCGCGGCCGGGTCTACGGCTCGATCACCGAAACCATCGGCGATACGCCGATCGTCCGGCTCGACCGGCTGGCCCGCGCCGAAGGCGTGAAGGCCAATCTTCTCGCCAAGCTCGAATTCTTCAATCCGATCTCGTCGGTGAAGGATCGCATCGGCGTTGCGATGATCGAGGCGGCGGAACAGGCCGGCACGATCTCGCCGGGCAAGACCGTGCTCGTCGAACCGACTTCGGGCAACACCGGCATCGCACTCGCTTTCGTCGCGGCGGCGAAGGGCTATCGCCTGATCCTCACCATGCCGGAGACCATGTCAGTCGAGCGGCGCAAGATGCTCGCCTATCTCGGCGCGGAACTCGTGCTCACCGAAGGGCCGAAGGGCATGAAGGGCGCGATCGCCAAGGCCGAGGAGATCGTCGCCACGACGCCGGGCGCTGTGATCCCGCAGCAGTTCAAGAACCCGGCCAATCCGGCGATCCACCGCGCGACGACGGCCGAGGAAATCTGGAACGACACCGAGGGCGGCGTCGATATCTTCGTGGCGGGCGTCGGCACCGGCGGCACGGTCACCGGCGTCGGCCAGGTGCTCAAGCAGAAGAAGCCCGGCGTCAAGGTCGTCGCGGTCGAGCCGGTGGAAAGTCCGGTGCTTTCGGGCGGGGAGCCGGGCCCACACAAGATCCAGGGCATCGGCGCCGGCTTCGTGCCGGATATCCTCGACCGTCAGGTGATCGACGAGGTCGTCAAGGTCGACAGCGCCACCGCGATCGAGACCGCGCGCAAGCTGGCGCGGGTCGAGGGCGTTCCGGGCGGCATCTCCTCCGGCGCCGCGACCGCTGCCGCGCTGGAGCTGGCGCGCCGACCGGAGAACGCGGGCAAGAACATCGTGTTCATCGTGCCCTCGTTCGCCGAGCGCTACATCTCGAGCCTGCTGTTCGAGGGGCTGTAAGCCTGATCAATCGGCAACATCGGCAAATGCCCGTACGGGGAAGGCGGCCGCGCCTTCCACCTTGGCCGGAATGGCGAAGAACCGGAATGTCTTCCCGACCAGCCCGCCAAGCCCCGTCAGGTTTTCAACGATGTGAGTGCCGGCCCCGAGCAGCCAGGTATGCGCCGGACGCTCCTTGTCCGCACTCGAATCGAGATTGATCGTATCGACCCCGACAAGTCCGGCGCCGGCTTCGACAAGGTGGCGCAAAACCTCCCGGTTCAGGAACGGATAGCGGAAATAGTCGTCCGCGCCCCAGAATCGATCCCAGCCGAAGTAGAAAAGCACGGCTTTTCCACGAAGTTCGAGCCCGGCCGGCAAATCCTCGAGGCCAAAGGGTCTTTCCGGCATCGCGCAGGTCGCATCAATGACGACACCTTCGAGAATGAGGCTGTCGAGCGCAAGCGCGGCAATGTCCCGACCTTCGCGGAACCGATGCCGCGGCGCGTCGAGATAGGTGCCAAGCGAAGTCTGGAGCCGGATTTCCGTGATCTCGAATTCGGCCAGGCCGTCGTAGTTGGGCCGCGATTGCTCATGCGTCAGGAACGGGCGGATTTCGGCGCGGAAAGGCCGGAGGACACCATCCGGCCCCCTCAGGCTGAAGGCCGGCATGGAATTCGAAATGGTCTGGCTCAGGTCGACGATCATGGCAGGTTGGCTCCCGTGCCCGGCTTTAGGTCAGCAGGTCTCGTCTGGCAATCAGCAGACGGCAATGTTTTCGACAAGAAACGACGAGCATCGTTGCAGCGCCTGCGGCGATCCGCTAAACGGTGTGGCGAAGCACCCGTAGCTCAGCTGGATAGAGTGTTGGATTCCGAATCCAAAGGTCGCAGGTTCGAATCCTGCCGGGTGCGCCATTAAAGTTCAGAATTGCAAACGCCGAACGCCGCCGTTTCTCCGCTGGAAGCGGCGACAAGGACCATCAACCACGAGATAAGCGTACCCTGCGGGGGTGCGATTATCGGCGGGTCACGTCGCGACGAGGTGATGGAGATCATCCGAAAGCTGGCGCGCGAATTGAGCCGCAGGGGGCGACAGGTCGCGGTTCGCGGGCAGGATCATGCCGATCTTCAGAGAGTTGATCGCCGGCGAGTTGATGGGGCGCCAGGCGATCTGGCCGGTTTCGATTTCGTGCAGGAAACCGAGGCGGGTGAACAGCGCGACGCCCATGTTCAGGAGGATGCACAGCCGAAGCATCTGGATCGAGTTCGACGTGACGCGCGCGCCGAGTTCAGCCTTGAAGGCGGTGAAATGCGCGTCGATATCCGCGCCGCGCGGCAGGGGCCCCGACTGCGTCAGAAGGGGGTAGCGCGCGAGATCCTCATATTCAACCTGGAGCTGGTTGGCGAGCGGATGGTCCGAACGCATCACGACCCCGATCGGCGCGGAGATCTCGGTCAGATAGCGGACCGTACTCGGAATCTGCCCGACGAAAGTGAACCCCATGTCGATATCGCCGGCGGCGACAAGGCCCGCGACGTCAGGGGGCGCCACGGCGCTGACCGCATAGGTAACGGCCGGGAAGTCGAGCCGAAACCGGTGGATGGCGCGGGGCAGGAAGTCGACGAGAAGCGAATCTACCGCAGCCACCGAAATATGACCCGAGCGCGCGGCCTTCAGGTCGTCGATTGCCGTGCGGGTCCTGTCGAAATCGTGCAGGGTATCGACCACATGCCGCAGCAGGAGATCGCCGGCGACCGTCAATCGCATACCACCGGGCAGACGGTCGAACAAGGCGGTGCCGAGGTCCGCCTCGAGATTGAGGATCTGCCGGTTGAGCGCGCTGGCAGCGATATTCAGCGCTGCCGACGCCTTGCGGATCGAGCCGGCCCGGGCGACCTCCCGGAAATAGTAAAGGGCGGCGGCATGAAGCATGCGTCGGTTCCACCTGGCGTCCGGCCACTATGGCACCCTCTCAGCGCCCTTTCCATTGCGGCTTGCGCTTTTCGACAAAGGCGCGGACGCCTTCGTTCGAATCTTCGGAACCAAGCGCCTCGACCAGCGCAGGCAATCGCAGCGCCTGGGCCTCGAGCGCGGAAAGGTGGGCCGTGCGGCGCACCGTCTGCTTGATCGCCCGGACCGACAGCGGGGCGCAGGCGAGAATCTCGTCGACCCAGCGACGGACGGCGGCATCCAGCGCCGCGCGCGGCGCGATCTCGTTGACGATCCCCAGGCTCAATGCTTCGGGCGCCTTCACCCTTCGGCCAGTCAGCAGGATGCCCATCGCCGCGCGGTGGGCGATCTGGCGCTGAAGAAGCACCATCCCCCCATCGAGCGGCAGGCGGCCGACGCGCGGCTCGGGCAGCGAGAAGGTCGCTTCTTCGGCCGCGACGACCAGATCGCACCCGAGCACCATCTCGAAGCCCCCGCCGGCGGCGTGACCGTTGACGCGGGCAATCACCGGCACGTCGAGCGTCTGGCGAAGGGCTATCCCGCCGAAGCCGTTGGGCCGCGCCTCGGCCCAGTATTCGAGGCCGGACTTGCCCGAGCCGCCCTTCATGTCGGCCCCGGTGCAAAAAGCCCGGTCTCCGGCGCCGGTCAGCACCACGATGCGGATATCCCGGTCCCTCTCGATGGCATCGAAAATGCGATTGAGCTCCCCGTCCGTCGCCGCGTCGACGGCGTTCAGCACTTCCGGCCGGTCGATGGTGACGGTCGCGACATGATCGGCGACGGAGAAATGAACAGGCATTATTCGGCCGCCTCCGTCCGGGCGAGGCCAATCTCCTTGAGCACTTCCGCCGTGTGGGCGCCCAGCGGCGCCGGCGGGATGCGGATCGTGACCGGGGCGTCGGACATGTGGATGGGCGAACCCACGACACGAACCGTTTCGACCGCGCCCTCGGCCTCCATCACCATCCCGTTCACGGCAGTCTGCGGATCGGCAAGCGCCTCGGCGAGCGTCCTTACCGGTGCGCAGAGCAGGTCCTGTGCTTCGAGGCGGGCCAGAAGCTGGTCGGTCGTATAGGTCGAGAAGCGCGCACGGAATACCCCGTGCAGGGCGGCCTTGTTGGCCACCTGGGAAGGATGATCCGAAAAGCGCGGATCAGCCGAGAGATCGTCGATTTCGAGCGCCGCGCAGATATCGCGTAGCGGATGGCTCTTGAACGCGCCCACGAGAACGACGGCGCCATCGCGGGTCGGGAACACGCCCGACAGGGGCATCGCCCCCCAATTGACCTCGCGACCGCGCATCATCTGTGCGGTGCCTTCCTGGGTCTGGGCCGCGAGCATGGAATCATAGAGCGAGACGCTGATCTGCTGGCCTCGCCCCGTCTGCGCACGCTGGAGCAATGCGAGCAGGATGCCCTGCATCATGTGCATGCCGGCGGAGAAATCGGCGAAGGTGGTCGGATAGATCGAGAGCGGCAGGCTTGCGTCGGAGCGGCGATACATCACGCCGGTCACCGCCTGGGCGAGGACATCCTGCCCGCCCTTGTGGGCATAGGGGCCGGTAAGGCCGAAGCCGGTGCCCGAGGCATAGATGAGGCGGGGATTGAGCTTCGCGAGCGTCTCATAGCCGAAGCCCAGCCGATCCATGACACCGGCGCGGAAGTTGTTGACGACGACATCCGCCGTCTCGACCAGTTTCAGGACGGCCGCCTTGCCTTCGGCAGAGCGCGTGTCGAGCACAATCGACCGCTTGTTGCGGTTCAACGAACAGAACACAGGGCCCAGCAGACCGGCCGGATCGTTCGGAAACGAGGTGCGGGAGAGATCCCCGGTTCCGGGTTTCTCGATCTTGATGACGTCGGCGCCATAGTCGCCCAACATCTGGGTGCAGACCGGGCCCATCATCACCTGCGTGAAATCGATGACGCGTATGCCGGCGAGCGGGAGCGGAGCGGCGGTCATGCGGCGCTCTCCAGAAGGGTGGCGTTGGCGGAGGGAACATCGCCCGGATCGCCTCCCTGCGCCCGCACGCGGGCACAGATGTCCTGCGCACGCACGGCGGCGACATCGCCGCCGAGATCGAGCGCAAGCGCGGCGGCGATGCCGGCGGACTGCCCCATCGACATGCAGGGCGGAATTTCGCGGCTGAGCTTCTGGGCCGATTCCGTCGCCGAATAATGGCGCCCCGCCACAAGGAGGCCGTCGATATCCTTCGGCAGCATCGAGCGGTAGGGCGTGTAGTAGTCCCGTCCGCGCGCAACCGTGTCCGGGAAGTGGACGCGGTTGTTCACATCGTCCTTGGTGACAACATACCGGCCCTCGAGCAGGCGCGTCTGGCGCACGCCGAGCTGCGGCGCGACGTCGATGACATGGGCATCCCGGAAACCGGGGACGTTGGCGCGGACGAAATCGACCAGGGCGTAGATGCGTCTGCGGCCTTCGAAATCGGCGCGGGTCTGGTCCTCGACCTTGAGGGCGTCGTAGCCGGTCATGTGCGGGCAGTTGCACCAGACCACGCCGGGCAATGGCGTGCGCAGCCACCAGCGGTCCCACGAGCCGCCGACAACGCGCTTGGCCTGCTTGTCGATCAGCGCGAAAGCGTCCGGCTCCTCGAAGCGAAAACGCTCAGCCTCGTCCACATCGACCCCACCGAGGCGGAAGACTGTCGTGACCATATAGCTGCCGTCCGTGAATTTCGCACCGGCCGACGCCGCGACATCGAGATCGCCGGAGGTGTCGATCACGATATCACCCATGATGGCCTGTCGGCCGGATTTCGTTTCGCAGATCACGCCGGCAATACGCCCGTCGCGGACGATGGCCGAGGAAAACCAGGAATGCAGCCGCACGTCGACGCCGGCCTCCGCGATGAGATCGTTGGCGCAGCGTTTCCAGCCATCGGGATCGAAGGCGGCGGACATGACGATCGGCATCGGCTTCGTCGCCGAGCGGAAATCGAACAGGCCCCAGGACGACCATTTGCGATGCACGTCCCATCCCTGACGCCGGTCTTCCACCGGCGGATAGACCGCAGCGCCGACGGCCTTCATCCGTTCGATCATCTCCATGCAGAGGCCCGTGACCGTCACCTCCTGGCCGTTGGTCATGTCATCGAGCACCAGCACCATCCCGCCGGAGGCGAGACCGCCAAGATAGGGGTAGCGCTCCAGAAGCGTCACGGACGCGCCTTCGCGCCGCGCGGCGACCGCGGCGGCGATGCCGGCAGGCCCGCCGCCCACCACGACAACATCCGCCCGTGCGACGATCGGCGCGGGCGCAGCGGGAACGGCAATGGTTTCATTCCTGGACATTGTTCATCCCTCCATCGGGTCCGGCTTCAGGCCGTGTTCTTTCAGGCCGTGTTCTTGGGTTGCCAGCGCACGACAAGGCGCTCGGCGATGGTGATCAGCACAAAGAACGCGACGGAAAATGCCGAACCGACGAGAACGGTGGCGTAGAGCATCGCGCTGTCGAAATTATAGGTGGACTGGATGATGAGCGCGCCGATGCCTTCCGTCGATCCGATCCATTCGCCGACGATGGCGCCGATGACCGCGGTCGAGGCCGCGATCTTCAGCGCCGAGAACAGGTAGGGCACGGCATTTGGCAGCCGCAGCTTGAAGAAGGTTTCCGATTTCGAGGCGGACAGCACCCGGAACAGTTCGAGTGCCTGCGGGTTCACCGCCTCGAGGCCGCGGACCATGTTCACCAGCGTCGGGAAGAAACAGATCAGAGCGGCGATCGCGATCTTCGGTTCCATGCCGTTGCCGAGCAGCAGGACGAGGATCGGTGCCTTCGCCACGACCGGGATGGTGTTGATCAACACGACGACGGGAAAAAACGCCTGTTCGAGCGACTTTTTGTGGACGAACGCCGTCGCAATGACGATCGCGGCGAAATTGCCGATGAGAAAACCGGAAACGGCCTCGATGGCGGTCGGGCGCAGGTTCGCCATCAGAATCGGGAACTTCGCGACAAGCGTCTTCAGCACCGCCAGCGGGGACGGCGCCACGAAGGGCGGCACCTTGAACACGTAGACAAGCGCGGCCCAGAGGGCGATGAGCCCCACGACGCCCGCCACCGGCAGGATGCGACGTTGCCACCGCTCGCGGCTTTGTCGGCGGAGATAGGCTTCTTCCGCGCGCCGGTGCGCATCTTCGGCTTTCGGAAGGGGCGAGCCGTCATTCATCGATGCGCGCCCCCGAGCCAGCCGCGCATCCGCGCGGAGATTGCGTTGAATTCCGGCGTCTCGCGGATCGCAAGCGTCCGGTCCTTCGGCAGATCGATGGTTTCGAGCGCGGCGACCCGACCCGGATTCGTCGCCATCACCAGCACCTGATCGGCGAGATAGACCGCCTCGTGCACCGAATGGGTGACAAACAGGATCGTCGTTCGCGTCTCGGCCCAGATGCGGCGCAATTCCTCGTTGAGACGGTCGCGCGTGATTTCGTCGAGGGCGCCGAACGGCTCGTCCATCAGCAGCAGCCGCGGGCCGCCGAGCAAGGCGCGGGCGATCGAGACACGCTGGCGCATGCCGCCCGAAAGCTCGTGCGGATAGCTGTGCTCCCAGCCCGACAGGCCGACAAGCGCCAGGAGTTCGCGCGGGGTCGCGGCATTCGCCGGCAGGCTTTTCACGCCCCCCACTTCCAGCGGCAATTCGACGTTCTGAAGCGCGGTCCGCCAGGGCAGCAGCGCGGCATCCTGAAAGACAAAGCCGATGGCGCGCCCACGGCGCGCCGCTTCCGGAGTGCCGCCCAGCACACTCATCTCCCCGTCCGAGGCCGGGATGAGATCCGCCACGACCCTGAGCAGCGTCGATTTTCCGCAGCCGGACGGGCCGAGCAGACTGGTGAATCCCCCCTGCTCGACCCTGAAGCTGACGTCTTCGAGCGCGGTGACGGCCCGTCGCTCCGAAAAGAAGCGAACCGAGACGCTCCGGCAGTCGACGGCGGCGACGGACATCGGGAAATCCCCGGTCAGAGCTTCGGACGCTCGGCGGCGGTCGCCTTGAGGATATCCATCGTGATCACTTCGTCGAGCTTGGGCGTCCGCTTCGAGAACTGCCCCAGCTGGGCGTAAAGATCGATCTGGCTCTGCCAGACGGCCGGGTCCATCGTGCCCCAGCCTTCCGTCTTGGTCTTCTCGGTGAAGCCGTAGCCGAGCTGCGTCCTCGCCGCGACGAGTTCATCCGCGCGGTTGAAGTTGGGAAACTCCTTGACGAGCAGATCGACGGCTTTCTCCGGATTTTCCTTGGCATAGGCCCAGCCCTTGCCCGAGGCGACGAGGTACTTCGCCAGGACCTCACCCTTGCTCTTGATCGTATCGACCGTCGCATAATAGGGCAGCGCATAGAGCTGAACGCCGGTATCCCACAACCTCAGCGCCACCATCTGGTCGCCCAGCACCTTCAGCGCGGTCGTGTTCGTCAGCCAGCCGGTGACGACATCGACCTGTCCGGTCATCAGCGGGGTCATGTCCGAGCCGATGGTGACGATGGTCACGTCCTTTTCCGGGATATTGTTCTTCGCCAGCAGCGCACGCAGCAGGATCACGCCCGTCGCCTGGATGCCGACCTTCTTGCCGACGAGATCCTTCGCCGTGTGGACCGGGTTCTTCTTGAGCGAGAAAAACGCGTACGGGTGCTGCTGCAGGCCCGCCGCGAAGCATTTGACCGGGATATCCTGCGAGGCCGCCAGCATCAGCGAAGGGCTGGAGGAAATCTGCCCGACCTCATACCGCCCGGCGGCGACTACGGCCACGCCGTCGATGCTCGGACCACCGGGCTGGATCTTGAGGTCAATGCCCGCCGCGTCGTAATAGCCGAGGCTCCGCGCCACCACCTCGCCGAGCTGGTTGCCCGACATCAGCCAGCCAAGCTGCATATTGATGACGGCCTTGCCTTGCGCGCCAGCCTCGACGCTCAGGAAGCTGCCGGTGGCGGCAAGGCCGGCAACAGCGCCGGCCCGTTGGAGAAAATCGCGACGATCGATCCTGGTCATGCCCGTTGCTCCTGTCGATTCAGCGGTATTCGAGGGGTCATCCTGCGTTCCTGGTCGCAGCTAAGCATCGGTTTACCGGTCCCGATAGCGCCAATTTTCGCCCAGACCGTTCCATTTTTTCGAACACGCCTGCCATCTGGTCAGCCTGCCTTTCAAAGCGCCAGACATGCCCGTTTATGCGTCGGGGCCGCATGGGAATTGCGCTTCCGCCTCCCTTGGCACAGGGTAGCGACGGACTTTCCGACGAGGTGCCGATGACCCTTGACGAACTGATGGATCTTGCCGTGATCGCCGCGCCGGGCAGCCCCAACCGCGTCCGGCAGGTGGGGGCCGCCCTTGCCCCGCGCGACGGTGGACCGCCTGTCGCCGCGTGCAATACGTTCCCCTCGGGCGTGCGCAATCTGCCCGAACGGCATGAGGGTGACGGACGCTTCGTTTGGATGGAGCACGCCGAGCGCAACGCGATCTTCACCGCGGCCCGTCAAGGCCGCCCCCTTGAGGCGGCAAGGCTCGCCACCACGTTTTTCCCGTGCATCGATTGCGCCCGCGCCATCGTGCAGAGCGGCATCGCCGAGCTGATCACGCCCGCGCCGGCTCTCGACGACCCTGTCTGGGGCGCAGCCTTTCCGCGTTCGTTGGCCATCCTTGAGGAAGGGCGGGTCGCGATCACCTACATCGAAGGCAGTTGATTGCCGCCAAAACCCGCACGCCGCCTCGTAAGAAAACCGGGGTGGAATAACCTCGGAGCGCGAGGCCAAGCCCGAACAGATGATCGGCGCCGCGGCGTATATGCCGGCGTCAAGACACGCGTCGGGACGGCCTCCGACCGCCTGCCGGGATGCGCCAGCCGATCCCCTGAGAGCCCTTTACAGCGCTACTTGCCCGGCACCAGCGTGACGCCGAAATCCGCGAAGGAAAGCCAGACCGTCTCGCCCTCGGGCATGATCTCGCGCGTGCCGTAGCGCGTGACGTAGAACTCGCCGACTTCGGTCGCGATTTCGAGATCGAGATGGTTGCCGAGATAGGCGCATTTGCTGATCGTTCCGGGGAGCAGGTTCGCCCCGCCGGCCTCCACGATCGACAGGGATTCTGGCCGGATCGCCATCTGCGCCTTGCCGGGCGAGAGCCCTCGCGCCGGCAGATCGAGCCGGACCGGACCGAGCCGCACGTTCGCGCGGCCGTTGGTGACGGACAGGATTTCGGCCTCCACGAGATTGGCGTCGCCGATGAAGTCCGCCACGAAGGTATTCGCCGGCTCCTCGTAGAGCGCACGCGGGGCGCCTTCCTGCGCGATGACGGCGTTGGACATGACGATGATCTTGTCCGAAACCGCGAGCGCTTCCTCCTGATCATGCGTCACATAGGCGACGGTAAGGTTCAGTTTGCGCTGGAGATCGCGAATCTCCTCGCGCATCCGCCGGCGGAGCTTGGCATCAAGGTTTGAGAGCGGCTCATCGAACAGCAGCACCTGCGGTTCGAGCACCAGCGCGCGCGCCACCGCGACACGCTGTTGCTGGCCGCCGGAAAGCTCCGAGGGAAAGCGTTCCTCGAAACCCTTCATGCCGACGACGGCGAGCTTCTCACGCGCCATCTCATGCGCCTGCGCCTTGGGCAGGCCCTTCACCGTCGGGCCGTAGGCGACGTTCTCAAGCACGCTCATGTGCGGGAAGAGGGCATAGGACTGGAACACCATCGAGACGTCGCGATCGGCGGCGGAGAGCCGCGTCACGTCCTTGCCGCCGATCAGGATCTGGCCCTCGCTCGCCATCTCGAGCCCGGCGATCATGCGCAGGGTTGTGGTCTTGCCGCAGCCGGAGGGGCCGAGCAGCGTCACCAGCGTGCCCGCCTCGATGGTGAAGGTGATATCGTTGACGGCGGTGACCGTGCCGTAGCGCTTCGTCACGTTGCGGAATTCGACCGAAGCCGGGCCTGCCTTCTGCATGTTCTTTCCGTCCTTATCCGCCGCCGACCACGGCCGGCGCGCCTTTCGCCTCGGCGCCTCGACGCCCGAGCTTGCGTTCGCCGACGCTGAACTGGATCAGCATGATGCCGAGCGCCATCACCACGATCAGCACCGATGAATAGGCGATGGCGAGACCGAACTCGCCTGCCTCCACGCGCCCGACGATATAGGCGGTCGCGAGGTTGTATTCCGCCGAAACGAGGAAGATCACCGCGCTCACCGCCGTCATCGCGCGAACGAAGGAATAGACCAGCGCCGCCACCAGCGCCGGGCGCAGCAGCGGCAGCACCACGCGCCAGAGCGTGGTGAAGGAGCGCGCGCTCAGCGTCGCCGAAGCCTCGTCGAGGCTCTTGTCGATCTGCGACAGCCCGGCGATGCCCGACCGCACTCCGACCGGCATGTTGCGGAACACGAAGGCGATCACGAGGATGATGCCGGTGCCGGTCATCTCGATCGGCGGCACGTTGAAGGCGAGGATATAAGCGACGCCCAGAACGGTGCCGGGAATGGCGAAGGAGAGCATGGTCGAGAATTCGAGCAGGCCCCGGCCGCGAAAGGTCTGCCGTTTCAGGAGATAGGCGGCGAGAAGGCCGATGAACGCCGTGATCGGCGCCGAGATCGCGGCCAGCTTCACAGTTGTGAAGAAAGAGTCCCAGGCCGCGCCCTCGAACAGCAGGCCGCGGCTGAAATCGATCCGGAACGCGGTGAGGAAATGCTCCAGCGTCGGGGTGTAATCCCGCCCCATCGATTTCACGAAGCCGCCGATCAGGATGATGACGTAGATCACCACCGTCAGCACCACCCAGGGCACGACGAGCAGCGCCGAAACCCAGCTCACGCGGCGCGGCAGCGGCGTCGCCAGTCCGGCGTCGCCCTTGCCGGTGACCGTCGTGTAGGACTTCTTGCCGAGCCAACCCTGCTGGAGCCAGAACGCGCCAAGCGTGAAGGCCAGCAGAACCAGCGCCAGCACCGCCGCCTGCCCTTCGTTATGTGCCGCCCCCACCACCGCGAAGAAGATCTTGGTCGAAAGCACCTCAAAGTTGCCGCCCAGCACCAGCGGATTGCCGAAATCCGCCATGCTCTCGACGAAGCCGAGCAGGAAGGCGTTGGCGATGCCGGGACGCAGCAGCGGCCAGGTGATGGTGGAAAACGTCTCCCAGCGACGGGCGCCGAGCGTCTGCGAGGCTTCCTCAAGGCTCGGCGAGATGCCCTGCACGACGCCGATCAGCACGAGGAAGGCGATCGGCGCGAAGGCGAGGACCTGGGCGATCAGCACGCCCGGCAGGCCGTAGATCCAGCGCGAGCGTGGAACATCGAGCCATTCGTAGAGAAAATTCGAGACCATGCCGGTGCGCCCGAACAAAAGGATCAGCGCCAGGCCGATCACGAAGGGCGGGGTGATGATCGGCAGCACGGTCAGCGCCTTCATCATGGTCTTGCCGGGCATGCCCGTGCGCAGGATCAGCAGCGCCGAGGCCAGCCCGAACAGCGTGGTGATGAACCCGCACAGCACCGCGAGAATCAGCGTGTTCCACGCAACGCCACAACTGACATCCGCAGTGAAGCAGCCGATCCCCCAGATCGAGGAATCAAGGAAGCGCTCGGCGAAGGCGCCGAAATCGGGTCGGCCGGCGGAATCGACGATCGCGCCCTTGAGGATCGTCACCACGGGGAAAAAGATGAAGAGGCCGATCAGCAGCACCAGCAGGCCGATGGTCGAGGTGGTGAACACGTCGCCCCGGCAGAAGCCGCGATAGGCGAGGCCGTGGCATAGCAGCAGCAGCAGGCAGACGATGGTGAGGAAGGCGCCCGGCCCCATGCCGCGCTGCGTCGCACCGGCAGCACCGAACAGGTTCGCGAGCCATGGAATGCCCTGACCCTTGAGGCCAATCGCGAAGCCCTGCAGGAAGAACAGCGCGAACCCGGCCGCACCGGCCCAGATCAGGATTTTCGCGGCACGCTGCTCGTCCTGCCTTGGCCAGGCGAGCCCGGCGACGAGCAGCATCGCCCCGCCCGGCAGCAGCCAGCGCGCCTCGCCCGCGAGGCCGAGCGCAAGTCCGCTGCCGGCCTTGCCGAGCGGATAACCGGCGAGCCAGCCGAACCCGGTCAGGCTCAACCCCTCGGTGAGATACCAGGGGAGGAGCGCGAAGCCGAGCCAGGCACAGAGATAGACGAGGCGTGTCGCCGGCCGCATCGGGACGACCCGTTCGCCGGGCGATTATTTCGGCAGCTTCTTGACCTCGTTGTCCCATTTGCTCAGGAGCCGCTTGCGCTCGGCGGAAGAGCCGTATTTCGCGAAATCGTAGTCGATCAGCTTGATGTCGGCGAGCTTCGGGGATTGCGGCGGCGGAACGACGTTCTTGTTCGACGGCACCTGATAGGACTTGGCGGCGGCGGCCAGCTTCTGCGCCTCGGGCGTCAGCGCCCAGTCGTAGAACTTCTTGGCGTTCTCCATGTTGCGGGCGCCCTTGATGATCGACATCGAGCCGATCTCGTAGCCGGTGCCCTCGCAGGGAGCGACCACCTTCACCGGCCCGCCGTTGACCACCATCGTCACCATGTCGTGCATGAAGGTGATGCCGACCGTGGTCTCGCCGAGGCTCGTCGCCTTGGCCGGCGCGGCGCCGGATTTGGTGTACTGGTTGATGTTCTTGTGCAGGGCCTTGAGATAATCGAACGCCTTGTCCTCGCCCATCAGTTGCACCAGCGTCGCCAGCATGGTGTAGGAGGTGCCCGAGGAGTTCGGGTCCGCGACCTGAACCTCGTCCTTCAGCTTGGGATTGATGAGGTCCGACCAGCATTTCGGCTCCGGCACGCCGCGCGAGGCGATCTGCTTCGTATTGAAGCCGAAACCGAGCGCGCCGGCGTAGATGCCGACCGTGCGGCCCTTCGATTGCGACCACTGCTTGATCGCCCAATCGTGAAGTTCGGGCTTCTTCGGGCTGTCGTAAGCTTCGGTCAGGCCCTCCTCGGCGGCCTGGAGATGCGGATCGCCGGTACCCCCCCACCAGACGTCACCGCGCGGGTTCGAGGCCTCGGCCTTGATCTGCGCATAGGTCTCGCCCGAGCTCTTGCGGGTCATGGCGACCTTGATGCCGGTCGCCTTCTCGAACTCGTTCGCCATAGGCCGGCACCATTCCTCCTGCACGGAACAGTAGAGCACGAGCGTACCGTCGGCCTTGGCGATATTGACGCCGATGAGGGCGGTGCCGGCGAGAGCGGCGAGAAGGGCCTTGCGACCAGCAATGAACGTCATGATGTCCTCCCAGAATTTCTTGTTGTTGGTGTTACTCTGCCGTCTTTCCTCAAAAGATCAATCGGCTTTATCGCCGGCTAACGATTCCGGTGATCGCCTCCAGTTCCGCGGCAAGGCCGGGCGTGCAGCACAGGATCGGGTTGCCTTTGGTCATGCCGCTCCCGGCGAAGAAGTCGTTCATCACCGCACCGGCCTCGCCTGCGATCACCATGCCGGCGGCGACATCCCAGGCGTTGATGTGGAGTTCGGCGTAGCCATCGGTACGGCCGGTCGCGACATGACACAGGCCGAGCGCGCCGGAAGCGGAGCGCTTGACCGAGGCGCCGGCCTCGAACGCCTTGCGCACCGCCGCGAGATAGGCATCGAGCGGCACGCGCGTCGACCAGCCCATCTCGAAATAGGCGCGACGGACATCGCCACCGCCGGAAACGCCGATCGGCACGCCGTTGAGTGTCACGCCGCGTCCGCGCCGGCCGACGTAGACTTCCTCCAGCGACGGCGCGGAAATGATGCCGATTTCCGGCACGCCCTTCACCACGAGACCGACGGAGATGCACCAGTTGCGCTCGCCGCGCGCGAAATTCGCGGTGCCGTCGATCGGGTCGATGATCCAGGTTACGTCGGAAGCGGCGCCGCCGCCCTCCTCGCCGACGACCGCATCGCGCGGGAAGAGAACGCCGATCTTCTCGCGCAAGACGGCTTCGACAGCGCCGTCCGCGACCGTCAACCAGTCCTGCGCGCCCTTCATCGAGACGCCGAGGCTCTCCTTGCGGTGAAAGTAATCGAGCGCCATCACCGCGACCTCGGCGACAAGGCCTTGCATGGCATATTGGCGGAGATCGAGTTCGGCCGGCGTCATCGCCCTACTCCAGATTGACGGTGACGGGCTTGCCGGAATGGCGCGATTCGGTCGCGGCATCGGCGAGAATCTGCGCCTTGAGACCATCGAGGCCCGAGGGCGAGGGCGCCGTTTTGCCCTTCACCGCCTCGACGAAGGCGTTGAGCTCGGTGCGATAGGCCGCCGCGTAGCGTTCGAGGAAGAAGTTCTGCACCGGATCGGCGCGGAATCCGGCGCCGGTCGCGGCTTCGACGCTGGTTTCGTGGATGTTTCCGGCCCTGAGCATCCCGCCCGAGCCATGCACCTCAATGCGTTGGTCGTAGCCATAGGTCGCGCGGCGGGAGTTCGAGATCTGCGCGATCCTGCCCGAGCGGGTCTTCATCAGCACAGCGGCGGTATCGACATCGCCGGCCTTGCCGATCGCCGGATCGACGAGAGAGGAACCCACGGCATAGACCTCCGCCGGCTCCTCGCCGAGCAGGAAGCGCGCCATGTCGAAATCGTGGATCATCATGTCGCGGAACAGCCCGCCCGAACGGCTGACATACTCCGCCGGCGGCGGCGAAGGATCGCGCGAGATCACGCTCACAATTTCGATCGCGCCGATCTCGCCCGCATGAAGACGCCGGCGCAGCGCCGCGAAATTCGGGTCGAACCGGCGGTTGAAGCCGATCATCAGCGGCTTGCCCGCCTTGGCGACCACATCGAGGCAGCGGCGAATGCGCGCGGCATCGAGATCGACCGGCTTTTCGCAGAACACCGCCTTGCCGGCCAAAACCGCCTTCTCGATGAGATCGGCGTGGGTGTCGGTCGGCGTGCAGATGAGAACCGCATCGATCTGCCTGTCGGCGAGGATCGCGTCTGCTGTCGCGACTTTCGCCCCGGTCGCGCCGGCGAGCGAAGCCGCCGCTTCCGCCGAGGCATCGGCGAGCGCGACCAGCCGCGCATCAGCGCGCGCGGCAACGTTCAACCCGTGAATGCGCCCGATCCTCCCGGCGCCGAGAAGGCCGATGCGCATCATGAAAGCCGTGCTCCACGCAAGATTGCTGCCGGGTTGGTCATCAGTTGTGCGCTCCGAGAATGGTCTGGTCGAAATCGATATTGCTGCCGGTCATCAGGCCGGATTCGTCCGAGGCGAGATAGGCGACCGCCTTGGCGACCTCGCGCGGATCAATGAGGCGCCCGAACGGCTGGTCCTTGATCGCCTCGTCGAGCCAGCCGTCCTCCGCGCCGTGGTGGCGGCGCATGATCGCATCCTCGCCCGGCGTCGACATCCAACCGATGTTGAGCCCGTTGACGCGGATGCGGTCCTTCAGCAGCGCGAAGGCGACGTTGCGCGTCAGCATCGCCAGCGCGCCCTTGGAGACGGAATAGGGCGTCAGGAACGGCTGGCCGCCGTGCGCGGACATCGACTGGACATTGACGATCGAGCCGGCGATGCCCTGCCGCTTCATCAGGTTGACGGCATCCTGAATGAGGAAGAACGGCGCGCGGAGGTTGACCGCCATCAGCCGCTCGTAAAGTTCGGGCGTCGTGTCGCTGATCGTGCCGCGATCGGTGTCGCCCGCGGCATTGACGAGGATATCGACGCGGCCGAACGCCGCCTCGGCCGCCGGAACGATGGCGCGGACGGCAGCGAGATCGGCGAGATCCGCGGGCTGAAAGCGCAGATCGCATCCCGGCTTTCGCAGGGACGCGGCCACTGCCTCGCCGCGCGCGGAATTCCGACCGGTCAACAGCATCCCTGATATGCCAAGCGTGACGAATTCCCGCGCGATCGCTTCGCCGAGGCCTTGCGTCGCGCCGGTAACGACGGCAACCTTGCCGCCAAGGTCGCGATGAAACACATCGGTCGACAAACGGAACTCCTCCCAAGGCGTTTCAGTCTGTTTGTTTCGTTTTCCTTGACTGATGGAACAAACATTCCATAATCCGCTCGCGTCCGTCAAGTGATCCGTCCGAGAAGGGATCATCAGGGCGCGGGAGGACACTTCATGGCGCAGCCGCCCGATCCGCCCGGTGATTTCGGGAACCTCGTCACGCTCCTGCAGACGAAGGGACCAACCCTGCCGAAACGGCTTCGGCAGGTGGCCGAGCACATGCTCGCGCATCCCGACGATATGGCCTTCCAGACCACGGCGCAGATCGCGGAGAGCGCGGGCGTCCAGCCTTCAACGCTGGTGCGCTTTGCGCAGGCGCTGGATTACTCCGGGTTCAGCGACCTCCAGCAGGTCTTCCGCGCCCGGCTCCGGCAGCAAAATTCGGATCACCGCGCGCGCCTCGCCGCCCTGCGCTCCGGCCGGCAGGGCGAGGACGGCATGGCGCAGTCGCTGCTCGACGGCTTCGTCCGGGCTAGTCAGGCCTCGCTCGACGCCCTCCAACACCGTATCCGGCCGGAGGAGATCGAGGCCGCGGCCGATCTGCTCGCCCGCGCCGAGACAATCTTTCTGGTCGGCGCGCGGCGCATGTTCCCGGTCGTGTCCTATTTCGCCTATGCGTTCGGCAAGCTCGGTATCCGCGCGATCCTCGTCGATAATATCGGCGGTCTCGGCGCCGAGCAGGCGGCCATCGCGACGCCGGCCGATGCCGTGATCGCGGTGAGCTGCGCGCCCTATACGCCGCAGACGATCGACATCGCTGCCCGCGCGCACCGGAACGACATTCCGGTCATCGCGCTGACCGACGGCCCCCTCAGCCCGCTGGCGATGCAGTGCCGCCGCTGGCTTGAGGTCTCGGAGGCCGATTTCGGCGCCTTCCGCTCGATGGCGGCGACCTTCGCGCTGGCCATGACGCTGGCGGTCGCCACCGCAGAGAAGATCCGCGCCGATGCCTGAACCGCGCCTCGACCTCATCACGATCGGCCGCTCCTCGGTCGATCTCTACGGCCAGCAGATCGGCGGCCGGCTCGAAGACATGGGCACCTTCGTCAAGGCCGTCGGCGGCTGCCCGACCAATATCGCAATCGGCACCGCGCGGCTCGGGTTGCGCTCCGCGCTGATCAGCCGCGTCGGCGACGAGCCGATGGGGCGCTTCATTCTCGAACAGCTCGCACGCGAGGGCGTGGAGACCGCCGGGGTGAAGGTCGATCCGAAGCGGCTCACCGCGCTCGTCATTCTCGGCGTGCGCGACGAGACGACCTTCCCGCTGATCTTCTATCGCACGGATTGCGCCGATGCCGCGCTCTCCGAAGACGATATCGACGAGGCTTTCATCGCCTCGGCGCGCGCCATCGTCGTCACCGGCACGCATTTCGCGCAAGCCGGCCCCGCGAGCGCGCAGAAAAAGGCGATCGGCTTCGCGCGGAAGCATGGCCGCAAGGTCGTGTTCGATATCGACTACCGGCCCAATCTCTGGGGTCTTGCCGGCCATGCTGCCGGGGAATCGCGCTACATCCGCTCGGATCGCGTGACGGAACATCTCCAGGAGATCCTCCCGGATTGCGACCTCATCGTCGGCACCGAGGAGGAATTGCATGTCGCCGGCGGCTCGGAAGACACGCTCACGGCCATCCGCGCGGTTCGCGCACTCAGCGCGGCCACCATCGTCTGCAAGCGCGGGCCGATGGGCTGCGTCGTCTTCCCCGGCGTGATCCCCGACCACCTCGACGACGGCATCCGCGGGCCGGGTTTCCCGGTCGAGGTCTTCAACGTGCTCGGCGCGGGCGACGCCTTCCTGTCCGGCTTCCTGCGCGGCTGGCTCGCGGGTGAACCGATCGAAACCGCCTGCGCCTGGGCCAATGCCTGCGGCGCTTTCGCGGTCTCGCGCCTTCTGTGCTCGCCGGAAAGCCCGACCTTCGCCGAGCTGAAGTTCTTCCTGAAGAACGGTTCGCCCCATCGCGCCCTGCGTTTCGACACCGCGATCAATCATGTCCATTGGGCGACGACTCGCCGGAAGGTCGACACACCGCTGTTCGCGCTTGCCATCGACCATCGCGCGCAGATGGAAGAGATCGCCGATACCGTCGGCGCGCCGCGCGGCCGCATTCCGGCTTTCAAGGCGCTGGCGGTCAAAGCCGCGGCGGCAGTCGCCGCCGGTCGCCCGAACTTCGGCATGCTGCTCGATGGCGGCTACGGGCGCGAGGCGCTGTTCCGTGCACGGGACCATGGCTTCTGGATCGCGCGGCCGCTGGAGCTTCCGGGGTCGCGCCCGCTCGCGCTCGAAAGCGATGCGCAAGGTTCGCTCGGCGCGATGCTGGCGGAATGGCCGGTCGACCACGTCGCCAAGTGCCTGTGCTTCTATCATCCGGACGATCCGGAGAACTTGCGCCTCGAACAGGAGAAGGTGCTCGGGCGCGTCGCGCTCGCCTGCCGGCAGGTGGGACGGGAATTGCTTGTCGAGATCATCGCCTCGAAGCACGGGCCGCTCGGCGACGACGCGACCGCGCGCGTGATGGAGCGCCTCTACGATCTCGGCATCCGGCCCGATTGGTGGAAGCTCGAATGCCAGCCGTCCGGGGCCGCCTGGGCGGCGATCGACGATGTGATCGCCCGCCGTGACGCCTATTGCCGGGGAATCCTGCTGCTCGGGCTCGATGCACCGGAGGAGGAACTTATCGCCGGCTTCGAGCTGGCGCGGCGATCCGGTGCAATGAAGGGATTCGCCATCGGCCGGACGATCTTCGCCGACGCCGCGCGGGAATGGTTCACCGGCCGCCTCGACGATGACGGCGCCGTCGCCCTGATGGCGGAACGGTTCGGGCGGCTTGTCAGCACCTGGCAAAACATGGATGGAGGGCAGGGATGAAGACCATCCGCCTCACCGCCGCGCAGGCGCTGGTGCGCTATCTTGGCGCGCAGAAGACCGTTGTTGATGGCGAGGAGCAGCCGCTGTTTGCCGGCGTCTGGGCGATTTTCGGCCATGGCAATGTCGCCGGCATGGGCGAAGCGCTCGCCGATTGCCGGGAAAGCCTGCCCACCTTTCGCGCCCACAACGAGCAGGCGATGGCCCATGCCGCGATCGCCTTCGCCAAACAGAACCGCCGGCGGCGGATGATGGCCTGCACCACCTCGATCGGGCCCGGCGCGACCAACATGGTCACCGCCGCCGCGCTCGCCCATGTCAACCGCCTGCCGGTTCTGCTCGTGCCCGGCGATATCTATGCCTCGCGCCGGCCCGACCCGGTGCTCCAGCAGGTCGAGGATTTCTCCGACGCGAGCGTGAGCGCCAACGATTGCTTTCGCCCGGTCTCGCGCTTTTTCGACCGCATCACGCGGCCCGAGCAGCTTCTCGCGAGCCTGCCGCGTGCGCTCGACGTGCTGACCGACCCCGCCGAATGCGGCCCCGTGACCCTCGCCTTCTGTCAGGACGTGCAGGCGGAGGCCTACGATTACCCGGAAGCTTTTTTCGCGCCGCGCCTGCGCGTGCCTCGACGTATCCGCGCTGCGCGGGACGAGATCGGGGCAGCCACGAAACTCTTGCGGGCCGCAAAACACCCGCTGATCGTCGCGGGCGGTGGCGTGCTCTATTCGGACGCGAACAAGGCGCTCGCCCGCTTCGCCGAACGCTTCGGCATCCCGGTCGGCGAGACGCAGGCCGGCAAGGGCGCGATGCCGGCAGGCCACGCGATGGCGATGGGTGCGATCGGCGTCACCGGCACATCCGCGGCGAATGCGCTGGCGCGCGAGGCGGACGTGATCCTCGCCATCGGCACCCGGCTTCAGGATTTCACCACCGGTTCGCGGACGCTTTTCGAGAACGCCGAGGCCCGGATCATCGGCCTCAATGTCCAGCCGTTCGATGCCGGCAAGCATGGCGGCCTGCCGTTGGTTTCGGACGCGCGCGAAGGTCTCGGAGAGTTGACGGCGGCGCTTTCCGGCTGGTCCGCCGATACCGGCTGGAGCGCAAAGGCGCGCGAGGCCCGCGCCGCGTGGGACAAGGAAGCCGCCGCCGTGCTTGCACCCACCGACGCAGCCCTGCCGGACGATGCGGCGGTGATCGGCGCCGTCCGCCGCCAGTCGCGCCGGAGCGACATCGTCGTCTGCGCCGCCGGCGGGCTTCCGGGCGAACTCCACAAGCTGTGGGAAGCCGGCGCGCCGGGCGGCTATCACCTCGAATACGGCTTCTCGACCATGGGTTACGAGATCGCCGGCGGGCTTGGCGTCAAAATGGCCGCGCCGGACCGCGAGGTCATCGTCATGGTCGGCGACGGCTCGTATCTGATGATGAATTCCGAGATCGCGACCTCGGTGATGCTGGGGCTGAAGCTTATCCTCGTCGTACTCGACAACGGCGGCTTCGGCTGCATCGACCGCCTCCAGCGCTCGACCGGCGCGCCCTCCTTCAACAACCTGCTGGCAACCGCCGAACACACGGCCCTGCCGGCGATCGACTTCGCGGCCCATGCCCGCAGCCTCGGTGCGAAGGCGGTGAAGGTTTCCGGCATCGCTGCACTCGAAAAGGCCCTGCGGGCCGCGCGGCGGGCGAAAACCACCGCTGTCATCGTCATCGACACCGATCCGCGCGAGGGTTCGGGCGTCGGCGGGCACTGGTGGGATGTCGCCATCGCCGAGGTCTCGCCCAAGGCCGATGTCAAGGCCGCGCGCAAGACCTATGAGACGGCCCGCAAGGCCCAGAAACTGACCTGAGGAAAGACCGGAACATGATCCGCATCGGCGCCAACCCCATCGGCTGGTCCAACGACGATCTTCAGGAGATCGGCGGCGCGACGACGCTCGAAACCTGCCTCGCCGAAGCGCGCGAGGCCGGGTTCGAGGGCATGGAACTCGGCCACAAGTTTCCGCGCGAGGCGAAGGCGCTTCAAGCCGCGCTTGCGCCCTTCGGCATGGCCTGCATCTCCGGCTGGTATTCGGCGGAACTGCTGTTGCGCGAGCCGGCCGAGGAAATGCGCCACCTGCGCGCCCATCTCGACCTCCTCAAGGCGATGGGTTCGACTGTCCTCGTTTTCGCCGAGACCTCGAATGCCATTCACGGCAATCGCGCCATGCCGCTCTCGCAGCGCCCGCGCATGGCGAAGGAAGCCTGGAAGCGTTGGGGCGAGCGCCTAACGGCCGTCGCCGAGGCAACGCTGAAAGAAGGCGTGCGCGTCGTCTATCATCACCACATGGGCACAATCGTCGAGGACGAGGCGGATATCGACGCGATGATGACGCATACGGGCGAGGCGGTGCACCTGCTGCTCGATACCGGCCACGCGACCTGGGGCGGATCCGACCCGGCCGTTCTTGCCGCGCGCCATCGCGCCCGGATCAGCCATATCCATGCCAAGGACGTACGCAAGGCGGTGATGGATCAGGCCCGGCGCGAGGACTGGAGCTTCCTCGACGCCGTGCTGGGCAAGGGCGCTGATCTCGGCGTCTACACAGTTCCGGGTGACGGGATGGTGGATTATCCAGCTGTGTTCCGCGCACTTCCGGCCTATTCCGGCTGGGTCGTCGTCGAGGCGGAGCAGGACCCGGAAAAAGCCCATCCGCTGACCTATGCGAAGAAGGGCGTCGCCCATCTCAGGGCGAGCCTCAAGGCCGCCGGCCTGAAGTGAGGGAAGAATGCCGAAACTCCGCCTGCGCTCGCCGAAACCGGATGCCGAGGGCCGCATCCACCACGTGACGCCGCAATCCGCCGGATGGCAGCACGTCGGTTTCGAGACCTATGCGCTCGGATCGGGGCAGACGATCGCGCGCACGGGCTCGGATCGCGAGCATTGCCTCGTCATGCTCTCGGGGCACATGCGCGTTTGGGCCGGCGGCAAGGATTTCGGCGTGATCGGCGGCCGATCCTCGCCGTTCGATGCCGATGTCTGGTCATTCTATGTGCCCGGCGGGATGGACTGGCGCGCGGAAGCGGAGGGCGCTTGCGAATTCGCCGTCTGCTCGGCGCCGGGCAAGCCGGGCCTGCCGGCACGCGTCATTGCCCCGAAGGACGTCGGCTGCCTTACGCGCGGCACCGGCACCAACACCCGCCACGTCCGCAATATCCTGCCGGAAACCGAGCCGGCGGAGAGCCTGCTCGTCGTCGAGGTCATCACGCCGTCGGGGAACTGGTCGAGCTATCCGCCGCACAAGCATGACCGCGACGCGTTGCCAGAGGAATCCCTGCTCGAGGAGACCTACTATCACCGCTTCTCGCCGCCGCAGGGCTTCGGCTTCCAGCGCGTCTACACCGACGACCGCTCGATCGACGAGGCGATGACGATCGAGGATCGCGATGTCGTGCTGGTGCCGCAGGGTTACCACCCGGTGGGTGCGGCGCATGGCTACGACCTCTATTATCTCAATGTGATGGCCGGGCCGAAACGCGTGTGGAAATTCCACAACGACCCCGCCCACGAATGGATGCTGAAGGCCTGACCGGCCGTGCGCGCCCAGGCGGCCTGCTGCGAAGGGTTTATGTTGCAGCGCAAAAAATCCGTTGCTTCGCGGGACCTGCCAGCATACATTATCCACATCAGGGCCAGATCTGCCAAAGTTGCATTGGCCTGTTAACCGGAAGATGCAATCCTGTGCTTTCGCGTCTCCGACTGCCAGCCTGAACCGAAAGGTGTCCCGGCGATGAACAAGAGCGGATATTTCTTCTACGAAGCGGCCCACGCGGTCCTTGGACCGGCGCGCGCGGCCAGCGATGCGCTCCGCCTCTTCTACCGCAACCCGATCAATCCGCTTTCGCATACGGCCTATGGCCGCTCGGTGGCGGCGGCCTGCGAATTGTTCGAGCGGACGACCCGCCGCTATGGTAAGCCCGCGTTCGACCTGCCGACGACCGAGATGGGCGGCAAGCGCGTCGAGATCACCGAGACCGCCGTCTGGCACCGGACGTTCTGCAACCTGATCCATTTCGAGCGCAATCTGCCCTCCAGCGCCCCCAAGCAATCGCGGCTGCTGATCGTCGCGCCGATGTCGGGCCATTTCGCGACGCTGCTGCGCGGCACGGTTGAAGCCTTCCTGCCGACGCACGAGGTCTACATCACCGATTGGGTCGATGCGCGGCTCGTGCCGATGAGCGAAGGCCGCTTCGATCTCGACGATTACGTCGATTACGTCATGGACATGATCCGCTTCCTCGGCCCGGACGTGCATGTTCTGGCGGTGTGTCAGCCGTCCGTGCCGGTGGCCGCCGCGATCGCGCGTCTCGAGGCGATGGACGATCCGGCGATCCCGCGCTCGATGATCCTGATGGGCGGGCCGATCGACACCCGCAAGAGTCCGACCGAGGTCAACAAGCTCGCCGAACGGCGCGGCATGAAGTGGTTCAAGGAACATTGCATCTCGCGCGTGCCCTTCCCGCACCCGGGCGTAATGCGCGAGGTCTATCCGGGCTATCTCCAGCTTTCCGGCTTCATGGCCATGAACCTCGACCGCCATCTCTCGGCACATTGGGACATGTTCAACCATCTCGTCGAGCGTGATGGCGACTCCGCCGAGAAGCACCGCGATTTCTACGATGAATACATGGCGGTGATGGACCTGACCGCCGAATTCTACCTCCAGACGGTCGAGACCGTGTTCGTGAAGCACTCGCTGCCCAAGGGCGAGATGATGCATCGCGACGAGCCGGTCGATCTCGGTGCGATCCGCCGCTGCGCGCTGATGACGGTCGAGGGCGAGAAGGACGACATCTCCGGCGTCGGCCAGACCAAGGCGACGCATGATCTCTGCGTCAATCTGCCGAAGGACAAACAGCTCTACCACCTGCAGAACGATGTCGGCCATTACGGTGTGTTCAATGGCTCGCGGTTCCGCAAGTTCATCGCGCCGAAGATCGTCGAATTCACAGAGACGCATTCGGCCGACCGGAAACCTGTGGTCAAGGGCAAGCTCGCCGTCGTTGGCTGAAAGAGGTTATGCTGGGTGCCTGATTCGGCCCCTCGGGGCCCGTTCGGCCCTGAGGTGACTGATCTTGGCGCGACGCGGCCTGCTCGATTTCCTGCTTCCCAAAAAGGCCGTCCCAGCGCCGGACGCGCGGCGGCGCGACGCGCCCGAGGCCCTGACGGTCGAGTGCGGCGGATCGCCGGTCACGGTCGCGCTTCAGGTCCGCCCGAACGCCCGCCGCATGATCCTGCGGCTCGACCGGATCACCGGCGCACCGACCCTGACACTGCCGCGCGGCGTCCGGCGCATCCACGCCGAGCGCTTCCTTTCAGACCATGTCGGCTGGCTCGAAGCGCGGCTCGCCGCACGGCCGGCGCAGGTTGCCTTCGCGCCCGGCAAGGTCATTCCGGTGCGCGGCGAACCGCATCTCATCCATCATCACGCGACGTTCCGCGGCACGACACGGATCGAACCGGGGCCGGAAGGCCCGCTCCTCGTCGTCCATGGCGACGGCGCGCATGTGGCAGGGCGCGTCGAGCGCTTCCTGCGCGCGGAGGCGGTGCTCGACCTCACCGCCGCGGCACGACGCCACGCGGCGGCAGCCGGCGTCACCATCGGCCGGATCACGATCAAGGATACCAAGAGCCGCTGGGGCTCGTGCTCGGCACGCGGCGATCTCGCGTTTTCCTGGCGGCTGATCCTCGCGCCGCCCTTCGTCCTGGATTACCTTGCGGCCCACGAGGTCGCGCACCGGCTGGAAATGAATCACTCGACGCGCTATTGGCGTCATGTCGCACAGTTGTTCCCGCGGTTTCGCGAGGCGGAAGCCTGGCTCAACCGCAACGGCTCCGGGTTGCATCTCATCGGGCGGTGACGCCCTTATTCGGCCGCATCGGAGCTGGCTCCTCTCTTTTTTGAAACCATCCGCTCTTGTCCCATCTTCGCCCCGGCACTTTCGCGCTTACGGCCCTTCTCGGGATCCTGACCTCCCTCGGCCCGCTCTCGACCGATCTCTACCTGCCTTCGCTGCCGGCGATCGCGCAGCATTTCGGCGCGACCAGCGGGCATGCGCAGCTCTCGCTTTCCGCCTATCTCGCCGGTTATGCCATCGGTCTGCCGCTCTACGGACCGCTGTCCGATCGGCGCGGGCGCAAGAACGTGCTGCTGTTCGGGCTTGTGCTCTACGGGGTCGCCAACGCGATCTCCTCGCTCTCACCGACGCTCGACGTGCTGATCCTGAGCCGCGCGATCCAGGGGCTGGGTGCGGCCGGGCCGATCGTGATCGCGCGCGCCATCGTCCGCGACCTCTACGAAGGCCGCCGCGCCGGGCAGGAACTCGCGCGGATGGGCTCGATCATGGGCATCGTCCCGGCGGTCGCGCCGGTGCTCGGCGCCGGGCTTGAGGAATTCCTCGGCTGGCGTGCGAACTTCATCTGCACGGCGCTGCTGGCTGGCGGCCTCGCTTTCCTGGTGCACCCGAAATTGCCGGAAACGCTCAAAGTGCGCCGGACCGATCCGTTCGGCGCAAGGGCGGTGTTCGGCGGGTTCTCCGACCTCATCACCGACCGGCGCTTCCTGCCGTTCGGGCTTCTGGCGGCCGCGACCTATTCCGGCCTTTTCGCCTTCATTTCCGGGTCGAGCTTCGTCTACCAGTATCATTTCGGCCAGACGACCTTCGGCTTCGCGCTGGCGTTCGTGCTGATGGTCTCCGGCTACATCACCGGCACCTTCCTGGCGCAACGGCTCGCGCTCCGGGTGGAGGGGCGGCGGCTGATCCTCGTGGGCTGCCTGCTTCAGGCCGCCGGCGGCGCGGCGATGCTCGCGTTCGTCTTCCTGTTCCGGGGAACGCCCTACGCCATGACCCTGCCGATGATGTTCTATTCGTGCGGCGTCGGCTTCACCCTGCCGCAGAGCATGGCCGGCGCGATGATGCCCTTCCCGGACCGGGCCGGCGCGGCCTCCTCGCTGCTCGGCATCATGCAGATCGGTTTCGCTTCGATCGTCGGCGCGGTGGTCGGCGCCTTCATCGATCACGGACCGCTGGTGCTCGCCGGTGCCGTCGCGCTGTTCGGGCTCTGCGCGGTTGCGATCTACCCGATGATCCGCCGGCCGGAAGCCACGCCCTAGACTTCCCGTATCCCTAACCGCCGAACAGGCGGCCGAGCAGGCTCTTTTCCTTGGCGCTCGGCCCTTCCCAGGAGCCGGGATTATCGTTGGCGACCGGCTGGCGCGGCCTTGGCGGCGCACCGGAGCCGTTGACGACGCCGGCGATCAGCCCGCCCAGGCCGCCGCCGGCATTGAGGCCCGGCAGTTCCTGCGGCTTGTAGCCCTTCTGCGCCTGCCGCATGAAATCGGCCCAGATCTCGGCTGGCAGGCCGGAGCCTGAAACCTTCTTCATCGGATCGCCATCGTCGTTGCCGACCCAGACGGCGGTGACAAGGTTGGCGGTGTAACCGACGAACCAGGCATCGCGGTATTCCTGCGTCGTGCCGGTCTTACCGCCGGCCGGGTAGCCGGGAATATCCGAGCGTTTTGCCGTGCCGCTGACGAGCGTCTCGCGCATCATCCGGTTGAGCTGGCCGATGATCGCCGGATCGGCGACCTGACCGAGATTCTGCGGCTTGCGGCGGTAGATCACAGTGCCATCGGTGCGCTTCACCTCGAGGATGGCATGCGGGATGACACCGATACCGCCGTTGGCGAAGGCGGAATAGGCCGTCGCCATCTCGATCGGCGAGACTTCCGAAGTGCCGAGCGCAAGCGACTCGTTGGCCTTGAGCGGGGAATGGATGCCGAGCCGCTGCGCGGTGCGGGCGACGACGCGCGGCCCGACCTCGACGTTGAGCTTCACCGCGACCGTGTTGAGCGACATCGACAGCGCCTGCGTCAGCGTGACATTGCCGAAATACTCGTGGCTGTAGTTCTCGGGCTTCCAGCCGCGGATGTTGATCGGCGCGTCCTCACGAACCGTGTCCGGCGTCAGCCCCTTCTCAAGGGCGGCGAGATAAACGAAGGGCTTGAACGACGAGCCCGGTTGCCGTTTCGCCGCAACCGCGCGGTTGAACTGGCTCTGCGCGTAATCGCGCCCGCCGACCATCGCCCGCACCGAGCCATCCGGCGAGAGGGTGACCAGCGCCATCTGCTCGACATCGAGCTTCAGCCGCTTGGGCTCGAAGCTGGTGGCGACGACGCGTTCTGCGAGCTGCTGCAGCTTCGGGTCGATCGTCGTCTTGACGATGATATCGCCATCGACCGCGCCGATGTGGTCGTCGAGCACGTCCATGATCCAGTCGGCGACATAGTTGCCGGCGCCGGGGCGCGAACGCTTCCTCGCGTCCGCCGTGTTGGTGCGGGTCGATTTGACGGCGTCAGGCGTCGCGTAGCCTTCCGAGACCATCTTCTGCAGGACCAGCGCGGCGCGTTCGGCGGCACCTTCCGGGTTGCGGTTCGGCGCGAGCCGCGAGGGCGACTGCACGAGGCCCGCGAGCACCGCCGCCTCGCCGAGGCTGAGTGCGCGGGCGGACTTGCCGAAGTATTTCTGGCTCGCGGCCTCGATGCCATAGGCGCCGGCGCCGAAATAGACCCGGTTCATGTAGAGTTCGAGGATCTGGTCCTTCGAATAGTTCCGCTCCAGCCAGAGCGAGAGCAGGGCTTCCTGGATCTTGCGCGAGAGCGTGCGTTCCTGGGTGAGGAAGATGTTCTTGGCGAGCTGCTGGGTCAGCGTCGAGCCGCCCTGCTCCATCCGCCCGCGCGTGAAATTGCGGAACACGGCGCGGCCGAGGCCGGCGAGGTCGATGCCGAAATGCTGGTAGAAGCGCCGGTCCTCGATGGCGACGAAGGCCTGCCCGACGTATTTCGGCAATTCGCCGATCGGGACGGAGGAGCCGCCGGTCTCGCCGCGGTTGGCGATGAGAGAGCCGTCGGCGGCGAGAATGGCGATGTTCGGCGGGCGCTTGGGCACCGCAAGCTGGTCGATCGGCGGCAGTTTCATCGCGTGATAGCCGACGATAATGCCGAGGGCGACAAGCCCCCAGAGGCCTAGCACGAAGCTCCAGTAGAACAGAAACCCGAAGAAGCCCCGGCCCTTGCGGCGCGGACGGCGTCTTGGCCCCTCGCCACGCGGGGCATGATTCTGCGGGCCGCGACGGCTTTCCCCGCGCGACCGCGTCGGCCGGTCTTCGCGCGTCAGCCGAAGCTCGCCGTCGAATCCCTCGCCGTCACCGTCGAAGCGCGGCTCCTGCCGAGCCTTGCGCGCGTGGCTTCCCGCCATCCTGACCCCGAACCCGTTCCATTCCGCCCGCCGGAAAGCGGGAGGACCCGGAGGCCATCCTGCACCCCTTGCCTTAAAGGGAGGTTATTGGCTCCGTCCGCGCGGTTTCGCGCCGAATTCGGGCCATTCGATGACGAGGACCCGTTTATCGCGGCCGGTTGCGGATGGCCGTGAGCGTCGTCGAGGGGGTGATCGCCTCGGGGTCGATGAAGCAATGCAGGATCGCCGGCTTGCCGGAGGCGAGCGCCCGTTCAAAGGCCGGCGCGAAGTCCGCCGTCGTCTCCACCCGCTCGCCGTGCCCACCAAAGGCGCGGGCATAGGCGGCGAAATCGGGGTTCTTCAACGTGGTGCCGGATACGCGGCCGGGATATTCGCGCTCCTGATGCATGCGGATAGTGCCGTACATGCCGTTGTCGATCACGACGATGATCACCGGCAGGTCATACTGCACGGCTGTGGCGAATTCCTGCCCGTTCATCAGGAAGCAGCCGTCACCGGCGAAGGAAACGACCAGCTTCTCCGGGTGGAGGCGCTTGGCGCCGACTGCCGCCGGCACGCCGTAGCCCATCGAGCCCGAGGTCGGCGCCGCCTGCGTCCCGAACTGCCGGAAGCGATGGAAGCGATGCAGCCAGGTCGCGTAGTTGCCGGCGCCATTGGTCATGATCGCATCGGCGGGCAGGGTCTCGCGCAGGTAACGCATCACCTCGCCCATCTGGAGCTTGCCCGGAATGGGTTTGGGTTCGGTCCAGGCCAGGAAGGAGGCATTGGCGGCCTTGGCTGCGCCCTCCCAGGGAAGCGCGTTCGGTGGCTGAAGTCCTTCGAGCGCCGCGCAGAAACTCGCCGCATCGGCATGGATGCCCATTGCCGGGGCATAGATGCGGCCGAGTTCGGAGGCGTCCGGGAAAACATGGACGAGGCGGGTGCCGTCACCCGGAATTTCGAGCAGGGTGTAGCCCTGCGACGGCATTTCGCCAAGGCGCGCGCCGATCGCGAGGATCAGGTCCGCCTCCTTGAAGCGCTTCAGGAGGTCCGGGTTCGGGCCGATGCCGAGGTCGCCGGCGAAATTCGGGTGATCGGCCGGAAACAGCATCTGCCGGCGGAAGCTGACAGCAACGGGTAGATCGAAGCGCTCGGAAAAGCGGACCAGCGAGCGCACCGCCGTCTCGTTCCAGCGCGTGCCGCCCGCGAGCACGACCGGCGATTTCGCGGCCCAGAGCCGCTTCTGCAATTCCGCCATCTGGCTGAGAGAGGGCGCGGTCGGGATGGCCTCGACGTAGGGTGCATCCGCGACGTCGACCTCTTCGACCAGCATGTCCTCCGGCAGCGCAATCACGACAGGACCGGGCCGGCCGGACATCGCGACATGGAAGGCCCGGCTGACGATCTCGGGAATGCGCTTCGGATCGTCGATCTCGGTCGTCCATTTGGTCATCGAGCCGAAGACGGCGCGGTAATCCAGCTCCTGAAAGGCGCCGCGCTCGCGCGCCGCACGCTCGATCTGACCGACGAAAAGGATCAGCGGGATCGAATCCTGATGTGCGATATGGATGCCGTGGCTGGCATTGGTCGCGCCCGGTCCGCGGGTGACGAAGCAGATGCCTGGCCGGCCGGTCAGGCGACCGACCGCGTCCGCCATCATCGTCGCGCCGCCTTCCTGACGGCAGATCGTGACGCGCACGCTGGCGTCGTGCAGGGCATCGAGCACGGCGAGATAGCTCTCGCCCGGCACACAGAAGATGTCCTTCACGCGCTGTTTGACGAGTTGATCGACAAGAACTTCGGCGGCGGTGCGGCTCATGGGCGGGGCTTCCAGTTGGGGTCGGCGAGAATTTCGGCGCTATGCTGGCCGAGACCGGGCGAGGGACGTTGCGAGACCTGCGGCACGCCGTCGATCAGGATCGGTGTCCTTACACTCGGCACCGAACCGGCTTCCGCCTCGGGCAGGGCCAGATCGACGCGCATGCCGCGCGCCCTGACATGCGGGTCGGCGAAAACCTCGTCGATGCCGTTGATCGGGCCGGCAGGTACGCCCTGTGCCTCAAGTTTCGCGAGCAATTCCGCCTTGCCGAACCGGGCCGTATAGGCCGAAAGCACCGGAACCAGCGCGGCGCGGTTCGAGACGCGGCCGCGATTGGTGGCGTAATCCGGGTTGGCGAGGAGGTCGTGCGCGCCGAGCGCCTCGCACAGCTTGCGGTATTGCCCGTCATTGCCGCTGGCGATGATGATGTAGCCGTCGGCGACCGGAAAAACCTCGTAGGGCACGATGTTCGGATGCGCGTTGCCGAGTCGCTTCGGCGTCTTGCCGGAGACGAGGTAGTTCATCGCCTGATTGCCGAGCACCGCGATCTGGCTGTCGAGCAGCGCGCAATCAATCGTCGCGCCGATCCCGGTTTCGTCGCGGCGGCGGAGCGCGGCGAGGATCGCGACGGTCGCATACATCCCGGTAAAAATGTCGGCGGTGGCGTAGCCCGCCTTGGTCGGCTGCCCGTCCGGCTGGCCGGTGATATCCATCGCGCCGGCCATGCCCTGAATGAGGAAGTCGTAGCCGGCGCGGGCGGCATAAGGCCCCTCCTGCCCGAAGCCGGTGATCGAACAGCAGATCAGCGAGGGCTTGAGCGCGCGCAGGCTCGCGGCGTCGAGCCCGTATTTGACGAGCCCGCCGACCTTGAAGTTCTCGACCACGACATCGGCAGCCTTCGCCAGTTCGCGGATCATCGCAATGTCGTCAGGATTGTCGAAATCGGCCTCGATCGAGCGCTTGCCGCGGTTGCAGGCATGGAAATAGGCCGCGCCGAGATCGCCGCCGCCCTTGCGTTCGATGAAGGGCGGACCCCAGGTGCGGGTGTCGTCACCGGCGCCCTTGCGCTCGACCTTGACGACGTCCGCGCCGAGATCGGCCAGCAACTGGCCGATCCAGGGGCCGGCGAGAATGCGGGCAAGCTCAAGGATCCTCAAGCCGGCGAGCGGGCGATGTGGAATTTCATTCTGCATATCGGCATCTGGATCACAGAGCGCGCTGGCACGCAAGGGGCAGCGCCAAAAACTCGGGCAGCGCCAAAAACTCGGGCAGCATCAAAAAACCCGCCGCCGTCACACGCGGCTCTCCAAGCTGTGATGAGATGTGGTTTTTCTAAAGGTCTGAAACCGTGCAAAAGAACAATTGCCCGGGCCGCAAAAAAGGGAAGGTCCGACAAGGGGGACACCATGCAAACCGCCGCCACCACGCCTGCTATCCGCTTTTCCATTCCGAGCATCAAGACGATCATCAACCTGATGATCGGCGGTGCGATCGGCCTTGCCGTCTGGGAGGTGTGGGCGCGCGTTTTCACCAAGGCCGTCCTCGGCTATCCGCTCGAACCGGCCGGCCTGATCGATGCGATCGCCAATCACCAGTTCGGGCTGATGATCCCCTATCTTCTCCGCGAGGGGCTGCACTACGCCGTCGGCATCATCGGCTACCCGGTCTTCTACTATCTCGTCTCGCGTTACCTGAAGAACTGGAGCGCCCTGCTCGATGGCATCGTGTTCTTCACTTTCAGCGCCGGCGTCGCCTACTACGCCGCGAAGGGCATGGCGACGACCTGGCATTTCGTGTTCTGGGCGATCGTCGCGGCCTTCATCGCCACGCGGTTCATCAACCCGAACGTGCTCATCCGCGACAGCCTCACCTGGGGCACCTTCACCTGGCTCAATGCGCTCGGCATCATGGCGCCGCTCGGTGGGCTGAGCTTCTACCTCCTCGGCGAGGGCGGCCAGCTTTCGTTCATGAGCTGGGCCGGGCACGTGATCTACGGCGCGCTTGCAGCTTATGTGTTCGAGAAGCGCGAAGCGAAGACAATGATGTAAAGAAGCAAAGGGCGGCTCCGGGGCCGCCCTTTTTTGGTTTTAGCCGTCGATATCGAACTTCACGCCCTGTGCCAGCGGCAGGCTGGTGCCGTAATTGATGGTGTTGGTGGCGCGGCGCATATAGGCCTTCCACGAATCGGATCCGGCCTCTCGGCCGCCGCCGGTTTCCTTCTCACCGCCGAACGCGCCACCGATTTCAGCGCCCGACGGCCCGATGTTCACGTTGGCGATGCCGCAATCCGACCCCGTCACCGAGGTGAACAGCTCGGCCTCGCGCATGTCGCGCGTGAAGATCGACGAGGACAACCCAGCGCCGACCGCGTTGTTGAGCGCGACCGCCTCCTCGATGGTGTCGTAGCCGACGACATAGAGGATCGGCGCGAAGGTCTCGCGCAGCATCGGCCCGGCCTGCGCCGGCATCTCGACGATCGCGGGGTTGACGTAATAGCCAGCGCCGACGCCCTGCACCCGGCCGCCGCCATGCACCTTGCCGCCCAGCGCGCGGGCTTCGGCGAGTGCCGCTTCCATGCCCTGGAACGCCGCCTCGTCGATCAGCGGGCCGAGCAGCGTGCCTTCCGCGCGCGGATCCCCGATTTTCGCGCTCGACCAGACCTTCGCGAGGCGCGGCAGCAGCGAGCCGATCACGGAGCGATGGACGATAAGCCGCCGCAGGCTGGTGCAGCGTTGGCCGGCCGTGCCCATCGCCGCGAAGGCGATGCCGCGCAGCGCGAGGTCGAGATCCGCCGAAGGCGCGACGATCGCCGCGTTATTGCCGCCGAGTTCGAGAATCGCGCGGGCGAAGCGGGCGGCCAGCACCGGGCCGACCTTGCGACCCATTGCCGTCGAACCCGTCGCGGAGATGAGCGGCACGCGATGATCGGCCACCAGCGCCGCGCCTACCGCCCCATCGCCGAGCACGATCTGGCTCAGGTGCTCGGGCACCTTGCCGTTGCCTTCCTGCTCGAAGCGCGCCGCCGCCCGCGCCACGATCTCGCCGACAGCGAGCGCAGTGAGCGGGGTCTTCTCCGAGGGTTTCCAGAGGACCGAATCGCCGCAGATGAAGGCGAGCGCCGCATTCCAGCTCCAGACCGCGACGGGGAAGTTGAAGGCGCTGATGACGCCGACCGGCCCAAGCGGGTGCCAGGTCTCCATCATCCGGTGGTCGGCGCGCTCGGTGGCGATGGTGAGACCGTAGAGCTGGCGCGAGAGCCCGACCGCGAAGTCGCAGATGTCGATCATCTCCTGCACCTCGCCGAGACCCTCGGAGGTGATCTTGCCCGCTTCGAGCGTGACGAGATGGCCCAGCTCGCGCTTGACGCGGCGCAGTTCCTCGCCGATCAGCCGGACGAACTCGCCGCGGCGCGGCGCCGGCACCTTGCGCCAAGCTTCAAACGCCTGAACACTGCGCCCGATCGCGGCCTCGACCTCGGCGGGCGTATCGTCCGCGACCATGGCCAGGGTCTCGCCGGTGATCGGCGAACGAACGGTGCGGCTGCCGCCGACAAGGCGCGAGGCCGGCACGCCGAGCGCTTCGAGAATGGTCGAGGCTTCTTCCTTCGGAGCGGAAAGAATCGAAGCGAATTCCTGTTCGAGAAAAGCAGACATCGGATGCTCCGGATCAGTTGCGGCCGGTCATGCGGCCCTTTGCGACATTTTGCGGCACGCTAGCCGATGCGCGATCAAAGGGGAATTGCGGCAATCGCGGAATTTAATTCCATTTTTGGTGAAATCGGCTAGCGAAGGCCGGGAATCGATCTTGAACCGGGACGCAGTCTAGGAAAAGATCGCGGCAACTTCAGGATTTGACCCGCGAGACGGGTCGGGGAGCCTTCGATGGCCGAGACGTATGATGTCGTGATCGCCGGCGGCGCGGTCATGGGTTCCTCGATTGCCTGGCACCTCGCCACGCATCCGGGCTTCAGCGGGCGGATCGCGGTGATCGAGCCCGATCCAACCTACCAGTTCTCCGCCTCCGCGCTGTCGGCAGGGTCGATCCGCCAGCAATTCTCGCAAGAAACGAATATCGCGATTTCTCTCTATGGAATCACCTTCCTGCGCGAAATCGGCGCGCGTCTTTCGGTCAACGGCGACAAGCCGGACATCGGCCTGCACGAGGGCGGCTATCTCTACCTCGGCACGGAAGCGCATCGCCCCGTCTTCGAGGCGAACAACGCTGACCAGATGCGGATGGGCGCCGAGGTCGCGCTGCTCGATCCGGCAGCCTTGGCAGCGCGCTTTCCCTGGCTCAACACCGGGGATCTGACGATCGGCTCGCTCGGCCTTGCCGGCGAAGGCTGGTTTGACGGTTATGGGCTGATGCAGGCGTTCCGCAAGGCCGCGCGGGCGCAGGGCGTCACCTATCTCCAGCACAGGGTCACAGGTGTAAGCCGAGATGATGCACGGATCACCGGCGTTACGCTCGACGATGGCACGACGCTCTCCTGCGGGGATTTCATCAACGCGGCCGGCGCTTCAGGCGCGCGCGCGCTGGCCGATCTCTGTGGCGAACCGGTCCCGGTCTATGCCAAGAAACGCACGGTGTTCTCGTTCACGGCGCGCGAAAAGCTCGCCGCGCACCCGCTCGTCATCGACACGACCGGCGTGTGGTGGCGGCCGGAGGGCGAAGGCTTCATCACCGGCTATTCGCCGGACGAACCGGAAGAAATCGACCACGGGGCGGATTTCGAGCCAGACTGGTCGCTGTTCGAGGAGGTGATGTGGCCGGCGCTTGCGCATCGCATCCCGGCCTTCGAGGCGATCCGGCCGGGCCGGGCCTGGGCCGGGCATTACGACATGAACCTCCTCGACCACAATGCCATTGTCGGGCAGCACGGCGAGCTGGAAAACGGCTACATCGCCTGCGGCTTCTCCGGCCACGGCCTTCAGCAATCGCCCGCCGTGGGACGCGGACTTGCGGAACTCATCGTCGAGGGGGCCTATCGCAGCCTCGACCTCTCCCCGCTCGGCTACGAACGGATCGTCGCGAAACGTCCGCTCTTGGAACGCAACGTGATCTGACGATGACCCTCAGGATCGAGCCGAACCCGCCTCCGGCCGGGTCAGTTCGATTTCGGGCAAGATTCCTCGCATGAGCTCGGGCGCGCGTTCGCGCTTGCCTGCAGCCCTGCTGGTCAGAGCCGAGGGCCGCCGCCTTGGTTATTCCCCGCGCTTGCGGCGCTTGAACCCGTTCATCTCGGCGACGACGTCGGCCAGCATCGGTACGTACTTGTCGCCGTGTCCAAGCCCGACGGCCTGCGCGAACAGGTTTTTCGCCGCGCTCGATATGGGGTTCGCGACCTGCACGGCATTGGCCATCGCATCGACATAGCGCAGGTCTTTCGCGCCGTTGGCGAGCGCGAAGCGGTGCGAATTGGGGTTATCCTCGAAGGCATAGCCCATAAAGGTCTGGTAGAAGCCGCAATCCATACGGCTGCCGCGCAGGACGGAATCGAACACCTCGATGGTCACGCCCGCCTTCTGGGCGATCGCCAGCGCCTCGGCATAGATCGCGGCGTAGCCCATCGAGACGAAGTTGTTCAGGAGCTTCATCTTGTGGCCAACGCCAACAGGGCCGAGATGGACGGTCTTCGACGCCCAGGCGCCGATCGCCGCCTCGACGCGGCGGAACACCGCCGGATCGGCGCCGACCATCGCCGTCAACTGGCCCGCCTCCGCCTGCGCCGGTGTGCCACCGAGCGGCGCATCGACGAAATCGACCCCGAGCGGCGCAAGCTCCTTCGCCAGCATTTCGGTCGAGACCGGGTTGGCGGTCGAGCAATCGACGATGACGAGGCCCTTGCGCGCCGCTTCGCGAATGCCGTTCTCGCCGAGAACGACCTTCTCGACGGTCGGCGAATCCGTGACGCAGATGAAGACGATATCGGATTGTTCGGCGACGGCCTTGGGGCTCGCCGCCTCCTTCGCGCCCTTGGCGAGGAGTTCCTCGATCGGCTTGCGGTTGCGGTTGGCCATGACCGTGAGCGGAAAGCCCTTGGCGAGCAGGTTGGCCGCCATGCCCTGCCCCATGAGGCCGACACCGATGAAACCGACGCGTTCCCCAGCCATGCCTTCTTGCGCCATTTTCTCTCTCCTGTCTTCGTTCAAACGGTTCCGTTGAGCGCACGATAGGCGCGGATCACCTGGCTGTCGTCGGCGAGGCCGTGCCCGGCGCCGGAGGAGGCCAGGAACATCTGATGCGCCACGGCCGCAATCGGCAGCGCGACCTTGGCCGAGCGTCCGGCGTCGAGCACCAGCGAGAGATCCTTGACGAAGATGTCGACTGCGCTCGTCACCTCCGGCTCGATCTCGAGCATCCGGGGACCCCGATTGTTGATCATCCAGCTCGCGGCGGCGGATTGGCCGAGGATCCTGAGCAGAAGCCCGGTGTCGAGCCCGGCCTTCTCCGCCATCGCGAAGGCCTCCGCCGCGACCGCGATATGCACGCCGCACAGAAGCTGGTTGATGGTCTTCACCATCGCGCCGTCGCCGGCGTTCTCGCCGACATGGTAGAGCTTGTCGCCCAGCGGCACGAGATAGGCGTTCGCGGCCTCGAAGATCGCCTTCGGCCCGCCGGCCATGATGGTCAGCGTGCCGGCTTCCGCACCGACGACACCGCCGGAAACGGGCGCATCAAGGAACTGCCGCCCCGCCTTGTCGACCATACCGGCGATCTCGCGCGCGTCCGCCGGCGAGCAGGTCGCCATGAGGATGACGAGCGCATCCGACTTCAAAGCCTCAAGCGCCCCGGAGCTCACCAATGCCGCGCGTGCCTGGGCCGCGTTCACGACCATGAGGATCAGGGCTTCGGCGCCTCGCGCAGCCTCGACCGCCGACGAACAGGCGATGCCACCGTTTGCGGCGTGAACAGCAAGCGCATCGGGATTGAGATCGAAGCCCTGCACGCGGAACTGGCGCTCGACGAGCCGCCGCGCCATCGGACGCCCCATGGCGCCGAGGCCGATAAAAGCGATTGTCCGGCTCATGGCTTATTCCTTCACCGCGCCGGTCATCGCCGAGACGTAGTATTCCACGAAGAACGAATAGAGCACCACGAGCGGCAGCGAGCCCACCAGTGCGCCGGCCATCAGCGAACCCCATTTGTACTGGTCGCCATCCGTGAAAGCGGTGACGATCGCGACCGGCACGGTCTTTTTCTCCTGGGAGTTGATGAAGGTCAGCGCGTAGATGAACTCGTTCCAGCACAGGGTGAGGCAGAAGATGCCGGCCGAGATCAGCCCCGGCACCGCGAGCGGCAGGATGATCTTGGTGAGGATCTGCCAGCGCGAGGCGCCGTCGATCAGTGCGCATTCCTCAAGCTCGTAGGGAATGGTCTTGAAATAGCCCATCAGCAGCCAGGTCGAGAACGGGATCAGGATGGTGGGATAGGTCAGGATCAGCGCGAAGGGCGTATCGAACAGGCCGTAATTGAAGATCACGGTCGAGAGGGGAATGAACAGGATCGAGGGCGGCACGAGATAGGCGAGGAAGATCAGCCCGCCGGTCACCTGCGCGCCGCGGAAGCGGATGCGGACGATGGCGTAGGCCGCGAAGACGCTCGCGATCAGCGCGAGAATCGTCGCCGACACCGAGATGAACATCGTGTTCCACAGCCAGCGCGGATATTCGCTCTCGAACAGCAGCGCCTTGATGTGCTCGAAGGTCGGCGCCAGCGTGTAGAGCGGGTTGTGCGCATCGAGATCGAGCAGGTGTTCCTTCGGTTTGATGGCGGTGATCACCATCCAGTAGAAGGGGAACAGCAGCACGAACAGGATCAGCATGAGCGGGATATAGACCGTGACGAAGCGCGTCTTCACGGTGTCGAGGTAGCTCATGCCTTCCGAATTGTCGGCCTGCACCGGCGTTGCTTCACTCATCGTTCTGGTCCCTGTTGCGGCCGGCGCGAGGCACCGGCGCCCTCATCAGTCGTTGTCCGAACCCTGCTGCCACTTGCGCTTCTGAAGTCCGAACCAGGAGATCATGATCGCGCCGAGCAGGAAGGGGATCATCGCGGTCGAGATCGCGGCACCTTCGCCGATCCGCCCGCCAAGGATCGCGGTATTGTAGCTCATGGTGGCCATCAGCTCGGTCGTGCCGGCGGGGCCGCCATTGGTGAGCACCTTGATCAGCTGGAAATCCGTGAAGGTGAACAGCACCGAGAAGGTCATCACCACGGCGATGATCGGGGTGAGGATCGGGTAGGTGACGAAACGGAACATCTGCCATTTCGAGGCACCATCGAGCGTCGCGGCCTCGTAGAGCGAGGGCGACACGGTCTGAAGCCCCGCGAGCAGCGTGATGGCGATGAAGGGCACGCCGCGCCAGACATTGGCGAAAATGACCGAGGCGCGTGCGTTCCACGGATCGCCAAGGAAATCGATGTTGCCGGAAATCAGGCCCCATTTCCGCAAGGCCCAGGAAATCACCGAGAACTGCGGATCGAAAATCCACCAGAAGGCAATCGCGGAAAGCACCGTCGGCACGATGAAGGGGATCAGCACGATCGCGCGGATCATCGCCTTGAACGGCAGATGGTTGTTCAGGAGAATCGCGAGATAAAGCCCGACCGCGAATTTGATCGCGCTGGCAACGAAGGTGTAGAAGAGCGTGTTGAACACGGCGAGCTGAAACTTGGCATCGCCCACGATCCACTCGTAGTTCTCAAGACCGATGAACCCGCCGGGGGTGCCGATCTTGCTGTCGGTGAAGCTCAACCAGACGCCGAGACCCAGCGGATAGACGAGAAACAGGATCAGGAATGCCGCCGCCGGCAGCATGAACCAGAAGCCGAGCCAGTTGCGGTCGGTCCTCAGCCCTTCCCAGAACGAGGGGACAGTGCGGACAGGACCCGAAGGCGGCGAGATCGCGGTGTCGCTCATGCGCTTGATCGTCCCGGATGCGGTTCACAAGAAAATGGGGACGGGAGGGCGGACTGGCCGCCCTCCCGGAGTGCACGTCAACGATAGATGCGCTTGGCCTGGCGCTCGGCGACGGCGATCGCCTCCTGCGGGGTCGAGCGGCCGGTCGCGACGGACGCGAACATGTCGAGGATCAGGAAGTCCGCCAGCGCGGAGGCAGCCTTCTCGCCGACCGAGCCGAGGTGGCCCGCGGTGAGCGTGCGGCGGCCCGCGTCCTTGCAGAGCGAGAGCTTCGGATCGGTGTGCCAGACCGGGTTGGCATCGAAAGCCGGCAGGGGATGCGAGAGATAGGCCACCGCACCTTCCAGCCAGGGGTTGTAGTTCTCGGCCGTCATGGTGAATTCGAGGAAGGCCTTCACCGCGTTCGGGAACTTCGTGTATTTCATGCCCAGCATCGGATAGCAGATGTGGAACTCGGTCGGCTTGCCGACGGTGCCGACCGGCCAGTTCGAGTGGTTCATGTCATCCATGATTTCCTTCATCTTGGCGTCCTTGGCGGCGCCGGCCTTCGCGGCGGCGTAGATCGAGACGCCGTTGTTCGTGAGCGAGATTTCGCCCGCGAGGAAAGCCTTGTTGTTGAAGGAATCGTTCCACGAGGCGGTGCCGGGCGCGAAGTGCGAGGAAAGCTCCTTCACATATTCGAGCGCCTTCACCGTTTCCGGCGAGTTGATGATGACCTTGTCGTTCTTGTCGACAAGGTTGGCGCCATGCGCCCACAGTGCCCAGTGAACCCAGGCATTGCCGTCGCCGGAGGCGCGGCCGAGCGCGAAGCCACCCGGCGTGCCCTTGGCCTTCAGGCCCTTCATCAGTTCCATGAAGCCCTTGAGGTCCTGCGGGACGGTCTTGAAGCCGGCCGCCTCGATCATCGACTGGCGATAGTTGATGACATTGGCGTTGTAGGCGATCGGGATCGCGATCCACTTGCCCTTCGACATGCCGTAGGTCTTGGCCGAATCGAACCACTCGCCATATTTCTTGGAGAGATGCGTCGCGACGTCGCTCACGTCCATGCACTTCGCCGGGAAGAGATGCGGCAGCGAGTAGAGACCCCAGAAGATATCCGGGCCCTGGTTGGTGTTCGCCGCGACCGAAGCCTTCGGCTGCACGTCGTCGAGACCTTCGTTGATGACGTTGACGGCAACGCCGGTCGCCTTGGTGAAGGCGGCGACGAGCTTCACGAACGCGTCCTCTTCCGACTGGACGAAGCGCTTCCAGCGCAGCACCGTCAGCTTGGCGCCCTTCTCGGCCTTGAAGGGCGTGGCCTGCGCCCAGGCACGGGCGAATTCGGTCAGACCGGAACCCGTCAGCAGGGCACCGGCGCCGAAGGCGGCGGAACCTTTGAGAAATCCACGACGATCGGTATGCATTGTTTCCTCCTAGATTGGGCGTTTGAGCCAGTTTCCCCCGAGCTTCGTGCTCGTTTGACGGGAGTTCACGGCGCGGTTCTTGGCGACCGCTTGCCGAATTCCTTTGCCGAACCCTTGCGGGATTTTGGCGAAATCAGGCGACGAGTCTCCTTCCGGTCTCGGCATCGAAAAGATGGGCGTTTGCCAGCGTCGGCGTGATCGCCAGCGTTTCGCCAGGCTTCGCCGTCAGGCGTTCCTTGAAGACAGCGACGATTTCCTGCCCGCCGATGCGCAGCACGACCTGTGTCTCCGAACCCGTGGGCTCGACGACGACGACTTCGGTCGGCACGCCGCCGGCGTCGATCCGGATGTGCTCCGGCCGCAGACCGTAGATCACCGGGCGGCCCTCGGCGCCGGCCGGAACCTTGCCGACCGGAAGACGGAAGCCCCCATCGGCGACGAAGGTGCCGCCTTCGATGCGTCCCTTGAGGAAATTCATCGCCGGCGAGCCGATGAAGCCGGCGACGAACAGGTTGTCGGGGTTGTCGTAGAGATCGAGTGGCGCACCCATCTGCTCGACGATGCCGTCGTGCATGACGACGATCTTGTCGGCCATGGTCATGGCTTCGATCTGGTCATGCGTGACATAGACCGTGGTGGTCTTCAGCCGCTGGTGCAGCTCCTTGATCTCGGTGCGCATCTGCACGCGCAGCTTCGCATCGAGGTTCGAGAGCGGCTCGTCGAACAGGAACACCTGCGGATCGCGCACGATAGCGCGGCCCATCGCCACACGCTGGCGCTGGCCACCCGAGAGCTGGCGCGGAAAACGGTCGAGCAATTGCGTGAGGCCGAGAATCCGGGCGGCCTTGTCGACGCGCTCGGTGATCTCGGACTTCGGCGCGCCGCGCAGCTTCATGGAAAACGCCATGTTGTCCGCCACGCTCATATGCGGATAGAGCGCGTAGTTCTGGAACACCATCGCGATGTCGCGTTCCTTCGGCGGCACCTGATTGACGACGCGGTTGCCGATGGAAATCTCGCCCGAGGTGATGTTTTCGAGCCCGGCCAGCATCCGGAGCAGCGTCGACTTGCCGCAACCCGACGGACCGACAAGGATGACGAATTCGCCATCCTCGATGTCGACGTTCACTCCGTGGATGATCTCGACCGGACCGAACGCCTTGCGTACGTCACGGATCGTCACTGACGCCATCTGCCAACCTCCCCCGAGGGGTCCCGCATTTCCACCCATCGACATACCGGTATGCCGGCAAATGTCGCGAAACGCCCTGTCCGCTTCCGCGTCCGATGCGTTTTCTTGTTTCGCAACCGGCACCCGCCTATGGAGAGGGAGGGCAAGTTGCTCTTGGTGGAAAAAATCATATTATATTTTGCATCCTGTCAAGCGGCTCGTTGCCGGACAGGCGCGAGGAGAGAGAAATGAACGCGCCGACATTCGTGAAGGCGCCGAGGGGCGGCGCCGAATCCCTCTTCGGCCAGGTCACCAGCCGGCTCGCGGTGGCGATCGTTTCCGGCGCCTTGCCGGCTGGCGCCCTTGTCCCCAACGAGGACGACCTGCGCGCCGAAATCTCCGCCTCGCGCACCGCTTACCGCGAGGCGATCCGTTTTCTGGCGGGGAAGGGGTTGATCGAGGCCCGGCCGCGCAGCGGCACGCGCGTCGCCCCGCGCTCCGCCTGGCACCTGCTCGACCCCGATGTCCTGCGCTGGTCGCTCTCCTCCGGCGCGGACGAGGGATTCATCCGTGACCTGTTCGAACTGCGCGCGCTTGTCGAGCCCGGATGCTCGAAAATTGCTGCATTGCGAAGAACTTCGCAGCATCTGGCCCGGATGGACGAGGCGCTGCGCGGCATGGAGACCACGCCGCCTTTCACCGACGAGGCGATGCGCTACGACCTTGCCTTTCACGACGCGATTTTCGACGCCGCCGATAATGCCGCGATCGCCGCGCTGAAGGAAGTCGTCGCGACGACGCTGTGGTGGTCGCTGCGCATTCAACGCGAGACCCGGTCCGACGAAAGTTTCCGTGTCCCGCTCTCGGATCACCGGCGCCTCTACGACGCCATCCTCCGCAGCGACGGCGAGCGGGCCGAGATGATCAGCCGCATTCTCGTCGCCGATGCGCTGGCGGACACCCTGTCGGCGTTCCGGCTCGGCGCCGCCGCCGATCTGTGAGGCGAAGGGGGTGGGTCCGACGCCCGCAAACTGGTAATACTATTAGCCGGAGCAACGCTTCGGAGATGCCAATTTGGCCGAAGTGAAAACCCAAATATCGTCGATATATGCGGAAATTTCATACCCATCATGCCGATTACGCAGGGCTGGGCGGGGTGACTTGCCGGCTCACCTCCCCGAATAGGCTTTGCAGTGCAACAAAAACCGCGTCAGCATGGGAACGGGAAACCGGCCCTTGCGAGAGCGGCCGCCATTCACGGGAGATACGCCGATGCCCATTCGACGTCTGCTCGTCGCCAATCGCAGCGAAATCGCGATCCGCGTGTTTCGTGCCGCCACCGAGCTCGGCATCCGTACGGTGGCGATCTATGCGGAAGAGGACAAGATCTCCCTCCACCGTTTCAAGGCGGATGAGGCCTATCTTGTCGGACGCGGCCCGCATCTCGCCAAGCCGATGGGGCCGCTGGAAGCCTATCTCTCCATTCCCGAGGTGATCCGCGTCGCCAAGGAAGCGCATGTCGATGCGATCCACCCCGGCTATGGCTTCCTCTCGGAAAGCCCGGAATTCGCGGAGGCCTGCGCCGAGGCCGGCATCATCTTCATCGGCCCCTCGCCGGAGACGCTGCGCCAGCTCGGCAACAAGGTCGACGCGCGCAACCTCGCGATTTCGGTCGAGGTGCCGGTCATGCCGGCGACCCCGCCGCTGCCCGACGACTCCGAGGAGATCAAGCGGCTCGCCAGCGAGATCGGCTATCCGGTGATGCTCAAGGCAAGCTGGGGCGGAGGCGGACGCGGCATGCGGCCGATCGAGAGCGAGGACCAGCTGCTCGACGCCGTCTTCACCGCCAAGCGCGAGGCGCGTGCCGCCTTCGGCAAGGATGAGGTCTATCTCGAAAAGCTGGTGCGCCGCGCACGCCACGTCGAAGTGCAGATCCTCGGTGACAAGCACGGCAACCTCGTGCATCTGTTCGAGCGCGACTGCTCGATCCAGCGCCGCAACCAGAAGGTCATCGAACGCGCACCCGCGCCCTATCTCGACGAGTCGACGCGACGCGAGCTGTGCAACGCCGCCCTCCGCATCGGCCGTGCGACGGAATATGTCGGCGCGGGCACGGTCGAGTTCCTGATGGATGCCGACAGCGGCAAGTTCTATTTCATCGAGGTCAATCCGCGCATCCAGGTCGAGCACACCGTCACCGAGGTCGTGACCGGGCTCGACATCGTCAAGGCGCAAATCCGCATTCTCGAAGGCGCCGCCATCGGCGCGCAGGATGCGGATGGAATCTACCAGACCGGCATTCCCGATCAGCCCAACATCCGGCTTCAGGGTCATGCGCTCCAGTGCCGCATCACCACGGAGAACCCGGAAAATAACTTCATCCCGGATTACGGCCGCATCACCGCCTATCGCGGTGCGATGGGCTTCGGAATCCGCATCGATGGCGGCACCGCCTATTCCGGCGCGATCGTCACCCGCTATTACGATCCGATGCTGGAAAAGATCACCGCCTGGGCGCCTACACCGCGCGAGGCGGTCCAGCGCATGGACCGCGCCTTGCGCGAATACCGCATCCGTGGCGTGGCGACCAACCTCACCTTCCTCGAGGCGGTGCTCGGGCATCCGAAATTCCTCGCCAACGAATATACGACCCGCTTCATCGACGAGACGCCGGAACTCTTCGCGCACGAGCGACGCAAGGACCGGGCGACCAAGCTTCTCACCTATGTCGCCGATGTCTCGGTGAACGGTCACCCCGAAACCCGTGACCGGCCGCGCCCACCGGCCGACGCACGGACACCCGAACCGCCGATCTTCACGGCGGAACCGGCGCTCGGCACACGCCAGAAGCTCGAGCAGCTCGGACCGAAGGGCTTCGCAGAATGGATGCGCGGCGAACGCCGCGTGCTCATCACCGACACCACCATGCGCGACGCCCATCAGTCGCTGCTCGCGACGCGGATGCGCACCCACGACATCGCGGCCATCGCGCCGGCCTATGCCCGTGCGCTGCCGCAGCTTCTCAGCCTCGAATGCTGGGGTGGGGCGACCTTCGATGTCTCGATGCGCTTCCTTCAGGAAGACCCGTGGGAGCGGCTGCGCCTCATCCGCGAGCGGGTACCCAACGTCCTCACGCAGATGCTGCTGCGCGGTGCGAACGGCGTCGGCTACACCAACTACCCCGACAACGTCGTCCGCGATTTCGTCGATCAGGCGGCGCAGGCGGGGATGGATATCTTCCGCATCTTCGATTGCCTCAACTGGATCGAGAACATGCGCGTCGCCATCGACGCCGTGCTGCGATCTGGCAAGGTCGCGGAGGGCGCGATCTGCTACACGGGCGATATCCTCGACCCCGCACGCGCCAAATATCCGCTCAAGTATTACGTCAACCTCGCCAAGGAACTGGAAAAGGCAGGGTGCCACGTCCTCGGCCTCAAGGACATGGCGGGCCTGCTCAAGCCCTCGGCCGCGCGCATTCTCGTCAAGGCGCTCAAAGAAGAGGTGAGCCTGCCGATCCATTTCCATACCCACGACACCTCGGGCATCGCGGCGGCGTCGATCCTCGCGGCGGTGGAAGCGGGCGTCGATGCGGTCGATTGCGCGATGGACGCGATGAGCGGCACCACCTCGCAACCCTGCCTCGGCTCGATCGTCGAGGCGCTGGCGATGACGACGCGCGGCACCGGGCTCGACCCGGAGGCGATCCGCCAGATCTCGTTCTACTGGGAGGCGGTCCGCACCCAGTACACCGCCTTCGAGAGCGATCTCAAATGCGGGGCTTCCGAGGTCTATCTCCACGAGATGCCGGGCGGACAGTTCACCAACCTCAAGGAACAGGCGCGCTCGCTCGGCCTCGAAACGCGCTGGCACGAGGTTGCCAAGGCCTATCGCGCCGCGAACGACCTGTTCGGCGATATCGTCAAGGTGACCCCCTCCTCCAAGGTCGTCGGCGATCTCGCGCTGATGATGGTCAGTCAGGACCTCAAGCCGCAGGATATTCTCGACCCCACCCGCGAGGTCGCGTTCCCGGCCTCCGTCGTCGAGATGCTGCACGGCGATCTCGGTCAGCCGCCGGGCGGATGGCCCGAGGCCTTCCAGAAGAAGGTTCTCAAGGGCGAGAAGCCGATCACGGTCAGGCCCGGCTCGCTGCTCGAACCGATCGACTTCGACGCCGCAACGAAAGAGGCCGAAGGCAAGCTCGGCCACCGGCCTGATGACGAGGAACTCGCGTCCTACCTGATGTATCCGAAGGTCTTCGCCGATTTCGCCAACGTGCAGGAGAAATACGGCCCGGTCTCGACCCTGCCGACACCGATCTTCTTCTACGGCATGAAGGCCGGCGACGAGGCGACGATCGAGATCGAGCGCGGCAAGGCGCTGGTCGTGCGGCTTCAGGCAATCGGCGAGACGGACGAGGAAGGCCAGGTCAAGGTGTTCTTCGAGCTCAACGGCCAGCCGCGCATCATCAAGGTGCCGAACCGCTCGGCCTCTGCGCAGGTCGTCGCCCGCCGCAAGGCCGAGGACGGCAACACCAAGCACATCTCGGCGCCGATGCCGGGCTCGGTTTCCTCGATCGCGGTCGAGCCGGGCCAGCAGGTCCAGGCCGGCGACATCCTCGTCACGCTCGAAGCGATGAAGATGGAAACCGCGATCCATGCCCCCGCCGACGGGGTGATCGCCGAACTGCTCATCAAGCCCCATGCCCAGGTCGATGCCAAGGATCTGCTGATCGTGCTCGGTTGATACCGGTTGTGCGGGCCAGTTGACGAGTCTTAGTTTCATGTGCAACTAATTGCGGCGGGAAACGCCGTAAGGAGAAACACATGCTGAAACTCGAGCAGATTCACCACGTCGCCTATCGCTGCAAGGACGCGAAGGAGACGGTCAACTGGTATGTGAACAACCTCAAGATGGGATTCGTGCTCGCCATCGCCGAGGATCGCGTGCCCTCGACGCATGAGCCCGATCCCTACATGCACGTCTTCCTCGACGCCGGGAACGAGAACGTGCTGGCCTTCTTCGAACTGCCGACCAAGCCCGAGATGGGGCGCGACCTCGCCACCCCGGTCTGGGTCCAGCATATCGCCTTCAAGGTGAAGGACCGGGCGACGCTCCTCGAATACAAGGCGCATCTCGAAGCCAACGGGATCGATGTGCTTGGGGTCACCGATCACTCGATCTTCCATTCGATTTACTTCTTCGATCCTAACGGGCATCGCATCGAACTCGCCTGCCCGGACCCCAACGCGGAGGCCATGCACAAGCGGCTCGACGCGGTGAAATGGGACATGCTGGAGGAATGGTCGCGCACCAAAAGGGCGCCGCAGCACGCCGCCTGGCTCCATGCCAAGGAATTGAACAAGCCCGGCTCGTGAAAGGCCGCATCGCGCCCAGAAATGACGCGACATCGGCCCCGCAGGGTTGGCAAAGAGCAACTGCCCGCCGGCCGGTCAGGCCGCCCCGTCGGAGCCATGAGCGGAGCGATCTGGCGTGAGGCAGAAAATACCGCGCCTTTTCGATTGACAGACGCGGCGAAAACCCTTCCCTCCGACTAAGGACAGGCCGGAAAGGCCGAGGGGCAAGGTCGAGGGGAAGACCGGATGAAGACGGGTCGGGAAACCGCCATCGCCGCGCGCGGGCTCGCCGCCGCGCTGGCCGCACGCGAGGCGGCCGGGCGGCCGATCCGCGTCGGCATCATCGGTTGCGGCGAAATGGGCACCGACCTCGTGACCCAGATCGCGCGGATGCGCGGGCTTCGCGTCGGCGCCATCGCGGATCGTTCCGGCCGTAACGCACGGGAAGCAATCCGCATCGCCGGGCAGGATGCCGACACCGGCCGCGCGGTGGATGGCCTGCCCGCGCTCGAAAACGCCATCGAGGGTGGCCACATCGCCATCACCGATGACGCGCATACCATCCTGCGCTCGGGCAATATCGACGTCATCATTGACGCGACGGGCCGTCCGGCGGCGGGGGCGGAGATCGGTCTCGCCACCATCCGGCAGGGCAAGCACTTGGTGATGATGAACGTCGAGGCGGATGTCACCATCGGCGCCTATCTCAAGCGCGAGGCGGACAAGGCGGGCGTCGTTTACACCATCGGCGCCGGCGACGAGCCGACCGCGACAATGGAGCTCATCAATTTCGTGACCGCGCTCGGCTATCCGGTAGTTGCCGCCGGCAAGGGCAAGAACAACCCGTTCAACCCCGATGCGGTGCCGGACGATTATCGCGAGGAAGCGACACGCCGGAACATGAACCCGCGCATGCTGGTCGAATTCGTCGATGGCTCGAAGACCATGGTCGAGATGGCGGCAATCGCCAATGCAACCGGCCTCACGCTCGACGTGCCGGGCATGCACGGGCCGGAAGCCACGCTCGAAACGCTCGAAAAGGTACTGGTTCCCAAAGCCGACGGCGGGATTCTCTCGCGCAAGGGCGTCGTCGATTACACGGTCGGCAAGGGCGTCGCGCCGGGCGTGTTCGTCGTCGCCGAGATGGATCATCCGCGCCTGCGCGAGCGGATGCACGATCTCAAGATGGGCGGGAAGGGGCCGTATTATACTTTCTATCGCCCGCACCATCTCACCAGCCTTGAGGTTCCGCTTTCCGCCGCCCGTGCGGTGCTTGACGGCGAAGCGGAGATGTTCCCGCTTGCCCGCCCGGTCGCCGAGGTCTGCGCGCGCGCCAAGCGCGATCTTCAGCCCGGCGAAACGCTCGATGCGATCGGCGAGACCTGCTACCGTTCCTTCGCGATGAACGCGGACGAGGCGCACACGGCCAATGCCTGGCCGGTGGGCCTCCTGCATGGCGGCAGGGTTACGGGGCCGATCGCCAAGGGCGATCTCATCACGCGCGACAAGGTCTCGCTGCCGGAGGACACGCCGCTGATGCGGATGCGGCGCGAACTCGAAACGATGTTCTGGGGCTGAGGGTCGGGCAATGGTGCTGCTTCCGCCGGGGATCGACACATTCACCGCCCTGCTGCTGATCGTGATTTCATTCTTTACCTCGGCGCTCACGGCCGCCTTCGGCATCGGCGGCGGGGTGGCGATGCTCGGCGCGCTCGCGGGCGCGGCACCGACCAATGTCATCATCGCAGTGCATGGCATCGTCCAACTTGGCTCGAACACCGGTCGGGCCATTCTCCAGCGCGCCCATGCGCACTGGCCGGCGGTGGGACGCTTCATGCTTGGCGCGGTTCTCGGCGTCGCGCTCGGTGCCTGGCTGTTCGTGCAACTGCCGGACAAGGTGCTGCTGGGGCTGCTCGGCGTCTTCATCCTGGCGATGGTCTGGCTGCCGAAACCGCGCATTCCCGGCCTCTCCAAGGCGGGGCTGGTGCTCGGCGGCGCGATCTCGTCCGTCCTGACGATGTTCGTCGGCGCGACCGGGCCTTTCGTTCAGGCGGTGCTGCTGCCGCTCGGCCTTGATCGCAAGGGCCTCATCGCCACCCATGCCGTGATGATGGTCGGCCAACACCTCCTCAAGGTGATCGCCTTCGGCCTGCTCGGCGTCGCGCTGGTCGAGTGGCTGCCGCTGATCGCGGCGATGATCGTCTCGGGCTTCATCGGCACCGTTTCCGGCACCAAATTGCTCGAAAAGATGCCGGAGCACCTGTTCCAGATCGTGCTCAAGATCCTGCTGACGCTGATCGCGCTTGATCTTCTGCGCCGGGCGGCGGGGATCAAGCTGCCGGGACTGTAATCACCCGCACACCGCCCGCTCGCATTTGCGGTAGGCCTCGATCGCGGCCTGCTTTTGCCTTTTCGTCAGGAAGCCGGCGAAGACGTCACGACCGATCAGGTAGGAGGGCGTCGCCCGCATGCCGAGATCGTTGCCGAGCTTCGCCGCGCTGCTCATCGCCTTGGTGATCGGATCGGAATCCGCGTCCTCCAGCAGCTGCGCCTTGTTGGCGCCGAGCTTCAGGGCCACAGCGATGGCGTGGTCCGGTCCGACGGTGCCGCGCGTTGCGAACAGCTTCTCGTGGAATTCGAGGTAGCGCTCCGGCTTCTGGCGCGAGAAGGCCAGCGCGACGCGCGTCGCGCCGATCGAGGGAATGCCGAGCACCGCGTAGTTGACGAGTACGAAGGCAAGGTCCTTGTTCGCGCCAAGCAGCGGGCGGACATCCTTGGCCGCGCCCTTGCAATAGGGGCAGTTGTAATCGAAGAACTCGACCAGCGTGACATCCGCGTCCGGATTGCCGAGCGTCACCTTGCCCTGAAGCGCGTTGAAACCTTCGAGCAGTTCGACTGGCACGGGGTAGAACTCGCTCGCCGAGGCTGCCCCGCCGATGACGGGAAGCGTGGCGAGGCCGGCCAGAACGGCGCGGCGATGGAGCAGGATCATGACTTAGCCCTCGGCGCCGTTCTTCACATCCTCGGAGCGCGGCATCTTCATGATGTTGTAGCCCGAATCGACATAATGGATCTCGCCGGTGACGCCGCCGGAAAGCTCCGAAAGGAGATAGAGCGCCGAACCGCCCAACTCTTCCAAGGTTATCGGGCGGCGAAGTGGCGAATTCTGGGTCTGCCACGAAAATGTGAACCGCGCATCGCCGATGCCCGCGCCGGCAAGCGTGCGCACCGGGCCGGCCGATATCGCGTTGACGCGGATGTTGTCGCGGCCGAAATCGGCGGCGAGATAGCGCACCGAGCTTTCGAGTGCGGCTTTCGCGAGCCCCATCACATTGTAGTTCGGCGAAACGCGGTTGGCGCCGCCATAGGTGAGGGTCAGCATCGCGCCACCATCCGGCATCATCGCCGCCGCGCGCTTCGCGATCTCGGTGAAGGAGAAGCAGGAGATCACCATCGTGCGGGTAAAATTCTCGCGCGAGGTATCCGCGTAACGGCCCTTGAGTTCGTTCTTGTCCGCGAAACCGATGGCATGGACCACGAAATCGAGCTTGCCCCATTTGGCCTTGAGTTCATCGAACACCGCATCGACCGTCGCGATATCCTCGACATCGCAGGGTAGCACCAGCGAGGAGCCGACGCTTTCCGCAAGCGGCTTGACGCGTTTGCCGAGCGCCTCGCCCTGATAGGTGAAGGCCAGCTCGGCCCCATGCTTCGCTAGCATCTGCGCGATGCCCCAGGCGATCGAATTCTGGTTGGCGACCCCCATGATGAGGCCGCGTTTTCCTTGCATAAGTTGGGTCATACGCGGGATTTTCCTGCCGTTCTTCTGATTGTAATCAAGTCATAAGTGCTTCTTCACGGCCTCGTAGGTCTCCTTCGAGCCGACGAGCGGCACGATCTCGAACCGGGCGAGGTCGCCCCAGGCCAGCACCCACTCCTGCAGGAGCGAGGCGTCCTCGCATTCCATCACCTGGAAGCAGCGCGCGAAGTCCGCCGAAATCCAGCTGTTCACGTAGGAAAGCCCCTCCGGGATCATCCGGCCCTTCTCATGAAAGCGGGTATAGATGTCCTTCACGCGGGCCTGATCGAAGTGCTCGATGACCATGAAAAGCATGTCTCTTGTTCCTGTCCGCTGCAGCCTGCGAATTATTGCCGGGAGAGATCGAGATGTGGGCGCCGCCCCGACCCGACTATGCCCTATTTCTTGCGATAATTGCCCGAAAATTCGCAAGCTGCGCCGTGCCAGTAGGAGCAGGCGTCTTCCTTGACGGCAATGCCGTTTCGCGTCTTGCGGATGGTGATCTTGCAGCCGCCATCGTCCGGATCATGGGCCTGCGCCAGGAGCGAGTCCTTTCGGCTCACGCCGACGCCCTCGAAAGAACCGATGCAGCCGCGGACCGCGACATCAAGCACCACCTTGTAGTCACCGCCGGGCCGCCTGGTGATCGTCGCCTCCTGCTCCATCCCGCCGCGCTTGTTCAGGTAGTGCCCCTCGAAGGCCATGGCCGCTTGCGGCAGGACGATCAGGGTGGTGGCAAGGGCGGCAGCGGTGCGAAGGGCTTTCATGGCGGCTCCCCGAGGGATGAGGGATCACGCCTCCGGGTGCTTGAGCACGATGGTGGCGTTGGTGCCGCCGAACCCGAAGGAATTGCTCATCACATGCCCGAGTTTCGCGTTGTCGATGCGCTTGCGGACGATGTTCATATCCGCCATCGCCGGATCGATTTCCTCGATGTGTGCGCTCTCGCAGACAAAGCCGTTCTGCATCATGATAAGCGAATAGATCGCCTCCTGCACGCCGGTCGCGCCGAGCGAATGGCCGGTGAGCGACTTGGTGGCCGAAATCGGGACACCGGTCGCCTTGGCGCCGAACACCTCGCGGATGGCCTCGATCTCCTTGGCATCGCCCACCGGCGTCGAGGTGCCGTGCGGGTTGATGTAGTCGATCGGCGCCTTGATGCCGGCAAGCGCCTGGCGCATGCAGCGCATCGCGCCCTCGCCCGAAGGGGCGACCATGTCATAACCGTCCGAGGTGGCGCCATAGCCGACGATCTCGGCGAGGATCTTCGCGCCGCGCGCCTTGGCCATCTCGTATTCTTCGAGCACGACGACGCCCGCGCCGCCGGCGATGACGAAACCGTCGCGGTTCTTGTCGTAGGCACGGGAGGCGGTGGGATTGTTGTAGGTCGAGGACATCGCGCCCATCGCATCGAACAGGACCGAGAGCGTCCAGTCGAGTTCCTCGCAGCCGCCGGCGAACACGCGGTCCTGCTTGCCCCACTGGATCATCTCGTAGGCATTGCCGATGCAATGGTTCGAGGTCGCGCAGGCGGAGGAGATGGAGTAGTTGACGCCCTTGATCTTGAACCAGGTCGCGAGCGTGGCGGACGCGGTCGAGGACATGCCCTTGGGCACAGCGAACGGGCCGACGCGCTTGGAATTGCCGCTCTCGCGGGCCTTGTCCACCGCCTCGACAAGGGCGACGGTCGAGGGACCGCCGGAGCCCATGATGATGCCGGTGCGCTCGTTGGAAATCTCGGCTTCCTCAAGGCCCGCGTCGCGGATCGCCTGATCCATCGCGACATGGTTCCACGCCGTGCCGCCGCCATGGAAACGCAGCGCGCGGCGGTCGAGGATGGTGGTCGGGTCGAGCGTCGGCTTGCCGTAGACGCGGCTGCGGAAGCCATGCGCCTCGAAATCGGGGGAAAACGAGATGCCGGACTTCGCGTCATGCAGCGAGGCGGTGACCTCCTGCACATCATTGCCGATGGACGAAACGATGCCCATTCCGGTGATGACGACGCGTCTCATGGCGTTTTCTCCGTGCTATGCGCCCACACCGGAACGCGGGGAACCGGGTTTTTGCGGACAAGTGCTCGCCGTCACATGGCCCGGATGGCGGCGATGCGCAAGGGGCGGGGCGAGAATTGATCGCCCCGTATGTCCTTTTCGCCTCAGGTCGGCTGGAAAAGGCCGACGCGCATATCCGTTGTGGTGTAGATGCGCTTGCCGTCCGCCTCGAGCCAGCCATCGGCGATGCCGAGAACGAGCTTGCCCTTGAACACACGCTTGAAATCGACGCCGTAGACGACCTTCTTGACGGTGGGCAGCACCTGATCGGCGAATTTCACCTCGCCGACGCCGAGCGCGCGGCCCTTGCCCGGAAGGCCGAGCCAGCCGAGGTAAAAGCCGGTCAACTGCCAGAGCGCATCGAGCCCGAGGCAACCCGGCATCACCGGATCGCCCTTGAAATGGCAGGGGAAGAACCAAAGATCGGGGCGCACGTCGAGTTCGGCGGAAATGAAGCCCTTGCCGTTGGCGCCGCCGGTTTCGCTCACTTGGGTGATGCGATCGAACATCAGCATCGGCGGCATGGGCAGCTGGGCATTGCCCATGCCGAACAATTCGCCGCGGCCGCAGGCCAGCAGTTCCTCATAGGTGAAGCTCGAACGCCTCGCGCCAGTCTCGTCAGTCATCGCCGTCCCGTTGCCTTGCCATGATCCCGGGCATTGAACCCGGCCGGTCATAAATCCGTCAATCCTGTTCCCGTCTAGACCAAAAGCGCGGCCGGCAGAACTGAATTTTCGTCTCATCCCGATCGGGCCAGCAGGTTTTGTGCAAGATCAACCGGCCAATATCCGCTTTACCCTGATCCGCGTTCCGGCCGGCGAACGGACCGGCAAAGCTTGTAACGGCCGGCCGGAGAGGTTATCTAGGAATCGCAATTCGGAATGGGAAGCAGGAGCCTTTCGTGGCGCGCATGGTCACGCTGATCCGGGGGAACGAGACCGGCATGGAAGCCGAGAGCCGCAAGGCGCTCGGCAATCTGGCTGGCTGCCCGGTGCATGACCTCAAGCTGCGCCTGCGCGAGGTCGGCTTGCGGCCGACGCGGCAGCGTGTCGCGCTCGGCTGGCTGCTGTTCGGCCGCGGCGACCGCCACCTCTCCGCCGAGACCCTGTTCGACGAGGCCCAGCGCGCGCGCGTCCCGGTCAGCCTCGCGACGATCTACAACACGCTGAACCAGTTCACGCAGGTCGGCCTGTTGCGCGAAATCGCCATCGACGGCAGCCGCACCTATTTCGATACCAACATCTCCGACCATCATCATTTCTACCTCGAGGGTGGCGAAGGGTTGGTCGATATTCCCGCGCACGATATTTCCGTTGCCAATCTGCCGCCGATCCCGGACGGCATGGAAGTATCCCGCGTCGAGGTCGTCATTCGCCTGCGCAAGCGGGACGAGTGAGCGGCTTCGTCCATTCGTATTCATTTTCCCGGCTAATCTTTTTCTTGCCTGCCTGAGCGTGCTCTGATTTTCTCGCGGCGGGAGAGATTCGCCTGCGCAAAGCACGGCAGAAAAGGAGTAGCGCGGCGATGGGCGATATGTTCGACCTTGCCATTCTGGGCGGCGGCATCAACGGCTGCGGCATCGCGCGGGATGCTGCCGGGCGCGGGCTCAAGGTCTATCTCTGCGAACAGGACGACCTCGCCAGCGGCACCTCTTCCTGGTCCACCAAGCTGATCCACGGCGGCCTGCGCTATCTCGAATATTACGAATTCCGGCTGGTCCGCGAGGCGCTGATCGAGCGCGAGGTGCTGTGGGGAATCGCCCCGCACATCATCGAACCGCTGCGCTTCGTGCTGCCGCATCATCGCGGGCTGCGGCCGGCATGGCTGCTGCGGCTCGGGCTGTTCCTCTACGATCACCTCGGCGGCCGCAAGCGGCTCGAAGGCACGCGCACGCTCGATCTTGCCAGCCATCCCGCCGGAAGGCCGCTCAAGCCCGGTTTCGGCACCGCATTCGAATATTCCGACTGCCGGGTACAGGATTCCCGTCTGGTCGTGCTCAACGCGATGGATGCCCGCGCTCGCGGCGCGACAATCGAGACCCGCACGCGGCTGGTGGCCGCGCGGCGCGAGGGCGACCATTGGGTCATTACGGTCGAGGATCGCGACGGACAAAGGACGATCCAGGCGAAGGCGCTCGTCAATGCCGGCGGCCCCTGGGTCGCCGAGGCGCTCGACAACCGCATCCATGTCGAAAGCCGCGCCCGCGTGCGCCTCGTCAAAGGGTCGCACATCGTCACGCGCAAGGTTTTCGACCACGACAAGGCGTATATCTTCCAGAACGCCGATGGCCGGATCATCTTCGCCATCCCCTACGAGCGCGATTTCACGCTGATCGGCACGACCGACCTCGACTATTCCGGCGATCCGAAGGCCGTCGCGGCCTCGGAGGAGGAGATCGTCTATCTCTGCGCCGCAGCGAGCGAATATTTCGAGAAGCCCGTCACGCGGGCGGATGTCGTCTGGTCGTTCTCCGGGGTGCGGCCGCTCTATGACGACGGCGCCAGCAAGGCGCAGGAAGCGACGCGGGACTACGTGCTGACGCTCGATGTCAAGGACGGCGGCGCCCCGCTCCTCTCGGTGTTCGGCGGCAAGATCACCACCTACCGGCGTCTTGCCGAGGCGGCGCTGGAAAAACTCGCGCCGCACCTTTCCCTGTCGGGACAACCCGCCGGCTGGACCGGCCGCAGCGCCCTGCCCGGCGGTGATTTCCCGGTCGAGGGATTGGCGGCGCTGCGGGACGAACTGCTCGCGCGCTATCCGTTCCTCGAACCCGACATGGCCGTGCGCTATGCGCGGACCTACGGGCGGAAGGTCTTCGACTGGCTCGGTTTCGCGAAGGACCAGCGCGATCTCGGCGAGGGTTTCGGCGGCGGCCTCACCGCGCGGGAAATCCGATATCTCATCGAACAGGAATGGGCACGGAGCGGTGACGATATCCTCTGGCGGCGGACCAAGCTCGGACTCCATCTGACGCCGGCGCAGCGCGCCCGTGTTACGGAATTCACGGCAGAGTTCATGGCGGGCGAGGCGGGGAAAACAGGCGGCTGATCGCCGGGTGCGCTGGCGCACGGCGGGTCGGGGCTGGCGGGATTAGGTTTCGATCATGGCCGAACGGAGAAACACCGGCCACCCAAGTTGAAGCCCGAACCGAACCCCCGACTATCCAACCCCAGGAGACCGCCATGACCCTCGCCAAGAAGACCCTCACCGCCGCCGCTGCCGCCCTCACC